>OFIS01000030.1_pt1 | contig 198848 bp, 189 predicted proteins | sample 1775071 | NCBI WGS metagenome assembly OFIS01 (sample SAMN08195774, study PRJEB24354) | sludge metagenome | isolation source: sludge from phenol fed wastewater aerobic bioreactor C | place: India: Nagpur | collected 2016-09-17
TGCCGACGGTGCCGAGGGAGCAGGTGCCGAGGGAGCGGGTGCCGCAGGGGCCGGCGCCGACGGCGCCGCAGGCGGCGGCCCGGCCGGAGGCTGCGGGGCAGGCGGTTGCGGCGGGGTGTGCCCGGTCTGCGGTGCCGACGGCGCTGCTGGCGTGGGCGGAGCGGGTGGCGCCGACGCCGCGGGCGCCGGGCTCGCCGCCGCGGTCTCGCCGCCCCGGTGGCCGAGATCCTTGAGCAGTCCCTCGAGCTGCTGGCGCAAACGGCTGCGGTACTCCTTCTCGAACGCGCGCAGGTCCTCCACGCGCCGTTCGAGCGCGACCCGCTGGGTCTCGCTGTCGCGGCTGAGCGCGCTCGCCCGGTCGCGCGCCTCGGCGACCAGCCGGTCGGCCTCCGCGCGCGCTCCGGCGAGGTGCTCGTCGGCGGTGCGCTGCGCGAGCTCGAGCATCCGTACCGCCGACTCCTGCGGCGGCGCGGCAGCGGGCGGGGCGTCGGGCGCGGGAGCCGGGGCCCGGGCAGCCGCCGCAGCGCTCGCCTCGGCAGCCGCGAGCCGGCCGCGCAGCTCGGCGTTCTCGCGGGTGAGGTTCCCGATCTCGGCCTCGACCTCGTCGAGGAACTGGTCGACCTCGTCCGGGTCGTAGCCGTCCTTGCGTCGCTTCGCCGTCGAGAACTGCTTGGCGCGGACGTCCTCCGCGGTCAGTGCCATGAAGATCCACCCTCTGTCAGGACGACCACGGTGGGTCGCGGTGCGCGTACGGGACGCAGCCTAGTAGCCGAGTGCCCGGATCGGTGGGAGCGCGGCGCGTGGACGCGGCAGTGGAAACGACAGGGGTGGTACGCGCCGGTGGACGGATCAGAACCGGTAGGCGATCGCGATGAGCACCTGCAGCAGGATGAACAGCACCAGGAAGGCGAGGTCGAGGGCGATCCCCCCGATCCGCAGCGGTGGGATGAACCGGCGCAGCAGCCGCAGCGGCGGGTCGGTGACGGTGTAGACCAGCTCCACGAGGACGAGCACGACGCCGCGTGGGCGCCAGTCCCGGGCGAACATCATCACGTAGTCGACGACGATCCGCGCGATGAGGATCAGTACGTAGAGCCAGAGGATCGACACGATCGTCTGGCCGACCGGGGTCATCGTCTCCGTCCTTGCCGTGGATCCCTGTCATGGGATCCCTGTCTCGGGTGCTGCCATGGGTCGGTGCGACCGGGGCCGGGCGGGCGTCGCCCGCCGGGTGTGCGCGTTCGCGTCAGGACTGGTTGAAGAAGCCGTCCTGCGCGAGGCGGCGCGCCTCGGCCGCGACGTCGACGTTGGCCGGCGAGAGCAGGAAGACCTTGTTGGTCACCCGCTCGATGCTGCCGTGCAGGCCGAAGATCAGCCCCGCGGCGAAGTCGATGATCCGCTTGGCGTCGTCGTCGTCCATCTCGGTGAGGTTCATGATCACCGGGGTGCCGAGCCGGAACTCCTCGCCGATCCGGCGCGCGTCGTTGTAGCTGCGGGGGTGCAGCGTCGTGATCCGGTAGCTGTCGCCGCCGGTCTCGTCGAACGGCGCCGGATCGGGGTCGCGCAGGTCGAGCCGGGACGGCGTAGCCGGGCGGGAGCTGCGTACCGGCACCGCCGCGGGACGCACCTCGCGCACTGCGGCGTACGACGCGGTCGGTTCCTCGCGCCGCCCGGCTCCGGCGCGCACCGGCTCCGGCCGGGCGCTGCGGGAGTTCGACTCGTAGTCCTCGGGCTCCTCGACGTAGCCGTCCAGCTCGTCCTCCACGAGGCCGAGGTAGACCGCCATCTTGCGCATCGCGCCCATTCCGCACGCTCCCGGGCTCGTCGTGGACCACTACATCGGGTGAGCACGCCGCCGCGGAACGAGCGGCTGCCCGGGCCCTCACGCTACCGGAGCGAGGCCGGCCGGTCGTGCACTGCGGCGTCAGTCCGGCGTGTGTCGCGCTACGCCGGCGCCAGCACGACGGCACCCCCGTGCCGTCCGGTGACGCGGTCGCGGCGGAAGGAGTACCACGCCGGGTCCTCCCGGGTGCACGTACCGAGCAGCGCCACGCCGACCCCGAGCCGTTCCAGCGTCGCGTGCACCGCGCGGCGTACGTCCAGGGCCCGCTGCCCGTCCGTGCTGACGGCCGCCGCCTCGGGGGCGACTGCGACGACCTGCTGGTAGCGCTGCTCGTCGACCGGATAGCAGCGTCCGCAGATCGCCGGCCCGATCACCGCCGTGAGCGCCTGCGCCCCGAGCTCGCGCATCGCCTCCACGGCCGCGACCGCCGCGCCGGAGCGCACGCCCCGCCAGCCCGCGTGCACGACACCCGCGACCCCGGCCGCACCGTCGGCGAGCACCACCGGCACACAGTCCGCCGCCGGCACCAGCAGGGCCACACCGGGCTCGGTCGTCACCAGCGCGTCCACCGGCGGGGCGGGGGCACCGCGGCGCTGCGCGTCCGCGTCGGCCCGCCCGACCCGTGCCACGTCGCAGGAGTGCCGCGGCGCCATCGTCACGAAGCGGTCGGCGCCAGCGGCCGCCGCAAGCAGGGCGCGGTTCGCGGCGACGGCGCGCGGGTCGTCACCGACGTGGTCGGCGATGTTGCCCCGGTCGTACGGCGGGCGGCTGACGCCCTCGGTGCGGTCGAGGAAGGCGTACGCGGCACCCGGCCCTAGCGCGCCGCGGTGCACGCCGGCCGCGGGCTCACTTGAGGAAGTCGGGCACGTCGAGCTCGTCGCCGTCGTCCCCGTCATCGAAGACGATCCGGCGCGGCTCGCGGCGCGGCTCCGGAGGTTCGGGCGAGACGGGGATCGAGGCCGGCTCGCCCGTCCCGGCCGACTGCGCCTGCGCCGTCTCGGCGGCCAGCGGCGTGTCCTCCACCACGCGCTTGGTCACGGTGGTGGTGACGGCCGACTTGCGCGCAGGGGGCAGCCCGCCGTCGAAGCCGGCGGCGATCACGGTGACGCGGACCTCGTCGCCGAGGGTGTCGTCGATGACGGCGCCGAAGATGATGTTCGCCTCCGGGTGGGCGGCGTCCGTGACGAGCTGGGCGGCCTCGTGGATCTCGAACAGTCCCAGGTCCGAACCGCCGGAGATCGACAGCAGCACCCCGTGAGCACCGTCGATGCTCGCCTCGAGCAGCGGGCTGGAGATCGCGGTCTCGGCCGCCGACACGGCGCGGTCGTCGCCGCGCGCCGAGCCGATGCCCATGAGCGCGCTACCGGCGCCGTGCATGACGCTCTTCACGTCGGCGAAGTCGAGGTTGATCAGGCCCGGGGTGGTGATCAGGTCGGTGATCCCGCTGACGCCCTGCAGCAGCACCTGGTCGGCCTGCCGGAACGCGTCGATCATCGAGATGCTCCGGTCGGCGAGCGAGAGCAGCCGGTCGTTGGGAATGACGATCAGCGTGTCGACCTCGGCCCGCAGCTCCTCGATGCCGTTCTCGGCCTGCCCGCTGCGCCGCCGGCCCTCGAACCCGAACGGCCGGGTCACCACGCCGATGGTGAGCGCGCCGAGCGAGCGCGCGATGCGCGCGACGACCGGCGCCCCTCCGGTGCCCGTACCGCCGCCCTCGCCCGCGGTGACGAACACCATGTCGGCGCCCTTGAGGACTTCCTCGATGTCCTCGCTGTGGTCCTCGGCCGCCTTGCGCCCGACCTCCGGGTCGGCGCCCGCGCCGAGGCCGCGGGTCAGTTCGCGGCCGATGTCGAGCTTGACGTCGGCGTCGCTCATCAGCAGCGCCTGGGCGTCGGTGTTGATCGCGATGAACTCGACGCCCTTGAGGCCGACCTCGATCATCCGGTTCACGGCGTTGACGCCGCCACCGCCGATACCCACGACCTTGATCACGGCGAGGTAGTTCTGCGGAGCCGCCACGTGCCGATCCTTCCGTCGGTCGCCCGCCTGGACGAACCCTCATGCTCTGCTATAGGTTCAGAGTTATGTCACCCTCCGGCTGCGGTGGAGGGTAGGGCACCGCGGCGGGCAGCGGCAAGCCCGGTCTGCGCGCGAGCACGACCGGGCACCGCAGCCGGCCGGTACGCGGTCCCGCTGCACTGCGCGTGTCCCTGCTCGAAACGTCGTCAACTCGCGGAGTTGACGACGTTTCGAGCAGGGACACGCGGACGGGGCGGGGGCTACTGACCCGCGGGGGCCTGCGGTAGGCGCCCACCTCGGGTGGTGGGCAGGTCGGGGGCCGAGACGTCGATCTGGCGCGGGCGCTGGGGCAGCAGTGCCGCGAGCACCGCCGCCTTGCGCGCCCCGTCGCTGTCGGCGCCCCACCGCACCCGGGTGCCGCTGCGCAGGCCGAGCACCACGTCGTCGACGCTGGTGGCGCGCACCCACCGGACGTGAGCGGCGAGGTCCTGCGGCAGCGCGCTCAGCACCCCGGCCGCCGCAGCGCGCGCGCCGACAGCGCCCTGCACATCCGGCAGCCCTGCGGGCAGCGGGCCGTCGAGGGCGTACGACACCCCCGTGCCGTCGACGAGCAGCCGCTCGCCGCCGATCATGACGGTGGCGACCGGCGTCCGCTCGGTGACCACCACCACGAGGGTGTTCGGCCAGCCGTAGCGGACCTCGGCACCCTGGACAGCGCCGATCGCCTCCACGCGGGCGGCGACCTCCGACGCCGACACCCGCGCCAGCGGGGTGCCGAGCTGCACCCCGGCCGCCTGCCGGACCTGGTCCGCGGAGACCTGGGCGGTCCCGAGGACGCGGACCTCGCGCACCGCGAGTACCGGCGACCACCACACCAGCCAGCCGAGCAGGCCTGCCAGGGCCAGCAGCAGCACCGCGAGCAGCACCCGCCGCCGGGGGCGGGCCGGGACGGTACGGCGCCGGGCCGCCTCGTCGAAGGGGACGACGCGGCGCTCGGGATCGGTGACGGTCACCGCGCCTCGCTCCGGGCTGCCTCCCGGGCGCGCAGCAGGTCGAGCACCTCCGGACCGAGCAGCGAGATGTCACCCGCGCCGAGCGTCATGACCACGTCACCGGGGCGTGCGCGGCCGGCCAGCTGGGCGGCCACGCGGCTCCACGACGGCTCGAACGCGACGCTGCCCTCGGGCAGCGGGACCTTGGCCGCCATCGACATCCCGGACGCGCCGGGGATCGGGGTCTCCCCCGGTGCGAAGACCTCGAGCACCACCACCTCGTCGGCCAGCCCGAGCGCCGCTCCGAACTCCTCGAGGAACAGCGCGGTCCGGTAGTAGTGGTGGGCCTGGAACGCGACGACGAGCCGGCTGCCGGGCAGCTGCTCGCGCATGGCGCGCAACGTCACGGCGATCTCGGTCGGGTGGTGGGCGTAGTCGTCGTAGACCATCACGCCGTCGGCGGTCCCCCGGAAGTCGAAGCGCCGGCGGGTCCCGCTGAACGCGGCCAGCCCGTCGCGCAGGTCGGACGCCGGGTAGCCCAGCCCGATGCCCGTGGCGAGCGCGGCGGTCGCGTTGAGGACGTTGTGGACACCCGGCACCGCGAGCTCGATGACGCCGAGCCGCACGCCGCGCGCGACGGTGTCGAAGCGCCAGCCGCGCTGACCGGTGCCGCGCAGCTCGATGCGGAAGTCGGCACCCGGGTCCTGACCGTAGCTGCGGACGTCGACACCGGCCGCACGCGCCTGCTCCAGGAGCCGGACGGCACCCGGGTCGTCGGCGCAGATCACGACGAACCCGCCGTTGTCCCTGCAGCCCGAGGTGAAATCGACGAACGCCTGCTCGATCGCCTCGACCGTGCCCCAGTGGTCGAGGTGGTCCGGCTCGACGTTGGTGACGACGCCGGCGTACGCGGGCAGCGCGAGGAACGCGCCGTCGCTCTCGTCGGCCTCGGCGATGAAGTCGGTCCCGCTGCCGAGGTGGGCGTTGGAGCCGGACTCGTTCAGCTCGCTGCCGATCACGAACGACGGGTCCGCACCGCAGGTCTGCAGCGCGACGGTGAGCATCGACGTGGTGGTGGTCTTGCCGTGCGTGCCCGCAACCGCGACCCCGCGGTGACCGCTCATCAGCAGTGCGAGCGCCTCCGCGCGGCCCAGCACCCGCAGCCCGCGGCGGGCCGCGGCGACGAGCTCGACGTTGTCGGGCCGGATCGCCGTGGAGGCCACCACCGTCGAGGCGTTCCCGAGGTTGGCCGCGTCGTGCCCGACGTGGACCTGCGCGCCGAGCGCGCGCAGCGCGGACAGCCGCCGGGAGTCCTTGACGTCGCTGCCCGACACCGGCACCCCGAGCGCGAGCAGCACCCGGGCGATGCCCGACATGCCGGCTCCTCCGACCCCGATGACGTGCACCGCACCGAGCTCGGCCACCGCCGGACCCGGCGTGGCAGGAGTGGTCGGCGTCTGCTGTGTCACGTGCCCTCGTCCTCCACCTCGGCCATACCGGCAGCCTGCCGTACCAGTTCCACGAGCGCCGTGGCGGCGTCGGGGCGGCCGAATCCCGCGGCGGCCCTCCCAGCGGCCGCGAGCCGCGCCGGGTCGGTGAGCAGGCGCAGCGTCTCCGACACGACGCGCCCGGCGCCCAGGGCCGCGTCCGGGACGAGCACCCCGCCGCCCGCCTCGACGACCGGCAGGGCGTTCAGGCGCTGCTCGCCGTTGCCGATCGGCAGCGGGACGTAGATCGCAGGCAGCCCGACGGCGGCGAGCTCCGCGCAGGTCATGGCGCCGGCCCGGCACAGCATGAGGTCCGCGGCGGCGTACGCGTCGGCCATCCGCTCGACGTAGCCGACCGTGCGGTAGCCGGGCAGCCCGTCGTACAGCTGGTCGGTGTTACGGGGTCCGACGACGTGCAGCAGCTGGATGCCGCGCTCCACCAGTGCGGGCGCGGCCGCGCGGACGGCCTCGTTGATCCGCCGCGCCCCCTGCGATCCGCCGGAGACGAGCAGCACGGGGCGCTGCGGGTCGAGGCCGAGCGCCCGGCGGGCCCCGTCCCGGCGGCCGGTCCGGTCCAGCGTCGCGATCTCCGAGCGCAGCGGGATGCCCACCAGCCGGGCCCGCGGCAGGCTCCCGGCGACGGTCTCGGCGACGTACGGGGTAAGCCGGGCGCCGACCCGGTTGGCCAGCCCGGCGCGGGCGTTGGCCTCGTGCACGACGATCGGGACCCGGCCGCGGGCGGCGAGGTAGGCCGGGGTCGCGACGTAGCCGCCGAACCCGACGAGCACGTCCGCACGCTCGCGGGCCAGCAGGGCGCGTACCGCCCGGATCGCGCCGCGCAGTCGCGCCGGGAGCGTCAGCAGGTCGCGTCCCGGTCGCCGCGGCAACGGCACCGCCGGGATCAGCTCGAGGCGGTAGCCGCGCGCCGGTACGAGCGTGGTCTCCAGTCCCCCGGCCGTGCCCAGCGCCGTCACCACGGCCCCGGGGACCGCTGCGCACAGCGCGTCGGCCAGGTTCAGCGCGGGTTCGATGTGACCGGCGGTGCCCCCGCCGGCGACCACGACGTGCACCGGCGTCACCGGCTGCGCAGGTCCACGGCGGCGTCCTGCTGCGCCGCGGCGCGACGGGCGGTCCGGTGCTCGTGCCGGGCGAAGGACATGAGCATCCCCAAGGCGAAAAGTGTCGGCACCAGCGAGCTGCCGCCGTACGACACGAGCGGGAGCGGCACGCCGGTGATCGGCAGCAGCTGCAGCACGGCCCCGAGGTTGAGCAGGGTCTGGGTGAGCAGCCAGCCCACCGCGATGGCCGAGGCGATCCGTACGAACCGGTCCGTCGTGTGCAGCGCGACGCGCAGTGCCGCGACGACGATGGCCGCGAACAGCGCCACGACGAACAGCGAACCGACGACGCCGAGCTCCTCGCCCACGACGGCGTAGATGAAGTCGGTGTGCGCGGCCGGAAGCCAGTCCCACTTCTCCCGGCTCGCGCCGAGCCCGACGCCGAACCAGCCGCCACCGCCCAGGGCACTCTTGCCGTGCAGCACCTGCCAGCCCAGCATGGTCGGGTCGGACTCGGGATCGAGCCAGCCGCGGAACCGGTCCATCCGGTAGGCCGCCGAGAGGCTGCCCACGACCACCAGCGCGCCGACGGCGACGCCCCCCAGCACGAACATCCGCATCGGGGCGCCCGCGACGAACAGCGCGATGGCGACCATCGGGATCAGCACGAGCACGTTGCCCATGTCGCCCTCGGCGAGCACCAGCCCGACGATCAGCAGGCTGACGGGCAGCAGCGGGATGAGCAGGTGCTTCCACTGGTCGAGCAGCGGCGCCTTGCGCGCCAGCAGGTCCGCGCACCACAGCACCAGGGCGAGCTTGGCGAACTCGCTGGGCTGCAAGCGGAACGGGCCGCCGAGCTCGATCCAGTTGCGCTGCCCGCCCACGCTGACGCCGACCAGCAGCACGGCCACCAGCAGGGCGAGCGCGCCGAGCAGCACGGGGTAGGCGAGTCTGCGGTAGAAGGCGACCGGCAGCCGCGAGGCGACGACCATCGCGACGACGCCGACGCCGGCGAACAGCAACTGGCGCAGGAACAACGTGTACGGCGAGCCGAGCGTGCGGAAGCTGACGACAGTCGATGCCGAGAGCACCATCGCCAGGCCCAGCACCAGCAGCAGCACGGTGGCCCCGAGCAGCACGTGGTAGTTGGTCAGCGGGTGGCGCGCCCGCCGCAGCCGGCTGTGCGGTGCGACCGGCGCGACCGTCGGCGTGCTCGTCATGCGCGCTCCGCGCGCAGCGCGTGCACCGCCGCCACGAAGGCGTCGCCGCGCGCCGCGTAGTCGGTGAACATGTCCCACGACGCGCAGGCCGGCGCGAGCAGCACCGTGTCCCCGCTGCGCGCGAGCCCGGCGGCGGCGGTGACGACCTCCTGCATGGCCCCAGTGTCCGTGCGGGACACCTCGATCACGGGGACCTCGGGCGCGTGTCGTGACAGGGCGTGCGCCACATCGGCGCGGTCGGCGCCCAGCAGCACCACCCCGCGCAGCCGCGGGCGTACGGCACTGACGAGCTCGTCGAACTGCTGGCCCTTGCCCAGCCCGCCGGCGATCCAGACCACGTTCTCGTACGCGCGCAGCGAGCTCAGCGCCGCATGCCCGTTCGTCGCCTTGGAGTCGTCGACGTACCGCACACCGGCGACCTCGCCGGCGTCCGCGATGCGGTGGCCGGCCGGCTGGAAGGCGCGCAGCCCGTCCCGTACCGCCGCCGGGGGTACGCCGTACGCCCGGGCGAGCGCGGCTGCGGCGAGCGCGTTCTGCACGTTGTGGGGGGCGAACGGCGTCACGTCGTGCACGCTCGCGAGCTCCTGGGCGGAATCGCGCCGCTCGGGCAGGAAGGCCCGGTCCACGAGCAGGTCGTCGACGACCCCCAGCATGGAGGGCGCCGGTACGCCGAGGGTGAAGCCGATCGCCCGGCAGCCGGCGCTCACATCGGCCTGCTCCACCATGCGTTCGGTCTCGGCGTCGGCGACGTTGTAGACGGCGGCCACCCGGGTGCCCTCGTACACCCGGGCCTTGGCGGCCCGGTAGCCCGCGAGCCCGCCGAAGTGGTCGACGTGGTCGGGGGCGAAGTTCAGGCAGGCGGCCGCACACGGGGTCAGGCTCGTCACGAACGGCAGCTGCGGGGCTCCGACCTCGATCGCGAGCGCGCCGCCGTGCGGGCCGTGCATCACCGCGTCCACCAGCGAGCGGCCGATGTTGCCGACGGCGTCGGTCGCGACGCCGGCGGCCGCGAGCATCGAGGCGAGCATCAGCGTCGTCGTCGTCTTCCCGTTGGTCCCGGTGACGAGCAGCCACTCGCTCGCGCCGTCCGGGCGCAGCCGCCAGGCCAGCTCCAGCTCGCCCCACACCGGGATGCCGGCCTGTTGCGCGGCCCGGATGACCGGTGCCGCGGGCGGCAGACCCGGAGACACGACCAGCAGCTGGGTGGCGGCGGGCAGCGCGTCCGTACCGAGCCGGACGTCCGCGCCGAGCAAGGCGAGGATCTGCGCCCGCTCGCGCTGGCCGTCGCCATCGGCCGCGTCGATCACCGTGACCGCCGCGCCGACCGAGAGCAGCGCGTCGGCCGCGGCGAACCCCGCGACGCCGATGCCGACCACGGTGGCCCGCAGGCCCGTCCAGTCGCTCGCCCGGTGCAGCGTCCCGACCTGCTCGGGGGTCACTGCCGCACCCACTCGGCGTAGAACCCGCCGAGCGCCGCGGCGATGCAGATGCCCTGGATGATCCAGAACCGCACCACGATCTGGACCTCCGGCCAGCCCTTCATCTCGAAATGGTGGTGCAACGGCGCCATGCGGAACATCCGTCGCCCGGTGAGCTTGTAGGAGCCGACCTGCCCGATCACCGACAGCGTGACGATCACGAAGAGCCCGCCGAGGATCGGCAGCAGCAGCTCGGTGCGGCTCAGGATCGCGAGCGCCGCGAGCGCCCCGCCCATCGCGAGCGACCCGGTGTCGCCCATGAAGATCCGGGCGGGAGCAGTGTTCCACCAGAGGAAGCCGAGGCAGGCGCCGGCGCACGCCGCTGCGAATACCGCGAGGTCGAGCGGATCGCGCACGTCGTAGCAGCGCGGCTGGCCGAACATGCAGTCGTGCCCGTACTGCCAGACCGAGAGCAGCGTGTACGCCCCGAAGGGCAGCAGCGCGGCGCCGGTGGCGAGCCCGTCCAGCCCGTCGGTCAGGTTCACCGCGTTCGTCGTCGCGGTGACGAGGAACCACACCCACACCACGAACAGCGCGGTGGGCAGCACCAGTTTGGTGTCGCGGAAGAACGAGACCGCATGGGATGCGGGCGTACGGCCGTCCACGTCCGGGAACCCGATCGCGAGCCCGGCGAACGCCAGCGCGACGGCGGCCTGCCCGAGCAGCTTGGTGCGTCCGCGCAGTCCGGTGCTGCGCTGCTTGAAGATTTTCAGGTAGTCGTCGGCCATGCCGACCAGTCCCAGGCCGACGCACAGCAGCAGCGCGAGCAGCCCCGACACGCTCGGCGCGCGCCAGCCGAACACGTGCGCGCCGAGGTAACCGGCGAGGATGCCCGCGATGATCGCGAGCCCGCCCATCGACGGGGTGCCGTGCTTGCCGCCGTGCTCCGGGTACGGCTCGTCGTCGGTCGAGACGCGGATCGCCTGGGCGTACCCGCGACCGGTCAGGAACCGGATGAGCAGCGAGGTGCCGAGCAGTACCACCAGCAGCGACACCGCGCCGCTGAAGATCACCAGCTTCATGCGGTGACCCGCTCGTCCGCGAGCAGGGCAGCCGCGACCCGCTCCAGCCCGACCGCGCGCGACGCCTTGACCAGCACCACGTCCCCGGCCCGCAGCTCGGCGCGCAGCACCTCGAGTGCGGCGTGCGGGTCGGCCACCGCGTCGCAGCCGCTCGGGCCCGCGCCCGCGACGATGCCGCCCGCGCCGTCCCCGACCGCGAGGACCCGCGAGATTCCCAGCTCGGCCGCGAGCTCACCGATCCGGTGGTGCGCCGCCGCGCTCTGCGCGCCCAGCTCGCGCATCTCGCCGAGCACCGCGAAGGTCCGCGCAGGCCCTCCCGCGCCAGCGATCGCGACGAGCGAGCGCAGCGCGGCGGCGACCGACTCCGGGCTGGCGTTGTAGGCGTCGTCGATGACGACCACGCCACCCGGGGTCGTCGCGACCGCCATCCGGCTCGCGCTGCGCGCGGTGGCCCGGGACAGGGCGGCCGCGATCGGCTCGGGATCGTGCTCGCCGAGCGCGCACAGCACGGCCGCCGCGGCCAGCGCGTGCTCGACCGCCGGTTCCCCGTGCAGGGCGAGGCGGACCGCTGCCGACCCTGCGTCGCCGACATGGAGCCGGAACGCCGGCCGGGCCATCGGGCCGAGCTCGACGTCGGTGGCGCGGACGTCGGCCGGCACGTCGCGCCCGAAGGTGACGACCCGCGCCGGCGTGCGGGTGGCCATCGCGGCGACGAGCGGGTCGGCGGCGTTGAGGACCGCGACGCCCTGCGGGGAGAGCGCCTCGACCAGCTCGGCCTTGGCCCGCGCGATGGCTTCCCGGGTGCCGAACTCCCCCACGTGGGCCGAGCCGACGCCCAGCTCCACCCCGATGTCGGGCGGGGCGATCGCGGTGAGCCGCCGGATGTCGCCGGGCGCGCGCGTGCCCATCTCCAGGACCAGGTAGCGCGTCCGCTCGTCGCACCGCAGCACCGTGGTCGGCAGACCGATGTCGTTGTTGTACGAGCCGTACGGCGCGACCGTCGGCGCGCGCTCGCCGAGCAGCTGGCCGAGCAGGTCCTTGGTGCCGGTCTTGCCGACCGAGCCGGTGATGGCGACCACCTGCAGCGCTCCGGCCGCGCGCAGCCGGGCGAGCACCGATGCGGCGATCCGGCCGAGCGCCCGCACCGGGTCCGCCACGACGAGGGTGGGCGCCTGCGGGACCGGCCGGTCCGCGAGGACGAGCACCGCCCCTCGCGCGTGAGCGGCCGGCGCGTGGTCGTAGCCGTCGTGCCGTTCACCCTTGACGGCGACGAACAGCTCGCCCGGGCCGACGGTCCGCGAGTCCAGCGACACGCCCGCGACGACCGGCCCGTCGGGGGCCGCCGGGTCGGTAGCGACGCCGACGAGTCGGCCACCGGTCGCCTCTGCCAGCTGCTGCGCGCTCGTGGGGATCACGACGCCCGCCCGGCGAGCGCGGCGGCGAGGCTCGCCCGGTCGTCGAAGGGATGCACCCGGCCCGCGACCTCCTGGCCCTGCTCGTGGCCCTTGCCCAGCACCAGCACGACATCGCCGGGCGCGGCAGCCGCCACCGCGGCCGCGATCGCTCCGGCGCGGTCCGCCACCTCCTGGACCCCGGTGCTGCGCACCGAGCGCGCGCCGGCGAGCAGCGTGGCCCGGATCGCGCCCGGGTCCTCCGAGCGCGGGTTGTCGTCGGTGACGACGACCTGGTCCGCGAGCGCGGCCGCGGCCCGGCCCATCTCCGGGCGCTTCTCGGTGTCGCGGTCACCGCCGGCGCCGAGCACGACGAGGACCCGACCGTTCGAGCCGGTGCGGACCGCGGTGATGGCGCGGGACACCGCCTCCGGGGTGTGGGCGTAGTCGACGAACGCCACGAGCGCCCGCTCCGGATCGGGGTCCTGGACCCGCTCCATCCGGCCCGGTACGCCGGTGCACGCGGAGATCCCGGACGCGGCGACCGGCAGCTCGATCCCCGCGGCCACCGCGGCGGCGAGCGCGCCGATCGCGTTGGCCACGTTGAATCTTCCGGGCAGCCCGACCTGCAGCGTCATCACCGTCGCGTGCGGGCCGCGGACCTGGACCGTGCTGCCCCCGGGGCGGTCCGTCACCGCCTCCGCGCTCCAGTCGGCGGGCGCCTCGACGCCGTACGTCTGCAGCGGTGCGCCGATGCTCTGCTGCAGCCGGCGCCCCCACGCGTCGTCGACGCACACCACGGCCCGCCGCGAACGGGCGGGCTCGAACAGCCGGGCCTTGGCCGCGAAGTAGTCCTCGAGGTCACGGTGGAAATCGAGGTGGTCGCGGGAGAGGTTGGTGAACACCGCGACGTCGAAGCACAGCCCGTCGACCCGTCCCAGCACCAGCGCGTGGCTGCTCACCTCCATGGCCACCGCCGTCACGCCCTGCTCGCGCATCACGGCGAGCAGCGCGTGCACGTCGGTCGCCTCGGGGGTGGTGCGTGCCGTGGCGACCGCCTGGTCGGCGATCCGCGTCCCGACGGTGCCGATCACGCCGGTGCGGTGACCGGCCCGGTGCAGCGCGGCGTCGAGCAGGTAGGTCAGCGTCGTCTTGCCGTTGGTCCCCGTGACCCCGACGAGCAGCAGGTCCTCCGCCGGGCGCCCGTAGACCCGCGCCGCCACCTCGCCGAGGACGCTGCGCGGTGAGGGGTGGACCGCGGTGGGGAGCCCGCTGTCGGCGACCAGCTCCTGGCCGACCGGGTCGGTCAGCACCGCCGCCGCGCCGCGCTGCACGGCCTGCGCGACGAACCGCGCGCCGTGGGTGCGGGCACCGGGGAGCGCGGCGTACAGGTCACCGGCACGTACCTGCCCGGAGTCGTGGGTGACCCCGCTCACCCGCAGCGCGGCCAGCAGCGCCGCGTCGCGTTCGGTGGCGGGAGCGACGCCGAGGCCGGTGAGGACGCCGTCCTCGCCGACCAGCGCCCGAGGAGTGGGCGCGGGCCGCAGCAGATCGGTCACGCGGTCGGGCACGACAGGAGGCTACCCTCGCTCACCAGGTGGTCCGGATCCGCGGACTCGCGGTGCCGGTCGGCGCGATCTGCAGTTGCTGCAGGGCGAATGTCATGACCTTCTTGAACACCGGTGCGGCGAGGACGCTGCCGTACTTGCCGTTGCGCGGGTTGGACAGCGACACGGCGACGACGAGCTGGGGGTCGTCGGCCGGCGCCATGCCGATGAACGAGGACACGTATCCCTTGTAGCAGCGGCAGTCCGGGTCGACGCGCTGCGCGGTCCCGGTCTTGCCCGCCACCCGGTAGCCGGGGATCGTCGCCTGCGGTGCGGTCCCCTGGTCGGACACGACACCTTCGAGCATGCGCCGCACCGTGCTCGCGGTCGCGGCGCTGACGACCCGGGACGAGGCGGGCGCGGCCGCCGGCTGCACCGAGCCGTCCGCGCGTACGAAGCCCTTGACCAGGTTGGGTGCGACGCGCACCCCGTCGTTGGCGATGGTGGCGTAGATGCTCGCCATCTGCACCGAGTTCGCCGAGAGCCCCTGGCCGAACGCCAGGCTCGGGAAGGTGGTGCCGGACCACTGCGCGGGAGTCGGGAGCGCCCCCCGGTTCTCACCCGGGAACCGCAGCCCGGTCGGCTCCCCGATCCCGAACTTCTTCAGGTACGAGTAGAGCGTCTTGCCGCCGATCCGCTCCGCGGCCTGGATGGTGCCGATGTTGCTCGAACGGGCGAGGATCCCGGCGAGGGTGAGCTTGAGCGTCCCGTGCGGCTCGGAGTCGTGGAACACGTGACCGCCGCGGGTGAGCGTCGGCGGGACGACGAAGCGCGAGCGCGGGTTCGCCTTGTGCTGGTCCAGCACGGCGGCCATCGTCATGATCTTGCTCGTCGAGCCGGGCTCGTACGCGTCGCTCACCGCCCGGTTGCCGCGGTCGGCGACCGCGGTGTCGGCGGGCCGGTTCGGGTCGAACGTGGGGGCGGTCGCCAGCGCCACGATCTCGCCGGTCTGCGGGGCCATCACGGTCACCTGCCCCCAGTCGGCGCGGGCCCCGCGTACCGCGGCCGCGATCGCCTGCTGCGCCTTCCACTGCACGTCCCGGTCGATCGTGAGCTGGACCCCGAGACCCGGCACGGCGGGCGTCCCGTCCTGCGCCGTGGTCGGGATCTCCTGCCCGCGCGCCGAGCGTTGGTACTCCAGGGTCCCCGGTACGCCGGCGAGCTCGGTGTCGAAGCCGTACTCCATGCCGCCCAGGCCGTTGCCCTCCGCGCCGACGAAGCCCACCACGTTGGCTGCGGTGTCACCGGCCGGGTACACCCGGGTGCTGGTCGGCTCGCTGAACACGCCGGGGATGGCGAGCTCGCGTACGCGCTCCCAGGTCTGCGGGGTCACGTCCTTGGCGAGATAGACGAACCGCCGCTCGCCGGTGAGCCGCTCGGCGTACGCCTGCGGGTCGCCGCCCAGCACGCCGGCGAGCGCCTCCCCCGCCGCCTGCGGGTCCTCGACGAGCGTCTGGTCGGCCGTCACGTTGCGCGCCTCGACGGTCGTCGCGAGCGCTGTCCCGTTGCGGTCGGTGATCTGCCCGCGCTCGGCCGGCAGCGTCACGGTGCGCGTACGGTCCGCTGCCGCGGCGGCGGCGAGCGTCGGCCCCTGGATCGTCTGCAGCTCGAGCACGCGCACCCCGACCACGGACAGCAGCATGAGCGCGGCAACGAGCGCGACCCGCAGCCGCAACCGCGGGTTTCCGGGCCGGAACCGCCGGGCGGGACGGCGGTGCACCGTCCGGGTCATCGGGTGCTCGCCCCGTCGCCCTGGCCCGTCACGGGCGGCTGGTCGGTCGGCTGCGCGCCATCGCCCTGCTGCGCGCCATCGCCCTGCTGCGCGCCATCACCCTGCTGCCGGCCGTCGCCCTGCTGGTGGCCCGCACCCGGGCCGCGCGAACGGCGGTCGGCCCGGCGCGCCGCGTCCTGCTCGGCTCCCTCGGGGCCGTCGACTGCCGGGGGTCCGGCCGGCGGTGCCTGCTGCTCGGCACCCTCGGGACCGGTGACCGCCGGCGGCGGCGCGGCCCGCCGAGCAGTGGTGCCGCCCGAGGGCTGGGTCTGCCGGCTCTGCTGGAACTGCACGGGAGGCCGGGCCGTCCGGCGCGCCGCGGTGCGCCGCGCGGCGGGTGCGGGAGTCGGTACGCCGAGGACGGTCCCGTCGGAGAGCCGCAGGAACGCGGGCACCGGCACCGGCACCATGCCGAGCCGGTCCGCCTGCGCCTTCAGCGCCGTCGGCGACTGGGCGCGGGCGACCTGCTTCTGCAGCGCCTCGGCCTGCACCTGGAGTTCGGACTTACGCGCCGAGAGGCGCTGCAGGTCGAAGGCACCCTGGGCCAGCGAGGTGTTGAGCACGAGCAGGATCGCCATGCCGACGACGACCAGCCCCACGATCACCGCGGCGAACACGCCCCGGCGGGCGACGGTCGGCGCCGGCGGGGTGAGCAGCCGCAGCCGCGGAGCGCGCGGGATCCGGCTGCGACGACCGGTGGGCGGGTGCTCGAGAGCGCTCATGCTGACTCCGGTTGGTTCGCTGCCGGGTTCGCCGTCCGCACCGCGCGGTGTCGACGTGTCGGGAGGCGGCTCACGCGGCCCGCCTCATGCGTTCTGCGGCGCGCAGGCGGACCGACTTGGCGCGGGGGTTGGCCGCGATCTCCTGCGGATCGGCCTGCTGCGCGCCGCGGACGAGCAGCCGCAGCTCGGGCTGGTCGTCGGCCGGCACGACCGGCAGGTCGGGCGGCAGCTGCGACCGGGATCGGGCGGTGAGGACAGACTTGGTGATCCGGTCCTCGAGCGAGTGGTAGCTGAGGACCACGATCCGCCCGCCCACCGCCAGCGCATCGACGGCGCGGGGCAGCGCGCGCTCCAGGACCTGCAGCTCGTCGTTGACCTCGATCCGCAGCGCCTGGAAGGTCCGCTTCGCCGGGTGACCCCCGGTACGGCGGGCCGGCGCTGGGACGCTGTCGCGGATCACCTCGACCAGGCGCTCGCTCGTCGTGAAGGGGGCCTCGGCGCGGGCCCGTACCACGGCGGCGGCGATGCGCCGGGCGAAGCGCTCCTCGCCGTACCGGGCGAGGACCCGCGCCAGCTCGCCGGTCGGGTAGGTGTTGAGGACCTCGGCGGCGGTCGGCCCGTGCGTGGGGTCCATGCGCATGTCGAGGGGGGCGTCGTGGCGGTACGCGAAGCCGCGCTCGGCCACGTCGAGCTGCATGCTCGACACGCCGAGGTCGAACAGCACGCCGTCCACCTGTGGCAGCCCCAGGTCGGCGAGCACCGCGGGCATCCGGTCATAGACGGCGTGCACGAGGGTGATGCGGTCGGCGTGGTCGGCGAGGCGCTCACGGGAGCGCGCGAGCGCCTCCGGGTCGCGGTCCAGCCCGACCAGGTGCAGTCCCGGGAAGCGTGACAGCAGCGCCTCGCTGTGGCCGCCCAGCCCGATCGTGGCGTCGACGACGACCGCGCCGTCGCGCGTGATCGCTGGGGCGAGCAGCGCGAGGCAGCGCTCGAGCATCACCGGCACGTGGGCGGGGGTCGGCATGGCGTGAGCTCCGGTACCTCAGCGGGTCCCGGTGATGCGCCCGACAAGGTCGGACACCGCGAGCAGGAAGCCGACCGACAGCGCGGCCGCGGCGACGGCGAGCGCCAGCGCGTGCACGGCGGTGGGGATGCGGTGCCGAGTGCGTACCGCTGTGCCGGGGTCGGCCGGCAGGCCGTGGTCGGGAACTGTCACGTCGGACCTCCTCGCACCCGTCGGGCGCGCTCGCGGTGGAAGTTCGGGGCGGCGCTGGCGGTCCGTCCGTGGGACCAGGTCCCCTCCCGTCGCCGCGCCGCAAGGCCGGCCGGCCCTTGCGGAGCGCGGCCCTCTGGCTCCGGGGAAGGTGAGTCAGCGGGCCGGCGACGGAGGGAGGCCTCGTACCACGGGTACGGGCTCCCGCCAGGTGGGTGCTCAGCGCATCGGGTCCCCCTCGCTGTCGAGCTCGGCGAACGCCTGCTCCTGGGCGGCCTCGTACGCGATCCAGGCCGGGGCGTTCCAGATCTCGAGCCGGGTGTCCTGCCCGGCGACCGCGATGTCGCGGCCGAGCGAGGCGTACTCGCGCAGCGCCGGGGGGATGGTGACCCGGCCCTGCTTGTCGGGCACGTCGTCGTGCGCGGTGGCGAACAGCATCCGGCGGTAGGCCCGGTCCCGCTCGCTGGTCAGGCTGCCCACCCGCAGCGTCTCGGCGTACGCGTCGAACTCGGCGCGCGGCCAGCAGACCAGGCAGCGCTCCTGTCCCTTGGTGAGGACCAGCCCGCCCGCGAGCCCGTCGCGGAACTTCGCCGGAAGGATCAGCCGGCCCTTGTCGTCCAGCCGGGGGAAGTGGGTGCCGAGGAACACGCCCACCACCTCCCTGCCGCGCCGGAGCCGGACCACCCTGCTCCGCAGGACGCCAAAGTACTCCACTTCCCTCCACCGTCAACCACGACACTCCACGGGTACCGCCGCAGCGTGCGGAGTTCGTCGCGGGTCGACGGTCATCGGCGCAGGTCAGCGCGGTGGAGGGAAGTGGAGGGAAATCGCCCGCCGGCGGCCGAACGCCGGCCTCCCGCCGTACGCCGCTGGGTGGGGCGGTTGCCCCACGGGCGTGGAACGGTGTTTCATCGGGGCGACGAGGAGGCCATCCGATGCCGCACACCACGACCGAGCCGCCCCACGCCCGCGACGAGGGGGCGCCCGCCCAGCCGAACGCGATCCCGCCCGGCCGGCTGGCCGCCGGCGGCGCTCCGCTGTCGATCGCCGACGGGGTGCGGGTGTTCGCCGCGGCCGGACCGCGCCGCCCGGCCGTCCTGGACGGCGACCGCGTGCAGAGCTACGGCGAGCTGGACGAGCGCAGCAACCGGCTGGCGCAGGCGCTGCTCGCCCGCGGCCTGTCCCCCGGCGACCACATCGGGCTGCTGCTGGGCAATCGCTTGGAGTACTGCGAGGCCGCCGCCGGCATCGCCAAGGCCGGCATGGTGATGGTGCCGCTGAACCCGCGCATGACGGCCGCCGAGGCGGGCTACGTGCTCGGGCACTCCCAGTCGCGTGCGCTGATCCTCGACGACGCGCTCGCGGCGGTCGCGGCCGATGCCGTCCCCGCGACGGTGCTCTCGATCGGCGGCGAGTCCCTCGGCCCGTCGTACGAGGCCGCGCTGGCGGACGTGGCGCGCGCGGACGACCCGCGTGTCCCGGTCCGCGAGCTGGACCCGTTCGCCGTCGCCTACACCTCCGGCACCACCGGCAAGCCCAAGGGCGTCGTCATCTCCCACCGTTCGCGCTCGCTGACCTTCCTCGCCAGCGCCCTCGAGTGGGGCCTGGGCACGGGGCGTACCTCGGTCGCGGTCGCGCCGATGTACCACGGCGCCGGGTTCGCGTTCGGATACGCCCCCGTCTACACCGGCGGCACCGTGGTGATGCTGCGCTCCTGGGACCCGCAGGAGCTGCTCGCGCTCGTGGAGCGGCACCGCGCGCAGTCGGTGTTCCTCGTCCCGACGCACGCGCAGATGCTGCGCGCGCTCGGCGACGACGTCATCGCGAAGGCCGACCTCGCCAGCCTCGACACGCTGTACTTCAACGCCGCCGCGCTTCCGGTCGCGCTCAAGGAGTGGGTGCTGGACGCGTTCCCCGAGACGGGGGTGCACGAGCTGTACGGCTCGACCGAGGGCGGCATCATCACCGACCTGCGGCCGGTGGACGCCCGCCGCAAGGCGGGCACCGTCGGGCACGCGTGGCACGCGACCGAGATCCGGGTGGTGGACGACTCCGGGCGTGAGGTGGCGCCGGGCGAGCCCGGTGAGCTGTTCAGCCGTTCGCCGTACCTCATGAACGGCTACCTGCACGACCCCGAGGCGACCGCCGCCTGCACCACCCCGGACGGTTTCCTGACGTGCGGGGACATCGCCATCCGCGACGACGAGGGCTACATCAGCATCGTCGACCGCAAGAAGGACATGATCATTTCCGGGGGTGTCAACGTCTACCCGCGCGACGTCGAGGAGGCGGTGATGACCCACCCGGCCGTGCGCGAGGTCGCCGTGGTCGGCTTGCCCCACGAGACGTGGGGCGAGCAGGTCGTCGCGTACGTCGTGACGGCGCCGGGAGCCGAGCTGGACCAGCCGGCGCTCGACGCGTACCTGCGGCCGCTGCTGGCGTCGTACAAGATCCCCCGGCAGGTGTTCGCGACGCCCGCACTGCCGCGCAACGCCGCCGGCAAGATCCTCAAGCGGGAGCTGCGCGACCGGGGCGCAGACCACGCGTGAGGCGCGGCGCCCCCGGCGCACTTCTCCCGGCCGCGGCTCGCTGCACTGCGGCCCCTGCGCTTGCCAGCGTTCCGCCGCTGCGACACACTTTGCAGGAACAGCGTTCCGCCTACCGGTACACCACGTCGAAGGAGCCCCGCGCATGCGACCGCACGTCGAACTGATCCACGAGAACGACTACGTCTGGCACGCCGCCGAGCTCCCGGGCTCGGAAGGCCGCGCCAGCGAGCGCCGGCTGTCGGTCGACGAGGAGGACGGGTCGTCGTCGCTGCGTGTCGACTTCCACACCCGCTGGGGCCGGGGCGCCGGGATCCACCACGCGACGACCGAGTACTACGTCATGGAGGGCTCCATGACGTACGGCGACCGGACCATCGGCAAGGGCGGCTACGTCTTCGCTCCCAAGGGAGTTCCGACGGACGCGATCACCTTCGCCGAGGGCACGAAGATCCTGCACTACCGGGAGTACGGCGACGCCGGCTTCGACCCGGTCGACTCGCTCGCCGCCCCGCGCTGGGCCGATGCGCGCGAGGACGTCATCGTGATCGACACCGAGGCGATGCAGTACGACGCGGTGCCCAACCCCGGTCCGATGCCCGGCATGTTCATCAAGTACCTGCACGTCGACCCGGTGACCGGTTTCTACACCCGCATCGTGCACGCCCAGGAGGGCTGGGCCGACCACCGGCTCGCCTTCCACCCGTGCTACGAGGAGTCGTACTCGTTGCAGGGCAAGATGGAATACAACTTCGGCGACCTCGACGAGGGCACGTACTTCTTCCGCCCCGCGCGCGTCAAGCACGGCCACTTCAGCAGCATGGAGGGCGGGTTCACGATGTTCCTCCGCTCCGACGGCGAACTGCTCAACTGGTACACCCAGAACGAGTGGGTGCGCTGGGGCGGCCAGGCGGTCAACTGGGGCCCGGGTGGCACCCGCATGACGTTCTCGCAGTCCTCGCACGACCTCGGCGGTGACGACTGGCGCAGCGACAAGGGCAAGCAGTACCTCGCCGACGCGCTGAACTTCCAGGCCCAGCAGGGCAAGCACGACGCCGAGTACGTCCAGCACGGCACCGGCTCCGACCGCAGCCTCGTCGCCCTGGCCAAGATGCTCGACGCCGCCCGTCTGCAGGGCGGTCACGACTCCGATGCCCACGGGCACACCCACGACCACGATCACGACCACGGGCACACCCACGACCACGACAACGGTCACGACCCGCACCACATCCACGGCGAGAACCACAACGAGCCGTGGAGCCGCGGGCACGCCCCGGACTACTCCGAGCTCGGCCTGCCGCCGGCGCGCGACCTCGAGCACCCGGACGAGCGGACCGACGAGCATGCCCACAACTGGGGTGCGGGCCGCCCGCACAAGGAGGGCGACCGGATCCCCGCGCCGATCATCTCCTCGCTGCCGGTGCGCTCGCGCAGCGCCGGTCGCTGGGACGGCGACGGCATGTAACGACGACGCACGAGACGGCCGGCACCGGGTGAGCCCCGGTGCCGGCCGTTTCGCGTCATACCAGAGCGGCGACCATCCGGTGGTCGAGCGAGGCGACCATCCGGTGGTCGAGCGCAGTCGAGTCACTTGGGCCTGGTGGCGCACCCGTCGGCGCGTGAAAGACCGTGCGAGTACCCGGTGGTCGAGCGTAGTCGAGACCACGCTGGTCATCATGGTCTCGACTACGTTCTCCTGACAGTGATCAGAGTCGAAAGAGCAGACGCAGCCAGCCGTCGGCCGAGCGCAGTCGAGACCACGAACAGCGACGTGGTCTCGACTACGCTCGACCACCGAGGGGGCGGCCGAGCCCACCCGCTTCGGGGACATACCGTGGCGCATCGACCGACCCACCGCCGAAAGGACCAGGCGACCATCCGGTGGTCGAGCGAGGTGACCATCCGGTGGTCGAGCGCAGTCGAGACCACGTTCTCCTGACAGTGATCTGAGTCGAAAGAGCAGACGCAACCAGCCGTCGGTCGAGCGCAGTCGAGACCATGAACAGCGACGTGGTCTCGACTACGCTCGACCACCGACTACCCGACTACGGCCGGACCACCGACTACCCGACTACGGCCGAACTACCGACTGCACGATCGCCGCTTCGGCGTACCTCCGGACGAGCACGACGTCCACCACACGTGCGGCGCACTCGTCCGGGCGGTGTGGTCAGCCCTGCGGGCGGCGCACGTACTGTCCGGCGGGGCTCCCGACGATGTTGCCCTCGTGCAGGACGCGGTTCCCGCGCACCCAGGTATCGGTGACGCGCGCGCCAAGCTCGAACCCCTCGAACGGCGTGTATTCCTGCACCGACAGCGAGTCGGCGGCGTGCACGGTCCAGCTGCCGGAGACATCGACGAGGGCGAGGTCTGCGTCGTACCCCGGGGCGATGTCCCCCTTGCGGGTCATCCCGAACCGGCGCGCCGGGTTCGCGGAGGTGAGCTCGGCGATGCGCTGCAACGACAAACCGCGCCGCCGCCCTTCACTGACCAGCCCGGGCAGCAGGTACTCGGCGCCGCCGAAGCCGGACTTCGCGGCGAACACGTCGTCGCGGGGGTCACCGAACTTGGCCTCGTCCTTGCAGCAGGCGTGGTCGCTGACCACCCAGTCGATGTCGCCGGCGAGCAGGTGCTCCCAGAGCGCCTCGACGTCCTCCTGCGGGCGCAACGGCGGGTTCACCTTTCCGCCGATGCCCGACGCACTGTCGCAGCTCGCCAGCAGGTGGCCGATCGTCACCTCGCGCCGGAAGTCGACATGCGGGAACGTCGTGGCCATCAGCATCGCGGCGCGCATCGCCTTGCGGGAGGTCAGGTGCAGCAGGTTGATGTTGGGCAGCTCGGTCTCGTCCGCGAGGAACGCGGCGATCGTGATCGCCAGCGCCTCGGAATGCGGGGGCCGGGAGGCGCTGTAGGCGCGCAGCCCGGACAGCGAGCCGTCCTGCTCGACGAGCTTGGTATACGCCGTCATGATCTCGGCGGTCTCGCAGTGCAGGGACAGCGACACGTACGGCGCGAGCTCGGTGAGCTTCTCGCGGGCCTGCTGCACGCCGCGCATCACGAACTCGAAGTGCGCGAGGTCGTACCGCTCGCCCTCGGGAATCATGAGGAACTGGCTCTGGTCCGCCGAGCGGCCGTGCAGCCCGTGGCTGCCGTAGAACATGAAGATCTTGAAGGAGGTGACGCCGAAGTCCTCGATGATCGAGGGGATCTCGCTGATGTGCTCCGACATCATCGGCGCGAGGTGGAACGCGTAGTCGGTGTAGGACCGGCCCTCGCAGCGGGCGAGCACCTGCGGGAAGAACTGTGCGTACGGCCCGCCCTGGTTCAGGTAGTACTGGCCGGTCCGCATGTAGGTGATGCCGGTGGTGACCCCGCCCTGCGCGCTCGCCCGGCTCTCGGTGTCGGTGTCGGACTCGAGGGGGTTGTAGATGCCCCAGTGCTGGTGGGCGTCGACGGCACCCGGGAAGGCGAGCCGGCCCTTGCCGTCCACGACCTCGTCGGCGTCGCTCGCGGGGATATCGGGCTCGACGCGTACGAACCGGCCGTCGGTGATGCCGATGTCGAGCGCCTCGCCGTCCGGAGCGCCGGCTCCGGGACGTACGACGGTGACGTTCTTGAGCAGGGTCTGCAGCCGTGTCACACCGGACCTCGTTTCGCGTCGGGCTTCCGCCCCGCCGGGGCGGCACGGCATACTGTTCCACAAGACGGCACGCTGTTCCAGATCTGTCCCGGAAGGAGGCGACACGATGACGTCCGAGAACGGCCGCCCGGCGCCCGGAGCGCTGGCCGGACTGCGGGTGCTCGACGTCGCCACCGTGTTCGCCGGCCCGCTCGCCGCCACCATCCTCGGCGACTTCGGCGCCGAGGTGATCAAGGTGGAACACCCGACGCGGCCGGACCCGGCGCGCGCGCACGGTCCGGCCAAGGACGGCGTGCCGCTGTGGTGGACCTCCCTCGGGCGCAACAAGCGCACGATCACCTTGGCGTTGAACACCCCGCGCGGCGCCGAGCTGCTGCACGCGCTGACCGACCAGGCCGACGTGCTGATCGAGAACTTCCGCCCCGGCACGCTGGAACGGTGGGGGCTGGGCCCCGAGGTGCTGGCGCGGACCAACCCGCGGCTGGTCGTCGCACGCGTCACCGGATTCGGGCAGTTCGGGCCGTACGCCTCCCGCCCCGGCTTCGGCACGCTCGCGGAATCGATGAGCGGGTTCGCCGCGATCAACGGCTGGCCCGACGGACCTCCGACGCTGCCGCCGTTCGGCATGGCCGACGGGATCTCCGCCCTGGCTACGGCCCAGGCGGTCATGACCGCGCTGTACGAGCGTGACCGGCCCGGGGGCAGCGGGCGCGGCCAGGTCGTGGACCTCGCCATCATCGAGCCGATCCTGACCGTGCTGGGCATGCAGGCGCAGGCGTACGACCAGCTCGGCATCGTCCAGCAGCGCAGCGGCAACCGCTCGGTCAACAACGCCCCACGCAACGCGTACCGCACGCGCGACGGGAGGTGGGTGGCCATCTCGACGTCGGCGCAGTCCATCGCCGAACGCGTGATGACCCTCGTCGGCCACCCCGAGGTGATCGACGAGCCGTGGTTCGCCACCGGCGCGACGCGGGTGCAGCACGCCGACCTGCTCGACGAGTACGTCGGTGGCTGGATCGCCGAGCGCGACGTCGACGAGGTCGTGAAGTCGTTCGAGGACGCGCAGGCAGCCGTCTCGCCGATCTACGACATCACCGACATCTTCGCCGACCCGCAGTACCAGGCGCTCGACAGCATCACGACCGCCGACGACCCGACGCTCGGGCCGGTCCGGATGCCGAACGTGCTCTACCGGCTCTCGCAGACACCGGGCTCGATCCGGTGGACCGGCCGGCCGCACGGCGCTGACACCCGTACCGTCCTGCGCGAGCTGCTCGACCTGGACGACGCCACTCTCGACGGACTCGCCGCCGAGAAGATCGTGTGAGGGGGACCATGTCCACGCAGTCCACGCAGTCCACGCAGACCGCGAATGGGGCCCGGCCGGTGCCCGATCTGTTCGCGGCGCTCGCCGACGTGGCGGTGCACGACCTGGCCCAGCCGATGTTCCGCGGCATGCCGCAGTCGCCGAACCATCCGCCGTTCCAGCTCGCGCTGCAGCGCCGGCACGGGGACTACGTGCGGGCGGACGGCAGCTCGGCGGCGAACGAGATCATCGTCACCGGCGGCCACGTCGGGACCCACGTCGACGCGTTCGCGCACGTCTCCCACCAGGGCCTGCTCCACGGCGGGATCGAGGCGGCGTCCGTCCAGTCCCACGAAGGCTTTTCCGAGCTGGGCATCGACACGTTCCCGCCGTACGTCGGACGCGCCGTGCTGCTCGACGTCACGGCAGTGCACGGTGTCGACGTACTGCCCGCCGGCGCGCCGGTCACCGGCGCCGACCTGCAGGCCGCCGCCGACAAGGCAGGAGTGACCGTGCAACCGGGCGACGCCGTACTGATCGGCACCGGCTGGTCGCGCCGCTGGGACGACCGCGCCGCCTTCGTCGGCGGCGAGCACGGGGCACCCGGCCCGGACGAGAGCGCCGCCGGCTGGTGCGTCGAGCACGGCGTACGCCTCGCAGGTGCCGAGACGATCGCCTTCGAGCAGATCAAGCCCGGTGCCGGGCACGCCCTGCTGCCGGTGCACCGGATGTTCCTCGTCGAGCACGGCATCAGCATCGTCGAGACGATGCGGCTCTGGCCGCTGCTCGACGCCGGCGCCACCGAGTTCGGGTTGGTCCTCGCGCCGCTCAAGGTGGTCGGCGCGACCGGTGCACCGGTGCGCCCGCTCGCGCTCGTCCCCTCCGGAGGCACACCATGAATGCTGTGACGACGAATGCAGTGGCGACGAATGCTGCGACGACGAATGCTGCGACGACACCGCAGGAGATCACCCTGACCCCGGTGCAGCAGCTCGCGCAGTTCGCGGTCAGGTGTCGGGACAAGGGCACTCCGGCAGCGGTACGCGAGGACGTGCTCGGCCGGATCCTCGACGTCGTGGGCAACTGCCTCGCGGGCCGGGCGGAGAGTGCGGGGGCAACCGACCCCGACCAGGCCGTGCTGCGGGCCGTACAGGCGTGGGGTGGAGTCGCCGAGTCCGGCGTGATCGGTTCGGCCGAACGCCTTCCCGCTCCTTCCGCGGCGCTCGTCAACGGCACGCTCGCCCACGTCCTCGACTTCGACGACACCCACCTGCCGTCCGTGCTGCACCCGGCCGCATCGGTCGTACCTGCGGCCCTCGCCGTCGCCGAGGCGACCGGCGCCTCCGGGGAGGACCTGCTCACCGCGGTCGCCGCCGGCATCGAGGTGACCAACCGGCTCGGCATGGCGAGCTACATCGTCGAGATCCGCAATTCCTTGTTCTTCGAGAAGGGCTTTCACGCCACGTCGATCTGCGGCACCTTCGGGGCCGCGGTCGCCGCCGGGCTGCTGTACGGCCTCGATGCCGAGCGCATCGCCGACGCGATGGGGATCGCCGCGTCGATGGGGGCCGGGGTGATCGAGGCGAATCGTACCGGCGGGACGGTCAAGCGGATCCACTGCGGCTGGGCGGCCCACGGCGGGGTGGTCGCGGCGGTGCTGGCGCGCGAGGGCGTTTCCGGCCCGCCGACCGTGCTCGAGGGCCGGTTCGGGTTCTTCGCCGCGTACCTCGACGGGCGCTACGACGCCGACGCCATGCTCTCGGACCTCGGCGAGCGTTGGGAGCTGCTCCGTACGGTCTACAAGCCCTACCCCTCCAACCACTTCACCCACCCCGCGATCGACTGCGCGCTGGCGCTGCGGGCCGGTGGGCTGGACCCCGAGAAGATCGCGTCGGTCGAGCTGGGGGTGGCCGCGCCGGTGCTGCGTACCATCGCCGAGCCCCGGGAGGAGAAGGTGCGCCCCCGCTCGGCGTACCACGCGAAGTTCTCCGGACCGTTCACCGTCGCCCGGGCGCTGCTCGGCGGTGGCGGGCTCGGGCTCTACCTCGACGACTTCACCAGCGAGACGTACGCCGACCCGGTCGTGCTGGCGCTCGCCGACAAGGCGACGCTCGTCGCGGACGAGCGCGCGGGCGAGATCTTCCCGCGGGCGTTCGCCGCCGTGCTGCGCGTACGTACGACCGACGGTGCGGTCCTCGAGCACCGCGTCGACTCCTCGCGCGGGGGTCCCGAGCACCCACTCTCGCGCGCCGACCTGCTGGTGAAGTTCCGGCTCAACGCCGCGCGGGCCCTGCCCGAGCCCCGCGTCGAGGAGCTCGTACGTGCCGTGGAGAACCTCCTCGAGGGCGGCACCGCCACGGCCCTCCTCACCGCCACCCGTACCTGATTCCGGATGAATGTGGCAGGACTCCGCTCTTAGCGGCGTCCTGCCACATTCATTCCAGCCGCAGCGCCGTATCGCGCATGATCAGGTTCGGAGCTGGAACGTGCGCACGACTGGCGATCGTGAGCGCAATCTGGTCAAGACACCCGTCGACGTCGTCAACGAGCCGGCTCGGCGGAAAATGCAGCACCGCCAGGCCGCACGATGTCATCCAGGCATGCCGCTCCATGGTCGCTTTCCAGTCAGCCGCCCGGTAATGGAACTCCTGGCTGTCGACTTCGACTGCGGTGCCCGTGGCCGGGTCGTACGCATCAGGGCGCGCGATGAATCGACCGTCCGGCAGGTAGAGGTACTGGTTGTAGCGCAGCGAATGCAGGCCTCTGGCAAGCGCAGCCTCGCGAAGGTGTCCCTCCGGCACAGAGCGGACGCCGTCTGCGATCGCCTCGAGCGCCAGCCGCGGGAACCGGCTCCCCCGCCGTTGCCCCTCAGCGAGCTCGCGCTGCAACTGGTCGACGGTGGCGAGGCCCGACTGCACGACCTCGGTGAGGATCGCCGTGACCGCGTCCTGGGAGCTGCAACGCCGGCACGCGTCCATGGCCGCGCGCGCCATCGGCGCCTCGGGTAGCCCGTCGCGCACGCGTATCGACCGAGGGAACCGCCACGTCCGCTCCACCATGACGAAGTCGTGGGACGAGCGTTGTCGCTGCCAGCCCACGAGGGTGTGGACGCGGTCCGCCGGCCGGACGGCGGGGTCCGAGGCGGCCCGGACCCGATGGCGCATCAGCACGCTGCGTCCCGTCAGAAGTGCGCCGCAGCCGACATAGAGCAGCGCGGCCTGGTTGCGCTCCTCCTCGGACAGCTCCCGCTGCGCACCGAGTCGGTGCACGGCCGGCAGCACCAAGCTGAACATGCCCCCGACCTCCCTACGGTCGTACAAGCTGGATCCCGGTACGCCGAGCTCGGCCAGTTGCCTTGCTGTGATGAACCCGTGTTGTCGATGCGCCACCTGCTCGACCGCCACGCGGTCCCACGCTGCTCTTCTCGGCATGGGGCGAGCGTCGAGCGGTGTGCGCCCCGCGCGCTACTCCGGCGAGCACGGCTGTGGACGGCGGAACCAGCTCCGGAGCTGTGGACGACCCCGATTCCGGATGAATGTGGCAGGACTCCGCTCTTAGCGACGTCCTGCCACATTCATCCGGAATGGCTCAGCGGGCGGAGGCGAGGACGCGGCGGGCCTGGCGTACGACGGCGAGGTCGACCATCCGGCCGGACTCGTCGGTGAACACGCCGCTGCCGGCGGCGGTCACCTCCTCGAAGCGGGCGACCAGCCGGCGCGCCGCCTCGACCTCCTCCTCCGACGGGGTGAATACCTCGTTGACGACGGCGAGCTGGGCCGGGTGGATGCAGGCCCGGCCGCGGTAGCCGAGCCGCGAGATGGCGAGGGTGGACTCGCGCAGCGCGTCCAGGTCGCGGAAGTTCGTCGACACCGGGCCGACCGGCGGCTCGATGCCGGCCGCCACGGACGCGAGCACGACCGAGGACCGTACGTGCAGCAACTCGCGCTCGTCGGCGCCGAGGGTAACGCCGAGCTCTGCACGCAGGTCCGCCTCGCCGACCTGCAGCCGCGACACCCGGGGCGAGGCCCCGGCGATGGTACGCGCGTCCAGCACCGCGGCCGCCGATTCCAGCAGCGGCGCCAGCAGGAACGCGCCGTCGCCCAGGCCCAGTGCCCGCTCCGCCGCCGCGCAGGCGTCCGCCGCGGCGCGTACCTCCTCGGCGTTCTCGGCCTTCGCCAGGCAGAACCCGGTGACGGACGGCGAGGCGACCGCAACGATGTCCTCGGGCGCCACGCCGTCGCCGTTGACGCGTACCCACAGCTCGACCGGCCCGGAGCCGGCGACCGGGGCCGCCGTGACGTACTCGCGGACGACCTTGCGGGCCGCGTCCTTGCCGTCGGCCGGCACCGCGTCCTCGAGGTCGACGATGAGCGCGTCGGCGCCCCGGCCGGCGGCCTTGGCCAGGACGTCTGGCCGGTCCCCCGGCACGTACAGGTAGGAACGGGCGCTCATCCGATGGACTCCTTGCCGGACACGAGGGAACGGGCGATCACACTGCGCATGATGTCGCTGGTGCCCTCACCGATGACCATGAGCGGCGCGTCGCGGTAGAGCCGCTCGACGACGAACTCCTGCGAGTAGCCGTACCCGCCGTGGATCCGCATGGCCTCCAGCGTCGCCTCGGCGCACACCTCGGAGGCGAACAGCTTGGCCATCCCGGACTGCATGTCGACGCGCTTGCCCTTGTCGGCCTCGGAGGCCGCCCAGTACAGCAGCAGCCGCGCCGCCTGGATCTTGGTGGCCATGTCGGCGAGCTTGAGCTGGATGGCCTGGAAGTCGCTGATCGGCTTGCCGAACGCCTCCCGCTCCCGGCTGTACTTCAGTGCCGCGTCGTACGCCGCCTGCGCGACCCCGAGCGAGCGCGCGCCGACGTTGAGCCGGCCGGTCTCCAGGCCGGACAGCACCTGCTGCATGCCGCGGCCCTCGACCCCGCCGAGCAGGTTCTCCACCGGGACGCGCACGTTGTCGAGCAGCACCTCGCAGGACTCCGTGCCCTTGTACCCGAGCTTGGGCAGGTCCTTCTGGACCTCGAAGCCGGGCGTGCCCGCCTCCACCAGGATCACCGACATGCCCTTGTGCGCCGGGGTCGCGGTCGGGTCTGTCTTCACCAGCACCGGCAACGGGTTCGCGTACCGGGCGTTGGTGATCCAGGTCTTGGTGCCGTTGATGACGTAGTGGTCGCCGTCGCGTACGGCGATGGTGCGGATGCCCTGCAGGTCGGTGCCGGCGCCGGGCTCGGTCAGCCCGATCCCGGAACGCCGCTCCCCGGTCGCGAGCTCGGGCAGGTACTTCGCCTTCTGCTCCGGGGTGCCGTACTTCTCGATGCACCAGCACGCCAGCGAGTGCGAGCCGAGGATGCCGGCGACGCCCATCCAGCCGCGGGAGATCTCCTCGAACACCAGCGTGAACGAGACCATGTCCAGGCCCAGACCGCCGTACTCCTCGGAGATGGTGATGCCGAAAAGGCCCATCTCCTTCATGGTTTCCACGATCTCGGTCGGGTAGCGGCCCTCGCGCTCCCATTCCGAGGCGACCGGCGTGATCTCCTTCTCCACGAAGGAACGCAGCGTGTCGCGGAACATCTGCTGCTCGTCGGACAGTTCGAAGTCCATCTCAATCTCCCTGGTGGTCGTACGCCGGCCCGAGCAAGAGTGTGCGCCCCCGCGGCGCCGGACCGAGCAGCGCGTCGGGGCCTTCGGCGAGCGGCCGGGTCACGATCGGGTCCGGTACATGAGCGCCGGCGGCCAGCAACCGCAGCGCTTCTTCGGTGAGCTCGCGCTGGCGGTCCCACGGGACCGCGTCGGCGTTCATGCCCACCAGCCACATCCCGGTGGCGAGGAAGTCCCGGGCCAGCAGGCCGAGCTCGGTGCCGGCCTGGTAGCCGAGCAGCACCTGGCGCCCGCCGCGCCGGCCGGAGTGCAGGCCCCGTGCGGTGTACGCGCCACCCACGGTGTCGACGACCACGTCGGCGCCGGCACCACCGGTGACGGCGCGTATCTGCGCGGGCAGGTCGTCGTAACCGAGCACGGTCAGCCCGTCCCGCGCCGGCACCATCGCGGGATCGCGGGTCGCGGCGATCACCGGATGCCCGGCGGCCAGCGCCGCCGACACCGCGGCCGCGCCGACACCCGTCGACGAGCCGAGCACCAGCACGGTCTCGCCGGCCGCCAGCCGGGCCAGGTCCCGCAGCGCGTGCAGCGCGTCGGACAGCGCCGCCGCGCCGGCGGCCGCCCGCAGCACGTCGAGTTCCTCCGGCAGCGGCACCAGCCACGAGGCGTCGGCGAGGAATCGGGCCGCGTACGCCCCGGCCTGCGGGCCGCCGCGCACGCCGATCGGGCCGCGGCAGTACCAGCGGGACCCGTCGTCGGCGCGGCGTACGACGGCCTGGGTGCCGGCGACGAAGAACTCCGGCAGCGGCACGGGAACCTGCCCCCGCGCGACCTGGCGGTCCTTGGGCTGCACGGTGGCGGCGAGCAGCTCGACCTCGACCGGGTCCGGCCAGCCCGCGCCAGGTACCTCCGGCAGGTCGACGAGGTGCACCTTGCCGCGTTCGTTCACGACGGCGGGGATCACGCGTCCCCCTCCGGAGCGAACACTGGCAGCGCCCGGCCGTCGGGCAGGTCCCGCCAGCTCAGCGTGACCCGCGTACCGATGCTGACCGCGTCGTCGCGCGGTTCGACCTCGACCAGGTTCGTGAGCAGCACCGGCCCCTCGTCCAGGCGTACGCGCGCCACCAGGTACGGCGTCTCGACACCGGCGCGGGGGGCGCGGTGCACCACGGTGAACGTGTCCACGACGCCATTGCCCGCTGACGGCGTCCATCCGAGATCGGTTGCGCCGCAACGGGTGCAGACGTAACGCGGGTGGTGCTGCCGGTGGCCGCAGGCCGTGCACTGCTGCAGCAGCAGCCGGTGCTCGCGGGTGGCGTCCCACCAGGGGGCGCTCAGCTCGTCGCTCGGCGGCAGGTAGGTATCGGTCTCTGGAGTCACCGGTCCACCCCCAGCAGAACGGTCGCGTGGTGGGACAGGATGCCGCCGGTGCCGTGCGCGAGCGCGACCTCGGCGCCGGCCACCTGCCGATCGCCGCACTCGCCGCGCAGCTGACGGACGGCTTCGACCAGCAGCAGCACGCCGTACTGGCCAGGGTGGCAGTACGACAGCCCGCCGCCGGCCGTGTTGAGCGGCCGCGAGCCGCCGGGGCCGAACTCCCCTAGCGCGGCTAGCACTCCCGCTTGTCCGGGCTCGGCCAGGCCGAGTGCCTCCAGCGAGAGCAGCGGGGTGATCGTGAAGGAGTCGTACACCTGCGCGACGTCGACGTCGGCGGGGGTGAGCCCCGCCCGCGCGAACGCCGCCCGCCCGGCGCGCGCCGCCCCGACGTCGAGCACGTCGTCCAGCGTGCTCATGTTCGTGTGGTCGGTGCACTCGCCGTACCCGAGCAGGCGCACCGCGGGCTTGGCCAGGTCGCGGGCCCGCTCCAGGGAGGTCACGACGACCGCTCCCCCGCCGTCGGTGACGAGGCAGCAGTCGGCGACCGTCAGCGGGGAGGACACCATGTCGGAGCCGAGCACGTCGTCGACGGTCAGGGGCCCGGCGCCGTACCGGAACGCCTTCGGGTTGCGCAGCGCCCAGTCCCGGGCGCTCACCGCGACGTGCGCGAGGTGCTCGCGGCCCAGGCCGTACCGGTGCAGGTACGCCTGGGCCGCCATCGCGTAGTACGACAGCGGGTAGAGCGGCGCGTACGGCGTCTCGAACTGGGCGGCCGGCAGGTGGTCCTCGAGCAGCCCACCGAGCGAGCGCGACTTCGCCGAGCGCTGGTTGCTGGCGAACGAGACCACCACGACCGACGCCTGGCCGGCCGTGATCGCCTGCGCCGCCCGGGCGACGTACGCCTCGAACGCCGACCCGCCGACGAACGACGAGTCGACCCAGGCCGGGCGCAGCCCGACCTGGTCGGCCAGCTCGGTCGTCGAGAACCGCCCGACCGCGTTGGTCGCCAGCCCGTCCACGTCGGCGAGCGTGAGCCCGGCGTCGGCGAGCGCCCGGGTCACCGCCTGCACCTGCAGCTCGAGCACCGAGCGCCCGGTCTTGCCCAGGTCGCACTCGGCCGCGCCCACCAGCGCGATCCCCGTCATGACCCTCCTTCGAGATTGCGGATGAATGTGGCAGGACTCCGGTAAGAGCGGAGTCCTGCCACATTCACCCGGAACGTCATCGGCGCACCGCCACGGTGGCGCCGGCGGGGGTGACGGCGGTACGCAGGGCTTCGCCGTCGGGACCTATGACCTCGACGGTCGAGGCGACGGTGACCAGCTCGCCGTCGCCGTCCGGGTCGGGCTCGACCGCGGTCACCTGCGCCGTACAGCGCACCGTCTCACCGGCGAACACCAGGTTCTTGAAGCGGAAGTCCAGCGTCCGCAGCACCGCGCGCGGCCCGAGCCAGTCCTGCAGCTGCTCGGCGAGCAGCGCACCGAACACCTGCCCGTCGACGACAGGTCCCGGAAACCCCTTGGCGGTGAGGAAGTCCGGGTCGTAGTGCATGCGATGCCAGTCCCAGGTGGCGCCGGCGTACGCGACCATGTCGGTCAGCGTGATGGTCCGCTCCAGGTGCGGTACGGCCGCACCGACGGCGATGTCGGCGCCCGTCATCGTTCCCCTCCGAGCGCGGTGTGGATGAGGGTCTCGACGTTCGTGAGCAGCAGCTCCCCGTGCTGATCGGTGTAGCGCGCCTCGCTGGTGACGATCAGCATCGGGACGCCGCGCGAGGTGGTCCGCTCGGTCATGTCGGTGATGGTCCAGGTCGCGGTGACGATGGTGTCGGGACCGGCCGGCTTGCCGAACTCGTAGGCGTTGCCACCGCGCACCGCCCGGGTGTGCGGCACGTCCAGGTGCCAGGAATGCCCGAGGTACCCGTCGCCGTCCGGACACCCGAGCACGTACTGGTTGGTCTCGGCCAGCAGCGTCGGAGGCGCGATGACATCCTCGTAGCCGTGGTCGCGGGCGTACGACCGGTCGGTGTAGAGCGGGTTGTCGTCGCCGACGGCCACCGCGTAGTAGCGGATCGCGGCGCGTCCCAGCGGCTCGGGCGCGGTGTAGACGGCACGTTCGCCGATACGGGCGCGCAGCGCGTCGGTGAGCAGCGCGCTCATGATGCCGGCGCCGCCGGCAGGACGGCGGTCGCCTGCACCCCCAGCATCAGCGACTCGTGCCCGAGCCCGCCCGCGACGATGCCGGTGGAGGCGGGGTACGGGTCGGACAGCACGGCCTTGCGCACGTCGGCGACGACGCGATAGTCGCCGAGGCCCGCCGCCGTCACGTACTCGATCGTGGTGAGCAGGTTCGCCGGTGTGGCGCCGGCGGCGGCGAGGGTCTGCGCGAGCGCGCCGTAGGTCGCCTCCGCTTGGGCAGCGAGGTCCCCCGGGTGCAGCGGCGCTCCGCTCTCCTGGTCGATGGCGGCGAAACCGCTGAGGTACAGGGTGTTTCCGGCTCGCGTCGCCGGCACCTGGGTGAGCTCGTCGTAGCGGTCCCACCCGGGGTTGATCGCCTGGCGCGGGTGGGTGCTCGCGACGACCTCCAGCGAGACGAGCACTCCCGGACGGTGCAGCGCCGCCATGGTGAGCGCGGTGTTGCTGGGGAATGCCGGCGCGAGCAGGTCGCGGCGCACCCGATCGATGCCGGAGCGGTCGGCCTCGGCACCCGGAAGGGTGTAGTCGGCGGTCGACACGACGTTCGCGAGGGACAGCCCGGCGCGCTCCAGCAGCGCCCCGGCGCGCTCGAGGCAGTAGCGGTACTGCTCCGCCAGGTCGCCGGGAGCCACCACCTCGCCGCGCGCGTCCAGCGGCAGCAGCGTGGGCAGGTACACCTCGCCGTCGTGGCCGGTACGTACCGTCTCGCGCGACCAGTCCTGGTCCGGACCGGTCACGAGCGCCTGCCCGCCGCCGGGCGAGGCGTGCACCTCGATCTCGATGAGCGCCTGGCGCCGGACCAGCCGGTCGATGATCACGGTGGAGACCGCCGGACGGTGCTCGCCGAACACCTCCGCCCGTACGGCGGCGGCCTGCTCGTAGTGCGGCAGCCCGGCGGCGGTGACGTTCTCGACGACCCGGGTCGCTTGCGCCAGGTCGAGCCCGCCCGCGCCGAGGATCGCGGCGTGCTTGGCGTACGAGGTGCGGGCCTGGTCGGCCATGCCCCCCGAGATCGCCGGCTTGCCCTTCTCCGGGTCGAAGGCCGAGCCGGAGTGCCCGGAGTCGATCACGTGCCCGTCGAGTTCGAGGCCGAGGGAGAAGGTGAAGCCGCGGTAGTCGAACCACGGGAACTCGGCCGGTTCGATCGCCCGGAACGGCGCTGTCATGCGGAACTCCTAGGAACCTCGAGGGCTGCGGCCGCGGCCGCGGCGATACGGGACGGGGTGACGGCGGGATCCTCGCCGAGCGACTGCAGCGCCGTTGCGAGCGGCGCGGCCTCCGGACCGGCGTTGGAGCGGAACTTGGCCAGCAGCGCGTCGTCGGAGAGCGGCGCGTCGGGGCCTCCCGAGCTGCACGGCACGCGGCCCTCGCGGGTGGTGCCGTCGGCGAGGTGGGCGACGACGTGGCCGTACGCGTCGGCTGCGACACCCTCGCCCGCGGTGAGCTCGGTGCGGACCCTGGCCGCGAGCGCGACCGGGGCGGGCCGGCGCACCGAGTCGAGGGCGTACGAGCCCACGCCGAGGTCACCGTCGAGCAGTAGCGCGGCGACCGACCACGGCAGCGAGAACTTCGCGTCGTAGGAGGTACGCGGCGCGGTCTTGACGTCGGCGGGCTCGCACACGACCGCGGCGGAGTCCGGGTGGACCTGCGCGACGACCTCGGTGATCTGCTCCGGGTCGAGCGGGGGCAGCGCGCGCACCGCGTCGAGCGTCGCGTGCATGAGCTGGCAGGACGGGTAGGGCTTGATCGTGATCCGGGTGGTCTCCCACCGCCGGCCCAGGTCGCCGGTGACCGCGGCGAGGTCGGCAGGCCGTGCGGAGAGGGCGGCATAGATGCCGTGTGGGCCTTCGAGCACGGTGACCGGGCCGGTCGCTCCGGCGGCGGCGAGGCGCGCGGCGAGGATGCCGTTCATCGCGGCGGATCCGGGGTGCAGTTGCTTGGTCGAGGCCCCGGTGGAGAGGAACTCCAGCAGCCCGCCGGAGGAGGAGCCGGCGATGCCGAGGGCGTTCGCGGTCGTCGCCGCGTCGAGGCGGAGCAGCCGGGCGCCCACCGCGGCAGCCGCCAGCGTCCCGGCGACCTGGGTGGCGTGCAGGCCGCGGGCGTGGAACCCGTGCGGGCTGCCGGCCGCGACCCGGCAGACGACCTCGTAGCCGGCCACGGCGGCGGTGAGCAGCTCGCGGCCGTCCGCGCCGATCTGCTCGCCGACGGCCAGCGCCGCGGGCAGCACGATCGCGGTGGCGTGGACCAGCCCACCCGCGTGGGTGTCGTCGAAGTCCAGGCCGTGCACCAGCGCACCATTCGCGAAAGCGGCTGCCGGCGCGGAGATCCGCTCGGCGCGGCCGAGCACGGTCGCCTCCGCCGGGCCGCCCAGGCCGAGCGCGACCTGCACCGCGGCGTCGACCACGCCCGCGCGAGCCGACGCGAGGGCGGTACCCGCGCCGTCGAGCAGGTGCCGGCGCGCGGCCGCCCGTACCGGGGCCGGGATGTCGTCGTACGCCAGGCCCGCGGCCCAGCCGGCGAGCTGCTCCGCCGCCGTCGGGGTGCTCGCTGCGCTCATGAACCGGAAGCGGGCAGGTACGGCGTCGTCGCGGGGTCGCCGAAGGCGCCGGCGGCGACGAGCTCGGCGATCCGCGTGTCGTCGTAGCCGAGCAGCTCACCGGTCACGTAGCCGAAGTCCTCGTTGCGTCCCGGGGCGCGGCGGTGCTCGGTACGCACCGGCCCCACGCTGACCGCCGTACGCGGCTGGCGCACGGTGCCGAACCGCGGGTGCTCGGTCTCGACGATCAGCTCCCGGGCATGGGTGTGCTCCTCCTCGAACGCGTCCCGCACCGTGTTGATCGGCCCGCAGGGGATACCGGCCGGGTACAGCTCGGAGAGCCACTCGTCGGAGGTGCGCGTGGTGAAGATCTCCTCGAGCGCCGCGAGCAGCTCCTCGCGGTTCTCCCCGCGCGCGGCGAAGGTCGCGTACCGCGGGTCGGTGGCCCACTCCGGGTGCCCGACGACCGGGGCGAGGCGCTGCCAGAACTTCTCCTTGGGGCAGCCCACGATGATCCAGGAGTCCTTGGTCTGGAACGCCTGGAAGGGCACCAGCGACGGGTGCGCCGAGTGGCGCGGCCGCTGGGGTACGAAGTCGGTGTTCAGCGCCCAGGTGCCGGGGTAGTTGAGCATCGCGACGGCGGTGTCGTACAGCGACACGTCGCAGTCGGCGCCGACCCCGTCGCGGCGGGCGGCGTGGATCCCGGCGAGCAGCGAGATCGCGGCGATGAACCCACCGGAGTAGTCGACCATCGACAGTCCCGACTTGGTCGGCGGACCGTCGGGCTCACCGGTGACGTCCATCCAGCCCGCCAGCCCCTGCAGGATGTAGTCGTAGCCCGGCTCGGTGCGTCGCGGCCCGGTCATCCCGAACCCGGTCAGCGAGCAGCACACGATGCGCGGGTTGAGGTGCTTGAGGTCGTCGTACCTGATCCTGATCTTCTCTGGCACGTCACCGCGCAGGTTGGAGTAGACCGCGTCGGCGCCGCGCACCAGGTCCTCGAACACCGCGCGCCCCTCGGGGGTCGCGAGGTCGAGCGACAGACTGCGCTTGTCGCGGTTGAACGCCTCGAAGAACAGCGAGTCCTCACCCTCGGCGTACGGCGGCACGTACCGGCCGACGTCGCCGCGCACCGACGGGTCCTCGATCTTGATCACTTCGGCGCCGAGCTCTGCCAGGTGCAGCGAGCCCCACGGTCCGGCGCCGTACTGCTCGACGGCGATGATGCGGATGTCCTGCAGCGGCAACTTCTCGGGCACTCGGCACTCCTGTTCGGTACGGGCGCGAAGGCGGGGACTATTTCTTGTCCTGCTCCAGCGTCATCGGTCCGGCCTTCGCCTGTGGGAAGTAGTCCTGGCCGATGCCGGTCTCGCGCTTGGGGATCATGACCGACCGGGTCCAGGTGGAGATGACGTCCCCGTCCTGGTTCAGCCCGCGGGTGATCATGGTGATGATGCCCATCCCCGGCCGGCTGGAGGACTCCCGCTTGCCGGTGCAGATGCTCTCGGCGTAGAGGGTGTCACCGATGTACACCGGGTGCGTCAGCTTGATGTCGGTCCATCCCAGGTTCGCGACCGCGTTCTGGCTGGTGTCGATCACCGACAGGCCCAGCACCAGCGCGACGGTGAACCCGCTGTTCACGATCACCCGGCCCTCGGTGATCGGGTTGGAGCGGGCCAGGTCGTGGTTGAAGTGGTTCTGGTTGGTGTTGCACGTCAGCTGGGTGAACCAGGTGCAGTCGGCCTCGGAGATCGTGCGGCCGAACGGGTGCTGGTACACGTCGCCGACCTCGTAGTCGTCGAAGAAGCGTCCGAGCTGGGCCGGGTGGACGGTCATCGGGCAGGTCCTCTCGTGGCTGATGCGGTCGCGCCCGGACCGCACACGTCCGGCGCGGGTGCATCTCACCACAGTCTACCGCGCGTTCCACCAGGCGGTCACCTGTTCCACTTCCTCGTGCGGTGCCGGACCAGGTCCGTGCGGTACGGAGGGCGCGGTGCAGCGGGCGCCGCCGTACTCTTGTGCGACGGCGCCCGATCGGCGCCCGACCGGCGCCGCGACCGCGCGGTCCGCACCCTCGGGCCGGCGCCGGCACTGCTGACGACGACCCCGGACGGAGCCGCTCGTGCCTCACCCCGTACCCGGAACCGCGCCGTCAGCGGCCCCGCCGGACCCGGCGCGGCTGGCCGACCTGCTGCCCGCCGTGGGGCGGATCCGCAGCGCGGTGCAGACGGTCATCGAAGGCAAACCGCAGGTGATCGACACCGCGCTGACCGTGCTCCTCGCCGAGGGGCACCTGCTCATCGAGGACGTTCCCGGGGTCGGCAAGACGCAGCTCGCCAAGACGCTGGCGCGGGCGCTCGACTGCTCGGTGCGTCGCATCCAGTTCACCCCGGACCTGCTCCCTGGCGACCTCACCGGTGTGAGCGTGTTCAACCAGGAGAGCAGGGCCTTCGAGTTCCGCCCTGGCGCGGTCTTCGCCAACGTCGTCCTCGGTGACGAGATCAACCGGGCCTCCCCCAAGACCCAGTCCGCGTTGCTCGAGTGCATGGAGGAGCGCCAGGTCACGGTCGACGGGCGCACCCATGAGCTCGCCAGCCCGTTCATGGTGATCGCGACCCAGAACCCGATCGAGATGGAGGGGACCTACCCGCTGCCGGAGGCCCAGCGCGACCGGTTCATGGCACGGGTGTCGATGGGCTACCCGTCGGCGGCGGCGGAGATGGAGATGCTCGCCGAGCACGCCGCGACCAACCCGCTCGACGACCTCACGCCGGTCGCCGACGCGGCGGAGGTGGTCAAGCTGGTCGAGGTGGTGCGCACGATCCACGTGGCGCGAAGCGTCCGCGCATACGTGGTGGACCTCGCCGCCGCGACCCGCGACCACCACGACCTGCGGCTCGGCGCCTCCCCGCGGGCGACGCTGCACCTGCTGCGGGCGGCCAAGGCGACGGCTGCGCTCGACGGCCGCGACCACGTGCTGCCCGACGACGTGCAGCAGCTCGCGGTGCCCGTGCTCGCCCACCGGTTGCTGCTCTCCACCGACGCCCAGATCGCCGGCCGGACCCCGGCCCAGGTGGTCGAGGAGCTGGTGCGCACGGTGCGGGTCCCGCCGGCAGGCATGTGAGCGCAGCTGCTGTGCGCGACGCCCTCGGAAGCCTCACCAGCCGCGGCCGCTGGCTGCTCGGGCTCGGCGCGGCCGTCGTCCTGGTCAGCGTCGTCCTCGGCCAGCGCGACCTGATGCGGGTCGGTCTGCTGCTGCTCCTGCTGCCCGTGCTCTCGCTCGTGATGCTCGCCCGTACCCGTTACCAGCTCTCCAGCGCCCGCGGCCTGCGCCCGGCGCGAGTCCCGGTCGACAGCCCGAGCAGCGCGGTCGTACGGCTGTCGAACGTCTCGCGGATCCGCACCGGGCTGCTGCTGCTCGAGGACCACCTGCCCTGGCAGCTCGGCCGCCCGCAACGGTTCGTCGTCGACCAACTGCCCGCGGGCACGCACCGCGACATCACCTACCAGCTGCAGGCGCCGCTGCGCGGGCGCTACGACGTGGGGCCGCTGCAGGTCGAGCTCGCCGACCCCTTCGGGCTGTGCCGGATGAGGCGGCGCTTCACGGTGACCGACTCCCTCACCGTCGTACCGGCGGTCCGGCCGCTGCCGCGCGTCCCGCTCGTGGGCGAATGGTCCGGGCTCGGGGACTCGACGGCGCGCAGCGTGGCCGCGAGCGGCGAGGACGACGTCGTGCCGCGCCAGTACCGCACCGGTGACGAGCTGCGCCGCGTGCACTGGAAGTCGACGGCGCGAGTGGGCGACCTGATGGTGCGCCAGGAGGAGACCCCGTGGCGTACGCGGGCGACCGTGCTGCTCGACACCCGGGCGGTGGCGCACCGCGGCGACGGGCCCGCGAGCTCGTTCGAATGGGCCGTGACGGCCGCTGCCAGCGTGTGCTGCCACCTGGCCCAGCGCGGGTACGCACTGCGGTTGCTGGATCTGGACGGCAACCCGCTGTGCGGTGACACCCACGTCGCGACTGACGGCCTCGCGCCGAGCCAGGCCGAGCACGCCGTGCTCGAGGCGCTCGCAGTCGTGGACGAGACCGGGCGCCCCGTGCCCGGGCTGACCGACGCGTCGGTGCGGGAGAGCGCACGCGACGGGCTCGTCGTAGCGGTGCTCGGCGACCTGGACCCGGCGCTCACCTCGGCGGTCGCGACCCTGCGCCGGGGCCGCGCCACGGCGCTCGCGCTGCTCGCGGACACCGGCAAGTGGCCCGGCCCGCACCCGTCGCGCACCGACACCGACCGGCTGCGCCGCAACGCCGCGGTCCTGCACGGTGCCGGTTGGCGGGTCGCGGTCTGCGCACCGGGTGACGACCTGGCGGCGGCCTGGCGCGCGCTCGCGCGCGGGCACGGCGCTGCGGCGGGGGTCCTGGACACCCGGGAGCAGGCAGCGCGGTGACGACCCAGCTGACCGGACTGCGCCCCGGCACCGGCACACCGGCACCGGCGCGCTCGGACGCGACCCCGCCCGCCGCGCCGGAGCGCGGATCGGACGGGTGGTGGCCGACCGCGGTGGCGGCTGCCGCCGTGGCGCTCGCCGCGTTGGTGCTCGCCCCGCTGCTCGACGGACCGTGGCTGGGTTGGCCCTTCGCCACGCTCGTCGCCGTCGCGCTCACCGGCGGCGCCCTCGCCCAACTGCGCGCCCCGCTGTTCCTCGTCCCGATCGCCCAGGCCCTGGTGTGCGCGGTGGTGCTCACGGCGGCGTACGTCCCGGACGCGCCGCTCGGGTTCCTGCCCTCCCCCGCCGCCCTCGACACGCTGCGCACGTTGCTGCAGGACGGGGTCGCAGCGGCGAACACCTACGTCGCGCCGGTGCCCGTCGAGCCGGGGCTGCTCGCGCTGGTGACCCTCGGGGTAGGGGTCTGCGCCCTGTGCACCCACGTGCTCGCCGTCACCCTGCGCATGCCGGTGCTGGCCGGTGCGCCGCTGGTCGCGATGTACGCCGTACCGGCGGCCGCCCTGCCGGACGGTGCACCGTGGTGGGCGTTCGTGCTGATCAGCATCGGGTGGGTGGGGATGCTGTTCGCCGACACCCGTCGCCAGGTCGATCACTGGGGCCGGGTGGTCCCCCGCGCCGGGTACGCGACGGCGCGCCTGCGGCCGGGCGGGTGGCTCTGGCCCGGGATCCGGCTCGCTGCCCTCGCCGCGCTGCTCGCGCTCGTCGTGCCACCGCTCGTGCCCGGCCTCACCGACGCCGTGCTCGGCGGCCGCGGGTCCTCCGGCGCCGTGGACGCGGCGCCGGACCCGCAGACGGTCGCGCTTGACCCGTTCGTGTCGATGCGCCGCGACCTGCAGCAGGGCCGCGACGTCGAGCTGTTCACGTACCGCACGACGAGTGACTCCCCCGCGTACCTGCGCGCCGTCGTCGCGGAGACCTTCGACGGCGAGAAGTGGATCCCGCACGCGTACTCCGCCGACGACTCACCCGTGCTGTCCCAGGGCGTCATCACGCCCGTCTCGCTCGGGGCCGACGTGGCCCGCAGGACGGCCGACTACCAGTTCTTCGCGACGCGGCTGGCCTCGCCGTACCTCCCGCTGCCCTACCCGGTGGACCGGATCGTCGCTCCCGACGACTGGCACTGGGACCTCGCCACCGGTACCGCGTTCTCGGTGCAGACCACGACGAAGGGGCTCTCCTGGGCGGTGGACGCGGTGGAGCCGGCACCCACCTTGGCCCAGCTCGAGGCGTCCCGGATCAACAGGTCGGACACCCGGGAGCGGGGCAACCAGCAGGCGCTGGCGCAGCTGCCGACGGACCTGGTCGACCAGGCCAAGATCCTCGCCGAGGGTCACCCGACGCCGTACGAGCAGGCGCTCGCGATCCAGTGGTGGCTGCGCACCGAGTTCACCTACTCGGTGGACGTCAAGGGCGATCCCACCGGTGACCAGATCGAGCAGTTCCTGCGCGACCGGGTCGGGTACTGCCAGCAGTTCGCCGCCACCATGGCGCTGATGGCGCGGGCGCTGAACATCACCTCCCGGGTCGCGGTCGGTTTCACTCCCGGCACGCGGGATGCGAGCGGCGTGTGGCACGTGAGCTCCCAGGACGCGCACGCCTGGCCAGAGCTGCTCTTCCCCGGAGTGGGCTGGGTGCGCTTCGAGCCGACCCCCCGGGCGAGCACCGACGGTGGCAACGTCGCGGTGCCGCGCTGGGCCCGGGCCCAGACCCTCGCCGAGCTGGAGGCCCGGCACCGCGCGCAGCCGGAGCCGACCGACGACCCGGCACGGACCCCGGACGAGCGGGTCGACACCGACCCTGCGACTGCCGCCGCCGAGCCGCTCGGTGACCGGGTACGGCGCACCACGCTGCTCGGGCTGCTGGCACTGGCGGTGGCGCTGGCCGCCGTGCCGGGCACGGTACGGGTGCGCCGGCGCCGCACCCGGCTCGCCGCACAAGGCCTGGCGCTGGCGGAGGGCGGCTGGGCCGAGCTGCGCGACACCGTCCGCGACACCGGCGGCGGCTGGTCCGACGCCGACACCCCACGGCAGGCGGCCCGCCGGCTGAAGAGCGCGTACTGGGTCGACCCGCCCGCCTCCGCCGCGATCGACAGGCTCACCGCGATGGTGGAGCGGACGCGGTACGCCCCCACCGGGCGGCCCGTCGCCGCGGACGACGTGGCTCGCGACCTGCGCACGGTCCGGGCGGCTGCGCTGCGGCGGCTGGATGCCCGCCAGCGCTGGCGGGCGCGGTGGTTCCCCTCCTCGGCGCTGCGTCGGGAGTGAGACGGACGCTGTCCGAACGATCCCGCGACGGGGCCTGACGTGCTAACGCTGCCGGCGCCCAGGGCGTCCGACAGCGTCGTTCGATTCTCGGGAGCGGTAGGCCTTACAGGTCGTGCCCGCCTTCATGACGGCGGCGCCACCGCTCCTCGACCCGGTCCATGAACCCGCCTCGCCGTGGCGCCTTGCTCGGACCGGGGACCGGTCCGGCGCTCGCGCCGGATACGCCGGCCGCGTCGGCGGTGGAGACCGGACGTCGAGCGCGTCCGACGGAGGCCACCACGAAGAACGTGCCGGCCAGCATCACGACGAATCCGAGGACGCCGACCACGACGTAGGACCAGGCCACGCCGGCGACGAGCAGCCCGGCGCCCAGCAGGGCGCCGACGACACCGATCGCCGACCGGCGGCGGGCGCCGCGGCGGTCGGCGGGTGACTGCAACGAGGTCGCGAACTTGGGATCCTCGGCGTAGAGGGCGCGTTCCATCTGCTCGAGCAAACGCTGCTCGTGTTCGGAGAGCGGCACGGCTCCTCCTTGGTCACGGAACGGTCCTATACCCAAGCATAGGCAGCGTTCCCGCTCGAGGACAGTCGGACCGCCACGTATCCACCGGGCGGAGTGCCTCAGTGACCGTCCGGCTCGCGGCCGGACGGGTGTCGGCCCGCCGCACTCGTCCGGTCCGGCGCCCGGAGCAGCGCCGCCGGCCGCACCGCGTCCGGTCCGAATCGCACGGCTGCCTCATCGGCGACCACCTCGGCCTCCCGCCAGCCGATCGCCGGCTCGTCGAAGGCGAGCTGCCGGTCCTGCTGCCCGGCCGGCCCGAGCGACTCGGCGCGCACCCCGACCAGGCGGACGCGACGCCCGCCGATGCCCATCGCGTCGTACAGCGCGGCCGCCGTCGCGTAGAGATCCTTCGCCACATCAGTCGCCTCGGTGAGCGTGCGCGAGCGGTTCACGGTGGTGAAGTCCGCGAACCGGATCTTGAGCGCGACGGTACGGGTCACGACCCGCTGCCGTCGGAGCCGGCTCGCGACCCGTTCCGAGAGCCGCAGCAGCTCGGCGCGTACGGCGACCGGGTCCGACAGGTCACGCGCGAAGGTCTCCTCGGCGCCGATGCTCTTGTCGAGACGGTGCGGTTCCACCGGCCGCGGGTCGCGGCCCCACGCGAGCTCGTGCAGGTGGGAGCCGAGCGCCGCGCCGAGGCTATGACGCAGCGTCTCGACCGGCGCCCGGGCGAGGTCGCCGACGGTACGCAGTCCGAGCCGCTCCAGACTCTGCCCGGTGCGCTCGCCGACCCCCCAGAGCACCGACACGGGCAGCGGATGCAGGAAGTCGAGGACCCGCGCGGTCGGTACGACGAGCAGCCCGTCGGGTTTGGCGTGCGCCCCGGCGAGCTTGGCCACGTGCTTGGTCGCGGCGACCCCGACCGAACAGGTGATGCCCTGCTCCGCTCGTACCCGCTCGCGGATGTGCCGGCCGATCTCGGCCGGGCGGCCCATGCGGCGTACGGCGGGCGCGACGTCGAGGAACGCCTCGTCGAGCGAGAGCGGCTCGATCCGGTCGGTCACCTCGCCGAGGATCGCCATGACCTCCTCGGACACCGCCCGGTAGAGCCCCCGGGTCGGCTCGATGAGGACCGCCTGCGGGCACAACCGGCGGGCACGCGACATCGGCATCGCCGAGTGCACCCCGAAGCGGCGCGCTTCGTAGGTCGCGGCCAGTACGACGCTGCGCGGCGCATCCGAGCCGACGATGACCGGGCGGCCCTGCAGCGCAGGCCGAGTACGTAGCTCGCACGAGGCGAAGAACGCGTCCATGTCCACGTGCAGGACGTGACAACCGGTGTCGTCGGCCCCCAGACCGGCCGGTATCGCGGGCCGGTCCAGCTGGCTGCGGCTCATCCTCGGATTAGAGCAGCACCGGCAGGCGGCGCATCGTTCAACCCGCCAGCAACAGCTGGTCGCCGGTGACCGGCGTCGGTTGACCGAGCCGCGCGGCGACGACCGCGAGATAGGCCTCGGCCGCCCGGACCAGGTCGTCCGCCTCGCGTTCGCTGACCGCGCCCGGGACACCGGCCTCGGCCGCCGCGCGGGCCGCCGCGCCGGCGGCGAAGAATCCGACCCATTCGCCGAGTTCGGGAACGGCCTCGGCCACGAGGACCCAGGCGCTGCGCGGGCCGCCGCGCGGCGCGTGCGCTGGTGGCAGCGATGCGAGCAGCGCTGCACTCGCGCGCAACGCCGCCAAGTGGGCACGGGCGAACCGGTCGTTGGCCGCCGGCTCGCCCGCGGCGGCCAGCAGGCTGCGCGCGGCGGCCGCCAACAGCTCGCGGCTCTGCCGCGTCGTTCCCGCCGCGCCGGGCACGCGCTCCGCTGTCCCACGGATCGTCCGTGCCGTCGTCGTCCCCTCTGTCATCACCTCGGTCGTCACCTCATGTCGTCCTCTCGCTCGTCGTCGCGTGCGTGACCGCCGCGGTGCCGGCCGTCGGTGCTTCCCTCACTGCCGGCCGGCGCCGCTTCGTCCCGAACGGCGTCCGGCGGACCTGTCGCCGCGAGCTGACGGTCCATCGAACACACGTTCGACCACGTTCGCCACTCTAGACACGGGGTCCGACAGCGGGTCAAGCCGCAACGCGCGACCACCACGGGTCGACAGCGGTACCGGCTACCCTCCGAGGGCATGGAGCCCCAGGACACCGCCGACGCCGCCGACGGCATCGCGGACGACGGCACGCTGTCGGCCGCTCCTCAGGCGGTCGCCGGTCTTCCCGCGGGCGCCCGCCGGGTGGCCGACCGGCTCGCGGCGCTGGGTGTGCGCGGCGCGGTCCGCGCGCTTCCCGAACCAGCGCCGACCGCGGTGACCGCGGCAGCCCAGCTCGGGGTCGACGTCGGCGCGATCGCCAACTCACTGGTCTTCGACGCCGACGGCACGCCGTTGCTGGTGCTGACCTCGGGCGCGCACCGCGCCGACGTGGTGCGCCTGGCCGCGCTCGTCGGGGCCGCGCGGGTGCGGCGCGCGAGCCCCGAGTTCGTCCGTTCTCACACCGGCCAGCCGATCGGCGGCGTCGCCCCTGTCGGGCATCCGCACCCCTTGCGCACGCTCGTCGACGTCGACCTGTCACGGTTCCCGCAGGTATGGGCGGCGGGTGGCCATCCCCACTACGTGTTCCCGACGACGTACGACGAGTTGCTGCGCGTCACGGTCGGCGAGGCGGCCGAGGTCGGCGAGGGCGCCGCCGGCCCGGCATAGCAGGATGGCGCGCGGGCTCCCGCCGGGACGCCGCTTCGCCACTCGAGGGATCGACGAGAGAACCGCATGACCGACGGCATGTCCTCATCCCGGCCGGCTACGGCCGCCGACCGGCTCGCCCCGCAGGTACCCGACGAGGCGATGGTGCTGCACATCGGGACGCACAAGACCGGGACGACCGCGCTGCAGAGCGCGCTGAAGGCGCGCCGCCACGAGCTGAAGGAACTCGGCGTCACCTACCCGCTGGGTCACCGCCAGCAGCACCGCGCGTGCATGGCCTTGGTGGAGCGCGAGTTCGGGTGGGCACCGAACCGCCCGAGCGAGGTGTACCGCAGGACGTGGTCGCGGTTCGCGGACAAGGTGCGCCCGATCCGGGGACGCGTGCTGATCAGCAGCGAGTGGCTCTGCCAGGCCGATGACGAACAGGCCGCACGTGCCGTGGACAGCCTCGGGGCGGACCGGGTCCACGTCCTCGTCGCCTTCCGCGCGCTGTCCCGCATCCTGCCCTCGTCCTGGCAGCAGTACCTGAAGAACGGCTGGACGGCGAGGTACGACGAGTGGCTCGGGTACGTCCTCGCCGACCCGCCGTCGCCGAAGGCGAACTCGTCGTTCTGGCAGCGCAACGACCTGCCCCGGACACTGCAGCGCTGGTCGGGACTGATCGGCGCGGACCGGATCACCGTCGTCGTCTCGGACGAGGCCGACCGCGAGCGGCTGCCGCACACGCTGGCCGACCTGCTCGGTGTCCCGCGCGAGACGATGAACCCGCCCGGGGATGCGGCGGTGCGCAGCAACCGGTCGTTGTCGGTGCCCGAGGCGGAGCTGCTGCTGCAGGTGAATCCGCTGGCACGGGAGCTGATGTCGGCCCAGCAGTACACCGCCCTGGTCCGCAACGGCGCCGCGGAGAAGATGGTCGAGGGACGCATGCCGGCTGCTGACGAGCCGCGGCTCGGGATCCCGGGGTGGGCGCTCGATCGCGTCTGCGAGCTGAGCCGCCGGCACGCCGAGGCGCTGCGCGAGAGCGGGGTGCGCATCATCGGTGATCCGGCCACCCTGGAAGCGGTGCCGGACCCGGTCGAGACCGCACCGACTTCCCAGGTGCCCGCCGACGCGGCAGCGCTCGCGCTGCTCGGCACTCTCGAGGTGGCGGTGCAGGGCGCGGGCAAACCGGTCACCGGAACCTCGACGCGGGAACTGGTCGGCGAGGTGAGTCGGCGCGCCCGTGCCCGGCTGCGCCGCGCGCCGCGCGAGGGCTAGACCGGTCCGCGCATGGTGCCCCAGCCCCCGCCGGCCGTCGTCGCGCTGCACGTCTGGGGCACCGGCAGGCTCGCCGGTGCGCTGCGGATGGCGACGACCCGACCGGCGCTGCGGCGCCTGCCCGGCGTCCGTTTCGTCACGCTGCTCGGGACCGGGTCGGGCCGGTCGTTCGCGCTCCGCGACGCCGACCTGTCGCACTGGGCGGTGCTCTCCTGCTGGGAATCAGCGACGGCGTTCAGGGCGTACGAACAGTCCGTCCCCTTCCGTTCCTGGCAGCGCGTCGCACACGAGAGCGCGCGTTTCGTGCTGCGACCGTTGCGCTCCCGCGGCCGCTGGTCGGGCCGCCGGCCGTTCGGCGATCCGGCACCGGCCGCCTGGACCGGGCCGGTCGCCGCTGTGACCCGAGCGCGCGTACGGCCGGTGCACTGGCCGGCGTTCTGGCGTGCCGTGGCGCCGGTCGCCGACGACGCGCACCGCGGCGCCGGTCCGTCGTTCGCGATCGCGATCGGCGAGGCGCCCGTCGGGCTGCAGGGGACGTTCTCGGTGTGGCGTGACACCGCGTCGTTGGACGACTTCGCGTACGCCCGCGAGCCGCACCGCGACGTCATCCGCCGGACGCAGGAGTCCGGGTGGTACGCCGAGGAGCTCTTCGCGCGGTTCGCCGTCCTCGACATGTCAGGGACGTACCGCGCCTCCCCCGTGACCTGAACGGCACCGACCCGCTATGCCTCCAGGCGGTACCCGACACCGCGGACCGTGACCAGCCGCGCCGGCCGGCCCGGGTCGTCCTCGATCTTGGCGCGCAGCCGCTTCACATGGACGTCGAGCGTCTTGCCGTCACCGACGTAGTCGGCGCCCCACACCCGGTCGATGAGCTGGCCGCGGGTGAGCACGCGTCCCGCGTTGCGCAACAGCACCTCGAGCAGCTCGAACTCCTTGAGCGGCATCGATACCGGGTCTCCGTTCACCGTCACGACATGCCGCTCGACGTCCATGCGCACCGGGCCGACCTGCAGCGTGGACGGTGCGAGGTCCTCGAGGCCACTTCGGCGCCGGAGAACGGCGCGGATCCGAGCCACGAGCTCACGCGAGCTGAACGGCTTGGTGACGTAGTCGTCGGCGCCCAGCTCGAGGCCCACGACCTTGTCGACCTCGCTGTCCTTGGCCGTGAGCATGATGATCGGGACGTCGGAGCGCTGACGCAGCCGGCGGCACACCTCGTTCCCCGACATGCCGGGCAGCATCAGGTCCAGCAGCACCACATCAGCACCGCTCCGGTCGTGCGCGACGAGGGCGTCCGGCCCGGTCGCGACCGTCTCGACCAGGAACCCCTCCTTGCCGAGCATGTAGGACAACGCCTCGGAGAAGGACTCCTCGTCCTCTACGACGAGAACCCGACTCACTGTGCCTGACTCACTGTGCCCGGATCCCTGCGACCGGCTCTGCCTCCTGGTACGGCGGCGCCGTCGTGGCACCGACCAGCTGGGGTGCTACCGGCAGTCGCAGCGTGAACGTCGAGCCGTGCCCCGGCGCGCTCCGGACGGTGCACTCACCGCCGTGGTTCAAGCAGATGTGCTTGACGATCGCGAGGCCGAGCCCGGTACCACCGGTCGCCCGCGAGCGTCCATGGTCGACCCGGTAGAAGCGTTCGAAGATGCGGGCGTGCTCGGCGGGCGGGATCCCGATGCCCTGGTCGGTGACGGCGAGCTCGACGAGGGCGGGCTCACCGCTCGCGCCCGCGACGAGCTCGGCCGTGACCGAGACCTGTGTACCGGTCGGCGAGTACGCGAGGGCATTCGTCACGAGGTTGCGCAGCGCGGTGACCAGCTGGACGTCCTCACCCAGCACCGTCACGCCCGGCACGGCGCTCGCCACCACATCGATCTCGCGCGCGAGCGCGGCGGTCCGCGTGGCCTCGAGCGCTTCACGCACCACATCGGCGACCCGGACCGGGACAGCGGGTGCGGCGCGCTCGGCCCCTTGCAGGCGTGAAAGGTCGATGAGGTCGTTGACCAGGTTGGAGAGCCGCTGCGACTCGGTCTGCATCCGCTGGGCGAACCGGCGAACATCCGCCGGTTCGTCGCTCGCCGCAAGAACCGCCTCGGAGAGCAGCGAGAGGGCGCCGACGGGGGTCTTCAACTCGTGGCTCACGTTGGCGACGAAGTCGCGCCGTACAGCGTCGATCCGAGCCGCCTGTGAGACGTCCTCGAGCAGTACCAGGATCGTTCGTGACGACAGCGGCGCCACCCGTATCCGCACCGGTACGACGTCGCGGCGCAGCGGTGGCTTGCGCAGCTCGAGGTCGAGCTCACGGATGACGCCGTCCCGGCGCACTTGCGAGATCAGCGTGTCGATCTCGGGTACCGCGATCCGGTCTCCTGCCACGACGCCGAGGACGACGGCCTGCGCGGATGCGCGCAGCACCCGCTCCTCGCGGTCGACGACGAGTGCGGGACCCGGCAGTACCGACAGCAGGCGCACCGCGTCGTCCGACAGCCGCGGGGCGCCGGTCGAGCGGGTGCCCGGCTGGAGCCGACGGCCGTACCGGGCGCCCAGGACGGTCAGCGCCCCGGCGAGGATCCCGAGCAAGACCGCGACGGGCAGTGCGAGTTCGCTGTCCACGGGCCACACGATAGGCACAGCGCGGCGGTCCGTCGTCCACCTGTCGCCGCGCCGCCACCTCTCCGGAGATGCGCCGCGCAGCGCGGCGGCAAAGCGTCATCAGGCGTTCACCTCCCGTTCAGATTCGGTACCGCGGTCGGTCATCCGGCCGCCCTAGCTTCGGCGACGACAGAGCAACGACGACACAGGAGAAGCCACGTGGCGAACCACCGAACCGGGCGGCTCGCCGCCATCGCGCTCGCCGGCGCGCTGGTCGCGACCGGCTGCGGCGCGGACGCCGGCAGCGATCCGGCCGGAGCGGTCTCGACCGAGACCGCGCAGAGCGGGACCTCGGGCCGAGGACAGCTCGACTGCGCCACCGGAGCACTGACTGCGTCCGGGTCAAGCGCACAGGCCAACGCCATCGCGGCGTGGGCCAATGCCTACCAGGGCGCGTGCCCGGACGCGACGATCGACTATCAGCCGAACGGCTCGGGCGCAGGGGTCCAGGACTTCATCAACGCGCAGACCGCGTTCGCCGGGTCGGACTCCGCGCTGTCGAGTGCGGAGAAGGCGGAAGCGGACGCGCGGTGCGCCGCCGGGCCCGCCATCGACCTCCCGGTGGTCGGTGGCGCGGTCGTGGCCGCTTACCGGGTCGACGGTGTGGAGAGCCTGGTGCTCACGCCGCAGCTCCTGGCCGGCATCTTCGCCGACGCCGTCACCCGTTGGAACGCACCCGAGATCGCTGCGGCCAACCCAGGGGTAGCCCTGCCGGACGCACCGATCGTGCACTTCCACCGCAGCGACTCCTCCGGCACCACCGACAACTTCACCAAGTACCTGTCAGCCACGGCCGCAGACGCATGGACGTTCCCCGGCGGCAAGGACTGGAGCGCTCCCGGCGGGCAGGGGGCGAAGGGCTCCGACGGTGTCGCGAACGCCGTCGCGAGCACCCCGAACTCGATCGGCTATCTGGAGCTGTCCTACGCCCGCAGTGCCGGGCTCCGCTCGGCGGCGATCGACAACGGGGCCGGACCGGTGGAGGCGACCAGCGCGAGCGCCGCACGGACCATTTCGCAGGCCGAGGTGGTCGGGAGCGGGCACGACCTCGTCCTCTCCCTCGACTACGCCACGAAGGCGCCCGGGGCGTACCCGCTCGTGCTCGTGACCTACGAGATCGCCTGCGAGCGGGGCGGTGACCCGGAGACCGCGCAACTGACGAAGTCGTTCCTCTCCTACGTCGTCAGCGATGCCGGGCAGTCCGTGCTCGAGGAGATCGGATACGTCCCGGTCGAAGGCGCCCTGCTGGACAAGGTGCGCGCCGCAGTCGACGCGATGTCGGTCTGAGCGGCACCAGGCGGCAGGAGGACACCGATGGGCACCACACCCCGGCTCGACCCGGCACTCGCCACGTCGCCCGACGAAGACGCGTCGCGACAGGTCCTCGGGCCGGCCGAGCGGCGCGGGGACCAGGTCTTCCGCGCCGTGAGCCGGGGTGCCGCCCAGCTGATTCTGCTGCTGCTCGCGGCGATCGCGTTGTTCCTCGTCTGGCGTGCCTTCCCTGCATTCCAGGCGAACACCGCGAGTTTCCTCACCACCACCGCATGGTTCCCCGACCAGGACCCGCCAGTGTTCGGGATCGCCGCCCTGGCGTTCGGGACGGTCCTCACGGCCGCCGTCGCGATGGTGCTCGCCGTACCGGTCGGCTACGGGATCGCCCTGTTCACCGTCTTCTACGCCGACAGGCGGGTCGGTGCGGCAGCCGGCTTCATCACCGACCTGCTGGCAGCGGTGCCGAGCATCGTGTTCGGACTCTGGGGCCTGGCGGTGCTGCAGCCTCACCTCGGCGGTCTCGGGCAATGGCTGAACACGTACCTCGGTGCGATTCCGTTGTTCCGCAACGACTCGGGGCTCTACACGAAGTCGATCCTCGTCGCCGGGATCGTCCTCGCGATCATGGTGCTGCCTACCGTGTCCGCGCTGTCCCGTGAGGTGTTCGTGCGGGTGCCGGCGACGCACGTCGAAGCCGCCCTCGCACTCGGTGCCACGCGCTGGGAGATGGTGCGCGCCTCAGTGCTGCCCTTCGCCCGGCCCGGCATGGTGTCGGCGGCGATGCTGGGCCTCGGGCGCGCGCTCGGCGAGACGATCGCCGTCGCGCTGGTGCTGTCCGCGGCGTTCGACGTCAGCTGGCAGCTCAGCGAGCCGGGCGGCAACACCTTCGCGGCGAACATCGCCCTGAAGTGGAACGAGGCCGGACCGATCGGGCTCTCCGCCCTCATCGCGAGCGGACTCGTGTTGTTCGCCCTCACCCTCGCGGTCAACGTCACCGCTCGGGCGATCCTGGCCCGCCGCGCCCGCTTCTCGGGAGGGGCAGCATGAGCCGGGTCGAGACGTACGCAACTGCCGCTCTCGTCGAGGATGCGTTGCGGGGACAGCGGTTGCCGGGCTGGGCCGCGCCCGCAGCTGCCGGACTCGCCGTCATGACGGCGCTGCTGCTCGCCGTCGCGACACCGGTCGATGGCGTCGCCGGCACGGCGGTCGTGGCGGTGCTGCTGTTCGTGGGGTTGCAGACCGCGTGGAGCGTGCGGGTCGAAGGGCGGCGCCACGCCGTCGACCGGCTGGCGACGACGGCCGTGCACGCCGCATTCCTGGCGGCGGTGCTGCCGCTGCTGTCGGTTCTGGTGACCTTGATCGCCAAGGGGATCCGGGCCATGTCGGGCGAGTTTCTCACCACCTCGATGCGCGGCGTCTCGCCGACGAGCGCCGGCGGCGGCCTGTACCACGCCCTCATCGGGACGCTCGAGCAGGTCGGCATCGCCGTACTGCTCGCGATCCCGCTCGGGGTGCTCGCCGCGATCTACCTCGTCGAGTACGGCCAGCATGCCGGGCACCGAGGCTTCGCCCGTGCCGTCGGCTTCGTCGTCGACGTCATGACGGGGGTGCCCTCGGTGGTGGTCGGCCTGTTCGTCTATACCGCTCTGGTGCTCACCCTGGGCCTGGGCCGCTCGGGGCTCGCGGCGTCCGTCGCGCTGACGATCCTCATGCTCCCCATGGTGGTTCGCTCCTGCGAGGAGATGCTGCGCGTGGTCCCGGACGAACTGCGCGAGGCGTCGTACGCGCTCGGCGTCCCGCGGTGGCGGACGATCGTGCGGGTCGTCGTACCCACGGCGATGGGCGGCATCGTCACGGGGGCGATGCTCGCCGTGGCCCGCGCGGCGGGCGAGACCGCTCCCCTGCTCCTCACGACGTTCCTGTCCAAGTCGGTCAACGCGGACCCGACGAACGGGCCGCAGGCCGCGCTACCGACGTTCCTCTGGGACCAGATCGCCAGCTCGACGCCGGCTTCCGTCGATCGGGCATGGGGTGCCGCGCTCGTTCTCGTGCTCGTGGTGACGGCCCTGTATCTCACCGCCCGGATCCTTGCCCGAACCACAGGAGTGAAGCGATGACCACCGCACCCGTCCAGGCCGCTCCGGCGACAGTCGCCCGCACCGCCCGCACCGCCGACCGGCAGCCCGGTGCTCGCCTCGTGACCCGGGACCTCTCCGCTTGCTATGGCGGGTTCGTGGCGGTCCGGGACGTGAACCTCGTCATCGAACCCCGTGCCGTGACAGCGCTGATCGGTCCGTCCGGCTGCGGGAAGTCGACGGTGCTGCGCACGCTGAACCGGATGCACGAGGTCGCTCCAGGAGCCGGCGTGTCCGGGTCGGTACACCTGAATGGCCAGGATCTCTACGCGCCGGAGGTCGACCCGGTGAACGTGCGCCGTACGGTCGGGATGGTCTTCCAGCGACCCAACCCCTTCCCGACCATGTCGGTGTACGAGAACGTCGTCGCCGGACTGCGGCTCGGCGGCACGCGACGCCGACGCCGGGAGCACGACGACGTGGTGGAGGAGGCGCTGCGCGGCGCGCACCTGTGGCACGAGGTCAAGGACCGGCTGCGCCGTCCTGGCGCCAGCCTCTCGGGCGGCCAGCAGCAACGGCTCTGCATCGCCCGGGCGATCGCGGTACGTCCGGCCGTGCTGCTGATGGACGAACCGTGCTCGGCCCTGGACCCGATCTCGACGCTCGCGATCGAGCAACTGCTCGCCAGCCTGCGCACCGACTACACGATCGTCATCGTCACCCACAACATGCAGCAGGCCGCGCGCGTCTCGGACACGACCGCGTTCTTCAACGTCACCGAACCCGGCGGCCCCGGCCGCCTCGTCGAGACCGGACCGACCGCCCGGATGTTCACCGCCCCAGCCGACCCGGCGACCGCCGACTACCTCGGCGGTCGGTTCGGTTGAGCGGCGGCGAGCCGGCGGCGTGACCGACCCCCACGCCCTGCGCTCGCCGCACCGTACGGTCCGTCAGCGGTCCGACCTGCCGGTGGCACGAACCCGGCGGTGCGGCTCGGTACGCTCACCGGTCATGAGCGTGCGGGTCTACACCGGGCCGCACGCCGACCGACGCGCGGGCGGGACGCTGCGCCGGCGGGTGCCGGCCGCGCTCGCGGCGGTCGCCGTCGCCGCGCAGATCGCCTGGCCCCTGACGAGCAGCAGTACGCGGGACCTCGTCACCGTGCTCGGCGTCGTGCTGTTCGTCCTCGCATGCGCGGCGCACGCCACAGCGGTCCGCGGACCGGGCTGGATGCTCGGCTGGCTGCTGCTCTCGGCAGGGATCGGTCTCGGCGCCGAGGTGCTGGGGCTGCGGACCGGCCTGCCGTTCGGCCACTACTCCTACGCGGACCGCCTCGGACCCGAACTGCTCGGCGTGCCGGTGGTGGTGGCACTCGCCTGGGCGATGATGAGCTACCCCTGCCTGCTGGCAGCCCGGCGGTTGACGCGTCACCCGGTCGCGACCGCTGCGCTCGCTGCCCTCGCGCTCGCGTCCTGGGACCTGTTCCTCGACCCGCAGATGGTCGGCGAGGGTCACTGGACCTGGCACGACGTCCCGGTCGCGCTGCCCGGGATCCCCGGTATCCCGCTGCAGAACTTCGTGGGTTGGCTGCTCGTCGCCCTGGTCCTGATGCTGCTGCTCGACCGGCTGCCGCGGCGCTCGGACGACGGGTCGGTGCCGCCCGACGGGGCGCCGGCCGCGCTGCTCGGCTGGACGTACGCGTCGAACGTGATCCTGGCGCTCGTCTTCGAGCACCGTCCGGCGGTGGCCGCCTGGGGCGGCGTGGCGATGGGCATCGTCGTGCTGCCGTACCTCGTCGTCGCGCTCTCGGACCGGCGCTGAGCCGGATGCGGGCCTCGACCCTGGTCGCGGTCGGGTGCTCCGCGGCCGCGGGGATCGCGACGTTGCACACCGCGTGGAACCTGCGCCGGCTCCCACGCCCTGCACCTGCCAGCTCTCCGATCACCGAGCGGGTGAGCGTGCTCGTGCCGGCGAGGAACGAGGCGCGGCGGCTCGCCGGCTGCCTGCGGGCGCTTCGCGCGACGGCCGGAATCGCCGAGCTGGAGGTCCTCGTGCTCGACGACGCCTCCACCGACGGCACGGCCGAGGTCGCCCGGCAGGTGTTCGGCGACGACCCGCGGTGCCGCGTCGTCGCCGGCTCCGACGGGCCACCGCCGGGGTGGACCGGCAAGGCATGGGCGTGCGCGCAGCTGTCGCAGCTCGCCACCGGTGCGGTGCTCGTCTTCGTCGACGCCGACGTACGGGTGGCACCGGACGGGATCGCCGCCACGGTCGGTGCGCTGCGCACCCTCGGGCTGGACCTGGTGAGCCCGTACCCCCGCCAGCTCGCGGACGGGCCGCTCCCCCGGCTCGTGCAGCCGTTGCTGCAGTGGTCCTGGGCGACGTTCCTCCCGATGCGCGTCGCGCACCGCTCGGCACGGCCCTCCCTCGCGGCGGCGAACGGTCAGCTGCTCGCCTGCGACGCCGCCGCGTACCGGGCGGCCGGCGGGCACGCGGCGGTACGGGACGCCGTGCTCGACGACGTCGCACTGCTGCGGGCCCTGCAACGTGCGGGCTACCGCGGCGGGATCGTGGACGGCACCGGACTCGCCGTCTGCCGGATGTACGACACCGGCGCCGAACTCGTCGACGGGTACGCGAAGTCGCTGTGGAGCGCGTTCGGCTCGCCGGCGGGCGCCGCGGCCGTCGCCGGGTCACTGGCCGCGATGTACGTCGTACCACCGGTGTTCGCGCTGGCCGGGCGCTCTCGCGGCGCGCGCTGGAGCGGCGCGGCAGGCTACGCCGCCGGGGTCATCGGGCGGGTGCTCGTCGCGCGGCGCACCGGGCAGCGTGTCTACCCCGACGCGTTCGCCCACCCGATGTCGATCGCGGCATTCGCTTGGTTGGTGGACCTCTCCTGGCGCCGCCGACGGCGCGGGCTCCTGCGCTGGCGCGGGCGACCGCTCCCCGACTGACCCGCGAGCCTAGGCTCGCGGCCGTGGCGCGGGTGGTGGTCGTCGGTTCCGGTGCAGGCGGCATGGCCGTCGCCATCCGGCTGGCGGTACGCCGCCACGACGTCACGCTGGTCGAGCAGGGCGGCTCGTACGGCGGCAAGCTCGCCGGCTACCGCCGGGACGGCTTCGTCTTCGACACCGGGCCGTCGTTGCTCACGCTGCCGGCCGTCTACCGGGACCTGTTCGCCCGTACCGGAAAACCGCTCGAGGAGCTGCTCGAGGTCACCATGCCGGAGACGGCCTTCCGGTACCGGTTCGCCGACGGAACCACGGTCGAGCTTCCGCCGGCCGACTCGGGGCTCTGCGCGGCGGCGTTCGGCGCCGCGTTCGGCGGTACGGCGGAGCGGGACTGGCGGGCGCTGATGGCCCGCGCGGCCCGCGTGTGGCAGATCACCAGGCGGCCCTTCATCGAAGCACCGGCCCCGACACCCCGTGAGCTGCTTCCCTTGGCGCGCAACGTCTCCGACGTACGTACGGTCGCGCCGTTCTCCACGCTGCGCGCCCTCGGCCGCCGCACGCTCTCCGATCCCCGGCTGCGCCAGGTGCTCGACCGGTACGCGACCTACACCGGGTCCGACCCCCGTCGGGCGCCAGCCGCGCTCGCCACCGTGCCGTACGTGGAGCAGACCTTCGGCGTGCACCACGTCGCCGGGGGACTGCACCGGCTCGCCACGGCGCTCTACGAGAGGTCGCTCGAACGCGGTGTGCGGTACCGCTTCGACGTGCCGGTCACGCAGGTCGTGCTCGCGGGCGGACGCGTCGCGGGCGTACGCCTCGCGGACGGTGAGGTGCTGCCCGCCGACATCGTGGTGTCCGACGCGGACGCGTCCGCCCTCTACGGACAGCTGCTGCCAGAAGGCGCTGCGCCGCAACAGTTTCGGCGGTTGCGCCGCGCCACACCGTCGCTGTCGGGCTTCGTGCTGCTGCTGGCCGTACGCGGTCGTACGCCCGGCATCCGGCACCACAACGTGTGGTTCCCGGCCGAGTACGACACCGAGTTCGACGCCGTCTTCGGGCGCCGGGCGCGGCTGGTGCCCGAGCCGACGATCTATGCCTGCGTACCCGACGACCCGGCGATGCGTCCCGACGGTGACCACGAGTCCTGGTCGGTCCTGGTGAACGCCCCCCGTCACTCCACGGCCCCGGCTCGCGGGGCGATCGACTGGGACGCACCGGGACTTGCCGAGTCCTACCGGGACCAGGTCCTCGCGATCCTGGCCGCCCGCGGCACCGACCTGCGCGAGCGGCTGCTCTGGTCGGTCGTGCGTACCCCCGCCGACCTCGAGCGCGAGACCGGGGCCGTCGGCGGCGCGATCTACGGATCGTCCAGCAACGGAGTACGCGCCGCCTTCCAGCGACCGGCCAACGCCGGCCCGGTGCCCGGCCTGTTCCTGGTCGGAGGTTCGGCGCACCCGGGGGGCGGGCTGCCGCTCGTCGGCATCTCCGCCGAGACCGTCGCCAACCTCGTCGGCCGCGCCTGACCCTCCGCGTGTCCCTGCTCGAAACGTCGTCAACTCCGCGAGTTGACGACGTTTCGAGCAGGGACACGCGTAGATGGGAGTGTCAGGTGGGGGTGCGCAGCCGCCGGTGGGCGCTCGCGAGCAGCGCCGGCAGGGCCACGGCTCCCAGCGCGAGACAGAGGTACGCGCCCCCCGCGGCCCACCGGTCGGCCCTGTCCGGGTAGACCCCGCCGGCGAGCAGGAACATCATCACGACCGCGACCCGCGCCGGGCGCTCCCCCACGGTCAAGGGCAGTGCCCTGGCACCGAGGCCGGCAGCCCGCGACCGGGCGTACTCCGCCGTGACGGCCAGGATCAGCGCTCCTAGGACCGCCCACGCCGGTGCCCCGGCCAGATAGAGCGCGAGCAGCAGCAGCGCATCGCTGATGCGGTCGCACACCGAGTCGAGCACGGCGCCCCACGGACCGTCGCGACCGGTGCAGAGGGCGACCGCTCCGTCGAGCCCGTCGAGCAGCGCCGCGGCGGCGACGGCAGCGGCGGCGGCCAGCAGCCACCGCTCGCCGGCCCACGCGCCCACGCAGGCCGCGCCAGCGAACGCCACGGCAGCAAGGGAGAGCAGATCCGGCGGCACCCGGGCAGCGACGAACGGGCGAGCGGCCGCGTACGAGAGCCCCAGCCAGAGCCGCACCGGCCCCCGCGGCACGATCCCGTCGTGCCGCTGCGACCAGCGCGCCAGGTAGTCGTCGCGGGACAGGGTCACGATCCTGGGCCGAGGGCCCAGGTCACCGTCACCGTCGCCCGTACGCTGCCCTCGCCCCCGTCGACGGGTACGGCCTCCTGTTCGACCGCCATCGCCGCCATGCGCACCGGCCCGCCCAGGGAGGCAGCACCCTCGACGACGCGGCGCACCTCGCCGAGGGCCTGACCGGCGAGCCCGGCGTACTGCTGCGCCCTGACGAGCGCGTCGGCGTACGCGCGGTCGCGCGCCAGCCGCGCCAACGTGTGCGGTTCCCGGTGGCCGAACCGGACCCCGTCGACACGCGCCGCGTCCCCGCCGGCATCGACGGCGGCGACGAGCAGCGACCCGACACCCTCGACGTCGTCCAGCTCGAGGCGCAGCCCGAACGACGCTTCGTACGACACCACCGTCGGCCACGGGTCGTGCACCGGCGACAGCGTCACTGCACCGGTGGTCAGCGCGTGCTCCCGCACGCCGCGCGCGAGAACTGCCTGGCGTACCTGCGAGACGGCGTACCCGGCCCGGGTCGTCGCGTCTCCGGGTGACGCTGCCCGGGCGGCTACGGCGAGGACGAGCGTCGCGCGGTCGTACGGCCCGCTCGCCTCGCCGTATCCCGTCGTCGTCACCGTCCGCGCCATGGCCGCATCCTCCCCCACCACGCGCGCTCGGCCGACACGACGCCCCTGCGCCGTTGGAGGCGGAGTGAACAGCGGCCGTCACCTGCATCATGCCCGCTGGAGCGGCGAAGGCCCTCGCCCTCGACCCACTTCGCGTAAGAAGGGCCGGTAATCAGCGCAGGCCGAGGCCTTGGTAGATCTCACGGGTCGCGGTGGAACGATTGAGCGTGATGAAGTGCAGGCCCGGCGCGCCCTCGGCGAGCAGCCGCTCGCACATCGCGGCCGCCCACTCCACGCCGATCTCGCGTACGGCGTCGGGGTCGTCCTCGACCGCGTGCAGCCGGTGCGCGAGCTCAGGAGGGAAGGCCGCGCCGGACAGGACGGCGAACCGTTCGATCTGCGACACGTTCGTCACCGGCATGATCCCCGGCAGGATCGGCACCTCGCAGCCGTACGCCGCCACCCGGTCGCGCAGCCGCAAGTAGTCCTCGACGTAGAAGAACATCTGCGTGATCGCGAAATCGGCGCCGGCGCGGCACTTCTCGACGAACCACTTCACGTCGCTGTCGAGGTCCGGCGAGCGGGGGTGCTTCTCCGGGAAGGCCGCCACTCCGACGCAGAAGTCGCCGGAGTCGCGCACCAGGCGGACCAGGTCGGCGGCGTACTCGAAACCGTCCGGGTGCGAGACCCACTCCGCCTGCGGGTCGCCGGGAGGATCGCCGCGCAGTGCCAGGACGTTGCGGATCCCGGCGTCGGCGTACTGGCCGATGATGCGCCGCAGCTCCGCCACCGAGTGGTTCACCGCGGTCAAGTGACCCACCGGGGTGAGCGTGGAGTCGGAGGCGATCGCCTCGGTGATCGCGACCGTACGCTCGCGGGTCGAGCCACCGGCGCCGTACGTCACGGATACGAACGTCGGCTGGAGCGATTCGAGCTCGCGCAGCGCGCGCCACAGCGTCCGCTCCCCCTCGGCCGTCTTGGGCGGGAAGAACTCGAAGGAGAAGGACCGGCCACCGGCGGCCAGCAGGTCGGCGACCGTCGCGGCCCCGCCAGGCATCGTCGACGGGAGTCCGAGGGCCATGCTCGACAGGCTAAGCCCTGCTGTGCGAGGGACCGGAGCGAGGATCTACCGTGCCAGTCATGCCCGAGACGACGGCCGGGCCGGGCGCGGATGCGCGCACTGGCAGCGAGGCGGACCCCGACCTGCGTGTCCGGGTGCAGCACTGCCTGGACGACTTCGTCGGTGCCAAGACGGGCACACTGGCCGCGATCGACCCGGCGCTCGCCGAGCTCACCGCCGCGCTGCGCGACCTGCTCTCGGGCGGCAAACGACTGCGCGCCGCCTTCGCGTACTGGGGCTGGCGCGGCGCCGGCGGCGCGGACCGTGACGAGGCGGTCCGCGCGGCGAGCGCGCTCGAGCTGCTGCAGGCGTGCGCGCTGGTCCACGACGACGTGATGGACGCGAGCGACACCCGGCGGGGCATGCCCGCCGCGCACCACCGGTTCGCCGCGGTGCACGGGGACGCGGGCTGGGTGCGCTCCCCCGAGTCGTTCGGTACGGGGGCCGCGATCCTGCTCGGTGACCTCTGCCTGGCGTGGGCCGACGAGCTGCTGTTCGCGTGCGGGCTGGACGCGGCCGCGCTGACGCGCGCCAAGCCGGTGTACGACCGGATGCGCACCGAGCTGATGGCCGGGCAGTACCTCGACCTCGTCGAGCAGGCCCGCGGGGGCGGTTCGGTGGAGCGGGCCATGACCGTGGCGCGGTTCAAGACAGCGAAGTACACCGTCGAGCGACCGCTGCAGCTCGGCGGCGCGCTCGCCGCAGCGAGCACCGAGCTGCTGCAGGCCTACTCCCGGTACGGGTTGCCGCTCGGCGAGGCCTTCCAGCTGCGCGACGACGTCCTCGGAGTCTTCGGCGACCCCGCGCACACCGGCAAGCCCGCCGGCGACGACATCCGGGAGGGCAAGCGCACGGTCCTCGTCGCAGCCGCCGCCGAGCTGGGGACCGCCGCGCAGCGCCGCACCCTGGAGCGCGACGTCGGCCGCGCCGACCTCGACGACGACGGCGTCGCCGAGGTGCGCGAGGTCATCGCCTCCTCCGGCGCGTTGGCCCGCGTCGAGAGCGACATCGCTGCCCTCACCCGAGAGTCGCTCGCCGCACTCGACACGGCCGAGCTGACGCCGGCGGCGCACACCGCGCTGGTCAGCCTCGCCAGGGACGCGACGGCGCGTACCCGGTGAGCGCCCGCCGGGTCGCCGGACCCACCGACCGGGTGGTCGTCGTCGGTGCCGGGCTCGCCGGGCTGGCCTGCGCGCTGCACCTGGCGGGTGCCGGACGCGAGGTCACCGTGCTGGAGCGCGAGGCGGTCCCGGGCGGGCGGGCCGGGCTGCTGGAGCACGACGGCTACCGCTTCGACACCGGTCCGACAGTGCTGACGATGCCCGAGCTCGCCGCGGACGCGTTCGCGGCCGTGGGTGAACGACTCTCGGACTGGCTCACCCTCGAGCGGCTCGACCCCGCCTACCGGGCGCACTACCCCGACGGGACCACGCTGGACGTGCGGGCCGAGGTCGAGGACACCGCCGGCGAGATCGCCCGGCTGTGCGGACCCCGGGAGGCCGACGGGTTCCGCCGGTTCGTGCGGTTCGCGACCCGGCTCTACCGCTACGAGATGACCGACTTCATCGACCGCAACTTCGACTCGCCGTTGGGTCTGCTGACCCCGGACCTGGCCCGGCTCGTCGCCCTCGGCGCTTTCCGTCGCCTCGCCCCCAAGGTCGGGCAGTTCCTGCGCGACCCGCGTACGACGAGGCTGTTCACCTTCCAGTCGATGTACGCCGGCATGGCGCCGCGCGACGCGCTCGCGATCTACGCCGTCATCGCGTACATGGACTGTGTGGCCGGCGTGTACTTCCCCCGCGGCGGCATGCACGCCCTGCCCGCAGCGATGGCCGCGGTGGCCGCGCAGCACGGGGTCCGCTTCCGGTACGGCACGACGGTGACGAGCGTCGAACGCAGCGGCGACCGCGCGCACGGCGTGCGTACCGCCGACGGCGAACGCATCCCCGCGGACGTGGTCGTGCTGAACCCGGACCTACCGGTCGCGCAGCGCGACCTGCTCGGGATCCGGCCCCGCCGGTTGCGCTACAGCCCGTCCTGCTTCCTGCTGCTCGCCGGCTCACCGCGCGCCTATCGCGGCGCGGCCCACCACAACCTGCACTTCGGGCGCAGCTGGGACGGCGTCTTCGACGATCTGGTCCGTCGCGGCCGCCTGATGCAGGACCCGAGCCTGCTTGTCACCAACCCGACCCGCACCGACCCTTCCCTCGCCCCGCCGGGACGCCAGTCGTACTACGTGCTGGCGCCGACGCCGAACCTCGACGCCCCGATCGACTGGAGGATCACGTCGGGCCGCTACCGGGACGAGATCGTGCGGACCCTGGAAGCACGCGGATACCACGGGTTCGCTGGCGGCCTGCAGGTGGTGCAGGTCACGACGCCCCTCGACTGGCAGGCGCGCGGCATGGCGCACGGCACCCCCTTCGCGGCCGCGCACACGTTCACCCAGACCGGTCCGTTCCGGCCTTCCAACCTGTGGGGGCGCAACGTCGTGTTCGCCGGATCCGGCACCCGTCCCGGAGTGGGGGTGCCGATGGTGCTGATCTCCGGGCGACTCGCTGCCGAGCGGATCACCGGCGCGCAGCGCGGCGGCTGACCCGCACCGGGCTTGTACGCTCGTGCCTCGTGGACGACCGCGGACCGAGCGACGGAGGTGTGCCCTCCGGCGAGCACCTGCAGCCGGTCCTCGCGTTCGCGCTGCGCCACGTCGTGCCGGGGCTGATCGGCGCCGTGATGCTGGCGATCGGTGCCGTCGGTGTGGGGTGGTTGCCGCCGCCCGCGCCGCCGTTCTACCAGGACAGCGCGCTGCCGGTCGTCGAATGGTTCCGCAGCGGAGTCGGCAGCTGGCTGGCACGCGCGTTCGTGATCGCCGGCGGCGCGCTGGTGCTGCAGAGCTGGCTGGTGCTCGGGATCGACGTGATGCGCGGGCGCATCACCGATCTGCGGCGGCTGTGGGGCGTCCTCGGCGCCTGGTGCGCGCCGCTGCTGCTCGTACCACCGCTGTTCAGCCGGGACATCTACTCCTACTACGTGCAGGGCAAGCTCTTCCTGTCGGGACAGAACCCCTACACCACCGGCGTGATCTCCGTTCCCGGCTGGTTCCAGGACGGTGTCGACCCGCAGTGGGCGCAGACCCCGACGCCGTACGGTCCGTTGTGGCTGTCGCTGTCGCGCGGCGTCGTGGCGCTGTTCGGCGACAACGTCTACCTGGGAGTGCTGAGCTTCCGGCTGCTCGCGCTGGTCGGCGTCGTGCTGCTCGCGTACTTCGTGCCGCGCCTGGCATTCCTGAACGGGATCAGCGCTCCCAAGGCGCTCTGGCTCGGCGTGCTGAACCCGTTGGTGCTGCTGCTGTTCGTGCTCAGCGGCCACAACGACGCGCTCATGATGGGGTTGCTCGTCGCCGGCCTGGTCCTGGTCTGTGAACGACGCCCCGTGCTCGGCATCCTGCTCGTGACGGCAGCCATCGCGATCAAGCCGATCGCGTTGCTGGCGCTGCCGTTCGTCGGGCTGCTGTGGGCGGGCAGCCGAGCCGACGTGCGGACCCGGGTGCTGCGGTGGGTGCAGACCGGGGTCATCTCGGTGCTGTCCTTCTTCGGGATCTCAGCGGTCGTCGGGGCCGGCTTCGGATGGGTCGGCGCGCTCACCGCCCCCGGGGAGGTCACCACCTGGCTCTCGCCGCCGAGCGCGCTCGGCATGCTGATGGGCTGGTTCGGCCAGCAGATCGGGCTCGGTGATCACACCGACGGCCTGCTGGTCGTCACCCGTACGCTCGCCGCCCTGGTGGCGATCGCCATCGTGGGGCGACTCTGCCTGCGCCCCGAAGGACGCACCCCGATGCGCGGACTGGTCCTGGCGCTGCTGACGGTGATCCTGCTCGGCCCGACCTTCCAGACCTGGTACCTGCTCTGGATCATCCCGCTCGCAGCGGCCTCCGGGCTGGGTACGCGCGCGCTGCGCGCCACGCTGCTCGTCGTCGCCGGCGGCACGCTCTACAGCCTGTGCGAGACGAGCGCCACGTCCGACATCCACCTGGACATCAACGACGGGATCGCGATGCTGGTCACCGTCGCGGTCGTGGTCCTCGCGGTCGTGACCAGCGGCCGGGAGCGTTCGCTGCTGCTCGGCGACCAGGTCTCCCACGGGTTGCTGCCCGAGGACCGGCCGGCGCGCGCCCGCTACGACGCGCTCGTCGTGCGCCGGGTCCCCTCGCGGTGAGCGCACCGGACCGCTGCGACCTCGCGGCCGCCGCTCCGCCCGAGCGCCGACGCGCGGCGCAGGGGCGGATGACCGCCGCCGCCGACGCGCTGTGGCGCGGGTGGGACGTCCTGCTCGGCCGCCACGCGTCCTGGGGCGCCGGTGCGCGCGGGATCGCCGTGGGCTGGGTGCTCTCCCGGGCGCTGATGGTGCTGCTGCTGGTCGGGCTCGAGTCGACGATCCTCAACGACGTCCGCTACTACGCCGCCGGCATCGCCGAAGTCGGTCCGGCCACGCCACCGGGTGCAGTGCTCCGGGAATACCCGACCCCGGTGCTGGGCCTGCTCGCCGTGCCGTGGCTGCTGGGGCGCAGCATCGGGGCGTACGTCGTGCTGTTCGTCGTGCTCATGCTCGCGTGCGACGCGGTGTTCACCTGGCTGCTCGCGCGGCACCGCCCGCGGCGCGCCGCGCGCGACGCGACGACGCTCTGGCTCGTCGCCGGCCCGGCGCTCGGCCCGCTCGCGCTGACCCGGTTCGACGTGCTGCCCGGCATGCTCGCCGGTGTCGCGGTGCTCTGCCTGGCCACCCGGCCCCGTACCGCGGGCGCGCTCGTGACGGTCGGTGCCGCCATCAAGCTGTGGCCGGCGTTGCTGCTGCCCGCCGTGCTCGGTCCGCGCGCCGGACGGCTGCGGGTCCTCTCCGGCGCCGTCGTCACCGGCGTCGTGGTGCTCGCCGGGTCACTCGCCGTCGGTGGCGTCGACCGGCTGCTCTCGCCACTGGAGTACCAGACCGACCGCGGGCTGCAGGTCGAGTCGGTCGCCGCGCTGCCCCTCATGCTGATCTGGTCGGTGGCGCACGGCGCATGGCAAATCACCTTCTCGCGCTTCATCACCTCCGAGATCAGCGGGCCGGGCGACCAGGTGATGCTGACCCTCGCGACGGCGTCGTCGCTGCTCGCGCTGGCGCTCATGGTGCTGCTGTGGCTGCGCGCGTGGCGGACCCGCACGGTGAGCCCGGCGGTCGTCGGCTGGGTGATGCTGACCTGCACCGCGCTGTTCATCGTGACCAACAAGGTGTTCAGCCCGCAGTACCTGCTGTGGCTCTCCCCGCTGGCGGTCGCTGTGGTGGCGCTCGGCCCGCGCCGCGACCGAGGGGCGCGCCGCTTCGCCGTGGTGCTCGTCGTCGTCGGAGCGCTCACCCAGGTGATCTATCCGAACGCGTACGTGCTCGTGACCGAGATGAGCTGGGCGAACCCGATCGGCGTGGGACTGCTGGCGGCACGCGACGTCGGCCTGCTCGGCCTCACCTGGTACGCCGCCGCGCGCGCATGGAACGGGACAGCACGGCCCGCGACCGGGCGGCGCCCATCGACCCGCGTCGCCGATCCGCGCGGCTGAGACCTCGACGTCAGGGACCGTACTGCGCGCAGAGCGGGTCGGTAGGGATGTCGCGGTGCAGCAGCACGATGCTGCCGTCGCGCGCGACGACCCGGAACCCCTCGCCGGTCGCGGTCCGCAGGTAGTCGTGCGGGTCGGGCCCGAGGTAACCGGTCTCGTCCTGCGAGAGGTCGAGCAGCACCCACCCCGCCGGGGGTCCGGGCATTCCGGGGTTGGTCACGTAGTCGCGGTGGGTGAGCTGGGGGACGGCGCGGTCGTCGGCCTGCACGCATACGCCGTCCGGGATCAGCGGCAGGACCCGCGCGAGCGACTCGCTGCGCGGGGTCTGCTGCCACGCCTCGCCGGTCACCAGCCGCCCGACGGGGAACTGCGTCTGCAGCGCGAGCGATCCGACCAGCGGGATCGCGGCCACGAGTGCTGCCCACGGCAGCACCCACCGGCGCAGCGCCGGCCACCGCGCGCGCAGCCGTCCCACCGTGTCGACGGCGCCGAGGAACAACACCGGCGCCAGCACCCCGGTGTAGTGGAACTCGGTGGTCCACAACGCTTCCCGGGAGCTGAAGAACCGCTCCGCGAAGATCGGCAACGTCAGCAGGACGTACGGCGAGAACAACGCGAGGAACAGGGTCGTCGCGCCGAAAGCCCACAGCAGCGTGTAGGTCTTGGTGACCGGCGTGAGGAACTCCCGCAGCGTCCCGAGCGGGTCGCGGACGACGTGCAGCGCCGCGGCCGGCAGGTTCGGGCCGAGCGAGTCGTACGTCCAGTACGCGAACGTGCCGCTCGCCGCGAACGTCGGTATCACCCATTCGGTCGCCAGCAGGTACCCGCCCACCCCGAGGACGGCGAGCACGGCTGCCAGCAGGTAGCGCCGGCGCAGCAGCACGATCAGCGCCACCATCAGCACCAACGCACCCATGTCCTCGCGCACGAGCAGCAGCAGCGCGCACAGCCCCACCACCCATGCCCAGGAACCGCGAGCACGTCCGTCGCCGCCTGCAGGACCGCCGTCGCCGCGTGCCGATGGCGCACCCTTGACGGCGTAACGATCAACAACATCGATCAGGAACGCGAGGATCGGCACCGCGAACGCGACCTCGTGGAAGTCGAAGTCGACCATCCCCTGCAGCGGCCAGCACAGCGCGTAGCCGACGACGACGAGGACGGTCGGCACCCGCTCGAGCCGGCGGCGGGTGAAGCGCCAGACCGGGATCACCGACAGCGCCAGCAGGAATGCCTGCGCCAGCAGCAACATCCGCGGGTCGTCCCAGACCCAGTACAGCGGTGCGAGCACCGCGATGATCGGGTGGAAGTGGTCGCCGAGCAGGTTGTAGTGCAGCCCCTTGAGCGGGACCTCGGGCGCCTGGAAGTGGGCGTACGCCTGGATCGCCTGGTCGAAGATGCCGAGGTCGTACCCGGCCGTCAGGTAGGTGTGCTGGCGCAGCACCGCGTAGCTGCCGAACACCACGAAGACGGCGGCCGCGATCAGGTACGGCAGCAGGCGGTCCCGCGAGCCCTGCCCGGACCCGGCGGCTCTGGCGCGTGTCGGAGCCGGTGACGCGGTCAGGACTCCTCGCCTCCGGGCGGCTCGTCGTACGGCTCGTCCGGGTCGATGTCGTCCAGCTCGAGATCCATGTCGGGTTCGTCGGCCTCGTCCGGTCCCTCGCCTACTCGCAGCACGACGAACGGCACCCCGTCCACCCCGAGGGTGCGCGCGGTGTCCTCGAAGACGTCGAGCGCGGTCGCGTACTCCTCAGGGTCGCTCTCCGCGAACAGCGCCCAGTCGGTCCAGATGACGACCGTGCCGTCGGCGCCTCGGCCGGTCGGCAGGTCCGCGAGGCTCTCCTCGAGCGCGTCCCAGTTGTGCCCGAACCACTCCGGCAGCCCGAAGGCGTCCTGGCACAGCTCGAGGAAGCCGGCCTTGTCCTCGACCTCCGTACCCTCGAGCAGCACGCAGTACCGGCCCAGCGCCCGGGCCGCCTCCTCGAGCTCGGCGGGCGGCGCCGAGAACCGTACGACGCCGCGCGCGGCGGCGAGCTGCTGGCGGCTCACGACCATGGCGCGATGATCTCCCGGAACGTCCGGTAGTGGTCGGTGGTCCAGAACCGCGACCCGTCGGCCCCCGTGACGATCCGCCGCGGGCCGCGGTCGCCCGCGCCGGGGGTTGTGACCGTGTACTCGTGGTAGAAGCCGGAGTCCTTGCGCGGCAGGCGCTTCTCGCGGTTGTCGAAGATGAGCCCGTCGTTCGGGTACGGGAACGGCCCGCCGTCCTTGATGACGCGCAGCGTGGCCACCGCCTGCTTCGGCAGCGCCTTCAGGGTGATCGTCGCCAGCTTCGTCGTGGCCTTCGGCGGCGCGAGCGTGTCCGCGTCGGGGTAGTTGGTCGGGTCCGGGGGCCGGGTGGTCGGGCCTGTCGGCTGCGAGGAGCCGCTCGGTCCCGCCGTGGGGCCCTTGGTGGGTCCGCCCGTCGGATCGGACGTGCCGGGTGACGGCGCGGAGGCGCTGGGAGAGGCGGGCGACGAGCCGGCGGGAGCGGTGTCCGCGCCGCCCGGCGCCGCCGGCGCGCCGGAGCAGCCGGCGAGCACGACCGCGAGCACGCCGGCGAGCAGCACCGATCCGGTGGTGGTGGGTCTGGCGCGCACTGCTCGCTCCGCTCCTGGGTCGTCGTCGGGCCGCGAAGGCCGTCACGGGGTTCCGTAGGCACCGACGTGCGGGGCCGCGCGGGAGGTTCCGCCCGCCGGGGACCACGATCCTGGCACGGCTGGTCGGCGGCGCGGTCTCACCCGATGGGAGGATCGCCCGGTGGCCGCACGTGAGCTCACCGCCGCCGGTGTCACCGATCCGGCGCTCCGTGCGTCGTACGACCGCTGCCGGGCCCTGCTCGCCCGGCACGGCCGCACGTACCACCTCGCGACGGCGCTGCTGCCGCCGGCCACCCGCCCGTACGTCCACGCGCTGTACGGCTTCGCGCGGTGGAGCGACGAGATCGTCGACGGTCCGGACAGCGAGGGGCGTGCCGCGCGGCTCGCCGCGTGGACCGAGCTCGTGCTGGGCGACCTGGACCGGGGGCACTCGTCCCACCCGGTCGCCGCGGCGGTCGTCGACACCGCGCAGCGGTGGGCGATCCCGCGCCGGCACTTCGAGGTGTTCCTGGCCGCGATGGCGGCCGACCTGACGGTCCGCGCGTACCGGACGTACGACGAGCTGCGCGCCTACATGGACGGGTCGGCGGCGGCGATCGGGCTGGCGTTGTTGCCCGTGCTCGGCGCGAGCTCGTCCGCGGCGAGCGCACCGGCCCGGGACCTCGGGTACGCGTTCCAGCTCGCGAACTTCGTACGCGACGTCGGGGAGGACCTCGACCGGGGCCGGGTGTACCTGCCGGAAGAGGACCTGGAGCGGTTCGGCAGCAGCCGCGCGGAGGTCGAGCGGCGCGTCGTCACACCGGCGCTGCACGCCGCCCTCGCCTTCCAGGTGGCGCGGGTGCACGAGCTGCGGGAGGCCGCAGCGCCCGGGATCGCGCTGCTGCACCCGGCGGTGCAGCCCGGCATCCGCGCCGCGCTGGTGCTCTACTGCGCCATCGCCGATGCGGTGGCCGACCTGGACTACCAGGTGTTCGACGCCCGCGCGCGCGTGCGGCTGCGGCGGCGGGTCAGCGTCGCCGCGCAGGCGTGGGTCGCCGCGGGGCGGGCGCGGCGCCGCCACGGCCCGGTTCCTCTCCCGCGACAGGGTGTTTCCCCCAGTCTCCAGGCTCGGTGAGTCACCTCGCTGCGCGATCAGCGCTGCAGGCCGCGCCGGCCCCACCACACCCACAGCGAGAGCGTCGCGACGACGAGCGCGAAACCGAACAGCAGGTCCTCCACCGGGGCGTACGCGATCCGGCCCTCCCCGAGGAACACCACCTCGCCCGACCCGAGCGAGCTCGCTGCGGCGTACCTGACCACTCCGGTGCCCGACAGCACGGCGTTGGTCAGCAGCTGGAAGCCGAACAGGATCGCGTAGGTCACCCAGAAGACCTTGCGCCCCAGCAGCCGGGTCCGCAGCACCCACACGTCGAGGACGACAGCGCACACCACCCCGAGCACCGCGAGCTGCGTGTAGGTCATCACCGGTCCTGCTCGTCGCCGACGGGCCAGCCGCGTACCGTCCGCACCGCCTCGAGCGCGAGGATCGCCGCCAGCGGCACCACCAGGAAGAACAGCGCCTCCTCCAGCGGCAGCCCGCCGGGGAGCACCACGCCGACGAACCAGTCCAGGTCGAACCACCAGTGGCCCTGCGCCACCGCGTAGAGGTCCCAGGCGGCGAACACCGCGGCGACCGGCAGCACGGTGGCCAGCAGCCGCTTCCAGCGGGCGAGCACGCGCACGTGCAGCACGAGCTCGAGCCAGCCGCTGGCCAGCAGGATGAAGACCAGGACGGCGAGGTAGGTCAGATGCCGCACGGACCGGCCTGCCTCAACCGTGCAGCGCGGTGCTGAGTTCGCGCGCCGCCGCACCGGGGTCGGCCGCCTCGGTGAGCGCGCGTACGACGACCACCCGCGTCGCGCCCGCCGCGAGCACCTGCGGCAGGCGCGCGGCGTCGATCCCGCCGATGGCGAACCAGGGCCGGGCCGGCGCGGTCGCGGCAACCGCCCGTACCAGCTCGAGCCCGGGCGCGGGCCGGCCCGGCTTGGTCGGGGTCGGCCAGCACGGGCCGACGGCGACGTAGTCGACACCGGGCTCCTGCAGCGCCGCCGTCGACTCGTGCAGCGCGTGGGAGGAGCGTCCGACGAGCACGTCGTCGCCGATGATCGACCGGGCCAGTGGCACCGCGAGGTCGTCCTGGCCCAGGTGCAGCACATCCGGGGCGGCGGCGAAGGCGATGTCCGCCCGGTCGTTCACGGCGGCGAGCGCTCCGTGCCGGTGGGCGGCCCGGGTGACGATCTCGAGCGCGGCGAGCTCGTCGCGCGCCTCCATCCCCTTCTGGCGCAGCTGGACGACATCGACGCCGCCGGCGAGCACCTCGTCCAGGAAGGTCTCGAGATCGGCCGGCCCGCTGCGCGCGTCCGTGCACAGGTACAGCCGCGCGTCCGCCAGCCGCGCCACCCGTTCGTCCCGCATGCCCTCATCCAACCCCAACGCACCGGACGGGGCCCGCACGCCGCCGAGCGGCGGCCCGCGCCCATCCGGCCGCGGGCGGCGCGGCACGCCCGGAGGTACGCTGGCGAGGTCCCCGGGAGTCGCGGTACGGCGCGGCTGAGAGGGCGAGCCGACACCTCGCCGACCGGACGAACCTGATCCGGCTCGCACCGGCGGAGGGAGTGACGTGGACCCCAGCGGCACCGCACGGCCCGACGACGACGACGTCGTCGTCGTCGGCGCGGGACTGGTCGGCCTGTCGAGCGCCTGGCAGCTCGCGCGCCGTGGCGTGACGGTGACCGTGATCGACCCCGACCCCGGACACGGCGCGTCGTGGGCGGCGGCGGGCATGCTCGCCCCGGTCACCGAGGCGACGTACGGCGAGCAGGACCTGCTCGAGCTGCTGCTCGCCGGTGCCCAGCGGTGGCCGGCGTACGCCGCCGAGCTGGGCGCCGACTCCGGACGGGATCCAGGGCTGCGCGAGGAGGGCACGCTCGTGCTGGCGCGCGACGCCGGTGACCTCGCCGAGCTGGAGCGCTGGGCCGGGTACGCCGAGGGTCTCGGCCTGCCGGTGCAGCACCTGACCGGCCGCGAGTGCCGCGCCCACGAACCGCTGCTCGCCCCCCAGCTGCGCGCCGGGCTGCTCACCGGGGACCACAGCGCCCACAACCGGCAGACCGTCACGGCGCTGCTGGCGGCGTGCGAGAACCGCGGCGTGCGTGTGCTGCGCCAGCGGGTCGAACGGGTGGACGTCGCGGACGGCCGGGTCGCCGGGGTCCGGCTCGCCGACGGCGCCGCACGTCCGGTGCGTACGGTCGTCGTCGCCGCAGGTGCCTGGAGCGGGCAGCTGCTGGCCGGCGTGCTGGACGTCCCGGTACGCCCGGTGCGCGGCACGATCCTGCGCCTCGGCACACCACCGGACTACCTGGCCGCCGGGGGCGTGCTGTCCCGGACCGTGCGCGGCACCGTCGCCGGCGCGCACGTGTACCTGGTGCCGCGCGCCGACGGAGAGCTGGTCGTCGGGGCGACGAGCGACGAGGTCGGGTTCGACGACCGGCCGACCGCCGGCGGCGTGTGGCAGCTGCTGCGCGACGCCCGCGAGCTGCTGCCGGTCGTCTCGGAGCTCACCTTCGTCGAGGCGTGGAGCGGGTTGCGTCCGTACGCCCCCGACAACGCGCCGATGGTGGGGACGACCGGGATCGAGGGGCTGCTCGTCGCGACCGGGCACGGGCGCAACGGGGTCCTGCTCTCCCCCGCGACCGCCGACGCGGTCGTCGGGCTGGTGCTCGACGGTACACCGGGCGGGATCTGGAAGCCGTTCTCACCGTTAAGATTCACCCAGGTACCTGTGACCCAGGAGGTGGGTTCGTGATCGCCGTCCGAGTGAACGGCTCCGACCAGACGCTGGACGACGGCAGCACGGTCCTCGACGCGGTGAGCTCGCTGACCGCGGCGCCGCACGGCGTCGCGGTGGCGCTGGACGGCACCGTCGTGCCCCGCTCGCAGTGGCACGCGACACCGCTCGCGCCCGGCGCCCAGCTCGAAGTGGTGACGGCGGTCCAAGGTGGTTGAGGTACTCGCCGAGTCGGCACTCACGCACGACGACCCGCTGATCATCGCGGGCCGCAGCCTCGGCTCGCGGCTGGTGATGGGCACCGGCGGAGCGCCCAACCTCGCGCTGCTCGAACAGGCACTGCTCGCCTCCGGCACCGAGCTGACGACCGTCGCCATGCGCCGGGTCGACCCGCGCGCGAGCGGGTCGGTGCTCGACGTGCTGCAGCGCCACGGCATCGGGGTGCTGCCGAACACCGCCGGGTGCTTCACTGCGGGCGAGGCGGTGCTGACCGCACGCCTGGCCCGCGAGGCGCTCGGCACGGACTGGCTCAAGCTCGAGGTCGTGGCCGACGAGCGCACACTGCTGCCCGACCCGGTCGAGCTGCTCACCGCCGCCGAGACCCTCGTCGCCGAGGGCTTCGTCGTACTCCCGTACACCAACGACGACCCGATCCTCGCCCGCCGCCTCGAGCAGGCCGGGTGCGCCGCCGTGATGCCGCTCGGCGCCCCGATCGGCTCCGGCATGGGCATCCGCAACCCGCACAACATCGCGTTGATCGTCGCCGAGGCGGGCGTGCCGGTGATCCTCGACGCCGGGATCGGCACCGCCTCGGACGCCGCCCACGCGATGGAGCTGGGCTGCGACGGCGTACTGCTCGCCTCCGCCGTCACCCGCGCGCAGGACCCGGTACGGATGGCACACGCGATGCGCGGTGCGGTCCAGGCCGGCCGTTTGGCGCGGCAAGCCGGGCGCATCCCGGTACGTGACCACTCGCTCGCCTCCTCCCCGACCGCCGGCCTGATCGGCGTACCCCGCGGCGACTGGTGAGGCGATCCCTCGTTGGCGGGTGTCGTGCACGTATACCGGCACCACACCCGCCAACGAAACGAGCCCGTGCGCTGGCGGGTGTCGTGCGCGTATAGCCGCATGACACCCGCCAACGCGGCCCGGCGCGCCGACAAGGGCTCCGGGCGCGAGCGGAACGTACGATGCCCGGGTGGACACGAGTGCCGGACGCGCTGGGGGCGCGACGGCGGTGCGCGACGCGATGATCGGCCGGCTGGTCGATGGCCGTTACCTGATCCAGTCGCGGATCGCCCGCGGCGGCATGGCCACCGTCTACCTCGCCACCGACCAGCGCCTGGACCGGGCGGTGGCGCTCAAGGTGATGCACGCCGGGCTGGCCGAGGACGAGGCGTTCGTCGCGCGGTTCCAGCGGGAGGCCAAGGCGGCCGCCCGGCTCACCCATCCGCACGTGGTGTCGGTGTATGACCAGGGCGAGGCCGACGGGCTGGTCTACCTCGCGATGGAGTACGTCGCCGGGCGCACCGTCCGGGACGTGCTGCGCGAGCACGGCCGGCTCACCCCGGCACAGGCGCTGACCGTGCTGGACCCCGTGCTGCAGGCGCTCGTGGCCGCGCACCGCGCCGGATACGTCCACCGCGACATCAAGCCCGAGAACGTGCTCATCGGCGACGACGGGGCGGTGAAGGTCGCCGACTTCGGGCTCGCCCGGGCGATCAGCACCGAGAGCTCGACCACCACCCACGGCGTACTGATCGGGACCGTCGCGTACCTGTCCCCCGAGCAGGTCGAGCGCAGCATCGCCGACGCCCGCAGCGACGTGTACGGCTGCGGGATCCTGCTGTACGAGATGCTCACCGGGGCCGTGCCCTTCGCCGGGGAGACACCGCTCGCAGTCGCCTACCAGCACGTGAACGCCGTGGTGCCGCGCCCGTCGAGCGTGCGCCGCGAGGTGCCGCGGGTCGTCGACGACCTGGTCGTACAGGCGACCCGCCGCGACCCGGACGGACGCTGGCCCGACGCCCAGGCGTTCCTCGACGCGGTACGCGGCGCACGCAGCACCCTGCCCGCGCCCCAGCCGCTCACCGTCGACCTCACCGACGGCGCCCGCACCCTGGTGGTGCCGCTCACCGACACCGCCCACCCGAGCGCTCCGCCCGCCGCACCGCACAAGACGAGCCGCCGCCAGCGGCGAGCCGCACGCCGCGCGGCCCGCGGCGGGCGGCGACGCGGGCGGGGCTGGGTCGTGCTGCTGGCGATCCTGCTCGCGGCGGCCCTCGTCGGTGGAGCGGGCTGGTGGTACGGCTCGGCGCGCGCGGTCCCCGTACCCGGGGTGACCGGCAAGACGATGTCGCAAGCCCAGCAGGCGTTCGCCGGCTCGGAGCTGACGATCGAGGCGGGCGAGCAGGCGTACAGCGAGTCGGTCGCCAAGGGACGCATCATCACGACCGACCCGGCGCCCGGCGGCGAGGCGCGGGTCGGTTCGGTCGTACGCGCGACCGTCTCGCTCGGCCCCGAACGGTTCACCGTGCCGGACCTCGCCGAGCGGTCGGTGGCCGACGCCCGTACCGCCCTGTCCGAGGGCAACCTGCTGGCCGCCAAGACCGTGCAACGCCAGTACGACGAGTCAGTGACCAAGGGCCTGGTGATCGCCACCACCCCCAAGCCGGGCGCCCAGCTGCGGCGCGGCACGCCGGTCACGCTGATCGTCAGCCGCGGCCCGCAGCCGATCCCGGTGCCGGGCGGGCTCGCGGGCTCCACCGTCGCCGACGCCAAGGCCGCGCTCGCGCGGGTCGGGCTCGAGGCGACGACCAGCGAGCAGTTCTCGATGGCGCAGCCGGCCGGGCGGGTGATCTCCACCAGACCGGCGGCGGGCAAGAAGTTGCACCGCGGCGACACCGTGGCGCTCGTGGTCAGCAACGGCCCGCCCCCGGTGGACGTCCCCAGCGTGCGTGGCATGGGCGAGAGCGACGCGGTCACCAAGCTGCGCTCGCTCGGCCTGAAGGTGAAGGTGAACAAGCCGGCGCTCGGCTACACCCCCTTCGGTCTGGTGCAGGGGCAGAGCGCGGTCGGGCAGGGTGCGCTGCGCAAGGGCGACACCATCACCATCACCGTCGTCTGATCCGCGCCCGGTCCGCCCCGGTCGCCACCCCTGGTCCGCCCCAGGTCCACATGGTGGGACCGGTGTCCGGCGGACGGACAAGGTGGCGTAGCATCCCCGTCGTGCGGCAGTTCTGGTTCGGCTATGCCTTCCCCCTCGGGGCTCCCCCGACGGGCCGGCACCGCTGACGCGCCGCCACCGCCCACCCAGAGCCCCGAGCCGATCCGGCCGGGGCTCCGTCATGAGCGGGCCGGGCGGCGGGCCCGAACCGAAGGAGAACCCATGGTCGTCGTGATGGCACCGGACGCCACCGAGGCCGACCTCGCCGAGGTCGTCACCCGCGTCACCGGCGCGGGCGGCGAGGCCTTCGTCAGCCGCGGCGAGTCCCGCACCGTGATCGGCTTGGTCGGCGACATCGACCGCTTCCACGGTCTGAACCTGCGCGCGCTCACCGGCGTCGCCGAGGTGGTGCGCGTCTCCACGCCGTACAAGCTCGTCTCCCGGGAGCACCACGCCCCCTCGACGGTGCACGTGGGCGAGGCGCGCGTGCCGATCGGGCCGGGCGGGTTCACCCTGATCGCCGGGCCCTGCGCCGTCGAGACGGCGGAGCAGACGCTGCAGGCCGCGCAGATGGCCGTCGCGGCCGGCGCGAGCCTGCTGCGCGGCGGGGCGTTCAAGCCGCGCAGCTCGCCGTACGCCTTCCAGGGCCTGGGCGAGGCGGGGCTGGCGATCCTCGCCGACGTCCGCGCCGAGACCGGGCTGCCGATCGTCACCGAGGTGGTCGACGCGCACGACGTGGAGCTCGTCGCCTCGTACGCCGACATGCTGCAGGTGGGTACCCGCAACGCGCAGAACTTCGCGCTGCTGGCCGCGGTCGGGCAGGCCGGCAAACCGGTGATGCTCAAGCGGGGTATGAGCTCGACCCTCGAGGAGTGGCTGCTCGCCGCCGAGTACGTCGCGCAGCGCGGCAACCTCGCGATCGTGCTGTGTGAGCGCGGCATCCGCACCTTCGAGAAGGCGACCCGCAACACCCTCGACATCTCGGCGGTGCCGGTGTGCCAGTCGCTCTCGCACCTGCCGGTCATCGTCGACCCGTCCCACTCCGGCGGCCGGCGCGACCTGGTCGTACCGCTGTCGCGTGCGGCGATCGCGGTGGGCGCGGACGGCATCATCGTGGATGTGCACCCGCATCCGGACGTCGCGCTGTGCGACGGGCCGCAGGCGCTGGTCGACGGCGACCTGCGCGACCTCGCGGCGGCCGTGCGCAACCTCCCGCCGCTGGTCGGCCGCACCCCGGTCGGCGCACCGCTCCGGGTCGGGTGAACCACGCGGGCCTGGGGATGTGATGCACGCCACGTCCCGTACGGTTGGCGCGCCTCGCGCAGGACAGGTTAGCCTCCCCTAACGACATCGCCGATGTTGACGGGAGCCCCGCGTTGTACGCCTGCCTGTGCCATGCCGTGACCGTCGAGCAGGTCGAGCTCGCGGTCCTCGCAGGCGCCGACACGGTGGAGGAGATCGGCGAGGCGACCCTCGCCGGCACCGGGTGCGGCTGCTGCCACAGCCGGCTGCGCGGGGTCATCGAACGTGTCCAGCTCGGCATGCCGGCCCTCGCCGATCACATCCGCCAACCGGCCTGAACCCGGCGCGGCGCCGGGCTACAGTCGCGGGCATGCAGGGTGACGTACGGGTTCTCGAACTCCTCAACGCGCAGCTGACCGCCGAGCTGACCGCGATCAATCAGTACTTCCTCCACGCCCGGATGCAGGAGAACTGGGGCTACCCCAAGCTCGCCGCGTACACCCGCCACGAGTCCATCGACGAGATGCGCCACGCGGAGCGGCTCACCGACCGCATCCTGTTCCTCGAGGGCCTGCCGAACTACCAGCGCCTCGGCACCCTCAACATCGGGCAGAGCGTGCCCGAGCAGCTCGCCGCCGACCTGCAGATCGAGCTCGAGGCCGTGACCCGGCTGCGGGAGGGCATCGCCTACATGCGGGAGGTCGGCGACATCACGAGCGCGAACCTCTTCGAGGCGATCCTGGCCGACGAGGAGAGCCACATCGACTACCTCGAGACCCAGCTCGGCCTGATCGAGGAGCTCGGCACCGCGCTCTACCTCGCGCAACTGGTCGATCAGCCCTCCTCCTGACCTCCTCATCCGATCCGCGGCGCGCGGCTGTGCGCGTAGCGGCGCCGTTCCCTCCGTCGCTGCCGCTACGGTGCCGCCCCTCGCTGACGCTACGGTGTCGCCCACCGACGACGGGAGAGGCGCATGGGCTGGAGCGAGTTCGGCAAACTGGCGAAGTCGTGGCTGGAGGCGGAGAAGACCGAGCTGCTCACGACCGACCGCCACAAGCGCGCCGCGGCCGAGCGGGAGAGCGACGAGATCGAGCGCACCGCCAAGGAGAAGGCGTCGGACGACGCGGCGTACGCGCTGCTGGACCGGGTGCTGCCGGCGGATCTGGCGACAGCGGTACGTGACGCGCGACCGGAGAACCGCGCCGCCCGCCAGGAGCAGGAGCGCCGCGCCGAACTCGCGGAGCGGGCGCCGGCGCGCGTACAGCTGCGGATCTCGGGCGCAGAGCACGGCGAGCTAGACGCGGCCCTGCCTTGCCGGGTCAGCGAGCCGCGCGCCGACGAACCGCAGCCCAGCCTGCTGGTCGAGCTCGAGGTCCCGGACCCGGTCGCGTTCGGCTCGACCACCTTCAGCGCGCTGTCCGTGCTCGTGCCCGCCTACCGCGGGCCGGGCCGGTACGACCTGCTCGACCTCTGGCGCCGCGCCGAGCGCGGCGAGGTCGCGGAGTGGGAGCTCACCGACACGGTGCTGCGTCCGCTCGTCGAAGGCACCGACCTGGACTGGATGTGGCACGACGGGGCGGGTGCGGGCGTCATCGAGGTGGGCGACAGCGGCCTCCGGCTCGACCTGCCCATGTCGAGCGCCGCAAACGAGGTCCGGCTGCAGGGCAGCATCGACTGGTCCGCCGGCTAGCGGGCCGCCGTCAACGCTCCGGGCGGGTCACGTCGGGGTCCCGGGCGAGGACGACGCCCTCGTGGCGCAGCAGCACGGCCTTGACGTCGAGCCCGAAGGCGTACCCGCCGAGGCGCCCGTCGCTGCGCAGGATGCGGTGGCACGGCACGAAGGGCGCGACGAGGTTGCGCGCGCACGCCGAGCCGGCGGCCCGTACCGCACTCGGGCGCCCCGCGAGGGCGGCCAGCTCCTGGTAGCTGACGGTGCGTCCGGCGCGCACCCGGCGCATCGCCGACCACGCCTCCTGCTGGAACGGGCCCCCCGGCTGGCGGACCTCGACCTTCTCCAGCGCGTCCAGCTCACCGTCGGCGTACGCCGCGACAGCTTCGGACACCACCTGCATCGCAGTGCTGCGGGCGCCCCGCGTCCGCCCGCGCGACTGCAGCTCCGGGGCGAGCCGGGCCCACAGCACGTCGCGGTCACCGAAACCGGCGGCGACGACGACCCCGTCGTCCGGGTCGACGACCACGGCGAGGGGACCGGCGGGGGTGGCGAGCTCGGTGCTCTGCAAGGTGCTCATCGTGGCTCCTTCGGTTGCGGGTCCAGGGACCAGAGGTGCTGGGCGGCGTACGCCCGCCAGGGCTGCCAGCGGACGGCGTGCGCGGTGAGCGACGCCGGCTCGGTCGGCAGCCCGAGCCGGCGGGCGCCGTGGCGGATCCCGAGATCGGTCACCGGGAACGCGTCGGGGTCGGCGAGCGCACGCAGCGCGATGTAGTCGGTGGTCCACGGCCCGATGCCGGGCACCGTGAGCAGCTGCGCGCGCAGCTCCTCCCGTGGCGCGCCGGTGAGCGAGAGCGCCCCGCCGGCCACACCCTCCGCGAGCGCGTGCAGCGTACGGCCGCGGCTGCGCGGCATCCCGATGGCCGACAGCGCCTCCGGGCCGGCGGCCGCCAGCACCGCCGGGTCCGGGAACGTCCGGGTGACGGTATCCGGCGGCGACCCGGCGCCCTCGATCGTCGCGCCGAACCGCTCGACCAGCCGGTCGAGCAGGCCGCGGGCGCGGGCGACGGAGACCTGCTGGCCGAGGACGGCCCGCACGCACGTCTCCCAGGGGTCGACCGTCGTCGGCACCCGCAGCCCGGGTCGAGCGGCGACCGGGTCGGCGAGGTACGGGTCGGCGGCGAGCACCTGCGCGATCGCCTCCGGGTCGGCGTCGAGGTCGAGCCAGCGCCGTACCGCGGCGACGAGCGCGGCCGTGTCGCGCAGCTGCACCCGGGCGACGCGCAGCAGCATCCGATCGGGCCGCGGCTCCACCGACACCACGGCCGGTCCGGCCGGCAGCGGGATGGTGCGCTCGTGCCGCCACCCTCCGTCGCCCGTCGGTGACTGCCGCTCGACTCCGGCGACGGCCCGGGCGGCGAGGAAGGTGCCCAGGGCCACGGCGTCGTACGGCGGCCGGAACCGCAGGCGCAGCACGAGCATCGGGTCGTCCGCGCCGAGCGCCGGAGCGGACGTACGGCGCAGCTCGGACGGGGCGCACCCGAACTCGCGGCGTACCACGTCGTTGAACTGCCGGACGCTCGCGAACCCCGCGGCGAAGGCGATCTCCGTCAGGGGCAGCGCGGTCTGGTCCACGAGCATCCGCGCGGTCTGCGCCCGCCGCGACAGGGCGAGCTGCATGGGGCCGGCCCCCACCTGCGCGACGAGCGTGCGGTGCAGGTGACGTTCGCTCACGTGCAGCGCGGCAGCCAGGCCCCGTACCCCACCTTCATCGACGGCACCGTCCGCGATCAGGCGCAGCGCGCGTCCGGCCAGGTCGCTGCGGAAGTCCCACAACCGGCTGCCCGGCGCGGCATCGGGCCGACACCGCTTGCAGGCGCGGAAGCCCGCACTGACCGCTGCGGCCGGGGCGGCGAAGAACCGCACGTTGCCCTGACGAGGGGTCTGCGCCGGACACACCGGACGGCAGTAGATGCCGGTCGTGGTGACGCCGAACCAGATCCGCCCGTCGAAGCGCCGGTCGCGGGCCGCGAGGGCCCGGTACGCCGCCTCCGCGTCGAGCCCGGCCGGGCCGACGAGTGCGCCGTCGCCGCCCGGCCCGACCCGCGCCGCAGTACTGCTCACGCCGCCCAGTGTCTCCCGCCCATCCCAGCGCGACTAGCGGGATTCGGACCGGACTACGGCGCGCCCACCTCCGTACGACCGGCGTCGATCATGACATGGTGCGCCCTACTCCCCGTTGATCATGATGTGCTGCGCCCCAAACGGCCGTTGGGACCCACGACATCATGATCAACTGCTGAGGGGTGTGCGGGATGCCGACGGCTCAGCGGGACAGCAGCCAGTCGGCCACGTCGAAAGCGAGCTCGAGGGACTGCACCCGGTTCAGGCGCGGATCGCAGGCGGTCTCGTACCGCGTGCCGACGTCCGCCTCGAGCACGCCGGCCGTACCGCCGACGCACTCGGTGACGTCGTCGCCGGTGAGCTCGACGTGGATGCCCCCGGGGTGCGTGCCGAGGGCGCGGTGCACCTCGAAGAAGCCGCGCACCTCGTCGGTGACGGCATCGTACGAGCGGGTCTTGTGGCCCGTGCTGCCCGAGAAGGTGTTGCCGTGCATCGGGTCGCACACCCACAGCACCGGGTGGCCGCTCGCGCTCACCTTCTCGACGATCGCGGGAAGCACGTCGCGTACGCGCCCGGCGCCCATCCGGGTCACCAGCGTGAGCCGGCCCGGAACCCGGTCCGGGTCGAGCCGGTGGCACAGCTCCACCGCTTCCTCCGGCGACACCCCGGGACCCAGCTTCACGCCGACGGGGTTGCGGATCCGCGCCGCGAAGTCGACGTGGGCTCCGGCAAGGTCACGCGTTCGCTCCCCGATCCACAGGAAGTGCCCGGACACGTCGTACGGCCGGCCGGTGCGCGAGTCGATCCGCGTGAGCGCCCGCTCGTAGTCCAGCAGCAGCGCCTCGTGCCCGGCGTAGAACTCGACCCGCTTGAACTCCTCGGGATCCGCGCCACAGGCGTGCATGAAGCGCAGCGCGCGGTCGATCTCGCCGGCCATCCGGTCGTACTTCTCCCCCGCGTCGGACTCCGCGACGAAGTCCTGGTTCCAGGCGTGCACCTGGCGCAGGTCGGCGTACCCGCCCTGCGTGAACGCGCGGACCAGGTTCAGGGTCGCGCTGGCCGCGTGGTAGCTGTTCACCAACCGCCGCGGGTCGGGCGTACGGGAGGCCGCCGTGAACTCGAGCCCGTTGACCGCGTCACCGCGGTAGGAGGGCAGCGCGAGCCCGTCGCGCTCCTCGGTGTCGCTGCTGCGCGGCTTGCCGTACTGCCCGGCCATCCGGCCGATCTTGACCACCGGCAGGCTCGCGCCGTAGGTCAGCACGACCGCCATCTGCAGCACCGTCTTGAGCTTGCCGCGGATGGTGTCGGCGCTCGCGGCCTCGAAGGTCTCCGCGCAGTCCCCGCCCATCAGCACGAAGGCGTCCCCCGCCGCAGCGTGACCGAGCCGCTCGGTGAGCTGGTCGCACTCCCCCGCGAACACCAGGGGCGGCAGCGCGCGCAACTCCGCGGTCGCGGCAGCCAGCACGTACGGGTCGGGCCAGCTCGGCTGCTGCGCCGCCGGCAGGTCCGGCCAGGAAAGGACGTCGGGCACGGGCAGATCCTACGTGTACCTTTCCGCCTCCAAGGGCCACCCGCTTCGCGTCCGAACGCAACCACCGAGGCGACCACCAGACCGCCGACGACGCGGCTGTGCGCCCCTGGAGGCGCGTCAACACCGCCGACGGGCGCGTCCCGAGCGCCAGCGAGGGTAGCCGCGGAGCCCGGGGTTCCGAGCCCCTGGGCGAGGGACCCCGCCGGCGAGGCGGCTGTGCGCCCTGGGAGGCGGAACAACACCGCCGGCGAGGCGGCTGTGCGCCCCTGGAGGCGGAAGAACTAGCCGAAGAAGGTGCGGACTTCGGCGTAGCGGGAGGGCGGGACGGTCTTGAGGGTGCCGGTCCCCTCGGCGAGCGGCACGCGCACGATGTCGGTGCCCTGCAGCGCGACCATCTTGCCGAAGTCCTTCTCGGCGACCGCGTCGATCGCGGCGAGGCCGAACCGGGTGGCCAGTACGCGGTCGAACGCCGAGGGCGTACCGCCGCGCTGGATGTGGCCGAGGACGGTGGTACGCGCCTCCTTGCCGGTGCGCTCCTCGATCTGGCGCGCCAGCCACTCGCCGATCCCGGAGAGCCGGACGTGGCCGAACGCGTCCCGGGGCGCGTCCTGGGTGACCAGCTGGCCGTCGGCCGGCGCGGCGCCCTCCGCGACGACGACGATCGGCGCGAAGTGCGACTGGAACCGGGACTCGATCCAGCCGATCACCTGGTCGAGGTCGAAGGGCTCCTCCGGGATCAGGATGATGTTGGCCCCGCCCGCGAGCCCGGCGTGCAGGGCGATCCAGCCGGCGTGGCGGCCCATCACCTCGACGACGAGCGCGCGGTGGTGCGACTCGGCGGTCGTGTGCAGGCGGTCGATCGCCTCCATCGCGATGTTCACGGCGGTGTCGAAACCGAAGGTGTAGTCGGTGCCGGACAGGTCGTTGTCGATGGTCTTCGGGACGCCGACGACCGGGACGCCGGCGGTGTCGAGCTTGGTGGCGACGCCGAGGGTGTCCTCGCCACCGATCGCGACGAGCGCGTCCACGTCCAGCGACGCGAGGTTCGCGCGGATCTTCTCGACGCCGCCTTCGACCTTCATCGGGTTGGTACGGCTGGACCCCAGGATGGTGCCGCCGCGCGGCAGGATGCCGCGGACCTGCGGAATGCCGAGCGGCATGGTGACGCCCTCGAGGGGGCCGCGCCACCCTTCGCGGAAGCCGAGGAACTCGAAGCCGTACTCGGCCACGCCCTTGCGGACGATCGCGCGGATCACCGCGTTCAGTCCGGGGCAGTCCCCGCCGCCCGTGAGCACTCCGACGCGCATTGGACACCTCGCTCGTGGATGGACGGCCGGCGCGGGCGGATCCGCGACCGGCGTACGACCCTCCCATCCAACCCCACCCCGCGTCGGCGGTCCTGCCGCCACCGGCGCGGGCTAGCCTGCCCGCCGTGAGCATCCTCGCGATCGACGCCGGTACGACGGGAGTCACCGCGCTCGTCGTCGACGCCGCTGCGACGGTCGTGGCCCGCGGGTACGCCGAGTTCGACCAGCACTTCCCGGCGGGCGGCTGGGTGGAGCACGATCCGCAGCAGATCTGGGACGCGACGCTCACCGCGACCCGGGCCGCCCTGGCCGCGAGCGACCCGTCCGACCCGCCGACCGCGCTCGGGCTGACCAACCAGCGCGAGACGGCGGTGCTCTGGGACCGCCGCACGCTGGCCACCCCGCGGCGCGCCATCGTCTGGCAGGACCGCCGTACCGCCGGGTTGTGCGAGCAACTGCGCGCCGACGGCTACGACGCCATGGTCACCACCCGTACCGGGCTGCGCCTCGACCCGTACTTCACGGGCAGCAAGCTGCTGTGGCTCGCCCTCAACGAGCCCGAGCTGTGGGAGGGCGTCACCGCCGGACGTACGGCCGTCGGCACCGTCGACTCGTACCTCGTGGCGCGCCTGACGGGGGGCCGCGAGCACGTCACGGACCCGTCGAACGCGTCCCGCACGCTCTTGTACGACATCACGGCCGGCCGGTGGGACGAGGAGCTGTGCGCGCTGTTCCGGGTGCCGCTCGCCGCGCTGCCGCGGGTCGTCGCGTCGTACGGCGCCGTGGCCCGCACCGACCCCGATGCCTTCCTCGGCCTCGACCTGCCGATCGCGGGGATCGCCGGTGACCAGCAGGCGGCACTGTTCGGCCAGGCGTGCTTCTCCCCCGGCACCGGCAAGTGCACGTACGGCACCGGCTCGTTCGTGCTCGTCCACACCGGCGACGAGCCGATCCGCTCCCGCCACGGCCTGCTCGCGACCGTGGCATGGGGGCACCCCGACGGCCGCCTGGAGTACGCCCTCGAAGGCGCCATCTTCGTCACCGGCGCGGCGGTGCAGTGGCTGCGCGACGGCCTGGGCCTGATCGGCTCGGCGGACGAGAGCGAGCCGCTCGCCCGATCGGTGCCGGACAGCGGCGGCGTGGTGTTCGTCCCAGCGCTGACCGGCCTCGGCGCGCCCGACTGGGACCCGCACGCCCGCGGCACCATCCTCGGCATCACCCGTGGCACCACCCGCGCGCACCTGGTGCGCGCCACGCTGGAGGCGATCAGCTACGAGGTACGCGACGTCGTGGAGCTGATGGCCGGGGAGGCCGGCGTGAGCCTGCCCGAGCTCGCCGTCGACGGCGGCGCCGCCGCCAACGGCCTGCTCTGCGAGCTGCAGGCGACCGCGCTGCAGGTGCCGGTGGTACGCGCCGCGGTGCTCGACACGACCGGCCTCGGAGCGGCACTGCTCGCCGGGCTGGGCACCGGGGTGTGGGGCTCGCAGCAGCAGGTGGCCGCGGCGGTGCGTCAGGGCACGCGGTTCGCGCCGGGGCGGCCCGACGAGGCCGGTTACCGACGGTGGCGGGCCGGTGTCGAACGGTCGAAAGGCTGGGCGACCTGACCCGCTCCCCTGCGTGAGCACGCCCGGTCGGCTGATCAACGACTAGCGGTACGGATTAGATACATCAACGCCCGAAAGGGTGACAATTCCCGTGATGGGCACGACCAGCTTCCAGGATGCGCTCCGCGCCGCCCAGCAGGGCCGCGCGGACGGCGTGCGCGCGCTCGTCCGGGCGCACCAGCCGGCGCTGTCCCGGGTGCTCGTCGGCCTCGCCGTCCCCGACGTCGAGGCGACGAGCGTGCGCATCTGGCAGGCGGTGCTGGCGGATCTGGCCGGGTTCAGCGGCGACGAGTACGGCTTGCGCGCCTGGCTCATCGACGTCGCGCAGCAGGTGATCGCGACCGCGCCGCGCGGCGGGACCGACCCGGCGACTCGCGCGCCCGGACCGGACGCCGACGAGACGGTCCAGACCCTCGCCATGATGCGGGCGCTGCCCTCCGACGAGGCGACAGCGGTGCTGCTGCGGGTCGTGGCCGGGCTCGACAGTCTCACCGTCGCGGACCGGACGGCCGAGGGCGGCGGACGTACCCGCCAGCTCTACCAGCGCGGGCTGGCTGCGCTGGTGCGGCTGCGTGACGAGGCGCGGTACCGCGCCGGAGAGCTCGGCGAACGCGCACTCGGCCACCCGCAGCGCAGCTGGAGCTGGCAGGACGTGCCCGCCGACCGGGTCGACGAGCTGCTCGACCACGGCGCGGCGTTCGAACCGGACAGCGACCTCGAGGAGGACCTGGTCGAGGTGGTCCGTGCGCTGCGCGCGCCGGACAGCGACGCCGAGCTCTCCGAGGTCAGCGCCGTGGTGACGGCGCTACGGGTCCCGCCGCGGCCGCCGGCCTCCGGGTTCGGTACGCGCGCGGTCGGGGCGCTGCTGGTCGCGGGGTTGCTCACCGCCGGGACCATCGGCGCGGCCACGGCCGCCGCCGGCTCGGTCCAGGACGGGCTGGCCCGGCTCGTGTCGTTCGTCAGCTGGGAGCCCGGCTGGATGCAGCACCCGCAGGACGGCGCGCACGCGGTCGCCCCCGCACCCGACCCGCACCCCGGTGACCGGCCCGGCACCGCGGCGACATCGGCGACGAGCAGCCTGGAGGGGCACCGCTCCGCGCACGACCCGCTCGGTCCGCCACCCGCGCCGAGCGTCCAGGCACCGGTGGCGCCGCCCACCGCGCAGCGCACGACGCCCGACCGCGCACCCAGCGCGGATCCCGACCCGGCGCTCACGACGCCAGCCGCCGACCGCGACGACGACGAGGGCGGTACGAGCCCGAGCACCGGGTCGAACCCGCCCGTCACCTCGCCGTCCGCGCCGCTCCCGACCGGCTCGCCGGCCCCCACCGCCTCGGCACCCGCAGACCCCGCGACCCTCGCCGAGGCGCTCGCGTTGTGCCGGCAGTGGACCGCCGTGCAGGCCACTCCCGGCCCGACGCTCTCGTCCGACGTGCTGACCCGGCTCGCTGCGCTCGCCGGCGGGGCCGAGCGCATCGCGGACTACTGCAGCGCCGTCATCACGGCCGGCTCCGCGACGCCCACGGCGAACAGCACACCCGCGACGGGCGGGACGACCGCGCCGGCGGCGGGGACGCAGTCGCCCGGCGCCTCAGGAGGCGAGGGCTGACGGCGCACTGTCGGCGCCGGCATCCCCGCCCTCGCCGGCACCGGACCCGGCGTCCAGCACCGGCGCCGCGCCGTCCTTGACCCGCGCGGCGTACGTGTCGACGTACTCCTGCCCGGACAGCGTCATCAGCTCGTACATGATCTCGTCGGTCATGCTGCGCAGCACGAACCGGTCCCCGCTCATGCCCTCATAACGCGAGAAGTCCAGCGGCGGGCCGATCGCGATCCGTACGCGCATGATCCGCGGGCAGACCTTGCCCGGCGGCTGGATCCGGTGCGTGTTGATCATCGCGCACGGGATCACCGGCACGCCCGCCTCGAGCGCCATCCGCGCGACGCCGGTCTTGCCGCGGTAGAGCCGGCCGTCCGGCGAGCGGGTGCCTTCCGGATAGATCCCGAGCAGACCGCCCTCGGCCAGGATCCGCAGTCCGGTGGCCAACGCTGCCTCGCTCGCCGAGCCGCCGGAACGGTCCACCGGAACCTGACCGACCCCGGACATGAACCAGCGCACCAGCCGGCCCCGGACACCGGACCCGGTGAAGTAGTCGCTCTTGGCGAGGAAGGTGATCCGCCGCTTGCACACCAGCGGCAGGAAGATCGAGTCCGAGAACGACAGGTGGTTGCCCGCGAGCAGCGCCGGGCCGGACTCCGGCAGGTGCTCGAGGCCGACCACCTGGGGGCGGAACAGCAGCTTGACCCACGGGCCGATCAGCAGGTACTTGGAGATCCAGTAGAACACCGTGCCGACCTCCTCCCGCGTGTGATCGTCGTCGCCCTTCGTAGACCGTACCCGGGGACCGGACCGCGCGGAGGTGCGCTCGCCCACGTCATGATCGACAGCGTGATCGCACCGGGTCGGAACCGCCCCGCCGTGCACCCGTCGAGGCCGACTCCGTGCGACCATCGGAGCAGGACCGAACCAGGAGGACCGCTGTGCCGTTGCTGCCGGGCGCCGAGCCGTACCACCACGATGGTGGACCCGTCGGGGCGCTGGTCGTGCACGGGTTCACCGGCTCCCCGAAGTCCATGAAGCCGTGGGCGCAGGCGCTCGCCGAGCAGGGCCTGACCGTGAGCGTGCCGCGGCTGCCGGGGCACGGCACCCGCTGGCAGGACATGGCGGTCACCGGGTGGGACGACTGGTACGCGGAGGTGGAACGCAGCTTTTGCGAGCTGTCCGAGCGGTGCACGCACGTCTTCGCGCTCGGCCTGTCGATGGGCGGCTCGCTGTGCCTGCGGTTGGCGCAGAACCGGCCGGCCGACGTCGCCGGGCTGGTGCTCGTGAACCCGGCGGTGCACACCGAGCGGTGGGACCGCCACGTGCTGCCGGTGCTGCGCCACGTGCTGAAGTCCTACCCCGGCGTCAGCAACGACATCAAGAAGCCCGGTCAGGACGAGGGGGCGTACGAGCGGATGCCGCTCGGCTCCGCGTACTCGTTGCAGCACGGCTGGGCCGTTGTGAAGGAGAACCTCGCCAAGGTCACCGCGCCGCTGCTGCTGCTGCACTCCCGGGTCGACCACGTCGTGGAGCCGAGCAACGCGGCCTGGATCCTCGCGCACGTCAGCAGCGAGGTGCGCAAGGAGGTCTGGCTCGAGGACAGCTACCACGTCGCGACGCTGGACAACGACCTGCCGGTGATCATCGACGAGACGCTCGACTTCGTCCGTGCCCACGCGCCGCTGGTGAGCTGAGTCCCCATGTCCCATGTACCGACCGGACGCGACAACGGGCTGCCCGTGGCGGCGTCGTACGTCGCCCTCGTCGACGTGGATCCGCCGGTGGCCGACCACGTGCTGTCCTTGCTGCGAGATGCGGGTGTGCCCGCGGTCGCGGAACCGCTCGCCGGCCAACGCGGGCCGTATCAGGACGTGCAGCCCCCGCCGCGCCCGACCGAGCGCGTGCACGTCGACGGCGGGCGCAGCGCCTTGGCGCGCGAGCTCGTCGGGCGGGCACTGCCCGCGCTGCGCGCCGACTTCCACGCCGATGCGGCCCGGCGCGCGGACGCCGCGGTCATGCAGGCCGCCGACGTCGAGCGGGAGTTCGCCGCGATCGTGCTCGCGTACGACGAGCCGCACGGGCCGGTAGGCCCGTGGCCCGCGCTCGAGGACCGTGACCCCGACCCCGAAGGGGACGCCCCGGGCGACCTGCTGGAGTCCGAGCCGCCGGCGCGCCCGGGCCTGTCGGCGCGGCTCGTCCGGCGCGGCGGAGAGGCGGTGGACGAGGAGCCGGACCCGTCGTACTGGCCGGAGGACCACTTCGTGCCGCCGGTGCCGCCGCGTCCGCCGCGGATGGGCCGGGTCAGCCGCTTCGCGTGGGCCGGGGTGATCGGCGGCCCGCTCGTACTGCTCGTCATCGTCGTGGCGAACCTGCGCGTCGAACCGATCGTGATGGTCGCGGCGCTCGCCGCCTTCATGGCCGGGTTCGTCACCCTCGTGGTGCGCATGCCCGACAAGGACGACGACGACTGGGACGACGGCGCTGTCGTGTGACCGCTACTTCACGATGCGGACCGGGTCGCCCTCCACCGTCGCGCTCCAGGTCGTGATGTCGGTCGCCTGGGTGTAGCTGATGACCACTCTGAACCAGCAGCCCCCCGGGGCGTTGTAGTCGCAGTTGTAGTCCGCCGGTATCGGAACCGAGATCGTCTGCAGCTTGCCGTTGTTGCGCGACGGGGAGACGTTCGCGGTGCACCCGGGAAGGGTGCCCGACTGCACTCCGGTGCCCTGGCATCCCTGGAGCGACGGGAGCGAGGCGATCGAACCTGTCGCATCGGTGGGACGCTGCACCTGCACCGTGCCCCCGGTCGACCCGTCAGCCGCGTCGAAGAACCCGAACTTGATGTACTTCCCGGCAGCTCCAGGGAGCACGCGGATGAGGTTGAACGTCGTGGTGAAACCGCCTGACCTGCTGGCGTTGATGTCGATGGGCATTCTCTCGTAGCCCGCCACCGATATCGCGGATCCGTCGAGCGACGCGGCGCGGATCGCGAACTGGTTCGATCCCCACCCCATCATGCTGGTGTCGTCGCCGGCCTGGTCGATCACGTTCGCGTTGCCGCTCACGATGTACTGGTTCGGCGCCATCCCGCCCGGGAGTTTGACGTTCGTCCGCACCTGCAGGTAGTAGTCGCCGGCGACCGGGTTGTTGATCGTGCACAGCGGAACCCACTGGTGGAAGACCTGCGCGAGCTCTTGCTGGTACGCGGGGCTCCCGGACCGCAGCTGGTTCGCCTTGGGAGCGGCCGTCGAGCCCTTGAACTGCTTGATGCAGCCGGCGACCGGCGCCCCATCGAGAGGATTTCCGGTGGGAGCCGGTGCTCGTAGCGCGAACGACGTATCGACCTGCGTGCCTCGACCGCTGGCGCCTGGCGCGTAGTCGCCGGGACAGAATGCGTTGTTCGTGGCGGCGTAGCGGGTCCGCGCGTCGGTCGTGGCGAAGGGGTTCATGTTGTCGTCAGCAATCGTCGGCAGATCACCGCAGCTGGTGCCGGTGTTGATCCACGCCGGGTCGTAGAGCTGGACGGTGACCGGCCCGGTACGCGCAGGATCAAGCACGCGTACGACGAAGAAGTAGCCGGCCGGGTTGAAGTCGTCGTTCTTCGTGCCCGTGCACCCGTCGACGCCGCTCGAGCATCGCCGGTTCATGAAGCGGTCGCCCTGGATCTTGTCGGTGTTCGGTCCTTGGATGTTCGCCCAGAACTGCGGGTCGTTGACGCAAAACGGATTCACCGGGCGGCCCGGGAGCACTGTGGTCGGGCCTGCACCTGGAGAGCCCGGGGGCTCGTTGCCGAACGTCGAGCAGGGGCTGCCCATGGGCGCGGGCCCGTTGTAATCGGCGATCGACATTCTCGTGATCTGCGAGGTCGGGACGCCGATCGCGGCGGCGAAAGCGTTCTGCACCACGCTGGAGACGGTCACCTCGAGCTGGGAGGGTCGCGGTCCGGGCTCGACCGTGACGGTGACGGTGCCGCTCGGCGCGTACCCGTTCTTGGCGGCGACGTCGAGCGCTGTCGCTTTCGCCTTGTTGAAGTCCTGCGGCATGTACACCACGCCGGCGAGCGACGCCGCGTCGGCCACCTTCTGGGTGCGCTCACCTTCGACGTACCACCGCGCGATGTCGACGCCGATCGCTGCGAACCCGATAAACACCGGCATCAGCAGCGCGATCATCAATGCGACAGCACCGGTCTCTCCGGTTCGTCCACGGCCGAGTCGGGACAGCACACCGCCGGTCACTGGTGGCCGCCCCCGCCGATCGGCTTGTTGGCCTGGCAACTGTCGGTGGGCAGCGGCTCGAATCGCATGACGGCCCTGTCGAAAACACCCATGCTGGCGCCGAACAGACCGGTGATGAACTTGTGGGTCGCCTTCATATAGATGCCGACAGCGTCCGTATCAGCGCCTGCGCAGGCGGCGATCGACCTGGAGTCCCAGGATCCGTCGACGTAGACGAAGCGGTCCGAGGCATCGCGCCACCGGAAGCGGACACAGTTCGTCGAGCAGGTCGCGGTGTCCATCGACGTCGCCGCGCCCGGGAAGCCGCTGGCGTTCGCCTTGTAGACCCACAACTCGTCGATCGAATCCTTGGGCATGGCGCTGCCGGCCCGCTGGATGGCGTCCGCGGCATCCTGCGCGAGTTTGGGCGCCGCACCAGGGGTGCACGGAGTCGCGATGCAGTCGGCCTTGCCGGCTCCGGCCTCCGCGGATGCGATGCGAGCACCGGCGCGCACCGCCGACGTCACGGCGACGTGGTCGCGAAGCAGCAACGCGAACTCGATGATGCCGAAGACAAGAGTGATGAGCAGCAGCGAGACGAGGGCGAACTCCAGTGCGGCGGCACCGCGATCGTCGCGCGCTCGACATCGCGGGCGCGCAGGCGTACCCGGCAGGTGCATTTCCTCGCCCCCCAGCGGTTCGTGGCCGGGACCCGCTCGGATCACGCGCCCAGGTCCGCGCAATCATGACAAGCGCAGTCGCCCGCGGCGTTGCCCTTCCGCCCCGAACTCGATCAACCGTTCAGCCAGATCCGGCAGCCGGGATCACTCGAACGGTGCAACCGGAGCACCGCGACCCGGTGGACCGCAGGCGGCGGCGGACCTGCCGCCGCGCTCTGCGTCATCGGGCGCGGTCCGGTCTGCACCTCAGTCCGGCAGGCGGGCGAGGTCGGCGGCGCCGACGATGCCGGCGTCGTTGCCGAGCTGCGCCGGCAGGACCTGCGCGACCGGCCGGTATCCGTGGCCGACCAGGTCCTCCTCGAAGGTGCGACGCGTCGGTTCGAGCAGCAGCTCACCGGCCTCGACGACACCGCCACCGATCACGAACGCCTCCGGGTCCAGGATCGCGGCGAGCTCGGCCAGCCCGCGTCCGAGCCATTCCCCGATCCGGGTGAATGCTGCGACCGCGACCGGGTCGCCGGCCCGGGCGGCGGCTGTCACATGCAGCCCTTCGACGCCCTCGGGCGTGCCGTCGCCGTACGACAGGAGCAGTCCGGCGTCCGCCCGTCGTTCGGCGGCGAGGTCTCGCGCCTCGCGTACGAGCGCGTTGCCGCTGCCGTACTGCTCCCAGCACCCACGCCGGCCGCAGCCGCACGGTCGGCCGGCAGACACCATCCGCAGGTGACCGATCTCCGCGGCGATCCCGTACCCGCCGCGCACCAGGCGACCGTCGCTGACGATGCCCCCGCCGATACCGGTCCCGACCGTGACGCAGACGACGTCGTGCTGGTCACGGCTCGCGCCGAACCGGAACTCACCCCAACAGGCCGCGTTCGCGTCGTTCTCCACCACCACGGGCATCCCGATCTGGCTCTCGAGCAGGTCGGCGACTGGTGTGTCACGCCAGCCGAGATTCGCCCCGAAGCGCACCTGCTGGCGTTCCCGGTCCACGAATCCCGCCGCGCCGATACCCACGCCGGCGAGTTCGCCGAGGCCGTCCGCCGTCGCTGCGGCCGCGAGCTCGAGGATCGCGTCGCTGATCACGGCCAGCGAGCCGGCTGCGTCACGCGTCGGGGTCTCGCGGCGGGTGCGCCGGCGTACCCCGCCCGCGTCGTCCACCAGACCGGCAGCGATCTTCGTACCGCCGACGTCGACCCCGATCGCCACACCCATGCGCGCCGCCTCCCGTGCGGACCTTACCGACCGGCGCACCGGCTGGCGGCTACTGCGACTCGACGCGTTCCTTGAGCCCGCGCAGTGCGGTGTCGATGATCGCCTTCTCGGCCCTGCGCTTGATGAGCCCGATCATCGGGACCGCGACGTCGACGGCGAGCCGGTAGACGACCGTCGTGGTCCCGTCGCCGCCGTCGCTCAGCCGGTACGAGCCGTCCATGCCCTTGAGCATCGAGCCCTTGGTCAGGGTCCAGGACACGGCGAGGTCGCCGTCCCACTCGTACTCGAGTTCGTAGGTGTCCTTGATCGGACCGGACTCGAGCACGAACCGCGCGTCGCCGGGGCGCCCGTCCTCGTACTCGGTGAGGACCTCGACGCTCTTCATCCCGTCGCTCCACTCGGGGTACGCGGGGAGGTCGGCGATCACGGCCATCACCGCTGCCGGCTCGGCGGCGATCACGATGCTGCTCTCGGTCTGCTCGGCCATTGCCGGACCCTACCGCTGAGCCGGCGCTACCAGGCGATCTGCAGCGGTGCGCCGCGGCCGGCGAAGTGGCCGACGTTGATGCACTCCGTGCGCCCGATCCGCCGCCGCTGCGCGAGCGGTTGATGGACATGGCCGAACAGCATCATCCGGGGCTGCACCTCGCGTACGTACGCGAGCAGCGCGCGGCTGCCGCGCTCGAACCGCCGCGCGACGACGTCGTAGCACAGCTCGGGCACGTCCGGCGGCAGGTGGCTGCAGAGCACGTCCACCTCGCCGAGCGCGGCCACCTTCGCGGCGTAGGTGTCCTCGTCCAGCTCGTACGGCGTGCGCATCTCGCTGCGGAGCCCCCCGCCGACGAACCCGAAGCGCAGCCCGTCGATCACCGTCGCCTCGCCGTCCAGGACCCGATGCCCGGGCTGCAGGTACTCGGCCCAGAACGCAGGGACGTCGACGTTGCCGTACGTCAGGTACGCCGGCGTCGGCATCGCCGCGAACAGCTCCGCGTACTGCGCGCGGACCCGCGACTCGATGAGCGCGTCGCGCGTCATCCCGTACCGCTCGCAGGCCGCGGCCCACAGCCGGTGGCTGTGCTCGCGCGCCTGCTCGTAGCGGCGGGCGGTGCGCAGTCGGACGTACCGTTCGGTCGCCTCGGCACCGAACAGGTCGGAGAAGATGCCGCGGGAGAAGTCGTCGTAGTCGATGAACATGACCAGGTCACCCAGGCAGACCAGGGCGTCGGCACCATCAGCGGCACGGGCGAGGGCCTCAGTGGCACCGTGGACGTCGCTCACCACGTTCAGCCGCATCGCCCGACCCTACGAACCCGCCGTTCCGGATGAATGTGGCAGGACCCCGCCAAGAGCGGACTCCTGCCACATTCATCCGGAAACCCCCGCGGCGGGCTCAGCGCAGGAAGACCGCGCCGACGATCGCCGAGAGCACCACGAGGACCACCGCGACGGCCAGCATCCCGCCGACCAGCAGCCCCCACTTCCCGCCCGGCACTGCGTCCACGTCCGGCAGGCCCGAGGAGCGGCGCTCGCTGGTGGCGAGCCGCGCCATCAGCTGACTGGTGAGCACCTCGAGGTCGGGCTTGCCGTCCGGGTCGGTGGGGGCGTCCGCGACGAGCGCGTCGACCTGCTCGCGCAGCAGCGCGGGGTCCGCGGGGGCGGCCTGTCCCGGTGCCGCGTGCCGGCGCCCGCGCGACCCCGTTCCGGGTGTCGGCACAGCCGCGGCTTGGGCACCCTGCTCGCGGTGCCTGCCGCGCACCGGAGCAGCCGGCTCGCCCGCTGCGGACGTCGCCGCGGCGTTCGGGGCGCCGCCCGAGGAGGCGGCGAAGGCCGGCGCCGGCTCCGGCGCCGCGCGCAGGTCGGTGTGGCACAGCGAGCACCAGTCCGCGGCGGGGGGCACGGACGCGTTGCACTCGGGGCAGCGGGCGTAGGTCGGCACGAGGTCGGTATCGGCAGCTGTGCCTACCGGCTTGATGTGGGAATCCGGTGAACCGGCCAGAGGTACGCCCGGCACGTCACGGGCTGCTCTCGAGGCGGTCCTGCAGCGCCCAGACGTGCCGCTTCCACGCGCGGGCCCGCCGGTCGCGGATGCGCGCTGCGCGCCGCGCACCCCGTGTCGTGGTCGTGTCGATCGGAGCGTCCGCCGGCTCGGCGCGCAGGTAGTAGTGGACGAGGACGCCGCCGGCGGTCTCCTCCAGCCAGATCTCCGCGGACCCGACGAGCGCCCCAGAGACGTTCCACCGCACCCCTTGCCGGCCGCGGTCCATGAAGACCGTCAGCTGCAGGTCCGGCCACCAGCGCCGCCACTGCGCCGGGTCCGCCACCTCGCGCGCGACCGCTGCGGGTGCGGCGCGTACGAACGTCTCGTCGACCAGGTCCAGGGACGGCACGGTTCCTCCTGCCCGCGATGCCACCCGCTCGCCGGTGCCGGTTCCGCGGAGACACCGGCACGATAGGCCCGTGACCGCCCCCTCCCCGCTCCACCTGCGAGCCCTGACCGTCGCGTACGGCCCGGTGGCCGCCGTGACCGGGCTCGACCTGCGCGTGGCCGCCGGGGCGTCGGTCGCGCTCATCGGCCGCAACGGCGCCGGCAAGTCGACGACGCTGCGGGTCCTCGCCGGGCTGCTGCCGCCGACCGGCGGTCAGGCACTCGTCGCCGGCATCGACGTCGCGCGTGACCCCGCACGGGCACGCGCCGCCGTCGGGTACTGCCCGGACGTCGGCGGGCTGATCCCGCGGGCGACCCCCTGGGAGCACCTGGCCCTGGCAGCGCGGCTCCGTGCGATGGACCCCGGTTGGGAGGACCGCGCCGCCGACCTGCTCGACCGGTTCGACCTCGCGGGCGCCGCGGACCGGATCACCGCCGGGTTCTCCCACGGGATGGGTCGGCGGATGTCGGTGCTGCTGGCCGCCTTCCACCAGCCGGCCGTGCTGCTGCTGGACGAACCCTTCGACGGCGTGGACCCGTTGGGGGTGGAGGCGACGCTGGAGGAGATCCGCCTCGCGCGGCTGCGCGGTGCCGCGGTGCTGGTCTCGACGCACCTGCTCGCCCTCGCGGTGAGCGCCTGCGACGAGGCGGTCGTGCTGCGACACGGTCAGGCGGTCGCCGCGGCACCCACCGCGGAGCTCACCGGCGACGAGGGCGCGGCCCGCTACCGCGCGCTGCTGACGTGAGCGCGACCCTGGCACTGCTCGCGCTGCGCTGGCGGATGGTGCGCAGCCCTGCGGGGCGCGCCGGGCTGCTCCTGGTCGCCGTCCTCGCGCTGGCGCTGCTCGTCCTCGGGGTGCTCGCCGCCGCTGCGGTACCGCTGGGCGCCCAGGTCGACTCGACGGACCCGCTGCAGGGCGTGAGCCCCGGCCAGCCGCCTCCGGACCGTACCGGCGAGGTCGCGGTGCTGCTGCCGAGCGCGCTGCTGCTGCTGCTCGCCACGGCGGTGATCGGCCCGGTCGCGGCGGGCGGCGGGTACGAGCTCTTCCCGTCCGCGATGCTCGTCGCGTACCCGGTGCGCCCGTCCACGCTCGTACGGCTCTCGCTGCTGCTCACCCCGCTGAACCTCGCGTGGTACGTACAACTGCTGCTGGTGTCGGTGGCGACCGCGTACGCGATCCGGGGGCCGCTCGGGCCCGGCCCGCCGCTGCTGGTCCTCACCGCGTACGTACTTGCCGCAACCACGGTCGGTCAGGCGCTTGCCTGGCTGCTCGCCGGGGTACGCCGCACCCGCTCTGGACGGGTCGCGACCCGCGCCCTGGTCGTCGCTGCCGTCACGGCCACCGCCTGGGTGGTGTGGAGCGGGCGGCTGACCGACCTGCTCGACCAGAGCCCCACCGTACGGGTGGTCGCCGCTCAGCTCGCCGCCGCGGACGGCCGGCCCGGCGACTGGCTGCCGGTGGTCGGCACGCTGCTGGTGATCGCGGCGGTGGGCTACCGCCTCGCCGTCGCGGCCGCGGCCTGGACCGCACGGCGGCCCGGGGACCGCGGAGCCGACCGGTCGGCAACCGCGCCGCTGCCGCGGCGGCGCCCGCGGCCGGACGCGTACCGGGCGCTGCTGGCCGTCGACCGCGCGAGCGTCTGGCGCTCGGTGCCGCTGCGCAGGGGGATCTGGGTCATGGGCGCGCTGCCGGCGGCGGCGGGTCTGCTCGCCGGGCTGTCCTGGCCGTCGGTCACGCTGCTGCCGCCGCTCGTCGCGAGCGGCGCGGTGCTGCTGTTCGGGGTGAACACCCTCGCGCTCGACGGTCCGGGGGCGAGCTGGCTGGCGACGCTGCCGCACGACCCGGCCCTCGTGCTGCGCGCCAAGCGGCGCGTCGTGCTCGAGGTGACCGCCGGCGTGGTGACCGTGGTGCTGCTCGCCTGCGCGCTGCGGGCTCCGAGCGCGCCCACGGCCGCCGAGGCGGTCGCGGTCCTTGCCAGTGCGCTCGCGTGCACTGCCCTGGCGACCACGACCGCGCTGCACCTGTCGGTCACCCGCCCCCACCGGGCCGACCTGCAAGGACCTCGCGACACCCCGGCACCACCCGGGTCGATGGCCCTGTACTCGTTGCGGCTGGCCGGGTCCACGACCCTGCTGGGCCTGTTGTTCGCTGCGGCGGCCACGACGCAGTCCGTACCGGCGAGCCTGCTGCTCGCATTCGGCGTGCTCGGGGGTGCTGCATGGAGCCGGCGCCGTACCGCTATCCGGTGGGACGACCCGGTGCAGCGAGCCCGGGTGGTCGCGGTCGTGTCCTCCGGTTGAGCCGAGCGGGGCAACCGGCCACGCACTTCCGGGCGGTGGCCGCTCCACCGAAAGTGTCGCACCGCACGTCGATCGTCCCGAACGTTTTCCACGCTCTGTGTTCGCTCGTGACCCACCGCTACCCTCCGTTTCGGGCGTCGTCACCGGACTCGACGACGACCTGCCGGGGGGACGTGTGCCGGCCGTATCCGCGCTCCAGGCGCTGTGGGGCCTCACGTCCGGCATCTCGTGCCGGCTGGTCCGACCAGCCGGTACGAAAGCAGCGCATCGCCGCATCCGCGGCGGCGGGCTTCCGGCGCCAGCAGCGCCCGCGATGCGGGCCAGGGAGCAAGGAACCCGCATGGGCCGTCGAACCGTGTTGCTCGTCGCCGCACTGCTCGTCGCAGCGCTCGGCACCGTCGCCGTCTTCCTGTACGCGCAGAACGCCAAGACCCAAGCGGCGGCCGGCCAAGACCTGGTCAAGGTGCTCGTCGCCAAGTCGGCGATCAGCGCCGGGACCACCGGGGCCGACGCGTCCGCCAACGGCACGTTCCAGGAGACGACGGTGCGCGCCACCGACGTGGCCCCGGGCGCGCTCTCGGACGTGACGCCGATCGCCGGACTCGTCGCGACCATCCCGATCTTTCCGGGCCAGCAGATCATCTCCCAGCAGTGGGGGACGGAAGCGGCAACCAGCGGCCTGACCTTCCCGGCCGGCACCGTGGCGATGTCGGTGCAGCTCGGTGACCCGCAGCGGGTCGCGGGGTTCGTGTCGCCGGGCTCCACGATCGCGATCATGGCGAGCGGGACCGACACGAAGTCCCAGCAGCCGTTCACCCGCACCCTGCTGGCCGACGTGCCGGTCGTCGCGGTCGGCCCCACGACCGTGGTGTCCAAGACGACCAACACCACCAACGATGGCGGGCAGGCGACGAACACGGAGCAGATCCCGACCGCGATCCTCACGCTCGGAGTGACGCAGGCCCAGGCCGAGAAGATCGTCTTCGCGCAGCAGGGCGGGGAGCTCTACCTGGTCCTGATGAACAAGGACTCCAAGGTCCAGGCCGGCTCCGCCGGGGTCACAGGCGACAACCTGTTCAGGTGACGACCTGATCAGCACATCCGCACCCGCGCACCCACCTCAGGGGAGACAATGACCGCGATCCTGGAGTTCGACCCGGCAGGCGCAGAGTCGATCCGCAGCGCGCTCGGGCCCGACGCGATCGTGGTGCCGAGCCTGCGCGAGCTGCGCGAGCACCTCGACGTCGACCTGTTCGAGGACTGCGTGGTACTCGGGCCGAGCGTCGACCAGATCGACGCCGACGCGCTCGCCGAGGACCTGCGGATCACCCGGCCCACGCTCGGTGTCGTGCTGGTGCGCCAGCGCATCGACACCGCCGTGCTCAGCGACGCGCTGCGCGCCGGGATCCGGGAGGTCGTACAAGAACGTGACCTGTCGGGCATCGCGAACGCCGTCCGGCACATCAAGGAGGTCGCGTCGCGCCAGCGCAGCCGGCTCGGCGAGGGCGGCGGCGAGGGGCCGCGCGAGCGGCGCGCGCGTCTCGTGACCGTGTTCTCCGCCAAGGGCGGCTGCGGCAAGACGACGCTGGCGACGAACCTGGCGGCACTGCTCGCCACCAGCAACAGAGGCACGGTCGCGCTCGTCGATCTGGACCTGTCGTTCGGCGACGTCGGCATCGCGCTGCAGCTGTTCCCCACCCACACCCTCGCCGATGCGGTCGCCATGGGCATCGATCTGGACGAGCCCGGCCTCAAGTCGCTGCTGACACCCCACCGCTCCGGGCTGCAGGCACTCGTCGCGCCGTTGGAGCCGAGCAGTGCCGAGACGATCACGACCGAGCTGGTCGTGCGGGTCCTCGATCTGCTGGCCGAGGAGTTCGACTACGTCGTCATCGACACCCCGCCGGCGCTCGACGACCACGTCCTGGCGGCCTTCGACAAGTCCGACCTGGTCGCGGTCATGGCGACCCTGGACATCCCGGCGCTCAAGAACCTCAAACTCACGCTGGAGACGCTCGAGCTGATCTCGTTCCCGCGCGAGCGGCTCGCCGTCGTGCTCAACCGCGCCGATTCCAAGGTCGGCCTGGCGATCGGCGAGGTCGAGAAGACCCTCAAGGCGCCGATCGTCGCCCAGATCCCGTCGAGCCGGGACGTTCCTGCCTCCACCAACCGTGGGGTACCCCTCACCACGGACGATCCGAAGAACCCAGTGTCCGTGGCGATCCGCCAGTTCATGGAGCAAGTCGTCGTGCCCTCCGAGAAGGACGCGATCCCGACCGAGATGCGTTCGGACCGCCGCGGCGGCCGACGGTGGAAGAGGTAGCCATGAGCCTGACCGACCGGCTCGCCGAGGCGCGCCGTCAGCGCGGCGACGCGCCCGCGCACCCCACGTCGTCCGCACGGGGACTCGCCACCCGCAGCGCCGAACCGAACGCGCTCACCGACCTCAAGCGGGCCGTGCACGCGTCGCTGCTGGAAAGTCTCGGGCCGCAGCTGTACGACAACCGGCTCACCGAGGACGAGCTCGAGGCGAAGGTCCGCAGCACGCTCCAGCTGGTGCTGACGCAGTCGGAGACTCCGATGACCGTCACCGACCGCGCCAAGCTGACGCAGGACATCGCCGACGACATCCTCGGCTACGGGCCGCTCGAGCCGCTGCTGCGCGACCCCGACATCACCGAGATCATGGTCAATGGTCCGTGGACCGTCTACGTGGAGCGGGCCGGACGCATCGAGACCGCTCCCGCCCGGTTCGCCGACGAGAGCCACCTGCGGCGCACCATCGACAAGATCGTGGCGCGCATCGGTCGCCGCGTCGACGAGGCCTCCCCGATGGTCGACGCCCGGTTGCCCGACGGGTCCCGCGTCAACGCCATCGTCCCGCCGCTCGCGATCGACGGCGCGACGCTGACGATCCGCAAGTTCGCGACCGAGCCGTACGAGACCGAGGACCTGGTCACTTTCGGCACCCTCACCACCCCTGTCGCATCGTTCCTCGACGCGTGCGTACGGGCCCGGTTGAACATCATGGTGTCCGGCGGCACCGGCGCCGGGAAGACGACGACGCTGAACGTGTTGAGCTCATTCATCCCGCGCACCGAGCGGATCATCACGATCGAGGACGCGGCCGAGCTGCAGCTGCGCCAGGAGCACGTGGTCCGCCTCGAGTCCCGTCCGCCGAACATCGAAGGACGCGGCGAGGTCACCATCCGCGACCTGGTGCGCAACGCGCTGCGCATGCGACCGGACCGCATCGTCGTCGGCGAGGTGCGTGACGCCGCCGCGCTGGACATGTTGCAAGCGATGAACACCGGGCACGACGGGTCGATCTGCACGGCACACGCCAACGGCCCGCGCGACACCCTCGCCCGGATCGAGACGATGGTCCTGATGGCAGGCGCCGACCTGCCGCTGCGCGCGATCCGGGAGCAGCTGGCGAGCGCTCTCGACCTGATCGTGCACCAGACCCGGTTCCGCGACGGTTCGCGCCGCATCACCCATGTCACCGAGGTCGTCGGGATGGAAGGTGAGGTCATCACCCTGCAGGATCTGTTCCTGTTCGACCACAAGGCCGGCTACGACCCCAACGGCCGCGCGCTCGGCCAGCTGAAGTCCACGGGCCTGCGCCCGAAGTTCCTCGACCGGTTCGCCGAGCAGAACGTCGAGGTCGACCCGACCTTGTTCGCGTTCGAGCGGTTCGGAGTCTGACCGATGCCGATGTCGCTACCCCCGCGGCCCCGCCGACCAGCCGCCGGGCCGCCACTCCGGCGCACCGCCCGGCGGGCGGGCCGACGTGGCTTCGGCCTCGCGTCCGCCGCCGCAACACTCCTCGTGCTGAGCGTCGTGAGCGTCGCACCGGCTCATGCGGCGAGCGGTCGGATCGACCGGATCGAGGGTGGCGATCCGGGTCGACTGTCGGTCGTGTTCGGCGCCTCCGGGCTGCCTGGAGGGACCACGATCGACCCGGCCACGGTGACGGTGACGGTCGGCGGGGAGCAGGTGAGGGCGAGCGCCGGACGGTTCGGGGACCCGACGGCCGCGGTACGCCGCTCCGCGATGCTGGTCATCGACACCAGCGGCAGCATGCAAGGCGCTGGACTCGCCGGCGCGAAGCGGGCCGCCGAGGCGTTCCTGTCGAACGTGCCACCGGACGTCGCGGTCGGGCTCGTCACGTTCGCGCAGACCGCGCGGGTGGCGAGCGCACCGACCACCGATCGGGCCAGCGTCCGTGATGCGGTAGCCGCGTTGACCGCGGGACGGCGGACGGCGCTGTACGACGGCGTCGTGCTCGCTGCAGCAGCGCTGGGCACCGACGGATCGCGTGGGATCGTGCTGCTCTCGGACGGCAACGACACCGCGAGCAAGGCCACCCTGGCCCAGGCGAGCGATGCCGTGAGCTCGGCGAACGTGCGCCTGGACGCGGTGTCGCTGGGCAGGGCGCAGCAGCAGCGGTCCAGCGCGCTCACCAGCCTCACGGCCGCCGGAGACGGCAGGGTCGTACCTGTCGCCGCACCGGGCCGGCTCACCGCCGCTTTCCGTTCGGCCGCAGCCGCGATCGCCAGCCAGGTCCTCGTCACAGCGGACGTACCGCCCGCGATGGCCGGCACCTCACGGACGGTCGTCGTGAGCGCGAAGGCTGGCGGGGAGCCGATCACCGACCAGGTCGCCGCGCTGCTGCCGACGTCCTCGACCGCGTCGCCGGGCACGGCGCCGCACTACGGCCCGGTGCCGGTCACGACGGCCTCGTCGATCACGTCGGCTCCTTGGTTCCTACCGGCCGCCGTCGGCGCCGTGTCGATCGGCCTGCTGGTGCTGCTGCTTGTGGCATTCCTCGGACCACGGCGCGACAGCGAGTCCGGCCGGATCGGGCGACGGCTGGGCCGGTACTCCCTGGCGGCACGGGACACCGGCAGCGTCTCGAGCAGCGCACCGGCCACCCCCGCCAGTGGGCAGGTCGCCCGGTCGGCGATGCAACTGGCCGACCGCGTCGTGCAGAAGCGGGACCTGGACAACTCGTTGGGAACCCGCCTGGACGCCGCCGGAGTTCCCCTGCGGCCGGCGGAGTGGATGCTGATCCACATCGGCGCACCCATCGCGCTCGGGCTCGCACTGATGCTGCTCACCGACTTCTCGGTGCTCGCCGCGCTCCTGGGCGTCGTGATCGGTGTCGTCGTGCCGTTCGGCTACCTGTCCATCAAGGAGACCCGGCGCAAGGCCGCCTTCTCCGCCCAGCTGGCCGACACCCTGCAGCTGCTCGCCGGCAGCCTGTCGGCGGGCTACTCGCTGCCCCAGGCCGTCGACGTCGTCGTCCGGGAGGCCGCGCCGCCGATGAGCGCCGAACTGAACCGGGCGCTCGTGGAGACCCGGCTCGGCGTCCCGCTGGAGGACGCTCTCGAAGCGGTCGCCACGCGCATGAACAACGTGGACCTCTCGTGGGTCGTCATGGCGATCAAGATCCAGCGCGAGGTCGGTGGCAACCTCGCGGAGGTGCTGACCAACGTCGCGGCCACGCTGCGCGAACGGGAACGGCTGCGCCGGCAGGTGCAGGTGCTCTCCGCGGAGGGCCGGCTCTCGGCCGGCATCCTGTTCGGTCTGCCGTTGGTGTTCATCGTGTACCTGATGCTCGTACGTCCCGAGTACATCGCCCAGCTGATCACCGATCCGCTAGGCATCGTCATGGCTGTCGTCGGTGCTGCGCTGCTCGTCGCCGGCGGATTCTGGCTGCGCAAGGTCGTCAGGGTGGAGGTGTGAGATGACCGAAACCGTCCTGCTCACCGGTCTTGCGGCCGTTTTCGTCGGCGTCTTCGGCGCCCTCGCCGTGCTCGCATTCTCGGGAGCCGAACGCCGCGGCGTGGCGCGCTCGCTCGCGGCCGTCGAGGCGATCAAGGCCGGGCCGAAGCCGATGGCGAGCGAGCTCGACCGGCCGTTCCGCGAGCGGGTGACCGCGCCCGCTTTCGCCCGGCTCGTCGGCTGGGGACGGCGCCTCACCCCGGTCGGCAGGACCGAGCGGTTGCGTCACAAGTTGGACGTCGCCGGCAACCCTGCAGGCTGGGACGTCGACCGGGTGCTCGCGTTCAAGATGCTGGGGCTGCTCGTCGGCGGTGCTGCCGGCGTTGTTGTCCCGCTGTTGTTCGGCAACGTGCTGGCCGCGCTCGTGCTCGGAATCGGGTTGGCGCTGCTCGGTTTCTACCTACCCGACATCGTCCTGTACCAGGTCGGCTACAACCGTGCCGAACGCGTGCGGCGCGAGCTGCCGGACGCCCTCGACATGCTGGTGATCTCGGTCGAAGCCGGTCTCGGCTTCGACGCCGCGTTGGCGCAGGTCGCCCGCAACACGTCCGGCCCGCTCGCCGAAGAGTTCTTCCGGGTGCTGCAGGAGATGCAGATCGGCACCGGACGCAGTGACGCGATGCGCGCTCTCGGCGAGCGCAGCAACGTGGCCGAGCTGCGCGGCTTCGTCACCTCGATGGTGCAAGCCGACTCCTTCGGCATCCCCGTCGCGAACGTGCTGCGGGTGCAGGCGAAGGAGATGCGCATCAAACGTTCGCAGCGCGCGGAGGAACTCGCCCAGAAGGTCCCGGTGAAGATCCTCTTCCCCTTGATCTTCTGCATCCTGCCGGCGTTGTTCGTCGTGATCGTGGGGCCGGCTGCGATCCAGATCGTGCGCTCCTTCTCCCACCTGTAGGGCGTCCCTGGCCCAGCGTCGTCACCGTCGTACGGGCGCCTACTGCACGAAGACGCGTTCGTCGACGAGCTGCTCCTCGACGAGCGAGGCCTCTCGCTCGAAGCGCGCCTGCTCGAACCGTTTGCGCAGCTGCAGGTCGACGCGCGCCATGCCGCCGCGGTTCTTCTCGATGGTGAGGACCGCGTAGGAGCGGAACCGTTCGGCGTTGGCGCCGCCGTACACCAAGTGGTGTCTGGCGACGACGTCGTACTTCTCGTTCAGGACGAGAACCACATCGGCCTCGTAGGCGAGCGCCGAAGCCCCCCGGAAGTGCTCGGTGCGCAGACGGGTCCCCGCGGTGATGCCGGTCGCGTCGCTCGCCGTGACCGCCAGCACCGGGACCGTCAGCCGAAGTGCGAGGTCCTTCAGCGCGCCTGCCACCCTCGCCATCCGCGCCTCTTCGTTCTCCCCGTCGTCGACGACCTTCTGGACGTAGTCGACGACGACGAGCGGTGCGCTGCGTTCGCCGTCGGCGACCGCGGTTGCTGCGGCCGCGATCGTCGCGACGTCCGTGTCCACCCCCGCGCGCAGCACGTGCAGCCGCTCGGCGTCCGCGGTCACCGCAGCGAGCGCTTCCGCCCCGCCGGGGCTCGCGGCAAGACCGTCGGACAGCGACTGGCCGCTCCCGTCCCCCTCGAGCAGGCCGCGCACGCCCTTGAGCGGGACCGCGTCGACGCCGGCCCGCTCCCCCGCTTCCGCCGCGATGAGCCGCTCCAGCAGGTTGACGGGGTCGTGCTCGTAGCTGACGTACAGCACGGGATGGCCATCGCGGACGGCACGCCGGGCGATCTGCAACGCGAGCGTCGTCTTCCCCAGGCCCTGCCCGCCGGCGAGCAGCACCACCTCCCCGGGCCGCAGCCCACCCGAGAGGTACGTGTCGAGCGGGCTGAACCCGGTCGGCCAGGCCCGGGCGGCCGCGGCCGTCCCCAGACGTAGCAGGCGATCGATCTCGCCGAGCACTTCGCCGAGCCGGACCGTCGAGGGGGTCGTCACGCTCGGCTGCGTCGTCATGGGCGCATCGAACCAGGATCCGACCCGGCGCGGAGGTGAGATCCGACATTCCGTACGCGGGGACCGGATGCGACCTTGGCCCGGAGTATGCGACCGTCCTGCTCATGGCGCGTGGGTGGGACGACCTGTGGATCACGCGTTGGCGCCATTCGCTGGACTCGACCGACGCCATCCAGGTGATCGTGCGCGCCGGAGTGCTCGGGCTCTGCCTGCTGCTGTTCGCGCTCGACGACGTGTCCCGTCAGACCCGTCCCCCGCTCGCCGTGCTCATCGCGGTCGCGATCATGGCGAGCATCCCGCTGCCCCCGTCGCCGCTGACCCGGTTGCGCCCGCTCGGCGAGGCGGCGCTCGTCGCTGCGCTCATCGGTTCGAGCCAGCCGCTGGCTGATCCACTGCTGCCGTACCTGGTGGTTCCCGCACTCGGTGCCGGCCTGCTGCTCGGCGCGATCGGCGCGTGCTCCGCGGTGGCGGTGTCGGCGATCGTCATGGTCGCGGGGCGGTTCCTCGGCGGTGACCTGACCGACCGGATGGAGTCGACCCAGATCCTGCAGTGGCTCGGACTGGCGCTCGCCACCGGCCTCGTGGGCGCGTGGGCCCGCTCGGTCGGCCGGCGGGCCGGACTCGCGTCCGACACGTACGTCGCGGCGCACCGGCTGCTCACCCGGCTGCGGGATGTGGCCCGGGCGTTGCCGACCGGCCTGGACGAGGTCGCGCTCGCCCAGCAGGTGCTCACCCGTCTGGGTGAACGCATCGACTTCGAACAGGCCGCGTTGTACGCCATCACCGACGCCGGGCTGCTGCAACCGCTCGCCTTCGCGGGCAGTGACCGGGTGGACTGGGACCCGCAGCTGGACGAGGGCATCTGGGCGCGCGCGTGGAACAGCGGACGTCCCCACCAGCAGAACGGCATGTTCCGTTCTCCACGACGGGGCCACTCGGCGGTGCTCGCCCTGCGGCTCGGCGAACGCCGGATCGGGGTCATCGGGCTGGAGCGCAGCGGCGGTCAGTGGCCGCACCGCCAACTGGTCCGGGCCCAGGACCTCGCCGACGACGCCGCGCTGCGGATCGACACCGGTCAGCTGTTCAGCGAGGTGCGCGCGCTCGCGACCGTGGAGGAGCGGCGGCGGCTGGCCCGCGAGATCCACGACGGGGTCGCCCAGGAGATCGCCTCGCTCGGTTACCTCGTCGACGACCTGCGCGCCCGTACCAAGGACGGGGAGGCCCGCGACGAGCTCGCGCATCTGCGTGACGAGCTGACCCGCGTCGTCACCGAGCTGCGGCTGTCGATCTTCGACCTGCGTACCGACGTGCAGCCGGCGACCGGGCTCGGTGCGGCGCTGTCGTCGTACGTCCGCAGCGTGGGCACCGGGTCCGGCCTCACCATCCACCTGGTGCTCGACGAGTCCGCGCACCGGCTGCCGATCGAGGCCGAGACCGAGCTGCTGCGGATCTCCCAGGAGGCGGTCACCAACGCGCGCAAGCACTCTCGCGCCAAGAACCTGTGGGTTACCTGCCGCGTAGACCCGCCGCGGGCGTTCCTGCGCGTCGCCGACGACGGTGCCGGGCTGGGCGCACCGCGGCAGGACAGCTACGGGTTGGAGATCATGCGCGAACGGGCGGCCCGGCTCGGTGCCGCGCTCGCGGTACGGGCCCGGGTGGGCGGCGGGACCGTCGTCGAGGTGACCCTCGGCGCGGGCACCGCCGCCAGCAGCCCGCTCGGTGCCGCGATTCCGACGGCGTCGCTGACACCGGTGCCCGACGGCACCCGCCGCCGCCACGCGGCACCCGCACCTGGCTGGGCGCGGCGCCTGCCCCCACTACGATCGCCCCAGGAAGGGACGCCCGGGTTGCCCCCCAACGCCGTGCCGACCGATCCGGGAGGGTGACGATGGCGATCAGCGTGCTGCTCGTGGACGACCACGAGCTGATCCGGCAGGGCCTGCGCCGGGCGTTCGAACGCGACGGCGACTTCGAGGTCGTCGGCGAGGCCGGCACGCTGGCGGACGCCCGGCGGCTGCTCGCCCTCACCCGCCCGGACGTCGTGATCCTCGACATCCGCCTCCCGGACGGCAACGGCCTGGAGGCGGCGCGCAAGCTGCGCGCCGAACGCGACGAGCTCGGGATCGTGGTGCTGACGATGTACGCCGGGGACGAGCAGCTGTTCGAGGCGCTCGAGGCCGGCGCTTCGGCGTTCGTACCCAAGAACTCTCCGAGCGAGGACGTCGTCGCGGCGGCCCGGCACGCGGCGAGCTCGCCCCGTGCGTTCACCGCCAGCGACCTGGCCGAGGCGATGAAGCGGCGGATGTCGCCCACCGGACCGCAACTCTCGCCGCGCGAGAAGGAAGTTCTCGGCCTGCTCGCCGACGGTCTCGGCGTCGCCCAGATCAGCCGCCAGCTCTACATCAGCGAGTCGACGACCAAGACCCACATCTCCAAGCTCTACGAGAAGCTCGGCGCCGGAAACCGCGCGCAGGCGCTCATGACCGCGCTGCGGCTCGGCCTGCTCAAGCGCGACGAACCGCAGGTCTGAATGGGGTCGTCGGTGGGCCGAACCGCCGCCGCCATGTGGCGGAGGCCACCGACCAAAAAGCCGATCAAGGACCGCACCGTCGTGGGATGATCACCGGCCCGCGCTCCGTCACCCTTTTCGTGCGTGGTAGCGCCCCGGAACCCCCTGGGGGACACGCGACCCTCGGGAGGGAACGCACATGATCACTCGAATCCGCCGTACGCTGCGCCGTGACGAGGGCGCCTCCGCCGTCGAGTACGGCCTGCTCGTCGCCGCCATCGCCGCCGTCATCGTCGGCGTCGTGTTCCTGTTGGGCGGCAAAGTGAAGGACGCGTTCACCAAGACGAACGACTGCATGGCGACGCCTGCCGCGACCGCCTGCAAGTAGCAGCCTCCGTACATGGCAGCGCGGTGGCGAGGCCACGGCCGCCGCTGGCGCGCAACCGGCGCACGCTGCTGAACGGCCGCTCACGGGCCGGGTCCGACGTCACTGTCGGGCCCGGCCCGTTAGCGTGTCCGCCGGTCGTCGTCGACGTGGGAGCAGGGGATGTCGCAGCCGGGTCAACCCCTCGACTCGCGCGCGCCGGCGATCCCTCCCGTCGCGACACCGCCGGAGGAGGTCCCACCGCGACCGGGGCGGTTGGCGGCAGTGCTGGCGAACGTCCCGTTCGCTTTCGTGCCGGCCGTGGCCGTCATGGCGCTCGCGCTGGTGCTCGCACTGCGCCCGATCCTCGACATCGACCTCTACTGGCACCTGGTCGTCGGCGACGAGCTCCGCTCGGGCGTGCCGATCTCCCAGGCGGGACAGGGCTGGTCGTTCGCCCCGGTGCCCGACACCTGGGTCTCGAGCCAGTGGCTCGCCGAGATGACCCTCTCCTGGTTGAACACGCTCGGCGGATTCCCGGCGCTCGTGCTCTACCGCGTGCTGACGGCGCTCGCCGCCCTCGCCGTGACGGCATGGGTCACGCTGCGCGGGCGGCCGCTGCGGGCTGCGGTCATCCCGTTCGCGCTGGCCGCGACCGCGCTCGGATCCACCAGCCAGGAGCGCAGCCAGCAGCTGACCTACCTGCTCGCGCCGCTGGTCGGGTGGTGGGCGGAACGCCTGCTGCGCGAGGGACGGCTGCCGCGCTGGTGGATCGTGCTGCCGCTGACGGTCCTCTGGGCCAACTACCACGGGGGTTGGGTGCTGCTGCCGGCGGTGCTCTGCCTGACCGCGGTGGCGCGGTGGGTCACCCGCGGGGTTCGGGACCGGCCGGCATGGTCAGCGGTACTGCTGTCCGCGGCCACCTTCCTCGCCGCGATGGTGAGCCCGCTCGGTCCGGCGAACTCGTTGACCGCGTTGGCATTCTCACGGGCAGCGAGCTCGCAGATCGCCGAGTGGGGACGGGTGGCACTCTGGTCGGACCAGGGCTGGCAGCTGGGCGTGATCCTGCTGCTGGCGGTCCTCGCGTGGTGCTTCGGCCGTACCCGGATCCGTAAGTCCGACGCGGGTGAGGTCGTACTGGTCCTCGGCATGGTGACCTTCGGATTCCTCGCGTACCGGAACATCACACCCACGGTTCTGGTGCTCGCCCCGCTGCTCGCCGGCGTCCTTGCGCGGGCCCTCCCCGCACCGGCCCACCAGGGCCGGGCGATGCTCGGGCGTACCGCGTGGGCGATGGCGTTCGCCGGGGTCGTGGCGGGCGTCGTCCTCTGCTTCGTCCCGGTGCGGGATCTGCACCCGAAGGTCCCCGTCGAGCTCTACGCGCGCATCGGCGCTCACCCCGGGACCATGCGCGTGCTCGACACCTACAACGTCGCGGGACCGCTGCTCTGGTACGCCGGCGGCCCGGGCCAGGTCCAGCTGGCGATCGACGGGCGCACCGACCGGTACGGCGCGCCGTACATCGACCGCTACCTCGACACGCTGCTCGCCGCCCGCCCGGGGTGGGCGGCGATGCTCGCGGAGCTGCGGCCCGACGTGGCCGTGCTCTACTCCGGCGAGGCGCTCACCGGCGCGCTGGCGGCGAAACGCTGGCGCACGGTCGCCCAGGAGCGCGGCGTGGTCCTCATGGTCCCCCCGGATGCCCACGACTGGTGACGCTGCGTCGCGAAACGCCTCCGGACCGCGCAGACGATCATCCGTTCGGCGGGGTGCGGATGACCGTCGGGACGATCTTCGCGTCCTGCCCCACCTGCCACGCTCGTCCCAGATCCGCCCTCATCCGACGACTCGCACGACTGGTACTGCATCGCGGAGGTGACAGTGAGCCCGCGTCGCTTGCTCCTCGCGACCCGCGCAGCCGGGGGGCGCGCGCACGGTGGCTCAACGTCGCCGGCACGCATCCGCCGGGGCGGTGCCGAGCGCGGCACCTCGGCGGTCGAGTACGGCCTGCTCGTCGTCTCGATCGCGGCCGTCGTCACCGCGATCGTGTTCTCGGTCGGCGTCAAGCTCAAGGACACGCTCGGCGACACCTGCCGCTCCTTGACCACCGCGCAGAGCGACGCGAGCGGTCCCGGCGTCGCGAAACTGCGGCCCGTCGGTCACAGCACCGGCTGCAACCCCTGAGCGGATCGTCCGTCGCGGATCACTCCAGCGCCCGGTCCGCGACCCGCGTCCCATGGCCGCCCGCCCACCGCCGGGTGGCCGCGAGCCGCTGCGGGATGCTCGGGTGCGTACCGGCCCACAGCACGTACGCGCGTGGCGGTTCGAGCACTGCGACCCCTGCGCGCGCAAGCGCCCGGAGCATCGCGGCGTAAGCGGTCGCGGCGTCCTCACCGGCGGCGGCCAGCAGGTCGAGCGCGTACCGGTCGGCGCGCGCCTCGACGCGCCGCGAGTACGCGCTCTGCGCCGGATTCGTGACCAGCCCGACGCCAGCCAGGTAGGCCAGGGTGAAGGGCACCACCCCGACTCCCACGGTGCCTGCCGCCACCGGCTCCCAGGCCAGCAGGACCGCGAGCCCGGCGACTGCAGCCGCCCCGCCGAGAGCGCCGAGCGCCGCGCCGAAAGCGACATCGGCGCGCGCGACGTGGCCGAGCTCGTGCGCGACGACGGCGCGTACCGCGGGGAAGCGCTCCCCCGACAGCAGGGTGTCGAACACCACGACCCGCCGGGTCGGTCCGAAGCCCGAGACGTACGCGTTGTAGGCCGTCGTACGACGGCTCGCATCGGCCACCAGCACGTCGCGCACGGCGAGCCCGGCGGCGCGCGCCAGGTCCAGCAACGCGGTCCGCTCGGCCGAGGCCGGCAGCGGCCGCAGCCGCAGGAAGAGCGGTTCGACGAGGACCGGCACCACGAACGTCAGCGCGATGATCGCGAGCGCGGCCGCCGGTACGGCGACCCACCACCAGGCGGGCCCGAGGACAGCGCGCAGCCAGAGCAGCACGGCGAGCGCCGCGGCAGCGAGCACCAGCGTCAGCAGCAGGCTCTTCACCCGGTCGAGCAGCCATCCACCCCAGCCACCGGCCGTCAGGCCGTACCGCGCGCGGACCCGACGGCCCGCGATCGCGAACGGCAGCGACAGCAGCCACGCGCCGCCCAGCACGACGACCAGGACGACCAGCAGCGCCACGGCCGGATGCCCCGCGCCCGTGCGCGAAAACACGCGGCCGGGCGGACCGAATCCTGCGACGAGCACCCATACCAGGGACAGCACCGACCCGGCCAGCCGCGACGGGAGCAGCGCGGTGAACAGGGCGCGGGCACGGGCACGCTCGGCGGCCGTGAAGTCCGCGGCGAGCGGGGTCTCGGCGGGTCCGACCGCAGGCGCCGCACGCAGCGCGCGCCGCCCCACCAGGACGACGGCGAGCAGCAGCAGCGCGAGCGCGATGGCCGGCTCAGCCACCCGGCACCGTCCGGGCGAGCGCGCGCCAGCGTCCGAGGAGTACGCCGACAGCGGTTCCCGACACCGCACGCCAGGCCGCCGTGAAGTCGCCGCTCGCGGCCGTACGGCGGTAGACCTGCAGCAGCCCGCGAACACCGACGCCCTCGACCATCGCGACGCAGCCGAGGTGGGCCAGCTCGTACGCCTCGGTGGCACCGGCGCCGACGAACGCGCCGTCCGCCGGGAACCGCCGGGGCACCCGGGTCACGTCGCGGGTCGCGACGTGCAGCGGCACCCCGGAGCCGCGGTAGCCGAGGTACTCGGCCAGCCCTTCCTCGAGCCAGGTCGGGGTCGTCGCGGTCGCCGGGGCGGCGGTCGCGACGTGCGTGACCTCGTGGCGCAGCACGATGTTGCGGGCTTGCCAGGTCGTGGATGCGAGCAATGGCGCGTTCAGGTAGATACGGAGGGCTGCCCGGTCCGCCCCGCCCTCCGCGAGGGTGAGTCCGGCCAGCCGGTCCCAGGTGCGGTGTCCACGGCCGGTGAGCGCGACGAGCTCCGCGCGGCCGGCCGGCACGACCACGGTCGCGTGGGCGTACCAGCGGTCCGGGATCGCGGTCCGTACGGCACGTACCGCTGCGTCGGTGGCTGCGGCCCAGCGCCGCAGCTCGGCGCGGGCCACCCCGCCGACCCCGACCACCACACTGCGCCTGCCGGGCACCACCGAGATCGGTGCGCCGTGGTACCCGGAAGGGGTGCCGGCGTCGTGCGCGGCGAGCGCACGATCGAGCATCGCGCGCAGCCCCTCACCGCCGGCGGCCGGACCGCCTGCCCGCGAGGGGGACGGGTCCGGCGCGGCGGCGGACGACCCGCGGCCGGGGCCGGAGGCAGCCGGCGTACCCGGTGCGGGGGACGGCGCGGGCGAGCATCCGAGCAGGGTCGCCGCGGCAAGCGCGGCGCACCACCGTCGCGCCCGTCGACCCGCTACCTGCACCCCGCCGATGCTACGGAGCGTCGAGGTATGCCGGTCCGGTCAGCCGACGCGCCCCGCCCCCGAGTACCGCTCGCCGTACCACGGACCCCAGGCTGCGGAGACCTCCACACCACGGCTCGGGTTGGCGGCGTGGACCATCCGGCCACCGCCGATGTACATGCCGACGTGGTGGGCGCCCATGCCGAAGTAGAACAGCAGGTCCCCCGGCTGCAGCTCGCTGCGGCTGATCCGGCGGGTCTGCTGGTACTGGGAGTACGAGTACGCCGTCAGCGACACCCCCGCCTGCGCCCACGCCCACGCGGTGAGCTTGGAGCAGTCCCAGCTCGACGGCGGGTGCGCGTTGTAGGAGTAGGGCTCACCGACCTGGGCGAGCGCCGCCTGCACCGCGGTCTGCGCGCGCGAGGACGAGTACCCCGCATTGCCGCCACCGTACGAGCCGCTGCCGCCGCTGCTCGAGCCAGATCCACCCGAGCCTCCGGAGCGGCTGGCCCGGGCGGCCGCGGCACGCCGCGCCGCCTCCGCCCGTTGCTGGGCGGCCGCTTCCTGGGCGGCCTTGATGGCGGCCTGCCGTCGTGCCTCGGCGATCGCCGCGAGGCGGCGGCGCTCCTCCTCCTTGAGCTTGGAGAGCACCTGCTGGGCCTCGGCGAGCTTGTTCGTGATGTACGCCTTGTGGGTGGCGGCGTCCTTGGCCGCCTGCGCCGCAGCGGCCTGCTGCTGGGCGAGCTCGGTCCGCACCTGGGCGAGCGCGACCCGGGCGGCCTGGCTGCGCCGCAGCTCGGCGTTGCCGATCCGCGAGACCGTGTCGAGGGTCGCTGCGCGGTCCAGGAACTGCGTCGGGTCGTCGGCGAGCATCGCCTGCAGCATGGTGCTGGTGCCGCCGCTCGTGTACGCGCTGCGGGCCATCGCGTCGACGCCCTCGGACGCTTCACCGACCCGCACCTGCGCGGCGGCGAGCTTCACCTTGAGCGCCGACACCCGCTTGTTGATCGTGGCCAGACGGTTCTCCGCCTCGTTGACCAGCTCCCGGGCGTTGGCCGCGTCGTTCTGCAGTGCCTCGACCTGCGCCTCGACCTGTTCGATCGTGGCCTTCGGGTCCGCGGCGGCGCTCGGGCCGCTCACGACGGTCAGTGCGGCAATGGACGTGACGGCGACGACGGGAGCGAGTACCCGCACCAGTCGCGCGCGCTTGTACCGGGTCGCCACGGAGGCGGCCTCCCTCTTCCGTCCGCCTACCGGGTGAGCTGACGGGCTCGGGCGGGAAGTCGCCCTACCGCGCCACCGAGGTGGCGCCGATTCGCCCCGGGGGAAGGTGGTTCCCCGGCTCCGCCGACCCCTTCGGTGCGGGGCACCGCAAGGGCCGCCAGACTCGACGGGGATGCCCGTCGCCCCCGGCTGAGGGCTGATCTTCCGGACATCCGAGGCGAGACCCTACCAGCGGTCCGGGACCCTTTCGGGGCGCCTCGCCGAGATCTGTGGATCCCGTGGTGCGAGCCGCCGCGTACCACACTGTGGACGGGCGCAGCGCGATGCGGATCACCCCGCCCGCTCGTGCGCGGCGCCGCGCTCGTCCGCGACGAGCCGCAACGGCGGCACCAGTCCGCGGTCGGCGAGCACGTCCAGCGCGCGCCGCTCCGGCTCCTCGAGCAGTTCCGGGCCGGGTGGGCCGAGCAGCACCGAGACCACGCAGTCCTCGCAGGCCGGTCCCCGCGCCGCGCACCAGTTGCAGTCGATCAGCATGCCCGCCTCCGACGGCCGCGGTCCCCCATCGGGACCGATCGGCGCCGACCGTACGCAGCAGGTCCGACAGCCCCTCGCGCTCCGCGCTCAGGGGCCTGCCGGCCGCCCCTCGTCGGGCGCCGGTCGCGGTACCAGCTGCACCGCGTCCTGCGCTCCGCACCACCGGCAGGCGACCTGCTCGATGGTCTCGGCGAGCGGCGTCGCCTCCTCGACCGACGCGGCTCCGGACAGGTCCAGGTGCCAGTACTCGCGCACCCGGTTGGTTCGGGTGACGTCGAAACGGGTCAGGTTCCCGCAGCGCGTGCAGCGCCAGCGCTCGCCGGGACCGGGCAGGCTCACCACGGCAGCGACCCTAGGCCCTGCCCGCGCCTACGCCGCGCGCCTGTGCCGCGCGCCTGCACCGTGCTGTCGGACCGGCGCCGTACCGTCCGCAGGTGTGGGACAGCCAGCCGCGCAGCACACCCCCGTGCAGCACACCTCCATGCAACACGCCTCCATGCAGGGCACCTTCGACGAGCTGGGCACCCCGCTGCACGACACGACGTTCGTCGTCGTCGACCTCGAGACGACCGGCGGCGCACCGGCGGACGCGGGCATCACCGAGATCGGGGCGGTGAAGGTCCGCGGCGGTGAGGTCGTCGCGGAGTTCGCCACCCTCGTCGACCCCGGCGAGCCCGTGCCACCGTTCGTCGCCCTGCTCACCGGCATCACCGACCGGATGCTGGTCGGCGCACCGCGTCTCGGGGCGGCGCTTCCGGCGTTCCTCGAGTTCGCGGGATTCGGCGCGGGCGCAGTGCTCGTCGCCCACAACGCGCCGTACGACACCGGCTTCCTCGCCGCGGCCTGCGCCCGCACCGGCCGTTCCTGGCCCGCCCCGCCTGTCGTCGACACCGCACGGCTGGCACGTGCCGTGCTGCTCAAGGACGAGGTCCCCAACTGCAAGCTCGCCACGCTCGCCCGGCACTTCCGTGCCCGGGTCACCCCGAACCACCGCGCCCTCGACGACGCGCGCGCCACCGTCGACGTGCTGCACGCACTCATCGAGCGGGTCGGCACGCTGGGCGTGCACACCGTGGAGGAGCTGGCGACCTACACCTCCCGGGTCAGCCCCGCGCAGCGGCGCAAACGGCACCTCGCCGACGGGCTGCCCGACGCGCCGGGCGTCTACCTGTTCCGCGACGAGGCCGGGCGCGCGCTGTACGTCGGCAAGTCGCGGCGGATCCGCAGCCGGGTCCGCTCCTACTTCACCGCCAGCGAGCAACGCAGCCGGATGGCGCAGATGGTGGCGCTCGCGCAGTCGGTCACGGCTGTCCCGTGCGCCAGCGAGCTCGAGGCCGAGGTGCGCGAGCTACGGCTCATCGCCGAGCACAAACCGCGCTTCAACCGCCGCTCCCGCCACCCCGAGCGTGCGCAGTGGGTCAAGCTGACCGTCGAGCCCTTCCCCCGGCTCTCGCTCGTCCGCACGGTGCGCGACGACGTGGGGGTCGGCGCCGCCTACCTCGGACCGTTCGGCTCGCGGGCCGCGGCGCAGGCGGCGATGGCAGCGGTGCACCAGGCGGTCCCGTTGCGCACCTGCACCGCCCGCCTCCGCCCTGGGCTGCCCGCGCCGACGTGCGTCCTGGCCGAACTGGGCCGCTGCCCGGCGCCGTGCACGGGTGAGGTGAGCGTCGAGGACTACGCCCGGCTCGCGGCGCGTGCCCGCGCGGCGATCACCGCCGACGCCCGTGAGCTCGAGGCGGCCGTACGGGCCAAGCTCGACGCGCTGCGCGGGACGCAGCGGTACGAGCAGGCCGCGACCTGGCGCGACCGGCTCGCGGCGTTCGCGCAGGCCGCGGCCCGCGCGCAGGAACTGGCGGCGCTCGCCGACCGGGCCCAGGTCGTCGCCGCCCGGCCGACCCACGACCGCGGCTGGGAGATCCACGTTGTGCGCCACGGCCGGCTCGCGGGCGCGGCCGTCGCGCCGCCGCGGGTCGATCCTCGCCCGTACGTCGAGGCGGTCCTCGCCACCGCCGAGCGCGTCGAGCCGCCGGTGGGACCCGTGCCGGCCGCGCTGCCGGCGGAGACCGACCGGGTGCTGCGGTGGCTGGAATCGGACGGCACCCGGCTGGTGCACCTCGACGGCGACGACGGCTGGGCGCTTCCGGTGCACGGCGCCGGCGGTCTGCACGCCCGGCTTCGGACGGCCGGTTCCTCGGTCGTCGTGCCGGCACCCGAGCGTCCGCTACGCCCCGCCATGTGAGGCAGCGCCAGTGCGCCGCGCGCTCGCGAGCGTGCCCGTGCCGTTGAGCGCCCAGTGCAACGCGGCCGGCACCAGCAGGCTGCCGGCCGCGTACCGCAACGCGCAAAGCACCACCCCACCGGCCGTAGTCACCGCGACGGTGCCGACCGTCCCGCGCAGGTCACCGTCTGCCTCGAGGGCACCGGGCACGTGCCAGAGCCCGAACAGCACGCTCGCGGCGAGGACGGCGAGCGGGACGCCGCACAACGGGGCGAGCAGCGCGGGCAGCACCGCGCGGAACGCGACCTCCTCGACCAGCACGGTCCCGAACGGCACGTCGAGCAGCGCCGCCCGCAACGGGTGCTGCGGTCGCGTGTCGAACAGCCGCGCGAGCCGCGGCACGCGTGCGGCCACGAGCACCGCGCCGACCGTGAGCAGCGCGACCAGCGCCGCGCGCGGCAGGCTGCGCACCAGCTCGTCGGCACCCAGGCCCAGTTGGGGGGAGGAGAGCCCGGAGCGCGCCGCCGCGAGCAGCAGCGCCGCAGCGGCCACCATCCCGGCGGCGGCGTACGGCCAGCCGGCCAAGCGCCGCGTGGCCATCAAGAATCCGGCGAGCACCGCGGCCACGGCGATCCAGACGAATCCCGCCGCGGCGCTGAGGACACCGACCGTGAGCAGGCCCAGCCCGATCGTCCGGGCCCGTATCGCAGCCACGCCCGCCATCCTGCCCGCCAGCGGCGCGGCACCCGACCCGCGACTCCGGCTGCGCCGGCCCACGGTGGCCTACGCTGCCGCCATGGTGACCGCGATCGTGTTCATCCACGCCGACACCTCGGCGATCAACACCGTGGGGCAGGCTGTGGCCGAAGTGCCCGGGGTCAGCGAGGTCTACAGCGTGACCGGGGATCTGGACCTTGTCGCGATGGTGCGCGTACGCGAGCTGGACGACGTGAGCGGTGTCGTCACCGACCGGATCAGCGCGATCCCGGGGATCCTCACCACCGAGACCCACGTCGCCTTCCGGACCTACAGCCGCCACGACCTCGAGGCCGCGTTCGCCATCGGACTCGACTGACCGATCGGCCCGGAACGACCCATCAGGCCGGGGACCAGCGTGTCTACTGACGCGGTCAGCCGGCGGGCGGCTAGGCCAGGCGCACGGTGAGCGCGGCCCATCGCGCGAGCAGCGCGCCGGCCGCACCATCGTCGATCGCCGCCGCGGCGCGCGGCAGCGCAGCCGCGAGACGCTCGACCAGCTGATCCGGGCCGCGACCGGGGTCCGCGCGGTGCGTCACGGCGGCGTCGCGGGCGACGAGCGAGGCTGCCGCGTTCAGCAGCACCGCATCGCGTACGCCTTCGAGCCGCTCCTCGCGGTCGCCGCCGAGCACGGAGCGGGCGACCGCTGCGTTGTAGGCGGCGTCCGCTCCCCGCAGCGCGCCGTCCGACGGGGGGCGGATGCCGAGCTCGGCCGGGTCGAGCACGGTCGGTACGACACGGCCCCCGGTCGCCTCCCACACCCGCGTACGGGTCGCGGTGGAGAACTCGTCGAGGCCGTCCTCGCCGCGCACGACCAGGGCGTGTGTTCCGCGGGCGGCGAGCGCACCGGCCATGACGGGTGCGAGCGTCGCGTCGTAGCAGCCGACCATCTGCGCCGCGGGGCGGGCAGGGTTGGCGAGCGGCCCGAGAATGTTGAAGACGGTGCCGACGCCGAGCCCGGTCCGGGTCGCGGCCGCGTGCCGCATCCCGGGGTGGAAGCGCGGCGCGAAGCAGAAGGCGATGCCCACGTCGGCGAGGCACCGCTCGACGGCGGGCGCCGGCAGGTCGATCACCACGCCGAGCGCCTCCAGCACGTCGGCCGAGCCGGCCGCCGAGGAGGCGGCCCGGTTGCCGTGCTTGACGACCGTCGCCCCGGCAGCCGCCACGACCACCGCCGCCATCGTGGAGATGTTCACGGTGCGGGCGCGGTCGCCCCCGGTCCCACAGGTGTCGACCGCCGGTTCGCGGTCCGCGGGCACCTGCACCGGTACGGCGTGCTCGAGCATCGCCGTCACGAGCCCGCCGACCTCCTGCGCGGTCTCCCCCTTGGCACGCAGCGCGACGAGGAACCCGGCGAGCGCGACCGGCGGGGCGTCCCCGCGCATCACGCCGTCCATCGCCCAGGCCGTGTCGTCCTCGGTGAGGTCCTCCCCGCGCAGCAGCGCACTGGTCAGGTCGGCCCAGCCGCGCGTCTCGTCCGCCACGGCGGTGACCCTAGCCGCCGTGCTCACCCGCGCCGCGGCACGCGTCAGGCGAGCGCCGCGAGCTCACCGAGCCGCCCGTCGGTCATCGCGAGGTGCCGGTCGGCGTACCGCACCAGGTGCTCGTCGTGCGTCACCAGGACGGTCGCGACCCCGTGCTCCCGCGTGACCTCGGCCAGCAGCTCGGCCACGGCGACCGACCGCTGGGCGTCCAGCGCCGAGGTCGGCTCGTCGACGAGCAGCAGCTGCGGCGAGTTCATCAGCGCCCGCGCGATCGCCACCCGCTGGCGCTGCCCGCCGGAGAGCTGGTGCGGACGGCGCCGGCTGGCGGGCCCCAGACCGACCTGCGCGAGCAGCGCCGCAGCGCGCTCGCGCTGCCGCGCCGGACGGTGACCGGCCAGGTGCGCCGCGAGGAGCAACTGGTCCACCGCGTCGAGCGACGGCACCAGGTTGGACTGCTGGAAGACGAACCCGATCCGTTCGCGGCGTACGGTGGCCCGCTCTCGCGGCGAGAGCGCCGCCGTGTCCGTCCCGTCGATCCGTACCGCGCCGGAACCGGGGCGCTGCAGCAGGCCGGCGACCGCGAGCAGGCTGGACTTGCCCGACCCGGACGGTCCGGTCACCACCACGAGCTCACCCGGGTCGACGCGTAGCGTGACCTCGTCCAGTGCGGTCACCGTGCCGTCGCCGTCCGGGTGGACGAGCGTGACGTCGGTCAGTTCGAGGCTGGGGTTCATCGGGCGGCTCCGAGCGCAGTGATGGGGTCCACGGTGGCGATGCTGCGTACGGCCACCAGCGCGCCGAGCAGTCCGACGCCGAAGGTCACCGACAGCGGTACGACGGTTGTCGCAGGTGAGACGAGGAACGGCACGGTCGCGCCGGCGAGCAGGCCGACCCCGGTCGCGGCGAGCGCGCCGACGATCGACCCGACGGCCAGCACGACACCGGCCTGCGCGAGCGAGTCCCTGACCAGGTAGCCCGTCGTCGCGCCCATCGCCTTGAGCACCGCGAGGTCCGGGGTGCGCTGGATGGTCCAGACCGTGAAGAACGCACCGACCACGAGGGCCCCGACGCCGAACAGCAGGCCGCGGATGAGCGAGAGCGACCCGTTCTCCGCCGAGTACGACCCGATCGCCGCGAACGCGCCGGTGCGCGAGACGGTCGTCGTTCCGGCGGCAGCGTCTCCGGCACTCAGATCCGCCCCGGTCGCGGTGCGCAGCGCCACGACGGTCCCGTGCGGCCCGGTCCCCTCCCCGGTCCGTCCCTGCAGCTGGTCCCAGGTCGCAAGCGCGACCCAGGCCGCCGGGACGTGGTTGAACGAGGTGTCCTGCTGCCCTGCCGCGACGCGCAGCTCGTGCCCGCCGACGACGACCGTCTGTCCGGGCGCGACACCGGCCGTCTCGAGCAGCTGCGGACCGAGCACGACGACGCGGTCCGACCGGAGCGCGGCGGGGGCCACGAACGAGCCCGGGAGGGCTCCGAGCAGCGTCACGGGCAGTTGCGTGCTGCCGGAGGCGAGCCGGTTCGGCGCGACGCCCAGCAGCGCGGCGTCGGTGACGCCCGGCGCGCCGGCCCAGGTCCGCTCCTGCGCGGTTGTCACGGTGCTGGAGTCGAAGCTCAGGGTTCGGCCGTCGGCGGGGCGCTGGAAGGCGAGGTGGTCGGCGGGCAGCTCGGCCACTGCCGACGTGCTCTGTGCGGCGAGCCCGGCCGCGAGCCCGGAGAGCACCACCACCAGGAAGGTGAGCAAGGCGACGACGGCGGCCATGAGGCCGAACCTGCCGCGGGCGAATCGCAGGTCGCGGATGGCGAGGAACACGGGAAGGGTCCTTTCTCTCTCGCATCCAGCGTCCCCGGCCGCGGCGGCGCCCACATCGTGCGCCGGACGGCACCGGCGCTGACGAAGGGTGCAGGCAGCGCATCCATCGAAAGGTGCACCCGCGCGTCGGCGGAAGGTCGGCAGTGCGCCGACGGCACGCGCCGGCCCGTCCACCTGGGCGGCCCGCGGGACGTAGCGTGAGCGGTGATGACGCGTACCGACGAGCCGCCAGCGCCCTCGCTGCAGGCGGTGCCTGCAGCGGTCCAGATCATGCAGGGTGCCGAGCACCTGCTGTTCGCGGCGCTGCTCGTCGTCGGGGTCGCGCAGGCGGTGGTACGCGACGTGCACCCGCTCGGTGTGCTGCTGGTGGGCGTCGTGCTGGTGGTCTGCTACCTCGGCGCGACGGGCCTGCTCCCCGGCTCCCGCGGTCAGATCCTCTGGCTGCTGCTTCTCACTCTGGGCTGGGTCGCGGCGATCGCGTTGTCCTCGACCTTCGCCTGGGTCGCGTTCGCGCTCTTCTTCCTCTACCTGTACGACTTCCCACCCCGCGTCGCCGTACCGTCGGTCCTCGCCCTGGCCGCAGTGGTGATCGCCGTCCTGCTCGTCCGCGAGGACGCGAACCCGGTCGCGACCGTCACCGGGCCACTGATCGGGGCGGCGGTGGCGATCGTGGTGATGAAGATCTACCACGACCTGATCGGGGAGAACGAGCAACGCCGTCGTGCGGTGCAGGCGCTGGAGACCGCCCAGGCCGACCTCGTCGCCACGCACGACGAACTGGCCCGGCTGCAGCGTGCGACCGGCGTCGTGCAGGAGCGGGAACGGCTCGCGCGGGAGATCCACGACACGATCGCGCAGGGGTTCTCCTCGATCCTGCTGACGGCACGGGCGATCCGCGCCGAGCACGACGGGGACCCGCGGCTGGCACGGATCGAGACGCTGGCCCAGGAGAACCTGGAGGAGACTCGACGGGTGGTCGCCGCTCTCACCCCCGCCGCCCTGGACCGCGCGCTGCTCGCCGAGGCGCTCTCGCGTCTTGTCGCGCGGTTCGGTGAGCAGACCGCGATGTCCGTCTCGCTGCGCTCGGAGGGCGATCCGCACCCGCTTCCGACCCACTACGAGGCGGCGCTGCTGCGCGTGGCGCAGAGCGCACTGGCGAACGTCCGGGAGCACTCGGGCGCGGGGCGGGTCGCGGTCACGCTGTCGTTCCTGCCCGACGCGGTCACCCTCGACGTCGTCGACGACGGCCGCGGGTTCGACCTCACGGCGCTCGACGCCGAGCCGCCGGGCCTGGAGGCGACCTCCGGTTTCGGGCTGCTCGCCATGACCCGGCGGGTCTCCGAGCTGGCCGGATGCCTCGCGATCGAGTCCGCACCGGGCAGGGGGACCGCGGTCGCGGCCACGCTCCCCCTGCCCGCGCGGGACGCGCTGTGAACGACCCGCTGCGCGTGCTGGTGGTCGACGACCATCCGGTGGTGCGCGCCGGCGTCGTCGCGCTGCTCGCCGGTGCCCCCGACGTGCAGGTGATCGGCGAGCACGCGACGACCGCCGCCGCGGTCGCCGCCGCGGCCGAGCAGCACCCGGACGTCGTGCTCATGGACCTGCAGCTCGGCGACGGCAGCGGAGGGGTGGAGGCGACGCGCCTGCTGCTCGCGGGCGAGCGTCCCCCCAAGGTGCTCATCCTGACGACCTTCGACAGCGACGCCGACATCCTGGCCGCGATCGAGGCCGGCGCGTCCGGTTACCTGCTCAAGGACAGCCCGCTCGACCAGCTGGTGGAAGCGGTGCGGGCGGCGGCGCGCGGCGAGACGGTGCTGGCGCCGTACGTCGCCGGCCGGCTGCTCACCCGGATCCGTTCGGCGCGCCCCGAGCTCACCAGCCGGGAGCTGGAGATCCTCGAACTGGTCAGCCAGGGGCTCTCCAACCGGGAGATCGGCAGGACGCTGTTCATCAGCGAGGCGACGGTCAAGTCGCACCTGGTGCACGTCTTCGGCAAGCTCGACGCGACCAGTCGTACGGCGGCCGTCGCCGAGGCGCGATCGCGCGGCCTGATCCGCTGACGGGCCGGCGGTGTCAGGCGGTCCGCGCGCCTGCCGCGACCCGCCGGCGCAGCAGCGCGGCCGCGGCGTCGGCGAGGTCGCGCGGATCCACCGGCTGCGGCACCACGGCGTCGGCACGCGACCAGGTCGCGAGCCAGGCGTCCTGCGGACGACCGATCACCACGAGCACCGGCGGGCACCGGTAGAGCTCCTCCTTCAGCCCGCGGCAGATGCCCATGCCCCCCGCCGGCACCGCCTCGCCGTCGAGCACCGCGAGGTCCACGTCGCCCTGCCACATCCGCCGCACGAGCGCCGGCTCGGTGGCGAACTCCTCCACCTCGATGCGCGGCAGCTCGGGGGCCGGCTTGCGGCCCAGGGCCAGCCGCAGCTCGGCGCGGGTCGTGGCGTCGTCGCTGTAGAGCAGGACGCGCTGCATGCCAGCGTCCGCCGGGTCCGCCGGGGCGCCAGTCGCGCCGCCGCGGTGGTTGCTGCCAGGAGTGCCGGTCGTGCTCGTGCGGGAGGACATGTGCCGATCCTACGGACGGGTCAGGGCAGCGCGTTGCGGGAACCACCCGGCATCCGTGCCCGCGCGTAGGAATCGGCTCGCGGCTGCGCGTCGAAGTCCTCCGCCGGCGTGCCCGCCCGGACCGCGGCGCTGCGCTCCTGCAGGTCGAGGCGGCGGTCGACCACCCGCGCCTCCCGTTCCGAGGCGTGCCACCACTGGACGGCCAGCACGGTGAAGATCACCAGCGACATGAGGTCGCCACTCCCCCAGAGGATCGCGCCGGCGATCTGCTGGTCCTCGAGCGGCGAGGGGCCCCACGTGCGCCCGAGGTCGAGGTACCAGTCCTGCGCCAGCAGCGCGGTCGACTGCATGATCGTGACGCCGAGGAAGGCGTGGAACGGCAGCGTCGCCACCGTCGCGATCATGCGCATCGGGTACGACGCCCGGTTCGGCAGCGGGTCGATGCCGAGCAGCGACCAGTACCACAGGCACCCGACGAGCAGGAAGTGCAGGTGGTTCGCGTCGTGCAGCAGCGGGTTGCGCAGCGTCGCCTCGTAGATCCCGCTGAAGTAGAGGATCCACGGGTTGATCACGAAGATGGTCATCGCGACGATCGGGAACGTGAACACCCCGACGATCCGCGAGTGCAGGATCCGCATCAGCACCGCGCGTGGACCGCCGGGCAGGGTGCGCAGGGCGAGGGTGATCGGCGCGCCGAGCGCGAGGAAGACCGGTGCGAGCATCGACAGCAGCATGTGCTGCACCATGTGGACGCTCAGCAGGGTGAGGTCGTACGCCGCCAGGAACGACTGGGTCGCGACGACGCTGGTGCCGAGCCCGCCGACGAGGAACGAGATCGTGCGCCCGGGGTTCCACCGGTCACCTCGGCGGTGCAGCTTGACGACGCCGAGGACGTACAACGCGCCCGCGACGAGGATCATGAGCGCCGGCCACGGCTCCAGCACCCACGTCGTCACCGCGGTGTGCACGTCGAGCGGCGGCAGCTCGGCCGGCGGCTCGCCGTGCGCCGGCAGCAGCGACGGCAGCCCCGCCGCTGACACGCTGCTCAACAGGTCGACCCCCGGCACGCGCCCAGCCTAAGCACCGCACACCGGCGCTCGGGACACCGGTCGCGCGCGTGCAGAGACCGCACCGGTTCCGCGACATTCCGGGGGTCGCGCCAGCGAAGCGCCACCAGACCTGCAACACTCTGGCCCGTGGCCACCGCAACAGTCCCGTCCGCACCCAGCCATCAGGCGGTGAACCGGCCGAACATGGTCTCGGTCGGCACCATCGTGTGGCTGTCGAGCGAGTTGATGTTCTTCGCGGCGCTGTTCGCGATGTACTTCATGACCCGGGCGATCCATCCCGACCTGTGGGCGGAGATCACCCCCCACCTCGAGGTGCCCTTCGCGTCGGCGAACACCACGATCCTGGTCCTGTCCAGCGTCACCTGCCAGATGGGCGTGTTCGCGGCCGAGCGCGGCAACGTGCGCTCGCTGCGCCGGTGGTTCGCGCTGACGTTCGTCATGGGCGCGTTCTTCGTCGGCGGTCAGCTCTACGAGTACACGAACATGGTCAACGAGGGCATCACGCTGTCGTCCGACGCGTACGGCTCGGTCTTCTACCTCACGACGGGGTTCCACGCGCTGCACGTCACCGGCGGGCTGATCGCCTTCCTGTTCGTCTTCGGCCGGCTCTACGGCAGCCGGCGCTTCAGCCACCGGCAGGCGACAACCGCGATCGTCGTGTCCTACTACTGGCACTTCGTCGACGTGGTGTGGATCGGCCTGTTCGCCATGATCTACCTGCTCAAGTGACCCCCCGACCTGTCACCCCCCGTTGACCGAAAGCGAAGGCGAAGCAGCAGTGACCCGAGCACCTCGACGGCGCCACCCGTTCGCCGGTGTCGCCGTTCTCCTCGTCGGCCTGGTGGCGACCGGGACCGCCTTTGCCGCGGTCAACGCCGGCACGAGTGCGCAGGCCTCGGGTGCGGTCGCCAGCCAGACACAGGTGGAGGCCGGCCGGCAGCTCTACGTGGAGGGCTGCGCGAGCTGTCACGGCATCGCCGGCGAGGGCACCGAGGAGTACCCCTCGCTCATCGGCACCGGAGCCGCCGCCGTCGACTTCCAGATGCAGACCGGCAAGATGCCCGCGACCTCGCCCGGCGTGCAGGTCATCGGCAAGCCGCGCAACTACTCCGACGACGAGATCGCCGCCATCGCGGCGTACGTGGCCTCGCTCGGCGCGGGTCCCGCGATCCCGACCGCCGCCGAGCTCGACTTCGCCGGCGCGGACCTCTCCGAGGGCGGCACGCTGTTCCGCACCAACTGCATGCAGTGCCACAACTTCGCCGGCAAGGGCGGCGCCCTCTCCGACGGCGCCTTCGCACCCAGCCTGATGGACGTCGACTCGAAGATCATCTGGGAGGCGATGCTCACCGGCCCGCAGAACATGCCGATCTTCTCCAACGAGACCCTTCCCCCGGAGTCCAAGCAGGCCATCCTCAAGTGGATCGACCACCTGCAGAACGACAAGGACCCGGGCGGCCTGGCGCTGGGCTCCATGGGCCCGGTCAGTGAGGGCGTCTTCGTCTGGATCGTCGGGCTCGGGCTGGTCCTCGCCGTCACCGTCTGGATCGGAGCCAAGGTTCGATGAGCACCGACCTCACCCCGGGAAGCCCGGGGAACCTGCCCGCGACCACCGGGACCGCGGACGGCGCCGGACGCGAACAGCCGCTCTACCCGCTCGCCCCGCACCAGCTGCGGCTCACCGACACCGACCCGCGGGCGGCCAAGCGCGCGGAGCGCCAGGTCGCGACGATGTTCGGGCTGTCCGCGCTGCTGATCGTCGCGTTCGTCGTCGCGTACGTGATGGTGCAGACCGACCAGTACCTCGACCTGGGCAACATCGGCAAGTTCCAGCTGAGCAACGTGCTGCTCGGACTGACGTTCGGCGGCGCGGTCTTCCTCATCGGTGCGGGCGCGATCCACTGGGCCAAGAAGCTGATGGCCGACGAGGAGATGGTCGACTACCGCCACCCCGCGGCGACCGACGACGAGACCCGCGCGTCGCTGCTCGAGGACTTCAACGACGGGCTCGCCGAGTCCGGGTTCGCCCAGCGCCGGATGGTGCGCCGCACCCTGATCGGCGCGCTCGCCCTGTTCCCGGTTCCGCTCGTCGTGCTGCTGCGCGACCTCGGCCCGCTGCCGGGGACCTCGCTGCGCGAGACGATCTGGAAGGCGGGCGAGCGGATCGTCACCGACGTCACGCTGCGCCCGATCAGGCCCTCGGACATCCCTGTCGGTGGCCTGGTCAACGCCTCCCCCGGGAGCCTGGAGGAGGTGCAGCACGCCGAGGGCAACATGAACGAGCGTGCGAAGGCCGTGATCATCCTCGTCCGGATGACCCCCGAGCAGATCAAGTCGCAGCAGGGCGAGGGCTGGGACTACAACGGCATCCTCGCGTTCTCCAAGATCTGCACCCACGTCGGCTGCCCGATCGCGCTGTACCAGCACGTGACGCACCACCTGCTCTGCCCGTGCCACCAGTCGACGTTCGACCTGTCGGACTCGGGCAACGTCGTGTTCGGGCCGGCCAACCGACGGCTGCCCCAGCTTCCGATCACTGTCGATGACGCCGGCTATCTCGTCGCTTCCAGCGACTTCCACGAGCCGGTCGGACCGAGCTTCTGGGAGCGCGGATGAGTCTCACCACCAAGGTCGGTGGCGCGACGATCGACTACGTCGACAAGCGCACCGGGATCCTGGGCCCGGCGAAGGCCAACTTCCGCAAGCTGTTCCCGGACCACTGGTCCTTCATGCTGGGCGAGATCGTCCTCTACTCGTTCATCGTGCTGCTGCTGACGGGCACGTACCTCACGTTCTTCTTCAAGCCGAGCATGGCCGAGGTCGTCTACAACGGCTCGTACGTCCCGCTCAAGGGCATCGAGATGAGCGAGGCGTACGCCTCGACGCTGCACATCAGCTTCGACGTGCGCGGCGGGCTGCTGATCCGCCAGATCCACCACTGGGCGGCGCTCTTCTTCGTCGCCGCCATGATCGTGCACATGTTCCGGGTGTTCTTCACCGGAGCGTTCCGCCGCCCCCGTGAGCTCAACTGGGTCGTCGGCGGGATCATGCTGATGATCGGTCTGCTGGAGGGCTTCGCGGGCTACTCGCTGCCCGACGACCTGCTCTCCGGCGTCGGCGTGCGGATCGTGTCCGGGATCGTCGAGGCCATCCCCATCGTCGGCACGTACCTGATGTTCTTCATCTGGGGCGGTGAGTTCCCCGGTACGGACTTCATCCCACGACTGTTCATCGTGCACGTGCTGCTGTTCCCGGCGATCCTGCTGGCACTCGTCGGCGTACACCTCGTGCTGATCTTCTACCTCAAGCACACGCAGTACCCGGGACGCGGGCGCACCGAGGACAACGTCGTCGGCTACCCGCTCTTCCCGATCTACACCGCCAAGGCAGGCGGCTTCTTCTTCATCGTCTTCGGGCTCATCACGCTGGTCTCGGCGGTGGTGACCATCAACCCGGTCTGGGCGTACGGGCCGTACGTGCCCGACCAGGTCACGGCGGACTCCCAACCGGACTGGTACATCGGGTTCCTGGACGGGATGCTGCGTGCCTTCCCCAACTGGGAATGGATCCTGTTCGGCCATACCTGGTCGTGGAACGTGTTCATCCCCGGCCTGGTGATGCCCGGCATCCTGTTCACCGCGCTGGCGCTCTACCCGTTCTTCGAGTCCTGGATCACCGGTGACAAGCGCGAGCACCACATCCTGGACCGCCCGCGCAACGCCCCGGTCCGTACCGGCATCGGCGTCATGGCGATCACCTTCTTCGGGATCGCGACGATCAACGGGGCCAACGACCTGCTGGCGGTCGGGTTCCACCTGTCGATCAACCAGATCACCTGGTTCACCCGGATCGGGCTGTTCGTCGCGCCGCCACTGGCGTTCGTGGCCACCCACCGGCTCTGCATCGGTCTGCAGCGCCGGGACCGCGACAAGCTGCTCCACGGCCGCGAGACCGGCCGGATCCTGCGGTTGCCGCACGGCGAGTTCATCGAGGTCCACGAGCCGATCACGGACACCGAGAAGGCGGTCATCCTCAGCCACCCGCAACGGCGTCCGCTGCCGATGCCGGCGAAGACCGACGAGAACGGCGTACGGACGCCGCGCTACCGCTGGCGCTGGATCCAGGCCAAGCTGTCGAGCTTCTGGTACCGCGACAGCGTCGAGACGCCGTCCGCCGCCGAGATCGAGGCGGCCGAGGAGCACATGCGCCATGGGATCGGCAGCGAGCACGAGCACCGCGGCGACTTCGAGATCAGCCACCACGAGATCGGCGAGAGCGAGACGGTCGAGGCGCTCACCAGCCGCAGCGAGGAAGACTGACGGCTAGCCCGGTGGTGCGATGACCGACGAGCACGGCACGCTGCTGCTCCCCGGACCCGGCACCGGCTGTCGGGCCGGTCATGCGGCGCGCCCCTCCCCCGATGTGAACCCGGTGCTCGGCATGGTGCCCGCGAAGAGCGCGACGTGGTTCGGCGCGGTGGTCTTGATCCTCGTCGTCGGGCTGCTGTGGTGGCTGCTACCGGCGACGCGCATCTGGGTGTTGCTCGGCCTGCTCGGCTGGGTCGTTGCCGTGCTGTCGATCCAGCTCGCGCTGGGGCATCGCGGCAGTTGCCTGCTGCGCCGTACCGTCCGCTGGTTCTTCGGGCCCATCGGTGCCCTCGTCGACCCCTTCGACCTCGACTGACCGCCCCGCTCCCCGAAGGGCCCGAGTTGCTGCTCGGAGAGCGCGGACGCACCCAACCGTCGGTCGAGCGTAGCCCGAGACCACGCAACCAGCCATCGGTCGAGCGTAGCCCGAGACCATGATCACCGACGTGGTCTCGACTGCGCTCGACCACCGGGTACTCGCCCGGTCTTTCACGCGCCGACGGGCGCGCCACCAGGCCAAAGTGACTCGAGTGGAAAGAGGGACGCAACCATCCGTTGGTCGAGCGTAGTCGAGACCATGAACACCGACGTGGTCTCGGGCTACGCTCGACCACCGAGTACGCGCCCCGGCGTTCTTCTTACGAGTCGTAGCCCTCGGACCAGCGCTCGAGCGGGACGTTCCAGTCGCCGATGCCGTTGTCCATCGTCATCTGCCGGTTGCTGCCGGTGAACACGACGACGTCACCGATCTCGGACTGGTCGTAGAACCATTTGGCGTTCTCGGTGCTCATCCCGACGCAGCCGTGGGAACTGTTATAGACGCCCTGGTTACCGACCGACCACGGGGCGGCGTGGAGGAACTCGCCGCTCCAGGTGACCCGCAGCGCGTACTGCACCACGAGGTTGTAGTACTCCGGCGAGTCCTGCGAGGTACCGCCGGTCGCCGCGTCCATCCGCCGGCTGAGCTCCTTGGTCAGGATCACCTTGATGCCCGACCGGGTCTCGAAGCCCGGCTTGCCGGCCGCGATCGGGATGGTGCGCAGCGTCTTGCCGTTGCGCGTCACCTTCATCATGTGGGTCTGCAGGTTGACGTACGAGATCATCGCCGGGCCGGTCTTCCAGGTGTTGACCGCGTCGGTCTTGCCCCACACCTTCTTGGTGATGCGCACGCCCTTCAGGTTCGACTCCAGCGTGATGGTGGAGTCGCCGGGCCAGTAGCCGTCCGGCCGGAACCGCAGCACGGTGTCGCTGTCCCAGCGCCAGGCGCCGTTCTTGATCGTCTTGCCATCGGCCGAGACGACGAGGTGGTCCTCCACCCGCTGACGCGCCGCATCGCCCTTGACGGCACGGGAGAGCGTGACCTTCATCGGGATCCCGATGCCGACGGTGCCCGACGGGGCCACCGACTCGATCTTGAGGAACTTGTCCGGCTGCAGCGTCTGGATGGCGTCGGTCACCGTGGTCGGCGTGCCGAGCCGGTCGACGGCGGAGGCCTGCAGCTGGTAGCTCGAGCCGTAGTCGAGCGACTCCGCCTCGCTGGTCCAGGTGGTGGCGTCGTCGGAGAGCTCGCCGTCGAGGACACCGTCCGGGCCAGTGACCTGTACGTCGGTGAAGCGCCCGGAGGCGACCTTGACGACGAGCGGGCCGTCCGGGGCGAGCTGGCCGTCTGCCTCCGTGCTGCCCGCTGAGTAGCTGATCTGTGCCGCCGACTGCGCGGCGACATCGGAGAGGGTGTGCAGCTGCAGCTGGCCGATGCCGCATCCCGAGAGGACGAGCGCTCCTGCAGCGAGCCCGATTCCGGTCGCGGCGACGCGCGCGCGACGAGCCCTCATCCCACACCTCCGAGGGGCACGGCGCCCCGCTGGACCACTATCGGCAGGTTCCGCACCGTCCAGCAGCCCGCGCCGGTGACGATCGGGTCACGATCCGCACCGGCCGGCCGGAGCCGACGCCGAACAACCTCCCGAGCGTACTACGCGGTCACGGCAGGATGACTACTCCGCCCACGCGCCGCGGTAGTACTCGTAGACGAAGCCGACCAGCGAGACGAACAGCACCCCGAGTCCGAGAACGACCACCCACACCGCGAACACGAAGCCGATCGCGATGAGTGCCGATCCGACTCCGACCGGGAGCGGCCACCACGAGTGCGGGCTGAAGAACCCGTAGTCCGGGTCGGCGTCGGAGATCTCCGCGTCGGAGCGGTCCTCGGGGCGATACCCCACCCGCCGTCCGGCGTACAGCATGAAGAAGCTGATCAGGAAGCACAGCCCGCCGGTGAGCGCCAGCGCCACGACCCCCACCGGGTCGTGGGACAGGATCCAGTAGGCGATCGCGACGATGCCGAAGAAGACGGTGCCGATCGCGAAGAGCAGGCCCTCGGCCTTCATTCCGCGTCACCCTTCCCGCCATCGCGCTTGATGCCCTCTTTGTCCATGTCCGCGAGGTTCAGCGCTGCCCCGACCCCGTCGTCGTCCGGTACGCCGACCGCGGCCGTCAGCGGGTGGTGCAGGTCGAAGGCCGGACGCTCGGAGCGGATGCGCGGCAGCGTGACGAAGTTGTGGCGCGGCGGCGGGCAGCTGGTGGCCCACTCGAGCGAGGCTCCCCATCCCCACGGGTCGTCCACTCCGACGAGCGGCGCGTAGCGCCAGGTCCGGTAGACGTTGTAGAGGAAGACGAGCGTCGAGGCTCCCAGGACGAACGAGGCGATCGAACTGATGGTGTTCAGTCCGGTGAAGCCGTCCGAGGGCAGGTAGTCCGCGTACCGGCGGGCCATGCCCTCGGCACCGAGCCAGTGCTGGATGAGGAAGGTGCCGTGGAAGCCGAAGAACAACAACCAGAAGTGGATCTTTCCTAGTCGTTCGTCGAGCATCCTGCCGGTCCACTTCGGCCACCAGAAGTAGAAGCCGGAGAACATCGCGAACACCACGGTGCCGAACACCGTGTAGTGGAAGTGGGCGACGATGAAGTAGGTGTCGGTGACGTGGAAGTCGATCGCGGGGATCGCGATCAGCACGCCGGTGAGCCCGCCGAACAGGAAGGTGATGAGGAACCCCATGGCCCAGAGCATGGGGGTGTCCCAGGTTATGGATCCCCCCCACATAGTGCCGATCCAGTTGAAGAACTTGACCCCGGTGGGGATCGCGATCAGCAACGACATGAACGAGAAGAACGGCAGCATGACCCCGCCGGTCGCGAACATGTGGTGCGCCCACACGGTCATCGACAGCCCGGCGATCAGGATCGTCGCGAAGACCAACGTTCGATAGCCGAAGATCGGTTTACGGCTGAACACCGGGATGACTTCGGTGACGATGCCGAAGAACGGCAAGGCGATGATGTAGACCTCGGGGTGACCGAAGAACCAGAACAGGTGCTGATAGAGCAGCGCCCCGCCGTTCGCCGCCTCGAAGACGTGGGAACCGAACTTGCGGTCGATCTCCACGACGACGAGCGCGGCGGCCAGCACCGGGAACACCATGATCACGAGCACGCTCGTGAGCAGCGCGTTCCAGGTGAAGATCGGCATCCGGAACATGGTCATCCCGGGTGCGCGCATGCAGAAGATCGTGGTGATGAAGTTGACGGCGCCCAGGATCGTGCCCAAGCCGCTGAGCACGAAGCCCATGATCCACAGGTCCGCGCCGATGTTCGGCGAGTTGATGATGTCGTTCAGCGGCGAGTACGCGAACCAGCCGAACGCCGCGGCGCCACCCGGGGTCAGGAACCCGCTGATGACGATGAGCCCGCCGAACAGGTAGAACCAGTACGCCAGCATGTTCAGGCGCGGGAACGCGACGTCGGGCGCGCCGATCTGCAGCGGCATGATCCAGTTGGTGAACGCGGCGAACAGCGGCGTCGCGAACAGCAGCAGCATGATCGCGCCGTGCATGGTGAAGAGCTGGTTGTACTGCTCGCGCGAGAAGAACTGCAGACCCGGTTCGGCGAGTTCGGCGCGCATGCCCATCGCGAGCAGGCCGCCGAACATGAAGAACGCGAACGAGGTGATCAGGTAGAAGTTGCCGATGACCTTGTGGTCGGTGCTGGTGACCCACTTGAGCACCGTGCGGCCGAACTTGCGACGGCTGGGATCGTCGGCCGCCATCCCCTCGGCCCAGGGCGGCTCGGTCCGGCGTTCTTCGAGGAGGGTCACTTGGCTACTCCCGTCGTGACCGCGCGCCCGGTGTCGAGCAGCCCGCCCTGACCGTGCGCCTTGAGGTCCGCAATGTGCGCGTCGTAGTCGGCGCGTGGAACGACTTTAACCCGGAACAGCATTCGTGAGTGGTCCACACCGCAGAGCTCCGCGCACCGGCCGGCGTACTCGCCCACCTTGTTCGGCGTCAGCTCGAACTGGTTCATCATGCCCGGCATCACGTCGAGCTTGAACAGGAACGCCGGGACCCAGAACGAGTGGATGACGTCGGGCGAGGTGAGCTGGAAGCGGGCCCGCTCGTCGACCGGCATCCACAGCGTCGCCGGGACCTCGGGGGTGCCGATGTCGTGGGCCCCCTCCTCGACGTAGTTGAAGCCCCACGCCCACTTGTACCCGACCACCCCGACGGTGTGCGTACTGGTGTCGGTGAGTTCGGTGAGGTCGTTGGTGTCGCGCACCGAGTAGAAGGTCAGCACCAGGACGATGACGACGGGGGTGAAGGTGTAGAGCGCCTCGAGCGGCAGGTGGTAGCGGGTCTGCTTGGGCAGCCCGTCCCCCGGGCGGCGGCGGTAGCGGAACGCCGCGTACAGCATGAGCCCCCAGGTGATGCCACCGACGATCCACGCCGCGATCCAGGCGTTCTGCCACATCGGCAGGACGATCTTCTCGGCCTCTTCGCTCGCCGGCGGCGGTACGCCGAGGCGACCGGCCGGTGTGTCCGCGGAGCAGGCCGCGGTGGCCAGGAGCACCAGCACGCCTGTCGCGGCGAGGGTCAGCCGGCGCCGGATGCGTGGACGGGCGCCGGTCAGGCGGGGGGAACCCACGGCTAGGCCATCCCGGTGGTCTCGGGCCCGGTCCCCCGCGGGTGCGGGAGTAGCCGGGCGACGGGCGACGTACGCGGCGACACTAGCGCAGCGGGGTGGGGCTGCGCGGTGCGGGTGGGACATATCGTCGTGTCGTGCAGCAAGGGCCCGAGGACCCGTCGCGACCGGCAAGTAGCCGTAGCGCGACAAGCGAACCTGCGCCCGCCCGCTGGACGCCGCCGGGCTACCTGGACGCCGCGTCCGGGCTGCCGATGCACCCGGCCGCGGTCGCCGCCTGGCAGGCTGCCGCACCGGACGCCTGGGCCGACCCGGCACGCCCGTACGCGGCCGGGCGACGCGCCCGGCTGCTGCTGGACGCGGCGCGCGAGTCGCTCGCCACCAGCCTCGGGGCGCGCGCCGACGAGGTGTCCTTCACCTCCTCCGGCACGGCCGCCGTCCACAGCGGCCTGTTGGGCCTGGCGCGCGGCCGGGCGCGCGTGGGTCACCGGGTGGTGGCCTCGGCGGTCGAGCACTCCGCGGTGCTGCACGCCGCGCGGAGGATCGATCCAGCCGGACCGACGCTGGTCGGCGTCGACCGTGCGGGCCGGGTCGACGTCGAGGCGTTCCGCACGGCGCTGCAAGCACCGGACACCGCACTGGCGGCGCTGCAGTCGGCGAACCACGAGGTCGGCACCTGCCAGCCGCTCGAGCCGGTCGCGCAGGCGGCGCGCGACCGCGGCGTACCGCTGCTCGTCGACGCCGCCGCGACAATCGGGTGGGGCGCCACGCCGCCGCACTGGGACGTGCTCGCCGCGAGCGCCCACAAGTGGGGCGGCCCGCCCGGCGTCGGGGTGCTTGCGGTGCGGACCGGCGTGCGCTGGCGTTCCCCGTCCCCCGACGACTCCCGCGGGCCGGTGCCCGGCTTCCCCGCGGTGGCCGCCGCCGTGGCGGCCGCGGCCGCGCTCGAGGCGGTGCTCGCGGAACGGGAGGCGACGGCGCGCCGGTTGAGCGCCCTCGTGGACCGGATCCGTCAGGCCGTGCCGCGGCTCGTACCGGACGTCGAGGTGGTCGGCGACCCGGTGGACCGGTTGCCGCACGTCGTCACCTTCTCGTGCCTGTACGTCGACGGCGAGGCGGTCACCACGGCGCTCGACCGGGCCGGCTTCGCGGTCTCGAGCGGGTCGGCGTGCGTCGCCGACGCGCTCGTCCCGTCGCACGTGCTGGCGGCCATGGGGGTGCTCACCCACGGCAACCTGCGGGTCTCGCTGCCGTACGACGTGACCGAGGCCGACGTCGACCGCTTCCTCGCCGTACTGCCCGAGCTGGTCGCCCGGCTGCGTACCGACGCCGGAGTGGTCGGCCTGTGATGCCCCCTCCCCTCCGCGTGTCCCTGCTCGAAACGTCGTCAACTGCGCGAGTTGACGACGTTTCGAGCAGGGACACGGGGACGGGGGCGGGGTGGTGAGCGAGTCGGGTACGGGGCACCGGGGCGATGAGGGGGTCGTGGTACGGGAGCTGGACGAGCGCGGCCGGCTCTGCCCGCTGCCCGTGATCGCGCTGGCCCGCGCGGCGGCCGAGCTGCCGGCCGGTGCGGTGCTACGCCTGTGGGCAGACGATCCGGCGGCCCGCGTGGACGTACCGGCATGGTGCCGGATGAAGGGCCATGAGCTGCTGGCGAGCAGCGATCCGGATGCCGGGACGTTCCTGGTACGGCTCTGCGCGCCGTAGCCGTGCACAGACGTAGCCCTGCACAGACGTAGCCCTGCACAGACGTAGCGCTGCACAGACGTAGCGCTGCGCGCCGTGAGCCCTGCACAGACGGAGCCATCCGCGGCGGTGCCGACAGTCCCGCCCAGCGGCCCGGGCGCTGCCGGTCAGCCGGCGAGAGCGGGCGGCAGGGTGAGCGCGGCAGCCAGGCGCTGCAGGTACTCCGGCCGCGGCAGGTCGACGGCCCCCAGCGACCTGAGGTGAGGGGTCGTCCACTGCACGTCGAAGAGCCGGTCGCCCGCATCGCCGGCCGCGCGCAGCCGTTCCACGAGCTCCACGACGGCGACCTTGGAGGCGTCACGCCCGACGTGGAACATCGACTCACCGGCGAACAGCCCGCCGATCTCGAGGCCGTACAGCCCGCCGGCGAGCCGACCGTCGGGCCAGCGCACCTCGATCGAGTGCGCCCAGCCGAGTTCCCGCAGCCGCTGGTACGCGCTCGCGACCTCGGCGGTGATCCAGCCGTGCGGACGGCGCGGGTCGGCGCATCCGGCGACCACCGCCGCGAAGTCGGTGTCGACCGTGATGCGGTAGCGCCGGCGGGCGGCGCGCAGCGACCGGGGTACGTGGCGGTCCTGCAGGGGGATCACTCCGCGGGGGTCGGGGGACCACCAGCCGACCTGCCGCCGCCGTACCGGCATCGGGAACAGTCCGCGGCGGTAGGCGGCGAGGATGGTGCCGGGTGCGAGGTCGGCGCCGACGCCGAGCAGCTCGTCCCCGGGCGTCGCGCACGACGGGTCGGGCAGCACCCACCGGGTCGGCTCGGGCTCCCTGCGCCGGCCGGCGCCCGGTTCCGCGACCTGCGCCGGGGTCATCGCAAGCGGGCTGCGACCTCGTCGCCGGCCGCGTCGCCGTACGTCTGGCGGAACCGATCGAGGAACTGCTCGCGGACCAGCACGTACTCCTGGGTCCCGGCGGTCTCGATGACGTACGTGGCGAGCATCGACCCGAGCTGGGCGCAGCGCACCAGCGACACCCCCCAGGACAGCCCGACCAGGAAACCGGCCCGGTACGCGTCACCGACCCCCGTCGGGTCGACGCGCGCGGACTCCTGCGGGCACGGCACCACGACCGGCTCCTGGCCGGCCGCCTCGATCCGCGAGCCGCGACTGCCGAGCGTCGTGATCCGCGTGCCGACCTGGTCGAGCAGCTTCTCGGGCGACCAGCCGGTCTTGGCCTCGATCAGCTCGGCTTCGTACTCGTTGCTGAACAGGTAGTCGGCGCCGTCGATCAGCTGGATGATCCCGGGCCCGTCGAGCCGGGCGAGCTGCTGGCTGGGGTCGGCCGCGAACGGGATCCCGCGGAAGCGGCACTCCTCGGTGTGGCGCGACATCGCAGCGGGGTCGTTTGCGCCGATCAGGACCAGGTCCAGGCCGCCGACCCGGGCCGCGACCGGCCCGAGCTCGATCTCCCGCGCCTCGGACATCGCCCCGGCGTAGAACGAGGCGATCTGGCACTGGTCCAGGTCGGTCGTGCAGATGAAGCGGGCGGTGTGGCGCAGCTCGGAGATGTGCACCGAATCTGTGTCGACGTGGTGGCGTGAGAGCCACGAGCGGTAGTCGGCGAAGTCGGGCCCGGCAGCCCCGACGAGCACCGGACGCTGTCCCAGCACGCCCATGCCGAAGGCGATGTTCGCGGCCACTCCGCCGCGGTGGATGTCGAGCTCGTCGACGAGGAAGCTCAGGGAAACCTTGTCCAGCGCATCGGCCATCAGGGAGTCGGCGAACCGGCCCGGGAAGGTCATCAGATGGTCGGTCGCGATCGAGCCGGTGACGGCGATGCGCACGGGCAGCACTCCGGATGCGTCGAGGGTCAGGGGGTGCCGTTGGCGGCCCGACCCTACCGGCAGCGTCGGTTGCGAGGGGTGGCGGTGAGGCGAGGGCGTACCCGTGAGCGCGCCCTCGCCTGCCGTCGGACTAGCTGAAGCTGTCGCCGCAGGCGCAGGAGCCGCCGGCGTTCGGGTTGTCGATCGTGAAGCCCTGCTTCTCGATGCTGTCTACGAAGTCGATCGTCGCTCCGCCGAGGTACGGCGCGCTCATCCGGTCGGTGACGACCTTCACGGCGCCGAGGTCGGTGCCGAACTCCTTGACGATGTCCCCGTCGAGCGAGCGGTCGTCGAAGAACAGCTGGTAGCGCAGACCGGAGCAGCCGCCGGGCTGCACGGCGACACGCAGTGACAGGTCGGTACGACCCTCCTGCTCGAGCAGGGCGGCGACCTTCGACGCGGCCGTGCCGGTGAGGATCACGCCGCTGGCCGGGGTCGCGGCCTCGGGCTGGACTGAGGTGTCGGCCGTCATATGTGGGTCCTCCATGCGCTGTGACGTGTGCGGTGGTGCAGGTGGTGCCGTGCCGGTCCATCGTGCCCCGCGCGGCTGCCCTTGGGAACCACCGTACGTACCGCCTTGTTCCGCACCCATCGTGCCACGCCCCCACGACGGGGTCACCCGCTGGCGACTCAGGCCGGACCGGACCAGGTACGGGCGGCCCGGGCCGCGAGGTCGGCGAGTGCGCCGGCGGGCCGTTCGAACGCCTCCTGCTCGCGCCGGCCGCGGGCCTGCAGGTCGTCCACGACGCCGAGCGCTCCGCTGATCCCGTGCGGCGCGTACTCCCGCGCGTCGACCTCGACCCGGCCGGCGAGCACCAGCGCCGGCCGGCCCTGCCCCTGCGCCGCCGCGGCCACACCTGCCACGACCTTGCCGCGCAGGCTCTGCCAGTCGAAGCAGCCCTCCCCGGTGACGACCAGGTCGGCGGCGGCGATCCGGTCCGCGAGCCCCAACGTCGCCAGCACCGACTCGATACCCGGAGCGCGCTCGGCCCCCAGCGCGAGCAGGGCGTACCCGAGCCCGCCGGCGGCACCGGCGCCGAGCGCGACAGCGGGGTCCTTGCCGTCGGGGCGGCGCCCGACGGCCGCCGCGTATCGCTCGAGGGCACCTTCGAGGGCCATCACCTGCTCCGGGGTGGCGCCCTTCTGCGGCCCGTACCCGCCGGTGGCGCCGCGCAGCCCGAGCAGCGGGTTGTCGACGTCGGTGGCGGCCACCAGCTGCACGCCGGCGAGTCGTTGCCGCGGAACCGCGAGGTCGACCGCCGTGATCGCGCCCAGTGCGCCCCCGCCCTGCGCCAAGGCCGCTGTCGCGTCCCCGGCGGCGTCTGTCGCCCGGGCACCGAGTGCGGCGAGCATCCCGGCGCCGCCGTCGTTGGTCCCAGACCCGCCCATACCGACGACGATGCGACGCGCCCCCGCCACGACGGCGGCCAGAACCAGCTCGCCCACGCCGTAAGTCGTCGTGCGGGTCGGGTCGCGACGGTCTGCCGGCACGAGGTGCAGTCCGCAGGCCTGCGCCGCCTCCACGTACGCCGCGCCGCCGACTCGGAGCACCGCGGCGGGGACCGGCTCACCCAGCGGGCCCTGGACGGTGAGCGGGAGCAGCTCACCGTCCAGGGAGGCCTGCAGCGCGTCGAGGAAGCCGGGGCCGCCGTCGGCCACCGGGACCAGTTCGAGCTCGTCGGTCGGGGCGGTACGCCGCCAACCCTCGGCGATCGCCTCAGCGGCCTGGCGCGCGGTGAGGGTCCCGGCGAACTTGTCCGGGGCGATCAGCACTCGCATGTGCCGGACCGTACCCATCGCGTCCGTACCGGTGTCACGCCCCCGCGCTCGACCTCGACGAGGGCCGCCGGCGCAGTCGAGCCACCTTGCACCTGGTGGCGCACCCGTCGGCGCGTGAAGGGTCGGGCGAGTACTCGGTGGTCGAGCGTAGTCGAGACTGTCGGTGATCATGGTCTCGACTGCGCTCGACCGACGACTGGTTGCGTCCGGTCTTTCGGAGCAGCGCCGGCGGCCTCGCGCAGCCCGCACCGCGGACAGCAAGCGGGATCAGGCGGGCCGGCCAGGTGCGGGGGAAGACTCGACCCATGACCACGCTGGCGCCCGACCGGCTGCGCCGGATCCTCGATCTGGTCGAGGAGTCCCTGGACGAACCGGACCTGACCGGCTCCGAACTGGCCCAGCGGGCGCACCTGTCGCGGTTCCACTTCGACCGTCTCGTCTCAGCCGCGCTGGGCGAGCCGCCCGGCGCATTGCGCCGGCGCGTCCTGCTGGAGCGGGCGGCCTACCGGCTCGCGACGACGCGGGACCCGGTCATCGAGGTCGCGTACGCCGCCGGGTACGGGTCGCCGGAGGCGTTCACGCGCGCCTTCGCCCGGGCGTTCGGCGCCGCACCATCGCGCCTCCGACGCCGCGGCGGCACCTGGCACCAGCTTCCCGCCGCCAGCGGGGTGCATTTCCATCCGCCCGGCGGCCTACGGCTGCCGCCAGCTAGAAGAGGTGATCCCATGGACGTCCTGTCGAAGATGTACGAGCACCACGTCGCGGTCAGCGGCGCGATCATCGACCGCACGGCAGGCCTCGACGATGACGTGCTGGACGCGACGCTGCTGACCGTGGAGGGCATCGACGACCCGCCGACGCTGCGCGCCACGACCGCCCGCCTCGTCACGCAGCTCGAGATGTGGGCCGACGCGCTGGAGGGCGGCACGACCATGCCGGACGCGTCGGATGCGAGCGCCGCCGATCTGCACCGCCGGCTCGACCGCGCGGCGCCGCGGTTCCGCGAGCTGGTCCTCGAGCCGATCCTCGCTGGGCGCGCCGACGAGACCTTCGTCGACGCGATGTGCGACCCGCCGGAGACGTTCACCTACGGCGGCGTGCTGGCCCACGTGCTGACCTTCGCCGCCACCCGACGGACGTTGGCCATCGGCGCGCTCGAGAGTGCCGGCATCCACGATCTCGGCGCCGGTGACCCGATGACCTACGTCGGAGGCAGCGGGAACGACGCCGCCAGCATCACGCGCAATCGCGGGTGATGCTGGCGGCCCCGGCACAGTGAAGGGTGTCGAGCCGGTGACCGGCGCCGCCGCCTGGCCGCCCGCCGTCAGCGACCAGGGACGAGGCGACGCGTGAGTTCGGTCGCGGTGCGGCGGACGGCGCCGGCCAGCGCGGCGACGTCGGGCGCTGCCTCGCTGGGATAGGTGATCGCCACCGCTGCTGCGGGCAGTCCGGTGTGGTCGCGCGCCGCCGCCGCCACCGATGCGTAGCCCGGGCTCACCTCACCGTCCTCGCCCGCGAAACCGTCGCGGCGCACCCGTACCAGCAAGGCCCGCAGCGCGGACGGCGAGCCCGGCCCCGGCACGTCGGTGCGGGCCACGAAGGCGCTCGCGTCGGGGTACGCCGCGCGTACCTGCGCCGGTGGCAGGCCGGCCAGCAGCGCCCGCCCGCTGGCGGTCAGGTGCGCGGGCAGCCGTACGCCGACGTCGGTCACGAGCGGTGCCCGGCCGGGGGCGCGCTCCTCCACGACGTACACGACGTCGCGCCCGTCGAGGACCGCGAGGTGGCAGCTGAAGCGGCTCGTGCGGGCCAGCGCCTCGAGCGGTTGGCGCGCCAGCCGCGCCAGCGGCGCCTGTCGGGTGAATCCCGCTCCCAGCTCGTACGCCGCGACGCCGAGCCCGTACCGCTGCTGGTCGGTCAGGTGCACGACGAAACCGGCAGCGACCAGCTCGGCGAGCAGGTGGTAGGTGCTCGAGCGCGGCAGGCCGAGGTCGCGCGCGATCGCACCGGCCCGCGCCGGGGTCGCCTGGCGTCCCAGGTAGCGCAGGATCGCCAGGGTCTGCGCCGCCGCCGGGACCTGGGCCACGGGCCGCACCCTACTGTCTGGGATACCAGACAGTCCCGTGCGGTGGGCCGTGGCGGCGCGACGCGCGATGCGGTCCCATGGGGTCATGACGACCCCGGTAGCCGTGGGGCCCGGCCCCCTCTCCCCCGCCGACGTCGTGGCCGTCGCCCGCCACGAGGCGCCCGTCACGCTCGCCCCGGACGCGCTGCGCGCGATCGCCGAGAGCCGCACGGTGATCGACGGGCTGATCGACGACCCCGAACCCCACTACGGCGTCTCCACCGGGTTCGGCGCGCTCGCGACCCGGCACATCCCGGTCGCCCAGCGCGCCCAGCTGCAGCGCAGCCTGATCCGCTCGCACGCCGCGGGCTCCGGGCCGGAGGTGGAGCGGGAGGTCGTACGCGCGCTGATGCTGCTGCGGCTCTCCACGCTCGCGACCGGCCGTACCGGCGTCCGGGTCGAGACAGCGCAGGCGTACGCGGCGCTGCTGTCGGCCGGACTCACGCCCGTCGTGCGCGAGTACGGTTCGCTCGGCTGCTCCGGCGACCTGGCGCCGCTCGCGCACTGCGCGCTCGCGATCATGGGCGAGGGCGAGGTCCGGGACCGGGAAGGTCGACTGCTCCCAGCCGAAGAGGCCTTGCAGCAGAACGGCATCACGCCGGTCGAGCTGGCCGAGAAGGAGGGCCTGGCGCTCATCAACGGCACCGACGGCATGCTCGGGATGCTGCTGCTCGCCGCGGCCGACCTGCACCTGCTGCTGCGCACCGCCGACCTGACCGCCGCGATGAGCGTCGAGGCGCAGCTCGGCACCGACGCGGCGTTCGCCGCCGACCTGCAGGCGCTGCGCCCGCACCCGGGGCAGGCGGCGAGCGCGGCGAACCTGCGGGCGCTGCTCGCGGGCTCGGCGATCATGGCGAGCCACCGCGGCCCGGAGTGCACCCGGGTGCAGGACGCGTACTCGCTGCGCTGCTCCCCGCAGGTGCACGGCGCGGCACGCGACACGCTCGCCCATGCCGAGGCGGTCGCGTCCGTCGAGCTCGCCAGCGCCATCGACAACCCGGTGGTGACCCTCGACGGCCGGGTGGAGAGCAACGGGAACTTCCACGGCGCACCGGTCGGGTACGTGCTGGACTTCCTCGCGATCGCGGTCGCGGACCTGGCGAGCATCAGCGAGCGGCGTACCGACCGGTTCCTCGACAAGGCGCGCAACGCCGGGCTGGCACCGTTCCTCGCCGACGACCCCGGCGTCGACTCCGGGCACATGATCGCCCAGTACACCCAGGCGGCGATCGTGTCCGAGCTCAAGCGGCTCGCCGTACCGGCATCTGTCGACTCGATCCCGAGCTCGGCGATGCAGGAGGACCACGTGTCGATGGGGTGGTCGGCCGCGCGCAAGCTGCGCTGTGCCGTCGACGGGCTCGGCCGGGTGCTCGCGATCGAGCTGCTGACCGCGGCACGCGCGCTCGACCTGCGCGCCCCGCTCGCCCCCGCCCCCGCCACCGCGGCCGTGGTCGCCGACCTGCGCGAGGCGGTGGACGGCCCCGGCACCGACCGCTACCTGGCCCCCGAGATCGCCGCCAGCGTGCACTACGTGACGAGCGGCGCCGCCGTGGCAGCCGCCGAGTCCGTCACCGGCCCCCTGAAGTAGCCCAACGGGGTAGTTCACCCGTCCAGCGACTGGATGAATCACCCCCATTCCCCGAGAAGGAGCAGTCATGGAAGGCGCCCGTCCGGTACGCGCCCCGCGCGGCACGACCCTCACCGCTCGGTCCTGGCAGACCGAGGCGCCGCTGCGCATGCTGATGAACAACCTCGACCCGGAGGTGGCCGAGCGGCCCGACGACCTGGTCGTCTACGGAGGCACCGGCCGCGCCGCGCGCAGCTGGCGCGACTTCGACGCGATGGTGCGCACCCTCACCACGCTCGCGCCGGACGAGACGATGCTGGTGCAGTCCGGGCGCCCGGTCGGGGTGATGCGTACGCACGAGTGGGCACCCCGCGTGCTGCTCGCGAACTCCAACCTGGTCGGCGACTGGGCGACCTGGCCGGAGTTCCGCCGGCTCGAGGCGCTCGGCCTGACGATGTACGGCCAGATGACCGCCGGGTCCTGGATCTACATCGGCACCCAGGGGATCCTGCAGGGCACGTACGAGACGTTCGCGGCGATCGCCGCGAAGAGGTTCGGCGGCACCCTCGCCGGCACGCTCACCGTGACCGGGGGGTGCGGGGGCATGGGCGGCGCGCAGCCGCTGTCGGTGACGCTCAACGACGGCGCCGTCCTGATCATCGACGTGGATGCCTCGCGGCTGCAGCGCCGGGTCGAGCACCGGTACCTGGACGAGATGACCGACTCGCTGGACGACGCGCTCGCCCGGGTGCTCGCGGCCAAGGCCGACAAGCGCGGCCTCTCGGTCGGGCTGGTCGGCAACTGCGCGACGATCCTGCCCGAGTTGCTCGCCCGCGGCGTCGAGGTCGACATCGTCACCGACCAGACCTCGGCGCACGACCCGCTGTCGTACCTGCCCGAGGGCGTCCCGGTCGAGGACTGGGCCGACGCGGCGCGCCGCGACCCGGTCGGATTCACCAAGCAGGCGCAGGCCTCGATGGCCAAGCACGTCGCGGCGATGGTCGGGTTCATGGACGCCGGCGCCGAGGTGTTCGACTACGGCAACTCGATTCGCGACGAGGCCCGCAAGGGCGGCTTCGAGCGGGCCTTCGAGTTCCCGGGGTTCGTGCCGGCGTACATCCGGCCGCTGTTCTGCGAGGGCAAGGGCCCGTTCCGCTGGGCGGCGCTGTCGGGCGACCCGGCCGACATCGCGCGTACCGACGCGGCCGTGCTCGAGCTGTTCCCGGAGAACGCACACCTGCACCGCTGGATCCGGGCGGCGCAGGAACGCGTTGCCTACCAAGGGCTTCCGGCGCGGATCTGCTGGCTCGGACAGGGCGAGCGGGACAAGGCCGGCGTACGGTTCAACGACCTCGTCGCGTCCGGCGAGATCAGCGCTCCCATCGTCATCGGCCGCGACCACCTCGACACCGGCAGCGTCGCCTCGCCGTACCGGGAGACCGAGGCGATGGCCGACGGCTCCGACGCGATCGCCGACTGGCCGCTGCTCAACGCGCTCGTCAACACCGCGAGCGGCGCGAGCTGGGTGTCGATCCACCACGGCGGCGGCGTCGGCATGGGACGGTCCATCCACGCCGGGCAGGTGAGCGTCGCGGACGGCACCGACCTGGCGCGCCAGAAGCTCGAGCGGGTACTCACCAACGACCCGGCGATGGGCATCATCCGGCACGTCGACGCCGGGTACGACATCGCCGAGCGCACCGCCGCCGCGCAGCACGTCCGCATCCCCCTCGACGAGTCCTGACGTGCCCCACTGCACAGATCGCCCCAAACGGGCGATCACGGCAGTCCAACTCCACGTCGTGACCCGAGTCGGCGATCATGTGATGGCATCCTTGATCGCCAACTCGGGTCACATCGTGCAGGTCAACTGCACTTCGCGTCCCTTTGGGGCGATCACAGTGGGAGCGGTGGTTGCGTGAGCTTCGAGCGGATGTGGGCCGCGCTGGAACCGATCGGGCGCGACCCGCAGACTGGCGGCTACCGCAGGTACGCGTGGAGCGCCGAGGACGCCGCGCTGCGCGAATGGTTCACCGGCGAGGCGGTCGCGCGTGGCCTGGACATGACGGCCGACCGTGCCGGCAACCAGTACGCATGGTGGGGCGACCCGGACCGCGACGGCCCGGGCCTGGTCCTCGGCTCCCACCTCGACTCGGTCCCGGACGGTGGGGCGTACGACGGCCCGCTCGGCGTGGTCTCCGCGTTCGCCGCGCTCGACCTGCTGCGCGCCGAGGGATTCTCCCCGGCGCGCCCGATCGCGGTCGCCCACTTCGGAGACGAGGAGGGTGCCCGGTTCGGTGTGGCGTGCATGGGTTCGCGGCTCATCACCGGCGCAATCGAGCCGGACCGTGCGCGGGCGCTGCGCGACCGCGACGGCGTGACGCTCGCCGAGGCGATGACCGCCGCCGGGTACGACGCCGCGTCCGCCGGCCGGGACGACCCGGCGCTGCGCCGCATCGGGACCTTCGTCGAACTGCACGTCGAGCAGGGCCGCGGCCTCGCCGACCTCGACCGGCCCGTGGCCGTGGGCAGCGCCATCTGGCCGCACGGGCGGTGGCGGCTCGACTTGCGCGGCGAGGCCAACCACGCCGGTACGACCCGGCTCGCGGACCGGCAGGACCCGATGCTCGACCTGGCCGCGGCGATCACCGGCGCGCGCACCGCGGCAGGCGCCCACGGCTGCGTCGCGACCATCGGCAAGGTGCACGTCGAACCCAACGGGGTCAACGCGATCCCGTCGCACGTCACCGCCTGGCTCGATGCTCGGGGACCGCAGGAGCAGGACGTACGGCGGGTCGTCGCGGCAGTGGCCGAGCACGCCGGCACCGCCCCGGTCGAGGAGTCCTTCACTCCGGACACCCGGTTCGACACCGCGCTCGCGACGCGGCTGGCCGCGGTGCTCGACGACGCACCCGTGCTCGCCACGGGCGCCGGGCACGACGCGGGGATCCTCGCCACCGCCGGCGTACCGACCGCGATGCTCTTCGTGCGCAACCCCACCGGGGTCTCGCACTCCCCGGCCGAGTACGCCGAGCCGGCCGACTGCCTCGCCGGTGTCACGGCGCTCGCCGCGGTCGTACGGGAGCTCGCGTCGTGAGGTGGTTCGCGCCCTACGCCCTCCTTCCCGGCGGGCTCGCGCGCGACGTCACCCTCGAGGAGGCGGGTGGCCGGTTCACCGCGGTGACGCCGGAGTCCGAACCCGCTGGGGCGCAGCGTCTGCCGGGGATCGCCCTGCCCGGGTTCGCCAACTGCCACAGCCATGCCTTCCACCGGGCGCTGCGCGGCCGTACCCACGACGGCGGCGGCGACTTCTGGACCTGGCGCGAGCGGATGTACGCGGTCGCCTCCCGGCTGGACCCGGAGTCCTACCTCGCGCTCGCCCGCGCCACGTACGCCGAGATGGCGCTGGCCGGCGTGACCTCCGTCGGCGAGTTCCACTACGTGCACCACGGCCCGGGCGGGGTGCCGTACGACGACCCCAACGCGATGTCGGCCGCGCTGCGCGAGGCGGCGCGCGACGCCGGCATCCGCCTCACCCTGCTTGACACCTGCTATCTCGCCGGCGGGCTCGACCCCGGTGGGCACCTACCGCTCAGCGCCGGCCAGCAGCGGTTCTCCGACGGGAGCGCCGAGCGGTGGGCGACGCGGGTGGCGCAGCTGCAGGAGTCACCGGGCGTACGGATCGGCGTCGCCGCACACTCGGTGCGGGCCGTGCCGCGCAGCGCCCTGCCGACCATCGTCGAGGTGGCGGCCGGGCGGCCGCTGCACGTGCACCTGTCCGAGCAGCCCGCCGAGAACCTCGCCGCCCTCAAGCACTACGGGCGTACGCCCACCGAGCTGCTCGCCGACGCGGGCATGCTCGGGCCGGCCACGACGGCGGTCCACGCCACCCACCTGACTGGCGCGGACATCGCCGCCCTGGGCGCCTCCGGTACGACCTGCTGCTTCTGCCCCACCACCGAGCGCGACCTCGCCGACGGGATCGGCCCGGCCGGGCGCCTCACCGCCGCGGGTGCGCGGCTGTCGTTCGGCAGCGACCAGCACGCGGTCATCGACCTGCTCGAGGAGGCCCGGGCCGTCGAGATGCACCAGCGCCTGGAGTCGTTGCGGCGCGGGCACTTCTCCCCGGCCGACCTGTTGGAGGCGCTCACCGCGCACGGCAGTCTCGGGTGGGCCGACGCGGGCCGCCTCGCGCCCGGCGCCCGGGCCGACCTGGTGGCGGTGCGCCTCGACACCGTACGCACCGCGGGCACCGAGCCGGGGCAGGTACTGCTCGCCGCCACCGCCGCCGACGTGGACACGGTCGTGGTCGAGGGCCGTACCGTCGTGGCCGGCGGTGCGCACGTCCTCGGCGACGTCGGGCGCCTGCTCGCGGACGCCATCACGCCGCTCTGGAGGGACACGTGACAGTGGCACACGCTGCCGCAAGCCCCACTCGCGGACCCGCGCACCCATCGCCTCCGGCGATCATGACGCCATGAGCACTCTGTTCACCGGGATCAGCGAGCTGGTCACCAACGACCCGTCCTACGGCGGGCCGCTCGGCGTGATCCCCCATGCGGCCCTCGTCGTCGAGGACGGCCGCATCGCCTGGGTCGGCGACCGGGGTCGGGCGCCCGCTGCCGACCAGGCGCGCGACCTCGGCGGGCGCGCGGTGCTCCCCGGGTTCGTCGACTCCCATGCCCACCTGGTGTTCGCCGGGGAGCGGTCGGCGGAGTTCGCCGCGCGCATGGCCGGCGAACGGTACGACGGCGGCGGTATCGCGACGACGGTCGCGGCGACCCGCGCGGCGAGCGACGACGAGCTGCGCACCCTGCTCGCGGAGCGGGTGGCCGAGATGCGCGCGCAGGGCACCACCACGATCGAGGTCAAGAGCGGGTACGGCCTCAGCGTCGCGGACGAGGTCCGGGCGCTACGCCTCGCCGGGGAGGTCACCTCGGAGACCACGTACCTCGGCGCCCACGTGGTGCCCCCGGGGGCCGACCGGGACGAGTACGTCCGGCTCGTCGCCGGCGAGATGCTGACCGCCTGCGCGCCGTACGCCCGCTGGATCGACGTGTTCTGTGAGCCCGGCAGTGCGCACGCCTTCGACGCCGACCAGTCCCGGGCGATCCTCGAGCGCGGGCGCGACGCCGGTCTGGGCCTGCGCGTGCACGGCAACCAGCTCTCGTACGGACCTGGGGTGGGCCTCGCGGTCGAGCTCGGCGCTGCGAGCGTCGACCACTGCACGTACCTCACCGACGCCGACGTCGACGCCCTGGCGCAGGGCGAGACGGTGGCGACGCTGCTGCCGGGGGTGGAGTTCTCCACCCGGCACCCGTACCCGGACGCTCGCCGGCTGCTCGACGCGGGCGCGACCGTGGCGCTCGCGACGGACTGCAACCCGGGCACCTGCTACACGTCCTCCATGCCGTTCGTGATCGCGCTCGCGGTGCGCGAGCTGGGCATGACCGTGGACGAGGCGGTGTGGGCGGCGACCGCCGGCAGTGCTCGCGCGCTGCGTCGTGAGGACGTCGGAACGGTACGGGTCGGGCTCGCCGCCGACCTCGCCGTCCTCGACGCCCCGAGCCGGGCGTTCCTCGCGTACCGTCCCGGGGTCCCCCTCGCCTCCACCCTCCCCCACTGACCCGTGTCCCTGCTCGAAACGTCGCTAACTCGCGCAGTTGACGACGTTTCGAGCAGGGACACGCGGAGGTGGGTGCTGCAGAATCGGGCGGTGGCCTGGACCGTGCTCGCGCTGGTGTTCCTCGACGAGCTGCTCGCGGTCGCCGCGGCGGCGGTGTGGGGCGCGCGCAGCTCCGGGCCGGCGCTCGCGGTCTGCGCGGCGCTCGCCGTCCTCGTGGTGTGGTTCCTGTTCGCCTCGCCCAAGGCGCGCTACGGCGGCCCCGTCGTACGCCCGGTGCTCAAGGTCCTCGTCTTCACGGCCGCCTCGGCCGGGCTGTGGGTGAGCGGACTGCCCTGGTGGGGGCTGGCGCTGCTCGTGTTCTCCGCCGTCGTGAACGGTCTGGCGCAGCTCCCGACGGTCCGCACCGCCGCTGCGTCGGCCGTCGCGGCACCACCGGCGCGGCGGTCCTGACCGGCGGCCCGGTACGCGCGGAATCACGACGTCCCGTACGGGCGTTGACCTCGCCGATGGGAGGATGACGCGCATGAGCACCGAGACGTTCGTCGAACCGGAGCCGACGCCGCTGGCGCTGCTGCTGCTGGGCAAGGGCGCCGACCCGGACTCCGAGCGCGGCGTGGAGTGTCCCGGCGACCTGCCCGCGCCCAGCGACCCCGACCTCGTCGCCCGCGCGCACGCGGCCAAGGAGGCGCTCGGCGACAAGGTCTTCGTCCTCGGTCACCACTACCAGCGCGACGAGGTCATCGCGTTCGCCGACGTGAGTGGTGACTCGTTCAAGCTCGCCCGTGACGCCGCCGCGCGCCCCGATGCGCCGTACATCGTGTTCTGCGGGGTCCACTTCATGGCGGAGAGCGCCGACATCCTCACCAATGACGACCAGGCGGTCCTGCTGCCGGACCTGGCGGCCGGCTGCTCGATGGCGGACATGGCCGCGATCGCCCAGGTCGAGGACGCCTGGGACGTGCTCGTCGACGCGGGCGTCGCCGACCTCACCGTCCCCGTCACCTACATGAACTCGACCGCCGCGATCAAGGCGTTCGTCGGCCGCCACGGCGGTACGGTCTGCACGTCGAGCAACGCCAAGCGTGCCCTGGAGTGGGCGTTCGAGCAGGGCGAGAAGATCCTGTTCCTGCCCGACGAGCACCTCGGGCGCAACACCGCGGTGCTGCAGCTGGGGCTCACGCTCGAGGACTGCGTCGTCTACAACCCGCACCGCCCCGGCGGCGGGCTCGCACCCGAGGAGCTGCGCGCGGCGAAGGTCATCCTCTGGCAGGGACACTGCTCGGTCCACGGCCGGTTCACCCTGGAGGCGGTCGAGGAGGTACGGGCGAAGGTGCCCGGCATCAACATCCTGGTGCACCCGGAGTGCCGGCACGAAGTCGTACGCACCGCCGAGTACGTCGGCTCGACCGAGTACATCATCAAGACGATCGAGGCCGCCGAGCCCGGCAGCGCCTGGGCGATCGGCACCGAGCTGAACCTCGTCCGGCGGCTGGCCCTGGCGCACCCGGACAAGCAGATCGTGTTCCTGGAGAAGAACGTCTGCTTCTGCTCGACGATGAACCGGATCGACCTGCCGCACCTGGTCTGGACGCTGGAGAACCTCGTCGAGGGACGTGTCGTGAACCGCATCGAGGTCGATTCCGAGGTGGCGCGCTGGGCGCGCGTCGCGCTCGACCGGATGCTCGCGCTGCCCGGCGTCCAGTCGGCCCCCGCCCGGGCCCAGGACTGAGTCCGGGCCTTGCGCCGCACGGATCCGCCACCCGCATGAAGGTCCTGATCTCCGCGGACATGGAGGGGGCAACCGGGGTCACCTGTCCCGACGACTGCGAGCCCGGGCACCCGCGCTGGGAGTACCACCGCGCGCTGCTCACCGCGGACGTCAACGCGGCGATCGCCGGGTTCGCGGACGCGGGCGTCGACGAGATCCTCGTCAACGAGGCCCACGCCGATCAGCGCAACCTGCTGCTGGACCGGCTCGATCGCCGCGCCGCGCTCCTCATCGGGACGCACAAACCGCTCGGCATGATGGAGGGCATCGATCGCGGCCCCGACGCCGTCGCCTTCCTCGGCTACCACACCGCCGCGGGCGAGCAGGGTGTGCTCGCACACACGTACCTGCCGAACACCATCACCTCCGTACGGCTCAACGGGCAGGTCGCCTCGGAGGGCTACATGAACGCGCTGCTGGCGGCCGAGTACGGCGTCCCGGTCGTCCTCGTCACCGGCGACGACCTCACGCTGCGCGACGCCGAGCGGTACGCGCCGCGGGCGGTCGGCGTCGCGGTGAAGGAGTGCGTCGACCGGTACGCGGCGATCTGCCTGCCACCGGAGGTCACGTCGGCGCGCATCGCGGACGGTGCCCGGCGCGCGATCGGCGTCCCGCGCGAGCTGCCCCCGCTGTCGCCCGACGGCTACACCTACGAGGTCGGCTTCGACGCCGCGCACGTCGCCCCGCTGGTGGCGTGCATCCCGACGGTCGAGCAGACCGCGGAACTCGCCGTGCGCTTCACCCTTCCCACGATGTACGAGGCGATCCGGTGCTTTCGCGCCCTGACCCGCGTCGCCTCCTCCGGGATCGAGCCGACCTATGGCTGACGCGGTCGCCGACGAGGTCGGTCCGGACGGGCTGCCGGTCCTGACGTTCGGCGGTCCCGCAGCGGCACAAGCGTGGCTCGCGGCCCACCACGGCGACTCGCCCGGGATCTGGGTGAAGATCGCGAAGAAGGCCAGCGGGCACGCGTCGGTCACGTACGCCGAGTTCCTCGACGAGGCGCTCTGCGTCGGCTGGATCGACGGCCAGAAGCGGGCGTACGACCAGCAGTGGTTCCTGCAGCGCTTCACCCCGCGCACGAGGCGCAGCCCCTGGTCGCAGCGCAACCGCGAGCACGTCGCCCGGCTGAGCGCCGCGGGCCGGATGCGCGCGGCGGGCACGGCGGCGGTCGAGGCGGCGAAGGCGGACGGGCGCTGGGAGGCGGCGTACGCCGGACCGCGGACCATCGAGGTGCCCGCCGATCTGCGGGCGGCGCTCGACGCCGAGCCGGCCGCCGCCGCGTTCTTCGCCACGCTGACCGGCCAGAACCGCTACGCCGTCCTCTACCGCATCGGCAGCGTCAAGCGCCCCGAGACCCGGGCCCGGAAGATCGCGCAGTACGTGGCGATGCTCGCCCGCGGCGAGACCCTCCACTGACCGCCGGGTCAGCCCCGCAGCGCCTGCGCGAGGCTGCGGAAGTGGTCGACGAGGTGGTCCATGTCGTCCTGGGTGTGGGCGAGCGAGACCAGCCACTGCTCGTCGAGCCCGGGCGGCGTCAGCACCCCGCGGTTGAGCCCCCACAGCCAGGACAGCTCCGCCATGCGGAAGTCGGTCGCCTTGAAGTCGCGGTAGTTGCGCACCGGGGTCGGGCTCCAGGTGATGCACCCCTTCACCCCGAAACCCACGGTGTGCGCCGGCAGCTCGTACTCCGCGACGATGCCGTCGAGGGTGTCGAGCGTGCGGTTGTTCAGCGCCTCCGCGGCGCCCAACGCCTCACGGGTGCACAGCTCGTCGACGGCCGCGGCCGCCGCCATCACCAGCGGGTTGCCGTTGTACGTCCCGAAGTGCGCCATCCGCCCGTCGACGACGACCTGCATGACCTCCCGCTTGCCGCCGAACGCGGCGAGCGGGAGCCCGCCACCGATCGACTTGGCGAGGGTGACCAGGTCCGGCTGCACGCCGAGCCGCTGCGAGGCGCCGGCGTACCCCGCGGTCAGGCCGGTCTTCACCTCGTCGAACACCAGGACGACGCCGTGCTCGTCGCACGCCTCGCGTACCCCTGCGAGGTAGCCCTCGTCCGGGACCACGATGGCGAGGTTCTCCATCACCGGCTCCATGACCAGGGCGGCGATCTCGTCGCCGTGCTCGGCGAGGATGCGGCGCAGGTACGGCAGGTCGTTGAACGGCACCACGTGGACCGTGCCCGCCTCGACGTCGAACGGGACATCGGGTACGGGCGCGTCGGCCGGGCCGATGTCCGCCAGCTCGGGTTTCACCGAGACCTGCAGCGCGTCGTAGCCGCCGTGGTAGCCGCCTTCGAGCTTCACGATGGCCTTGCGCCCGGTGTACGCCCGCGCCGCCCGGATGGCGTACATGAGCGACTCCGTACCGGACTGGGTGAAGCGCAGCAGGCCCAGCCCGAACCGCCGCTGGAACGCCTCGGCGATCTCGGTCGAGACCGGCGAGGGCGTCACGAACAGCGTCCCGACCGACTCCAGCGTCTTGGTCACGTGCTCCACGACGACGGGGTTGAGGTGGCCGACCAGCATGGCGCCGAACCCCATCGACAGGTCCAGCAGGCGCCGCCCGTCGACGTCGGTGAGCCAGGCGCCCTGGGCCGCGGTGATCGAGACGGGGTACGGGTCCCAGTGCTGGAAGGACGAGGTGACCCCGAGCGGCAGCGACTCGCTGGCGCGCCGGTTGTGCTCACCGGAGCCCGGCGTCTGGGCGCGGAAGGTGTCCCACTCCTGGGCGAGCAGCGCATCGACGCGGGCCGGGTCCAGCGCGGTGTGGCGCTCCGGGACCGTACGGCGCGTTCCCGGGTCGTTCGTCGGGGTCGTCGTCATGAGGAGCTCCTGTCGCGTCGCGAGCCGGCCGCAGGTCGACAGCCATTATCCCTGGTGGCGCGCTGGAGCCGGCCGGAGTGGTGCGGAACGGGCCGGGCCGAGACGCGGTCAGAGGCCGGGGGCGCCCCAGACGGGGAACCAGCGCGTGAGGTCCGGCTCGACACGGATGTCGTCGGCGAGCAGCTCCTTGACCTGCAGCTCCAGGACGTTGTCACGCTGCTGCGGGGTCTGTCCCGAGACGGTCGTGCCGCCCGCGCGGGGCGCGAAGGGGTAGAACGTCCCCTGCTTGTAGAGATAGACCAGGCCCAGGCGCCGTCCGTCCGTACCGAGGAACCCGACGAGCGAACACAGCAGCGTGGTCCCGAAACCGCTGTCCTGCAACGACGCGTTGACCGCGTGCAGGTCGGTGACCAGCGCCGACACGTCCGGCGGGTCGGTACGGCAGACCAGCCAGGTGTACCCGTACGTGTCGACCTGCGCCTGCACCTGCGGCCCGCCGTCGGCGTCCAGCAGTGCCTGCACGTCGGCCTGCACGTCGGCGAACGCACGTCCCTCGGGTGCCCGGAAGGCGACCGAACCGGACCCGGTCGGTGCGAAGTCGAGCGAGGCCTGCAGGGTGATCGCCGCGGACGGCAGTCCGAAGAGCTGGTCGAGGTCGGGCCGGGCCGGTTTCGAGCGCCCCAGGATCGCGTCGAGGAACCCCACCCGCCGAGCCTAACCCGCCCGCGGTTCCGGATGAATGTGGCAGGAGTCCGTCAAGAGCGGACTCCTGCCACATTCATCCGGAATCAGCGCTGGCCGAGCTGGGTGGCGATCTGGGCGAGCTGGGCAAGGCGCTTGTCCAGCGGTGGGTGGGTCATGAACAGCGAGGAGAGCGAGGCCTTCTGGTGCAGCGCGGGGGCGAAGGCGAGGGCGCTGACGGTCTCCATCTGGCGCAGGTCGCGGTCGGGGATCGCGGCGATCTGCCCGGACACCTTCTGCAGCGCACTCGCGAGGGCCGACGGGTTGCCGGTCAGCAGCGCACCCGAGCGGTCGGCCGACAGCTCGCGGTAGCGCGAGAGCCCCCGGGTGAGCAGGAACGACACCAGGTAGATCACGATGCTGACCAGCATCACCGCGAGGAAGACCAGCGCGGCGTTCTGGTTGTTGTCGCGCCGTCCTCCCATCCCGCCGAACATCCAGATGCGGGCCAGCACGCCGGCGAGCACCCCGGCGAAGGAGGCGATCGTCATGACGGTGACGTCGCGGTGCGCGACGTGCGAGAGCTCGTGGGCCAGTACGCCCTCCAGCTCCTTGACGTCCAGGCGCCGCAGGATGCCCGTCGTCACGCACACCACCGCTCGCGAGGGGGTACGACCGGTTGCGAACGCGTTGGGCACGTCGATGTCGGCGATCGCGACACGCGGTTTGGGCATGTCCGCCAGGGCGCAGAGCCGGTCCACGATCGCGTGCAGCTGAGGGGCCTGCCCGGGGGTCACCTCCCGCGCCCGCATCGAGGTCATCGCGATCTTGTCGGAGAAGTACCACTGGAAGAACAGGATCCCGCCGGCGATGAGGATCGCGAGCGGTGCGGACCTGATGAAGTACACCAGGACGGCGATCAGGATCACGTAGAGCAGCCCGAGACCGAACATGGTCCCGGTCATGCGCACCACGAGGCCGCGGTCGGGTGCGTACCGCGTGCGGGCCATCAGCGCCTCACTCCTCACTCGGGATCTGCATCATCGCAGCCAAACCTGAGGGGCGCCTGTACGCGTTCGCGCAGGGCGCAGCGGCGTCCGGTGCCGCGACAAGATCGCCGATCCGGGTCGACAGGGGCAGTTGAACTGCCCAGATCGCCCCTTTGGGGAGAACTCAGCCGGGGATGAGGCCCTCGTCGGAGAGCAGGTCGCGTACGTCGTCGGCGGTCGCGTCCGCGAACGGCAGGATCACATCGGAGGCGTCGAGCTCCTCGTCGGCCACGGGTGTACCGGCGGCCCGTACGGCGGCGAGCAGACCGTGCAGCGCGGCGCGGAACGTCGCCTCCTCCGCGTCCAGCGCCGCCTCCAGCTCCGCGTCCAGCCGGTTGAGCTCCGCGATGCTGTCGTCGGACACCTCGAACTGGCCCTCCCCCAGGATCCGGACGATCATCGCGCTCACCCGTTCTGCTGCTGCTGGGTCTGCTGGTCGGGCGCGGCGGCATTCGTGCCGGACTCGATCGCGGACGGCGCCTGGCCGCCGGTGATCTCGGCCTTCATCGCCGCCAACTGGCTGTCGACGTCGCCGGCGCTGGCCATCTGCTCGAGCTCGAGCGTGAGGCTGTCCTTGCTCGTCCCGGTCGGGTCGTCGAGCGCACCGCTGGCCAGCAGCTCGTCGATCGCGTCACCGCGCGCCTGCAGCTGCGCGGTCTTGTCCTCGGCCCGCTGGATCGCGAGCCCGACGTCGCCCATCTCCTCGCTGATGCCCGAGAACGCCTCGCCGATCTTGGTCTGCGCCTCGGCGGCGGAGTACGTCGCCTTGATCGTCTCCTTCTTGGTACGGAACGCCTCGACCTTGGCCTGCAGCCGCTGGCTCGCGGCCGTCAACCGCTCCTCCTGCGCCTGCAGCGACGCGTGCTGGGTCTGCAGGTCGGCCATCTGCTGGGTGAGCCCGGAGCGGCGCGTCAGCGCCTCGCGTGCCAGGTCCTCCCGGCCGCCGGCGAGGGCGGTCTTGGCCTGCCCTTCCAGCTTGTCGGACTGCTGCTGCAGCTGGGTCATCTGCAGCTCGAGGCGCTTGCGGCTGGTGGCCACGTCGGCGACCCCGCGGCGGACCTTCTGCAGCAGCTCGAGCTGCTTCTCGTACGAGTAGTCGAGCGTCTCGCGGGGGTCCTCGGCGCGGTCGAGCACCTTGTTGGCCTTCGACTTGAAGATCATCGTGAAGCGCTGCCAGAGGCCCATGCGTTCTTCCTCTCGTACGTGCGCCGGAGGGCGCCGTGCGGCGCCTGCCCGGTACGGACCGGGCATCGGGACCGGCCGCCCGACGGGCAGGCCGGTGGAGGATCAGCCTAGTTGGCGGCCATGGCACCCGCCACGGTCGCCACCGCGGCTCACCGACCGGTGGTGCACGCCCCGTACCCTTGGATCGTGGCACTGTTCCGACGCAGCGGCAGCACGAACCCGGCCGACGAGGCCGCGGTGGCCGTCGACGACGCGGACCGGCCCCGCGCGCAGCAGGGAAAGGGACGCCCGACGCCCACCCGCAAGGAGGCGGAGGCCGCGCGCAAGCAGACGCTCAAGGTCCCGAACGACCCGAAGGCGGCGCGCAAGGCAGCGCGCTCGCGCGCCGCGGCCGAACGCTCCGCCGCGCGCGCCGCGCTCATGTCCGGCGACGAGAAGAACCTGCCGCCGCGCGACGCCGGACCGGTCAAGGCGTACGTGCGCGAGTACGTCGACTCGCGCCGCTCGGCCGGTGAGTTCTTCATCCCGGTCGCCGTGGCGATCCTGCTGCTGGGCTGGTTCCCGGCGCTCGCCCAGGTGCTGGTGTTCGCCTGGGTCGCGATGCTGATCGGGGTCGTCGCGGACTCCGGCTACGTCTTCTACCGGCTGCGCAAGGTGCTGCCGGAGAAGTTCCCGAGGGAGAACCGCAGCGGCGCGATCCCGTACGCCCTGATGCGTTCCATCCAGATCCGCCGGCTGCGGCTGCCCAAGCCGAAGGTGAAGGCGGGTGGCGCCCCGGTCACGCCGCGGGCGCGCAAGCGCTGATCACCCGCCGTAGGGTCGGGTCCATGCAGCACCGGTTCCTGGGCCGCAGCGGCCTGCAGGTGAGCGAGATCGCGTACGGCAACTGGATCACCCACGGTTCGCAGGTCGAGGAGGACGCCGCCCGCGCGTGCGTGCACGCGGCCCTCGACGCGGGCATCACCACCTTCGACACCGCGGACGTGTACGCGGGCGGGCGCGCCGAGGAGGTGCTCGGCCGCGCGCTCGCCGGCCAGCGCCGCGACGGTCTGGAGATCTTCACCAAGGTGTACTGGCCGATGGGCGACGGGGTGAACGACCGCGGACTGTCCCGCAAGCACATCGTGCGCAGCATCGAGGGCTCGCTGCGCCGCTTGGGCACCGACTACGTCGACCTGTACCAGGCGCACCGCTACGACGCGCAGACCCCGCTCGAGGAGACGCTGCGCGCGTTCGACGACCTCGTGCGGGCCGGCAAGGTGCTCTACGTCGGGGTCTCGGAGTGGACCGCCGCGCAGATCCGGGACGCCGTCGAGCTCGCCGACCAGCTCGGCTTCGACCGGCTGGTCTCCAACCAGCCGCAGTACTCGGCGCTCTACCGCGTCATCGAGGCCGAGGTCGTCCCCACCTGCCGGGAGCTGGGGATCGGGCAGGTCGTCTTCAGCCCGATCGCGCAGGGCGTGCTCACCGGCAAGTACCGGCCCGGCCAGGCGCCACCGGAGGGCTCACGTGCGACGGACGAGAAGAGCGGGGCCGCCTTCGTCGAACGGTTCACCACACCGGAGATCCTGACCGCGGTCCAGGACCTGCGGCCCATCGCCGAGGACCTCGGGCTTTCGATGGCCCAGCTCGCGGTCGCCTGGGTGCTGGCGAACGACAACGTCTCCTGCGCGATAATCGGCGCCTCGCGCCCGGAGCAGGTACGCGACAACGTCGGTGCGTCGGGGGTCGAGCTCGACGCGGCGACCTGCGAGCGCATCGACACCGCCCTCGGCGGGGTCGTGCGCAACGACCCGGCGCTCACCGTCTCCCCCGCCACGCGGCCATGAGCTACACCTGGCGCTACGAGAGGGCGGACGGGCAGGAACTGCCGGCCGCGGCGCTGCCCGCCGAGGCGGTCTCCGACGGCTTCCCGAACCAGGGCGACGCCGAGTCGTGGATCGGCGAGAACTGGCGCGAGCTGCGCGCCGCCGGTGTCGACGCGGTGACCCTGCTCGAGGACGGCCGACCGGTGTACGGCCCGATGTCCTTGCACGAGCAGTAGATCAGGTCCCCATGACGCCGTCCGGGGTCGCGAGCGCGATCGTCATCGGGCTGGTGATCGGGGCACTCGGGCGGTTGGTGGTCCCCGGCCGTCGACCGATACCGGTGTGGGTGACGATCCTGGTGGGGCTGGCCGCGGCCTTCTTCGGCGCCTGGTTGGTGGGCCTGGTCCGGCACGTCGACGGCGTCGACTGGCTCGCCGTGATCGCGCAGGTGCTGCTCGCGGCGATCGGCGTCTCGGTCGTCGTCCGCGCGTACGCCGGTCGTGGGCCGGGCGGTCCCCCGACTGGTCTAGGCTGACCGCGCACAACTGAATCGACGCGTCCGAGATCCAGGGGAAGCCGGTGCGAGACCGGCGCTGACCCGCAACCGTGTGCACCGCCGACCGGGTGGTGCGAGCCGGAGCACCTGGCGGACGCGAGCGGCTCCATCCGTCGAGGAACACGGGGACGGAGCCCGCGGCCGGTCCACCGCACGGTGGGGCGACGCCCGGGCACTGGTCCCGGATTCGCTCCCCACCGAAAGGACCCCACTCGTGGGCCACACCGCATTACGCACGTCCGGCCCTTGGCTGCTCGCCGGCGCCACCGCGCTCGCCATGGGCGCGACCTGCCTCGCCGCCGCCACGCCGGCATCCGCCGCCGATCCGCACCACGACGTCGGGCTCTACGGCACCGCCGACCCGACCTACGACGGCGTCTACCGCCAGTCCCTCGCGATCCTCGGGCTGCACGCCGCGGGGCGTACGCCCGCCCCCGAAGCGGTCGCCTGGCTCGAACGCCAGCAGTGCGCCGACGGCGGCTTCTCGTCGTACAACCCGGACAGCAGCAAGCCGTGCCCGGCCTTCGATCCCGTCGCCTACACCGGCGGTGAGGACACCAACGCGACAGCGGTCGCGGTGCAGGCGCTGCTCGCGGTCGGCCGCAAACCGGCCGCCACCAAGGCGGCGAAGTGGCTGACGACGTTGCAGAACGCCGACGGCGGCTGGGAGTACACCGCCGACCCGGACGGCGGTCAGAGCGACCCCAACTCCACCGCGCTGGTGATGACCGCGCTCACGGCGACCGGCGTCGCCGCCAAGGACACGCCCAAGAGCGGCATCGACTATCTGCGCGCGATGCAGGTGGGCCGCGACGACTTCGCCGGCACCCCCGCCGGCGACCGCGGCGGCATCGCGACCCCGTGGCAGGCGACGACGCCCGACGTGCTGGCCACCGTGCAGTCGGTCCCGGCCCTCGCCGGAGCGGACCTGCTGCGCGTGCCGGGAGGCACCGCGTGGGCGGACGACGTCGCGCCGGCGCCCACCGACGTACCGGCGGCGACGGCCGGCGCGACGGCGCGGTGGGCGACCACCTGGCTCGGTTCCCAGGTCGCGGCCGGCAAGGTGACGGCGAGTACTGCCCCGTGGGCGGTGCTCTCCTTCGCCTGGGACCGCCACGGAGAGGACGTGGCCCACCACCTCTACGCGACCCAGATCGCCGGGAAGGTACCCGCCGCCAACCCCGGGGCGAACGGGCAGGCGGCGCTCGCCGCGGCCGTACTCGGCAAGCGCGCCGACGTCGCGTGGTACGCGACGAACGTCGCCGCCACGCTGCAGCGGGATACCACCGCGCCCACTGTCGCGGTGGTCGTGCCGAAGGGTCCGAAGAAGGCCAAGCACTGGAAGAAGCTCGACATCCGGGCGGTCGACGCCGGCAGCGGCGTCGCGTCGGTCCGCGTGGCCGTCGCCGAGAAGCGCTCCGGGAAGTGGTACGCGTACAACGGGACCGCCTGGAAGAAGAGCAAGAACAGCAAGGCGAAGCACTGGATCGAGGCCCGCTCGCTCAAGAGCGGTGACTGGCGGGTGAGCGTCAAGGGCCTTACCAAGGGCAAGCTCGTGGTACGTACGCAGGCGACCGATGTCGCCGGAAACCACAGCGCGCTCGTGAAGAAGACCCAGAAGCTGACGAAGAAGTAGTCGAGTGGCACGCGCGCGACTCGCCGGCATGCTCGCCGCCGCCCTCGTGGCGGCGGCGGGCGTGCCGTTGCTCGCCGCTCCGGCCGCGCACGCGACGGCGTACCGCTACTGGAGCTACTGGCACGCCGCGGGTGGGAACTGGGCGTTCTCGCAGATGGGTGCCGACGGCTGGCGGGTGACAGACGGCTCGGTCGAGGGTTGGCGCTTCGCGGTCTCCCCCAGCACCCGCTCGGCGGCCAAGCCGCGCTTCGCCGCCGGCGGTGCCTTCGACGCGGTGTGCAAGAAGCCCGCCGATCCCGGCAAGGTGCGGGTCGCGCTGCTCATCGACTTCGGTACCGCCGGCGACTACCCGTCCGGTGACGGGCCGCCCGCGGAGCCGCTGCGCGGCTGGTGCGTCCAGGTACCGCCGCAGTCCACCGGGCTGGACGTGCTGCGCGAGCAGGGCCTGGCGGTCCGCGACGACCGCGGACTGATCTGCGCGATCGAGGGCCATCCGCGCACCGGTTGCGGAGAGGCCGTCGCCGACCCGACGCCTACCCGTACCGCGCCGACCCGCCCGACGCCCTCGTCCAGCGCGACCGGCCCGGCCCGTCCGCCGCGCGCCGGCAAGACCCACTCGCCCGGGCCGACCCGCTCGCCCTCGTCGCGACCGGATTCGTCTCGCCCGGCCGACGCAACGCCGAGCGCGGACCCGAGCGGGAGTGGGGCTCCCTCCCACGGCACCGCCGGACCCACCACGACCCCGGACCATGGAAGTCCGGCGCCCAGCACCACGACCGGCGCGCTCGCGCCGGCGGGCCCACCGGCGCCCTCGGGGAGCGCTGCGGGCGACGTGGGCGCAGAGCCGGCGCCCACCCTTGTCGTCGGCACGCCTGTCGGGGACGTCTCCGACAGCGGCACGCCCTGGGCGGCGTTCGCGGTGGCCGCGGCGGTCGGGGTGCTCGGAGCCGGCGCGTACTGGCGGCGGCGCAGGTCCTCATGACGCGGGGTGCCGGCTCACCGCGCTGGCTGCACCCGGGTGCGTGGTGGGTCTGGGCACTCGGCCTGGTGACGGTCGCGAGCCGCACGACCAACCCGCTGCTGCTCGCGCTGGTGATCGCAGTCGCCGGCTGGGTGGTCTCCCAGCGCCGCTCGCAGGCGCCGTGGGCCCGCTCGTACGCCGTGTTCCTGCGGCTCGCGCTGCTCGTGATCGGCTTCCGGGTGCTGTTCTCCGTCGTGTTCGGCGTCGCCGTCGGCACTCACGTCCTCCTCACCCTGCCCGAGCTGCCGCTGCCGGACTGGGCGGCCGGGGTGCACATCGGCGGGGCCGTCACCGCCGAGCAGCTGCTGCAGGCGGGCTACCTCGGGCTGCAGCTCGCGGCGATCATCGTCTGCATCGGCGCGGCCAACTCCCTGGCCAGCCCGTCGCGGCTGCTGAAGAGCGTCCCGGCGGCGTTGTACGAGATGGGCGTCGCGGTCGTGGTGGCGATGACCTTCGCTCCGCAGCTGGTCGCCGACGTGGGACGGGTGCGCGCCGCGCACCGGCTGCGGGGTCGGCGCACGAGCGGCGTGCGCGGGCTCGCCGGGGCCGTGATGCCCGTGCTGGAGGGCGCCTTGGAGCGCGCGGTGAGCCTTGCCGCCGCGATGGACTCCCGGGGGTACGGGCGTACGGCGGGCGTGTCGCCGCGGGTACGGCGCACCGCCTCGATGCTGCTGCTGCTCGGGCTGCTCGGCGCGTGCGTCGGGGTGTACGGGTTGCTCGACGCCGGCAGCACCGGGCCGTTCGCGGTCCCGCTGCTCGTGGCCGGGCTCGCCGCCGCCGTCGTGGGCGTCGTGCTCGCGGGCCGCCGCGGCGTACGCACCCGGTACCGGCCCGACCCGTGGCGGCGGCCGGAGTGGTTGGTCGCCGGCAGTGGCGTGCTCGCCGGCGTGGTCGCCGTCGCCGTGTCCCTCGCCGACCCGGTCGCGCTCGTCGGCCAGTACTCGCCGCTGGCGTGGCCGCAGCTGCCGCTGGCGGCGGCCGCCGCGGTGCTGGCGGCGCTGCTGCCGGGAGCGGTCGCGCCACCGCCGCCCGATGTCGCGGGTGCCGCGGCAGGGCGCGTCCCGCGGCCGGACCGCGTGGGGGCGCCCGCATGATCCGCTTCGAGCACGTCAGCGTCACGTACGCGGGGGCCGACCGTCCGGCGTTGTGCGATCTCGACCTCGAGGTGGCCGAGGGCGAGTTCGTCCTCGTCGTCGGGGGTACCGGGTCGGGCAAGTCCACCCTGCTGGGCACCGTCAACGGGCTGGTGCCGCACTTCACCGGCGGCACCCTCCGCGGACGGGTGACCGTCGCGGGACGGGACACGCGTACGCACCCGCCACGCGAGCTCGCCGACGTCGTCGGTGTCGTGCCGCAGGACCCGTTGAGCGGGTTCGTGACCGACATGGTGGAGGACGAGCTCGCGTACGGCATGGAGTCGATCGGGCTGGCGAGCGACGTCATGCGCCGGCGCGTCGAGGAGACCCTCGACCTGCTCGGCCTTGCCGCGCTGCGGGACCGGCCACTGCTGACCCTCTCGGGCGGGGAGCGTCAGCGGGTCGCGATCGGCGCGGTGCTGACCTGCCATCCGCGCGTGCTCGTACTGGACGAGCCCACCTCCGCGCTCGACCCGGGCGCCGCCGAGGAGGTGCTCGCCGCGCTGCAGCGGCTGGTGCACGACCTCGGGATGACGGTGCTCATGAGTGAGCACAGGCTCGAGCGGGTCGTGCAGTACGCCGACCGGGTCGTGGTCGTACCGGGTGACGGCGCGCCGCCGCGGGCCGGCGAGCCCGCGGAACTGATGCGCGACGCCCCGGTCGCGCCGCCGGTCGTCGAGCTGGGCCGCCTCGCCGGCTGGTCGCCGCTGCCGCTGTCGGTACGCGACGCCCGCCGCGCCGCGGCACCGCTGCGCGAGCGCCTCGCCGCGCTCCCCCCACCTCCCGCGTCCCTGCTCGAAACGTCGCTAACTCCGCCTGATAACGACGTTTCGAGCAGGGACGCGGGGTTGGTGGTGCGCGGGGTGACCGTCCGCCACGGGCCGGTGACGGCGCTGCGGGAGCTGTCGCTGCAGGTACGGCCCGGTGAGCTCGTCGCGCTGATGGGACGCAACGGCGCGGGCAAGTCGACGCTGCTCGGCGCCGCCGTCGGTCAGTACCGGCCGGCCGCGGGCTCGGTACGCGTCGACGGCGCCGACCCGGCGGCGCTGCGGGGCGCCGCGCTGGTACGCCGCATCGGGCTGGTCCCCCAGCAGCCGGCCGACCTGCTCGTCGCGTCCGAGGTACGCGCCGAGTGCGCCGCCGGCGACCGCGACGCCGACGTGGCGCCGGGCACGACGCGGGCGCTGCTGGAGCGGCTCGCCCCCGGCATCGACGAGACCCTGCATCCCCGGGACCTGAGCGAAGGGCAGCGCCTCGCGCTCGTGCTCGCGCTGATCCTCGCCGCCGCGCCGCCGGTGCTGTTGCTGGACGAGCCGACCCGCGGCCTGGACTACGCGGCGAAGGCCCGGCTCGCCGAGATCCTGCGGGCCGTACGCGCGGAGGGCCGGGCGGTGCTGCTCGCGACCCATGACGTCGAGCTCGCCGCGGAGGTCGCGACCCGCGTGGTGGTGCTCGCGGACGGCGAGATCGTCGCCGACGGCCCCACTGCCGAGATCGTCGTCGGCTCGCCGATGTTCGCCCCGCAGGTCGCCAAGGTCATGCACCCGGTGCCGGTCCTGACGCTCACCGACCTCCGCCCGCTGCTGGCCACGTCATGAGCCTGCCTGGGAGCACCACCCGGCCGGCCGCGACGCGCGTCCCTGCGACGCAGGTCGCGGTGGTGCCCTTCGGCGTGCGTACCGTCGCCTCGCTCCTCGTCGCGAGCGCCGTCGGGATCATGGCGTTCGCCTGGCCGCTGCTCGCAAGTCCGGACTCCGCGGTCATGGCGCACGCCAAGGACGCGCCGTGGCTGTTCGCAGTGCTGCTGCCGCTGATCCTCGCCGTGGTGCTCGCGCAGGTCGCCGACGGGGGCCTGGATGCCAAGGGCATCGCGATGCTCGGGGTGATGGCGGCCGTCGCCGCCGCGCTGCGCCCGTTCGGCGGCGGCACCGCGGGCTTCGAGCCGATGTGGGTGGTGCTGATCCTGGGCGGGCGCGCGCTCGGACCCGGGTTCGGCTTCTCGCTCGGCACCATCGGCATGTTCGCCTCGGCGCTGCTCACCGGCGGCGCCGGTCCGTGGTTGCCGTTCCAGATGATCGCCGCGGGCTGGGTCGGGCTCGGCGCCGGGCTGCTGCCCCGCCGCCCCACCGGCCGGGCCGAACTCGCCCTGCTCTCGGCGTACGCGTTCCTCGCCTGTGTCCTCTACGGCTTCCTGCTCAACCTGTGGTTCTGGCCGTTCCTCACGACCGACTCCGGCCTGTCCCCCGGCCTCGTGTTCCACGCGGGCGCCCCACTCGCCGACAACCTGGCCAACTGGCTGCGGTTCTCCCTGACCACCTCGCTCGGCTACGACCTGCCGCGCGCTGTGCTCGCGATCGTGCTCGTCGCTGTCGCGGGCCGGCCGGTGCTGCTCGCGATCCGCCGCGCGACCCGCCGCGCCGCCTTCGACGCCCCGGTCCGGTTCTCCGACTCCTCGGCCCGGTGAGCACATGGAGGTCCTGCTGCTGGGAACGGGTGCGGCCGACGGCTGGCCGAACCCCTGGTGCACCTGCCGGTCGTGCGCCTGGGCGCGGCGCGACCCCGCGCGCGCACGCACCCACACCTCCGCGCTGCTCGACGGGACGCTGCTGCTCGACTGCGGCCCCGACGTGCCGCGGCAGGCCGACCGGGCCGGCGTCGGGCTCGCCGGGGTGCAAGCGGTACTGCTCACCCACGGCCACTGGGACCACGCCGACCCCGCCGCGGTGCTCACGCGCGCCTGGGCCGGGCGCCGGCCGCCGCTCGCGGTCCACGGCCCGGCTTCCGCCCTCGCCCGGCTCACCGAGTGGCGCGCGCCGCACGCGACCGACGGGAGTGACGGCCTGACCCTCGTCCCGCTCGGTCCCGATGACGAGGTCGAGGTCGTCGGCTACCGCGTACGTGCCCTCGGCGCGGCGCACACCGCCGGCTCCGCGCCGGAGAAGGTCGGAGCCGAGGCCGTGCTGTACGACATCACGGCGCCCGACGGTGCCCGGCTGCTCTACGCCACCGACACCGGTCCGCTGCCTGCCGCGACGCTCGACGCGGTGAGCGGGCGCGCGTACGACCTGGTGCTGCTCGACGAGACCTTCGGCACCATCACCGACCACGGCACCGGCCACCTCGACCTCGCCACCTTCCCGCACGCGCTGGCCGAGCTGCGCCGCCGCGGCGCGCTCACACCGGCGACCGAGGTGATCGCCGTCCACCTCGGCCACCACAACCCGCCGGGCCCGGAGCTGGAGCGCATCCTGGCGGCATGGGGCGCCCGTGCCGTCCCCGACCTCGCAAGCGTCCAGGTCCGCACCGGCCCCGACCCCGTTCCTGCCGCGGCGGCCAGGCACCACCGGCCGCAGCGCGAGCTGGTGCTGGGCGGCGCCCGGTCCGGCAAGTCGCACTACGCCGAGCAGCGACTCGCCGCGGTGCCCGACGTCACGTACGTCGCCACCAGCGGGGCGCGTCCGGACGACCGTGAGTGGGCGGCCCGCATCGCCCGCCACCGGGCGCGCCGGCCCGCGTCGTGGCACACCGCCGAGACGAGCGACCTGGCGCCGGTGCTGGCGCAGGCACCCGCCGGCAGCGCCGTCCTCGTCGACTGCCTGACGCTCTGGCTGACCGCGGTCCTCGACGAGACGCAGGCGTGGGACGGACCCGACGGCAACGACGTCGTGGAACGCCGCATCGCCGAGCTCGTCGCGGCGCTGGCGACGACGGCCGCCCAGGTCGTCCTGGTCAGCAACGAGGTCGGCAGCGGGGTCGTGCCGGCGTACGCCTCCGGCCGGCTGTTCCAGGACCGGCTCGGCGAGCTCAACACCCGCATCGCCGCCGTCTGCGACGAGGTCACCCTGGTCGTGGCGGGCCGGCCCGTGCGGCTCGGCGGATGAAGGCGTCCACCACCCGCTGCGACCGCTCGCGCCGGGCGGCCAGCACGCTTCCGTACCCTCGCCCTGTGACGGTGACAACGACGTCGAGAGCGACGCCCCGGCGGGCCGTGACGATCGCTGCGGCGGTCGACGTGATGGCGGTGCTCGCTTTCGCGGCGGCCGGCCGTCGTTCCCACGGCGAGGCGCTCACGCTCACCGGGCTGGCGAGCACGGCGTGGCCGTTCCTGGTCGGTCTCGCCGCCGGCTGGCTCGTGCTACGCGTCCGCCGGGCTCCTCTCGCCCCGGTGCGGAGCGGCCTGCCGCTCGCGCTGCTCACGGTGGCCGGCGGCATGGTGCTGCGCCTGCTGACCGGCCAGGGCACCGCGCTGCCGTTCGTGCTGGTGGCGACCACCGCGACGCTCCTGCTGCTCGTCGGGTGGCGGGCGCTGGCAACGCTGTGGCGGGTCCGTGCCTGACGAGCCGCGCAGCGACGAGCCAGCGGATGAGCCCGATCTCGATGCCTTCGCCGACCGGATCGCTCTGCCGTCGCAGAAGGCCACCGAGCAGGCGCGCGTACGCCAGTCCCGCCTGATCAAGCCGCCCGGCTCGCTCGGCCGGCTCGAGGACCTGTCGGTCTGGCTGGCCGGGGTGCAGGACAGCTGCCCGCCGCGCCCGCTCGAACGGGTACGCGTTGTCGTCTTCGCCGCCGATCACGGCGTCGCGCGTACCGCCCGCACCTCGGCGTACCCGCCGGAGGTCACCGCGCAGATGGTGGCCGCGCTCCTCGCCGGTACGGCGGCGGTCAACGTGCTCGCCCGCCAGCACGGCGCCGGCGTACGCGTCGTCGACATGGCCGTCGACGTCGACCACCCGCCGGGCACCGTGCCGGAGCTGGTCGTACGCGACAAGGTGCGACGCGGCAGCGGTTCGATCGACCACGAGGACGCACTGACCCGGCAGCAGGCCGCGGCCGCGCTCGCAGCCGGCATCCGCATCGCCGACGAGGAGATCGATGCGGGCGCGGACCTGCTGATCCCGGGCGACCTGGGGATCGGCAACACCACGACCGCCGCGGTCCTTGCCGGACTGCTCGCGAAGCTCGAGCCCGCGCTGGCCGTCGGGCGCGGCACCGGCATCGACGACCTCACCTGGATGCGCAAGACCGCGGCGATCCGCGACGCCATGCGGCGCGGCCGTCCGCTCGTCGCCGACCCGATCGGCCTGCTCGCGGCCGTGGGCGGTGCCGACCTGGCGGCCCTCACCGGTTTCCTGCTCGCGGCCGCGGCCCGGCGCACCCCGGTGATCCTGGATGGTGTGGTCTCGTGCGCGGCCGCGCTGCTGGTGCACCGGATCGCGTTCCGGGCCCGGCACTGGTGGCTCGCCGGTCACCGCTCCACCGAACCCGCGCAGCATGCCGCTCTCGACCGGCTCGGGCTCGAGCCGGTCGTCGACCTCGGGATGCGGCTCGGTGAAGGCACCGGCGCGCTCGTCGCCCTGCCCACCGTGGCGGCGGCCGGCGCGCTGCTGCGCGACATGGCGACGTTCGAACAGGCCGGTGTCAGCGACCCTCACGATGCCTGACTCGCTGCGCCTCGCGCTCGGGACGTTCACCGCCGTGCCGGTCCCGGCCCCGCGCCGCGTCGACCGGGCCGCGGCGCGCGGCGCGATGCTGTGGGCGCCCTGGATCGGTCTGCTGCTCGCGCTCCCCATCGCTGCAGCGGTGGCGCTGGTACGGGCCGCCACCAGCGCAGGCCCCGACGCGCCCGACCTGCTGCTGGCCGCGCTCGCGGTTGCCGCGCTCGCAGTGGCGACACGGTTCCTGCACCTCGACGGCCTCGCCGACACCGCCGACGCCTTCGGCGCCAAGGGCACCGGCCCGACCCAGCGCGAGCGCCGCCTCGCGGTGATGCGCCGCCCCGACACCGGCGCGTTCGGCGTGGCAGCGCTCGCCCTGGTGCTGCTGGTCCAGGTCGCCGCGCTGACCGGGTGTCTGCAGGCAGGCCACGGCCCCGCGGGGTTCGTCCTCGCCGTCGTCACCGGCCGGCTCGCCGCCACCTGCGCCGCGAGCGCACCGGTGCCGGCTGCGCGCCGCGACGGCCTGGGCGCCGCCGTCGCCGGGAGTGTCCCGGTCCGCGCGGCGGTGCTGACGGGGCTCGCGGTCCTGCTGCTCGCGGCCGCCGTCGGTGCGTACGACGACCCCACCGCCCGGCTCGTCGTCGTCCTGCCCGCCTCCGTGCTGCTCGGCGCCGCCGCCGCCGCCGCGACGAGCGCATGGTCGGTACGCGCCCTCGGCGGCATCACCGGCGACACCCTCGGCGCGACGGTCGAGGTCGCGACGACCACAGCGCTCGTCGCGACCGCGCTGCTCGCCTGACGCGTGCCCGCGCCGCCTTCGCCGGCCGGTTCCCGGGCCGGTGGTGGCCAACCTCACTCCGGGATGGTCCGGGGCACTGCTGGCGGCCAGGGATCATGGAGCCATGACTTCCGCACCCGCTCCCGCCGCCGCGACGGCGCACGCCACCGCCACGGACGCCGACGCCCCGCGCGTGCGTGCCGAACCCGACCACATGTCCCCCGCCTTCTTCCGGGGCACGCTCGCCACGCTGATCGTCGGCGGCCTGCTCTGCCTCGGCGTCTTCGGCGCCGTCTCGTGGAGCGGCTCGGTCTCCCAGACCGGCGGCAACGTGCCGGTCATCGAGTCCGCGCCCTGACGGACTAGCGCACCCGGCTCTCGACGAACGGCGGCTGCTGCACCTGGAAGCGCAGCGTCCGGCCGCGTACGTCGAGCAGCACCTCGTCGTCAACGCCGACACCGGCGTCGCTGTCGAGCAGCGCCAGGGCGACCCCCTGCTTGCGCGTCGGTGAGAACGTGCCGCTGGTGACCTCCCCGATCCGCCGCCCGTCCGCCGCGGCGAGCACGGCCATGCCGGGCCGTGGCACGGCCCGCTCGAGGGCCACGAGGCCCCACGAGCGCCGGCGGGGACCGGCCTGCTTCTCCTGCTCCAGCGCGGCCTTGCCGCGGAAGGCGGGCTTGGCCCACCCGACCGCCCAGCCCACCCGCGCCTGGACCGGGGTGATGTCGCGCGAGAGCTCGTGCCCGTGCAGCGCGTACCCCACCTCGGTGCGCAGCGTGTCGCGCGCCCCGAGCCCGCACGCACGTACGCCGGCCGCCTGCAGCCGGTCCCACCAGTGCGTCGCGTCGTCCCAGGGCAGCACCAGCTCGTACCCGTGCTCGCCGGTATAACCGGTACGGCAGACCACCACCGGCCGCCCGTCGGCGCTCGCGTCGACGAAACCCATGTAGTCCAGGTCCGTCGGCAGGCCGACCGCGGCGAGCACGGCTGCCGACCGTGGTCCCTGTACGGCGAGCACCGCGTGCTCGCGGTGTTCGTCGTGCACCCTCACCTCCGCCGGTGCGTCGGCCTGCAGCACCGCGCGGACCGCGGCGGTGTTCGCCGCGTTGGGGACCAGGAAGACCTCCTGCGGACCTCGCAGGTAGGCGATCAGGTCGTCGATGACCCCGCCGCGCTCGTCGCAGAGCAGGGTGTACTGCGCCTTGCCCGGCGTGATCCTGTCCAGGTCAGCGGTGAGCACGCGGTTGAGGTACGCGGCGGCTCCCGGCCCGCTCACCCGCACCTTGCCCAGGTGACTCACGTCGAACACGCCCACGTCCTCGCGGACGGCGGTGTGCTCGGCGACGACTCCCCCGCCGGCGTACTCCAGCGGCATCGACCACCCCGCGAAGTCCCCCAGCTTCGCGCCGAGCGCGACGTGGCGCTCGTGCAAGGGCGACACCCTTGCCTGCTCCGACCCGTCCGTACCCATGACGGCAACCTAGCGAGGCGACCGGCGCGGCCCGCTCGCGCATCAGGGAGCACCCGGAGGCAGGTGCGGCGGGCACTAGAGTCGCTGCGCCGCTCGATCCGTATCCGTCAGAGCCGACGAGGAGCACCCGTGACGACCGTTTCGCTGTCCGCCGCCGATCTGTCCACGCTCTCGAGTGACGCGGTGGTCGTCGCGACCGTCCCGGCGGGCGGGCGGAGCAAGAGCGCGCGGATCACCGGCCCCGCGAGCCGGTTGCGCGCCGCCGCCGGCAGGAAGCTGCAGGAGTCGCTCGACGCGCTGGGCGCCACCGGCAAGACCGGGGAGGTCGTACGGATCCCGGGTGCGGGAGTCTTCGCGGCACCGCTCGTCGTCGCCGTGGGGCTGGGCAAGGACCCCGTGACGCCCGAGGGGTTGCGCCGGGCGGCTGGCGCGGCGACCCGCGCCCTGGCCGGGAGTCGCCGCGCAGCGTTCGGGCTGCCTGTCGAGGGGCCCGCCGAGCTCGAAGCGGTCGCCGAGGGGATCATCCTCGGCGGGTACGGTTTCACCTCCTTCCGTGCCGACTCGATGACGGGACGCAAGGCCGAGCTGCGGACCGCCAGCATCGTCGTCGAGGACGCGAAGGACGGCGCCGCGAAGGCGGCGTTGCGCCGTGCCCAGACGGTGGCCGAGGCGGTCAACCTCGCCCGCGACCTCGTCAACACGCCCTCCTCGGCTCTCGGACCCGCGGAGCTGGCGCAGGCCGCCGTCGACGCCGCGGCCGGGCTGCCGCTGCAGGTCGAGGTGCTCGAAGAGGAGCAGTTGCGCGAGGGCGGGTACGGCGGGCTGGTCGGTGTCGGCCAGGGGTCGCACCGCGGCCCGCGGCTGGTGCGCATGGCGTACCGCCCGGAGGGAGCGGGCGCCCACCTCGCGCTCGTCGGCAAGGGCATCACGTTCGACACCGGCGGGATCTCCATCAAACCCTCGCTGAACATGCATCACATGAAGGGCGACATGGCGGGAGCGGCCGCGGTCATCGCTGCGACCGCCGCGATCGCCCGGCTTGGCCTCCCGGTGGCGGTCACCGGGTACGCCGCGGTGGCGGAGAACATGCCCGGCGGCGGCGCGCAGCGCCCCGGCGACGTCATCACGATCTACGGCGGCAAGACGGTCGAGGTCCTCGACACCGACGCGGAGGGCCGGCTGGTGCTGGCCGATGCGCTCGTGCGCGCCCAGCAGGACGCTCCCGACGTACTCGTCGACATCGCCACCCTCACCGGCGCGCAGACGATCGCGCTCGGGTCGCGCACCACCGGGATCATGTCCAACGACGACGAGCTGCGCGAGGCGGTCCACGACGCGGCGAGCCGCGCCGGGGAGACCACCTGGCCGATGCCGCAGCCCGAGGAGCTGCGGCCGAACTTCGACAGCCTGGTCGCGGACATCGCGAACATCCCGACGGTCGCGCGCCGCGAAGGCGGGATGCTCGCCGCCTCCGTGTTCCTGCGCGAGTTCGTACGCGACGGGCAGCGCTGGGCGCACCTGGACATCGCCGGACCGGCCAGCAACGAGGGTGCGGCGTACGGCTACAACGCCAAGGGCGCGACCGGTGTCGGGGTGCGCACCTTCGTCCAGCTCGCCGAGGATCTCGCGGACGAGGAACTCGTCTGAGCGCCGCTCGGGCACATGCTGCGGGTCTCCGCGGACGACGCCGCCGCCGTCGACTGGTTGCGCGATGCCGGGATGACATCCCGGCGCGGGGTCGACGAGGTCAGCGAGTTGACCGAGGCGCAGCTGACGATGCTGGACGGGCTCGGCGTACGGGTGCACCTGGCCGGTGAGGTGTCGCTGTCCTGATGGAGGCAGTTCTCGGAGTCGACATCGGCACCTCCAGCAGCAAGGGCGTGCTCGTCGCGCTGGACGGTCGGGTGCTGGCCACCGCGACCCGCGAGCACGCGGTCGCGCGGCCCGCCCCGGGGTTCGTCGAGATGCCGCCCGAGACCTGGTGGGCCGAGTTCTGCTCCCTCGCCCGCGAGCTGACCGCCGCCGGCGAGCGCGTCCTGGGCGTCGGGGTGAGCGGCATGGGTCCCTGCGTCGCGATGACCGACGAGGCGGGAACGCCACTTCGCCAGGCGATCCTCTACGGCGTCGACACCCGAGCGCGGGCACAGATCGACGCGTTGGAGGATCGGCTCGGCGTCGCAGCCGTCCTGGAACGGTGCGGGAGCGCACTGTCCAGCCAGTCGGTCGGGCCGAAGCTCGCCTGGCTGAACGAGCACGAGCCGCACCTGTTCGCGCGGGCGCGCCGCCTGTTCATGCCCGCGTCCTGGTTGGTCTGGAACCTCACGGGGCAGTACGTGCTCGATCACCACTCCGCGAGCCAGTGCACCCCGCTCTACGACATCCACGAACTGCGCTGGCACGACACGTGGTCCGCCGACCTGTTCGGGGAGATCGAACGTCCGCCGCTCGTCTGGGCCGACGCCACCGTCGGCGACGTGTCCGTGCAAGCCGCTGCGCGCACCGGCCTGCCCGCGGGAATCCCTGTCATCAGCGGGACCATCGACGCCTGGACCGAGGCGGTCAGCGTCGACGCGCAGCATCCAGGTGACCTGATGATCATGTATGGCACCACGATGTTCTTCATCAACACGGTGGCGCGGCCGCTCTTCGCGCCGCCGCTCTGGGCCACCACCGGAGCCACCGCAGGCACACGCTGCCTCGCCGGCGGCATGGCGGCATCGGGGGCGATAACCAACTGGCTCCGCGACCTGCTCGGCCGACCGCACTTCGACACGCTGCTTGCGGAGGCCGACGCCTCCGGACCTGGTGCGAGAGGACTGCTGCTGCTCCCGCACCTCGCCGGCGAGCGGACGCCGATCGCGGATCCTGACGCACGCGGGGTGCTCGTCGGGCTTTCGTTGCAGCACACCCGCGGCGATCTGTACCGGGCGGCGTTGGAGGCGACCGCTTTCGGCGCACGGCACAACATCGACGCGATCCGTACGGCCGGCGGGGCGATCGACACCGTGACCGCGGTGGGCGGGGGCACGCGTGGGCGGCTCTGGACCGAGATCGTCTCCTCCGTGACCGGGCTGGCCCAGCAGGTGCGCCGGACGTCCATCGGCGCGAGCTACGGTGCCGCCTACCTGGCCGCGCACGCGCTGGACCCGGGCGCCCGGATCGCCGATTGGAACCCGGTCGACCACGTCGTGGAACCGGACATGGAGCAGCAGCGCGTCTATGACGAGCGCTACCGGCTCTATCTCGAGCTCTACCCCGCGACGGCTCGGTTCTCGCACGCGCTCGCGGACACCGCGGTCAGCACTCCGCCAGGGCAGCCACGAGGACACGGACCCTGAATCACAGGCGCCCGCGGGATGGCTGGGCGCCCGCCGGCTACAGGTCGAGAACCACGGCCAGTGCCTCGTCGACCCGCTCCATCTCCTGGAGCGTCAGGACTCCGACTGGCTCGGTGAGGCGAGTGAGGTCCACGGTGGCGAGTTGGTCGCACAGCACCAGGGTCTGCTGATCGGCGATGACCACCGCCGGCCGCAAGCTGGTCCGCCGTGCGCTGGTACTCGTGAACGCGACGATGCACGTGCTGAGCGCGAGCCAGCCGGTTTGGAGCACGACGGCGTACCGACGGCCCTGCTGCGCATGGCCCGCGCCGATCGTGCTACGCCGCTCGAGCCGTCGAGGGCTCCGTACTGGCACTCCGCATCTGCATCTGCATCATCTGCATCTGCAGGGCGGGATCTTCGACGTGGCGGACGCCATAAGGACGAAGGTCCCGAATCGCTGGGGTCCGCGAGACAGGGCGTGACGGACTGCCTACGGTCGTGGGCATGACCACGACGCGGGGTGTGGACGGACCAGCACGCGCAGACGGGACCGCCCCGGGGCCGGACGGCCCACTGGTGGACGGGCTGCTCAAGACCGGACGATTCTTCACCCGCTGGGACGAGTCGGCGGACGGGCGCGCCGTCTACCGCGAGGGCGGGCGCCAGGGCGACGTCTTCTACCGGGACCGCTGGAGCCACGACAAGGTGGTGCGCTCCACCCACGGCGTCAACTGCACCGGCTCGTGCTCCTGGAAGGTGTACGTCAAGGACGGCATCATCACCTGGGAGACCCAGCAGACCGACTACCCCACGACCGGTCCGGACCGCCCGGAGTACGAGCCCCGCGGCTGCCCCCGCGGCGCGGCCTTCAGCTGGTACACCTACTCCCCCACCCGGGTGCGCTACCCGTACGCCCGCGGCGTGCTGCTCGAGCTGTACCGCGAGGCCAAGGCGCGCCTCGGCGACCCGGTGCTCGCCTGGGCCGACGTCGTCGGTGACCCGGAACGTCGCCGGCGCTACCAGCAGGCGCGCGGCAAGGGCGGGCTGGTGCGCACCAGCTGGGAGGAGGCCACCGAGATCACGGCCGCGGCGCACGTGCACACCATCAAGACGTACGGCCCGGACCGCTGCGCCGGCTTCTCCCCGATCCCCGCGATGTCGATCGTCTCCCACTGCGTGGGCACCCGGTTCATCCAGCTCATCGGCGGGGTGATGACCTCGTTCTACGACTGGTACGCCGACCTGCCGGTGGCCTCGCCCCAGGTGTTCGGCGACCAGACCGACGTGCCAGAGTCCGGCGACTGGTGGGACTCGAGCTACCTGATGATGTGGGGCTCCAACGTCCCGGTCACCCGTACGCCCGACGCGCACTGGATGACCGAGGTCCGCTACCGCGGCACCAAGGTGGTCTCGGTCAGCCCGGACTACGCCGACAACACCAAGTTCGCCGACGAGTGGCTGCCCGCGCAGTCCGGCACCGACGCCGCACTCGCCATGGCGATGGGTCACGTGATCCTGCGCGAGTTCCTCGTCGACCGGGCGGTGCCGTTCTTCCACGACTACGTGCGCCAGTACACCGACCTGCCCTTCCTCGTCACCCTCGTCGAGCGGGACGGGGCGTACGTCGTCGGCAAGAACGTCACCGCGGCCGACCTCGGCGACACCTCCGAGGGAGCGGCGTGGAAGACCGTGCTGCTCGACGAGGCGACCGGCGAGCCGGTGGTGCCGAACGGCTCGCTCGGGTTCCGCTACACCGAGTCCGGCGCCGGCAAGTGGAACCTCGACCTCGCGGGCGTACGCCCCGCGCTCTCGGTCCGCGTGGCGCCCGGTGAGAGCGGCGCCGTCGAGGTGCTGCTGCCGGCGTTCGAGAACGCCGACGGGTCCGGCAGCGTGCTGCGCCGCGGCGTGCCGACCCGCACCGTGAACGGGCACCTGGTCACGACGGTCTTCGACCTGATGCTCGCCCAGTACGGCGTCTCCCGCGCCGGGTTGCCGGGCCAGTGGCCGACCGGGTACGACGACGCGGCCACGCCGTACACCCCGGCATGGCAGGAGGCGATCACCTCGGTGCCCGCCGAGGCGGCGATCCGCATCGCCCGCGAGTTCGCGACGAACGCGGAGGAGTCCGGCGGCCGCTCCATGATCATCATGGGGGCAGGGATCTGCCAGTGGTTCCACGGTGATGCCACGTACCGGGCGATCCTGGCGATGCTGATGCTCACCGGGTCGATGGGCCGCAACGGTGGCGGCTGGGCGCACTACGTCGGCCAGGAGAAGTGCCGGCCGATCACCGGGTGGCTCTCGCTGGCGAACGGCCTGGACTGGAGCCGCCCGCCGCGCACCGTCCCCGGCACCTCGTACTGGTACATGCACACCGACCAGTGGCGCTACGACGGGTACGCCGCCGACGAGCTCTCCCACCCGCTCGCCGAGGGCCACCTGGCCGGTCTTTCCACCGCCGACACCATCGCCAAGGCGGTGCGGCTGGGCTGGTCGCCGTTCTACCCGCAGTTCGACCGCAACCCGCTCGAACTCGCCGACGAGGCGGTCGCGGCGAACCCGGACCGGCCGGCGGACCACATCGTCGAGCGGCTCACGAACGGCGCGCTCAAGTTCGCCGTACAGGACCCCGACGCGCCCGAGAACTGGCCCCGCACCCTGGTGCTGTGGCGCGCGAACCTGCTCGGTTCCTCGAGCAAGGGCAACGAGTACTTCCTCAAGCACCTGCTCGGCACGCACTCCAACGCCACCGCGACCGAGGCCGACATCGCCAACCGCGAGGTGCTGCGCCGCCCGGAGATCCCCGAGGGCAAGCTGGACCTGCTGGTCAGCTCGGACTTCCGGATGACCTCCACCACGCTGCTGTCGGACATCGTCTTCCCGACCGCGACCTGGTACGAGAAGCACGACCTGTCCAGCACCGACATGCACCCGTTCGTCCACGCGTTCTCCCCCGCGATCGACCCGCCGTGGGAGGCCAGGAGCGACTTCGACACCTTCCACGCGATCGCCCGCAAGCTCTCGGACCTCGCGCGGACCCACCTCGGGACCCGCAAGGACCTGGTCAGCGTGCCGATGCAGCACGACACGCCGGGCGAGACCGCCCAACCCGGCGGGCACGCGCTGGACTGGGCCGCCGGCGAGGTCCCTGCGATCCCCGGCCAGACGATGCCGGTGCTGGCCGTCGTGGAACGCGACTACACGGCGATCGCCGACAAGCTCTCGGCGCTCGGCCCGCTGACCGAGAAGCTCGGGCTGGGTGTCAAGAACGTCACGTTCCGGCTCGACGAGCAGGTCCGCCAACTGGCCGGCATGAACGGGGTGATGCTGGGAGGGGCCGCGGACGGCCGGCCCGCGCTCGACACGGACACCAAGCTCGCCGAGGCGATCCTGACGCTGTCCGGCACGACGAACGGCGAGCTCGCGGTGCAGGGCTTCCGCACCCTCGAGAAGCGGGTGGGCAAGCCGCTCGCCGACCTCGCCGAAGGCTCGCACGAGAAGCAGATCCGCTTCGCCGACACCCAGGCCCGGCCCACGCCCGTGATCACCTCCCCGGAATGGTCGGGCTCGGAGACCGGTGGTCGGCGGTACGCCCCGTTCACGGTGAACGTGGAACGCCTCAAGCCGTGGCACACGCTGACCGGGCGCATGCACTTCTTCCTGGACCACGACTGGATGCGCGACCTCGGCGAGGCACTGCCGACGTACCGCCCGCCGCTCGACCTGCACCGGCTGCTCGGCGAGCCCAAGCTCGGCCCGGACGGCGCCAAACAGGTCGTCGTGCGTTACCTCACGCCGCACTCGAAGTGGTCGATCCACTCGGAGTACCAGGACAACCTGCTGATGCTGTCGCTCTCGCGCGGCGGCGTGACGGTGTGGATGAGCCCGCAGGACGCCGCAGCGATCGGGGCCAACGACAACGACTGGGTCGAGTGCGTCAACGGCAACGGCGTCCTGGTGGCCCGCGCCATCGTCAGCCACCGGATGCCCGAGGGCACGGTGTTCGTCTACCACGTCCAGGAACGCACCATCGACGTGCCGAAGTCGGAGGCGACCGGCAAGCGCGGCGGCGTGCACAACAGCCAGACCCGGCTGCTGGTCAAGCCGACGCACCTGATCGGTGGCTACGGCCAGCTGTCGTACGCGTTCAACTATCTGGGGCCGACGGGCAACCAGCGCGACATCGTCACGACGATCCGCCGCCGTTCGCAGCAGGTGGAGTACTGATGACGTCGGGCAACGGGGTGATCCACCGGGTCTTCCGACCGGGTGAACCACTTCGACGGGTGAGAGGTGCGCGATGAAGGTCATGGCCCAGCTGGGCATGGTGATGAACCTCGACAAGTGCATCGGGTGCCACACCTGCTCGGTCACCTGCAAGCAGACCTGGACCAACCGGGCCGGCATCGAGTACGTCTGGTTCAACAACGTCGAGACCCGGCCCGGGCAGGGCTACCCCCGGCGGTACGAGGACCAGGAGCGCTGGCACGGCGGCTGGACGCTCACCAAGGGCGGGCGGCTCAAGCTGCGTTCCGGTGGGCGGTTCAAGCGGCTGCTGTCGATCTTCGCCAACCCGGTGCTGCCGCGGCTCGAGGACTACTACGAGCCGTGGACGTACGACTACGCGAACCTGATCGACGCGCCGCTGTCGGACGACTTCCCGGTGGCCCGCCCCAAGTCGCTCATCACGGGCGAGAACATGAAGATCACCTGGTCGGGCAACTGGGACGACAACCTCGGTGGCGCACCTGAGATGGGCCACCTCGACCCGATCGTCGAGAAGGTCCGGCGTGAGGCCGAGGACAAGATCAAGTTCGAGTTCGAGAAGACCTTCATGTTCTACCTGCCGCGGATCTGCGAGCACTGCCTGAACCCGTCCTGCATGGCCGCGTGCCCGTCCGGCGCGATCTACAAGCGGGTCGAGGACGGCATCGTGCTCGTCGACCAGGACCGCTGCCGCGGCTGGCGCCAGTGCATGACGGGCTGCCCGTACAAGAAGGTCTACTTCAACCACAAGACCGGCAAGGCCGAGAAGTGCACCTTCTGCTACCCCCGCGTCGAGGTCGGGCTGCCGACGGTGTGCGCGGAGACCTGCGTGGGCCGGCTGCGCTACATCGGGCTGTTCCTGTACGACGCGGACCGGGTCACCGCGGCCGCGTCCACCCCGGACCCGCAGGACCTGTACGAGGCGCAGCTCGACCTGCTGCTGGATCCGAACGACCCGCAGGTCATCGCAGCCGCGCGCGCGGAGGGCATCGCCGAGGACTGGCTGGAGGCGGCGCGCCGCTCTCCGGTGTACGCCCTGGCCAAGAAGTACCGTGTGGCACTCCCGCTGCGCCCGGAGTTCCGCACCATGCCGATGGTCTGGTACGTGCCGCCGCTCTCCCCGGTCGTCGACCTGCTGCGCGACCAGGGCCACGACGCGGAGGCGGCCGGGAACCTGTTCGGCGCCATCGACGCGCTGCGGATCCCGGTCGAGTACCTCGCCGAGCTGTTCACGGCCGGCGACACGGCCACGGTGAGCGACGTGCTGCACAAGCTCGCCGCGATGCGCTCGTACATGCGCGACATCAACCTCGGCCGTGACACCGACGAGTCCATCCCGGCCGCGGTCGGCATGACCGGCCACGAGATGTACGAGATGTACCGGCTGCTCGCGATCGCCAAGTACGACGAGCGGTACGTCATCCCCAAGGCGCACGAGGAGCAGGGCCACGACCTGGAGGAGATGGGCTGCTCGGTCGACTTCGACGAGACCGACTTCGGCTCGGCGGCGTTCGGCGAGGCGTCCGGGCGCCCCGTGCCGGTCGCGGTCGAGACGTTCCAGGCGCTGCGGCAACGCCAGACCACCGACCTGATCCGCGCGCCGGAGGACATGCGCGGGCGCGTGAACCTGCTCAACTGGGACGGCAAGGGCGTGCCGTCGGGAATCTTCCCCGACGACGACGGGCACAAGAAGGCCAGCAGCAGCTCATGAGCCGCCTTCCCATGGACACCGCACTGGTCCACCGCATCGCATCCGTCGTCCTCGACTACCCGACCCCGGAGCTGGTCGCGTCGCTGCCGGCGCTGCGTGCCGCCCTCGACTCACTGCCAGCCGGGCGCCGGGCCGACCTCGCGCCACTGCTCGACCGCCTGGAGCACACCGAGCTCGCCGAGCTGCAGCAGGCGTACGTGGTGCTGTTCGACCTGGCCCGCAAACGCTCGCTCTACCTGTCCTACTGGACCGACGGGGACACCCGGCGCCGGGGGGAGGTCCTGACGCGGATCAAGGCGCGCTACCGCAGGAGCGGCTGGCTCGTCGACACCCACGGCGAGCTGGTCGACTACCTGCCGATGATGCTGGAGTACGCCGCGCTCGCCGACCCGGTCGACGGGCGCGCGCTGCTGCAGGAGTACCGCCCGAGCCTCGAGCTGCTGAAGTTCGCGCTGCTCGAGGAGCAGACGCCGTACGCCGGGGTGCTCGTCGCGGTCTGCGCGACGCTGCCGGGCGCGAGCCCCGCCGACGTACGGGCGGTCCACCAGATGGCTGCCGCCGGCCCGCCCCGCGAGGAGGTCGGGCTGGACGCCTACGACCCGCGGCTGCTGCCGCTCGCGACAGGAGTGAGCCGATGAGCGTCCTGCTCTGGGGTGTGCTTCCCTACTTCGCCATCGTGCTGCTGATCGGCGGGACGGTCTGGCGCTACCGGTACGACCAGTTCGGTTGGACCACCCGGTCCTCGCAGCTGTACGAGTCCAAGCTGCTGCAGATCGGTTCGCCGCTGTTCCACTTCGGCATCCTGTTCGTCGTCATCGGGCACGTCGCCGGGCTGGTGATCCCGGAGAGCTGGATGAGCGCGATGGGCGTCGGCGAGAGCGCGTACCACGTCATGGCGCTCGTCATCGGGACGATCGCCGGTGTCGGCACGCTGGTCGGCATCGCGATCCTGATCTACCGGCGGCGCACCATCGGGCCCGTCTTCATGGCAACGACCAAGAACGACAAGGTGATGTACGTCGTGCTGGTAGGCGCGATCGTGCTCGGGCTGATCACGACCGCGCTCGCGATCGCCGCCGGCACCGGCGGCAGCGCCACCGCCGAGTCGTACAACTACCGCGAGTCCGTGGCGCCCTGGTTCCGTTCGCTGTTCGTGCTGCAGCCGGACGTCGCCACGATGGCGGCGGTCCCTGTGGCCTTCAAGATCCACACGTTGGTCGGCATGCTGCTGTTCGCGATCTGGCCGTTCACCCGGTTGGTCCACGCCTTCACCGCGCCCGTCCATTACCTGTTCCGGCCCTACATCGTCTACCGCAGCCGCGACGCTCGCCCCGCTCCCGGCATGACGACCCCGCGCCGCGGCTGGGACCCGGTGGGCACCAAGGACCGCGAGTCGGCCCCGGCCCGTACCCCGTCGCGACGGTCGTGACAGGCATCAACCCGCACCGAGGATCCCCGTGAGCGCATCCGCCCCCGCCCTGCCCGCGCTGCCCAAGGCGATGCAGGCGCGCAACCTGACGCTCGCCACCATCGCGTTCGCGCTGACGTTCTGGGCCTGGAACCTGATCGCCCCGCTCGCGGTCCAGTACAGCGAAGCATTGTCGTTGAACACCAGCCAGAAGTCGCTGCTCGTGGCCACCCCGGTGCTCGTCGGCGCCCTCGGCCGGATCCCGGTCGGGGCACTCACCGACCGGTACGGCGGCCGGGTCATGTTCACCGTGCTCTCGCTCGTGTCGATCGTCCCGGTGCTGCTGGTCGCGTGGGCGGGCAGCGTCGGCTCGTACCCGCTGCTCGTGCTCTTCGCGTTCCTGCTCGGCATCGCGGGCACCAGCTTCGCGACCGGCATCCCGTTCGTGAACGCGTGGTACGACGCGCCGCGGCGCGGTTTCGCGACCGGTGTGTTCGGCGCCGGGATGGGCGGCACCGCGCTGTCGGCCTACTTCACCCCCCGGCTGGTGAAGTGGCTCGGCGGGGGCGCGACGGGGCTGGTGTGGACGCACGTGGCGATCGCGATCGCGTTGGCGGTCCTCGCGATCGTGTGCTGGACGCTGATGACCGACTCCCCGCGGTGGGCGCCCAACACCGACCGGGTGCTGCCCAAGCTCGGGGCGGCGCTGAAGCTGCCCGTCACCTGGCAGCTCTCGTTCCTCTACGCCGTGACCTTCGGTGGCTTCGTCGCGTTCTCCACCTACCTGCCGACATACATCAACACTATCTACGGCTTCTCTCCGGTGGACGCTGGCGGACGCACCGCCGTGTTCTCGATCGCAGCGGTGGTCGCCCGTCCCGTCGGCGGCACCCTGTCGGACAGGGTCGGTCCGAAGCCTGTCGTGCTGGTCTCGCTGGCGGGGGCGGCGATCATGGCGGTCCTCGCCTCCACGCAGCCGAAACCGGACCTCGGTAGTGGCACGACGTTCGTGCTGATGGCGCTGTTCCTCGGCCTCGGCACCGGCGGGGTGTTCGCCTGGGTGGCGCGGCTCGCGCCCGCCGCCCGCGTCGGGACGGTCGCCGGCATCGTCGGTGCCGCCGGCGGGCTCGGCGGCTACTTCCCGCCGTTGATCATGGGCGAGACGTACGACGGCGCCGATAACGACTACACCGTCGGGTTGCTGCTGCTGTGCGCGCTCGCCGTCATCGCGTTCCTCTTCACGCTGCTGGTCCTGCCCCGCCAGCGCAAGGCCCAGGAGCAGCAGGCCCGCAGCGCGCGGGTGTGAGCCGCCCCGGCGCACCCGTGCATACGCACCCGGCCGGTCCGGGCGGTGGGCCGCACCCCCGGGTGACAGGATGGGTCGCGCGGTCGCCGGCGACGGACCGGCCCGCGCGTACGCCCTGCCCGCGCTCCACGACCTTCCAGGGGGTGTGCCCGTGACCGGGTCCAGCTTCGACATCGTCGTCCTCGGCGGCGGCAGCGGCGGCTACGCGTGCGCGCTGCGAGCGGCCGAGCTCGGCCTGCGGGTCGCGCTCGTCGAGCGCGACAAGCTCGGCGGCACCTGCCTGCACCGCGGCTGCATCCCCACCAAGGCGCTGCTGCACGCCGCCGAGATCGCCGACGGGGCGAAGGAGTCGGCGAAGTTCGGGGTACGCGCCACGTTCGACGGGATCGACCTGCCGGCGGTGCACTCGTACCGCGAGAACGTCGTGGGCCGGCTCTACAAGGGGCTGCAGGGTCTGGTGAAGGCCGCCGACGCGATCACCTACGTCGAGGGCACCGGCCGGCTCGTCGCCCCGGACGCGGTCGAGGTGGACGGCACGCGTTACCAGGCGACCCGCGCCGTCGTGCTCGCCACCGGCTCCTACCCGCGGACGTTGCCGGGTCTGGAGATCGGCGGGCGGATCGTCACCAGCGACCAGGCGCTCACGCTGGACTTCGTACCCTCCCGCGCGATCGTCCTCGGCGGCGGCGTGATCGGTGTCGAGTTCGCCAGCGTCTGGCGTTCCTTCGGCGCCGAGGTGACGATCGTCGAAGCGCTCCCATCCCTCATCCCGAACGAGGACGCGGCCGCCTGCAAGGCGCTCGAACGGGCTTTCCGCAGGCGCGGCATCACCTCGCTGACCGGGTCCCGGTTCGCCTCCGCCACCCAGGACGGCGACAGCGTGACGGTGACCCTGGAGAACGGTGAGACCCTCACCGGTGACGTGCTGCTCGTCGCTGTCGGGCGCGGGCCGGCGGGCGCCGGGCACGGCTTCGAGGAGGTCGGCGTCACCGTCGACCGCGGCTTCGTACCGACCGACGAACGGCTGCGCACCAACGTCGCCGGGGTCTACGCGGTCGGTGACCTGGTCCCGGGCCTGCAGCTCGCGCACCGCGGCTTCGCGCAGGGCATCTTCGTCGCGGAGGAGATCGCCGGGCTCGGCCCGCACGTCATCGACGAGGCGGGCATCCCGCGGGTGACGTACTGCGATCCCGAGGTCTCGAGCGTCGGCTACACCGAGGCGCAGGCGGTCGAGCGGCTCGGGGCCGACAAGGTGCAGACCTACGAGTACAACCTCGGCGGAAACGGCCGCAGCCAGATCCTCGGCACGACCGGGTTCGTCAAGGTCGTACGGGAGAAGGACGGGCCGGTCGTCGGCATGCACATGGTCGGCGCGCGGGTCGGCGAGCTCGTCGGCGAGGGACAGCTGATCGTGAACTGGGAGGCCTACCCGGAGGACGTCGCCGCGCTCATCCACGCCCACCCGACCCAGAGCGAGGCCATCGGGGAGGCGTTCCTCGCGCTCGCCGGCAAGCCGTTGCACTCCCACAGCTGACTGCGATTCCCCGACGCACCAGGCAGGATCTACCTCGTACGCCCCGGAAACCTAAGGAGAACGTCCCCATGTCGGTGTCGGTCACCATGCCCCAGCTCGGCGAGTCGGTCACCGAGGGCACGATCAGCCGCTGGCTGAAGTCGGTCGGCGACACCGTCGCTGCGGACGAGCCGCTCGTGGAGGTGTCGACCGACAAGGTCGACACCGAGATCCCCTCCCCCGCCGCGGGAGTGCTGCTCTCGATCAGCGCCGGCGAGGACGAGGTCGTCGAGGTGGGCGCCGAGCTCGCGGTCATCGGCGAGGCGGGCGAGGGTACGGGCGCGCCGGACCAGCCGGCCGAGCAGCAGCCCGCCGAGCAGCAGCAGCCCGTCCAGCAGCAGCCGGAGGCGGTCGCCCCGACCACCCCGCCGGCGGAGGCGATGGCGGAACCGACGAGCGCGCCGCAGCCCGCGCCGCAGCCCGCCACGCCGGCGGCCGGCGGCGAGGGCGGCGGCGAGGCGACGCCGGTGCTGCTGCCCGCGCTCGGGGAGTCGGTCGCCGAGGGCACGGTCAGTCGTTGGCTGAAGTCGGTCGGCGACCAGGTCGAGGCGGACGAGCCGCTCGTGGAGGTGTCGACCGACAAGGTCGACACGGAGATCCCCTCACCGATCGCGGGGACCGTCGTGTCGATCGAGGTCGGCGAGGACCAGACCGTCGAGGTCGGGACGGTGCTCGCCACGATCGGCGCCGCGGCGGGTGCGCCTGCCGCGGCCCCAGCGGCACCGGCGCCGGCACCCGCACCGGCACCGGCGCCGGAAGCAGAGTCCGAGCCGACCCCTGCACCCACGCCGCAGCCACCGGCCGCTGCACCCACTGCGCAATCCGCACCCGCCCCGACCCCCGCACCCGCTCCGCAGCCGGCACCCACCCCGCAGCCCGCACCGGCGCCCGCCGCGCCGGCGGCCCGCACCACGGACGAGAGCGCGGGTGCGCAGGAGAGCTACGCGACGCCGATCGTGCGCAAGCTCGCCGCCGACCTCGGCGTGGACCTGGCGGACGTACGCGGCACCGGCGTCGGGGGACGGATCCGCAAGCAGGACGTGCAGGCCGCGGCCGACGCCGCCCGTGCCGCCGCGGCACCGGCCCCCGCCCCTGCCGCGAGCCCGGGCGGCCTGCCGACCGGCACGCCGGCGCGCGGACGCACCGAGAAGCTCTCCCGGCTGCGCCGGCTCATCGCCGACCGGATGCTCGAGTCGTTGCAGACCTCCGCCCAGCTCACCACCGTCGTCGAGGTCGACGTCACGCGTGTCGCCGCGCTGCGCCAGCGGGTCAAGGAGCAGTTCCGGGCGACCGAAGGCGTGTCGCTGTCGTACCTGCCCTTCTTCGCGGCGGCGACCATCGAGGCGCTCAAGGTCTACCCGCAGCTCAACGCGGCGATCGACACCGACGCCGGTGAGGTCACCTACCACGACGGGGTGGACCTCGGGGTCGCCGTCGACACCGAGCGCGGGCTGCTGGTCCCGGTCATCCACGGTGCGGGTGACCTGAACATCGCCGGCCTGGCCCGCAAGGTCGCCGACCTGGCCGAGCGGACCCGCTCCAGCAAGGTCTCCCCCGACGAGCTCTCCGGCGGCACGTTCACGCTGACCAACACCGGCAGCCGCGGGGCGCTGTTCGACACCCCGATCATCAACCAGCCGCAGGTGGCCATCCTCGGCACCGGTGCGGTGGTGAAGCGACCGGTCGTCGTCACCGACGAGACCGGCGCGGACTCGATCGCGATCCGGTCGATGGTCTACCTGGCGCTCACCTACGACCACCGGCTGGTCGACGGCGCGGACGCCTCCCGGTTCCTCGTGGCGATCAAGGACCGCCTCGAGGAGGGCGCGTTCGAGGTCTGAGCCGTAGGGTCGCCGGAAGGCTCTACCGGACACGGACCTCGGAGGGATCGTGCGGGTCGCTGTCACCGGCTCGTCGGGCACCGTCGGCTCGACACTCGTCCCGGCGCTGCGGGCCGCCGGCCATGAGGTCGTGCGGCTGGTCCGGCGCCCGGCACGCGCGGCGGACGAGGTGCGCTGGAGCCCGGAGCGCGGCGGCGCCGTCGACGCGGAGCTGGTGGCCGCGCTGCACGGGGTCGAGGCCGCCGTCAACCTGGCCGGCGCCGGGGTGGGCGACAAGCGCTGGACCGACTCCTACCGCGACCTGCTGCTGCGCAGCCGTGTCGATGCGACGACCGCGCTCGTCACCGCGCTGACCCGCCTCGATCCGCTCCCCCGGGTGCTGCTGTCCGGTTCGGCGTACGGCTACTACGGCGACACCGCCGGCACCGCCGCCGACGAGGACAGCCCCCAGGGGGACACCTTCCTCGCCACGGTCGCGGCGGCCTGGGAGCAGGCGGCGGCTCCTGCCGCGGACGCCGGGGTGCGGGTGGCGTACCTGCGGACCGGCCTTGTCGTGTCGTCCGACGGCGGCGCCTTCGCACGGATGGGGCCGCTCTTCCGGTTCGGGCTCGGTGGGCGCCTCGGTTCCGGCAAGCAGCACTGGTCGATCATCTCGCTGCGCGACCATGTCGCGGCGACGCTGCGGCTGCTCACCGATGACGCAGCCCACGGGCCGTACAACCTCACCGGACCGCACCCGGGCACCAACCAGCAGGTGACCGACGCGCTCGGGGAGCTCTACGGGCGTCCGACGCTGCTGCCCGTGCCGGCCTTCGCGGTACGGGCCGTGCTCGGCGGCTTCGCCGAGGAGATCCTCGGTGACCGGCGGGTCGTGCCCAAGCGGCTGCTGGAGGCCGGTTTCGAGTTCCAGGACCCGACCGTCGCCTCCGCGGTACGCACCCTCGCCGGCTGACCGATCCACGGCGCCGCGGCGGCATCGATCATGACGTCGCGCGTCCCACGCGGGCCCGATCATGACGTCGTCGGTCTCATTCGCCCCGGAAGGCGCACCACGTCATGATCGACTCGGCGGGCCCGGCGGATCCGGCGCCGCGACGGCGTCGGAGACCCGCCAGCCGTCTCCGTGCCGCGTGAGCGTGACCGTCCACGTCCGGGCCCCACGGGCGGGTTCGCTGACCACCACGGCACCGTCCCGGTCGCGCAGCTGGTACCCGGCGCGGGTGTCGGTGACGGCGAGCGTCATCGCGAGGCCATCCCCGCCCAGCAGCATGACGTGGTGCACGTCCAGCGCGCCGCCGGAGAGCCGCAGCCCGGCGCCGTGGCGCGCCTGCAGGACGGCGAGGTCGCGGGCGAAGGCCGGTCCGCCGGGGTCGACCGCGCGTGCCAGCTCGGCGGCGGACCCGTGCGCGATCGCCGCGGCCCGTGCGCGGTCCAGTCCGGCGATCGCGGCGGCCCAGTCGACTCCCGCCGGCTGGGGCGCGGCCGTCGTCGCCGCGTCGGCGGGCACCGGTCCGGTCCGTACGAGGGCCACCACCCCGCGCGTGCCGAGCAGGAGCAGCGCGACGACCGCGACCGCCGCCCACCGCGCACGCAGCCGCAGGCGGCGGCGCAGCCGGCGGTGCCGGTGTCGGCGCCGAGCCCCCACCGGCGCGCGGTACGGCTCGGGCACGGCGGCGGCCTCGGGCACGGCGGCGGCCTCGGGCGCGTCCGCGGCGCTCGCATCCTCGCCCCGCTCGCGCGGACCCGGGGTGTCCGTGCGCGGGGTCTCCGGGCCCGGGGTGAGGACGATGGGTTCCGGCGAGCACTGGCGCTCGAGCAGCTCGCCGAGAGCGGCGAGCGAGAGCCGGTGTGCCGGGTCGTTCCCGCGGGCCTGCGCCAGCAGTCGCGTGCTCGCGGCGTCGAGCGCCCCCAGTCCCGCGTGCACGAACTCGGCGAGGGCCGCGACGTCGCCCGCCACGTCGCCGCCACCGGTTGCCCCGGCCAGCAGGATCGCGCCGTCCCGGGTCACGAACACCTGCTCCTGGTCCAGGGCACCATGCGCGAGCCCGACCGCGTGCAGCGCCGCCAACGCCTGGCACAGCTCCAGTGCCACACCGACCAGCTCCGCCGGGCGCAGCGTGCGCTCGGCGCGCAGCCGGGCCAGGTCGCGCGCGCCCGGCGGCAGCTCGAACGAGAGCCGGAACCCCTCGGCGTGCTCCCCGATCCCCCGCAGCGGTGCCAGCTGGGGTGCGTCGAGGGCGGCGAGCCGCGCCAACCGGCGGCGTACGCCCGCCCGGACCGCTGCCTCGGCAGACGCGGCGATCCGCACCTCGACACGCGCTGGGCGCTCCCGCGTGGGGTCCTCCCGCAGGGAGCCCTCGGACAGCGAGTCCTCGGAGGGGAGGTAGCGCATGCCGCAAGCGTGCTCCGGCAGGGGCCGCCGCGGTGCGGCCCGTCCACAGGCCGCTAGCGTGGAGCGCGATGGCGACACGGCGGATCATGGCGACCTCGGGCGGGTTCCTGCCGGCGGGCGCGCGCTGGAACGCCCGGGTGCCCGGTCGTACGGTCCTCGAGGCGTTGCGACTCACCGGCAAGGACCGTCCGCGGGTGCTGCTGCTGGAGACCGCCTCCGGCGACAACGACACCTATCTCGCGTTGCGCTACCAGGCACTGTCACGGGTGTCGTGCGACGTCGACCACCTGGCGCTGTTCACGATGCCCAACCAACCGGTCGAGGAGGCGCTCGGCCGCGCCGATCTGGTGTGGGTCGGCGGCGGGTCGGTCGCCAACCTGCTCGCCTGCTGGCGCCTGCACGGGGTGGACGTGGCGATGCGCGATGCGTGGGAGCGCGGGGTGGTGCTCGGCGGCGTCAGCGCCGGGTCGATCTGCTGGCACCGGGGCGGGACGACGGACTCGTACGGTCCGGACCTGCGCGCGGTCACCGACGGGCTCGGACTGCTGCCGTACGGCAACGGGGTGCACTACGACAGCGAGGAGCAGCGCCGCCCGCTCGTGCACCGGCTCGTGGCCGACGGGACGCTACCGATGACGTACTGCACCGACGACCGGGTCGGGCTGCTCTACGAGGGCGCCGAGCCGGTCGCGGTCATCGCGGACGTCGAGGCCGACCCGCGGACCGGCCCGGCGGCGTACCGCGTGGAGCTGATCGGCGACGAAGTCGTCGAGACCCGGCTGGTACCCGTCAGCAGTTCTTGACCACGGCCTTGGCCTTGGCGCCCTTGCCCTTGGCGACCACGCACCGGGCCACCGTTCCGGCCGGCGTCGTCTCGGGAGGCGACGCGGCCGGGTAGGCACGGACCACCTTCACGCCCTTGGCGACCTTGCTGACGGTGAAGCCGGCGATCGGCTTGCCGACCCACTTCTTGATCACCTTCGCGCTGACCGCGACCCGCTTCTTCTTCGCCCGCTTGTTGACCTTCTTGGCGAGCGCCGCCGCCTTCGGTGTGAGCTTCGCGAGCGCGGCGTTGCGGGGGTAGGCGGCCCAGGCGGCGTTGTAGATCGACTCGGTGATCAACGAGCCCTTCGGCATGGCGGTGTTCACGGCCGCCCCGCTGGCGACGAGCTCGGACTTGGCGACGTAGGAGCTGGACTCGTACCGCCACGTCTTGCTGATCTTGCCGTTCCGCTCGACGCGGACGTCCACCCGTGCGGCGCCACCGGGCAGGTCGCGCAGCTGGAACAGCAGCGCACCGCTGGGCAGCTCGACGCGCTCGATCTTGTCGTCGGCGACGGCGGTGACGGCTGCCTTGGCCACCTCTGCCGGGATCATCGACGAAACACCGTCGAACATCCCGGCCGGCGGTGGCCCCGGCGGCTGGGCGGCGAAGTACGGTCCCGGCTTGCCGGCGAGCTCGAGCGCTCTCACATGGGGCGCGTCAAGGGCGCCCGGCGGCGGGGAGAGGTACTCCCGGGTGCCGTCGTATCCCTGGTAGACGTCGTAGTACGTCTCGTCCGCGGCCAGCATCTTCATGTGCATGTGCAGCCGCTTGGCCGCCCGGTCCATGCGCACGGTGTAGTCCTGGGTGATCGCCCCCCCGTCGGACTGGACGACATGTAGCTCCGCCCGCGACGGCAGCGCGTTGATCGGGTCGCTCACGCGGGCGAGCAGGTCCGCGCGGGGTACCGGGGGCGCGGCCTGCGCCGGTGCGGCGGTGGCCAGCGTCGCACCCAGGAGGGCGAGCAGGCCCGCACCCGTCGCCAGAGATCGCCGTACGCCCATCGTCTTTCCCCTCGTGCCGGTGTCGGGCCGCTCGGAAGATGATCGACCCGGTCGCTGACGGTAGTGCAACGGCCGACGTTCGGTTGGGACGTTGCGCCGTACGGGTGTCGCGCCTCTAGGAGGTCGGGCCGCCGGCGACGTAGAGCACCTGGCCCGACACGTACGACGCCTCCTCGCTGACGAAGAAGGCGACGGCGGCGGCGATGTCCGCGGGGCGCCCGATCCGCCCCACCGCCGTGCGCGCCGCCACCTGCTGCTGGAACTCCTCGAACGGCACCCCCAGCCGTTCGGCGGTGGCCGCCGTCATGGCCGTCTCGACGAACCCCGGAGCGACAGCGTTCACCGTGACGCCGAACCTGCCGAGCTCGAGGGCCAGCGTTTTCGTGAGGCCTTGCAGCCCGGCTTTGGCCGCCGCGTAGTTGACCTGCCCCCGGTTGCCCAGCGCCGAGGTGCTCGACAGGTTCACGATGCGGCCCCAGCCGGCCTCGACCATGTGCTGTTGGACCGCCCGGCACATGAGGAACGCACCGCGCAGGTGGACGTTCATGACGGCGTCCCAGTCCGTCGCCGCCATGCGGAAGAGCAGGTCGTCGCGGGTGATGCCGGCGTTGTTGACGAGGATCGTCGGTGGGCCGAGCGCGGACACGACCCGGTCCACCGCCTCCCCGACCTGCTGCTCGTCGGCGACGTCGGCGCCGACCGCGACCGCGCGTGCGCCTTTCGCCTCCAGCTCGGCGACGACCGGTGCGCACGCCTGCTCGTCCAGGTCGAGCACCGCGACGGCGCAGCCGTCGCCGGCGAGTCGGCGCGCGATCGCGGCGCCGATACCCCTGGCACCGCCGGTGACGACCGCCGTGCGGGTGGTGCGGTCCATGCTCACTCCTCCCTCGGACGGTCCCACGCTGCCACGTACGGCGCCGGCCGAGACGGCACCGGCCTACGCTGGCCGGGTGACGATCGTGCGCGGCGAGACCGGAGTGGCGCTCAGCTGGCGCGGGCGCGTGCCGTACGAGCAAGCCTGGCAGGAGCAGCAGGCGCTGCACGACGCGGTCGTGGACGGCGCGCCCGACGCCGTACTGCTGCTCGAGCACCCGCCGGTCTACACCGCGGGGCGCCGGACCCGGCCCGAGGACCGGCCCACCGACGGCACTCCGGTGGTGGACGTCGACCGCGGCGGGCGGATCACCTGGCACGGTCCCGGGCAGCTGGTGGGCTACCCGATCGTGCACCTGCCCAGCCCGATGGACGTGGTGGCGTACGTACGGCTGCTCGAGCAGGTGCTGATCGACGTCTGTGCCGAACTCGGCGTCGCGACGGTACGCGTCGAGGGTCGCAGCGGGGTGTGGCTCCCGGCGGACACCCCGCTGCAGGGCACGCGGCCGGAGCGCAAGGTCGCGGCGATCGGCGTACGGGTCTCACGCGGCGTGACCATGCACGGGTTCGCGCTCAACTGTGACTGCGACCTGTCCTGGTTCGAGCGGATCGTCCCGTGCGGGATCGCCGATGCCGGTGTCACCTCGTTGTCGGCCGAGCTCGGCCGCACCGTCACCGTCGCGGACGCGCTCCCGCACGTCGAGCGCCAGCTGCGCGCCCACCTGCCCGTCGCTTCCTGACACCCAAAGGGGCGATCAGCGCAGTTCGACTGCATCCCTCGACCCCAACCGGCGATCTTGGGAGGCCGCTATGCCTCCTCGCCACCGACGCCGGATGCGACGCGGTCACCGCACCGGAACCCGGCAACCTTGTGCGTCCCGTCGCAGAGCGGGGCCAGCCGCGACAGCCCGCACCGGCACAGCGCCATCGTCGCGCGGGTGCGTGGCAGCGGTGTGCCGTCGGCGCTGCGCAGCTCGAAGTCGCCGCGCACCAGGATCGGCCCGTCCGGGCAGATGGTGAGCTCGGCCTGCTGCGTGCGCGCTCCGGTAGGTGGAGCGGTGGGCGCCGGCGCGTCCGCCGCTGCGTCGTCGGCCGGCTCGCTGCAGATGCGCACCACTCGTTCCTACCGCACGATGGGACTTCTCGCCCCTCGACGCCAGGAGTCCGCCTTGCACCTGCCCCGCCCCCGCGGTTCGACGAGCGGCGCCCTCGCCGCGCTGCTCATGACCCCGCCGGACGGGACTGCGGCGCCAACGGTGCCCGTGCGAGTGCTGGACGACGACGTCCTCGCCGACGAGGACGCGCAGCTCGGCCTCACCATGCTGTACGAGCTGCACTACCGCGGGTTCGACGACGTGGACGCGCGCTGGGAGTGGCATCCCGGGCTGCTGGCCACGCGCTCGCGCCTCGAGGACACGTTCGAGCGTGCCCTGCGCGCCAAGGTCGGAGTGCTGCCGACCGTGAGCCCCGCCGCCGTGCCGGACGCGCTCTTCGAGCTGACGGGGGACGGCAAACGACCCGCGCTGGCGTCGTACCTCGCCCGCCAGGGGACCGTCGAGCAGTACCGCGAGCTGCTGATGCACCGCTCGCCATACCACCTGAAGGAGGCCGACCCGCACACCTGGGCGATCCCACGCCTGACCGGCCGCGCGAAAGCCGCCCTGGTGGAGGTCCAGGCCGACGAGTACGGCGGCGGCCGGGCCGAGCGCATGCACGCCACCCTGTTCGCCACCACGATGCGCGAGCTCGGCCTCGACGACACGTACGGCGCCCACCTGGACCGGGTTCCGGCGACGACGCTCGCCGCCCTGAACGTGATGACCTTCTTCGGCCTGCACCGACGGCTGCGCGGCGCCGCTGTCGGTCATCTCGCAGCGCTCGAGATGACGTCCAGCCAACCGAACCGCCTGTACGGCAACGGCCTTCGGCGCCTCGGCTTCGGTGCGGCGGCGACGCTGTTCTACGACGAGCACGTCGAGGCCGACGCGGTCCACGAGCAGATCGCCGGGCGGGACCTCGCGGGCGGGCTGTGCGCGGCCGAGCCGGAGCTCGTGGCCGACGTGCTGTTCGGCGCGGCCGTGTGCCTGCTGCTCGAGGGCGCCGCCGGCGACCACCTGCTCGGCTGCTGGCAGGCGGGCCGCAGCTCGCTGCGTCCGGCCGGGACCGCCCGCACCGACGCCGCCTGAGCGCCATGGAGCGGCTCGCCTGCGAGTACGTGCGGCCGCTTCGCTGGTACGGCGGGGAGGACGTCGAGGAATTGCGGGCGTACCTGCTGCTGCTGCGGCAGTGGGCCGACGTCACCGTCGTCGATGGCTCCGAGGCGCACCTGTACGCCCGTCACGCCCGCGCCTGGGGTGGGCTGGTGCGCCATGTGCCGCCGCAGCCCTGGCCGGGCGCGAACGGCAAGGTCGGCGGCGTCGTGACCGGCGTACGGCTGGCGTGCCACGAGCGCGTGGTGATCGCCGACGACGACGTGCGCTACGACGCGTGGACGTTGCGGCGCGTCGTCGACCGCCTCGCCGATGCCGACCTGGTGCGTCCGCAGAACGTCTACGACGAGCTCCCTTGGCAGGCCCGCTGGGACACCGGGCGCCTCCTGCTGAACCGGGCGTTGGGACACGACCACCCCGGCACGCTCGCGGTGCGGCGCAGCGGGTTCCTCGCCATGGGCGGGTACGACGGCGACGTGCTGTTCGAGAATCTCGAGCTGGTGCGTACGGTCGCCGCCGCCGGCGGTGCGGTGGCGGACGCGCCGGACCTGTTCGTCACCCGCCACCCGCCGCAGACCTCTCGGTTCTGGGAGCAGCGGGTGCGCCAGGCGTACGACGACTTCGCCCAGCCGGCGCGGCTGGCCGCCGAGCTGGCCTTGCTACCGCTGCTCGCGGTCACTGCGGCGCGGCGCCCCGTGGCGTTGCCGGCCCTCGCGGCCGCGGCGGTCGGGATCGGCGAGGTGGGTCGGCGGCGGGCCGGCGGGCGCACCCGGTTCGCCCCGACCGCCGCGTTCTGGACGCTGCCCTGGCTGCTCGAACGCTCGGTCACCGTCTGGGTCGCCCTCGCGATGCGGGTGCGCGGCGGCGTGCCGTACGCGGGCGGCCGGTTCCGCGTCGCCGCCCACTCGCCCCGGCAGCTGCGCCGCCGGCTCTCCCGCCACCACCCGCGTCACTGTCCTCAGGGCGGTATACGGACACGAAGCCGGCCCGTTTCCCGCCACCTGCGCAGTGACGTCGAAGGACGACGCGCGCCGGGTGCCGATCTGGGCGGGTCGTAGGCTGCTGGCGTGGGTACGACCGAAGGTGAGCGCCTCGTCGAGACGGCGGCGGACGGGCGGCGGATGCTGCGCGTCGAGGCGCGCAACGCCCAGACGCCGATCGAGCGCAAGCCGCCCTGGATCAAGACGCGGCTGCGCACCGGCCCGGAATACCAGCGGATCTCGGCGCTGGTGAAGGACGAGGGCCTGCACACGGTGTGCCAGGAGGCGGGCTGCCCCAACATCTACGAGTGCTGGGAGGACCGCGAGGCGACGTTCCTGATCGGCGGCTCGCAGTGCACCCGCCGGTGCGACTTCTGCCAGATCGACACCGGCCGCCCGCAGCCGCTGGACCGGGACGAACCGCGTCGGGTGGCGGACTCGGTGGCCACCATGTGGCTGGCGTACGCGACGGTCACCGGCGTCACCCGCGACGACCTGCCCGACGAGGGGGCGTGGCTGTACGCGCAGACCGTACGCGCGATCCACGACGCTGTGCCGGGGTGCGGCGTCGAGCTGCTGATCCCGGACTTCTCCGGCAAGCCCGACCTGCTCGCGCAGGTGTTCGACGCCGCCCCGGAGGTGCTCGCCCACAACGTCGAGACCGTGCCGCGGATCTTCAAGCGGATCCGGCCCGGCTTCCGGTACGACCGCTCCCTCGACGTGCTGACCAGGGCACGGGCCGCCGGGCTGGTGACCAAGTCGAACCTGATCCTCGGCCTGGGCGAGACGATCGAGGAAGTGGTGCAGGCGCTCACCGACCTGCACGGTGCCGGCTGCGAGCTGGTCACGATCACGCAGTACCTGCGCCCCTCCCCCCGGCTGCACCCGGTCGAACGGTGGGTACGCCCCGAGGAGTTCGTCGAGCTCGCCGCCACCGCCGAGCAGATCGGGTTCGCCGGGGTGATGTCCGGGCCGCTGGTGCGCTCGTCGTACCGCGCCGGCCGGCTCTACCGGCAGGCGCTCGCCGCCCGGGAGACCGGCACCCGTGCCGTGCTGCTCGCGGGCGGAGCCCGGTGAGGCTGCGCGCGGGCGGGGCGCGGTGAGCGCACCCGCGCCCGGGTCACCCGCGGCGCGTTCCCGAGCGTGCCGGTGACGCGCGCGTACCCGTCCGGCACCGTCGTCGCCGCCCACGTGTGGCCGAGCGCCGAGCAGGTGCCGGTGCCCGTCGACGAGCTCGTCCTGGACTGGGGCGGCCCGGTCGGTGATCGCCACCACGGGCTGACGATGAAGTCCGATGTCCGCCAGCGCCGCCACTACCCGCCGGGCACCGAGATCCGCAACCACCGGCAGGTGACGATCGTCGCCGCCGAGGAACTGGCGCAGATCTCGGCGGCCATGGGCATCCCCGCGGTCGAGCCGGGGCTGGTCGCCGAGAACCTGTACGTCACGGGGGTGCCCGAGCTCACCGCGACGCCGCACCTGACCCGGATGGTGTTCGCGGGCGGCGCGGTGCTGCTGCTCGGCGGTCCGAACCTGCCGTGCACCGTCGCGGGCGCTCTCATCGAGCGGGTCCACGGCAGCCGTCCCTCCGCGTTCCCGAAGGCGGCGATCGGCCGGCGCGGCCTCGCCGGCTGGGTCGAGCACCCGGGGGTCGTACGCCCCGGGGAACGCTTCGAGCTCCGCGCGCCCTGAGCCGGCCCGCGCCCGGCCACCCGTGCGCGTGCGACCCCATATCCTGGGATCGACCACCAAGACCCCTGGAGCAACTTCGTGAGCAAGGACGCGCCCGAGCCCAAGCGCGGGCGGATCGCCCAGATCCGCCAGGCGTACCGGATGACCAAGCAGGTCGAGCCGCGCATCGGCCTGGTGCTGCTGGGCTATTTCCTCGGCGTCCTCGCCCTTTTCGTGATCGTCGGCCTGGTGCTCCGGTCGGTGATCTCCTTCGCGATCATCGGGCTGCCGTTCGCGCTGCTGGTCGTCACGTTCATCTTCGGGCGCAAGGCCGAGGCGTCCGCGTACAAGCAGATCGAGGGGCAACCCGGAGCGGCCGCTGCGGCGCTGCAGACGCTGCGCCAGGGCTGGTTCGTGACGCCGGCGGTCACCGTCACCAAGAGCCAGGACATCGTGCACCGCGTCCTCGGTCGACCCGGCGTGATCCTGGTCGCCGAGGCGCCCGCTTCGCGGGCCGCGAACCTGCTCGCCAACGAGCGCAAGCGCACCGCCCGCTTCGTCCCGGACATCCCGATCCACGAGATCGTGATGGGTGACGGGGAGGGTCAGGTCCCCTTGCGCAAGCTGCAGCGCCACGTCATGAAGCTGCCCAAGGCACTGCGTCCCGCCGAGGTGACGACGGTGCGCCGCCGGCTCGACGCGCTCACGACGACGCCGTTGCCGATCCCGAAGGGGCCGCTCCCCAAGGGCAACCGCATGCCGCGCAGCCCCCGCATGTAGCGCGCCTACGGATCGGCGGCACGGACGCCGGCGCCCGACCCGGGGCTCAGGTGCGCAGCAGGACGGTTCCCACCAGGCGGTCGTGCAGGCCGCGCTGGTCGCGGTCCCAGATCAGCGCGGGCACCAGCAGGCAGAGCAGCAGGGTACGACCGAGCGCCCGCCACAGCCCGGGCGCCCCGCGCCCGTCGATGCGCACCACCTGCAGACCGAGCAGCCGCTGGCCGAAGGACGACCCGGCGAGCCAGGTGAACAGCACGACCTCGGCCGCGAACACCCCGAGCGTCGCCGCCGACGACCCGGGTGAGCCGTAGTCGAGCATCGGCAGGAACAGGCGTACCAGCAGCAGCGACGCGACCCAGTCGACGACGATCGCGGCCAGCCGGCGCCCGAACCGCGCGACCGAGCCCGTACCGGCCTCCGGCAACCGCAGCCGCTCCCCCGGGTAGTTCCACGGGGTGCCGTCGGGACGCGTGGCGGGGTAGACGGCGCCGGGGCCGGAGAGCACGCTCGCGAGATCGGCACGGGTCAGCCGGAACGACGCACCAGCTCCGTCGGTGCGTCCCTGCTCGCCGGTGTCGGTCATCGCCGGCCATCGTACGTGCGTCCCGCGCCGGCCCGGACCGGCGTGCCCGCAACACGCCACGGTGAGCGGCGACACGAAACGTGCCCGAAACACCTGTGTCACGGACGAGAAACCGCGCTGCCCTAACGTGGAGGCGCAGCGTCCGACAGCCGTCGTGCGCGGCCCGCGCACAGACAGGGAGGAGCCCGATGTTCGGCTCACCGCAGGAGATCCTCGCGTACATCCGGGACGAGGGCGTGGAGTTCCTCGACGTGCGCTTCACCGACCTGCCCGGTGTGCAGCAGCACTTCAACGTGCCGGCCGCCGGCCTGGACGAGGAGTTCTTCACCAACGGCCAGCTCTTCGATGCCTCCTCGATCCGCGGCTTCGCCCAGATCCACACCTCCGACATGAAGCTGCTGCCGGACGTCACGACCGCGTACCTCGACCCGTTCCGCCGGCACAAGACGCTCGACATCGTCTGCAGCATCGTGATGCCGCTCACCGACGAGCCGTACGACCGCGACCCGCGCCAGATCGCGGCCAAGGCCGAGGCCTACCTGCGCTCCACCGGTATCGCGGACACCGTCTACTTCGGCCCCGAGGCCGAGTTCTACGTGTTCGACGACGTGCGCTACGAGTCCTCGATCAACGCCAGCTTCTACCGGGTGGACTCGGCCGAAGGCTCCTGGAACACCGGTCGCGAGGAGCCCGGCGGCAACCAGGGCTACAAGACGCCGCTGAAGGGCGGCTACTTCCCGGTCCCACCGCTGGACCACCACGCCGAACTGCGCGACGACATCTGCGCGGCGCTCGCCGCCGTCGGGCTGCAGGTGGAGCGGGCCCACCACGAGGCCGGCACCGGCGGCCAGGCGGAGGTCAACTACCGCTTCTCCACCCTGCAGGCGGCCGCGGACGACCTGCTCAAGTTCAAGTACGTCGTGAAGAACGTCGCCTGGGCGCACGGGAAGTCCGCGACCTTCATGCCCAAGCCGCTGGTCGGCACCAACGGCTCCGGGATGCACTGCCACCAGTCGCTGTGGAAGGACGGGGCGCCGCTCTTCTACGACGAGCTCGGGTACGCCGGCCTGTCGGACGTGGCGCGCTGGTACATCGGCGGGCTGCTGCACCACGCGCCGTCGCTGCTCGCCTTCACCAACCCGACGACGAACTCGTACCACCGGCTGGTACCCGGGTTCGAGGCGCCGGTGAACCTCGCGTACAGCGCCGGCAACCGCTCCGCGTGCGTACGGGTGCCGCTCACCGGCAGCAGCCCGAAGGCCAAGCGGATCGAGTTCCGGGTGCCGGACGCGTCGGCGAACCCGTACCTCGCCTTCGCGGCGATGATGATGGCCGGCGTCGACGGCATCCAGAACAAGATCGAGCCGCCGGAGCCGATCGACAAGGACCTGTACGAGCTGCCGCCCGAGGAGGCGGCCGAGATCACCCAGGTGCCGGGGTCGCTGTCCGAGGTCCTCGACGCGCTCGCCGCCGACCACGACTACCTGTTGGCCGGCGGCGTCTTCACCGAGGGCTTCATCGCGAACTGGATCGGCTACAAACGCACGCACGAGGTCGACCCGATCCGGCTACGCCCCCACCCGTACGAGTTCGAGCTCTACTACGACCTCTGATCCACCACCCACCCCCCCACCCCGCGTGTCCCTGCTCGAATCGTCGCTAACTCTGCGAGTTAGCGAC
>OFIS01000031.1_pt1:0-190000 | contig 194838 bp, 165 predicted proteins | sample 1775071 | NCBI WGS metagenome assembly OFIS01 (sample SAMN08195774, study PRJEB24354) | sludge metagenome | isolation source: sludge from phenol fed wastewater aerobic bioreactor C | place: India: Nagpur | collected 2016-09-17
ACGGCGGCGTCGATCAAAAACCAAAGGGGGTCCTTCTTGGACGCCGATCCGGGGTCCCCTTCCAACGCCGATTGACACGCACTTCCATTCTTCGTGCCAGCTGTCGATTTTATACTGCAGACGCGGCGCTCCATTTTCGCCGAAAAAGACCGGCCGACGAATAGGTTTAACTTGGCCCTCGCTTCGCTCCACGTCGAAGCCAATAGCTTGAAGGTCTCGCCCCAATGCCGTGAGGACCGCGTCGCTTGTGAGGCCCTTTGCGTTGGTGATCGTGCAGATCGTTGGCTCGTGGAGGCGGAACACCTCCACGATCTCGTTTATGAAAGCGGGCGGAGGCTCGGTTCGGGGAAATGTGGAGAAGCGGATGTGCGACATTCACCTCTCCCTATCGACGACGACTAATCCGTCGTGCGCCAGCCAACGTCTTCCGAACACACTCTCGCTCCGGTGCGAGTAAACGTCAGAAAATCGAAACGTGCTGCAGCCACCGCAGGACAGCCTCAGCTACGCGATGTAGCAGCGCCACAATCTCTTCCTTGAAGACGACCCCAATCGTGCCCGCGGCTCCCCAAAGGGCCTTGGCAGCATACTCGCGGGCAAGGTCCTTGCCCTTCTCGATCAGCTTAGCGCCCTCTGCCTTTGCCATATCCAAGAGGTGCGCTGCCCAGGCGAGCTTCGCTCCAGCCTTTCCGACTTCGGCCGCGTCGGGTTCGGGCTTCGCAAGCTCGTCCCGGATGCCGTTTGCGGTCTCCTCGATGGCTGGCGCGACCCCGACGTCTTCGTCTATCGCCTCTGGAGGAAGGTTGTGGCCGATCTGCCCGGGTTCGGCTGGCCGGCTTTCATCTAAGGCACCCAGCAGGCTGTCAATTTGGGCAATGACGTCGGCCCTGAGATCCGCCTCGCCGGGCGTGCCGAACTCGCGCTTCAAATCGTTGTCGCTCAGATCGATTAGGGATTTCTCCAGATCGGTCGGCTCGTCCTCGGGTTCGTCGCCGAGCAAGGCGGAGAGGTCGCCAGCGTGGATGGCTTCCTGGTTCTCCACATAGCGCCCGAGCCGGCCGGGACGCACGGCGACCGCGCGTTCGCCGTCGCCTTTGTCCTGCGCGGCCCCACCGTCCTCGGCGGCGGACTTGAGCGTCGCGTCCGTGATCTGGATCGAGGGTGATGCGCCGAGCGCACCCAACCTGTGTTGAACGTCAAAGGCAGCGAAGACACCAAACTCTTCGCCCCATCCCAAAATCAAGGTGCGCCCGTCAGGCTCCGGCTCAAACTGTTCGATCCCTGTGATCTGAATCCGAAACTCGTGCTCGGAACGGCTCTTTCCGCCGTGCGAGAGGTTCCAGATATAGAGCCGGACATGATGTTCGACGCCGGCGCGAGACATCTTGAAGCGCGCCGGATGCTCGTTGCCCTTGGTGAGTAGTTCGATTACCCAGCCGCCGTCTGCGATCGCCTGCAGCGCAAGTCCGATCAGATCGCTCTTTTTCAGTCGAGCCATGTGTGCTCCATCGGCGGCCGTGTCAGGCCTTAGCGGCGTTCATGAGTACTCCCGCAACGTCGGGTGGCAGCTTGTCGCCCTTATCGAAGAGTTTGAGCCCTTCGTTCATGAGGTGCTCGATCAGCCGATAGGGCTGAGGTTCCTCAGGAAAGAGGGCCTCTACGACGGCCTTGAGTCCACCGTCGGCGTCCACGCTTCCGACGTTCCATTTTGTGCCGGCGCCTTCAGACGTGCCGCGCTGCACGCCCCGTTCGATGGCGTGAGCCATGGCGAATTTCGCCGCTTCGATCTCCGATCCAAACTGACCCGCGGCCACGAGGGCGGCCAAGATGCGCTCATTACCGTTGGTGATCCCGATGGTCTTCTTGTCGGGGCTCATGCCACAGGTTCCTTGCGTTGAACGAGTTCGGTGTGACGGGCGGTTACCCGCTCCAGGCTCCACTCCGCGCGAAGGCGTCCCTTGAGCGCCTCGCGAGCGCGAGCCGGTGGCATTTCCTCTTCGTAGACTAGCAGAACCACTTGGTCGGCCATGTCTGGGAGGGCATGCACAATTCGAGCCCGGTGCCCGCCGTCAAGTCGCCCGAACGGGGAGTCGATTACTATTGGGCCTCGAAGCGGTGCGTTGTTCTGTAGGGCCGCTACCAGCGAAAGGGCGACCACATGCTCCGCACCGGCTGAGCGAACGGGAATGTCCGTATTGTCCTTGTGAACAATGGTAAGGCCGTACCCGTCGTTGATCCGCAGCCCGCCGTAGTCAGGCTCCGTAGTCAGCAGGAGGAAATAGCGCGAAGCATCAGCCTCGACACGGCGACGCAATTGTTCCCGATAAACGCTCACGGCGTCCTTGAAGAGATCCAGAAGATCGGACGCGAGCGCTCGGCGCCGGCGCTCGACATCGAGCTGGCCGCCAGCGAGCTTGTCCAGTTGGCGCTGCAGCTTTTCCCTGAAGGTTTCGTTCTTCAGCAAAGCCGCGCGGCTTTCGATCAACCCATCTTCCAATATCTGGATCTGTCGGATGACGTTGTCGTAGTCGTGTCGAAGGCCCCGCAGTTCATCCTCCGTGCCGTCGCTAATTTGGCGGTCCAGCTCTTCGATCTCGGCCTTCTTGGCGTAGACGTCTCGCTCGATTTCTTCGAGCCCATTCCATAGCAAGACCAGTGCCTCTGGGTTCGCCGTCGCCAGCTGTTCGTCGATGGCGTCAAGCCGGCGTCGCAGGCTGCCGAGTTCGCGTTGCATCACCTCTGGGACGGCACTTTCCTCGCTAACGGCTTGCCGGATCTTCGCTTGAGCCGCCGGAGAGACTCCTTGCAGGCAGGTTGGGCATAACGGATCGTGATCTTCGGCCAGACTGTGGAGAACCTGGGCCCGGGTCAGGGCGATCTGGAGCTCACCCTCGCGCGTTCGCAGGGCAGTGGCAGCGGCCAACAACCGCGGTTTCAACAGCGCCGACCAGGCGGGTCCCATCGCCTTGCTGATCAGTTCTCGCTGCTTGTGGGCGCGAGTATTGAGGCCGTCCACCTCATCCTTAAGGCGATCACGCTTGTCGAGTAGCGACGCCAGGCGTTCCCGGCGGCGCATATCATCCTCGATGGCCACCTTTCGGGTGCGTTCAATCTCGAGATCCCGTTCCTGGCGGAACAAGTCGTTGGTGAGTACGTCCCGCTCCTCCACCAGCGACTGGAGTTGGTTGCCAAGCTCGCGGGTTTTCTGATCGCCCTGCGCTTCAAGCGCGACGCGGGCGTCGGCCCGGTCCAGTGCTGCCTTCAGGCTATCGCGCGACGCCGTAAGCACGGGTAAGCCCAAAATCCGTTCAATTGCAGCACTGATCTTCGGCCCGATGTCGGTGTCGCCGTGGAGCAGGTCCTCATATTCTTGGAGCAACTCCCCGTCGAAGAGGAAGAACCGCGCGATCTGCTCTGGAAGGATTCGTTCCAGTTCGACCTTCGCTTGTTGTGGCCCGAGGATATGGCCACCCCGTTCAAGGTAGTAGTCGATCTCATAATCATCGTCCGTGGTGGGCGCGATGCCCCGCACCTTCGGCCGACACGTCCGGGTGAGCCGATAGTCGGCACCGGCGTAGGTCAATTCTAGACGGACTTCAAAGCCGTAGATACCGTCGGCGCGCGCCTCCCAATTCTCGGTGTCATGCCAGGAAACGTCGCGCCTCCCACGTCCGATGATCTTGCCGATCAGGGCGAACCGAATGGCGTTCAACAAAGTGGTCTTGCCGCGCATATTCTCGCCGAAGAACACCGTGACGCCGTTGCCCTCGGGAAACCGGAATACCTGCTCCCCTTTGAACGCGCCGAAATTCTTTAGATGCAACGCCTTGAGCATAAGCATTAGGAGACCTCGCCCAGCCGTCGCGACAGAAGTTCATCGATTACGCGGGGCAAGTTGTCGATCCCAGCGCCGTCTGCATGAAGCCGAAGAATCTCCAACACCAGCTGACGATCGAGGTGCGGAAAGCGCTCCGCGCGTAGACGCTCCACGGTGTCGGTGAGAGTCGCGTCCCGGGCGACATTGAAACTGTCAGGCATCCGGCAACTCCTTAGACGACGCATCGTCAGCGTCGGTTTCAAAGCCATTCGACAAGTCGGACCAATCAATCCCAGCCTGGGCCGCCAGCCGTTTGAGATCGGTGACGGCGGCCGGATTGATTGCATGCGTGCCAAACTCAATCGCCCGCGCCAGCTCACCCTTAAGGATGGAGCCGCCCAGATCGTCAACGTCCTCAGCTTCGGGAGCAACGACGATGTCGTGGACATGGGCCAGGGCCTTGCCTGGATAGCGGCGCAGAACGCGGCCGCGCCGCTGGATGAACTCGCGGGGGTTCTTCGACGAAGCCAGGATCAGAGCGTGCGAGACCGCGGGAATATCCACGCCTTCATCGAGGCAGCGGATTGAGACGACGACACCACCTCTTTCGCTAAAGACCTGGAGGGTCCGCGCACGGTCTCCCGGCATACCCGAGTGGTATTCATAAACGTCGGGAATGCCACCACCGCGAATCGCTTCCTTCACCTGCGCCAATTGACCGCTGTCGTCGCAGTATATAATCCAGCGCTGCCCAGGCTTGTAGTGCTTAGCTAGGACTTCCGCTGCCAGACTGACCTTGCGCTGTGCGCCCTTTATGATCCGCGATCGCTGGATCAGGAGGAGCTTAAGGCGGTTGGACAGGGGCTCGGCCCCATCGGCGCCCGCCGCTTGGCTCCGCGCATACAGGCGCCGAAAGGTTTCTGTGACTTCGGCCCACCTCTGAGCTTCGTCAGGGGTGAGCTTCACCGCATGCGGATAATAGGCGTAGGGCGTCAGCGCGCCGGACCGGATCGCGTCTTCCAAAAGGAACGGGGGCGGAACTACGCCCTCGAAGTAGTCCAGGATCGCCTGTGAACCCTCCGGATCACCAGCCCGCCGCGGTGTAGCGCTCAGGCCGAGGCGAGGACCGGTTTCCAGTTCGAGGATCCTGCGCGCCTGTATGGCGCCTAGGCGGTGCACCTCGTCCGCGACCATGAACAGATGCTCACCGCCGACACACAGACCCAAGAATTCATCCGAGGCCGCCGTCTGCATTGTGGATAGCACCGCACGCGGGCGCGAAGCATCGCCAGGCCGGGTCCAAGCCCGCAGGCGTCCGGCATCGCGCCAGCCATCGTTTCCCCCGCCACAGACCAAGAGTTGAAGACCTGCGCCGCCGAAGGTCGCCCGCAACTCGGCCTCCCACTGCTGCAGGAGCAGATCGCTGGGGACCAGGACAAGCGCCATCTCGCTGCGCCGAAGGCTGTCTTGGAGCGCGCAAAGGGCGGTAAAGGTCTTTCCCGACCCAGTAGCGTGTTCAAATATCCCGCGCCGGCCGCGTGCATTCCAGGCTTCTAAGGCGGCGACCTGGTGCGGGCGCGGAGTGCGGCCTGTCGGACGATTGGCGTCCGCGGACCATCGCGCGGCCTGTTCGAGTTCCTCGCAGATCTCGTCCACAAAGTCCGGCCACTTCGCGGCATCTGACGCTGAAACAATGGCGTCGCGCGCAACCTCAGGGAGGGCGCGCGTGACCACGCCAGGATAATTATCGTCCCAGAGGCGCTCGAAATAGTCGACCTCATCTGCGATGCGCGCGCGTTCGCCATCGTCGCGCCAGCTCGCGAAGACGTCGACAGATTCGAGATTTCCGTCGCGCGCCAGTCCCGGCCAGGTCTCGTTCATGGACCCTTTGAAGACCACCTGATCCTTCGCGAGGTCGGTGAGGACTCCCACTTTGTCGTGAAAGAGACGCTTCGGTCGCCCGCCCGCCTCGGTTCCAACCCAGGCAACTTTGCAGTCGATAAAGCCCAAGGCCACGAGGCTCGCCAGCACGCGCGCCGGTTTGGCGAAGCCCTCGCTCTCCAGCAGTTCAGTGAAACTTTCAGCAATCTGCCGACCAGCCTCGACCTCGGCGCGCTCGGAGTAACCTTCGCGGAGCGCCTCGTGGTCAATCTCGGAAAGCACGGGCGAACAAATCAGACGCATCCGTCCGCCGGCCTGCACGAATGCCTTGAGACTTGGCCACGCGAGCAGGAAAATGGTGCTCGAGAAGTATCCGACAGCGCGGTCATACCGAACCGCGGACCGCACAGCGGGCAAGTAGAAGCTCTCCGCAATGTCGTCTTCCGGCTTGTGATAAGCCCTCTTGAATTCATGCTCCCGCAGCATCCTCATCTGGCGCCCTCCGCCAGTCGCTCGCGCGTGAGCTCGATACGGCGAACGATCGCGTCGGCTAGACGGCTGGGCGGCGCGGCCAACAGAGTTTCAGTAACGGCAGGTCCATCCGTCGGCCGCAGCCGACGCTCTTGGACGGCCAGTTTGCCGGCGGAAGCCTCGATGATCGTCTCGGCCTTGACCTGGACATTCCGTGACCAAGCGAAATCGTTGTACAGGCCGCCGTCCCAGAGGATGAAAACGTCTTCTTCGGCGGCGTAACCTGCAAGAAGCACGATGCGGCCGTCCGAGTGGTCGAACGTTCCACGGACCCCGCGCCCCTGGCCAGGAACAATGAGTTGGACCTTATGTTCTCCGAGGGGGCGCCCGCCGGGTGGCCGCGTCGCATTGAAGAGATACACCCTGACCCGCCCCGGTAGCGGTGATGCCAAGTCAATCTCAAGAGGCTTGCGCTCAAGCGGCGAGTGAGAACGCACGGCGCGCCCAAGCGCGTCAGTGAAGCGCCGGTGGAGTTCCTGTTGCGACACGCGTTCCGTTAGCGGTTTGACCCGCCCGCCTTCCGGGGCAGCTTCGTGAGTCTCCCGAGGCGCCGCGTGGCTGACATGATCTGGTGCCGACAGCGGGGCGTCGCCCGCGGGGGCTGCGGTGGTGATGTCGGCCGTCGCGGCTTGGGCGTCTTCACCCGTCGCCACCCGTTCAAGCCATGACTCAAAATCTGCCCGGCGGACTCGCCATTGTCCCCGGACCTTAAAACCTGGGAGCTCCCGTTCGCTCAACATCGCGTTGACCGTCCGCTCCGCCAGCTTCAAGCGCGCGGCGATGTCGCGAACGGTCAAGATGTCGTCCAAAGGCGATTCCCCTGCGCTAGCTGCGGGAACTGCCTTTATGCGGCAAACGGCACAGCTTATGAAGCTGTAGCCTCAGCTTTACGTTAGAGTCAAGTTTAGGCGTCCTCCATGGCGGCTCGGACCTCGCTGAAGGCGGGGAAGCTCTGATGGCCGCGGGACGCGAGCTGTCGCATCACCTCAGCGTGGATTCCCTGCAAGCCGCGGGCGGCGACCTCTGGCTGGCTTCGCGCATCTTTCACCAGCGCGCGCAGGTCGAGCAGCTTGCAGTCTTCCTGTCGGCTCTCGACGGCGTGCTGTGGCTTCCGCAAGTTCATCACGACGTCGAAATGGGCCACGTCCTCGTGACCGTCGCGGCCCTTATACCCCTTGTGACTTTGTTGCTTTCGGTCGAGCGAAGCGGCCTCGTGGAATTCAAAGCCGGCCGCCGAGGCGGCCTCGCTCAAAGCGCCCCAAACCTCGCCATCGGTGTTGTGGAATACGACGGTCGCCCAGCCGCCCGGCTTAAGGACACGCGAGACCTCCATCATGGACGCGGACATGAGGCCGGCATAGTCCTGAAGGGTTTTGCCGCCATTGCCGACAGCCAGGGAGCGGTTCACGACCGCTTCCAGCGTCAAGTCGGTGACACGCCCAAGCCAAGCCTCCCAAATGAGATTGCAGTCGGCGTAAAAAATGTTCGAGCCGAACGGGGGATCGGTGAAGACGTAGTCGATGCTGCCAGACTCGATTGCCGAGAGATGGGTGGCGCTCCCCATCAATACCCGCGGTTCAGCCCCTGTCGGGGTAAACTCCCTATAATAGGCGCGTAGCTGCCCAATCTTTTTGCGCATCACCTCGAGGACATTGGCTTCGGCAGAGAGCTGAGGAACGTAGAGCGTCCCGGTCAGCGGTCTATGTCCGCCGCGTGCATTGAAACGGCGCATTCGTGTCCCGTGCCAAGCAGTATTGGTAAAGGCGAAGGCGAGGGCGCGTCGCAACCGATCGTCCGGTTCCGCTCCAATAGCCTCCCAAAGGTGAGCGAGGGCGATACGGTTGCGATCGGTGTACATGTCCCGGACGGAGCGAACCCCTTGAAGATGCAGCGCGCAGCGTTGGTACATTTCGCGATCTGGGCCGAGTGGCACGTCAGGGAATGGCATTTCCGCCGCTTCAGCTGCCAACGCCGTGGCCTGTCGCACGTCCTCGGGCTTTGCTGCGCGCTCACCCCGGCTCCCATCCTTCCGCTGGAATGCGATCCAAGCGGGGACATTGTCGGTTACCTCAAAGCGGCGCCGATCAGCATCGTGTTTGCAGATTGGGCAGGTAGTGGATCGACCTAGCTTTCCGGTCCGGCGATCCATCGTGCTCCACAGAAGGAACTCCGCCCGGCAATTGGGGCAACGATGTTGGGTGCTCCAGAGCGTCCACCGGATCTTGGCCGGTTTGCCGAAATCGTCCTTCGTCGCGTAGAGGCGATCGAGATGTTCCGTGACCGTGTCGGCGACCCGTTCGAAAGCCGCTTCCAGATCATCTGGGTCGCAAGGTCTCGTGTGGTTCCAGGCCAGATGCGCCGCCGCCGGAGAGAGGTCATTCAAGATGGCCTGGCGACCCACGAGAGCGGCAGATACGCCCGTCATGCCTGAGCCGCAGAAGGGATCGAGGACGACATCGCCAGGCTTGGTGAAGTGCTCGATAAATGGCGTGATCGCCTCAGGCGGCACTTTGGTATGATAGCTATGTGCGGTGTAGAGCGCGGTGTTGCGGGAGCCAGGCACAAGGCGACTGAGTGGCGGCTGCGAAGGTGATGATGATTGCTGGCTCACGGGCAGCGGCGTGTCAGCCAAATAACCGGCGACGAAGTCGGTGACTGGCGCCTGCGTCGCCGTGTGAGCGCCGAGACCTGCCCGGCGTGCTTCAATAGACTGAATCGTTATGCCGGTCGCCGACAGGTCAGCCTGAAGGACGTCCCGTAGCACCGCCGTGTACAGATGGTCGGGCTGCGAAGCGCCTTCGGATAACGCGCGCTGGATCGATGCATCCACGAAGGCCTGTGGAGCTGTGGTTCGGTCGCGCGCCGGTCGCGATCGGTGTGCAAGACATAGGGTCAGATCCAGCCGGGTGACCCGTTCCTGGCCCAGTTGGCCCTTCACGCCTTTGATAGACGGCTGCCCCTTGTTGAGGACGTGAACACTGCGGGTCTCTAGGCCGGCGTCCGCTAGGGCATCCTGAACCTCGGTCCAGACCCGGTCGTCCGTGTTTGAGAATGCCAGCACGCCACAGCCGCCCCGCCGCATCACACGCGCAGACTCGGTAAAGGCTTGGGCCATCAGTTCTCCGTAGAGCGCGAGGTCTTTACCGCCCGCTGCCCGCGGGCGGCGCTGATTCACAACAATTTCTGACGTCTGGTCGGTCTCCGCCCCTAGCCAGGCGTCCCAAAGCAAGGAGCTGTCAGCGTAGAAGATATTCGAACCAAAGGGCGGGTCCATAAACACTAGGTCGACCGCCTGATCGGGGATACAGCTGAGGTTCGTGGCTGAAGCCTGGAAAACCTGGGCACGGCCAGAGGTTTCCGGCCGACTTTCATAGTACCGGAGCACGTCCGCGGCCTTACGCCGGAACAGGCTCCAGACGTTCCACTCATACCGGAGCGAAGACACGTAGAGCGTCCCGGTCATCACGTTCGTCGGACGCTTTGCGTTCCATTGATACCGCTTGGACGCCCGATTGACGCAGGCAGTGAGCGCAAACAGGAGCGCCTCTCGCAGGCGGCCGTCGGCGACCGCGACGATCTCGTGGCGGAGTGCGGCCAGGGCATGGAGATTTCGGGTGGTATAGAATCCCGCGGCGTTCGTTATCCCCATCGCCGTGTGCGCCGAGCGCCACATTTCCCGATCAGACCCAAACGCGGCCGAGGGGGTCCAATACGGAATGGCCGTCCCGTTCACCTCTTCGATCAGAGAAAGTTCAGCCGCGGTAGGCGCGTGATGCGCCATTCGGCGCCCTGCCGCCGAGGTGTGGGTCTCGACCGGGGTTTCGCCGATCCAGACAAGGTCGGACTTGGACAGAATGGCCGTGCACTGGGGGCAGATGAGCTCTTGGCCATCGCCCTCCTGCAGGGCAGCCCAGTAGGTGATCTTTGAGGCGCACGCATCACACGCGAAGATGTCGCTCCAGACGGTGTATTCGATGCGGGCCGGGTCCTTGCCCACGGGTGTGTAGAGCCAATCCATCGTCGGCTTCACAGCCGCCTCGAGGCGGTCAAGCGCCGCCTTGAACTGCTTGGGATCGCAAGGCGCTGTGTAATTTCTTGCGATGTGAACCGCAGCTGGCGACAGGTCCGAAAGCAGAGCGTGACGGCCTAAGTCCACGGCGGCCACCCCGGTCATCCCGGATCCACAGAATGGGTCGCTGACCAAATCACCCGGCTCGGTGAATGCCTCCACAAAGGGCCTGATCGCCGAAGGGGGCACCTTGGTGTGATAGCTGTGCGCCCGATAGGTAGTGGACGCTTTGCTGACCTCGATCATGGGAGGGATTGCGCGTTCAGGCGCCGCGCCAAGCTTACGCGCCGGCTTCGACGGAGGCTTCGTGACCGGCGCCTTTGGGTAGACGATCGCGTCCTGTTCAGCCCAAAGCCGAACGGCGGTGGTCACGGATACCGCGTCGGTTTCGATCGCTCCCTGCACATCCTTGGGAAGCCGCCCAGCTTGAAGTAGCAGCATTTCTGCCGGGACGCCCAGGATCCCGCTCAGTTTCGTAGCGTGATCCTCCGTGAGGACACGCTTTCCGCTCTCAAGAAGACTCAGGTAGCTTTTGTCCACTCCGAGTTGATCGGCAAGGGCCTGCTGAGAGAGCCCGAGAGCTTCGCGACGGCTCCTGATTTGCCCTTCGCTTTGCCCCATAGCGCAACTCCCTTTTACAGGAAGCAAGAGTCGCACTGTTGACAAGATTTGTCAACGCCAATTTGGCCCAAAAGATCAGCACTTTCAATCTCTCAGCCGATCGCGCGCCTTGGGTTCACATCTTGCTGGGCAGAAACAAATGTTCTGTTCTCGTTAGAGGATTTGCTCCGCTGACCGTCATGCGCAGCGCGCTAAGAGATTCGGCGCGCGCGATCGGCTGAGAGATGCGACGTATTCTGGTTGCCTGCGCGCTCGCCGGTGGCCAGCGCCCAACAACGTGGTATCCGAGGCAAAAGATGGTTCGCCCCGCTCGCTACAGCACAGAGGTGCCGGTGCGATGTCCGGCGCTGATCGAGATGCTTGTCGACGGAGCGCGACGACGCAGGCAATGCCTAGGCGGGCGGTTTTCCACAGGGGGGATGGTGGACACTCTCGACATCGGTGGTCACCAAGTGGTCACCAAGCAAAAAACGACAAAACTGCCTCTCGGCAGTTTCGCTATAAGTCATTGTCTTTCTGAAGAATTTTGGAGCGGGCGATGGGATTCGAACCCACGACCCCAACCTTGGCAAGGTTGTGCTCTACCCCTGAGCTACACCCGCATCCATGAGCCGGCGCGGTGTCCCGCGCGGCAGGTGCGTGTCTATGCCAAAAGCCGCGGAGGATTGCAACAGGCTTTCGCAAACGTCCGCGAATGGGCAACCGCAAGACCGCCAGCCTGTTGAAAACTCCGGGCGCCGCCGGCGGGCGCCCGAGGCCCCCGGGAACTCCGGCGGGGCGTCGAGGCTCCGGCCTCCCCTATAGATCCCGGGCGGCGCATCGAAGCTCCCGCCTCCCCGACAAATCCCGGGCGGACGGCGCCGGCTCCCCCATCCGCACGGGCGCGGTGGCGCGGCGCGCCTACCACATGTCGGAGCGCGCGAGCCCGCCCCGCCATTCCGCCAGCCGGCGGAGCGTCGCCGGCGACAGTTCGGGCGGCAGCTCGTCGAGAGGGAAGAATTCCGCCGCGATGATCTCCAAATTGGCCCCCGGGCGCGGGCCGGCGTTCACCAGATCGGCGCGATAGCAGACCACGTGATCGCGCCCGCCCACCTTGGGGTTGAAGTAGACACCGTGCAGGTGCAGGGGCCCTGCCACCTCCACGTTGGCCTCCTCCATCAGCTCACGACGGGCGGCGGCCTCCGTGGTCTCGCCCACGTCCACGCCGCCGCCGGGCAGGTGCCAGCCCGGCACATAGGTATGGCGCACCAGGAGCAGATGGTCGGCCGCATCGGTCGCGATCACCCGCACGCCGATGGTCAGGCCGTGCCGCATGCGGCGCAGGAAGGGAAAGAACGGCAGCATGCCGCCTTATACCCCATCCCGCCCGCCGGTGCGCGGGTCGGATCCGCCGGCCTGCGGTGGGAATCGGGCGATGGATCTCCGGCGAGGGTGCAGGGGAGCCGGCCGCGCGCCGGGTGCGCCAGCGGCGCCCGTCGATCTGGGCCAGCCGGTGCCCATAGGGTGCGGCCTGCGGCTGAGGCGCGAGATCGGCTGCCCGTGCGCCGCACGCGCCATCGCGCGAAGGCCAGATCCATGGCTCCCCATCCCGACCACGCCGGTTTTGCTTGCGCGACGGGCATGCGAGCCGGATAATGATCCCTCGGCCTGGGGTGCCGTGCATCGGGCGCGGCTGAGATCATACCCATCGAACCTGTCTGGATCATGCCAGCGTAGGGAGACGCCGATGAGCGCGAGCTTGTCGTCCTTGCCAATGTCGTCCTCTTCATCCGCCACGGGCGCGGCCCGCCCGCGGGTGGCCATCGTCGGTGCCGGCGTCATCGGGCTGGCGCTCGGCTGGAAGCTGGCCGCGGCCGGCTGCGCCGTGGAGCTGTTCGATGCCGGCGCTGCGGGCATGGGCGCGAGCCATGCCGCCGCCGGAATGCTCGCCGCCTGCGCCGAGGCGGAGCCGGGAGAGGAAGGCCTCCTCGCCCTCACCCGCGAGAGCCAGATGCTCTGGCCGGGCTTCGCCGCCGAGCTGGAAGCCGCATCGGGCATATCGGTTGACCTTCGCACCGAGGGCACGCTCACCATCGCGCTGACCGCCGACGACGGGGCGCGGCTGCGCCATCTGTTCGCCTTCCAGCAGAGCCTCGGCCTGCCGGTGGAATGGCTGAACCCGGCCGAGACGCGGCGCCGCGAGCCCATGCTGACGCGCCAGATCGCCGGCGCCGTCTTCAGCCCCGAAGACCATCAGGTGGACAACCGCAAGGTGGCCACAGCTCTCAAGATCGCCGCCGCCCGGGCCGGCGCCATCCTCCACGAGCAGCTGCCGGTGCGGCGGGTGGCGAGCACCGGCGGCCGGGCCGAGGGCGTGCTGGCGGGCGAGACGCTGCACCGCGCCGACGTGGTGGTGCTCGCCGCCGGCGCCTGGAGCCGGGGCGTCGACATCACGCCCGCCGCGCCCCTGCCGGTGCGCCCGGTGAAGGGCCAGATGCTCGCCCTCGCCATGGATCCGGCCGCGCCGCTGCTCAGCCACGTGCTGTGGGCGCCGGGCAGCTATCTGGTGCCGCGCAAGGACGGGCGGCTCATCGTCGGCGCCACCACCGAGGAGAAGGGCTTCGAGACCGCGCTCACCGCCGGTGGCCAGCTCGCCCTCCTCACCAACGCCTGGCGCGCCCTGCCCGGCATCGAGGAATTGACCATTCTGGAACAATGGGCGGGCCTTCGCCCCGGCAGCCGCGACGATGCGCCCATCCTCGGGCCGAGCCCGGAGGTGGAGGGGCTCATCTACGCCACCGGCCACCACCGCAACGGCATCCTGCTTCTGCCGGTGACCACCGCGCTCATCTCAGCTCTGATCCTTCGCGGCGAGCGGGCATCCCTCGCCCTGCCGTTCGGCGCCGAGCGCTTCGCGCCGCGGCCGGCGGCGGAGTGAGGAGCAGACATGGCGCACACCCCCCTCGATCTCAGCATCAACGGCGCGCCCGAGGCCCACGCCGTCGCAACCATTGCGGAACTGCTCGCGGCCAAGGGCCTTGATGTCACGCGCCGGGGCATCGCCGTGGCGGTGAACGGCGCGGTGGTGCCGCGCCGGACCTGGGCCGACGCCCCCCTTGCCACGGGTGACCAGGTGGAGATCATCGAGGCCAAGCAGGGCGGCTGACGCGCGAGCCCCCGGGGCAACGCGCCACTCCCCCGCCGACACCGCAAGAGCGAACAAAGCAAAAAGCCAAGACCGCCATGAGCCAGACAACCGACCCCCTCGTCATCGCCGATCGCACCTTCTCCTCGCGCCTGTTCCTGGGCACGGCGGGCTATCCCAACCAGAAGGTGTTCCTCGACGCGCTGGAAGCCTCGGGCTCCGAGATGGCCACCGCCTCGATCCGGCGCATCAGCCTCGCCGGCTATGAGGAAAGCCTGACCGACCTGCTCTCCGGCCGCGTGCACATCCTGCCCAACACCGCCGGCTGCCAGACCGCCAAGGACGCCGTGCTCACCGCCGAGCTGGCGCGCGAGGCGCTGGAGACCAACTGGGTGAAGCTGGAGGTGATCGGCGACCGCGAGCTGCTCTATCCCGACGTGGACGAGCTGCTCAAGGCCACCGAGCACCTGGTGAGCGCCGGCTTCGTTGTGCTGCCCTATTGCAACGACGATCCCGTCACCTGCCAGAAGCTGGCCGACCTCGGTGCGGCCACGGTGATGCCGCTCGGCTCCATGATCGGCTCCGGGCTGGGCATCGCCAATCCGCACATGATCGAGCTGATCTGCGCCCGCTCGCCGGTGCCGGTGGTGCTGGATGCCGGCATCGGCACCGCCTCCGACGCGGCGCTCGCCATGGAGCTCGGCTGCTCGGCGGTATTGCTGAACACTGCGGTCTCCAAGGCCCATGATCCGGTGCGCATGGCGTCGGCCTTCCGCCATGCGGTGGAGGGCGGGCGCCTCGCGCGGATCTCCGGGCGCATCCCGAAGAAGCTGCACGCCGAGGCGTCGAGCCCGGAATTCGGGCTGGTGGGATCGTGAGCCGAAGGAACGGCGGCGCAAGCCCGCCCGGTCGGCGCGTGGGTCGTACCCGGCCAGCCGCCGAGCACGGTCCGACCCATGGAATGCCACGGCGCCTTGGGCGGTGCTGAGGCCCGCCGTGCCGCCCCTGCCCGATCCGCCCTTGCTCCTCATCACCGATCGCGCCCAGGCCTGCGGTGATCTCGCCACCGTGGTCGCGGCGGCCTGCGCCGGCGGCTGCCGCTGGGTGAGCCTGCGCGAGAAGGATCTTCCCGAAACCGACCAGCTCGCCCTGTTCGCCGGGCTGCGTGCGGCGCTCTCGGCCTTCGACGTGCGCCTCACCCTCCATGGCAGCGCGGCGCTAGCGCAGGCGGCGGGCGCCGATGGCGTCCACCTCCCCTCAGGCGCGGATCCGGCGGCGGCCCGCGCCCTGCTGGGACCCGGCGCGCTCATCGGCCTGTCCACCCATCGGCCGGTCGAGGCCGCGGCTGTCGACCCGGCGCTGCTGGATTATGTGACGGCAAGCCCGGTCTTCCTCTCCGCCTCGAAGCCCGGCTACGGCCCGGAGCTCGGGTTTGACGGGCTGGCCGCCTTCGCGGCGAGGGCATACGTGCCGGTGATCGCCCTCGGCGGGATTGACGCCGGCACTGCCGGCCTCTGCCGCGATGCCGGGGCGGCGGGGATCGCGGTGATGGGCGCCGTGATGCGCGCGACCGATCCCCGCGCGCTCACCCGGGACCTCGTTGCCGCTTTCCCGGCCGCGGCCTAAGGGACGGCGTAGGCCGGCTGGCGCTTTCGCCCTTCCGCCGTCTGCCGGCGCGGGGCAAGGTGCGCCCGCTCGTGCCGGCAGAGGGCACCGGCGACAAGAACCCGAACGAGGAGGAAATGCCATGGCCGTCGATCGCCGCAGCATTCTGGCGGGCCTTGCCCTGTGTCCCTGGTGCGCCGGGCTGGCGCAGGCCGCCGGGGGGCACTGGAGCTATGAGGGCCACACCGGGCCCAAGGAATGGGGGACCCTGGAGCGGGGCTTCCACGCCTGCGCCATCGGCGACCAGCAATCGCCCATCGACCTCACCGGCGCGGTGAGGGCGGAAGGCTCGGGCCCGAGCCTCGCCTGGAAGGCGCAGTCGTTCAAGGTGGTCAACAACGGCCATACCATCCAGGCCGACGCGGCGGACGAGGCCTCCACCGCCAGCATCGGCGGCAAGACCTACACGCTGCGGCAGTTCCACTTCCACGCCCCGAGCGAGCACGCGCTCAATGGCGAGCGCACCGCCATGGAGGCCCATTTCGTCCATGACGCGCCCGGCGGCGGCCTGCTGGTGGTGGGCGTGTTCCTGAAGCCGGGCAAGGCCAATCCCGCCTTCGCGCAGATTATGGCCGCGGCGCCGCGCAAGGACGGCGCGGCGAACGCCGCGATGCCCCTCGATCCCACGGCCTTCCTGCCCGAGACGCGGACCAGCTATCGCTACGAAGGCTCGCTCACCACCCCGCCCTGCTCGGAGGTGGTGGACTGGAACGTGTTCGCCACGCCCCTGGAGGTGGCGCAGGCGGACATCGACGCCTTCCGCGCCATCTTTCCCATGAACGCGCGCCCGCTGCAGGCGGTGAACCGCCGCTTCCTGCTGCGGCTGGACTGAGGGTGGCCAAGCCAGGCCGACGTTGCGCCGCTCCGGTTAAGGCACGCGACGGCGGAATATGCGGTACTGCAACCGCTCCGGCGTTCAGCGGCCACCAATGCTCCCGACGATGAAGCAGGGGCCATTGGACAAATCGCACGGCACCATCCTCAACCTGTTGGCATCCCAGCGGACAGGCACCATTGCACAGGGAGCATCCAACGCTCCGCAACTCTTCGATTCTGCTTCGGCAGGTGCCACCAGCCGCTCTGCCGTCAGGGCGACAAGCGCGGCGGCGATCACGGTGAGTACGATCTTGGTGTAGCGGTCCGTCATGATGCCCCTCAATCCGACAACCAATGGTGGAAAACAGAGGATCGCGCATTCACCACACAAAGAAAAGGGCCGGCGCAGCGCGCCGGCCCTCTGTATCAGCGGTTGGAAAGAAGGCCGATCAGCCTTCCTTGTCGGCCTCGTCCTCGGCCGCGCGCTGCTTCAGCGCGGCGCCCAGGATGTCGCCCAGCGAAGCGCCGCTATCCTGCGAGCCATACTGCGCCACGGCCTCCTTCTCCTCGGCGATCTCGAGCGCCTTCACCGACACCTGCACCTTGCGCGCCTTGCGGTCGAACAGGGTGACGCGGGCATCGAGCTTGTCACCCACCGAGAAGCGCTCGGGGCGCTGGTCGTTGCGGTCGCGGGCCAGCTCGGACCGCTTGACGAAGGTCGAGAGGTCGGTGCCCGTGAGCTTCACCTCGATGCCGCCGTCCTTCACGTCGGTGACCTCGCAGGTGACGATGGCGCCCTTCTTGACATCGCCGGCCTCGGCGAAGGGATCGCCGGCGAGCTGCTTGATGCCGAGCGAGATGCGCTCCTTCTCGACGTCCACGTCGAGCACCACGGCCTTCACCATGTCGCCCTTGCGGTATTCGTCGATGACCTGCTCGCCGGGACGGTTCCAGTCGAGGTCGGAGAGATGGACCATGCCGTCCACATCGCCGTCGAGGCCGAGGAACAGACCGAACTCGGTCTTGTTCTTGACCTCGCCTTCCACCACCGCGCCGGGGGCGTACTTCTCGGCGAAGGCCTCCCAGGGGTTCTGCAGGGTCTGCTTGAGGCCGAGGGAGATGCGGCGCTTGGCCGAATCCACTTCCAGCACCTGCACCTCGACCTCCTGGGAGGTGGAGACGATCTTGCCGGGGTGGACGTTCTTCTTGGTCCACGACATCTCGGAGACGTGGATCAGGCCCTCGATGCCCGGCTCCAGCTCCACGAAGGCGCCGTAGTCGGTGATGTTGGTGACGCGACCCTTGAAACGGGCCTCCACCGGATACTTGGCCTCGATGCCCTCCCAGGGATCGCCCAGGAGCTGCTTCATGCCGAGCGAGATGCGGTGGGTCTCGTGATTGATCTTGATGATCTTCACCTTCACCGTCTGGCCGATGTTCAGCACTTCGGTGGGGTGGTTCACGCGGCGCCAGGCGATATCGGTGACGTGCAGCAGGCCGTCGATGCCGCCGAGGTCAACGAACGCGCCGTAATCGGTGATGTTCTTGACCACGCCCTCGATGGCCTGACCCTCTTCGAGGTTCTGCACCAGCTCGTGGCGCTGCTCGGCGCGGGTCTCTTCCAGCACGGTGCGGCGGGAGACGACGATGTTGCCGCGGCGGCGATCCATCTTGAGGATCTGGAACGGCTGCTGGTTGTGCATCAGCGGGCCGACGTCGCGGATCGGGCGGATGTCCACCTGGGAGCGCGGCAGGAAGGCCACGGCGCCGTCGAGATCCACGGTGAAGCCACCCTTCACCTGGTTGAAGATCACGCCGAACACCTTCTCGTTGGCGGTGAACGCCTTCTCGAGCTTGACCCAGCTCTCCTCGCGGCGCGCCTTGTCGCGCGAGAGGACGGCCTCGCCCATGGCGTTCTCGACGCGCTCGAGATAGACCTCGACCTCGTCGCCCACCTTCAGGGTGGTGTCCCGGCCGGGACCGGCGAACTCGCGCAGCGCCACGCGGCCTTCGGTCTTCAGGCCGATGTCGATGATCGCCAGATCCTTCTCGATGGCGACCACGATGCCCTTGACGACCGCGCCTTCGGCGGGCTCGGCCTGGCCGAAGCTCTCGTCGAGCAGGGCGGCAAAATCTTCACGGGTGGTTTCTACGGCGGACATTCACACTCCAAAATCTTTGCGCCGGCGTCTCGAGTTGCGAGACCCGTACCGAACGGATGTCCGGCCTTTCCTTGAAGGGAAACGCCAAGACGGCCGCCGAGGATCCATCGGCGGGCCGGCGCGAAAGGCCGTGCGGCACGGGAAATGTCGGAATCGTCCCAAGGCGCGCTCAGCGAAAGCGAGGGCGGGCTGCCTCCAGCGTGTCAGGGCCGCGTATCCCGCGACCCCTGCCCGCCCGAGCGGCCCCCACTTCGTGGGAGCGCGGCTCCGGACTGGCGCTTCAGATAGTGGATAAAATCTGCGCTTGCAAGGGCGGGAGGGGCAATGCCGGCCCGCGACCGCCCCTCCGGCGGCCGTTGGCGCCGGCTGGCCGCCGCCGGGAGCCCTCAGGCGAGGCGCGTGTCGAGCAGCTCGCCGGTGCGCTCCAGCACCGGATAGGCCGCCGCCGCCACGATGTGGGCGTTGATCAGCTTCAGGTCCCGCACCAGGTCGAGATGCAGGGTGCTGGCATCGGCGAGATGGACGAGGCCGGCGCGCAGATGCTCGAAATGGGTGCGCGTGGCAAGGTTCTCGCTGGCCCTGAAGGCGGCCTTCTCGCCCGCCAGGAGACGCGCCGCGCGCGGATCGGCGGTCATGAACAGGGAGGCGGCGAGGCGGACGTTCTCGCCGAGCCGGGTGAGCGTGGCGTCAAGCTCCTGCTCGCCCTGCTTGGAGAAGGACAGGCCGCGGTGCAGCCGCTTGGCGGCGTGATCCATGAGGTTGCGGTTCACCACGTCGCCGGCCTGCTCCATGTTGGTGGCGAAGGTCAGCACCTCCTCCATGCGCACCAGGTCGTCGGGGGTGAGGTCCTCGGGATCGAGGCTCGTCAGGTAGGTTTTGATCTCGCGGTTCAGCCGGTCGAGGATGTCGTCCATCGCCTGGGTCTCGGCGATGCTGCGCCGGTTGCCGGCGATGAGCGCCTCCCGCGCCCCGGCCAGCATGGCCTCCACGGTGTCGGCAAGGCGCAGGGCCTCGCGGGCGGCCGCGCCCAGCGCGACGATGGGCGTCTGCCGCGCCGCCGGCTCCAGATAGAGCGGCCGGGCCGGGTCGGCCGGATCGATCCGCTCCGGATAGAGCCGGCGCAGCAGCGCCGCGAACGGCGTCAGAAGCGGCATGAAGACGGCCGCGGTGACGAGGTTGAACAGGGTGTGGAAGTCGGCCACCGCCCGGCCGTTGTCCGGCTGGAGCGTCACCATGAGGACGCCGAGCGGCTGGATCAGCGCGAGGCCGAGGGCAACGCCGAGCGCGCGGTTGATCAGATTGCCCATGGGCAGCCGGCGGGCGGCGGGGTCGGAACGGCCGGGGCCCTCCACCACCGGGGCGAGCGCGCTGCCGAGATTGGCGCCGAGCACCAGCGCGAAGGCGGCGATCGGCGGCACCACCCCCTGCACCGCGAGCGACATCACGATCAGAACCACCGCCACGCTCGAATGCACCGCCCAGGTGAGCGCGGCGGCGAGGATCACATCCACCACCGGCTCGGTCGCCACGGCGCCGAGCAGCATGCGGAGCGACGGCGCATCCTCCAGCGGGCGCAGCAGATCGACGAGCTGATGCAGCGCGAACAGGATGAGGCCGAGGCCGATGAAGGCCCGGCCGAGGTCATGCGCGGTGGTGGCCCGGTCGGCGCGGAACAGGATGACGCCGGCCAGCACCAGCGAGGGCGCCGCCGCCGCCACGTCGAAGGACATGACCTGCACGATCAGGGTCGTTCCCACATTGGCGCCCAGCATGGCGGCCAGCGCCGGCACGAGGTCCACCAGGCCGCCGGCGGCAAAGCCGGTGACCATCAGCGCCGTGGCGGTGCTGCTCTGGAGCAGGGCGGTGATGCCGAGCCCGGCGGCGAAGCCCTGCCATCGCCCGCGCAGCGCCTTGCCGAGCACGGCGCGCAGGCGCGGACCGAGGGCCCGCTCCACCGCGCTGCGCACCATGTGCGTGCCCCACAGCAGCAGCGCCACATAGCCGGCAAGGTCGATCAGGGTGACGGAAAAGGTCATCGTCGCGCGGTCATCCCCTCCTCGCGGTCCGGCCGGGACCGCAGATCATTAGCCAGCTATAAGATGACGCGCATTTTGCCCTGCAGCAAGAGGCCGGGCACCGTCCCGGAGCGGCAGGCCGCGCCGGCCGCCCTTGCCCTCGGGGTATTCGACGCCGAACCGGCCCGCGCCTCACGCCGGCCGCGGCGCCATCACGATGCCTTCGGGAATGCCGCCGCCCGCGCTCGCGCCGAACGCGGCGACCGCCGGCGCCGGCCGGGCGGCGCGCTCCCCGTCCTCGCGCACCACCAGCACCGGGACGGCCGAATGGGTGAGCACCTTGGTGGTCTCGCTGCCCAGCAGCACCGCCGAGAGGCCGTGCCGCCCGTGGGACGACATCACGATGAGGTCGCAGCCGTTGTCCTGCGCGGCGGTGATGATGCCGGCATAGGGCTGCTCGCACTCCAGATGCAGCGTGCGCGCGGCAACGCCCGCCGCGGCGGCGCGCTCGGTGGCGGGGCGCAGCACCCGCTCCGCCCGCGCGCGCATGTAGGAACGGTATTCCTCCGGCGTGTCCGTCAGGAAGCCGGGGTCGCTGCTCAGCACGTGGAAGGGCTCGGTGACGGTCACCAGCAGCGCGTCGGCGTTGAGCTGGCGGGCCAGGTCGATGCCGTGCGTCACGCCGATCTCGGACAAGGGCGAGCCATCGGTCGCGATGAGGATCTTTCTATACATCGCATCCTCCCGTCTCGGAGGCGCCAAGCTTATCACGCGGGGTCCGTGCCGGCCGTTGCCGCACATCACATGACGGCGATCCCCGCGGGCGCGCCGGGCGGCGGCTCATTCGGCGATGATCTTCACCTTGTCGCCATACTTCAGCTTGGCGGAGGCATCGAGGCCGTTGAGCAGCAGGAAGCGCTCCATCTGCCGGTCCGGCACCTGCATGCGCGCGGCGAGCTTTTCCGTGGTGTCGCCGAAACCGACCGACACCACCCGCAGCCGCAGCGGCTTCACGGTTTCCGCCTCGGTCGAGGAGACCCTGCGGAAGGTGGCGGCGGCGGCGCGGAACTGCCGGTCGATGTCCGGCGTGAGCTCCCGCGCGGCGAAGATGAGGCGGTAGACGTCCGAGCCGAAGCGGATGGCGAACATGCGGAACGACCACTGGTCGCCCCGGGCGATGGCGGTGGCGGCGGAGAAGCCGTTGATGGTGAGGGTCTCGACGGTGTTGATCTCCACCCCGTCGATCCAGCCCGAGGCGAGATACTGCCCCAGCGACTGGTCGGCCGAGACGCGGACCGCATCGAGCCGCAGCGCCTCGCGTCCCGACTGGGTGGCACCGAGCACCGCCTGGGAGGTGTTCTCCAGCGAGAAGCCGTCGGGGGCCGAGAAGGTGAAGCCGAGCTTGGGATGGAAGAACTTCTTCCCCCGCACGAAGCCTTCCTTCGGGTCGTCGCCATACACCATGCCGTCGATGGCGGAGAGGTAGGCCGCCCGGTCGCGCTCGCCGTCGTCCTTCACCGCATATTGCCGCGCATTGGCGATGGCGATGGAGATGCGCTCCGGCGTCGCCGGGTGCGAGGAGAGGAAGTCCATGTCGGGCGAGGTGCTGCCGGCGGACCCGCCGCTGCCCATGGCGGAGGCCTTCATCTCGGCGTTGCGCCCCATCTCGCCGAGGAAGCGGGAGGCGCCGTACGGATCGAAGCCCGCCCGCGCGGCGATGCCCACGCCGATGGCGTCGGCCTCCAGCTCCTGGCCGCGGGAGAAGCCGGCGAGCGAGCGCTGGCTCTTCTGCATGGCGAGCGCGCCGAGCTCGGGGTCGTTCACCACGTCGGAGATCACCCGGCTCACCAGCACCGCCTGCTTCACCTGATCCTCGCGGATGACGGCGTGGCGGGCGATCACATGGGCCATCTCGTGGGCCAGCACGGAGGACAGCTCGGATTCGTCATTGGCCAGCGCCAGCAGGCCGCGGGTGACGTAGAGCGAGCCATCCGGCAAAGCGAAGGCGTTGATAGCCGGCGAATTCAGGATGGTGACGCGGTATTTGATGTCCGGCCGCTCGGAGGCGGCGACCAGCCGCTCCACCGCCTGCTGGATCAGCGCCTTGAGCTCGGGATCGTCGTACGCCCCGCCGTAGCTCGCCACCAGGCGCTCGTGCTCGCGGCGCTGGGAGGGGCTCATCTCGGCATAATCGGACGGAGGGGCCGGGGTGCTGAGCGGCACGCTCGCCTGGTCGAGGTCGAAGCTGGCGCAGGCCGTCACGAGGAAAGGCAGCGCCATGGGCAGCGCAAAGGGCAGCAGGCGGGCCAAGCCCTCCCTGCGCCGTGCCTGCGCGCTGCGCGCCTTATGGCTGCCGTGACCGCCGCTCACCTCGCCTCGCCTTCCGTCTGCTCCTGCCCCTGCGTGACGCCCGTCCAACCGGATTTAACCCCAGAATGGTTAACGCCCATCGGCTCAACCACAGTCAGCTCCAGCGGCGCGCGGGGAAAGACGGCAGGCCCGCCGTCCGCGCGTATCACCCCCCGCACGCGCACTAAGGTGCCGGGCAACATGGCGGGATCGAGGCCATCCCCCAAGATTGTGGCAGATTCCCCGCGATCGAGGACAATGGTGAAATCATCCTTCCAGCGCTGGCCGAAATTGAGAAACAAACGGTCGCGGGTCTGGCCGGTGGCGCGCACCTGCCCTTCGACGACGCTGAAGAGCCCCACCCGCGCGCCCACGTCCACCGGGTCAGCGGCCCTGGCGGTGGCGGCGGAAAACGCCCAGAGGCCACGCCGGGCGCGGCGGGCCTCATCCTCGGCGGCGAGGAATGCGGCGGCGCAGGGATCCGCCCCGTCCCAGCGGGCATAGCCCGCGCCGGCTGCGAGCAGAGCAAGGGTGAGGTCCTCCCCCGTCCCATCCGGACGCAAAAGGACGGCACGGCCCGCACGGCGCCCATGCCGGTCGGCGCGCGCCCGGGCAAGGCGGAGCGTCCCGCCGGAAAGCACGCCATCGGCCGCACCGGCGGCCGCCCGCGCGAGCTCGGGGAAGGGCTGAAGCCGGCTCGGCAAGGCGATGCCGTCGGGCACCAGCCGCTGGCCGTCGGACAAAAGGAGGCTGCCTTCATCCGACCAGACCGCGATGAGGCCGTCCGCCTCGTCCAGTCCGGACGCCGCGCCATGGGGCGCGGCGGAAGGCGCCGCGAGCCCGCAGGTGGTGGGCTTCCGCGGGTCCGCCGCTACGGGTGACAGCGCGCTTGAGGCACACAGGCCACCGCAGGCGATGGCCAAAGGGAGTCCGACTGCCGCAACGGCAGCCATCAAAGGGGCAGGTGCGCGCCGCCGCCGAAAACCGGGACCGTCCAGACCCTCGCCGATTGCGCGCCGAAACCCCATGCCGCTGCGTCTTCCGCCTCACCCGACCCTGCCCCACCCCTCGGACGGGGCGCGGCCGGAGAATAGCCCAGCCCAAGATGCGGCAGAAGGCACCCGGGCACCCCTCGCGCTTCACCCTTTCTTACCAAGCCTTGCGCGCGGCGGCGTGCGGCGCGTCACTCCGCCGCCAGGGTCTCGCCCTGAGCCGCGGCGGGCACCGCCGGCAGGCGCACGGTGAAGATGGCGCCGTTCGGCCCGTTGGCGACGCTGATGCTGCCGCCATGGTCGCGGATGATGCCGAAGCTGACCGACAGCCCGAGGCCGGTGCCCTTGCCCGGCGGCTTGGTGGTGAAGAACGGCTGGAACACGCGATCGAGGATCTCGGGCGCGATGCCGCCCGCGTCGTCGCCCACGTCGATGCGCACCATGGCGCCCATGGGACCGGTCTCCGTGGCCACGGTGAGGGTGATGCGTCCGGGGACCGCTCCCCCCTCCGGCGACGCCTCGGCACTCGCCTCGCCGGTCTCCGCCGCCAGCGCCTGCCGGCGGTCGTGGATCGCGTCGCGCGCATTCTGCAGCAGGTTGATGATCACCTGCTCGAGCTGATCCTGCCGGCACAGCACCTGCGGCACCTCGCCCACCCGCACGATGCTCACCTCCACGTCTTCGAGGTGGAGCTGCGCCCCCACCACCTGCAGCGCCCCGTCGATGGCGTCGAGCGCCGAGGTCGGCACGAGACGCTCGTCGCTCGGCCGGCCGAAGATGCGCATATGGTCGATGATCCGGCTCATGCGCACGGTCTGCTGGATGATCCGGTTGAGCTTCGATTCCACGTGCTCGGCCGGCAGCGCCCGGCGGATCCCGGCCAGGGCGTTGGCGGCGGCGAGGCGGATGACGCCGAGGGGCTGGTTGATCTCGTGGGCGAGGCCGGTCGCCACCTCGCCGAGGGAGGCGAGCTTCGAGAGCTGGTAGAGCTTGTTTTCCTCCATACGCCGCGAGGTCTGGTCCACGGCGAACACCACCACGTCGCGCGGGCCGCCGTCGGGCGCCGCCTCGGTGGCGATCTCGGTGAGCGGCGCCACCACGAGTTCCACCTCCCGCTCGCTCTCGCCGTCGCTCAGATGCCCGACGCTGTGCAGCGGAGCCTTGAGATCGGCGGCGCGGGCGCGGAACGGGGCGCTGCGCAGATAGGCGCCGACGAGGCGCGACAGCGGGCCGGAGACGCCGGCGCCGCCGATCTGCGCCGGACCGTCGGCCGCCACGTGCATCACGCTGATGCCCGGAACCCGGCTGATGGCCTCCAGCACATGGGCTTCGCGCTGCCGGGCGAGGGCCTGCAGCTCCCGCGCCCGCAACGCATTCTGCAAATGCACATAGCGCCCGGCGAGCAGGCCGACGATGAGCAGCGCCACCGCAAGGCCGGCCGCCGTGCCCCAGATGGCGGTGCGGAAGGTGGTGGTCTGCCCTTCGATGTAGTCCATCGAATAGGCCACCAGCACCATGAAGGGATAGCGCTCGGAATGGATGACGTAGCCCACGCGCTCCACCCCGTCGAGCGGGCTCGTCCCGTGGTAGGGGGCGCTCGTCCCGCGCTTCATCGCCGCGAAGACGGCGCTTTCCGAGACGTCGTCGCCGAAGCTGGTCTGCGCGCCGGCCCGGGCACGCACCACGCCGTCGTCGCCCACCAGCGCGATGAGCATGCCGTCCTCGACCCGAAGCTGCTTATAGAAATTGATGAAATCGGCGATGGCGTAGGAGGCGGCCACCAGCCCGCCGAAATGGCCGGTGCCGTCATCCAGCACCCGCTCCAGAAGGATGTTCCAGCGCTTGGTGATGCTGCCGATGACGGGCTTGCTGATGAACAGCGGCCCCGAGCCCTTGTCGGCCTCCATGTGGATGCGCACGTGCTCGCGCTTGGAGATGTCCAGCAGTTCGCCGGTGGGCGGCGACAGGTTGTTGGCGACGAAATGGCCGTTGCGGTCCACCACCGCGAGCTGCAGCACCGACGCCGGGACGGGGATGGCCTTCAACGCATTATGCACCTGAAGCGGCGTCCAGGTGCGGTCGTGGGTGGTGATGAAGCCCTGCAGCAGCCCGTCCACCTGCTCGACCGACTGCTCGAAGCTGCGCACCAGCAGGGCGGCCGTGCGGCGGGCATTGACCTCCGCCTCGCTGATTTCGGCCTTGGAATGGAGCAGGTAGAGCGCCAGCGCGGCGGCCAGCGGGATGCAGCCGACCACCACCACCAGCGCCACCAGCATCGAGGTGACGGGGTGGAGGTCCCGCCATGCGGCGGCAAAGGCGCTCCGGCTCCAGGTCATGGCGAGTATTTATGCAACGCGATCAGGGCGGCGCAAAGGTCTTCGAAGACCAGCGGCTTGGGAAAGCAGCCCTCCACCCCCGCCGCCCGCGCCCGCTCCAGGTCCAGCGGCGCGGCGTGGCCGGTCATCATCACGAAGCGGAGGATGCGGCCGGGAAAGGCGTTGCGGGCCGCTTCCACCAAAGCGATGCCGTCCATGTCGGGCATGCGGATGTCGGTCAGCACCAGGGAGATGGTGGGGTCCCTGCGCAGCGCGAGCAGCGCCTGGGCGCCGTTGGCCGCCGCCACGGAGCGGATATCGTGGTAGCCGAGCGCCTCCACCAGTTCCGCCAGATATTCGGGCTCGTCGTCGACGATCAGCAGCGCGCCCATCGCATTACCGACCCTGTCCTGAGGGGAGAAGCGAACCGCCGCCGCGCATGTCAGGTTTCCTCTTCGATTCCGGGCGGGCGGCGGTCAATGCCAATCCGTTCCATTTCGGAAGTAACCGGAGACCGATCGGGCGCACTGCCGCGCGGCGCCTTCCCCATCTTTTCCGGCGCCGGAGCAGGAAAGTCTTGCACCCCCGCCGGATCCATGGCGACGCTGCGGGGAAGAGATCGTGCCGGGTCCCCGACGAGAGGCGAGTTGTAAGGCGTCACGAAAGTGTGAAATGGTTGCAGCCACGCGGTGGTCACCTTCGGCCAGATAAATGGACGGGTGCCGCTTCAGTCCGCCGGCGGGGAGGCCCTCGCAATTGCGCCGCCTCGCAATGCCGCCGCACGGACCAACAACAACGCGCCGGAGCCGGCGGCCAAAGCTCCGCCAAGACGCGGCGTGGGGGGAGATGATGGACGGACAGACGCCGAGCGGACCTCGTGTTCTCCTGGTGGATGACGACATCGACGTGCTGATCGAGCTTCAGGAGGGCCTCGCCGCCCTGGGCATTCCCGCGCGCACTGCGGCCACCGCCGAGGAGGCCCTGGCCATGGTCGAGCGCGACCCGGCCCTGCAGGTGATCGTCACCGACCTGCAGATGCCCCGCACCGACGGCATCGAGCTGCTGCGCAAGCTTTCCGCCCGGCCTCACGCGCGGCCGTTCGCCGCCATCGTCATCACCGGCCATGCCTCCCTCGACCGGGCGGTGGGCGCGCTGCGCCTTCATGCGGTGGACTTCCTGCAGAAGCCGCTCTCCGCCGACGAGGTCGCCCACGCCATCCGCCGCGCCTTCGGCCTGGTGGAGGACGACGAGGCGGAGGAGGCGGGCGCCCGCCAGGCCGCGTCACCCGCCGCGCCCACCGCCCGCCCGGCCTATCTCAAGGCCCTGGTGGCCGCCCGGGCGGACCGCGACGCGCTGTTCGCCGCCGGGCTGTTCTCCGATCCGGCGTGGGAGATGATGCTCGACCTTGCGGTGGCGGAGGCGAGCGGGCGGCCGATCTCCGTCACCAGCCTGTGCATCGCCTCGGGCGCGCCCACCACCACGGCGCTGCGCCGCATGGACGACCTGAAGGCCGCCGGCCTGATCGACCGCGTGCCCGACCCGCGCGACCGACGGCGCGTGCTGGTCCGGCTCACGGCACAGGGCAAGGAGCGCATGGAGGCCTTCGTGAGCCGCCAGGCGGGACGCTTCGGCATCACCCTCGATTGAACGGCGGCCCGCCGCCGGCCATGGTGAACCTCTGGTCACCGGCCCTGTCCGCGCGTGCCTAAAGCTTAAAATTCGGTCGCTATCATGCTGATCACGGCGCCAATGTGCCTGCGGCGTGACCGGCGCCCAAGCTTTCGGCAACCGAGCACAGCCCCCCGCGCGCTCGAAGCGCAAACACAGGCACCGCAAAGCGCGGAAGATCCATCCAAATCGGAGTCATCTATTCTTTCACGGCGCGTGAGGTGTCATTAAATACTTCCAGTCAGCGATTGCGCAACGTGGGCGTGTTCCCCCCTCATGCACCACGCCCCGCTTCCGGTTCGCCGGAAGTCGTGCTGCCGGTCGCTACGAACCCATGCCAAGCCCTGACCGGCATGGGGAAGCGGGCCGGGTGGCTTTCCCCCAAGGGGTCGCCCGGCCCGTGAAACAACTCTCCCGCAACGACCCGCCCCGCGCCGCCTCTGGCGAAAGCCATCGCTGCCGCGCAATCGGCAGGAGCCGCGCGGCGCCTTCGGATATGGCCGGAAAAATGGTGTCCCCGGCGTGACTCGAACACGCGACACCAGGTTTCATCCCACTTCGGCTTTCGCCGCCACGGGCCGCACGGCCCGCGTTCGTGGTCTGGACTATCCCTTCGCCCTAGCCTCGCGAGGCCCATGCCTCGGGAGCCCTTAGGCGCCGCCCGTCTAGTCTCTACACCTTCCCCGCATGGCGCAGCCGGCGCGGGGCTTGGCTCGGGATCGGCATGGCGCGCGCGCCGAAGCTTTCCCCGACTTTGAGCGGATTCACGTGGGGCGTTTCCGCCTCGCGTGCCCAATTCTTAGGAAACCTGTGCTCTATCCGGCTGAGCTACGGGGACCCGCCCCTCCTATAGCCGAAGCCGGGCAAGCCGCGCCAGAGCGAAACCGCGCGGCCCACAGCCGTTCTCGCCGCCCGTGCCCGCGCGGCCAAGACCGGCTATGATCGGTGCGCAACAGCCCCAGCCGGCGAAAGGAGCGTGCCATGCCCGCGTCGCGCAGCATCGAACCCAAGCGGCCCTCGGACCGGCGCACCCACACCCATTCCTACAGCGAGGACGTCAACGAGGCGCCCTCCCAGGTGGAAGGCGAGCCCGTCGAGGTGGAACGCGAGGTCCCGGCGGACCAGGAGGAGAACCCCTCCATCGAGCGCCTCGAGCCGCACAAGCCGCCGCCCCCGCCCCTGTTCGAGGAATGAGGACGGGGCGAACGCTTCGCGCTATGGATGAACGCGCCCGGCCGGATCGCCCGATTCGGACGGCGTGGCGAACCGCCAGCGGAGGGGGCGAGACGCGGCCCGATGACGGATTTCTCCTGCCTCTACAGCCACGAGTTCGTGCGCCTCGCCGCCTGCGTGCCGAAGGCCCGGGTGGCCGACCCCGATTTCGCCCTCGCCCGCACCCTGGAGCTGGCGCAGGAAGGCCATGCGGACGGCACCGCGCTGATGCTGTTCCCCGAGCTCGGCCTGTCGTCCTATGCCATCGACGACCTGCTGTTCCAGGATGTGCTGCTCGATGCGGTGGAGGGCGCCGTCGCCCGGCTGCTGGAGGCCTCGGGCGCACTTGATCCGGTCCTCGTGGTGGGCGCGCCGCTGCGCCGCGAGGGGCGGCTTTACAATTGTGCGCTGGTGATCCATCGCGGAACGCTCCTCGGCGTGGTGCCCAAGAGCTATCTGCCCAACTACCGCGAATTCTACGAGCGCCGGCATTTCACCTCCGGCCTCGGCGTGCGCGGCGGCACCATCCCGGTCGCCGGACGCACGGCGCCGTTCGGCGTCGATCTCCTGTTCAAGGCGGAAGGCGGCGTGCCCGTCACCTTCCACGTGGAGATCTGCGAGGACGTGTGGGTGCCCCTGCCTCCCTCCACCCGGGCGGCGCTGGCGGGGGCGGAAGTGCTGCTCAATCTCTCCGCCAGCAACATCACCATCGGCAAGGCGGAGAACCGGCGCCTGCTGTGCGCCGACCAGTCGTCGCGGGCCATCGCGGCCTATGCCTATTCGGCGGCGGGGCCGGGGGAATCCACCACCGATCTCGCCTGGGACGGCCATGCCGCCATCTTCGAATACGGCGCGCTGAAAGCCGAGACCGAGCGCTTCGCGCCGGACTCGGTCAAGGTGACCGCCGACGTGGACCTCGGCCTCCTCCGCCAGGAACGCATGCGGGTGAACACCTTCGGCGACTGCGCGAAGGAGGAGCTCGCCGGCGCGCCGGCCTTCCGCACCCTCACCTTCCCCCTCGACCGGCCGGAAAGGGCCATCGCGCTGCGCCGCGAGGTGCCGCGCTTTCCCTTCGTGCCGGCGGACCCGGCGAAGCTGCGGGAGAATTGCTACGAGGCCTACAACATCCAGGTGCAGGGCCTTGCCCAGCGCCTTTCCGCCACCGGCATGCAGCATGTGGTGATCGGCGTCTCCGGCGGGCTCGATTCCACCCAGGCGCTGATCGTGGCGGCCCGCGCCCTCGACCAGCGCGGCCTGCCCCGCGCCAACGTGCTGGCCTACACCCTGCCGGGCTTCGCCACCTCCGACGAGACCAAGGCCAATGCCTGGGCGCTGATGACGGCGCTCGGCGTCACCGCGGCCGAGATCGACATCCGCCCCGCCGCCCGGCAGATGCTGGCCGACCTCCACCACCCCTTCGCCAGCGGCGAGGCGGCCTATGACGTGACCTTCGAGAACGTGCAGGCGGGCCTGCGCACCGACTATCTCTTCCGCCTCGCCAACCAGAACAATGCCTTGGTGGTCGGCACCGGCGACCTCTCCGAGCTGGCGCTCGGCTGGTGCACCTATGGGGTGGGCGATCACATGTCCCACTACAACGTGAACGCCTCGGTGCCGAAGACTCTGATCCAGCACCTCATCCGCTTCGTGGCCAATTCCGGCGACGTGAGCGCGCAGACCGCGCGGGTGCTCGGCGCCATCCTCGCCACGGAAATCTCGCCCGAGCTGGTGCCGACCGCGCCGGGGGCGCAGATCCAGTCGACCCAGGCCATCGTCGGGCCCTATCCGCTGCAGGATTTCACCCTCTTCCACCTCACCCGCTACGGCATGCGCCCTTCCAAGATCGCCTATCTCGCGCACCACGCCTGGCGCGACGCGGCGGGCGGCACCTGGCCCGCCGATCTGCCCGAAGCGGAGCGCCGGGCCTACACGCTCGCGGAGATCAAGCACTGGATGGGCGTGTTCCTGCGGCGCTTCTTCATCAACCAGTTCAAGCGCTCGACCCTGCCCAACGGGCCGAAGATCTCCTCCGGCGGCGCGCTCTCGCCCCGTGGCGACTGGCGTGCGCCGTCCGACGGCAACGGGCGCCTCTGGCTGGAGGAGCTGGCCGCCAACGTGCCGGACCGGGCGGACTGAAGCGGAGGCTCAGGCCGCGAGGCGGTCGATCAGCGCCAGCATGGTGCGGAAATCCGGCATGGGCACCACCTGATCCACCCGCGGCAGGATGCGGTCCCGGACCAGGGGGTTCTCGATCTCTCCGGAGGTGCCGAGCGGGCCGCGGAAGCCGTGGCGCGTCCAGGCGATCTGCTGAGCCTCGCGGCCCATCAGCAGCTCGATGAGCCGGTCCGCCTCCGGGGCGATGGCGATCAGCGGATGGGCGGAGAAGACGGTGGGCTCGGGATAGAGGATCACCGGCTTCGCCGTGCCATCGGAATTGAGGCGGCGCCAGCGCTCCTCATCCTCCAGCACCCATTCGATGAGCTGGTTCTCGTAGCCCACCACCAGAGGCTGGGCGCCCGGGCCGCCGGCCACGTAGTCCTCGAACATCTTGCCGGAGGAAGAGGGCTTGTAGCCCATGCGGGTGAAGATGGCGGCCACCTTGTCCAGCACCGCGGGCAGGGTCGAAGGCGTCACCACCTCGCCGGCCAAAAGGTTGGCGGCGAGGCCGGCGAACATGAAGCCGGAGTTGGAGCGGTTGGGATCGGTGGAGAGCAGGCGCAGCGAGCCGTAGAGCGCGCCGACCCCCACATCCGCCCAGGTGCGCCCGGCGAGGATGGCGTTCAGCAGCTTGGCGAGATCGAGCCGGTAGCGCACCTCGCCATCGGCCGTGGCATAGCCCGAGGCGGCGAGCCCGCGGGCGATCCCGTCCCAGGAATAGACCACGATGGGGGAATTCAGGATCACCTGGTCGCGCTGGACCTTCACCCCGCTGGCGCGGGCGAGGTCCACCAGCACCGAAGACGACGGCCAGAGGAATTGCGGATGCTGGTCCAGCAGCGCCGGCTCGCGCACCATCTCGATGCTGCCGGCGCGCCGCGCATCGAGCACGAGGCCGCCCTGGCGGCGCAGGAGCGAGACCACCTCGGGGTCCTCGACGAAGCGCTCCTTCTCGCCGCCGATGAAGCCGAACAGCTTTTCCGCCTCGCCGAGATAGCCGCGCAGCAGCGGGCTGGAGCGGCCATAGATGAGGGCGCCCGTGGCGGCGGCGCTGAGCCCGAGGATGCCTAGGCCGAGGGCGCGGCGGGAGATGGCCATTCAGGAGGGTCCCTTCTCGCGCGGCGCGGCGACGGGCTCGGCGCCGATATCTTCGGCCAGCGACCGGCCGATGAGCTTCAGCTCCACGTCGAGCACATCCAGCTCGGCCTGGGCGAAGCTGTCGGAATAGAAGGTGAAGGCGTGGTCGAGCTTGCCCAGGATGTCCTCGATCTGGGCCCGCCGCGCCGGGTTGGGACTGCGCTGGCCTTCCACCACCACGAGGCCCTCCGCCATCTCCGCCGCCCGCGGCAGGTAATAGGTGAGGAAGCGCCGCATCACCGGCAGCTTGCCCGGCTCCTCGGCGAGGCAGTCGAGGATGCTCTGGGCGACATCCGCCATGTGCGCCACCTGCGGCGCGGCGGTCTGTGACTTCAGCTGGCGCGCCGCGGCGTCAAGGCGCGCCACCTCCCTCTCCCCGTCCTCGATGAGGCCGGCCACCAGCTCGGCCTGGGCACGGCCCACCCGGTCGGGATTCACCCGGTCGATGGCGCGCGCCGGCGCCAGCAGCACCGCCACCCCGCCATAGATGGCGAGGGCGATCGGCAGCACCGCCCAGAGCGGCAGGGCGAAGCCGAACACGCCCACCGGCACGGCGACGGCCGCCGCGATGCCCGCCACGATATGGTTCCAGCCGTTGGCGCCGCTCAGATCCATGGGTCAGTTATATCCCCGCACCGCACGGAAGGCGTCCACCAGATCCTTGCGCCCGTCGAACACCCGGCCGCCGGTCTCGGCGGTGAGCTGGTCGAGCTGGGTGCGGTCCGCGTCGCCGAAGGTGATGCCGAACACCGGCACCTTGCGCCCGTCGCGCCGCCAGTCGCCGAGGAAGGCGTCGAGCCCGTCGGTGCTGCGCCCGTCGGTGAGGATGACGATGGCCGGCAGGTAGCGCCCGCCGGCAAGATCCGGCCCCATGGCCCGGAGCGCGGCGCGAGCGCAGGCATACATGTCGGTGCCGCCGCCGGCGGCGAGCGCCTCGCCCCAGGTCCTGAGCCGCGCCTGATCGGCCGGCGCGCCGGAGCCCTGCTCCAGGGTGCCGGGAACGGCGGTGAAGGGGATGGCATAGATGCGGTCCTGCGGCGACCATTGCACCAGCAGATCGCGCGTGGCATCGGGCGAGAACAGAAAGCCCATGGCCTGATGCAGCTGGTCCATGCCCGCCCCCTCCATGGAGCCCGAGACGTCGAGGCAGAGGCCGGAGAGCGAGGGCCGCCGCAGCGCCTCCTGATAGAGGGTCAGCGCGGCCCAGATCACCTTGGGCTCGGGCAGGCGGATGGCGGTGACCGGCCGTCCGGGATCGAAGTTCCAGGCCGGCACCGGCTTGATGGCGGCGGCCCCGGCGAGGGGAATGCGCCGGCCGGTGGCGGCGATGCGCGCCTGGATCTCCGGCGAGAGCAGGAAGCTTTGCAGATCCTCGACGAAGCCCTCCACCGCGGCGCCCCGCCCGCGGTCGAGATAGCCGAGCGGGCTGTCGGACACCGCGACGCCATCCTTGGGATAGACCAGCCATAACGGCTCGCTGCCGCGGGCGACGAGCGCCTGATTGGTCTCCATCAGCACCGCCTCGTAATTCCACATGGCGGCGTAATGGGTGCCCTTGGCATCCTGGTCGAGGAACAGCTCGCCGAGCCAGCCGCTGGAGCCGGAGGTGCGTTCCACCCCCGCGAGCAGCGCCCGCGCCTTCTCCTGGATGGCGGGATCGCCGAGATCCTGCGCGGTGAGGACGTCGCCCTTGCCCGCCGCCGTCGTGAGCATGGCGAGATAGGCGCTCGCCCCCGAATTGGACTGGGTGGCCGAGGACATGAGGAACTTCAGCTCGCCCCGCTCCACGGCGGCGATGATGTCGGCGGTGGTGACATCGCCGCGGGTCCAGCCGAGCGCCTCGGCCTTGGATTTGCGCACCCCCAGCACCACCGGGTTCTGCGAGATGGATTTCAGGTGCTTGACCTTGCGGCCCTCGTCGAACAGGTCGATCCAGATGGAGGCGGCCGGCCACACCGCATCCGCCTGGAGCGGCTGGGTCTGCGATTTCAGCGCGAAACCCATGTCGAGGGAGCCGAGGTAGGACACGGTGCAGGTGGCGCGGCGCTTGGCGCAGAATTCCTGCACCAGAGGCTCCAGCGGCTTGTTCTCCGAGCCGGCGACGATGGCGACGGCCGGCCCTTGCTCGCCGCATCCGGCAAGGGCGAGCGGCAGGACGAGCAGCAGCGCAAGCGCCGCCATCGCCCGCAGGCCGCGCCATGCGCCCCCTCCGCCGGCCGTGGAGCGCCGGCCGCGCTGCGGGGCGCTGCGGCCGTCATCGCCCCGCAGCGCCCGGCCCTCGCGTGCGTCCATGGGGCTCACGCCGCCGGGCCCGACAGGACGCCTTTCAGCTCCTGCGTCAGCTCCGCCATGCGGGCCTCGGCCTCGGCGCGCTTCTGCCGGCCTTCCTGCTGCACCTGGAGCACCCCGCTCACCGTGTCGATGAGGTCGCGGTTGGTTTTCTCCAGGGTCTCCATGTCGATGACGCCGCGCTGCGCCTGCTTCTCGATCTCGATGGCCTGGTCCTTCATCATCTTGGAGGCCTGCTGCATCATCTCGTTGGTGGCGTCGGAGACGGTCTTCTGCAGGTCGAGGGCCTCCGACTGGCGGGTGAGGCCGAGCAGCAGCACCATCTTCTGCTTCCACACCGGAATGGTGAGGTGGGTGGTGGCCTGGAGGTTCTCGATCAGCGTCTCGTCGCCCGCCTGCACGATGCGGATCTGCGGCAGTTGCTGGATGCCGATCTGCCGCGCCTGCTGAAGATAGAAGATGCGCTTCTCCAGCCGGTCGAGGGCCTGCACCGCATCCTGGTAGTCCTGCGCCGCCATGAGGCCGTCGCCGGCGGCCTGCGCCGCATCGGCCCGCGCCTTCAGCGCTGCCAGGGGACCGGCGCGGAACTCCTCGGCAAAGGTCTTGCCCGCGGCGATATGGGCTTCCAGCGCGGTGATGGACTGCTTGGTCTCCTCGTGCAGCTCGTCGAGCAAAGAGATGTCGCGGCGCAGGGTGTCCTTGTGGCGGTCGAGCTCGATGTTCACCGCCTCGATCTGGCTGGCCACGTCCTCGAACTTGCCGATGAAGCGGGTGAGCCGGCTCTGGGCGGTGGTGAACAGCTTCTCGATGAAGCCGGCATCCTGCACCGAGGCGGGGTCGAGGCCGCGCGCCTTCTCGATCACGTCGAGCAGCAGCTTGCCGGTCTCGCCCATGTCCTTGTTGCGGGTCTGGGCGAGGACGCGGTCGGCGAAGGCCACCACGTCGCGCTGCGACTTCTCGCCGAAGCTCGCCACCAGGGCGCGGTCGGACAGATCGATGCCGGCCTTGATCTGGGCCACCTGCCGGGGGTCGGCGACCACCACGGGCAGGGTGCCGGGCGAGGTTTCGGCCACCGTCACGGGAGTCTCGGCCATCGTCATCCTCCACCTCGGCACCGCGCCGAGCGGGGAAGATTTAAGACAGCTTCATGACAGCGGCGTGATGGCCGGTCCGGCGCGCGACAGGATGGTGCGCCCGCCGCGCCGCAACCGCCTCAGGAGCCGCCGCGCTCCGACTTGTTGAAATTGCTCATATGGCCTTCGCGGGACGCCTGGGCGCGCCATGACTTGATGATGCCCTTGGACGGGCCCTCGGCCACGGTGCGCGACATCAGGCGGTCCATCTTCTGGCTGCCGCAATGGGGGCAGACCGCAACGTCCGACGCGCGCATCAGCAGCTCGCTGTCCTTGTCGCAATCCGCACAATGATAACCGTAGAGCGGCATGCGCAATTCTCCCGTCGGGGCCTTCGAAACCCCTTGTTGGTCAACATCGGCCGGCCCGCGCGTCCGCGTCCGCCATCCCGCCGAGAGGGCGGCGCGCAGGCCGAAGCGCACCCTGAAGGATGCCTCACGGCTTGATAAAAGCAAATCCGGGGCCAGATGAAGGGGCAGCGCCGCCCCCGACGGGCGGGGCGGGAGGGGACAGGCGCCCGCGTCGCTTGCCGCCCCCGCCGGTGACGGCTAGAAGAGCCGCAACTTCCCATTCCCTCATGACGGAGCCGCCGGCCCATGGCCTCCTACCAGTATGCCTACCACATGCACGGCCTCACCAAGACCTACCCGGGCGGCAAGAAGGTCTTGGACAACGTGCACCTGTCCTTCTACCCCGACGCCAAGATCGGCGTGCTCGGCGTCAACGGCGCCGGCAAGTCCACTTTGCTGCGCATCATGGCCGGCATGGACAAGGATTTTTCCGGCGAGGCCAAGCCCGCCGAGGGCGTGCGCGTCGGCTACCTGCCCCAGGAGCCCCAGCTCGACCCCGAGAAGACCGTGCGCGAGAACGTGATGGACGGGGTGGCCAAGCAGAAGGCCATCCTCGACCGCTACAACGAGCTCGCCATGAATTATTCGGACGAGACCGCGGACGAGATGACCCAGCTCCAGGACGAGATCGAGGCCCAGGGCCTGTGGGATCTCGACTCCAAGGTGGAGCAGGCGATGACCGCGCTGGGCTGCCCGCCCGACGACTGGGAGGTCACCAGGCTCTCGGGCGGCGAGCGGCGCCGCATCGCGCTCTGCCGCCTGCTCTTGGAGCAGCCCGAGGTGCTGCTGCTGGACGAGCCCACCAACCATCTGGACGCCGAGACGGTGAACTGGCTGGAAGGGCATCTGCGCACCTATCCGGGCGCCATCCTGATCGTCACCCATGACCGCTACTTCCTGGACAACGTGACGGGCTGGATCCTGGAGCTCGATCGCGGCCGGGGCATTCCCTACGAGGGCAATTATTCCTCCTGGCTCGGCCAGAAGCAGAAGCGCCTGCAGCAGGAGGGCCGCGAGGACGAGGCCCGCCAGCGCGCGCTCGCCCGCGAGCAGGAATGGATCGGCGCCTCGCCCAAGGCGCGCCAGGCCAAGAACAAGGCCCGCATCCAGCGCTATGAGGAGCTGGTGGAGAAGGCCTCCGCGCGCCAGCCCTCCGCCACCCAGATCGTCATCCCGGTGGCCGAGCGGCTCGGGCAGAACGTCATCGCCTTCGACCATCTCAACAAGGCGTTCGGCGACAAGCTCCTGATCGACGACCTCTCCTTCAAGCTGCCGCCGGGCGGCATCGTCGGCGTCATCGGGCCCAACGGCGCGGGCAAGACCACCTTGTTCCGCATGATCACGGGCCAGGAGCAGCCGGACGGCGGCTCCATCGCCATCGGCGATTCGGTGAAGCTCGGCTATGTGGACCAGAGCCGCGACGCCCTGGACGACAAGAAGACCGTGTGGGAGGAGGTCTCCGACGGCAACGAGGTGATCTACGTCGGCAAGAAGGAGATCCCCTCGCGCGCCTATTGCGCGGCCTTCAACTTCAAGGGCGGCGACCAGCAGAAGAAGGTGGGCATGCTCTCCGGCGGCGAGCGCAACCGGGTGCATCTGGCCAAGGTGCTGCAGCGCGGCGGCAACGTGCTGCTGCTCGACGAGCCCACCAACGACCTCGACATGGACACCCTGCGCGCCCTGGAAGAGGCGCTGGAGGATTACGCCGGCTGCGCCGTGATCATCTCCCATGACCGCTTCTTCCTGGACCGCATCGCCACCCACATGCTGGCCTTCGAGGGCGACAGCCATGTGGAATGGTTCGAGGGGAATTTCGCGGATTACGAGGAAGACAAGAAGCGGCGGCTGGGGCTGGATTCGGTTCTGCCGAAGCGGATTCAGTACAAGAAGTTTTCGCGGTGAGATAGCAAGGAACCATAGGTTGGAGACGCCGAAATGTCGGAGAAAAAAAATCTTGCCTTTCTAGAACGGCACTTCGACCCCATTATGCCTACACTCAACCCAGAGTCGGTTTTACAAAGATTGGAAGAGCTAGTTGAGCAGTATACCAATCTGAAAAGCGCCTTCAAACGATCGAAAAAACTTCGTGAAGAGGATTACAATTTATTAAACTATTATATAGTATCAGCGATAACTTGCTTGGAATGGCATGCGCGAGGACGCTTTATTGATTTCATATCGGCATATCCGAACAATATACGCAGCGAAGATGTTCAGTGCATTAGAAATTCAACCGTAGACATAGCAAAGAATGCGACAACCGTGGCTCAGTTGATTGGAGCCCATATAAATATCAGCTCCCATGAGTCATATTTTGGGATCTTTGATCGTATATTATTTACGATAAAATCAGAAAATAATGCATACTCACTTACTCGGGAAATCATTTGCTCAGATGGAACAAATAAATTAGAGAATCTATTTCGAGATCGCCATTCTCTCGTCCATGAAATAAACATAAATGAAATTGGTCCATATTTGCTGCGTGACAATTTTAGTTTTGATTTTGCCATAGACACGTTGCAGATGGTGAAGGCAGTCATCCTAGCATTAGAAACGGAAATTTCAGAAATAGCGCCACGCGATTTTCCAAATGTCACTGAAACCTGGAATGAAGCAGAAAATCTTCAAGATTTAATAAATGATGTTGAAATGGAAATTGAATCAAAACTAATAGAAGAATCCGGTGATCCTACTACATGGAAAAAACTTAGACGAAACTGGAAGCACGGATGGAATGCAGAGCGCGAGGCATTAGATGCTCTCCACGCCCTACGCCCTGTTCGTTGGATCGACAATAGCAATAAAATAAAGATTAGAATATTGAAGGAACGATACAAACTATTGAAATATATTAGTGCACAAATTGACGATCCCGCCGATTTTGAAACCCAAGATAACCCCGATTGAACTCGGATAAAATACAAACTTTCCTACAATTAAATCGCCACATCACACCGATATGCTCCGACGTTATACGGTCAAAGTCTCGCGAGCCGCTCCGCTTCCTCCATTCGAGATGCTCGCTCCCCCATCCGTAAACCACACCGCGCAACCATCCCCAAATCCCGCAGCATCCCGCCCAACCCCATGATATAGCTATCCGGCTCACCCCCGGGAGATCACCATGGCCGCGGAATGGGACGCCCGCCAGTATCTGAAGTTCGAAGCCGAGCGCACCCGCCCCGCGCGCGATCTCCTCGCCCAGGTGCCCCTCGCCGCCCAGCCGCTCAGCGATGGCGCCCTCGTGGTGGATCTCGGCTGCGGTCCCGGCAATTCCACCGAGCTGCTCGGCGCGCGCTTTCCCACCGCGGAGATCCTCGGGCTCGATACCTCCCCCGCCATGATTGCCGCCGCCGAGGCGCGCTTCCTGTCGGACAAGGTGCCGGCCGCGCTCTCCCGGCGCACCCGCTTCGCCCGCGCCGATGCCCGCACCCTGAAGCTCGACCGCCCGGCCGACCTCATCTTCGCCAATGCCGTGCTGCAATGGGTGCCGGACCATGCCCAGCTCTTCCCCCACCTCGTATCGCAGGTGAAGGAGGGCGGCATCCTCGCGGTGCAGATGCCGGACAATCTGGAGGAGCCCTCCCACGTCGCGCTGCGCGAGGCCGCCATGGCCGGTCCGTGGGGAGAGAAGCTGCGCGAGGCGGTGGCCGAGCGCACCATCCTGCCGCCGGTGGGCTTCTATTACGATCTTCTGGCGCCGCGCACCCAAAGGCTGGAGATCTGGCACACCATCTACAACCATCCGCTCGATGGCGCGGACGCCATCGTCGAATGGATGAAGGGCACGGCGCTGCGCCCCTTCCTCGATCCCCTGGAGGGCGATGAGAAGGAGGCCTTCCTCGCGGTCTATGGGGCGCGGCTGCGGGAGGCCTATCCCGCCCGGGTGGACGGCAAGGTGCTGCTCGCCTTCCCGCGCATGTTCCTCGTCGCCCAGCGCTGAGCGCCGCTCCGCGCCGCCTATTCCGCCGCGCGGGAGAAGGGCGGCGCCGGCGGGCCGTCACGCCCGGCCTCGGGCCGATCGCCGTGCCCGTGGCCCGGCGCCTCGTCGCGCCCGCCCACGAAGCGGCCGAGATGGCGGCCGAGGAAGCGGCTGAGGTCGTCCATCACCGTGAACACCGCCGGCACGAACACCAGCGACAGCACGGTGGAGGCGATGAGGCCGCCGATCACCGCGATGGCCATGGGCGCGCGGAAGGCGCCGCCCTCCCCCAGCGCCAGCGCCGAGGGCGCCATGCCCGCCACCATGGCGATGGTGGTCATCACGATGGGCTGCGCGCGCTTGCGCCCGGCCTCCAGCAGCGCGGTGGTGCGGTCCACCCCCTGCGCCACCGCCTCGATGGCGAAATCCACCAGCAGGATGGCGTTCTTGGTCACGATGCCCATGAGCATCAGGAAGCCGATCACCACCGGCAGCGAGACCGCATTGCCGGTAAGGAGCAGCGCGATGAACGCCCCGCCCACCGACAGCGGCAGCGAGATCAGGATGGTGATGGGCTGGATCACGTCGTGGAACAGCAGCACCAGCACCGCCAGCACCAGCATCAGGCCCGCCGCCATGGCCATGGCGAAGCCGGAGAAGACGTCGGCCATGATCTCCGCATCGCCCGCCTCCTTCAGGGTCACGCCGGGCGGCAGGGCATGGGCGGCGGGCAGCGCCTTCACCTTCTCCAGCGCCGTGCCGAGGGGCGCCTCGCCGACGAGGTCCGCCTCCACGGCGATGCGGCGCGCGCGGTCGTAGCGGTCGAGGGCGGTGGGGCCCTGGCCGAAGCGGACGTCGGCCACCGCCGAGAGCGGGACCGCCGTGCCCGCGGCGGTCGGCACCTTCAGCGCGTCGAAGGTGGCGAGCTTGGTGCGCGCCTTCTCGTCGAGTTGGACGCGGATGTCGATCTGCCGGTCCTTGGCGGAGAATTTGGCGAGGTTGGCGGAGATGTCGCCGATGGTGGCGATGCGCACCGTCTCGGCGATGGTGTCCACCGAGACGCCGAGCTCGGCCGCCTCGTCGAGCTTGGGCACGATGCGGATTTCCGGCCGGTCGAGGGCGGCCGAGGAGACCACGTTGGCCAGCTCCGGCACATGGTCGCGGATGTCCGCCTCGAGGGCGAGGGCGGCCTGCTCCACCGCCGCCCCGTCGCTGCCGGAGAGGATCACCTGGAACCCGCGCTGCGCGTCGAAACCGTTGGGGCTCCAGGAAAAGCGCATGTCGGGCAGGTGCGCGAGCTCGGCCCCGAAGGAGGCCTCGAAGGATTTCTGGTCCAGCTTGCGCGCGTCGCGCGGCACGAGGTTGATGACGATCTGCGCCTTGCGGATCTCGCCCGCGGTCAAGGCGCTCGCCCCGCTGCCGCCGGTGCCCGCGGTGGCGTAGACGCTCTTCACCTCGGGCCGCTCCTGGAGCAGATGGGTGATCCGGTCCGCGGCCTGCTGGGTCTCCGCCAGCGTGGTGCCGGGCGGCAGCTCCACCGCGAGCAGCGAGCGGGAGATGTCGTTGCTCGGCAGGAAGCCCGAGGGCAGCAGCGTCGAGAGGAAGATGCTGGCGACGAAGATGGCGAGGCCCATGGCGATGGTGACGAAGCGGTGCCGGAGCGACCAGCCGAGCAGCCGCACATAGGCCCCCATCACCCGCCCGTCGCCTTCGCCGTGGCGCCGGCCCGTGTCGCGCAGGAAATAGGCGGCGAGCAGCGGCGTGATGAGCCGCGCCACCGCCAGCGAGAACAACACCGCCACCGCCACCGTGATGCCGAACTGCTTGAAATACTGCCCTGGAATGCCGCCCATGAAGGACACCGGGGCGAACACCGCGACGATGGTCAGCGTGGTCGCCACCACCGCGAGGCCGATCTCGTCCGCCGCCTCGATGGCCGCGCGATAGGGCGACTTGCCCTGCCGCATGTGGCGCACGATGTTCTCGATCTCGACGATGGCGTCGTCCACCAGGATGCCGGTGACGAGGGTGATGGCGAGCAGGCTCACCGCATTGAGCGAGAAGCCGAGCGCGTTCATCACCCAGAAGGTGGGCAGGATGGACAAGGGGATGGCGAGGGCGGTGATGATGGTGGCCCGGAAGTCCCGCAGGAACAGGAACACCACCACCACGGCGAGGATGGCGCCCTCCACCAGCGTGTGCATGGCCGAGCTGTAGTCGGCCTTGGTGAAGCGCACGGTGGTGTCGATCTCGGTGACCGTCACGTCGGGATGGGCGGCGCGGAAGGCGTCGAGGGCCACCGAAACCCGGTCGTGGACATCCACGTCGGAATAGCCCTTGGCGCGATAGACGCCGAATGCCACCACGTTCTTGCCGTCGAAGCGGGCGAAGGCGCGCTGCTCGGCGGCGCCGTCGGTCACGGTGCCGAGGTCCTTCAGCCGCACGTAGCGCCCGTTGCGCAGGGCGATGCGGGTCTCGGCCAGATCCTCCACGCTCGCCGCGCCGGCCAGCGTGCGGATGGACTGCTCCTGGGTGCCCACCTCGCCGCGCCCGCCGGACACGTCGAGATTGGTGGCGGTGAGCTGGCGGGAGACATCCGCCGCGGTGATGCCGAGCGCCATCAGCCGGTCGGGATCGAGGGCGACGCGGATCTCCCGGTCGACGCCGCCCTCGCGGGCCACCTGGGCAACGCCGCGCAGGCCCTGCAGCTCGCGGGCGAGGGTATCGTCCACCAGCCAGGACAGCTCCTCGCTGGAGAGCTGCGGCGAGGACACCGCATAGGTGACGATGGGCCGGCCCTCGATATCGATGCGCTGGATCAGCGGCTCCTCGATGGAGCGCGGCAGCTCGGTGCGGATCTTGGTGATGGCGTCGCGGGTGTCGTTCACCGCCCGGTCCACCTGGGTTTCCAGGTAGAACTCCACCACGGTGACGCTCAGGCCCTCGGTGACCGAGGAGGTGATGTGCTTCACCCCCGGGACGCCGGCGATGGCGTTCTCCACCTTCTTGGTCACCTGGGTTTCGAGCTCGCTCGGCGCCGCCCCGGCCTGGACCACCGTGACCATCACGATGGGCAGATCGATGTTGGGCATCCGCGTCACCGGCAGGGTGCGGAAATGCACGATGCCGAGCGCCGTCAGGATGACGAACAGCACCAGGGCCGGAACCGGCTTGCGGATGGAGAAGGCGGAGATGTTGAGGGCCATCAGCGCACCTCGTCCCCGATCCGGCCGACGGTGGCCGGCGCCTCGACCGGGGTCACCTTGTCGCCGCTGCGCAGGAAGCCGCCGGCGCGGGCGACGAGGGTGTCGTCGGCGCCGATCCCGGTCTCCAGCAGCACGAGGCCTGCGGCCTTGAGCGTCGGGGTGACGCGGGCCTTGGCGATCACGCCGTCCGTCACCTTCAGCACATAGGCGCCCTCGGCATCGAACATCACCGCCGACTGGGGCACCACCAGCCCGTCGCGCGAGCCGGTCTCGACCACCGCGCGGGCGAAGGCGCCGGGCTTCAGGTGCGGGTCCGCCGGCAGGGCGATCTTGGCCCGGCCGAGGCGGGTGGACTTGTCCACCTCGGCGGAGATGAGGCGCACCCTGCCGATCAGCGGCGTCTCGAAGCCGGCCGGCGTCACGGCGGCGCTCTGGCCCACCTTGAGGCGCGGCATGGCCACCTCCGGCACCTCGGCATCGAGATCGATGGCGCCATCCTCGGAGATCCGGAACAAGGGCTCGATGGCGACCGAGGTGGCGATGGCGCCGATGCGCGCCGTGCGCTCCAGGATGACGCCGGCCTTGGGGGCGCGCACGTCGGTGCGCTTCAGCCGCACCTCGATCTCGTCGCGCTGGGCCTTCACCAGCACCGCCTCCGCCTCGGCGGCGGCGAGCGCCTCATTTGCGGCGGCGACCTGGGCGGTGGCCACCTTCACGGCACGCTCGCGCTCGTCGAGGGTCTCCTGGGACACGGTGCCCGACTTGCGGAGCTGGCGCGCCCGGTCCACCGACGCGGTGGCCTCGGTGAGCTGCGCGCCCGCCTGATCGAGGGCGGCGCGCTGCTGGGCGATGGCGGCCTGGGCCTTGGCGGCGCCGGCGGTGTTCTGGGCAAGCTGGATGTCCAGCACCTCCCGCGACAGGCGGGCGAGCACCTGGCCCTGCTTCACCTGGTCGCCCACCTCGACGAGGATGTCGAGCAGCCGGTGGCCCTCGATCTCCGGCCGGACCTCGATCTCCTCGCGCGGCAGGAGCGTTCCGGTGACGAGCAGGGTCTCGGCCAGGGTCTCCAGCTTCGGCCGCACCACGGTGACCGCAAGGGCCTGCGGCGTGGCGGGCGGCTCGGCGGCAGCGGCCGGGACGGCCGTCGCCAGCGCCAGCAGGAGGGCGAGCGCGGCGCCCGCCGGGCGGCCGCTCTCCCGCTCCAGCCGGGACGCTGCGGCGCGCGGGCTCGGGAAAAGGCGATGGATCACGGCCGGCTACTCCTCGGTGGGCGCGTTCGGCGGAACCGGCGCGCGCGGCGCCAGCATGCGCAGGGCGAGGGCGTGGAACTGGGGCAGGCGCTCCAGCACGTTCCATTGGGGGTGAAGCTGGTGGTGCAGCACCAGCCCGTCGCCGATGGCCTGCACCATGGTGACCACATCCTCCAGGTCGAGGGCGGGATCGACCTCGCCGCGCGCCATGGCGACGGTGATGGCCTCGCGCAGCAGGGCGCGCGATTCCGCATCGCACGGCGCGATCCCTTCGCGCAGCTTGGTGTTGCGGATGGCCTCGGCCATGATCTCCGGGCCGAGCTTGGCGGTGGAGAACACCTGCTCCTCCAGCAGCACGCGCAGGCATTCGGTGAGGGCGCCGAGCACCGAGGGGGCGAGCTTCACCTCATTGAACAGGCCGAGCCGCTCCGCGCGCTCATCCTCCACGATGGCGGCGATCAGCGCCTCCTTGGAGGGAAAATAGCGATAGAGCGCGCCCGGGCTCATGCCCGCCTCGGCGCACACCTTCTGCATGGAGGCGCCGTGGAAGCCGTCGCGGGCGAAGCAGGCGACGGCGGCGTTCAGGATGCGCCGGCGCTGCTCGGCCCGGTGCGCCGCGCCCGGGGCCGGCGGGCGCGGATCGCCGGCGGGCGGCGGGGCCTCGCCCACGCCGCCCTCGGTGGCGGGATCGAACGGGCCGGCGTTCAGGGTCTGCGACATCACTGCGCCAAAGTCCTGATGAAATTTCCCCTTCGTGCTAGGCACGAACGCAAGGTAATGCAAGAACGAATATTCATTCTCACCTCCCATGATACCTCCCATGCGACGCCATGCGCGCCCGCCCCTTGAGCGCGGCGGGTGGAGCCTCTACCTCTGCGTCGTTCGTTCCCCGTCCGGATACCCTCATGATTCAGGCCGCCATCGAGGCGCTTCGCCAGACCTTCTCCCCCTTGCTGCGCGGCGTGCTGCTGAAGTCCATCGGGCTGGCCCTGCTGCTGCTCGTCGCCCTCGCCATCGGGCTGGAGGCGCTGCTTGCCCGCTTCGTGGACTGGCCGTCCTATCCCTGGATCGAGACCACGCTGGCGGTGATCGCCGGCCTCGGGCTCCTGTTCGGCATCGTCTATCTGGTGCCGGCGGTGTCCTCGGCGGTGGCGGGCCTGTTCATGGACGAGGTGGCGGAGAAGGTTGAGGCGGCGAGCTATCCGGGCGATCCCCCGGGGCAGGCGCAGCCGGTGGTGCGCTCGCTGCTCTATTCGGCCCGCTTCTTCGGCGTGGTGCTGGCGGTGAACCTTGCCGCTTTGCTCCTGCTGCTGGTGCCGGGGGTGAACATCATCATCTTCTACGTGGCCAACGCCTACCTGCTCAGCCGGGAATATTTCGAGATGGCCGCCATGCGCCACCGCTCGCCGGAAGCCGCCTCGGCCTTCCGCCGCGCCCATGCGCGCGACGTGTTCATCGCCGGGCTCCTGATCTCGCCTTTGCTGCTGGTGCCCATCGTCAATCTGATCATGCCGGTGTTCGGCACCGCCTTCATGGTGCACTACTGCCGGCGCCTCGGGCCGGTGCCGCGCTCGGCCCCGCGGATCGAGCAGCAGCCGGCGTGAGCCCGGCCGCCGCCAGCGCCTCGGCCTGACGGGCCGCCACCGCCGCGCGGCTGAAATCGCCGATGGCCGCCTCGAACAGGCGGTGGAAGTTCAGCTCCGCCTTCAGGTGCAGGAAGACGGCGCCGAGGCCGATGGCCGCCCGGTCCATGAAGACGAACTCGCGCGGCACCTTCACCGGCCCCAGCTCCCTCAGCGCCTCGCGCACCCGGAAGGCCTCCCTGCGCCCGTACTGGCCCGGCGCCACCCCGTCGGCGATGGAGCGCACCCGGTCCTCCATCAGCGGGCCGTAGATGAAGCGGGCCCAGATGTTGAGCACCTCGATCACCTCGCGCCTGAGGCCGGAAAAGCCCCACGTCTCGTAGGCGTGCACCACCCGCGCGTCGTCGCCCTCCCGCAGACCGCGATAAAGGTCCACCACCCCTTCCACGAAGGCGGGCGGGAAGATGCGGATGCAGCCGTAATCGAGCAGGTTGATGCCCGCCGGCTCCCCGGCCGCATCGCGGAACACGGTGTAGTTGCCGAGGTGCGGATCCCCATGGATCACCCCGAAGCGGCTGAACGGCCCCCACCAGGCGGCGAACATGGCCTGCGCCAGCTGGTTGCGCACGCCGAGCGGCGCCTCGACGAAATTCAGGATCTTCTCGCCGTCCAGCCACTGAAGGGTGAGCAGCCGGCCGGTGGACAGCTCGGGGCGCACCCGCGGCACACGCACCTTCGGCTCGTCCTTCAGCATGACGGCGTAAAGCGCGGCGTGGCGCGCCTCGCGCGTATAGTCCAGCTCCTCGCGCACCCGCTCGCCGATCTCCACGGCGATGGCGCTGGTGTCGATGGCCCGGTCCATGCGCCGGTGCAGAGCGAACAAGAGGTCGAGCTGGGTGAGGTCCGCCTCCACGGCGGCCTGCATGTCGGGATACTGCAGCTTCACGGCGAGGCGCTCCCCATCGAGGGCCACCGCCTGGTGCACCTGCCCGAGGGAGGCCGCCGCCGAGGGCTGGTGGGAAAAGCTCGCGAACCGCGTCTCCCAGTCGCGGCCCAGCTCCGCCGCCATGCGCCGCTTGACGAAGGTCCAGCCCATGGGCGGGGCGTCGCTCTGCAGCTTCTGAAGCTCGGTGGCATATTCCGGCGGCAGGGCATCGGGAATGGTGGCCATGAGCTGGGCCACCTTCATCAGCGGACCCTTCAGATTGCCCAGCGCCGCGGTGAGCGCGGCGGCGTTGGCCGCCCCCGCCCCTTCCGCCCCGATCAGGCGCGTGCCCGCCATCCGCGCGGCCACCCCGCCGATGTTGGCGCCCACCCGGGCATAACGGGCGGCGCGGGCGGAGAAGCGGTTTCGTTCGTCGTCTGGCATGATCTCGCCTCGCGGACCGGGCGGCGCGTCAGCCCCGGCGCCGCGTCACCGCAAGCAGGATGAGCAGCGCCAGCGGCGTCAGCATGTCCGTATAGAGAATGGGGCCTGCATTGCCTGCCGCAAGATTGCCCGTGGCGGCGATCTGGACCAGATGGCCCACCGCCGCACCGCCGAGAAAGCCCGTCGCCACCACGCCAATTGCCGCCCGGAAGCCCCAGTCGCGCCAGAAGGCCGCGATCACGCCGGCGACGCCGATGCCGAGATTGGCCACTCCCACCTCGAACTGGAACGGGCTCGTCGCCCAGCCGATGGCACGGGCCGCCTCGGCCGGAAGGGCGATGTGGCCGAGCCCCGCCCAAAGGCTCATGAGCCCCAGCGGGAAGAGATTGAGATAGGCGAGCAGACGCTCCGCCGCAAAGCCATCGGGGCGGGGCGCGGGCGCGCGCAGAACGGCGACGGCGGTGAACAGCAGGGCCGCGCCCCAGGCGAGCAAAGGAACCACGAACACCATGGATCAGCTCCTCGGCGGCACGGCGAAGCCTCGCAGAAGTCCCGCGCCGGCGCCAGCCTTTCCGCGCCGGGGAGCGGGCGGCGCAGCGGTGCCGGCAGCGTTCGCGCCGCGCCCCCGGCCGTCCCGGAGCAGGCGACGGGGCCCGTCACCCCGCGGACGACTCGCGCCCGGCGACGGGCGCAGCACCCCCGCCCCGTTGGCGGACAGCGCGGCTGGTGCACCGCGCTGCCCCTTGCGGCGCCGGGCGATGGACCTTAAGCCTCTGGAATGGTCCGCGCGGCGCCCCTCTCGGCGTGGCTTTCCCGCCTCGCCCTTGCCTATCTCCTCGTGCTCCAGGCGGTGCTGGGCGGGGCCGCTCTGGGGCTGTCCGCGCGAGCGGGCCTTGCCGCCGGCGGCACGGTCTGGTGCGCCGGCGGAGGCGCCGGGACCGGCACGCCCTCGCCCGACGCGCCGCATCACGATCTCGCCTGCACGCTCTGCTGCGTGGCGAGCGTGCACCAGCCGGGCCTCGCCGACGGCGGCGGCTCGGGCGTGGTCATTCCGCACCGCCGCGCCTTTGCGGCCGAATTTGCCGACCGGGCGGCCGCCCCGCCCCCGGCGGCGCATCCCACGCCATTCGACGCCAGGGGACCTCCGGAAGCGGCCTGACATTCCTCGTGTTTCGTCAGACCCCATTCCAGGAGATCACAATGAACCTTTCCATCCTGCGCGGCGCGGCGCTGTCCGCGGCCGTCCTTTTCGCCTGCACGACCGCGCCTCTCGCGCCCGCCCGCGCCCATGAGGCGCATCGCGCCGCCGCCGACGCCGAAGAGGTGAAGCTGGGCGACCTCATCATCGCCGCGCCGTGGAGCCGCGCCACGCCCGGCGGCGCCAAGGTGGCCGGCGGCTACATGACCATCAGCAACACCGGCAAGGAGCCGGACCGCCTCATCGGCGGCACCTTCCCCCTTGCCGGCCGCTTCGAGGTGCATGAGATGGCGGTGAAAGACGGCATCATGACCATGCGGCCGCTGGAGCAGGGCCTGGAGATCCCGCCCGGCAAGACCGTCACGCTCGCCCCCGGCGGCTACCACCTCATGTTCATGGACCTGAAGGAGCCCCTCACCCAGGGCATGACGGTGACCGGCACGCTCAAGTTCGAGAAGGCCGGCACCGTGGACGTGACCTACGAGGTGCGCAGCATCGGCGCCGGCGCCGGCACCTCGAAGGACATGGACCACGGCACCATGCAGCACGACATGAAGATGCCCGCCAGCGGCCACTGAGCGGCGCCGGCCAGTGGGGGCGGGGGCCGAGTGGCGCCCGCCCTTCGCCCTGCCGCGCGCCTTCGCTCAGCACCCGGCGGGCAGCCCCGGGCGGACCGTGCGGACGTCACTTGCCGGCGAGCAGGGGATCGATCTCCTTGGCGAACTCCTCGGCCGACAGCGCGCCGGAGACCTTCTTGCCGTTGATGAAGAAAGTGGGCGTGGCGTTGATGCCGAGCTCCTGGTTGCCGTAGCGCGCGCTTTCCTGGATCTTCTCGGCGAGATCCTTGTCGGAGAGGCACTTCTCGAACTCGTCCTGGCTCATGCCCGCCTGCTTGGCGATGGTGAGCAGCCCCGCCGCCGGATCGCCGCCGAACGCCCAGGCACGCTGGGTCTCGAACAGGGTGCCGATCATCGCCTCGTATTTGTCCGGCGGCATGCAGCGCGCCAGCATGAAGGCGGCGGTCGCCACCGGCTCGAACGGGAACTCGCGGAAGATGAAATGCACCTTGCCGGTGTCGATATAGGTCTTCTTCAGGGTGGGGAAGGTCTTCACATAGAAATCGGCACAATGGCTGCAGGTGGCCGAGGCATATTCGATGATGGTGACGGGCGCCTTGGGATCGCCGAGCGCCTGCACCGGCAGCGGGCTCGCCTCCGGCGCCATGAGCTTGGCCTGCTCCACGGTCTGCGCCGCGGCGGGGCCGGCGGTGAGCGGCAGGCCGGCCGTGGCGGCAAGGGCGAGGAGGCCCGCGCCCGAGAGGGCATGTTCCAACAGGCGGCGGCGGTCGAGCGTCATGGTCATCTCCGAAGAAGTCCGGCGCGGACGAGACCGCGCTAACACGGCGAAGATGCGGCGGCAAATGCCCGCCGCATCACAGGTGGGTTAGGCGCGGTCCGCAGCGGAAGGCGGTCTGGCGCGGGAGGCTTCCGGCGCGGCCGTGGAACGGGCGATCTACCGCCCCGGACCGCGCCGCTCGCGCCGCACCAGGGCACCGAGCCGCGCCAGCGACGCCGCCAGGTCCTCATCCGCGAAGGCCCCCATCTCGCGGCGCACCGCCGCCACCTCGCCCGCCTCCGGCTCGCGAACCACCGCCGGACGGGCGCGGCGCGGCGGCACCGGACCCTGCCGCAAGGCAATGCGGCCGACGCAACGCCAGCCGAAATAGGTGTTGATGCGCTCCAGCACCACGGGGGCGGCGTGCTGCAGCTCGATGGCATAGGCCCCCTCCACCCGTACCACGAGGGTCGCCGGCTCGGCCTCCGGGCCGCGCGGCCATTGCAGCTTCAGCGGCACCGACTTAGGGGCGAGGGCGGGGCCGACGATCTCGTCCCAATGGGTCACCACCTCCACCACGGAGAAGCCCGCCCGGCCGCACATGTCGGCAATGCCCGGCGCGATGAAATCGGCCAGAGGGCGGGCGCCGCGCACACGGCGCGGACCTTTCTCCACCCCGCTCATCGCGCTGCCCCCGCGCCGATGGGGGCCGGCCGCGGCTCGCCGCCGATGGGCCGGATCGCCAAAGCCGTCTGTGGGCGAACCGCCATGGCCGAAGTCCCTCTCCCCTCGCGCCGGCGCGGCGCTGTCCCGTCCCTGCCGGGTGCCCGGCGCGCCCCGTGCCATATGGTCCCGCACCGGGCGGTGGATGATGCGGCGCGGCGCCTTGCGGAGCCGATGAGGCGCCGCCACAGTGGGCGCCATGGCATCTCCCACCGGCCCGTCATCCTCCTCCGCGCCGCCGCGCTCCGCAAGGCGGGGCGCCACAAGGGGCCGGCGCGACGCCATGCCGGGCGCGGCCCAATCCATTGCCGATATAGCGCCGCCCGCATCCGGCGCCACCTCGTCCGAAAGCGGCCCGGCCGGCGGAACGGGACCGGGGAAAAGGCCGGCGCGGACTTCCGGCGCCCTGGCCGCCTCGCGGCCGGCCGCCAAACGGTCCCTGCCACCGCCCGAAGCCGGGCTCGCCGAAAAGCCGAAGGCCGAGACGTCGACGACGACGCCCACCCCGCGGCGCGCCTCCCGGCAAAGTGCCCTGATCGCGGCGTCGGACGAGATGCCCCTCCCCTCCCCCGAGGCGAAGCAGCTCCTCGCCTGGTATGACCGCCACCGCCGGCGCCTGCCCTGGCGCGCGGAACCCGGGCATCGGGCAGACCCCTACCACGTCTTCCTCTCCGAGATCATGCTGCAGCAGACCACGGTGAAGGCGGTCATCCCCTATTTCCACGCCTTCCTCGAGCGCTGGCCCGCGGTGGCCGATCTCGCCGCCGCCCCCCTTGAGGAGGTGCTCTCGGCCTGGGCGGGGCTCGGCTACTATGCCCGGGCGCGCAACCTGTCCGCCTGCGCCAAGGCCGTGGTGGAGCGCCATGGCGGGCATTTTCCGGCGGACGAGGACGCCCTTCTCGCCCTCCCCGGCATCGGGCCCTATACGGCGGCGGCGATCGCCGCCATCGCCTTCGACCTTCCGGCGAGCCCGGTGGACGGCAATATCGAGCGCGTCGTTTCCCGCCTCCATGGGGTGGAGGAGGCGCTGCCCGGCGCCAAGCCGCGCATCCGCGCCCTGGCCGGCGACCTCACGCCCCGTGCCCGGCCGGGCGATTTCGCCCAGGCGATGATGGATCTCGGCGCCACCCTGTGCACGCCGAAGAAGCCGGCCTGCGTGCTCTGCCCGTTCTCCGGCGCCTGCCGCGCCCGCGCCGAGGGCGCGGCGGAGCGCTATCCGGTCAAGGCGAAGAAGGGGGAGAAGCCGCAGCGCTTCGGCGTCGCCTTCCTGGCGGTGCGCGCCGATGGGGCGGTGCTGCTGCGCACCCGGCCGGACACGGGCCTATTGGCGAAGATGACGGAAGTGCCCTCGACCCAGTGGGGCGCACCGCCGAGGGAGCCGGCCCGCGAGGCGCCGCTTGCCGCCGCGTGGCGGGCGCTGAACGCGCCGGTGCGCCACGTCTTCACCCATTTCGCGCTGGAGCTTCAGGTATGGCGCGCCGACCTGCCCGCCGATGCGCCGGCGCCTGGGGGCTGCCGGTTCGTGCATCCGCGCGATTTCAGCCGGGAGGCCCTGCCTTCGGTGATGCGCAAGGTTCTCGCCCACCTGCCGGCACCGGCTCGCGCGGGCTGAACCGTCCGCGGCCGGGCGGAGGGCGGCGCTATTCCGCCGCGATGCCCATCTCGGCCCGCAGGCGCGCGCGCAGCACGTCGATGGGATGGCGGCGGCCTTCCTGCTCCACGTGCCAGAAGGTCCAGCCGTTGCAGGCTTCCGCCCCCTGGGCGAGGGCGCCCATGCGGTGGATGGAGCCTACGTTCGCCGTCCCGCCGGTCAGCGCGATGGTGCCGTCGGCCCGCACCACGGCGCGCACCCGGCCCTTGGCGTCGGTCAATTCGGTGCCGGGAACCACGAGGCCCCGCTCCACCAGGGAGGCAAAAGCCACCCGCGGCGCCTCCCGCGCGCTCGGCGGCGCCAGCAGAGCGGAGTCGGGCAGCGGCTCGATGGCGGCGATGCGCTCCTGCGCGGCGCGCACATAGTCATCCTCGCGCTCGATGCCGATGAAGCCACGGCCCAGGCGCTTGGCCACCGCGCCGGTGGTGCCGGAGCCGAGGAAGGGGTCGAGCACCACGTCGCCGGCCTTCGAGGCGGACAGGAGGATGCGGGCGATCAGCGCCTCGGGCTTCTGGGTGGGGTGGAGCTTGCGCCCCGCGCCGTCCTTCAGCCGCTCCTGACCGGTGCACAAAGGAAACAGCCAGTCCGAGCGAACCTGCACGTCTTCATTGCCGCCCTTCAGCGCCTCGTAATTGAAGGTGTAACCCTTGGCGTCGGGCGCGCGGGCGGCCCAGATCAGGGTCTCGTGGGCATTGGTGAAGCGCCGGCCGCGGAAATTGGGCATCGGGTTGGCCTTGCGCCACACGATGTCGTTGAGGATCCAGAAGCCGAGATCCTGCATCGTCGCGCCGATGCGGAAGATGTTGTGATAGGAGCCGATGACCCACAGGGTCGCCGAAGGCTTCATCACCCGCCGCGCGGCGGTGAGCCAGGCGCGGGTGAAGGCGTCATAGGCGGCGAAGCTCTCGAACTGGTCCCAGGCGTCGTCCACCGCATCGACGCGGCTCTCGTCGGGCCGCTTCAGGGCGCCCTTGAGCTGGAGATTGTAGGGCGGATCGGCGAAGACGAGATCGACGCTCTCCGCCGGCAGACGGGACAGCTCGACGAGGCTGTCGCCGTGAATGATGGAATTGGGTGGCCAAGGGGCTGCCGAAACGGCCGCCGCACTTTCGCTCCGTTCTCCGCCCACCGGGCGGCACGTCCGCCGGGACGCCCGCTGCAACGTCCCCTTGGCCACCAAACGCATGACGCAACCCTACGCAACGCTTACGATGGGTCGACTCTGGCAGGGTGGTGGTAAAAGCAGAGTAAAGCGCGGGAGAAAAGCTCGGGCCGGGGCCTAGGCGCGGGGCGCCCGGAGGCGCCGGCCGCCTCAGGCGCCGCGTGAGGGCCGCGCCTGGGGTCCGGCGCGTCCGATGGTCAGCGTGCGGGGCCCGAGCGGCGCCCGGTGAAGGCCGCGACGTCGAATTCCAGCGCATCGGCGCTGTAGCGCTCCTCGGAGCGGGTTGGGACGGGCTTCGCCTTGCCGAAGGGAAAGAGCGAGAACAGAACGCCGCGGCGCTGCTTGCGCTCCTCGATCTCCTTACGCATCGGGAAGACAGGGACGTTGATCGTCATCGTCATGGCCACGCTCCAACAAGTAATTGCGCGTTCAGGTGGACAAGAATTGTTACGTTTGTTTACACATTCGTAAGAATTCCATGCCGCGAGGGCGTGCTGCTGTGGCACGACCTCATATCGCCGTCTGAACAGGGCGTTTATTGGACAAGGATGGGGATGATCTAGGGCCATTTGGCGACCTTGACCGTCACCGTGCGCCGATGGTTAAGGAAGGGTTTCCTCACCACGCGCGGCGCACCTCCGGACGGCCCGCCAAACCCTGATCCGGCCACGTGTCCGGCGCCCCGCGCGCCACATCGGGCGCGCGGTGGACAACGCCGGCGTCATTCCGCCGCGGTGCGGGCCATGCGGTAGTGGGAGAGCATGGCGCGCAGCGCCGCCGGCTTCAGCGGCTTGTTCAGGATGCCGATGTCGGCGGCTTCCGCGGCGGCGCGCACCTTGGCGCTGCGGTCGGCGGTGATGAGCACCGCCGGCACCTTGCCCAGCTTCCAGCGCAGGGTGTTCACCGCATCGATGCCGTGCCCGCCGTCGAGATGGTAGTCCACCAAAGCGATGTCCGGCGTCGTGGCGGCCCGACGCACGGCTTCCAGGGCGCTCGCCGCGTCCGTGCCGGTGATCACCTCGCAGCCCCAGCCGGAGAGCAGCAGCACCATCCCCTCGAGGATGGACGGCTCGTTGTCGATGGCCAGCACGGTGAAGCCGGTGAGCGGCGCCCGGTTGCGCAGCGGCGCCATGGGGGCCGCGGCCTCCTCCGGCACCGGCACCGCGCCCGGCAGCTCCACGGTGAACACCGAGCCCATGCCCGAGGCGGACTTGACCGTGATGGGGTGCTCCAGCACCCGGGCGATGCGCTCCACGATGGACAGGCCGAGGCCGAGCCCGCGCGCCTCCCGCGCTCCCCGGTCGAGCCGCTGGAACTCCTGGAAGATCAGCTTCTGCGCCGATTGCGGGATGCCCACGCCGGTGTCGTGCACCTCCACCCGCACCCGCCCCTTGTGGCGGCGGCAGCCCACCAGGATGCGCCCGCGCGGGGTGTATTTCACCGCGTTGGAGATCAGGTTCTGCAGCAGCCGCCGCAGCAGCCGGCGGTCGGAGCGCACCGCCAGCGAGCAGGGCATGAAGGTGAACTGGAGGTTCTTCTCCCGCGCCAGGGGGGCGAACTCCATCTCCAGCTGCTTCAGCACGTCGGTGATGCGGAAGGCGGACGGCTCGGGACGCAGGGCGCCGCTGTCGAGGCGGGAGATGTCGAGCAGCGCGGCGAGGATCTCCTCCACCGCCTCCAGCGAGGCATCCACATTGCCGGCGAGGCGCTGCTCCTCGGCGCTCCGTGCGCGCTCCACCAGGCTCGTCACATAGAGCCGCGCGGCGTTGAGCGGCTGGAGGATGTCGTGGCTCGCGGCGGCGAGGAAGCGCGTCTTGGAGAGGTTGGCCTCCTCGGCCTCGCCCTTGGCCTTCTGCAGCGCCTCGTTGAGATGCTCCAGCGCCTCGGTGCGCTCGCGCACCCGCCGCTCCAGGGTCTCGTTGGCCCGCTCCAGCGCCTTGGCGGCGTCCACCGAGGCGCTGATGTCGGTGAAGCTCACGACGATGCCGGAATCCGGCACCGGGTCGGACCGGGCCTCGATCACCGCGCCGCGCACCGTCAGGCGCTCCGAGAAGGAGCGGTCCGGGCTGGCATAGCGCGACACCCGCCCGTTGGTGCTGAGGCTGGCGCCATCGGGCGGCACCTGCTCCAGGATGTCGCGCAGCGGCACGCCGACCGCATAGCAGTCCGCCGGCAGGTCGAGCATCGCGGCGAACTGGCGGTTCCAGCAGGTGAGCTTCAGATCGCGGTCGAACACCGCGATGCCCTGGCCCACGTGGTCGATGGCGTTCTGCAGCAGCTCGCGATTGTACTGGATGGCGGCGGAGGCATCGTCCAGCAGCTTCCGGGCGGCCTTGAGCGACACCGCCTTCTTGCTCAGCAGCAGGGACAGCACGAGGCGCGAGGAGGCGGCGCCCACCGCCGAGGCGAGCAGGTGCTCGGCAAAGCGCACGGTCCCGGCATCGGCCTCGCGCGCCGGATCGAGCGAGATGCCGCGGGCGGCGGCATGGCCGAGGAAGGCGCCCTGGGCGCGCTCGGCGCCGAGATAGCGCTCCACCGTGTCCATCACCTCGCCCACCGTCACCGAGGAGCGCCAGCGCCGGAACGCGGGAAGCGGCAGCGGCCGGATGCTCTCGCCGGGCACGAAATGCCCCGCCTGCACCACCTCGATCGGGGTCGGCCGGGTGAGGAAGGAGACGAGGATCACCACCAGCGCGTTGAGCCCGATGCTCCACACCACGCCATGGGCCAGCGGGCCTGCGGAGAAGCCGAGCAGCGCCTCCGGCTTGAGCAGGGAGAGCCCGAACGGCCCGGTCTCCAGGAACGTGTGGGAGATCAGGCCCGCCTCGGCGAGGTTGGGCAGGAGCAGGGTGTAGATCCACAGGGCGCTGCCCACCAGGATGCCGGCGATGGCGCCCTTGGCGGTGGCGCGGCGCCAGAGCAGGCCGGCGGCGAAGGCCGGCCCCACCTGGGCGATGGCGGCAAAGGACAGGAGGCCGATCTGCGCGAGCTGCGCCTCGCCCGTGGTGCGGTAGTAAAGGTAGGCGAGGAACAGGATGAAGACGATGGCGATGCGCCGCACCATCAGCAGCACGCCCACCATGTCTTCCGGCGTGCCCTTGTCCTCGAACTGGGCCGCCCGCCGCCGCAGCACCAGGGGCATGACGAGATCGTTGGAGATCATGATCGCCAGCGCCACGCTCTCGACGATCACCATGGCGGTGGCCGCCGACAGCCCGCCCACGAAGGCGAGCAGCGCGAACTTGTCCGCCCCCGCGGCCAGCGGCACGGCGAGGACGAAGACGTCGCTGTCCACCCCGCCGGCCGGAAACAGCGTCATGCCGGCGAGCGCGATGGGCACCACGAACAGGTTGATGAGCACGAGGTAGAGCGGGAACAGCCAGCGGGCGCGGCGGATCTCCTCCTCGCCCTTGTTCTCCACCACCGCCACGTGGAACTGGCGCGGCAGCAGCAGGAACGCGCCCGCGGAGAGCAGGCTCATGGTGACCCAGTTCTCCAGCGACAGGCCGCGCTCGAACGGCGCGGTCGCGCCCACCGCCTTGGCCGCGCGCCACAGATCCCGGGGGCCGTCGAAGATGAAGAAGGTCACGAGGATGCCCACCGCCAGGAAGACGGTGAGCTTGACGAGGGATTCGGCGGCGACCGCGAGGACGAGGCCGTCCTGGTGCTCGGTGGCATCGGCATAGCGGGTGCCGAACAGCACGGCGAACGCGGCCATGGCGCAGGCCACCAGCAGCGACAGGTCGCCCACCATGGTCCAGCGGTCCATCTGGCCGGCGAAATAGCCGAGCACGGCGAGCAGCGAGGCGGACACCGCCTTGAGCTGGAGCGCGATGTAGGGCACCGAGCCCGCCATCGCCACCACCGCCACCAGCGCGGCGATGCCCTGGTGCTTGCCGTAGCGGGCGGCGATGAAGTCGGCCACCGAGGTGATGTTGTTGGCCTTGGCGAGGCGGACCACCCGCATGAGCAGCGGGGAGGCCAGCACCATCAGGAGGATGGGGCCGATATAGATGGTGAGGAAGTCGAACCCCTGCGTGGTGGCGAGCCCCACCGAGCCGAAGAAGGTCCAGGAGGTGCAGTAGACCGCCAGCGAGAGGGAGTAGATCAGCGGGCGCGGCGCGCGGCGCGCAGCAGCCGGGCGCGCGCGGTCGCCATAGCTCGCGATGGCGAACAACAGCCCGATATACGCAAGAGCGGCGAGGATGACGACCCAGGCCTGCAGCATCTCTCCCATCCGGGGGCGGCGATGGCCGGTGCGCCCGCGCGCCGCACCCTGCGGCCGGGCATCCCCATCCCGTGGAGATGCCTTGCGAAAACCTGCGCCCCTCTACTTTCGGCTACCTCACCACGGCGCGTTTTTCCTGTCCAGTGGCGCCTGCGGGACGGGCCGGCGGACGGCCCGCCCCGCCGGGCGATCAGTAGCGGTAGTGTTCGGGCTTGTAGGGGCCGCTCTGGTCCACGCCGATGTAGGCGGCCTGCTGCTCGGACAGCTTGGTGAGCTTCACCCCGATCTTGTCGAGGTGGAGCGAGGCCACCTTCTCGTCGAGGTGCTTGGGCAGGGTGAAGACCTTCTTGTCATACTGCCCGGGCTTGGTGAACAGCTCGATCTGCGCCAGCGTCTGGTTGGTGAAGGAGGCACTCATCACGAAGCTCGGGTGGCCGGTGGCGTTGCCGAGGTTCACCAGCCGGCCTTCGGACAGGAGGATGATGCGGCGGCCGCTCGGGAACTCCACCTCGTCCACCTGCGGCTTCACATTGTGCCACTTGAAGTTCTTCAGCGCGGCGACCTGGATCTCGCTGTCGAAGTGGCCGATGTTGCACACGATGGCGCGGTCCTTCATCTCGCGCATGTGCTCCACGGTGATGATGTCGATGTTGCCGGTGGTGGTCACGAAGATGTCGGCGCGCGGGGCGGCATCCTCCATGGTGGTGACCTCATAGCCCTCCATGGCGGCCTGCAGGGCGCAGATGGGGTCGATCTCCGACACCATCACCCGGCAGCCGGCATTGCGCAGCGAGGCGGCCGAGCCCTTGCCCACGTCGCCGAAGCCGGCGACCATGGCCACCTTGCCGGCCATCATCACGTCGGTGCCGCGGCGGATGCCGTCCACCAGCGACTCGCGGCAGCCGTAGAGATTGTCGAACTTCGACTTGGTGACGCTGTCGTTCACGTTGATGGCGGGCCACAGCAGCGTGCCCTTCTTCTGCATCTCGTAGAGGCGATGCACGCCCGTGGTGGTCTCTTCCGTCACGCCGCGCACGTTCTGGGCGACCAGGGTGTACCAGCCGGCCTTGTGCTTGAGGCGGCGCTTGATAGCCGCGAAGAGGACCTCCTCCTCCTCATTGGTGGCGCCGTCGAGGAAGGCGGTGTCGCCCTTCTCGGCGCGGGCCCCGAGGTGGATCAGGAGCGTGGCGTCGCCGCCGTCGTCCAGGATCATGTTGGGGGTGCCGCCATCGGCCCACTCGAAGATGCGATGGGTGTATTCCCAGTAATCCTCCAGGCTCTCGCCCTTCACCGCGAACACCGGGGTGCCCGAGGCGGCGATGGCTGCGGCGGCATGGTCCTGGGTGGAATAGATGTTGCACGAGGCCCAGCGCACGTCGGCGCCGAGCGCCTTCAGGGTCTCGATGAGCACGCCGGTCTGGATGGTCATGTGCAGGGAGCCGGCGATGCGGGCGCCCTTGAGCGGCTGCGAGGGACCGAATTCCGCCCGGGTGGCCATGAGGCCCGGCATCTCGGTCTCGGCGATGTCGAGCTCCTTGCGGCCCCAATCGGCGAGGTTGATGTCTTTGACGACGTAATCGTTGCTCATGGATCGCTCCTCGATCGCTCGGCGCGCGGGCAGACAGCCGGCGGCGGCCGCAGAAAGGGTCCAGGGGGCTCTACCATGGGAGGAGGACAACAGCAATCAAGATATAAGGAAATGTTTATATCTTAGGCCAGGAACGAGATTAGCTGGGAGCAAAGGCTGCATTTTGGCGGATTTCCGCCGCAATGGACGGCGCGCGTCAGCTTGCCGACATGCCCAGTTTGATTCTGACGAAAATTGTGATATATATTACTTTACAGTCGATTGCTCTTATCTCAGGTCGTTTCGCGCCCGCACCGTCGGGTGTCATCTCAGCTGGTGTAATCTCGGCAATTGAATGATGGGTCAGACGCGGCAGCCTCAAAACAGGGTTGGGCGCGGCGGCTTTCCATCGTCATCGACTGGCTAAGCGGGGCAGCGGGCGTTCCGGCCGCGGCCCTTGTTTGCAGCGCAGGACGCGCATCGCACCGGCGACCGGACCGGACGATCCGCGCGCCATCAGGTTCGGCCCGTGCGGCCGGATCAGGAGTGGTCAACAGCATGTCGACAAAGAAGACCGCGCAGACCCGCCTTGGCTTCAAGACGGGTGAGCACATTGTTTATCCCTCTCACGGTGTTGGCCGTATCATGGCCATCGAGGAGCAGGAAGTCGCCGGTTTCAAGCTCGAACTGTTCGTGATCTCTTTCGAAAAGGACAAGATGACGCTGCGCGTGCCCCTCGCGAAGATCGCCAGCGTCGGCATGCGCAAGCTTTCCGAGACCAATATCGTCGAAAAATCGCTGGAAACCCTGCAGGGCCGCGCCCGTATCAAGCGGACCATGTGGAGCCGCCGCGCCCAGGAGTATGAAGCGAAGATCAATTCCGGGGATCTCGTCGCCATTTCCGAGGTGGTGCGGGACCTTTACCGTTCCGATACCCAGCCTGAGCAGTCCTATTCCGAGCGTCAGCTCTATGAGGCCGCCCTCGACCGCATGGCCCGCGAACTGTCGGCCGTGCAGAACATCACCGAGACCGAGTCGGTGAAGCTCATCGAGCAGCACCTCCTGAAGGGCCCGCGCCGCGGCACGGCCAAGGCCGCCGAAGAGACCGAGATCGAGTCCGAGATCGAGGCCGAGGAAGCCGCCTGAGAGCTTCCGCTTCGGCAGTTGAAAAGACAGAAAGCCCGGCCAAGTGCCGGGCTTTTCTTTTTTGGGCGGCTCCGGGTCTGGCGCTGGTCTTCGTCTGGTCTATCCAAAAAGGCACCCACCCGATCGCAAACGGCCGCACCTGACGGAAGGCGGAAACCCCGCCGCGCCACCCGGTCGGGGCCGCCGGACCTGGCGGAAGCGCGGCGCTGCAACGCGCCGTCCGGCCATCCGCCCGGCCTCGCGTGGCCCGCACCCGGGAACCAGCCGGCCGCCGCCACGTTGTTGACGCCGGGGCTGGTCTTTGGAGGACGACCCATGTCGACTCGCAATCCCGACCGCGACAACCCGCAGCGTACCCCCGGCCAGCAGCAGGGCGGCCAGCAGGACAAAGGCAAGCAGGACAAGGGCCGCCAGCAGGAGGCCCAGATGCCCGGACGGAACCCCGGCGGCCAGCAGGGCGGTTCCTCCGGCGGCCAGCAGCGCCCCGATCCCGAGCGCCGGGACCGCTGAAAACCGCGCGGCCGGCACCGGCGCGCAATCCGCGTGCTGCCATCCGGGCCCGGGCCCCGCTGCCGCACACCGGCCGGCGCGGGGCAGGGTCCGGGCCGTCGCACCCCGGCTCGGCGGGTTTCACCCGCATGCCTTGACCCGGCGGCCGCGACGTCGCACTTTCCGCCCGCCGGCTCCCGCTCGCGATGCGGGACCGCCGGCGCCAGCAGGGAGAGGACGATGGCGGAGAACGGGCGCGTGCGGTGGGGCAATGTGGTGACGGTGGCAAGCGCGACCCTGCTCATCGCCACGGAAACGCTCGCCACCGCCACTGCCGCCGCCTGGGCGCTGGGGGGCCTGTTCCGCCTCGGCGAGTATGGCGAGTACGGCCTCATGGCGCTGTTCGGCGCCTTCGCGCTCTATCTGACCTTCCTCTATCTGCGCCGCGCGGCGAGCGCCGAACCCATCTTCGAGCGCTGACGCCGAGCCCCGGGCGCCTCACCGCGCCGGGCCGGATGCGGCATCCACCAGCAGGGTGAGTCCCTCGCGGCCGCACACCGTCACGGTGCTCCCGGGCGAGAACGGGCCCGCGCCCGGCCGGGCTGCCCGCGCCTGCCAGCGCTCGCCCAGAAGCTGCACGTCTCCGCCCTCCCCGCCCCAGTCGAGCACCGTTCCCGATGCCCCGAGGAGCGCCTCTCCGCCGGAAACGAGGCGATGGCGGTGGGCGCGGATCACGGTTGCCAGCATCACCGCCAGAAGGCCGGCGCTCACCGCCGTGGCGGTGATCACCACGGCCGGCGAGAGTACGAAGCCCGGCGCCTCGTCGAACAGGAAGAGCGAGCCCAGCGCGAACGCCGCGATGCCGCCGATGCCCAAAACGCCGAAGGACGGGGCGAAGGCTTCCGCCACCAGGAGCGCCACGCCGAGCAGCAGCAGCCCCATGCCGGCATAGTTCAGCGGCAGGAGGTTGAGCGCGAACAGCCCCACCAGCAGCGAGATGGAGCCGACCACCCCCGGCGCCACGCCGCCCGGGCTGATGAACTCGAAGATGATGCCGTAAAGCCCGATGAGCAGCAGCAGATAGGCTATGTTCGGATCGGTGAGGATGCCGAGCAGCCGGGCGCGCCATCCCGCCTCCACCACCACCGGCGTCAGGCCCGCCGTGTGCAGTGTCACCGTGCGGCCCTGGAGGCTCACCGCGCGGCCGTCGGCCTTGGCGAAAAGGTCGGCGAGGTCGGTGGCGATGAAGTCGATCACCTGCTGCTGCTCCGCCTCGGTGGCCGAGAGGCTCGCGGCCTTGCGCACCGCCTCCTCGGCCCAGGCGACGTTGCGATGGCGCAGCTCGGCGAGCCCGCGGATATAGGCGGCGGCATCGTTCACCGCCTTGGCCTCGTGGGGATCCTCGGCCGGCGCCTTGGCGTCCTTTTCCTTCTCCGCGCCGGGCAGCGGCAGGCCGCCGCCGATGGCCACAGGCGTCGCCGCGCCGAGATTGGTGCCGGGCGCCATGGCGGCGATGTGGCTGGCATAGAGGATGTAGGTGCCCGCGCTCGCCGCCCGCGCCCCGCTCGGCGCCACGAAGGTGAGCACCGGCACCGGCGAGGCGAGGATGGCGCGGATGATCTCGCGCATGCTGGAGGCGAGCCCGCCCGGCGTATCCATGCGCAGCACGATGGCCGCCGCGCGCCGCTCCGACGCCGCGGCGAAGACCTGCGACAGGTAATTGGCCGTGGCCGGGCCGATCGCGCCGTCGATATCGGCAACGATCGCGATACGCTCCCCTGCCGTCGGCTCGGCCGCCATCGCGCGCGCAGCGCCCGGTAGCCACAGGAGGGCGAGGAGAAGACCCGCGGCCCGCAGGCACCGGCACAGAGTCCCGCCCGCCCCCTCGAACGGGCGTCGATCGGTGCTGCGATGTGCCGTCAACGAGGACACGGGCGGCGCCTCCTTGCCTCTGCTTACATGGGGAAGCCGCCGTGGGAATCGAGGGGCGCCCCCGGCCCGGAACCAAGGCCCCGGGCCTGCGTTAGCAAGGAAGAGCCCAAAAGGCGCGAAGCCGGCCGGCAGAGGGCGGGAATTCCGCATCCGGATGCCGTCTCCCCCGAGCTTCAAGCGCCAAGCCGCCGCTCGGCCGCCCCTTCGGCGCCAAAGCGGGAGGAGACACCGACAATGAAGGTAGCCGATTGCATGACCCGCCACGTCGCCCTCGCCCGCCCGGAGGAGACCCTTCAGGAGGTCGCGGTGCGCATGGCGAAGGAGGACGTGGGATTCCTCCCCGTGCGCGACGACACGCGCCTCGTGGGGATCATCACCGACCGCGACATCGCCATCCGCGCCGTCGCGCAGGGCAAGGGCGGCCAGACCCGCGTCGCCGACATCATGACGCACGACGTCAAATACTGCTTCGACGACGACGACATGGACTTCGTGGCGAAGAACATGGGCGACAACCAGCTCCGGCGCATGCCGGTGGTCGATCGCAACAAGCGCCTCGTGGGCGTCATCACCCTGGCCGACGAGGCGCTGAAGGACAATCCCGCCATCGCCGGGCGTGCCCTGCGCTTCGTGGTGAACCGGGCGGACGTCCGCGGCCACTAGGCAGCGGAACGCGGCCTCGGGGAGCGGTGCATCGTCCCGCGCGGCGGCGCGCCCCTTCGCGCGGCGACAGCCCGACGGGAGGGACAGGCGGCAGCGGGCGAGGCGGTTCGCCGGGTGCCGCCAGGTGGCGCGTTTGCCCGTGCCGGGCCTGGGGGAGCGGCCGCGCAGCCTCTCCGCCAGAGGCCGGCGAAGCGCGCCGCCAACTGCCTTTGGGAGCCGGACGCCCCGGAGAAAGGAGCGTGTGGGCCGACGCCACCGGCGGGCGGATCAACGAACGGGTCGTGGGGCGTGGGCGGGCCATCCTCGCCCAGCGGACCACTTTCACCGGCCGGGGCGCGCAAGCTTTGGATGGCGTACGGCCGGCGCCGCCGCACCGAGGGTCCGGGGCGTGGCCGGACACCCCGCGCCTGAAGACTTCCGACTCGCGCGTTCCGCCGTAAAGACACACCGCGGGCAAACGCCCGGCCGCCGTACGCCAAAGCCCCGGCGGTTCATCCTTCCAGAAAGGTGACGACCTCGTCGAGCGTCGGACGCGGGCGATCCTCCGGCCGTTCCGCCGGGCTGCCGAGATGGATGAAGCCCGCCACCTTCTCGCCCACCCCGACCCCGAGCAGCGCCGCGGCATCGGCATCGCGCCCGGGCCATTTCAGCAGCCATTGCGCGCCATAGCCCAGCGCCGTCGCCGCCAGGATAAGGTTCATGGCGGCCGCTCCGGCGGAGAGCACCTGGTTGAATTCCGGGATCTTGGAGGCGGGATCGGGGCGGCTCACCACCACCACGGTCACCGGGGCGCGCAGCAGATAGTCGCGCCACATATGGGCCTTGTCCGCCGCAAGGTCGGGATTCTGCCGGGCGTAGAGCGCATCGAGCCGCGCGCCGGCCGCGGCGCGGGCCGCGCCCTTCAGCACGATGAAGCGCCAGGGCACGAGGCGGCCGTGATCGGGCACCCGCGCCGCCAGCGACAGGATGAGGTGGAGGTCCTCGAGGCTCGGTCCCGGCGCCACCAGCGAGCGCAGCGGCAGCGAGCGCCGCTGCCCCATCATCGCCAGCATCTCCGCGCTGGTGGGCACCGCGATGGGCGTGCCGTCATGGGCCGGCGCCGCGCCGTGGGCATGGTGGCCCTGGGGCGCGTCGGGGCGGGTGTCGGATCGGGACATGGCGGACCCCTCCCGCGCCGGCCTCAGGCCATCACCTTGGCGCCGGCGAGCGCCACCGCCTGGTCCATGGAGCGCACCGCGCGCACCCGGCGGCCCGCCGCCTTGCGCACGCCCATGCGCGCCATGACCCGGCGCGGCTGGCGCTGCAGGCCCACCAGGATCACGTCCGTGCCGCGCAACGCGGAGCTGCGGATGAAGGATTCCAGCGCGTTGAGCCCGGTCGCGTCCATCAGCGGCACCTCGGACATGTCGAGGATGAACACCCGCGGCAATTGCCCGATCTGCTCCAGCACCTCGGAGAAGCGCGCGGCCGCGCCGAAGAACAGCGGCCCGCTCACCTCGAACACCTCAACCCCCTCCGGCAGATGGGCGCGCGGGTCCTCCTCCTCGCCGGCTTCGGGCTCGGCCTGGGACACCTGCGCCATCTCGGCCATGCGGTGCATGAACAGCACCGCCGCCATCACCACGCCCACGCCGATGGCCACGGTGAGGTCCACCGCCACCGTCAGGATGAAGGTGGAGAGCAGCAGCAGCCGGTCGCCGAGGGGGGCCGAGAGCATATGGCGGAACTTGTCCACCTCGCTCATGTTCCAGGCCACCACCATGAGGATGGCGGCAAGGCTCGCCAGCGGGATGTAGGAGGCATAGGGCGCCAGCGCGAGCATCACGACCAGCACGAACACCGCATGGAGCACGCCGGCCATGGGGGTGCGGGCGCCGGAGCGGATGTTGGTGGCGGTGCGGGCGATGGCGCCGGTGGCCGGCAGTCCGCCGAACAGGGACGAGGCGGCATTGGCGATGCCTTGCGCCACCAGCTCCGCATTGGGCCGGTGGCGCCCGCCGGACATGCCGTCCGCCACCACCGCCGAAAGAAGGCTCTCGATGCCGGCGAGGAAGGCGATGGTCAGCGCGCTGGGCAGCAGCTCGCCCATGCGGGTGAGGCTGAACTGCGGCAGCGACGGCGCCGGGATGGCGCCCGAGAGGCCGCCGAAGCGCGTGCCGATGGTCTCCACCGGAAGGCCGAGCAGCGGCACCAGGAGCGCGCCCAGCAGCACCACCAGCAGGAAGCCGGGCACCTTCGGGGCATAGCGCCGCAGCACGAGGATCAGCGCGAGGGCGCTGGCCGACAGCGCGGTGGTGACCGGCGAAAGACTGGCCGCGGCGCCGATGAGCGCCTTCCACTGCTCGACGAACGCCGCCGGGACGTGGGCGAGATCGAGGCCGAAGAAGTCCTTTACCTGGCTGGAGAAGATGATGACGGCGATTCCCGCCGTGAAACCTGTCACCACCGGCTCCGGTATATAGCGCATGAAGCTGCCGAGCTTGGTGACGCCGGCGAACACCAGGATGGCCCCGGCCATGAGGGTGGCGAGCAGAAGGCCGTCATAGCCATGGGTGGCGATGACATTGGCCACCACCACCACGAAGGCGCCGGTTGGCCCGCCGATCTGGTAGCGGCTGCCACCCAGCGCGGAGATCAGGAAGCCGGCCACCACCACGGTGACGAGGCCCTTCTCGGGAGACGCGCCCGAGGCGATGGCCAGGGCCATGGCCAGCGGCAGCGCGACAATGGCGACGGTTAATCCGGCAACGGCATCGGCCCTGAAGTCGGCGAGGCCATACCCCTGCCCCAGCATGGTGACGAGCTTCGGCATGAAGCCGTCGCGCCGGGGCGAGCGATGGCGCGAGGCGCCGATCTTCTCCGCGAACGTCATATCATCCTCGATGAGGCGGGGCCGGCGCCCGCAAGCCGCAAAGCCGGCTCATTTCTCGTCGCGGGTCGGCCCGAAAACGCCTTCAACATTCATGTACCAAATGCAAGGCGATGTGTGTTAGTGTCGAATTTGGCTGGATGAGCGTGCGCAATCGAGTGTGTGTGCATTTATCACTGGCTTTGTCCATTAGGCTACGAGGCAAGAAGCGGGTGGCTGGATTGAGCGTTGCGCGAAGGTTGATTTCCTCGCGTTCAAGACGTGCAAAGCCAATTGCACAATAGACGTATTCAAGATCCAGCGTTTGGTGGATGGCCCTAAGCCAAAAATTGGCGACTGACCTCAACGGAAATACACATGAGCCGTAACCGAGACTTCCGAGAGCCGCGCCGCCGTGGCTTTGACGATGACTTTGCGCCGCCGCGGGATCGCGGCTTCGGAGGGGACCGTCCTTTTTCGTCGCCGAGCAGCAGTTTCAGCGCACCCATCCCGTCGGGCCCGCCCATCGACGCCACCGTGAAGTGGTTCAACCCCGAGAAGGGCTTCGGCTTTGTCGAGCTCGCCGACGGCTCGGGCGATGTCTTCCTCCACGCCCGCGCGCTTGAAGCCGCCGGCCAGGAGAGCGTGCCTCCCGGCTCCAAGATGTCGGTGCGCGTCGGCCAGGGCCAGAAGGGCCGCCAGGTGACCGAGGTGCTCGACGTCGATACGTCGACCGCCGAGGCGGCGCCCCCGCGCCGCAGCTTCGGTAGCGGCCCCGGCGGCAGCGCCGGCGGTCCGCGCATGGGCGGCGGTGGTGGTGGTGCCCGTGTGGCCACCGGCCCCACCGAGGAGCGCGTCGGCACCGTGAAGTGGTACAACCCCGACAAGGGCTTCGGCTTCATCGCGGTGGAAGGCGGCGGCAAGGATGTGTTCATCCACGTCACCGTGATCTCCCGCTCGGGTCTCACCGACCTGTCCGAAGGCCAGCGCGTGGTGGTCCAGGTGGGCCAGGGCCCGAAGGGTCCCGAGGCGCGCGGCATCGAGCTCGCGGACTGATTCCCCGAACGCCGTGCCTTCTGCCCGTAGGGTGAAGGCGCAGTGTGGAGCGATCGACGAACAGGCGAAGCCGCGCGTTTCGCCTGTTCGTTTTGTTATCTAGGTATTTTCAGGTGCCTGACCTAAGGTGTCAGATGCTCCTGCAAGCGCGCTGCCCCCCTCTGGCGCTTGCCCCAACCGTATCCTGACCGGAGACCGAACTAAAAATGGCGACACAGCCCGAGGCCGATCTCAAGGGCCTCCTCGATCGTCTCAAGACTGCCCAGCGTGATCTTCTCCTGACAGCAGCCAACGCCTCGACCCTTCCAACCGACGGCATGCTGCGCAAGATTTCCGAGCTGGAAGGCGTCATCGCCGCAACCGAGGCCCTGATGCAGGAAGAACGCCGCCGACGCTGACCGCGCTGCCGAACGGCACGCCTCCCGGCCGGATCACCCTGCCGCATTCGGGCAACCCCGTTCCACCGCGCCGTCCGCCTCACATCCCTGCCATCAGGGTAGCCGGGATGTGAGCGCCAGCTCCGGCCGGATAACGTCCGCTCAACGGGTCAAGCCGCGCCATCCGGGCTCGCAGCAGCCGCACGGCATCGGTCCTGCGTCGCCCGCGCCCTCCCCTTTCCCATGCTCGCGAAAACGTGCAGGTCCGTTGCTGCGCAATGCGCTCCGCGCCCGCCGCCGTGCCCGCTTCACATCTTCGTGTCATCGCGCCGGACGGGATGCCGTCACGCCCGCTCGGCCACGAGGCGCGCCACCGCCGCGCGCAATTCCGCAAGGCCCGCCCCGGTCTGGCTCGACGTGGGAAACACCACCGGAAAAGCCGCCGCCCGCCGGGCGAGCTTCGCCTCGACCCCGGCGATCACCTCGGGCAGGGCGCTCGGCTTCACCTGATCGGCCTTGGTGAGGACGATGGCATAGGACACCGCGGCCTGATCCAGGAGGTCGAGAATCTCCTCGTCCACCGGCTTGATGCCGTGGCGGGCATCGATCAGCACGAACACCCGCGCCAGATTCACCCGCCCGCGCAGATAGGCGCGGATGGTGCGGGTCCAGGCGTCCACCTTCTCCTTCGGCGCCTTGGCGAAGCCGTAGCCCGGCATGTCCACCAGCGACAGGTCCGGCCCCATGCGGAAGAAGATCAGCTCCTGGGTGCGCCCCGGCGTCACCGAGGTGCGGGCCAGCGCCTTGCGCCCGGTCAGCGCGTTCACCAGCGAGGACTTGCCCACGTTGGAGCGGCCGGCCAGCGCGATCTCGATGCCGTTCATGGCCGGCAGGGTCTCGATGGTGGGCGCGGCGCAGACGAACTGCCAATCCCCGGCGAACAGGAGCCGGCCTTCCTCGAGGAAGCGTTCGTCAGGCTCGCCGGCCGCCGCATCGGGCACCGCAGGCATGGCCACCGCCTCCGGGAGCGCAGGTGATGCCTTGGAGGACCCCTTGGGGGGCCCCTTGGACGGCCCCTTGGACGATGCCTTGGCGGCTTTGGATGAGTGGTCGGACATGCGCGCTTATCCCCGAGGCCGCCCCGGCGCGCAAGCGGCGCGCTGCACGGAGGCCTCTCGTCGCCGACGCGGGCGACGTGCAGCCGACCTCAGCGCCGCCCGGCGCCGAGGAAGGTCTCGGCGAACCAGCGCTCGAAGGTCATGGGCGGCGCCGCCGCCTGCTCCGCTCCGGGCCCCGGCGCCATCCCGACGCTGGCCGGCGGCCGGTCGTCGGGCACCTCGGTAGGCGGCAAATAGGATTGGCCCGGCGCGCCATAGCCATAGCCGCCGAAGCCCGCGGTGCGCAGGCCGCCGGGAAGCTCCGCCACCGGCACGTTCTTGTGCGCCACCTTCATGTAGCGGCTCCAGATCTCCACCGGCAGGTTGGCGCCCGAAGCCTTCTTGGTGGGCGAGGAATCGTCGTTCCCCAGCCACACGGCGGTGACATAGCGCGCGGTGTAGCCGACGAACCAGGCGTCGCGGTAATCCTGCGAGGTGCCGGTCTTGCCGGCCGCCTCCCAGCCCGGCAGGTCGGCCCGCTTGGCGGTGCCGATGGTCAGCGTCTGGGCCAGCATGCGGTTCATCATCGCCACATAGGCCTCGTCCACCACCCGCCCGGGGCCGGAGACGTTGCGCCGGTAGAGCACCTTGCCGTCGGCGCCCTTCACCTCGTCGATCACGTGGGAGATGACGCCGATGCCGCCGTTGGCGAACGGCACGTAGGCGCTGGCCAGCTCCAGCACCGAGACCTCCGAGGTGCCGAGCGCGATGGAGGCGTTGGGGGTGAGCGGCGAGGTGATGCCGAGGCGCCGCGCCGTGGTCACCACGTTCTGCGGCCCCATCTCCAGGGTGAGGCGCACCGACACCGTGTTGAGGGAGAGCGCCAGCGCCTCCTCCAGGGTCACCGGGCCGCGATAGTTGTGGCCAGCGTTCTCCGGCCGCCAGCCCTTGATGTCGATGGGCGCGTCCTCGCGCACCGTGTCGGGGGTGAGGCCCTGCTCCAGCGCGGTGAGATAGACGAAGGGCTTGAAGGCCGAGCCGGGCTGGCGCTTGGCGGTGACCGCGCGGTTGTACTGGCTGTCCTCATAGGAGCGGCCGCCCACCAGGGCGCGCACCGCCCCGTCGGCATCGAGCGAGACCACCGCGCCCTGCGACACGCCGTATTTGGCGCCGGATTTCGCCAGCGTCTCGGCGAGCGCTTTCTCTCCCGCCTGCTGCAGGGTGGGGTCGATGGTGGTGGTCACGGTGACGTCGCCGGACAGGGGACCGACGTAAGAATCGAGCTGATCCATCACCCAGTCGGCCACATAGCCGGTCGAATCGGGCTCGCCGGCGCGCGAGAGCTGGGCCGGCTTGGCGATGGCCGTCGCCGCCATGTCGGGCGAGATCATGCCCTGCTCCTTCATGGCGGTGAGCACGAGCCTGGCGCGGGCCTGCGCCCCCTTGAGGTTGCGCGTCGGCGCAAGGCGCGAGGGCGAGTTGACGAGGCCGGCCAGCATGGCCGCCTCCGAGAGGCTCACCTGCCGCGCAGACTTGCCGAAATAGCGCTGCGCCGCCGCCTCCACGCCATAGGCGCCGGCGCCGAAATAGACCCGGTTGAGATAGAGGTCGAGGATCTGGTCCTTGCTGAACTTGGCTTCCAGCCACAGCGCCAGCACCACCTCCTGGATCTTGCGCGAGGCGGTGCGCTCCTGGGTCAGGAACAGGTTCTTGGCGAGCTGCTGGGTGAGCGTCGAGCCGCCCTGGCGCAGCCGGCGGGAGGTGAGGTTGGTCACCACGGCGCGGGCGAGGCCCTCGGGATCGAGGCCGAAATGGCTGTAGAAGCGCTGGTCCTCGATGGCGACGAACGCCTTCGGCAGATAGGCCGGAAGCTCGCCGATGGGCACCGCCACGCCGCCCATGTCGCCGCGGGTGGCGAGGCGCGAGCCGTCGTCGCCGAGTATGGTCACGGTGGGGGGGCGCTTCGGCACCACCAGGGTCTGCATGGGCGGCAGCTTGGACGCCTGGTAGGCGATGACGCCGGCGAGCGCCACCACGCCCCACACCGCGAGCACCATGCCCCACTTAAACAGGCGCCACAGGATGGAGCCGCCACCGCGCCGCTTCCGGCGCTGGGGCGGCGGCGCAGACGGACGCGCGGGCGCCTTGCGGGCACGGGAGGGCGCCGGCTCCTCGAACAGGGGCTCGGCCGCGCGGGCCGGCCGGCGGGGGGCCTTCTTCTTCCCCTCCGCAGGCGCGCCGGCGGCCCGGTCACGCGCATCGAGGCGGATATCGAAAAGCGATTCGGGCCGCTCCAGAAGGGGTTCGCCCCGCATGCCTTCGCCTCGTCCTCGCGCTGCAGCCATCGTGCTCCCTTGCCGCTGTCGCCCGCTCCCCGCCCCTTCCACCACCCAAATGGGGCAGAAAGACCGCACATCCGCCGCGGCCGATGCGCCGACCCTCGGAAAGGGCAATGAAAAAGGGCCGCCGCCAGGATGGCAGCGGCCCCATAAGGAGCGGTTAACCCCCTCCGCCGCAGCGGAGGGGCTCACGCGCGAACCCCTGCCTCAGGGGCAGCGGTCCCAGAAGCCGGAGGTCCGCGCCGGCGTGGTATAGTACCAGCACATGCCCGCCTGAGGCGGCTGGCCGGCCCAGGAGACCGCGGCGGCGCCGGCGATGAAGCCAAGGGCCGCGCCGGCCGCGATGGCGCCACCGGGCGACCAGTAGCGGAACGGCGGATTGACCACCACCACGCCCGGACGGGCCACGGGAGGCCGCACCACCACCGGCGGGCGATGCACGGGAGGACGATGCACCGGGGGACGATGCACCGGAGGACGGTGGACCGGGGGCCGGTGCACCGCTCCCCGATGGACGGTGGTACGATGCACCGTGGCCGCGCCCGCAGGCACCGCCGTAGCGACGGGCGTCACAAGCCCTGCCGCACAGGCCAGCAGGAGCACCGCAGCCTTCACTTTCCGAAAACCGCTTACGAAACTGCCCACGTGACTTCTCCTCTGGTGGATCGCCCGCGCCGTCGAGGTCCGCCCTCTGGGTCGAGGATCACGAACTGGAAGCGCGTCCTTTGCGGCCGGCGTATGACAGGCCTGCGCGCGGCAGACGGCGCGGCAGGCCCGATCCCCTAGGGGCATATGCGGCCACACTCCGGGTTTTCACCCTTGCGGGTAAACGGTTTCTCAACAAAACGCGGGGAGGTGGCGGCGGCGGATGGGTGGGGCGCCCGTAACGTGCTCGCTTGGCGCCGCCGATTACAGTAGGGTTACCTTTCCCTCACTTTTGCGGTTCCAAGATCGCCGGTTATGAGCACCACTCGCACCTCCCGCGCCCACCGCACCATCGGCGAACTGTTCGAAGGCCAGAAGCTCAAGGCGGAAATCCTCAAGATCGCCGAGTCCCACCAGGGCAGCGAGATCGAGATGCGCAACGCCATCGTCGCGCGCATGAAGCAGGCCCTGCAGGACGGCCATGCCGAGGCCGAGCGCCTGCTCAAGGAGGAGGGCAGCGGGCGGATGTGCGCCATGCGCCTTTCCGCTTTGCAGGATGCCATCGTCACCAGCGCCCACGAGGTGGCCACCACCTGCCTCTATCCGGTGGACAACCCCTCGCGCTCCGAGCGCATGGCGGTGGCGGCGGTTGGCGGCTACGGGCGCGGCATGCTGGCCCCGGGCTCGGACACCGACATCCTGTTCCTCCTGCCCTACAAGCAGACCGCCTGGGGCGAGAGCGTGGCCGAGGCCATGCTCTACATCTTCTGGGATCTCGGCCTGAAGGTGGGCCACGCCACCCGCTCGGTGGACGAATGCGTGCGCCAGGCGCGGGCCGACTTCACCATCCGCACCTCGATCCTGGAGGCGCGCTTCCTGGTGGGCGAGCGCGCCCTGTTCGAGGACCTGGAGAAGCGCTTCGACAAGGACGTGGTGGAGGGCACCGCCGCCGAGTTCGTCGCCGCCAAGATGGCCGAGCGGGAGGAGCGGCTGCGCCGCGCCGGCCAGTCGCGCTATCTGGTGGAGCCCAACGTGAAGGAAGGCAAGGGCGGCCTTCGCGACCTGCACACCCTGTTCTGGATGGCGCAGTACGTCTACCGGGTGCATTCGGCGAGCCAGCTGGTGGCCAAGGAGGTATTCACCCGCGAGGAGGCGCGGCTGTTCCGCCGCTGCGAGGACTTCCTGTGGTCGGTGCGCTGCAACCTCCACTTCCTCACCGGCCGCGCCGAGGAGCGCCTGTCCTTCGACCTGCAGCGGGAGATGGCGCAGCGCCTCGGCTACACGGAGCATCCCGGCCAGAAGGACGTGGAACGCTTCATGAAGCACTATTTCCTCGTGGCCAAGGACGTGGGCGACCTCACCGCCATCGTCTCCGCCGCCTTGGAGGCGCGCCACGACAAGCCGGTGCCGGGCCTGATGGGCATGGTGGAGCGCTTCCGCGGCGGCCCGCGCAAGGTCCTGCTGAAGGACAGCCCCGATTTCATCATCGACCACGCGCGGCTGAACGTGGCCGACGCACAGGCGTTCAAGCGCAACCCGGTCAACCTCATCCGCATCTTCCACGTCGCCGACCGGCGCAACCTCGCGCTGCATCCCGACGCGGTGCGGCTGGCCGCGCGCTCCCTGCCGCTGATCGATGCGGAGCTGCGCGAGAACCCCGAGGCCAACCGCCTGTTCCTGGAGATCCTCACCTCGAAGAACGCGCCCGAGACGGTGCTGCGGCGCATGAACGAGGCCGGCGTGCTCGGCCGCTTCCTGCCCGAGTTCGGCAAGATCGTCGCGCTGATGCAGTTCAACATGTACCACCACTACACGGTGGACGAGCACCTGCTGCGCTGCATCGGCAACCTGTCGGAGATCGAGCGCAAGGTGCATCCCGACAACGTGCTCGCCAACGAGCTCATGGGCACGGTCAAGAACCGCAACCTGATCTACGTGGCGCTGCTGCTGCACGACATCGCCAAGGGCCGGCCGGAGGACCATTCGGTGGCCGGCGCGCGCATCGCCCGCAGGATCGGCCCGCGCTTCGGCCTCTCGGCGGTGGAGACCGATACGGTCGCGTGGCTGGTGGAGAAGCACCTCGTCATGTCGGCGGTGGCCCAGTCGCGCGACCTCTCCGACCGCAAGACCATCGAGAATTTCGCCGCCGTTGTGCAGTCGCTGGAGCGGCTGAAGCTGCTCACCGTGCTCACCACGGCGGACATCCGCGCCGTCGGCCCCGGCACCTGGAACAGCTGGAAGGCCCAGCTTCTGCGCACCCTCTATTACGAGACCGAGCCGGTGCTGACCGGCGGCTTCTCCGAGGTGGACCGCGGCAAGCGCGTCGCCGCCGCCCAGGTGCAGTTCCGCGGGGCGCTCACCGACTGGCCGGACAAGAAGGTGGAGGCCTACATCGCCCGCCACTATCCGCCCTACTGGCTGCGCGTGGACCTCGACACCAAGATCATCCACGCCCGCTTCGTGGACGAGACGGAGAAGGCCGGCAACGCCATCGCCACCCACGCCACCATCTCCGAGGAGCGCGGCATCACCACGCTGATGGTGCTGGCGCCGGACCATCCCAAGGTGCTGTCGATCATCGCCGGGGCGTGCGCGGCGGCGGGGGCGAACATCGTCGACGCCCACATCTCCACCACCACCGACGGCCTCGCCCTCGACACCATCGCCATCCGCCGCGCCTTCGACCGCGACGAGGACGAGGCGCGGCGCGCGCGGAAGATCCAGGACTCCATCGAGAAGGCGCTGGCCGGCACGGTGCGCCTGCCCGAGGTGATGGCGCGCAAGCTCCCCAAGGTGAACCGCAGGACCTTCACCGTGGAGCCGGAGGTGGCGGTCAACAATGCCTGGTCCAACCGCCACACGGTGGTGGAGGTCTCGGGTCTCGACCGGCCGGGTCTGCTGTTCGAGCTGACGAAGACCCTGTCGCGGCTCAACCTCAACATCGCCTCGGCCCATGTGGCCACCTTCGGCGAGCGGGCGGTGGACGTGTTCTACGTCACCGACCTCATGGGCGCGAAGATCACGGCAGCGGCGCGGCAGTCGGCCATCCGCCGGGCGCTGGTGACGGTGTTCGAGGGTCCGGGCGACGAGGAGGATGCGCCGCGCCGCGCCGCGCGGGGCTGAGCGGCGGTCCCTTTCCCGCCCCGCGAGCGTGGCCGCATGGCCGCACCGACCCGAAAAGCGCCACGAGAGGGTGGCAGTGCAGCACGGTGAATTGCACGTTCGGCGCCATCGACTATAGTGTCGGCCCGTCGCTAGAGCGCGGCATTCATGGGATTTTCCGGCGACGGCCATGGCGGCCCGCGGCACGTCGGGTCCCGCTGAGCCTCGATTCCCGATCACCCACGGCCGCACGACCGCCCCGGCTTCAAGACCCACGCGCCATGACCCTGCTGCCGGCCCATCTCGATATCGACGGCGACGTCGCCTCCACCCGCGTGGTGGTGGCCATGTCGGGCGGGGTGGATTCCTCGGTGGTGGCGGGCCTGCTCGCCCGGGCGGGCTATGACGTGGTGGGCGTCACCCTGCAGCTCTACGACCATGGCGAGGCCGCCCATCGCGCCGGATCGTGCTGCGCCGGGCAGGACATCTACGACGCCAGCGAGGTGGCGCGCCGCCTCGGCATCCCCCATTACGTGCTGGATTACGAGAGCCGCTTCCGCGAAGAGGTGATCGACCGCTTCGCCGACAGCTACGCTTCCGGGGTCACGCCCATCCCCTGCGTGGACTGCAATCGCACGGTGAAGTTCCGCGACCTCCTCGCCACCGCCCAGGATCTCGGCGCCCGCGTGCTCGCCACCGGACATTACGTGGCGAACCGCGCCCTGCCGGACGGCCGCCGCGCCCTCTACCGTGCCGCCGATGAAGGCCGCGACCAGAGCTATTTCCTCTACGCCACCACGGCCGAGCAGCTCACCCGCCTGCGCTTTCCCATCGGCGGCCTGGGCAAGGCCGAGGTGCGCCGCATCGCCGCCGAGCTCGGCCTTCCGGTAGCGGACAAGCCCGACAGCCAGGACATCTGCTTCGTGCCCGGCGGCGATTATGCCGAGGTGGTGGAGCGCCTGCGCCCCGAGGCGGGCGAGGCGGGCGACATCGTCGACCTTACCGGCCGGGTGCTGGGGCGCCATCGCGGCGTGATGCACTACACCATCGGGCAGAGGAAGGGCCTCGGCCTCTCCAGCCCCGAGCCGCTTTATGTGATCGCCATCGACGCCCGGCAGCGCGAGGTGAAGGTGGGCCCGCGCGAGGCGCTGGCGGTGCGCGTGGTGCGCATCGCCGACGTGAACTGGATCGGCGACGGCAGCTTCGAGGCCGCCTGCGACCGCGGCGCCGAGGTGCATGTGAAGGTGCGCTCCACCCGTGCCCCCGCCCCGGCCTATCTCGGCCGCGACGGGACCGGCGCGCCCATCGTCCGCCTGCCGCTGGGCGAGGAGGGCGTGGCGCCGGGGCAGGCCTGCGTGTTCTACGATGCCGGCAGCGGGCCGGCGCGGCTGCTCGGCGGCGGCACCATCATCAAGGCGGAACGGGCGATCGAGCGCGTGGCGCAGGTGGCGTGAACAGGTGGCGCCGGGCGTGCGGGACCGATTTCCCGACGAGATCAAGGCCGCGCCGCGCGAATTGGTGTAAGAGGACGGGCGAAAACGCCGGGAGACCAGCAGAATGGCAGTTCAATACGATCTTGAAGGGCAAAAGCGCGCCTATGCCAAATGGGCGCCCATCTACGACAAGGTCTATGTGAAGCTGCTCGCCGATGCCCAGCGCAAGGCCGCCGCGGCCGCCGCGGCGTGCGGGCCGGACATTCTGGAGGTGGGCGTCGGCACCGGCCTGGTGCTGCCCTATTATCCCAAGGGCACGCGGGTGACCGGCATCGACCTCTCCTTCGACATGCTGGAGAAGGCGGTGGAGAAGAAGGTGGCGCGCCAGCTCTCCCAAGTGGGCCTCCTGTGCGCCATGGACGCCTGCAAGCTCGGCTTCGCCGACGCCTCCTTCAACGCCGTTACAGTGCCCTTCGTCATCACCCTGGTGCCCGATCCGGAAGGCGCGCTCGACGAGATGTACCGGGTGCTGAAGCCGGGCGGCGAGATCATCGTCGCCTCCAAGCTCGGCGCCGACGACGGCCCGGTGATGCATTTCGAGCAGGCGCTGGCGCCGCTGGTGAAGAAGGTGGGATGGTCCATCGCCTTCAAGGCGGGCCGGCTGCGCAACTGGGCGGCGCGCTATCCCGACATGGAGCTCATGAGCATCCAGCCGGTGTTCCCGGTGGGCTTCTTCAAGCTGGCGCGGCTGAAGAAGAAGGCGGTGTGATCCACAGGGCGTTTTCTTGACAGCGGGCGGGCCGGGCCCCTATATGCCCGCTCCTGTGAGCGTCGGGGCGATCGCGCCGGCGCGCTTCTGGCAGCGTAGCTCAGTTGGTGAGAGCGCCGGATTCATAACCCGGAGGTCGGCGGTTCAAGTCCGCCCGCTGCTACCACGGCCGGTCCCTCCCGCCCCCCTTTTCCGACAACACGCGCAGGCGTCCCGCCAGCTTGGCGAATCGCGAGCGCGGAAGCTATCAATTCGGCACGGCGCCGCGGCGCCCCTCCGCCGGCCGGCTTCGGGAGACGCAGATGAATTTCGAGACCGCGATCCGCACCTGCCTGACGAAATACGCGACCTTCACCGGCCGCGCGCCGCGCAGCGAGTTCTGGTGGTTCTCGCTTTTCAGCTTCCTGGTCGAGATCGCGGCGATGCTGCTGGGCGGGGCGCTGTTCTCCGGATCGATGCGGGAGTCGGGCATGGGCGGCTCCATGCACGGCTGGTACATGTTCACCCATCCCGGCTGGCTGTCGGGCCTCGTCCATCTGGCGCTGATCCTGCCGGGCCTCGCGGTGGCCGTGCGGCGGCTGCACGATGTGGGCCGCTCGGGCTGGTGGCTGCTGCTCAGCCTGGTGCCGTTCGGCGTGTTCGTGCTGCTGTTCTGGTGGGTGCAGCCTTCCGAGCCGAGGCCGAACGCCCACGGCGCCCCGCCGCTCCTTCCCGCCGTCTGACAGCGGCAGGGCGCACGGCGGCCGCTCTGCGCGCACGGCGCGGTGCTGACGCCCGGAACAGGGAGCGCGTGACGAGGTCCCGCAGTCGTGCACAGGCCGGACACGCCCCTGAGGCCGGGGCCGTCACGCCGAAACCCTATGAGTCCGTCACCCGTATCGCCTATTCAACCTGTGGTGGCAGACACGCCGCAACGGGGATACCAGGGCGATGACGATGGGCTTCATAACGGCGGTCAAGAGCTGCCTGTCGAAATATGCGGTGTTCCGGGGCCGGGCGTCACGCAGCGAGTTCTGGTGGTTCATCCTGTTCGGCGTCCTGATGCACGTGCTGGTTCTGCTGTTCGACAGCCTCGTGCTCGGGACAGTCACGGGCGAGTTCATTACCCAACTCAATCCCGATAATCCCTCCGGCCCGCCTCAATTCGTCGGCTGGCGCTGGCATGATGACAGCTACAATCTGCTCATCCTGGAGTTGCTTCTGCTGTTGCCCGTTCTGGCGGTGAGCGCACGACGGCTCCACGATGTCGGCCGGAGCGGATCTTGGACCTTTCTCCCGTTCGCTTCGATGATCGGCTTGCCGGTTCTCACCACCCTGGTCGCTTTGCTGGCCGTGCCATGGCTCAACATCCTGGTACTGGTCGTCACCGTGTTGCTGACACTGATTAGCATCCTGGCATTGCTGTTCTGGTGGGTGCAGCCGTCCGAAGCCGGCGAAAATGTCTACGGCCTGCCACCCCATCCGCGGCAACCTGCCACCCAGAGCGTTTTCACGCGAAGCCGACCCGGTTCGCAGGAGGCAAACGCGACACTACAACGGCGGGAGCCTTTCCTTTCCAGCCGGGACGACCGGAGAATACCCTGAGATCGCGCATCGGGCAGAACGCAAAAGGGCGGCGGATGGGACCCATCCGCCGCCCTTTTTCACGCCGATAGCCGCTCCGCTCAGGTCTCGTCGCGGGTGCGGATCCATTCCACGATGCCGGAGAAGTCCTTGCCTTCGTTCCCCTGCTCGGCGAAGGCGGTGTAGAGGGCGGTGGCCGCCGCGCCCAGCGCCGTTGCCGCGCCGGCCGTGCCCGCCGCCTCCTGGGAGAGCCTCAGGTCCTTCAGCATGAGCGCGGCGGCAAAGCCGGGCTGGTAGCCGCGGTTGGCCGGGCTGGTGGGCACCGGGCCGGGCACCGGGCAATAGGTGGTGAGCGACCAGCACTGGCCCGAGGAGGTGGACGCCACCTCGTAGAGCGCCTCGTGGGAGAGGCCGAGCTTCTCGCCCAGCACGAACGCCTCGGACACGGCGATCATGGAGATGCCGAGGATCATGTTGTTGCAGATCTTCGCCGCCTGCCCTGCGCCGGCACCGCCGCAATGGACGATCTTCTTGCCCATGGCCTCGAGCAGGGGCCGCGCCGCCGCAAACGCCGGATCGCTGCCGCCCACCATGAAGGTGAGGGTGGCCGCCTCCGCCCCGCCCACGCCGCCGGAGACCGGGGCATCGACGCTCAGGTGGCCGGCCGCCTTCGCCGCCTCGTGGAAGGCGCGGGCCGAGGCCACGTCGATGGTGGACGAATCGATGAACAGCGTGCCGCCCTTCGCCGCGGCGAACAGGCCCTCCGCGCCGGTGGCGGCGGCGACCACATGCTTGCCCGACGGCAGCATGGTGACCACCGCATCGGCCGCAGCCACCGCCTCCTTCGCGCTGGGGGAGATGGCTATGCCCCGCGCCTTCGCCGCCTCCACCGCCGGAGCGGAGAGGTCGAAGCCCACGATGGCATGGCCCGCCTTGATGAGGTTGGAGGCCATCGGCCCGCCCATATTGCCGAGGCCGATGAATGCGATGGTGGCCATGAGTTCCCTCCCGTGATGCGCGGCGCCGGTGCCGGCGCGGATTGTCGTTGCGGGGCGCGAGCCGGCCACGATGCCGCCCCGCCCCGGTCCTCGCCCTCCCCCGCGGGGAAGGGGGCAAAGCCTGCCTAATTGCCGGCGGCGATGAGCGCGCGGGCGATGATGATGCGCATCACCTCGTTGGTGCCTTCGAGGATCTGGTGGACCCTGAGGTCACGCACGATCTTCTCCACCCCGTAGTCCGCCAGATAGCCGTAGCCGCCGTGCAGCTGGAGCGCATCGTTGGCGACGGTGAAGCCCACATCGGTGGCGAAGCGCTTGGCCATGGCGCACAGGCGCGTGGCATCCGCCGCGAGGCTCTCATCGACCATCTTGGCATCGAGCGCGGCGGCGGCGCGCCACAGGAAGGTGCGTGCCACCTCCAGCTCGGTGGCCATGTCGGCAATGCGGAACTGCAGCGCCTGGAACTCGTCGAGGCGCCTTCCGAAGGCGCGGCGCTCGCGCATGTAGGCGAGCGCCTTGTCGAGGGCCGCCTGGGCGCCGCCCAGCGAGCAGGCGCCGATGTTGAGCCGGCCGCCGTCGAGCCCCGCCATGGCGATCTTGAAGCCCTCGCCCTCCTCGCCGAGGCGGTTCGCCACCGGCACGCGGGCGCCCTCGAGGATGACGGCGCGGGTGGGCTGCACGTTCCAGCCCATCTTCTTCTCGTTGGCGCCCACGGACAGGCCGGGCGTGTCCTTGGGAATGACCAGGGTGGAGACGCCCTTCGGCCCGTCGCCGCCGGTGCGCACCATCACGACGTAAAGATCGGAGGCGCCGGCACCGGAGATGAACTGCTTCTGCCCGTCCACCACGTAGACGTCGCCGTCGCGCACCGCGCGGGTCTTCAGCGCCGCGGCGTCGGAGCCCGCGCCCGGCTCGGTGAGGCAATAAGAGGCGAACAGGTCCATGGTGCACAGGCCCGGAAGCCAGGCCTGGCGCTGCTCGTCATCGCCATAGCGGTCGATCATCCACGCCGCCATGTTGTGGATGGAGAGATAGGCCGAGGTGCCGGGGCAGCCGGTGGCCAGCGCCTCGAAGATCAGCGCCGCGTCGAGCCGGGTGAGGGCCGAGCCGCCCACGTCGTCGCGGATGTAGATGCCGCCCATGCCGAGGCGCGCCGCCTCGCGCAGGGTGTCCATGGGAAAATGCTTCTTCTCGTCCCACTCCACCGCATAGGGCGCGAGCTGCTCGCGGGCGAAATCCTGCGCCATCTCGCGGATGGCAAGCTGGTCCTCGGAAAGGCTGAACATGGCGAGGCGGCCCTCGTGGCGGTCGGGTGACGGACGGATCAGGCGTCGGCGCGGACGGCCGGCACGCGGAAAAAAAGCGCGCTCCGCCAAGGGGGGCGAAGACGGAGCGCGCCGCGGCGGGTCAGCCCATGGTGGGGATGACGAAATCCGCCCCGTCCTTGATGCCCGACGGCCAGCGCGCGGTCACCGTCTTGGTCTTGGTGTAGAAGCGCACGCCGTCCGGGCCGTGCTGGTTGAGGTCGCCGAAGCCGGAGCGCTTCCAGCCGCCGAAGGTGTGGTAGGCGAGCGGCACCGGGATCGGCACGTTGATGCCGACCATGCCGACGTTCACCTTGGAGGCGAAGTCGCGCGCCGCATCACCGTCGCGGGTGAAGATGGCGACGCCGTTGCCGTATTCGTGCTCGGTCGGCAGGCGCAGGGCCTCGTGATAATCCGGCGCGCGCACCACGGAGAGGACCGGGCCGAAGATCTCCTCCTTGTAGATGCGCATGTCCGAGGTCACCTCGTCGAACAGGCAGCCGCCCATGTAGAAGCCGTTCTCATAGCCCTGCATGGTGAAGTTGCGGCCGTCCACCAGCAGCTTGGCGCCTTCGTTCACGCCGGTGGCCACATAGCCCTTCACCCGCTCCAGAGCCTCGCGGGTGACGAGGGGGCCGAAGTCGGCGGACGGGTCGGTGGAGGGGCCGATCTTCAGGCTCTCGACGCGGGGCACCAGCTTCTCGATGAGCTTGTCGGCGGCTTCCTTGCCCACCGGCACGGCCACCGAGATGGCCATGCAGCGCTCGCCGGCGGAGCCGTAGCCGGCGCCGATGAGGGCGTCCACCGCCTGGTCCATGTCGGCGTCCGGCATGATGATCATGTGGTTCTTGGCGCCGCCGAAGGCCTGCACGCGCTTGCCGTTGGCCGCGCCGCGCGAATAGATGTACTGGGCGATGGAGGACGAGCCGACGAAGCCGATGGCGTGGACATCCGGGTCATCGAGGATGGCGTCCACCACTTCCTTGTCGCCGTTCACCACATTGAGGATGCCGGCCGGCAGGCCCGCCTCCATCATCAGCTCGGCGAGGCGCATGGGCACCCCGGGATCGCGCTCCGACGGCTTCAGGATGAAGGCGTTGCCGCAGGCGATGGCGGGACCGAACTTCCACATGGGAATCATCGCCGGGAAGTTGAACGGGGTGATGCCCGCCACCACGCCGAGGGGCTGGCGCATGGAATAAAGGTCGATGCCCGGGCCGGCGCCGTCGCTGAAGTCGCCCTTCAGCAGGTGCGGGATGCCGCAGGCGAACTCGATCACCTCGAGGCCGCGCTGGATGTCGCCCTTGGCGTCGGGAACGGTCTTGCCGTGCTCGCGGGCGAGCAGCTCGGCGAGCGAATCATATTCGCGCTGCACGAGGTCCAGGAACTTCATCAGCACGCGGGCGCGGCGCTGCGGATTGGTGGCGGCCCACTCCGGCTGGGCGGCCTTGGCGTTCGCCACCGCCGCGTGCAGCTCGTCCTTGGTGGCGAGCGCGACGCGGCCGATCACCTCTCCGGTCATGGGCTGGAACACGTCCGCCGTGCGTCCGGAGGTGCCGGGCACGGCCTTGCCGCCGATGAAATGACCGATCTCGCGCATGTTGCCTGTCCTTCTTGGGATGCGTTTCCGAAACTGTTGTTGCTCTTGCCGGAAGGCGGGTCCGGGTGTCCGGGCCGATCCGGCGGTCAGCTTAGGCGAAGAAATCCCCGCGCCGCCAAGGGCGGCGGCCATGGAGATCGTGCCCCTTCGTGGGGTGGGCTGTTGAGGGCACAATGCGCTATCTTTTTGCGCACATCCACGGCAATTTCTGCACGATCGGCGTGCGCTAATCCTCATTTCAACTTTGGTATTTCATGGACTTCGACTGGTCGGACCTCCGCTTTTTCCTCGCCGTGGCGCGCACCGGCCGCCTCACCCTCGCGGCGAGCCGGCTCGGCGTGGAGCATTCCACGGTCTCGCGGCGCCTTGCCGCCCTGGAGGCGACGCTGGGCGCCACCCTGTTCGACCGCAGCCCGCAGGGCTATGCCATCACCGCCGCAGGCGAACGCCTGCTCCGGGCGGCGGAGGGCATGGAGAGCCTCGCCCTCACCGCCCAGGGCGAGATCGGCGGCGCTGATCTCGGCGTCACCGGCATGGTGCGGATCGGCGCGCCGGACGGCTTCGGAACCTTCTTCCTGGCGCCGCGAATCGGCGCGCTGTCGCGGCTGCACCCGGGGCTCGATATCGAGCTGCTCGCCATGCCCCGGGTGTTCTCGCTGTCGAAGCGCGAGGCGGATCTCGCCATCTCCCTCAGCCGGCCCAAGGAGGGCCGCCTCCACGCCCGCAAGCTCACCGATTACCAGCTCACCCTCTATGCCTCCCGCGCCTACCTCGAACGGGAGGGCGCGATCGCGACGAGGGCGGATCTCAACCGCCACAGCTTCATCTCTTATGTGGACGACCTCATCTACGCGCCGGAGCTGGATTATCTTCCGGTCGTGGCGAAGGAGCTCCGGCCGCGGCTGAAAAGCTCGAACCTCATCGCCCAGCTGATGGCGACCCGGGCGGGCGCCGGCGTCTGCGTGCTGCCGGCCTTCATGGCCGACGGCTTCTGCGGAACGGGCGGCACCGATCTCGTGCCGGTGCTGCCGGGCGAGGTGATGCTGACGCGCACCTTCTGGCTGATTCTCCACGCCGACATCCGCGACCTCGCCCGCGTTCGGGTGGTGGCGGACTTCGTGGTGAGCGAGGCACGCAAGGCGAGCGCGCTATTCCTGCCGCGGCGGTGAGGCGTGGGACTTAGGGGCCTACGGCGGTCGGGCGGCGCGCGGCGTTTGTAGCGGTGGGGTGCGAGGCAGCGAAGCGGGAGGGGAAGGAGCGCGGCCTCACGACGGGCACTTCGCGCGTTGGCGTCGGTACCGAGCGCAGGCCGCGACAGGATAGGAAGGTCGACGGGAATCGGCTCCGCCCAGCACCGCCACGCTCAAGCGCCCGGCCGGCGCGAGCGCGGCAAGTCCGGAAGCCGCGGGCCCCTCGCCGTGCCCGATGGAATGAATAGGCCGCGCCGCTGGCGGCGCTCGACCGCGAATCAGATTTTCTGACGTTCTCAGTCGGCGCCCCATCCGATGCGGGGCGCGAAGCCTTGAGGATAATCAGGGCGACGATCCGGCGGACGTCCCGCTACGCCGGAGCGCGGACCTGCCGCGCCACGGATCCAAGCGTGAAGAAAACCCGCGGAAATCAGTGCGCCGGAGTGGCGAAGCCGGCCTCGAGCGCTTCCGCCACCTGCCGCAGGTCGGTCAGCTGCCGCTCGGCGCGCTGGCGGGCCTCATCGCTGGTGGCGTCCGCGACGTCTTCCTCGGCATCGCGGATGTGCTGCTCGAGACGCGCCGGATCGATCTCCTCCACCGGCGTCGCCTCCTCGGCCAGCACGGTGAGGCCGGACGGATTGACCTCGGCAAAGCCGCCGCGGACGAAGAAGCGCTGCAGCGAGCCCTCGCCTTTGACGGCGAGGATGCCGGGCTTCAGCATGGCGATGAAGGGCGCATGGCCCGCGAGCACGCCGAACTCGCCCTCGCTGCCGGGGACGATGACTTCGGTCGCCGTGCCGGAAAACACCAGCTTCTCGGGAGAGACCAGCTCGAAGGGAAGGGTTGCCATCTCAAAACGTCTCCGGATCGTCCCCACGGAGGGGTGTCCCGCAAGGGCGCCGGCGCTCCGGGGACAGGCACCTTCTGAAGCGACCCGCGAAGGCCGCCGCACCGGCTGTCCAGACAGCCCCATCGCGCATCCCCGGACGAGCCTGCCTCAGGAGGCAGCTGCCGTCGGACCGGCCCGCGATGGCGCCCATCCCTGGTCGCGCCATGAACTCGCTCCGCCGACTGGAAGCGGGGCCATGTGGCGAACGCCAACGGCACCCCTGTCTTCCGGTCCGCGGAGATCGACCGGCAGCATTGCCGCCGGCCGCCAAATCGCCGGGCGCTCCCCACCGCTGCGGCGGGACGCCCGGAAGGGATCACGCCGCCTCGGCGGCCAGCTTCTTGCCCTTCTCGATGGCTTCCTCGATGGAACCCACCATGTAGAAGGCCTGCTCGGGCAGGTGGTCGTACTTGCCTTCCACCAGGCCCTTGAAGCCCTTGATGGTGTCGGCGAGATCCACCAGCTTGCCGGGCGAGCCGGTGAACACCTCGGCCACATGGAAGGGCTGCGACAGGAAGCGCTCGATCTTGCGGGCGCGCGCCACCGTCATCTTGTCCTCTTCGCTGAGCTCGTCCATGCCCAGGATGGCGATGATGTCCTGCAGCGACTTGTAGCGCTGCAGGGTCTGCTGCACCTGGCGGGCGGTGTTGTAGTGCTCCTCGCCGAGGATGGCGGGGGAGAGCATGCGCGAGGTGGAGTCGAGCGGGTCCACCGCCGGATAGATGCCCTTCTCCGCGATGGAGCGCGACAGCACGGTGGTGGCGTCCAGATGGGTGAAGGAGGCGGCGGGCGCCGGGTCGGTCAGGTCGTCGGCCGGCACGTAGATGGCCTGCACCGAGGTGATCGAGCCCTTGGTGGTGGTGGTGATGCGCTCCTGCAGGGCGCCCATGTCGGTCGCGAGCGTCGGCTGGTAGCCCACCGCCGAGGGAATGCGGCCGAGCAGCGCCGACACTTCCGAGCCGGCCTGGGTGAAGCGGAAGATGTTGTCCACGAAGAACAGCACGTCCTGGCCCTGGTCGCGGAAATGCTCGGCGACGGTCAGGCCGGTGAGGGCCACGCGGGCGCGGGCGCCGGGCGGCTCGTTCATCTGGCCGTACACCAGGGCGCACTTGGAGCCCTCGGCGGAGCCGTTGTGCTCCTTGGGGTCCTTGTTCACGTTGGACTCGATCATCTCGTGGTAGAGATCGTTGCCTTCGCGGGTGCGCTCGCCCACGCCGGCGAACACGGAATAGCCGCCGTGCGCCTTCGCGATGTTGTTGATGAGCTCCATGATGAGCACGGTCTTGCCCACGCCGGCGCCGCCGAACAGGCCGATCTTGCCGCCCTTCGCGTAAGGCGCGAGCAGATCCACCACCTTGATGCCGGTGACCAGGATCTCGGCTTCCGTCGCCTGCTCCGCATAGGAGGGCGCGGGCTGGTGGATGCCGCGGGTGGCCTCGCCGACGATCGGGCCGGCCTCGTCCACGGGCTCGCCGATCACGTTCATGATGCGGCCGAGGGTGCCGGCGCCCACCGGCACCGAGATGGCGGAGCCGGTGTCGCTGACCGCCTGACCACGCACCAGACCCTCGGTGGCGTCCATGGCGATGCAGCGCACGGTGTTCTCACCGAGGTGCTGGGCCACTTCGAGCACCAGGCGGTTGCCGTTGTTGGTGCTCTCCAGCGCGTTGAGAATTTCCGGCAGATGGTCGTCGAACTGCACGTCGACGACGGCGCCGATAACCTGGGTGATGCGTCCGACCGTGTTCGCCATTTTCGTCGTCCTTCGTGTCTTTGCCGCGATGCCTCAGAGGGCCTCGGCGCCGGAGATGATCTCGATCAGTTCCTTCGTGATCATCGCCTGGCGGGTGCGGTTGTAAGTGAGCGTCTGCTTCTTGATCATGTCGCCCGCGTTGCGGGTGGCGTTGTCCATGGCGCTCATCTGCGCACCGTAGAAGGACGCCTGATTTTCGAGGAGGGCGCGGAAGATCTGCACCGCGACGTTGCGCGGCAGGAGATCCTTGAGGATCTCCTCCTCCACCGGCTCGTACTCATAGACCGGCGCAGCCTCGTCCTCGGACGGGGGCGGCAGGGTGGCCGGAATGATCTGCTGCGCCGTCGGCACCTGCTGAATCACGCTCTTGAAGGCGGAGTAGAACAGCGTGCAGACGTCGAACTTGCCCTGGTCCAGCATGGCGAGGATCTTGGAGGCGATGTCATGCGCCTCCTTGAAGCCGATGCTGCGCACGCCGCGCAGGTCCACCACCTCGACGATCCGGTCGGGGTAGATGCGGCGGAGCTGCTCGTAGCCCTTGCGCCCGACGCACATTATCTTGACGTCCTTGCCCTCGGCGAGGAGCGACTGGGCGCGCTCGCGGGCCAGGCGCACGATGGACGAGTTGAACGCGCCGCACAGGCCGCGCTCACCGGTGCACACCAGCAGCAGGTGATTCTCGTCCTTGCCGGTGCCCGCGATGAGCACCGGCGGCTGGCCCTCGCCCGCCAGGCCGGAGGCGAGGTTTCCGAGCACCGTGTCCATGCGCTGGGCATAGGGACGGGCCGCTTCCGCCGCCATCTGGGCGCGACGCAGCTTCGCCGCGGCGACCATCTGCATCGCCTTGGTGATCTTCTGCGTCGCCTTCACCGAGGCGATGCGGTTCCTCAGGTCCTTCAAACTTGCCATCGCACCCGTCCGTCAGGTTGGAGCGTTGAAAGGGTGCCGCTCAGGCGAAGCTCTTCGCGAAGGTGTCGAGCGCCTTCGCCAGCTTCTCCGTGGTCTCCTTGCTGAGCTCCTTGGAGGTGCGGATGGTGTCGAGGATCTCCGGGTGCTCCGAGCGCAGGGCCAGCAGCAGACCGCGCTCGAACTCACCCACCTTGGAGACCGGCAGCGGATCGAGGTAGCCGTTGATGCCGGCATAGATCACCGCCACCTGCTCCTCCACCTTCAGGGGAGAGAACTGGTTCTGCTTCAGCAGCTCGGTAAGGCGGGCGCCGCGGTTGAGCAGCTTCTGGGTGGCGGCGTCGAGGTCCGAGCCGAACTGGGCGAAGGCCGCCAGCTCGCGATACTGGGCGAGCTCGCCCTTGATCTTGCCGGCCACCTGCTTCATCGCCTTGATCTGCGCCGACGAGCCCACGCGGGACACCGAGAGGCCGACGTTCACCGCCGGGCGGATGCCCTGGTAGAACAGGTCGGACTCAAGGAAGATCTGGCCGTCGGTGATGGAGATCACGTTGGTGGGGATGTAGGCGGACACGTCGTTCGCCTGGGTCTCGATCACCGGCAGGGCGGTCAGCGAGCCGGCGCCGTTGGCGTCGGAGAGCTTCGCCGCGCGCTCCAGCAGGCGGGAGTGCAGGTAAAACACGTCGCCGGGATAGGCCTCGCGGCCCGGCGGGCGGCGCAGCAGCAGCGACATCTGGCGATAGGCCACGGCCTGCTTGGACAGGTCGTCGTGGATGATGAGCGCGTGCATGCCGTTGTCACGGAAGAACTCGCCCATGGCGGTGCCGGTGAACGGCGCCAGGAACTGCATGGGGGCCGCGTCGGAGGCGGTGGCAGCGACGACGATCGAATATTCGAGCGCGCCCTGCTCCTCGAGCACCTTCACGAACTGCGCGACGGTGGAGCGCTTCTGGCCCACCGCGACGTACACGCAGTAGAGCTTCTGGCTCTCCGGGGCGTCGCCGGCGTTCAGCGGCTTCTGGTTCAGGATGGCGTCGAGGGCGACGGCGGTCTTGCCGGTCTGGCGGTCGCCGATGATCAGCTCGCGCTGGCCGCGGCCGATCGGGATCATGGCGTCGATCGCCTTGAGGCCGGTCTGCATGGGCTCATGCACCGACTTGCGCGGGATGATGCCCGGCGCCTTCACGTCGACGCGGCGACGCTCGGTGTACATGATCGGGCCCTTGCCGTCGATCGGGTTGCCGAGGGCGTCGACGACGCGGCCGAGCAGGCCCTTGCCCACCGGGGCGTCCACGATGGCGCGGGTGCGCTTGACGGTCTGGCCTTCCATGATCTCGCGGTCGGAGCCGAAGATCACGATGCCGACGTTGTCGAGCTCGAGGTTCAGCGCCATGCCGCGGGTGCCGTTCTCGAACTCCACCATCTCGCCGGCCTGGACGTTGTCGAGGCCGTAGACGCGCGCGATGCCGTCACCGACGGAGAGAACCTGCCCGACCTCCGATACCTCGGCCTCCTGGCCGAAGTTCTGGATCTGATCCTTGAGGATGGCGGAAATTTCAGCGGCTCGAATGTCCATCAGCGGACCTCTTTCATCGCATGCCGGATAGAATTGAGTTTGGTCTTGAGAGAGGCATCGACCATGCGCGAGCCGAGCTTCACGATGAGACCACCGAGGATGGACGGATCGACGGTCACGTCGAGGCTCACGTCCTTGCCGGTCTGGTGCGCCAGCGCTTCCTTGAGCGTGGCCAGGTGGGTGTCGCTGAGAGGCGCGGCCACCGTCACCTTCGCCGTCGTCTCGCCGCGCTTGGCGGCGACGAGCGCGGCGTAATCCGCAATCATCTTGGGAATGGCGAACAGACGCCGGTTCTTCGCCACCAGCTTCACGAAATTCCCGGCAAGGCCGGAGATCTCGGCCTTCTCCAGGATCGCGGTGATGGCCTTCAGCTGTTCGTCGGCCGTAAAGACCGGGCTCTTGACGAGCCGCGCCAGATCCGGGCTCTCGGCGACCATCGCCGACAGGCGGTCGAGATCCGCCTTGACCGAATCGATGGCGCCGGTTTCGTCCGCCAGCTCGAACAGCGCGGTCGCATAACGCCCCGCCATGCCTGACACGATCGTCTCCGCCACCCGCACCTCTCTCGGACCTGCAGCCCAAACCGCGCAATCCGCGCAGCCAGGACCCAAACCCTTGATCTGTTGGGAATATTCTTGTGTGACCCCCGGCGCAGGTCAATCCGGCTCCGGGAAATCTCGGGTCACCTAACACAGGCCGATGAAGGCGGCAACATGACCGAAGGATGGCATCCACGCCGCATTGCCGCACCGGGACCCCTCGGGCCCTCTCGGACCGGCGCTGCAACGCACCGTCGAACCATTCGGTCAACGTGGCGAGATCGCGGCGCCGCAATGCTTTGCGCGGATACGCTGCGGCGCAGCGTGGCGCTCCGCGCGGCCCCGATCCGGCCGTGCGAGAAATATCTTATTGAAAACACGACGATGGTCGTAGTCCGCCCGATTGTGGCGCTGCGGGAGCCCGGCACGCTGCCGCCACGCCCTCCTCCGCCGGCCGGACCGAGGCGTTGACCGAACGAAAAACCCCCGCCCGACGGAATCGGGCGGGGGCTTCGGATTGCGGTTCTGCCGACGGCGGGACGACGCCCGGCGGCGCTCAGTTCGCCTGGGTGGTCTTGTCCGGCGTCGCCGGGTAGGCGGCGTTCTTCACCGTGCCCTCGATCAGCTCCACCGCCAGCTTGAGCTGGGTGTCGTCCTTCGGCTCCGGCGGCACGTAGGACGGCGAACCCGCCTGCTCGTCCTCGCCGTTCTTCAGGTGTCCCTTGAGGGAGGCCTCGCCGCGGGTGTTGTCCACCGTGGCGCCGAGCTTCGCCTTCACGTCGTCGGGCATGTCCTGCACCAGCACGATGTCGGGCTCGATGCCCTTGGCCTGGATGGAGCGGCCGGAGGGCGTGTAGTAGCGCGCCGTGGTGAGGCGCAGCGCGCCGTTGGAGCCCAGCGGGATGATGGTCTGCACCGAGCCCTTGCCGAAGCTGCGCGAGCCCAGGATGGTCGCCCGCTTCTGGTCCTGCAGTGCGCCGGCGACGATCTCCGAGGCCGAGGCCGAGCCGCCGTTCACCAGCACGATCACCGGCTTGCCCTTGGTGATGTCGCCGGACCGGGCGTTGAAGCGCTGCGTCTCGTCGGCATTGCGGCCGCGGGTGGAGACGATCTCGCCCCGGTCGAGGAAGGCGTCGGACACCGCGATGGCCTGGTCGAGCAGGCCGCCGGGATTGTTGCGCAGATCGATGATGTAGCCCTTCACCTTGTCGGCGCCGATCTTCTGGCTGAGATCGTCCACCGCCTTCTTCAGGCTCTCGTAGGTCTGCTCGTTGAAGGAGTTGATGCGGATGTAGGCGATATCGCCGTCCTCCACCCGCGAGCGCACCACCTTGATCTTGATGGTGTCGCGCACGACCTTGATCTCGAGCGGCTTCTCATGGCCCTTGCGGACCACGGTGAGGCTGATCGGCGTGTTGACCGCGCCGCGCATCTTGTCCACCGCCTCGTTCAGGGTCATGCCCTGAACCTGGGCGCCGTCGAGCTTGGTGATGAGGTCGCCGGCCAGCACGCCGGCCTTGGCGGCGGGGGTGTCCTCCATGGGAGCGATGACCTTCACCAGGCCGTCCTCCATGGTCACCTCGATGCCGAGGCCGCCGAACTCACCGCGGGTCTGCACCTGCATGTCGCGGTGATTCTTCGCGTCCATGTAGGAGGAATGCGGGTCGAGGGACTGCAGCATGCCGTTGATGGCCGCCTCGATCAGCTTCGAATCGTCGGGCTTCTCGACGTAGTCGGAGCGCACGCGCTCGAACACGTCACCGAACAGGTTGAGCTGGCGATAGGTGTCGGACGAAGCCGCCTCCGCGGCGGTACCCAGAACCAGACGCGGCTGCGTGGTAGCCACCGCCACCAGGGCACCCGCCGCAACGCCGAAGAGAAATAAAGACGTACGACGCATCATCCACGCACCTTCTGCCTGTCCGTTACCACCCACCACGGGGCGGGATCGATCGAAACTCCGTCCTTGCGGAACTCTACATATAATTGGGGCTGACCAATGGCCGCACCAGATCCCTTGTCCCCATTGGCCACGGCCCGGGGGGCGGGGGAATTGGGCGCACCCGACATCACCGCCACGGGCTCGCCCGTCAGGACGAACTGCCCGAGCTCCACCGTGATCCGCTCCATGCCCGCCATCAGGATATGGTAGCCGCCGCCCGCATTTATGATCAAGAGTTGGCCATAGCTGCGGAACGGGCCGGCATAGACCACCCAGCCGTCGGCCGGAGCGCTCACCGGCGCCCCCGGGCGGGTGGCGAAGGTCACGCCCTTCTCGTGTCCGCCCACGGCATCGGCGGCGCCGAACCCCTTCAGGCTCACGCCGGCGACCGGCAGCGGCAGCAGGCCCTTGGCCTCGGAAAACGCCATCGCGGGGGCGAGCCGGGCGGTGTTCTTCAGCGCCGCCGGATCCGCCTTGGCACCGGGGGCTGCGGCGGGAGCCGACTTGGCGGCGTCGGCGGCGCGGGCCGAAGGGGCGACCTCCGTCTCCAGCCGGGTCACGAGATCGTGCACGTCGCCGGAGGTCCTGGCGAGGGAGGTGGCCTGGGCCTTGTCCGCCGACTGCAGCGGATTGTCCTCCGCCTGCCGGCGCTGGCGCTCCTCCACCAGAGCGGAGAGGCGGCCGCGATCCTCCTCGAGGGAGTTGCGCAGCAGGGTGAGGGTGGTGCGGGCCGCCATCAGCTCCGTGCGCGTGCGGGTGAGGTCGGAGAGGTCGGCGGCCAGCGTCTCGGCCTCGACCCGAAGCTCGGGCAGGAGCGCGCCCAGAAGGATGGCCGAGCGCACCGCGTCGAGCGCGTCGTCGGGCCGCATCAGCAGGGCCGGGGGCGGCTGGCGGCCCATGCGCATCAGCGCCGCCAGCACCTCGGCGAGCACGTCCTTGCGCGCTACGAGGGAGGCGCGGATCCGCTCCGCATTGCGATCCAGGGTGCCGACGCGCGCTTCCAGATCCATGAGCTGGCGCTCCACGTTCTGGATCCGCGCGGTGGTTTCCACCAGGAGGCTGGTGAGCTTGGCGCGGTCGCCCTTGGCGGCCTCCAGCTCTTCCTTGAGGCGGCGCTGGAACTCCTGCGTTCCCTTGACGTTCGAGCGCCATTCGTCGGCGGAGAGGTCGGCCGGGCGGGGGAGCGGAGCCGGTTCCTGCGCGCGCACGGCCGCGGCCCCGCCGGCAAGGGTGCCGGCGAGGAGGAGGCTCGAAGCAAGGCCCGCCCGCGACATCATGAACCGAGACTTAAAGCCTCCCTGTTGAGGAGAGGTAAAGCCCCTTCCCGCCACGCCCGGCCGGGCCGGCCGCTCCGTCCCCCGTTTCCTCAGGCCTCCATGGCGTCGAGCTCGCCGATCATGCTCTCGATCAGCGACAGGCCGGTCTGCCAGAACGCCGGATCGCGGGCATCGAGGCCGAACGGGGCGAGCAGCTCCGAATGGTGCTTGGTGCCGCCGGCCTTCAGCATCTCGAAATAGCGCTCGGCGAAGCCGGCCTGCGCCTTCTCGTAGACCGCATAGAGCGAGTTCACGAGGCAGTCCCCGAAGGCATAGGCGTAGACGTAGAACGGCGAGTGGATGAAGTGCGGGATATAGGTCCAGAAGGTCTCGTATCCCGGCCCAAGGTGGATGGCCGGGCCGAGGCTCTCGCTCTGCACCTTCATCCAGATCTCGCCGATGGCGTCGGCGGTGAGCTCGCCCTTGCGCCGCTCGGTGTGGACGTGGCGCTCGAAAGTGTAGAAGGCGGTCTGGCGCACCACCGTGTTGATCATGTCCTCCACCTTCTGGGCCAGCATGACCTTGCGCGCCTTGGGCGTCTCGGCAGAGTCCAGCAGGCGGCGGAAGGTGAGCATCTCGCCGAACACCGAGGCGGTCTCGGCGAGGGTCAGCGGCGTCGGCGCCATGAGCGCGCCCTGCCGGGCCGCCAGCACCTGGTGGACGCCGTGCCCCAGCTCATGGGCCAGCGTCATCACGTCGCGCGGCTTGCCCTGGTAGTTGAGCAGCACATAAGGGTGCGCGGAGGGCACGGTGGGATGGGCGAAGGCGCCCGGCGACTTGCCCGGCCGCACCGGCGCGTCGATCCACCTCTTGTCGAAGAAGGTGCGGGCGATGTCCGCCATCTTGGGCGAGAAGGCGCCGTAGGCCGAGAGAACCGTATCCTTCGCCTCATCCCAGCCGATGTCGCGGGTGGCGACCTTGGGCAAAGGCGCGTTGCGGTCCCAGAACTCCAGCTTGTCCTTGCCGAACCAGCGGGCCTTCAGCGCGTAATAGCGGTGCGACAGGCGCGGATAGGAGGCGCGGATGGCCTCCACCATGGCGTCCACCACCTCCTTCTCCACCCGGTTGGCGAGGTGGCGCGAGGAGGCGACGTCGGGGAAGTGGCGCCAGCGGTCGGAAATCTCCTTGTCCTTCGCCAGCGTGTTGGTGACGAGGCTGAACAGGCGGAGGTTCTTCGAGAAGGTGTCGGCGAGGGCGAGGCCGGCCGAGCGGCGCACCTCCTCCTTGGTGTCCTGCATGAGGTTCAAGGTGGGCTCGATAGAGAGCTCCTGGCCGTCCACCTCGAAGCGCAGGGAAGTGATGGTCTCATCGAACAGCCGGCTCCAGGCGCTGCGGGCCGGCTGCGACTTCTCGTGGAACAGCTGCTCGATCTTGTCCTCGAGCTGGTAGGGCTTGTCCTTGCGCAGGTCCTCGAGCCACGGGCGGTAGTGGCCGAGGGCCGGGTCGGCCATGGCGGCATCGAGCGCCGCGTCGTCGAGCCGGTTCAGCTCCAGGGTGAAGAACAGGAGGTGGGTGGATGCGTCGGTCAGGCGCTCCTGGATGTCGCCGTAGAACTTCGCCCGGACCGGGTCCGAAGTGTCGCCGGCATAGACCAGGCTGCCGTAGGAGCCGATGCGGCCCATGAGATCGTCGATGCCCTCATAGCGCCTGACCGCCTTGGCGAGGTCGGCGCCGGCGGTGGGCGCCGCGAGCATGGCCGCGAGCTTGCCCTTGTAGGCCTCCTCGAAGGTGCGGCACTCAAGGTCCGCCTTGTCGAGATCGGCCGCCAGCTCCGGCGATTCCATGGCCGGATAGAGATCAGTGAGGTTCCATTCGGGCAACGCCTCCGCCTGCGCGGCCGCGGCCGCGGCCTGGGCGGCGGCGGTGGCGCGGGTGGGCTCCGGATACGGAACGGCGTGGAAGGCGGACAGGCGCGACACGGGCATGGGACCTCCGAACGGGGCGCCGGCGAGAGCATCGCCGCGCAAATCTCGTGCAAAGATCGCCCCTGCCGCCGGGCTCCGCAAGGGCCGCGGCGTCGACCGGCGATGCGCGCGTCCGCTGCGCCGGCGATCGGGAGCCGCCGCTTAGCCTTGCGTTAACCACCAGTGGCGAAGCTCGACGGGTCTCCTCCAGCCCGATTCTCCATGACCGCCTCGCTGCCCCAAGCCTCCATCCTCCTGGTCGAAGACGATGCCGGAGAGGCCCGCCGCCTCGCCGACGCCCTCGCCCATCTCGGCCTGCGCTGCACGCTGGCGGAAGACGGCGACGCCGCTCTGGCGCGCCTCGCCTCCGAGCGGTTCGACCTCATCCTGCTCGACCTCGTGCTGCCGGGGCTCGACGGCATGGGCGTGCTCCGCGCCCTGGCGGCGCGCGGCATCCCGACGCCGGTCGTGGTGGCGGTCTCGGCCGCCGGGATCGACGGCGCCCGCTCGGCGCTCAAGGCGGGAGCCAGGGATTTCGTGGTGAAGCCCGCCGGCGCCCTGCGCCTGGAGGTGGCGATCGGCAACGCCCTCGCCCTCGCCCGGCTGGACGCCGCCGCCCGCCCCGGCCCGGACGGCGGGAGCGCTTCCGGCCCCGGCGCTGTCCCGCTCCGGGCGGCTGCGCCTGCCGACCCGGCGCCCGATGCCGCACACGTGATCGCCCTGCCGCTGCGACCCGCCCCGCCCCCAATGGCGATGGCGACGGGGACGACCGACCCGTTCCTCGATGCCCGCGGCCATGTCCGCACCCTGGAAGCCATCGAGGCGGAGGCGATCCGCTTTGCCCTCTCCTTCTACGGCGGCCACATGAGCGAGGCGGCCCGCCACCTCGGCATCGGCCGCTCCACCCTCTACCGCAAACTCGCCGCCCTCGACCCACCCGCGCCGGAACCTTACGCCCCCGCTTTTGTTGCCGCTGAGTGACAGCCCGAAAAAACCGCAGCGGCGCTCAGGCTTGTGAGTTGATCCTCATTTCGCAACGCGGCAGGTAACACAGTCGGGTGGCATGAATGGAGAGTCCCATGCGGGATGGGGGACGCAGCAAACACGGCATCGCGGCTCGGACGATGTCGGCGGCGCGCGGCGATTGCGGGGCAGCAGGCGCGGGGGCGCGCCAGGCCGGAGCATTTGAATTCAACATGGACGGACAGGCGGGCCCCGGCCCGGCCGCGCAGCGTCCGGCCCGCGCGGGCTTGTCCCGCCTTGCGGGCGTGGGCGTGCTCGGCATCTGGCTGGCCGCCCTGTCGGCGGGCAGCGTGGCCTTTGCCGAAGATGCCGCGACGCCGGTGACCGGCAACGCGGGCATGGGCACGGCCGAGACCGTTTCCCCCGCAACCACCGCCGCGCGGTCGGCCACCGTTCCGGAGCCGGCGGCAGCCGTCCTCCCCGTCGAGATGCACCAGGCCCCGGCGGAGATCGTCGCGCCGGCCGCGACGGTGGCGACGCGCGGCGGCATCGACGGCGCAGGCGACACGCCGGCCGCCCACGCGCCGGCGGCCACTCAGGCCGCTACAGAATCCGGCAGCGTGGCGCCCGCCCAGGCGAACCATGGTGTCGCGACCATGCGCGGCGGCACCGATGCGGCGGGCGACGGCGAGGCCGCATCGCCCACCCAGGTGGCCACCGTCAGCCCGGCCAGCGCGCCGGCGGACGTGAGCCGCCCGGAGACGCCCGAGATCGTCCCGCCCATCGATGCCGCCCCGGCGGACATCTCTCCGGCCGATGCGGCCCCGGCGACCGCGCCGGCCGCGCCCGCCGTCGCCGCCGAGCCGCCCACCGGCCCGCTCGCGCCCGTGGCGATCGAGATCGGCACGCTGCTCGCTCCGCCGGTGGACGCCGTCGATCCGGCAGCCGCCGCCAAGCCTGTGGCCAAGAAGGCCAATCCCGAGGAGGAGGCGCTCGCCGCCTTCTACGGCGCGCGGCAGAACCTGCCGGTGTTCGTGAGCGAGACCGGCTACAGCGCCTGCGGCGCCGCCGTGCTGCGCCGTCTCGGAAAGGCCGGGGAGGACGGGCTCGACGCCGAGACTTATGCGGTGGCGACGCCCGCCACGCCGGTCACGCCGATCTCCCAGGCCAAGGCGGAGCTAGACCTCGCCCGCGCCGCCCTCGCCTATGCCCGTGACGCCCAGGCGGGGCGCTTCAATCCGATCCGCATCTCCGAGCTGGTGACCCCGACCCGGGAGATCCCCGCGCCGCTCGCCGTGCTGGAGGCGCTCGCCGCCGCTCCGGACGCCGACGCCGCGCTGGAGGCCTACAATCCCCCCCATCCGGGCTACAAGGCGCTGAAGGCCAAGCTCGCCGAGACCGCCGGGCAGACCACGCCGGTGATCGTGGCCATTCCCGCCGGCCCGCTGCTGAAGCCCGGCGCCACCGATGCCCGCGTTCCGGCGCTGCGCACCCGCCTCGGCCTCACCGGCGCCGCCGACGACCACAGCTACGACCCGGCGCTGGTGGCGGCGGTGAAGGCCTTCCAGGAAGCCTCGGGCAGCACGCCCGACGGCGTCATCGGCAGCGGCACCCTCGCCTCCCTCAACCGGGAAGCGGGCCAGGGCGGCGGCACGCTCACCGCCGACATCATCGCCAACATGGAGCGCTGGCGCTGGCTGCCGCGCGATCTCGGCGAGAAGCGGGTGATGGTGAACATCCCCGAATATCTGGTGCGGATCTTCGACGGCCCGAGCGAGGTCTACGAGACCCGCGTGGTGGTGGGCAAGCCGGAGACCCCCACCCCGCTGCTCTCCCACGAGATGGAATATGTGGTGGTGAACCCGGCGTGGAACATCCCGCCGAGCATCGCCAAGAAGGAGATGATGCCGCTGCTGCGCAGCAATCCGGGCGCACTCGCCCGCCAGGGCATCGAAGCCAAGCGCAACCGCGACGGCAGCTACAGCTTCCGCCAGCCCCCGGGCGAGCGCAATGCGCTGGGCCGCATCAAGTTCATGTTCCCCAACGACCATGCGGTGTACCTGCACGACACCCCGTCGCGCTCGCTGTTCGCCAACGCGCGGCGTGCCTACAGCCACGGCTGCATGCGGGTGCAGGACCCGCTGAAGTTCGGCGAGGTGGTGTTCCAGATGGGCCTGCCCGACGACGGCTGGACCGAGAAGCGCATCGGCAAGCTGCTCGGCGGCAGCGAGCGCTACATCAACCTGAAGGACCGCCTGCCGGTGCACGTCACCTATTTCACCACCGTGGTGGACGAGCAGGGCAAGGTGCGGGTGCTTGAGGACATCTACGGCATCAACGCTCGGGTGAAGGCGCTGCTCGGCCTCTCCGGCCAGCGCCGGGTGGCCGAGGGCACCTCGACCCGCAAGCGGTAGGGCGTTAGGGCGCGCGGACGCTCCCGCGCGCCCTTCAGTCCGCCGGAAGACATCAAACGCAGCGGCAAGCTCAAGCGTGGCCATTATTGCACCACGATCGGCGAATATTGGGGCTCACCTCCTGCTGCATCGCAAAAACTTTTCCGTCCCGGTGCCGGTTTCGTGATCGGCCGCCGGGAACAAGCACGTTTTTGCCATTTTCGCCGGTTAGCCCTGTCCTTCACCTGGACTTGATTACGGGGCGCCGGGCGTAAACCCGCCCTTAACCGAACCCGACAAGACTCCGCTAGCGCTGTGTCGCGGCAACAGCCGGGGCGCAATTCTGTTCTGAGCCTCGGGTTCGAGCCATTGCGTATCTGCAGCTTTTCATATTCGTCCCCCCGCCGCGCCGGCCAGGCCGCCGCCGGTCCGCGCCGCACCCTTCGCGCGCTGCGGCATCTGCGATCGGTCGGCATCGGCGCCACGCTGGTGCTGCTGGGCACCACCTCGCTGCAGAATGCGGTCGCCAACGGCGACACCCGGACCCTGACCTTCCACCACACCCATAGCGGCGAGGACGGCACCTTCACCTTCAAGAAGGACGGCCGCTACGACCCGGCGGTGCTGGAGAAGCTGAACTATTTCCTGCGCGACTGGCGCAACCAGAAGCAGACGAAGATGGATCCCCACCTCTTCGACATCGTCTGGGAGGTCTATCGCGAGACCGACGCCAAGGCGCCGATCCAGATCGTCAGCTCGTTCCGCTCGCCCGAGACCAACGCCCTGCTGCGCTCGCGCAGCAACGGCGTCGCCAAATTCTCCCAGCACATGCTGGGCAAGGCGATGGATTTCTACATCCCCGGGGTGCAGCTTTCCGATTTGCGCGTGGCCGGCCTGCGGCTGCAGCGCGGCGGCGTGGGCTTCTACCCCACCTCCGGCTCGCCGTTCGTGCATATGGACACCGGCAACGTGCGCCACTGGCCGCGCATGACCCACGATCAGCTCGCCCGCGTCTTCCCCGACGGCAAGACCGTGCACGTCCCCTCCGACGGCCGGCCGCTGGCCCATTACAACGAGGCGCTGGCCGAGATCCGGTCCCGCTCGTCCGATGCCGGCGTGGCGGTGGCCTCGGCCGGTTCGGGCAAGAACTTCCTGTCCAAGCTGTTCGGCAAGAAGGATGACGACGAGGAGTCCGGCGCCGCCGAGACCACCGTCGCCGCGGCCGACGACGAGGCCGGCGCGCCCCGGACCGAGGCGTCCAACAGCGCGGCGCCGGCCAGCGCCTCGCCGCTGCCCGCGCCCCGTCCCGGCGAAACAGCCGCCGGCGCCCTCGCCACCGCCCAGATCGCCTCCGCCCCGCTTCCCGCCATGCCACTGCCGCGTCAGCGCCCCGGCGAGCTGGCGCAGAGCCTGACCGCGGTCGGCAGCCGCACCCAGGTCGCGAGCCTTGCCGGCGTTCCCCTGCCCTCGGTCATCACCCGCGGCACCGGCGAGACCGCCGGCGGACGCGCACAGACCCGCGCCACCGCCCTCGGCTATGCCAGCGCGGGCGATCCGCGCGACCTGAGCGAGGACGTGCGCATCGCCACCTCCGGTGCTGTCGAGGATGAATCCGACCGGCCGCCGTCCGCGGTCGGCGCCCTGGCACGGCTGCGCGGCCGGGACGGGGGAGCCGCGCCGCTGCCGGCACGGGCGCCCCAGCAGGTGGCGCATCGCGCCTCCCAGCCCACCGCCAAGCAGATCGCCCAGCAGACCGCCGAAGCGCGGATCACCTTCGGCCGGCTGTTCCTGGCCCCGAGCCTCGACGGCGCGCTGTTCCTGCGCGAGCCGGAGCTGCGCATCTTCGCCGGCTTCGTTACCGCGCCGCGTGAGGTGGTGGCCTACAATTTCTCGCAGGATGCCAGCTTCGGCCTGAAGACCGGACGCTTCGCCGGCCCCGCCGTGGCTGAGCTGCCGACCTACGTCTTCCGCGCCCAGGCCTTCGCCCAGAGGCTGTGACCCCCGGATCGGGCCAGGCGGAGCCCGCCTGACCGGCGAGGCCGCCCCTTAGCTTTCGGAACCGGCGCGCCGGCCGGACGCGCGGTGTCGGCGCCGCCGCGCACGCGGCGCCGGACGGGCGCCCTCAGACCATGATGCCCAGCGCCTGAAGGTAGAGCTCGACGATGGCCTCGTGCTCGCGCCGGTCGTCGGCGTCCTCCTTGCGGATCTTCAGGATGGTGCGCAGCGCCTTCACGTCGAAACCGTTGGCCTTGGCCTCGGCGAAGACATCCTTGATGTCGTCGGCGATGGCCTTCTTCTCCTCCTCCAGGCGCTCGATGCGCTCGATGAAGGACTTCAGCTGTTCCTTGGCGAAGCCCGCAGGGGCATCCGAGAGCTCTTCTTCGGCCACCGGGCAGATCTCCTCGTCTTGATCGGGCGACGATAGAGCCGCGCCCGGTGCGGCCGCGTCAAGGACGCATCCCCGCTTTCCACCCTTCCGGTTGACGCGCGGTGAACGCCGGTCCGCCTCGCTCATGCCGCGATCACCGGCCAGACAGGCGCCAGGACCACGGCGGCCAGCCGGGCAAAACGCCCTGAGGCATTGACGCTGCCGCCATTGCCGGGCACACAGCCGCTCTGATGTCGTCACGCCATGCTGGTATCATGCGCCGGGGAATGACCAACCCGACCCAAACCGCCCGCCGCAGGATGCGCGGCGCGGGGCTCGCCGCGTGCCTCGCGGTGGCGGGAGCCGTCTGGCTCGTCCCCGGCATCGCCCATGCGGAATTCCGGCTGTGCAACCGCACCCAGAGCCGGATCGGCGTGGCCGTCGCCTACAAGGACGACGGCAGCTGGACCACCGAAGGCTGGTGGAACGTCGCCGCCAACAGCTGCGAGACCCTGCTGCGGGGCGATCTCACCGGCCGCTTCTATTATCTTTATGCGATGGATTACGACCAGGGCGGCGAATGGGCCGGCCGGGTCTTCATGTGCACCAAGGAAAAGGAATTCACCATCCGCGGGATGGAGAACTGCATGGCGCGCGGCTATGAGCGCACCGGCTTCTTCGAGGTGGATACCCAGCAGCAGAAGGCCTGGACGGTGCAATTGACCGAGGGCAACCAGACCAAGGCGCCCCAGGTGGCCGCGCCGCTGCCCCTGCGCGTGCCCGACGCCGCCCGCTCCGACTAGGACGGCCCGCACGACTGCCGGGGTCCCGCCCGATCCGGTCCCCGCCTCGACCGCTCAGCGTTCCGAGCGCACCAGCACGTCCATCAGCTCGGCCACCTTGCGGCGCTGGTCCTCCTCGTCGCCGGAGCGGATGGCGTGCTCCACGCAATGGGCCACGTGGTCCTTCAGCACCTCCTCCTCGGCCCGCTTCAGCGCCGCGCGGACGGCCGAGATCTGGGTGATGAGGTCAATGCAGTAGCGGTCCTCCTCCACCATGCGGGAGAGGCCGCGCACCTGGCCCTCGATGCGGCTCAGGCGCTTCAAAACGTCTTCTTTCGCGGGACTGCGCATGGCTTGTCATATACCCCCTCAGGGTATATTTAACAAGCAACATACCCCCTGGGGGTGTCTGCCGCCTGGAACCGCGCCATCGCGGTGCCGGTTCGGCGGGCGCCGCACAGCCCTGTCTGGACACACCATGGCCCACGATCCTTCCGCGCCCGGCGCCGACCACTCCTGCTGCGGCGGCACCCATGACGCCGCGCCGGCATCCGCCACGGACCCGATCTGCGGCATGACCGTGGACCCGGCCAACGCCAAGGCCAAATCGTCTTACAAGGGCAAGGATTTCTTCTTCTGCTGCACCGGCTGCAAGTCGAAGTTCGACGCCGATCCCGAGCGCTATCTCGCCACCGCGGCGATCAACGAAGCCGCCGCGCCGCCTCCCGCCGTTCTGCCGGACGCCTCCGGCCTGCCGGCCACCGTCAAGGACCCGGTCTGCGGCATGGACGTGAAGACCGACCCCGAGGCCGGCAAGCCCAGCACGGCCTACAACGGCGGCACCTATTTCTTCTGCTGCAATGGCTGCAAGACCAAGTTCGAGGCCGAGCCGGAAAAATATCTCGCGCCGGTGAAGGACCCGGTCTGCGGCATGATGGTGTCGCCCGGCACGGCGAAATATTCGGCGCGGCACGAGAAGAAGCCCTATTTCTTCTGCTCGTCCTCGTGCGAGACGAAGTTCAAGGCCGACCCGGTGGCCTATGTGGGCGGCAGCGCCCCGCCGCCGCCCGCCGCGGTGCCCGAGGGCACCATCTACACCTGCCCCATGGATCCGGAGATCCGGCAGATCGGGCCCGGCATCTGCCCCATCTGCGGCATGGCGCTGGAGCCGGAGCTGGTCACCCTCGACGAGGGCCCGAACGAAGAGCTGGTCGACATGACGCGGCGCTTCTGGATCGGCCTCGCCTTGACCGTGCCGGTGTTCCTGCTGGCCATGGGCGAACACCTCCTCGGCCTCCACATCCTGCCGCCGCAGGTCTCCAACTACGTGCAGTTCGCGCTGGCGACGCCGGTGGTGCTGTGGGTGGGCCGGCCGTTCTTCGAGCGCGGCTGGCTGTCGGTGAAGACCGGCAACCTCAACATGTTCACCCTCATCGCCATGGGCACGGGGGTGGCCTATCTCTATTCGCTGGCGGCAACCTTCCTGCCGTCCCTGTTCCCGCCGGAGCTGCGCGGCCATTCGGGCGCGGTGCCGGTCTATTTCGAGGCGGCGGCGGTCATCACCGTGCTGGTGGCGCTCGGCCAGGTGCTGGAATTGAAGGCCCGCGACCAGACCTCCGGCGCCATCAAGGCGCTTCTGTCCCTCGCCCCCAAGAGCGCGCTGCGCATCAGGGACGACGGCACCGACGAGGAAATCGCCCTCGATCTCGTCACCCCCGGCAATGTCCTGCGCGTGCGTCCCGGCGAGAAGGTGCCGGTGGACGGCGTCATCACCGACGGCCGGGCGCTTGTGGATGAATCCCTCGTCACCGGCGAATCCATGCCGCTCTCCAAGGACGTGGGCGAGAAGGTGATCGGCGGCACCGTGAACACCGGAAGCGCCTTCACCATGAAGGCCGACAAGGTGGGCCGCGAGACCCTGCTCGCCCAGATCGTGCAGATGGTGGCGCAGGCCCAGCGCTCGCGCGCGCCGATCCAGCGCCTCGCCGATCAGGTGTCGGGCTGGTTCGTGCCGGCGGTGTTCGCCGCCTCGGTCGCCGCCTTCATCGTGTGGATGCTGGTGGGGCCGGAGCCGCGCCTCACCTTCGCCCTGGTGGCCGCCGTCTCGGTGCTCATCATCGCCTGTCCGTGCGCCCTGGGGCTGGCGACGCCCATGTCCATCATGGTGGGCGTCGGGCGCGGCGCCCAGTTCGGCGTGCTGGTGAAGAATGCCGAGGCGCTGGAGCGGCTGGAGAAGGTGGACGTGGTGGTGGTGGACAAGACCGGCACCCTCACCGAAGGCAGGCCCAAGGTGGTCGCGGTCAAGGCGCTGGGCGGCACCTCCGAGGCCGACCTCGTGCGCCTCGCCGCCAGCCTGGAGCGCACCAGCGAGCATCCTCTGGCCGCCGCCATCGTGCAGGAGGCGAAGGCGCGGGGGCTGACCCTTTCCGAGCCCGCGCAGGTGGAAAGCAAGGCCGGCAAGGGCATCACCGGCCTCGTGGACGGCCGCCGCCTCGCCATCGGCCAGGTGGCCTTCCTCACCGAGGCGCATATGGCCGACCACGCCGCCGCTGCGCCCCTCACCGCCGAGGCCGACACCTTCCGCAAGGAGGGAGCCACCACCGTTCTGGTCGCCCTCGACGGCAAGGCCGCCGGCCTCATCGCCATCGCCGACCCGGTGAAGGCGAGCACCCCGGCGGCGCTGAAGGCGCTGGCGGACGACGGCGTGCGCGTGGTCATGCTCACCGGCGACAACCGCACCACGGCCGAGGCGGTGGCGAGGCGCCTCGGCATCACCGAAGTGGAAGCCGAGGTGCTGCCCGACCACAAGGCCGAGGTGGTCCAGCGCCTGCGCAAGGAAGGCCGCGTGGTGGCCATGGCCGGCGACGGGGTGAACGACGCCCCCGCGCTCGCCGCCGCCGACGTGGGCATCGCCATGGGCACCGGCACCGATGTGGCCATGGAGAGCGCCGGCATCACCCTGCTGAAGGGCGATCTCTCCGGCATCGCCCATGCCCGCTCGCTGTCCAAGGCCACCATGGCGAACATCCGCCGCAACCTGCTGTTCGCCTTCCTCTACAATGCGGCGGGCGTGCCCATCGCGGCGGGAGTGCTCTACCCGGTGCTGGGGCTCCTGCTCTCGCCCATGGTGGCGGCGGCGGCCATGTCGCTGTCGTCGGTGAGCGTGATCTCCAACGCCTTGCTGCTGCGGCGCTGGACACCGGGCTGAAAAAGGATCTTGGCACCTTGTCTCGGATATTGGATGCGGCGACCTTTGATCTGTCAATCGCCATCAGACGGAGGGGGTGATGGCCGAACAAGACGACTTTCTCGCACAAGAATACCTGCTGATCCAAAAGATCATCGAGGACTATGACGGTAAGGCCCTGACCGCCAAAGCCTGGAGCGTCACCTTCAGCGCCGTAGCAATTGGCCTTTCATATGATAAGCAGCAGTTAGCTATCTTGATAGTATCAATCATATCGTCCTTGGCATTCTGGCTGGTTGAGAGCTTGATTAAGGTCAATCAATTATCGTACTACGATCGTGCGAGCGCGATTGAACAGCATTTCGCGGGAAATTCACCTCAACACCCATTTCAGATACTGAAATCATGGCACGATAGCTTCAATAAAAATGGGAAATATAAATATATACTACGAGTGATTTTCTGGCCACATGTATTCATGCCGCATTTGGCGGTTGCCATCATCGGGACCGCACTTCTGATCAGGTATCCCCCTACGTGATCCAATTATCTTTTAGACAAGAGATCCGCTTAAATTTCTGCTTTGACCAATAACCTGCAGTGTGTTTTGATACCGATCACATGCTGCACAAAGCGGGTAGGATGAGGCTATCGGCCAGCTTCGGCGAGAGTCGGCTTCTCGCTGGCGCCGAGGCACCTGACCGATCGGCCTCTTTATAAGCGCCACCCCAAGTCCGATCACACGCAAATGCCGGCACGATAGACAAGGACGAACGTGAGCGACTACCGCCTGCTCTCACCCCACGCGGGCCAGTGGCGCTTCGGGACGGAAAAACTAGCCACCGCATATCCCCTTCGGCGCCATTGCGGGCGAGCCGACCGGCAGATCCAGCCTATGACGTTCTCCGGAAGAACGACCGGCACGTGTGCGGAAAGCGCGGCCAGCCTCCAGGCTGAAGCTGGCACGGCAAGCCGGGGCACCGCGTCTATCCCGCCTTTACATCCCCCGCCGGCCCGCCGATCATCGCGGCGGGAACGGGACATGACAGGCATCTCCACCACCTTCGTGCGCGCGGCCGGGCAGGCACGCGCCCTCGGCCGCACCATCCTCGATTTCGCCCTGCCGCCCACCTGCATCGGCTGCGGCGCCGTGGTGGCCGAGACCGGCGGCCTGTGCGGCGCCTGCTGGAGCGGCCTTGCCCCCATTTCCCGGCCCTATTGCGAGCGCACCGGCACGCCCTTCGCCTTCGACCCCGGCGAGCCCCTGGTCTCGCCCGAGGCGCTGGCCGATCCGCCGGCCTTCGATCGCGCCCGCGCCGCCGTCGTGTTCGAGGGCGTGGCGCGGGATCTGGTGCATAAGCTGAAATATGCCGACCGGCTCGACCTCGCCCTGCCCATGGCGCGGCTGATGGCCCAGGCGGGGCGCGAGCTGACGCCGGACGCCCACGCCCTGGTGCCGGTGCCGCTGCATCCCCTGCGCCTGTGGCGGCGCCGCTTCAACCAGGCCGCCCTGCTCGCCCGGCGCATCGCTCCCATCGCCGGCGTTCCGGTGGTGACGGACCTGCTCGCCCGGCAGCGCCGCACGCCCTCGCAGACCGCGCTCAGCAAAACGGAGCGCCGTGCCAACGTCGCCGGCGCCTTCACCGTTCGCCGCAATGCAGCATTTCCGCTCGCCGGAGCGCGGCTGATCCTCATCGATGACGTCTATACGACGGGCGCAACGCTCGATGCCTGCGCGCGGGCGCTGCGGCGAGGAGGCGCTGCCCGGGTGGATGCGCTTACCTTCGCGCGGGTTGTCGAGGGCGCCTAAATGTCTATTATGCGACGCTTGCGTGACGAGTGTCCTGCTGCCCCGAGACTCTTTTGCGACGCCATCTATGAAACCGATCACCATTTATACCAAGAGCTGGTGCCCCTATTGCCATAACGCCAAGGCTTTGCTGCGCCGCAAAGGCTGGACCTTCACGGAGATCGACATCACCACCGATCGCGAAGGCCAGGCCGAGATGACGAAGCGCGCCGGCGGCCGCACCTCCGTGCCGCAGATCTTCATCGGCGACACCCATGTGGGCGGCTGTGACGACCTCTATGCCCTCGAGGAGGCCGGCGAGCTCGACCCCCTCGCCGCCTGAGGCATCCGGCCGCGGACCTTGAAGCCGAGCGCCGGGGCGAAGCCCACACGGGCGGGTGTCTTGCATTGGCGACAGGCCCATGACAGACAGGCGGGATGCGTCCCGTGCGCGCACCCGTCGGGGACCGGCCCCGCGGAGGCCGTAGCGCACGGGTGGCACGCCCGCGGTGGGCGGCGGAGCGCAAGGGTCGGGATTCGGGGCCGCAATCGCTCCGCCTATCGCGCTCGTCCTCCCCGTCTGCCGGAGCCGGCGTGATCGACCGCGAGGAGAAGAGCACCCTCCATGGCCACCGAGACCGCCGAGACCCTGCCCGTCGCCCTCGTGCAGATGCGCTCCGGGCGCAGCCCCGCCGCCAATCTTGAGGCGGCGCGCGCCCTCATCACGGAAGCCGCGAGGTCCGGCGCGCGCTATGTGCAGACGCCCGAGACCACCAACATCATGGAGCTCGAGCGCAAAATCCTGTTCGAGACCCTGGTGGGCGAGGAGGACGACCCCACTCTCGCCAGCCTCAAGGCGCTCGCGGCGGAGCTGAAGATCTTCCTGCATATCGGCTCCCTCGCCCTGAAGGTGACCGAGAACCGGGCGGTGAACCGCGGCTTCCTGCTCTCCCCGGAGGGCGCCATCGCCGCGCGCTACGACAAGATCCACATGTTCGACGTCAGCCTCGGCAACGGCGAGAGCTATCACGAATCCAACGCCTACAAGGCGGGCGAGCGGGCGGTGCTGGCCGATGTGGCGGGCATCCGCCTCGGGCTCACCATCTGCTATGATCTGCGCTTTCCGGCGCTCTACCGGGCGCTGGCGGAATCCGGGGCGCAGGTGCTGACGGTTCCCTCCGCCTTCACCCGGGCGACGGGCGAGGCGCACTGGCAGGTGCTGCTGCGCGCCCGGGCCATCGAGAACGGCGCCTATGTGCTCGCCGCCGCCCAGGGCGGCAGGCACGAGAACGGCCGCGAGACGTTCGGCCATTCCCTGGTGGTGGACCCGTGGGGCCGGGTGATCGCCGAGGGCAGCACCGATCCCGGCGTCATCCTCGCCGAGATCGACCTCAAGGAGGTGGCGAGCGCCCGCGCGCGCATCCCCTCCCTGACCAACGGCCGGCGCTTCGAGATCAGCGAGCCCGGCCAGAGCGCACATCTGCACGTGGTGGGAGCACCCTCGTGATCCGCTACAGCCTCGAATGCGCCGACGGCCACTGCTTCGAAAGCTGGTTCCCCTCCTCGGCCAGCTACGAGGACCAGCGCGCGCGCGGCTTCGTCACCTGCCCCCAGTGCGGCTCCTCGGCGGTGGAGAAGGCCATCATGGCCCCGGCCGTGGCCCGCACCGACCGGCCGGAGCGGCCCGACCCCCGGCCGGAGCCGCCGCTCGCAGGCGATCGCCCGGCGAGCGGCGACGGGACGGCCGCCCCGCCCCTCGCCATGGCCGCCCATCCCGAGGCGGAGCTGCGTGAGCTGCTGCGCCAGGTGCGCGAGCATGTGGTCAAGAGCTCGGATTATGTCGGCGACGCCTTCGCCGACCTCGCCCGCAAGATGCACGACGGCGAGATCGAGCACCGCTCCATCTATGGCGAGGCCACCCCGGAAGAGGTGAAGGCGCTGAAGGAGGACGAGGTGGAGATCTTCCCCTTGCCCATCCTGCCGGAAGAGCGGAACTGAGCCCTTCGCCCGGACCGCGATGCGGCGGCCGTCAGGCCCGCTGCGCCACCATGAAGTAATTCACCGACAGATCCCCCGTGAGGGAGAAGCGCCCGGAGAGCGGGTCATAGGCGAGGCCCGCCTTCTCCGCAGCCGAGAAGCCCGCCGCGCCCAGCGTCGCCTCCAGCTCCTCGGGGGTGATGAACTTGTCCCAGCGGTGGGTGCCGCGCGGCAGCCAGCGCAGCACATATTCCGCGCCCACGATGGCGAAGGCGAAGCTCTTGGCCGTGCGGGTGAGGGTCGAGAGCACGAGCAGCCCGCCGTCCGCCACCAGGCTGCCCGCGGTGCGCACGAACAGGCCCACGTCGCTCACGTGCTCCACCACCTCAAGGGCGATCACCACGTCGAAGCGCGAGCCGCGCACCGCCACCTCTTCCGCCGCGATGGGGAAATATTCGATGTCGAGCCCGGCCTTCTCGGCATGGTCGCGGGCCACCTGGATGTTCTGGGGCGCGGGATCGATGCCCATCACCGTGGCGCCGAGGCGGGCCAGCGGCTCGCTCAACAGCCCGCCGCCGCAGCCGATATCGAGGATGCCGAGGCCCTTGAGCGGGCGCAGGGAGCGTCCGTCGCGGTTGAAATGACGCACCAGCGCGTCGCGCAGGAAGGCGAGGCGCGCCGGGTTCATGGCGTGGAGCGGCGCCATCTTGCCCTTCGGGTTCCACCATTCGGCGCCCAGGGCATCGAAGCGGGCGACCTCGTCGGGATCGACGGTGGCATCGGCGGGCATCATGGCTGCCTCCTCAAGAGCCGGAGCTGAACTGACTTAACCAGCGCGGACGCGCGCGGGCAAGGCATCCGCCCCGTCCGCGCGGGAAGGCCTCAGCCCCGCACCATGCCGACGATGTCCTTCACGTCGCGGATGGTCTGGTCGGCGATGACGCGGGCGCGGTTCGCCCCGTCCACCAGGATCGCGTCGATGGCGGCCGGATCCGCCATCAGGCGCTGCATCTCGCCGCCGATGGGGCCGAGCTTGTCCACCGCCAGATCCACCAGCGCCGTCTTGAAGGCGGAGAATTGCGCCCCGCCGAAATCGGCCAGCACCTCGGCCCTGGTGCGATCGGACAGCGCCGCGAAGATGCCGACGAGGTTCTCCGCCTCGGGCCGGTTTTTCAGCCCCTCTTCCTCGGAGGGCAGGGGCTCGGGGTCGGTCTTCGCCTTGCGCACCTTGCCGGCGATGGCATCGGCATCGTCGGTGAGGTTGATGCGGGAGAAGTCGGACGCATCCGACTTCGACATCTTCTTCGCGCCGTCGCGCAGACTCATCACCCGCGTCGCCGGGCCGGCGATCAGCGGCTCGGTGATGGGGAAATAGCCCTCGCCGTGGCCATTGGCGGCGATGGAGGGGGCGAAATCGTTGTTGAACTTCTGCGCGATGTCGCGGGTCAGCTCCAGGTGCTGCTTCTGGTCCTCGCCCACCGGCACGTGGGTGGCGCGGTAGAGCAGGATGTCGGCGGCCATCAGGTTGGGATAGGCGAACAGGCCCACCGAGGCGTTCTCCCGGTCCTTGCCCGCCTTCTCCTTGAACTGGGTCATGCGGTTGAGCCAGCCCATGCGCGCCACGCAGTTGAAGATCCAGGCCAGCTCGGCGTGGCCGGACACCTGGGACTGGTTGAACACCACATGGGCCTTGGGATCGATGCCGCAGGCGATGAAGGCGGCGGTCACCTCGCGGATGTGGCGCTTCAGCTCCTCGGGCTCCTGCCAGACGGTGATGGCGTGCAGGTCCACCACGCAATAGATGCACTCGTGGCTGTTCTGCAGCTCCACGAAGCGCTTGATGGCGCCGAGATAGTTGCCGAGGTGCAGATTGCCCGTGGGCTGCACACCGGAAAAGACACGTTCCGCGACCGCCGCCATGGCGACCTCCTCATGGACGGCGCCGTGCCGCCCGGTCCAGCAGGGAAGGCCCCACGCTGGGGGCCGAAAAGACGAGCCGCCTCATGCCACGCCCGCACCGGCCTGTGCAAGGGCGCGGCGGCCGGCGGCCGTGCCGCGGCGCCTCCGGCGAGCGGGAACCGGCGGGCGCGCCGGCAGCAGGAATGAGGCGTGGCCTTTCCTCGCATGGCAGGCCTGCGTTTTTTCCGCTGCATTACCGTGCGAGATGGTGCATCTAGTTTTTAGAATATTTCTAATCCGGAGCTTTCCATGCTGACGCGCTTGATCAGCCAGCGGCGCTTCTCCGATCTGTCCGACAAGGAGATCCTCGCGCTCGCCATTTCCTCCGAGGCCGACGACGCCCGGATCTACAAGGAATATGCCGACCACGTCCGGGCCGACTATCCCGACACCGCCCAGATGCTGGAGGCCATGGCCGGCCAGGAGATCGGCCACCGGAAGGTGCTCACCAACGAGTTCGAGCGCCGCTTCGGCAAGGACGTGCCGCTGATCACCCGCGACGACGTGGTGGGCTATTACGCCCGCCGCCCGGTCTGGTACGTGGCCAACCTCGGCATCGAGCGGATCCGCGACGAAGTGGAGCTGATGGAGGAGGAGTCCGCCAACTTCTACCTCCACGCCAAGGAGAAGGCGACCGACGAGCGCACCCGCAAGCTGCTCGATTCCCTCTATCAGGTGGAGGTCCAGCACGAGGAGCTCGCCACCGAGCTCGCCGGCGAATACCTGCCCAAGGACAAGCTCGACGCCGAGAACGAGAAGGCCCGCAAGCAGTTCGTGCTCACCTGGGTGCAGCCGGGCCTCGCCGGGCTGATGGACGGCTCGGTCTCCACCCTCGCGCCCATCTTCGCCACCGCCTTCGCCACCGAGAATTCCCACACCACCCTGCTGGTGGGCCTCGCCGCCGCGGTGGGCGCGGGCATCTCCATGGGCTTCACCGAGGCGGTGCACGACGATGGCGTCATCTCCGGGCGCGGCTCGCCCATCAAGCGCGGCATCGCCTCCGGCGTGATGACGGCGGTGGGCGGCCTCGGCCACGCTTTGCCCTATCTCATCCCCGATTTCTGGACCGCCACCGTCATTGCCATCGCCGTGGTGTTCGTGGAATTGTGGGCCATCGCCTTCATCCAGAACCACTATATGGAGACGCCCTTCTGGCGCTCGGTGTTCCAGGTGGTGCTGGGCGGCGCGCTGGTGCTGGCGGCGGGCATCTTCATCGGCGGAAGCTGACGCAGGGCGGCCCCGGTTCGCTCACAAGGATCCCCCATGGACGCCATGGTTCTTCACCATCCGGGCGAAAAGCTCGTCGCCGAGAGCCGGCCGGACCCGGTGCCCGGCCCCGGCGAGGTGCTGATCAAGGTCGCCGCCTGCGGAGTGTGCCGCACCGACCTCCACGTGGTGGACGGCGAACTGCCCGAGACCGTCGCGCCCATCGTTCCCGGCCACGAGATCGTCGGCCGGGTGGCGATGCTGGGGGCGGGCGTTTCCCACCTGAAGCTGGGCGAGCGGGTGGGCGTGGGCTGGCTCGGCCATGCCTGCGGCACCTGCCCCTATTGCCGGGCGGACGAGGAAAACCTCTGCGACGCCCCCGCGTTCACCGGCTGCACCCGCGACGGCGGCTTCGCCACCCACACCGTGGCCGATGCGCGCTACGTCTATCCCCTGGGCGAGGTGGGCGATGACGCCAGCCTCGCCCCGCTGCTGTGCGCCGGGCTGATCGGCTGGCGCACCCTGAAGATGGCAGGGGAGGGCCGGCGCATCGGCATCTACGGCTTCGGCGCGGCGGCCCACATCATCGCCCAGGTGGCGCGCTGGCAGGGCCGCGAGATCTATGCCTTCACCCGGCCCGGAGACGACAAGGCGCAGGACTTCGCCCGCTCCCTCGGCGCAGTCTATGCCGGCCCGTCCGATGCGCCGGCGCCCGAGCCGCTGGATGCCGCCCTCATCTTCGCCCCGGCGGGCGAACTGGTGCCGACCGCGCTCCGGGCGGTGCGCAAGGGCGGGCGCGTGGTGTGCGGCGGCATCCATATGAGCGACATCCCCTCCTTCCCCTATCGCTGGCTGTGGGAGGAGCGGAAGATCGTCTCGGTGGCCAACCTCACCCGGGCCGATGCCCATGAGTTCCTGGAGCTGGCGCCCAAGGCGGGCGTCGCCACCCATGTGACGCCCTATCCTCTCGCCAGGGCCAACGAGGCCCTCGACGACCTGCGCACCGGCCGCCTCACCGGCGCCGCCGTGCTCGTTCCAGAGCACTAAAGGGCGCCGTCCCTTACCGGACGCGGATGGGCCCCGGAGCACGGCGGCCGGATGCGCGACGCACTGCCGCGAGCGGGGCGGAACCCCGCCCGGGGCGCGGCCGACAAACGCCGTGGGCGCGAGGAAATGCTCAGCGCTGCATCACATAGGTGCCCGGCGCCGGACCGAGCACCGGATAGCCCGGCGCGCCGAGCTGCGGCAGGCCGACCCGGTATGGCGAGGACCGGCCCGCGAGCCACGCCTCCCAGGCCGGCCACCAGGAGCCCTCGACCGGCGCGTTCTCCTCCATCCACTCCTCCGGCCCGAGGTGCAGCGCGCCCAGCGGCGTGTCGTGGATGCGGTAGTGCCGGTGCTTGTGGCCCGGCTCGCTGACGATGCCCGCATTGTGTCCGCCCGAGGCGAGCACGAAGGTGACGTCGGTGTCGGTGAGCTGGTGGATCTTGTAGACCGATTTCCACGGCGCCACGTGGTCCCGCTCCGTGCCCACCACGAACAGCGGTACGCGCAGGTTCAGCAGCGACACCGGCCGGCCTTCCACCATGTAGCGGCCCGAGGCGAGGTCGTTGTTGAGGAACAGCTTGCGCAGATATTCCGAATGCATGCGATAGGGCATGCGGGTGGCGTCGGCATTCCAGGCCATGAGGTCGTTCATGCCCGCCCGCTCGCCCATCAGATAGTCGCGCACCATGCGCGACCAGACGAGATCGTTGGAGCGCAGCATCTCGAAGGCGCCCGCCATCTGGCCGGCGGTGAGCACGCCCTGGTCCCACATCAGGCTTTCGAGCGCGTAGAGCTGGCTGTCGTCCACGAACAGCTGGAGCTCGCCCGCCTCGGTGAAGTCGGTCTGGGCGGCGAACAGCGTCACCGAGGCGAGGCGCTCGTCCTTCAGACGCGCCATGCTGGCGGCGGCGATGGACAGCAGCGTGCCGCCGAGGCAATAGCCCGCCGCATGCACCTTCTGCCCCGGCACGATGGCGTTGATGACCTCCAGGGCCGCCATCACGCCCATCTTGCGATAGTCCTCGAAGCCGAGCTCGCGATCCTCCTGGGTGACGTTCCGCCAGGAGATGCAGAACACCGTGTGCCCCTTCGAGACCAGATACTTCACCAGGGAGTTCTGGGGCGACAGATCGAGGATGTAATACTTCATGATCCACGCCGGCACGATGAGGATCGGCTCGGCATAGACGTCGCTGGTGGCGGCGCGATACTGGATCAGCTCGATGAGGTGGTTGCGATAGACCACCTCACCTGGAGTGACGGCCACTTCCTCGCCGGGGGTGAACTTCTCCGTCCCCACCTGCGGCTGGCCGGTGACCTTGCGGGTGGTGTCCTCGATATAGTTGCGGAAGCCCTCGACGAAGTTCATGCCGCCGCTCGCCCGCGCCTTGCGCACCACCTCCGGATTGGTGAAGGGCGAGTTGGAGGGCGAGAGCATGTCGAGCATCTGCCGCGTGGCGAAGGCGATCACCGCCTCGTCGTGGGGCGAGACGCCGGGCACGCCGTGGGTGGCGTTGTGCCACCATTGCTGGGTGAGCAGGAAGCCCTGGTACCAGAAGCGGTAGGGCCAATCCTGCCAGGCCGGCGCGCGGAAGCGCTCGTCGCCCTCCAGCGGACTGATGCAGTTCGGCAGGGCGCGGTCGAGGGTGGAGGCGGTGACGTAGGCCTGGAACCGCATCGCCTTGCGCCACGCCTTCAGCGCCAGTTCCGCCCGCTTGCCGGGCGCGGCCGCGAGATGCAGCCACCAGTCGTAGAAAGCGAGCGTCATCGCCGTAGGGGAAAGGCCCGAGGTCATGCGGGCGATCAGCGCCGCGGCGGCCCGGTCCACCGCGTGGAGCGCGGCCGGGCCGGTGCCCGCGTCGTAATCCCTGTCGTCCACCGCGCACAGGGACGCCGGCAGGCGCCACGCCGCCATCGCGCCGGCCAGCAGCGCCGCGGGATTGAGCAGCGGATTGAAGCCTGCGCCGCCACCGGCGCCGCCGCTTTTGCTGTCGCCCGCTCCCGCACCGCCGGATGCCGTGCCGTCCGGCCCCTTTCCGCCCGCGCGACTTCCGGCAGGGGAGCCCTTGCCGGTGCCGGGCGCGCCCGCGCCCGACGCGCCCGCGTCGACCGCGGACAGGACCGGGCCTGCTCCGCCGCCCGGCCGGGGTGCCGCGGACTCGTTCGAGACGATGCTCAGATGGGGGCGTCCAGACGGTTCGATGGAAGACGGAGGCATGACAGACCCTCGCAATGGCCCCGGCCGCAACCCGATCGGACCCGACCCCGCCGGCAGCGGCGGCGGCCGGCCCGGCAACGGAGGCGTCGACCATGGCACAAGCATGACGCCGATCGAAACTCGCTTCGGCGTTTAGCATAATCCATCCGTTTCAAATGCCCACTATGCGGCGCAGTCGCAACATTTTACCCACAGCAATTGCGCGCGCGCCGGGGCTGGACGGGTGGGAGCGATCCGCGCATAGGGTGGATCCGCCGTCCGCCTCCGGCCCCAGAACCGGATGACCGCAGGGAGATCACGCCATGGGCTTCGAGGTACAGGGACCGTCCGCGAAGGGGCCGCTCGCCGGCTTCCGCATCGTTGAATTCGAAGGGCTCGGCCCCTGCCCGTTCGCCGCCATGGTGCTGGCCGATCTCGGCGCCGACGTGGTGCGCATCGGCCGGCCTGGCGGCCGGCCCGACGACATCATCGGCGACGGCGGCGCCTTCGTGCTGCATCGCGGGCGCCCGCTCCTGCCGCTCAACCTCAAGGCCCCGGGCGCGCGCGAGGAGGTGCTCGACCTCATCGCCTCCGCCGACGCCCTCATCGAGGGCTTCCGCCCCGGGGTGATGGAGCGCCTCGGCTTCGGCCCGGACGACTGCCTGAAGCGCAATCCGCGCCTCGTCTACGGCCGCATGACCGGCTGGGGCCAGGAGGGTCCGCTCGCCCAGAGCGTCGGCCACGACATCAACTACATCGCGCTGACCGGCGCGCTCCACGCCATCGGCGAGCCGGACCGCCCGCCGGCCGTCCCGCTGAACCTGGTGGGCGATTTCGGCGGCGGCTCCATGTTCCTGGTGGCGGGGGTGCTGTCGGCCCTGCTGCGGGCCGGACGCACTGGCGAGGGACAGGTGGTGGAGACCGCCATGGTGGACGGCGCCTCCCTGCTCATGGGCATGATGTACGCGCTCCACGGCGATGGCCGCTGGGAGGACCGGCGCGGCGCCAACCTGCTCGACGGCGGGATGCCGTTCTATGCCTGCTACGCCTGCGCCGACGGCCGCCACGTGGCGGTGGGGGCGCTGGAGCCGGCCTTCTTCGCCGCGCTGGTGAAGGGCCTCGGGCTGGAGGACAAGGGCCTCGATCAATATGACCGCGCCGGCTGGCCGGCCATGCGCGCCCTGTTCGCCGCGACCTTCGCCGGCAAGACGCGGGATGCCTGGGCGGCGCAGTTCGAGGGCAGCGACGCCTGCCTCTCCCCGGTGCTGTCGCTGGCCGAGGCGCCGCACCATCCCCACATGGCGGCACGCGGCATCTTCCGCACCCGCGACGGCCACACCGAGCCCGGCGCCGCGCCGCGCTTCAGCGCCACGCCGACGGCGCCGAGCGAGGCGCCGGGGGAGACCACCGTTGCGGAAGTGCTGGCCCGCTGGTCGCGCGCGGCGGCGCCGGTCTCGGCGCCCGCCTGAAGCGCGGGGCGAGCCGGCTATCTGCGCTTGCAGCCCTTGCAGGCGCGCACGATCTTCACCCGCCGCGCCTTCGCCACCGCGCGCTTCCGGCGCTCGCCCTCCGGCCGGAGCTTCAGGCCGAAATCGCGCAGGAAAGCGCGCGGACGGCGCTCGAACAGGCCGGCGTGCAGGATTTTCGCCGCCGCCTTGAGATCGTCCTGCCGGCGCTCCATCGCCGCGTCGAGCCGCACCCCGAGGCCGCCGTCGAGGGCCGGCGCGGCGTGCTCCAGCATCGGGCGCAGCGTCGCGATGTCCTGATAGGCGCCGAACAGGTCGCGCAGCTTCTGCACCTCGCCGGCCCGCTCGCCGGCGGCGGGGGTGTCGGCGAAGGCGGCGAGGAAGCTCATCTGGTAGCGGTGGGAGACGACGCTCTTGCGGGTCTCGTGCATGGCCTCGGGCGTCACCCATTCGGCCCTGCGCGCGCGGCGATAGGTGCGCCGGATGCCGGCGGCGAGGTCGGCGGCCGCCGCCTGCCCGGCCAGGCCATAGTCCAGCCGGAGCCGCGCATCGGCGAGGAAGGCGCGCAGGGCGGAGCGATGGGTCTCCGCCTCCGCCCCCTCCTCCGGCGCGCCGCCCAGGGCGGCCGCGGCCGCGGCGGCATCGGCCTCGCCCAGAACGCCGGCGGACGCCAGCGCATCGAGGGATTCCAGCGCCGCCGCCCGGTCGCGGGAGCCGGCCAGGGTGCGCGCCACGCCGGCGGCGGCGGCACGGGCGGATTTCGCCTCCGGGCTCTTCAGGAGCTTCAGGAGGGCGCGATATTCCTTCATCGCCTTGCGGGCGTCGTGCACCATCTCCACCGGATCGGCGAGGCCGGTCGCCTTCGCCACCTTGGCGAGGGCCGCCGCCAGCCCGCGCCCGAGGGGGGAGGCGGGCGGATCCGGGATGGGCGACATCGGCGCCCCGCAGTCGGCGCTCGCGTCCGCGGCGGCCGGCGCCGCACCGGCGGGCGCGCCGTCGTGCCCGGCAGCCTGCACCGGCGCGGCGACCTGGGACGCGGCGACCTGGGACGCGATCAACTGGATTGGGGAGGTCCTGGTCATTTCGCTGGCCTCTTTGGCCTATTGTGCCACGCCAGGGCCCGCCCGTCTCCCCCCGGCGGTATCGAAATGCTCCAACAGCGGCCGGGAGGTCCCGCGCGGCGGCTGCGCCCCCGACGGCGCGGCGTCCCCCGCCCCTTGCGCAGCGCCGTCGCGGCAGCGCATTTTACCGCCGCGCGGCATGCGGCGCGCAGCGAACCGACGACCGAAGGCGGGGCTTCATGAGCGACATTTCAGCACGCGGCTTCTACCTGCGCCCCAGTGCGGCCGGGCACCACCGGGTCTCCTACCTCGAGCTGTTCTTCGATCTCGTCTTCGTCTTCGCCATCACCCAGCTTTCCCACCACCTGCTGCATGCGCTGACGCCCCTCGGCCTCATCGAGACGCTGGTGCTGTTCGTCGCCGTGTGGTGGGCGTGGATCGACACCACCTGGGTCACCAACTGGCTCGACCCGGAGAAGAAGCCGGTGCGGCTCATGCTCCTGGCGCTGATGCTGGTGGGGCTCGTGCTTTCCGCCGCCCTGCCGCAGGCCTTCCACGAGCGCGGCCTGATCTTCGCCTGCGCCTATGCCGCCTTCCAGATCGGCCGCTCGGCCTTCACCCTGTGGGCGGTCAAGCGCCACGATCCGGCGCAGGGCCAGAACTTCAAGCGCATCCTGAGCTGGCACGTGCTGATCGGCGCGCTGTGGATCGCCGGCGGGCTCTCCCATGAAGGCGCGCGCCTCGCCATCTGGGGCTTCGCGGTGGTCATCGAGACCCTCGCCCCCTCCACCGGCTTCTACGTGCCGGGGCTCGGCGGCACCAAGGCGGCCGACTGGAAGGTGGAGGGCGGCCACTTCTCCGAGCGGGCGGCGCTGTTCATCATCATCGCGCTCGGCGAATCCATCCTGCTCACCGGCGCAACCTTCTCCGACAGCACATGGACGCAGTCCCACGTGGCCGCCTTCCTGGTCGCCTTCGTCGGCACCGTGGCCATGTGGTGGATCTATTTCGACACGGGATCGGAGCGGGCGAGCAGCCATTTCTCCCACGCCGCCCAGACCGGCCATCTGGCGCGCGCGGCCTATACCTACGTGCACCCCCTCATCGTCTGCGGCATCATCGGCTGCGCGGTGTCCGACGAGCTGATCCTCGCCCATCCGGAGGGCGAGACCCATGTGGCGACGGCCGCCGCCATCCTCGGTGGCCCGGCGCTCTATGTGCTGGGCAACGGCCTGTTCAAGTTTCCCCTGCTCAGCCGCTTTCCTTTGTCCCACATCGTGGGGCTCGCGCTGCTGGCCGGGCTGATCCCGTTCGCGCCGTCGCTCTCGCCGCTGGGCCTCGCCGCGGCCGCCACCGGCACGCTGATCGTCACCGCCGCCTGGGAGCAGATCGCCATCGGCCGCATGGCGCGGGAAAGCTGAGGCGGCGCGCCGTTGATTTCCCGGCTCCGGGCGCTCACTTAAGGCAGAGGGGGCGCTCCCGCCGCTCCATGACGAGGCGCGCATGTCCGCTCACGGCGACCAGCCCGCAAGGCACGGCCTGAAGCTGCGCTCGCAGCTCTGGTTCGACAATCCGGACAACCCGGGCATGACGGCGCTCTATCTGGAGCGCTATCTCAATTTCGGCCTGACCCGGGGGGAGCTGCAATCGGGCCGCCCCATCATCGGCATCGCCCAGACCGGCTCCGACCTTGCCCCCTGCAACCGCCACCATCTCGACCTCGCGACAAGGGTGCGCGCCGGCATCATCGAGGCGGGGGGCGTGCCGTTCGAATTCCCGGTTCATCCCATTCAGGAGACCGGCAAGCGCCCCACCGCGGCGCTCGACCGCAACCTCGCCTATCTCGGCCTCGTGGAGATCCTCTACGGCTATCCCCTCGACGGCGTGGTGCTCACCACCGGCTGCGACAAGACCACCCCCGCCTGCCTCATGGCGGCCGCCACCGTGAACCTGCCCGCCATCGTGCTCTCCGGCGGGCCGATGCTGAACGGCTGGTGGAACGGCGAACGCACCGGCTCCGGCACGGTGGTCTGGAAGGCCCGCGAGGAGCATGCCGCCGGCCGCATGGATTATGCGACCTTCATGGAGGTGGTGGCCTCCTCCGCCCCCTCCATCGGCCATTGCAACACCATGGGCACGGCCTCGACCATGAACGCCTTGGCCGAGGCGCTGGGCATGTCGCTGCCCGGCTGCGCCGCCATTCCCGCGCCCTATCGGGAGCGGGCGCAGATGGCCTACGAGACCGGCAAGCGTATCGTCGGAATGGTGTGGGAGGATCTGAAGCCCTCCGACATCCTCACCCGCGCTGCCTTCGAGAATGCGATCCGGGTGAATTCCGCCATCGGCGGCTCCACCAACGCGCCGATCCACCTCAATGCCATCGCCCGCCATGTGGACGTGCCGCTCACGGTGGAGGACTGGCAGACGGTGGGCCATGCCATCCCGCTTCTGGTGAACATGCAGCCGGCGGGCGCCTATCTCGGCGAGGAGTTCTTCCGCGCCGGCGGCGTGCCGGCCGTGGTGGCGGAGCTGATGGGACAGGGCCTGATCCACGACGGCGCGCTGACGGTGAGCGGGCGCTCCATCCGCGAGAATTGCCGGGGCCGCCTCGCCACGGACCGCGACGTGATCCGGCCCTATGACGATCCGCTGAAGCAGAATGCCGGCTTCATCGTGCTCTCCGGCAACCTGTTCGACAGCGCGGTGATGAAGACCTCGGTCATCTCCGACGACTTCCGCGCCCGCTATCTCTCCAATCCGGCCGATCCGGATGCGTTCGAGGGCCGCGCCGTGGTGTTCGACGGGCCGGAGGACTACCATGCCCGCATCGACGATCCCGCCCTCGGCATCGACGAGAGCACCCTCCTGTTCATCCGCGGCGCCGGGCCGCTCGGCTATCCCGGCGGGGCGGAGGTGGTGAACATGCAGCCCCCCGGCGCCCTCATCAAGCGGGGCATCACGGCGCTGCCCTGCATCGGCGACGGGCGCCAGTCGGGCACCTCGGGCTCGCCCTCCATCCTCAATGCCGCGCCGGAGGCGGCGGCGGGCGGCGGGCTGGCGCTGCTGAAGACCGGCGACCGGGTGCGCATCGACCTGAAAAAGGGCACCGCCGACATGCTCATCCCCGACGCCGAGCTGACGGAACGCCGGGCTGCCCTTCAGGGCCACGGCGGCTACAAGGTGCCGGACAGCCAGACCCCCTGGCAGGAGATCCAGCGCGCCATGGTGGCCCAGTTCGACGAGGGCATGGTCTTGAAGCCCGCGGTGAAGTATCAGCGCGTGGCCCAGACCAAGGGCGTCCCGCGGGACAGCCATTGAACCCGGCAGCCACCCCACCGACCGCCTCATTTCAGCGAGCCTTCCATGAGCCAAACCGCCCCGGCCTCCGGCATCCTCCTCGGCGCGCCCGTCCCCGGCGGCCCGGCGCTCAAGCCCACCCGCGTCACCCTGGAAGGGCGGCACGTGCATGTGGCGGCGTTCGATGCGGCGCGCCACGCCGGCGACCTCTATGCGCTCTCCCACGGGCCCGACAGGGAGCAGCTCTGGGCCTTCCTGTCCAACTCGCCCTTCCCTGACCTCGCCACCTTCGAGCGCACCTATGCGGAGGCCGCGACCCTGCCCGACCCGCTGTTCTTCGCCATTGAGGAGGCGGACAGCGGGCGCACGGTGGGGCACGCCTCCTACATGCGCATCGCCCCGGAACACCGGGTGATCGAGGTTGGCAACATCCTGTTCACCCTCGCGATCCAGCGTTCCGTGGGGGCGACGGAGGCGATGTATCTGATGGCCCGCCATGCCTTCGAGGATCTCGGCTACCGCCGCTATGAATGGAAGTGCGATGCGCTCAACACCGCCTCGCGGCGGGCGGCGGAGCGGCTCGGCTTCACCTTCGAGGGCGTCTTCCGCCAGCACATGATCCGCAAGGGGCGCAACCGGGACACCGCCTGGCACGCGCTGCTCGATCATGAATGGCCGCGCGCCAAGTCGGCGCTGGAGGCCTGGCTCTCGCCGGAGAATTTCGACGCCGAGGGCCGCCAATTGCGCCGGCTGGAGGCGATCCGCGCCGGCCTGTGAGCGCGCTGGCGCTCAGGCGGCGGCGGTGGCGAGCGGGCCGGCCTCCGCCCCCACCAGAGCGGCGACGGCGGCCTTGAGCGACGGCAGGACCTCGCGGTAGGCGATGCGGCGGCTGTGCATGTCGCGGTGGCGGGACACGTCGTCCAGCCCCCAGCGCTCCAGGCGCACCAGCCGGCCCACCATGAGGTGGCGCAGCGCCAGATGGGCACCGTCCACCAGCGCCACCGCCACGTCGACGCGCGGCGCGCCGGTGAGGCCGAACAGCTCCAGCGGCTTGGAGGAGAGGCCGTCCGCCGGGATCTGCTCCAGATGCAGGCATTCCATGGCGGCGATATCCACCTGCCCGACGGACCGCACCCCGGCGCTGAAGGCGCGCACCCCCGGGTGGGCATGGATGGCGATGGCCTCCGCCATCAGGCTCAGCCCGGCATTGTCCGGGCAGACGAAGAGGATCGAGGGGCGCGCGATCATCGACATTCCGGCCTCCTGTCGCTGATGCCGATCCGGGCCCCGCCCGGCCCGAATCGTGTTGGCGCGGACCATAGGTCGAAGCCTCGACGAAGCGATGACAAATCGTGTCCGACCCGTAACACCTGCGTCAACAGCGAGCGGCGTCCCCCCGCAAACTCTTGGCGCATCAAGGTCTTTCGCCGCGTTAACCATTTCTAAGCCGGTGCGCGAGATTTAATGGGAGGCTGGCGGCATCGTGATTCGATGAGAACTTCTTCGCCGGCTGGCAGACCTGGAGGCATGAATGGCGAAGACTGAAGTAACCAGCCCCGAGGTGGCGAAGATCGCCGCCAAGGCCCTGAAGGATCCGGGCAGCGTCACCCCGGACGAGATCAAGAAGCTCGCGGCCTCGTGCCTGACCCAGGCCTCCGACAAGCCCAAGGCTGCCGCGAAGACCGCCGCCAAGCCGGCTGCTGCGAAGGCTCCGGCCGCTGCGAAGGCTCCGGTCGCCAAGGCCGCGGCGAAGCCGGCGGCGACGAAGGCCGCCGCTCCCAAGGAAGCCGCCGCCAAGGCTCCGGCCAAGCCTGCCGCCGCCAAGACCGCGCCGGCCAAGGCTGCTCCGGCGAAGACCGCTCCGGCCAAGCCCGCCGCGCCGAAGGCTGCGGCCGCAAAGCCTGCGGCTGCCAAGGAAGCTGCCCCCAAGGCCGCGGCGAAGCCGGCTGCCAAGCCCGCCGCCGCGAAGTCCGCTGCCGCGAAGCCGGCGGCGACGAAGGCTCCGGCCAAGGCGCCCGCGAAGGCCGCCGCCAAGTCGGTTGCAAAGTCGGTTGCCAAGGCGCCCGCCAAGAAGTCCTGAAGTCCGGGCGCTGCACCTTCGCGATCCGTCGGCTGCGACGGATCTCCAGCACGAGATCGGGTCGGGCCGCGGCACACGAGCGGCCCCTCCGGCCCGCCGCGCCACGAGGCTGGCGGCAAGCACGTTTTCGGGGTTTGCGGGCGTTCGCGCGCCGCACACCGAACCAACCGGGCCCCCGCCAAGGATCCAGCCCCCGGCACATCCGCGCCCCCGCGATTCCCATCCGGTGCACCGGCAGCGCCGCCGCAGTCGGGACCTACGTCCGCAGCGGCGGACGGGTCGGCGCCTGCGGCCTCACTCCCCGGCCTTGTAGGCGCGCACCTCCACCTCGTCTCCGGCGGCCCCCACCACCCCGAGCGGATCGGCGGCGAGCTCGAAATCCGGCGGGCTGACGTCGACGATGTCCATATCGCCCGCCGGCGCCGCCGCGCGCGGCCTCAGGCCGAGATGGACCGCCGCCGCACACACCCCCATGGCCGGCACCAGGATCGTCAGCGCCACCAGGGGCGAGGGAAACAGCACCGAGACCGACGACCCGACGAATCCGCCGCCGATCTGCAGGAAGCCGGTCAGTGCCGCCGCCGCCCCCGCCATATGGGGAAAGTCGGCCAGCGCCGCCGTGGTGCAGCCCGGCAGAAGGCAAGCGGCGCCGAACGCCCACAGGCCCACGGGCAGCATCACGCTCGCCACGCTGGGTGCGAACAGATGAGTGGAGAGTGCCGTCGCCCCGGCCGCCACGATGAGGATGGCAACGCCGATCGAGACCAGCCGCGCCGCCCCCAGCCGGCCGAGCAGTCGGCCGGTGACCACCGAGCCCAGCATGAAGCAGCCGGTCTGCAGCAGCATGGCGAGCGCGAACTGGGGCGCCGTCAGCCCGACGGTCTGGATCAAGACGAACGGCAGGATGGTGGCGAGGGTGTAAAGGCCGCCGACACCGAAGCCCATCACCAGCCCCGCCCTTACGAAGGTGCTGTGGCGCAGCAGCTGTCCGTAGGCGGTGATCATGCGCTCCGGCCGGGCGAGGGTCCGATCGGGAAAGCGGTTGGTCTCGGGCACCAGGAAGGCGAGCAGCAGCACCAGCAGCACGCCGTAGACCGCCATGGCGATGAAGATGGAGTGCCAGCCCGCAAGGCCCAGCAGCAGGCCGCCGAGGCTCGGCGCCAGCGCCGGGCCGATGGCCAGCATGGTGCCGATGAGGTTCATGATGCGCGCCGACGCCGCGCCGGTGTACTGGTCGCGCACGATGGCCCGCGAGATGGCGATGCCGGCGGCGCAGCCCACGCCCTGCAGGGCGCGCCCCACCAGCAGCCAGGAGATGGTCGGCGCCACCACCGCCACCGCGCTGCCCGCCAGATAGATGGCGAAGAAGCCGATGGCCACCGGCCGCCGCCCATAGGCATCGGACAGGGGCCCGCACACGAGCTGGGAGAAGGCGAAGCCGAGGAAGAACACGGTCAGCGTCAGCTTCACCAGCGCGCTCGACGTGTCGAAGGCGGCCACCAGCGTCGGCATGGCCGGCGTGTACATGGCAAGGCTGATGGGGCCGAGCACCACCACCAGGGCGCCGATGATCGCCACCCGGAGCTCGGACATGGGCGGGCCGCCGGAGGTGCGGGCGGCGCCGGCGGGCAAGGGATCGGGCTTCATGAACGCTCCTGTGAGCGGGCATCGGGGCAGCGCAGGATGGCCACCAGATTGTCGCGCAGTCGGATGAGGGCGTGGCGCAGCGCGGCGATCTCCGCCTCGGAGAGGCCGTCGAGGGCATCGACGCGGGCGGCCGCGGTGGCCACATCCATTTGCTGGAGATAGGGCGCCGCCCCCTCGGTGAGCCGCACGATCTTGGCCCGCCGGTCGGTGGGATCGGCCTCGCGCGCGACGAGGCCGAGGGCCTCCAGCCGGTCGAGATAGCCGACGAGGGTCATGGGCTCGACGTTCATCTTCACCGCCAGCGCGCTCTGGCGCAGGCCGGTGTAGAGCCGCACATAGGCGAGGGTTCGCGCCTCCCCGGCGGTGAGGCCAAGGCCGGCCGCGTCGAGGGCGCGGTCCATGCGCGTGCGGTAGAGCCGCGCCGCATCCACCAGCAGCGGGCCGAGGGGTGTCTCGCTCATAGCGTGACTTCCATATAATAAGGTAACCTTACTATCAAGGTGAAAATGGAGGCATCCCGCCACCGGAGCCGTTGCGCCGGCGGGATAACGCTCTAAGTGTTGATTCAACGAGTTCGGGCGTCCCGCCCGGGAGACTTCACCATGCCCTGGGCCCTCACCGTCGGCACCATCGCCGGCACCGCGATCCGCATCCACGCGACCTTCCTTTTGTTCCTGGTGTGGATCTGGGCGGCCTATTACCGGCTCGGCGGCGCGCCGGCGGCGTGGGAGGGCGTGCTGTTCGTGGCGCTGCTGTTCGCCTGCGTGCTGCTGCACGAGCTCGGCCACGTGTTCACCGCGCGCCGCTTCGGGGTGAAGACGCCCGATGTCACCCTCTGGCCGTTCGGCGGCATCGCCAACATGGAGCGCATCCCCGAGAAACCCTCCGAGGAGCTGCTGGTGGCCATCGCCGGGCCGCTGGTGAACGTCGCCATCGCCCTGGTGCTGATCCTCATCATCGGCGCCCGGGTGAATCCGGACGACCTCGCCAAGATCGAGGATCCCGGCACCTCCATGCTGGTGAAGCTCGCCGGTGCCAACATCTTCCTGGTCCTGTTCAACCTGATCCCGGCCTTCCCCATGGACGGCGGGCGGGTGCTGCGCGCCTTGCTCGCCATGAACATGCCGCACGGCCGGGCCACCGCGCTCGCCGCCTCCATCGGGCAGGGCTTCGCCATCGCCATGGGACTGCTCGGCATCTTCACCAATCCCATGCTGATCATCATCGCCGCCTTCGTGTTCCTGGCGGCCTCGGGCGAGGCGGGACAGGCGCAGCTCAAGGACGCCTCGCGCGGCCTCCTCGTCTCCGATGCCATGATCACCCATTTCGAGACCCTGGGGCCGAACGCCACCGTGGACGACGCCGCCGATGCCCTCATCCGCACCACCCAGCGGGAGTTTCCGGTGGTGGACGGCGGCGGGCACCTGCGCGGCGTGCTCACTCGCGACGCCATGATCCGCGCCCTGAAGGACCAGGGCCCCGCCACCCCCGTCATCGCGGTGATGCAGGCCGACGTGCCCACGGTGGAGGCCCGCTCCAAGCTCGATGGCGCGCTGAAAGAGCTCACCGCGGCGCGGGCGCCGGCGGTGGGCGTCCTTGATGCCGCCGGCAAGCTGGTCGGCCTGCTGACGCCGGAGAACATCGGCGAGATGATGATGATCCACGCCGCCCGCCCCGAGCGCGGCCCCCATCCCTTCGGCCGCGCCTCCTAAGGCGCGCCATCCCGTTCAGCGAAAGGACCTGCCATGGCGAAGGCCGTGACCCTCTACGGCATCAAGGCCTGCGACACCATGAAGAAGGCCCGCACATGGCTCGACGACCACGGCGTCGCCTACGCCTTCCATGACTATAAGGCGGTGGGCATCGACGCGCCGCGGCTTCAGGGCTGGGTGGAGAAGCTCGGCTGGCAGGTGCTGCTCAACCGCTCCGGCACCACCTTCCGCAAGCTGCCCGACGCCGACAAGGCCGATATCACGGCGGAAAAGGCCGTCGCCCTGATGATGGCCCAGCCTTCCATGATCAAGCGGCCGGTGCTGGACATGGACGGCAGGCTGCTGGTGGGCTTCAAGCCGGCGGAGTACGAGGCGGCGTTCGGCTGAGGCGCGCGCCGGGCGCGCCGCCTATTTCGCCAGCTCCTTCAGGCCGAGGCGGATCAGCGTCTCGGTGGAGGCCGCCTCGCCGGCCGCCCGCGACGCGGCGGCGATGGCGGCATTGGCCTGCGGCGCCCCATAGCCGAGATTCACCAGGGCCGAGACCGCATCGGCCGCCGGGCCGCCCTCCTCCTGCCGCGCCACCGCCCCGGCAAGCTGCACGAGGCCGGGCTCCACCGCCGGCAGGCCGGGCATCTTGTCCTTCAATTCGGTGATGATGCGCGTCGCCACCCGCGGCCCGACCCCCGGCGCGCGGGCCACCGCGGTCTTGTCCGACAAGGCGATGGCCTGGGCCAGCTCGGTGGGCTTCAGGGTGGAGAGCACCGCCAGCGCGGTCTTGGCGCCGATGCCCTGCACCCCCTGCAGCAGGCGGAACCACGCCCGCTCCGCCTCCGAGATGAAGCCGAACAGGCGGATCTGGTCCTCGCGCACGTAGGTCTCGATGAACAGCACCGCCGCCTCGCCCGCCGCCGGCAGGCTCTGCAGCGTGCGCGCCGAGCAGGTGACCTGATAGCCGACGCCGTGCACGTCGAGGATCACCAGATCCTCGCCATAGGAATCCACCACCCCTTTGAGCTTTCCGATCATGGCACTGTCCGATGCGCTCAGCCGAGCGCGGCCCAGAGGAAGATGAGGGTGGCAAGCACGCCGAGGCCGGTGCGCACCATATGGAGCTGGCCCCAGTTCGACAGGAGCCGGCGCGGGTTCTCCTTCGGCGCGGTCTCGCAGGCGAGCAGCCGCGAGTTCAGCGGCATGATGGCGACATAGGTGTAGGGCCAGTTGGCGAGCATCAGCACGCTTCCCGCCATCCAGCGCCAGCTTCCGAGCTGGAAGAAGGCGACGGCCCCGAACAGGCCCCCGACCAGGGCGAGGCTCGCCTGAAGCGCGAAGCCGCGCTTGTAGGCCGGCTTCCACTGGCTGAGCGCCGGCCCGTCGGGCAGCGCCAGCCGCGCCGGCTGCTCCACCACGTTGATATAAAGCGCCGCCCCGGTGAACAGCGCGGCCACCACCAGCGCGAGATGCCCGAAGATCATGCCGGCGCCCTCCTCGCTTCCCCAGTCGGCCGGAATGCTACACCGCCGCGCGCCGCAGCGCAGCGGCACCGCGATGGTGGGCGTGGGTGACGGCCACCGCGAGGGCGTCGGCGGCATCCTCCGTCTCCGGCGCCGCCTTGGGCATGAGGACCGAGATCATCATGCGCACCTGCGCCTTCTCCGCCCGGCCCGCGCCCACCACGCTCTTCTTGACCAGCAGCGCCGCATATTCGGCCACCGGCAGGCCGCGTCCGGCGGGCGCCAGCAGCACCACGCCGCGCGCCTGCCCGAGCTTCAGGGTGGAGGACGGGTTCATGTTGACGAAGGTCTCCTCCACCGCGGCCTCCTGGGGCGCGAAGCGTTCCAGCACCTCGCAGAGGCCGGTGTGGAGCGCGACGAGGCGCTGGCCCATGGGCGCGTCTTCCGGCGGCAGGATGGTGCCCGACGCCACATAGGTGAGGCGCGTGCCGAGAACGTCGATGACGCCCCATCCGGTGCGCCGCAGGCCCGGATCGAGGCCGATGATGCGAATCACGCCGTTGTCCATCCTGCCAAGCTGCGCCGGATGGGCCGCCGAGGAAAGTCCGGCCGCCGGCGCGGGACGCGCCATTCCCTCAGCGCCCGGAGGGCATCACGCTCGCCGCCTTGAACGCCTGCGGCGCGTCGGGCTCGGGATCCTGCCATTCGGGGCGGGTCGCGACGGTGTTGGCGGCGGCATCGAAGGCCTTGGGGGTGAAGGCCGCCACCTCCTGCTGCACGGCAATCAGCCGCGCCGGGTCCACCCGCTCGACGAGCGAATCGCGCTTCGCCGCGCTGTCGGCATCGCCCTGGGCGGCGGCGAGGGCGAACCATTTCCACGCCGCGGCGAAATCCTGCCGGCCGGCAAGGCCGCGCGCCAGGATGACGCCGAGATTGTGCTGGCTGTCGCGCTCGCCCCGCTCCGCCGCCGCCTGGGTCCAGCGCGAGGCGGCCGCCCAGTCGGGCGTGCCCTCTATCCCGCGGGAGCAGAGCACGGCGAGGGCGTGCATGGCGCGCACATGGCCACGCTCGGCGGCATAGAGGTAGAGCCGCGCGGCCGCGGCGAAATCATCGTCCAGATGCTCCTTCAGCGCCGCCAGCCGGTAGGCCGCAGGCGCCGAGCCCAGCGCCACCGCGCGGGCGAGCCATTGGGCGGCGGCACCGGAATCGGCGGGCCCCCCGCGCCCTTCGGCGAAGCGGATGCCCACCTCATAGGCCGCGTTGGCATCGCCGGCGCGGGCATCGCGCCTGAGGGCGGCGGGGCCCACGGGCTCCGGCAGCGCGGCGGCATCGGGCACGGGTGCGCCCGGGGGCAGGGACATGCCCGCCTGGGCGATCAGGCCGTCTGTCGCCGGTTCGGGCCAGGCCCGCCAGGCGATCAGTCCGACCGTGCCCACCAGGATCACCACCGCCCCCGCGAGCAGCGCCATGAGCGCCGCCTGACGCCGCGCCTCCCGCCTCTGCACCGGATGGCGCGTGGCCCGCGCGCGGGCAGCGGCCTGCGCACCGCGTCGGACGCGGCTGCGCCACAGGCCGGCGTCGGCCGCACGAGCCTCCTCCTGCCGGCCGGCGGCGGAACGCTCGGCGCGCTCGCTCGCATCGGGCGTGCGCGGCCAGGGTGTCTCGGTCTCCGGGCGGGCGGCGCGCGGATCAGTCCGCCGCGCTTCCTCGACCGCCACCACGTCGGCAAACGCCGCCTCCACCTCGTCTGCCGAGGGCACCCCGGCGCCGGCACGCGCCTCGCGGCCACGGGGAATCCACACGCCGTCATCCGCGGCGGCGCGCCCGAGGGAGCCGGTCAGCTCCTCGAGCTCCAGCTCCACGTCGCCGGCGAGAGCCTCGCGGGTGCGCCGCTCGATCTCGTCCTGCCGGGCCTCCAGCAGGGCGAGGCCGCGCTTCAGCCCCACCACCGCCGGGCCGGCCGGGTCTTCCGAGACCTTCATCACCACCCGCTGGGCGGCCTCGGCGGCGGATGCGGCGGCCGAGGTCTCCGCCGCTTCGCGCACCAGGCGCATTTCCGCGGCGAGGCGGCCGAGCTTGGTCTCGATGCCGTCCAGGCGATCGAGCCGCGTCCCCGTCTCCCTCAGCCGCTCGCCAAGGGCCACGAGGCGCTCCTCCACCGCGGCGGAAAGCTTGCTCTCGGCGCCCGCCCCGGCGCGGCCGGACGCCTCCAGGCGCTCCACCAGCGCGCCAAGCTCGGCGGCCACCGCACGCTGGGCGGCCGGCGTGAGGTCGGCCATCTGCCGGCCGAGGGCATCGAGCCGGCGGTTGAGCGCATCGAAATCCGCGGTGAACTTGCGCTGGAGATGGGCCGTGCCCGCCGCGTCGGCGGCACCCGCCGCCACCTGCAATTGCTGGATGCGGGCAAAAAGCGCATCGGCGCTGCGCTGGAAGGCGACGGTGGCGTCGTCCATCTTGCGGGCCGCCGCATCGCCCGCGCGCGCCACCTGATCGGCACAGGTGGCGATGCGCTCGGCGAGGCGCTGCAGGGCCTGCCCGGCGAGGGCCCGGGAGACGAGATCCTTCAATTCGCCCACCTGGGCGGCGAGATGGGCCACGTCCTTCGGCGGCGTGGCGCGAGGATCGGCGGCATCGAGCCGGCGGGCAAGCGCATCGAGGCCGGCGGAAAGCGCCGCGAATCGCTCGGGCACGCGCATGGCTTCGAGCGCCGCCTTCACCGCCGCCAGCTCGGCGGCCAGCGCGCGCGGCCGGGCGCCCGATTCGGCCGGATGATGCTGCGGGGCACCGCCCTCGGCCGCGCCCGGCCGGGACTCCAGCTGCGCGCCCATGGCCTCGACCCGGCGGTTGAGCAGGCCGATCGCCTTGTCCATCTCTGCCACCGCGCGGCGCGGCGCGGCCTGGGCGAGGCGCTCGCGCAGCACCGCCATCTCCACCCGGAGGGCCTCGACGGCGCTGGCATCCTCCATCATGTCCGTCGACCAGTCGGCCATCACGGGCGGCAGCTCGGCGACCCCGCGCGCCGGACCGGGGCGGAACGTCGTCCGCCCGATGCCGGGCGCGGCCGGGGCCGTGCGTGTGCTGGTCTCCATGGCCGCCTCCCTGCAACCGCGGCGCGGCGCGCAGGATCGCGCCGGTCGCCACGTCGTCTCGCGGAAATGTCCTTCCGGGAGAGTCGGCCGATCATGGTAAATGAGTGGTTAAGATGCGGATTCTAAAGGCAGGTAACTGTTACTTTCCCTTAGGGAGCCCTGGGTCACCTCCCCGGGGCGGAACGGCCGGACTAAGTGTGGAAGCGAGGGCGGTCACACTCTGTGACTGCAAAGCGCCAGCGGCATGAGCGTGGCGGGAGCAGGGTGAGAGCACCGCCGAGCGCGGGGCTGCAGAGGCCGGCCAGGCCCCTTTCCCGGATATCCGCGCCTTCCATGCCAAAGGGCCACGTGCCTTGCCCTCGCGCGATGCCACAGGAGACCGGCATGGACACCACCGCCTACGAGCCGCACAAGGGCCTGAACGACACCCGCCTGACCGAGGCCCGGCCCATTCCCCTTCCGGAAGGCCACTTCACCATCGGCGACCTCGCCCGGGAATATTCCATCACCCTGCGCGCCCTGCGCTTCTATGAGGACAAGGGCCTGCTCGCGCCCCAGCGCAGCGGCCTCACCCGGCTCTATTCCAACGCCGACCGCGAGCGCCTCGCCCTGATCCTGAAGGGCAAGCAGCTCGGCTTCACCCTGACCGAGATCCGCGCCCTGCTCGCCCGCCACGAGAGCGCGGCGCAGAATGGCGCAGCGCCGGCCGGCACGGCGACGGGCGCCGCCGAGGGCCTCGCCCTGACCCGTGAGCGCTGCGCGCGCCAGCTTGCCCAGCTCGAGCGTCAGCGGGCGGAGATCGATACCGCCATCGGCGAGCTGAAGGGTATGCTGGAACAGCTTCCGGCGGCCTGACCGGCACGGCGGGACGGCCTCCGGCCGTTCCACCGGACGGCCCGGCATCGGGAATGCGCGCGGATGGACGCGCGCAGCGGCAGGGATGCAGCGGAAGCAGTCCCGCGCCGCCGGACCAGGCGGGGCCGGCCGGAACCTCCCTCCCCGCCAGGGCGGCGACCGCTGATCCCGCCTCAGGCGCTCATCGCCTCAGGCGCTCATCTTGGCGATGAGCGCGTCGGACAGCTCGAAATTGGCCGTCACGGTCTGCACGTCGTCATTGTCCTCGAGATTCTCCACGAGGCGCAGCAGCTTTTCGCCGGTCTCGTCGTCCACCGCGATGGTGTTCTGCGGCCGCCAGATCAGCGACGCCTTGCGCGGCTCGCCGAATTTCGCCTCCAGCGCCTTCTGCACCTCGAACAGGCTCTCCGCCGCGCAGATGACCTCGTGACCGTCTTCGGAGGAGCTCACATCGTCTGCGCCGGCCTCGATGGCGGCTTCCATCATGGCATCCGCATCGGCCTTGGCCGCGTCGTACTCCACCGCGCCCACCCGGTCGAACATGAAGGACACCGCGCCGGTCTCCGCGAGGTTGCCGCCCGACTTGGTGAAATAGGAGCGCACTTCCGAGGCGGTGCGGTTGCGGTTGTCGGTCAGCGCCTCGACGATCACCGCCACGCCGCCGGGGCCGTAGCCCTCATAGCGGATTTCCTCGTAATTCTCGGTATCGGCGCCCGACGCCTTCTTGATGGCGCGCTCGATATTGTCTTTCGGCATGTTCTCGGCGCGGGCCGCGAGGATGGCGGCGCGCAGGCGGGCATTCATGTTCGGATCGGGCAGGCCGAGCTTGGCCGAGACGGTGATCTCGCGCGCCAGCTTGGAGAACAGCTTGGAACGCACCGCGTCCTGCTTGCCCTTGCGGTGCATGATGTTCTTGAATTGTGAATGTCCGGCCATGGCCGTCGGCGTCCCCTTCAGATGGTGCCCCGCGCCCCGCGAAGCGGGGCCGCCCGGGCCCGTGCGGCGTTCTATGGGCGCCTTATAGGTCGGAGGCGGCGGAAAGGGCAAGAAAGCCGGCTCAATCGCCCGCTTTGTCCCAGCGTCAGGCCTCCCAGAAGGCGGGCCGCGCCTCGGCAAGGTCGCCACCGAGGCGCACCGGCCCCACCGCCACCGCAAGGCCGGTCGCGTCGTCCGTCTCCACCGCCACGCCGCAGAGGCTGCCCGGTCCCGAGGCGGGCTCGAAGCGGCCGGAGGGCACGCGGCGGGTGAAGCGGCGCAGCGGCTCCTCCTTGTCCATGCCGATCACCCCGTCATAGGCGCCGCACATGCCGGCATCGGTGAGGAAGGCGGTGCCGCCGGGCAGGATGCGGTGGTCGGCGGTGGGCACGTGGGTATGGGTGCCCACCACGAGGGAGGCGCGCCCGTCGCAGAAATGGCCGAAGGCCTGCTTCTCGCTGGTGGTCTCGGCGTGGAAATCCACCAGGATGGCATCCACCATCTGCCCCAGAACGGCGCCGTCGAGCGCGCGGTCCAGGGACGCGAACGGGTCGTCGAGCGGATCCATGAAGATCCGGCCCATGATGTTGGTGACCAGCACCCGCGCGCCGTTCCTCGCCTCCACCAGGGCGGCGCCGCGCCCCGGCGTGCCGGCGGGATAGTTCAGCGGCCGCACCAGATTGGGCGCGCGCTCGATGAACACCAGCGCCTCGCGCTGGTCGAAGGCATGGTTGCCCAGGGTGATGGCATCGGCGCCCGCCGCGCGCAGCTCCTCATAGATGGCCTCGGTGATGCCGAAGCCGCCAGCGGCGTTCTCGCCGTTGACCACCACGAGGTCGAGCTTCCAGGCGTCGATGAGGCCGGGCAGCCGGGCGGTCACCGCCTCGCGGCCGGGCCGGCCCACCACGTCACCAAGAAAGAGCATGCGCATAAGGTCACCTGATCAGAAAGCGGTCGTGCGCGGAGGGATCCGGATCGTCTCGGCCTCCGTTACCACCAGATCCACCCGCTCGTCATGGGCTTCGGCCGGAACCCGCTCCACCTCCTGGCAGGCGAAGGCATAGCCGATGGCGGTGACCCGGCGGCAGGCGCGCAGGCGCGCGAGGGTGCGGTCATAGAAGCCCGCCCCATAGCCGATGCGGAAGCCCTTCCGGTCGAAGGCGGCCAGCGGAACGAGGAGAAATTCGGGGTCCACCTCCGGCGCCTGCGGGCCGGGCTCGGGAATGGCATAGGCGGCGGACAGCGCCAGCGTGTCGCCGGCCTGCCAGCGGCGGAACAGCAGCGGGGCATCCCGCGCCACCATCACCGGCAGCGCCACCGTGGCACCCGCCGCCCACAGGAGATCGGCGAGGGGGCCCGTGTCGATCTCGTCGCGGAAGGTGGCGAACAGGCCGACCGCCTTGCCCGCCGCGCCATCCAGCGCGGCGACGGCGCGTTCGGCGGCAGCGCGGGCGGCGGCGGCGCGCGCTTCGGCGCCCATGGCGGCGCGGCGCGCGAGGGCGGCGGCGCGCAGGCTCGCCTTGGAGGCGACGGCTTCGGAGAGCGGGGCGGGACGCGACATGGCGCCATGATGGGCCGGCCGGGTGCCCGGGAAAAGTCCCGGCGCCAGAGAAAGGCAGCGGCGCCCGCCCCGCGGGGACGGCCGTCAGCCGGAACAAAGGGAAATGTGCGGAGCCGCAAAAGCCGTCGGAGGTCGATCCCGGGAAACCTACAACGTAGGTGGGCGCCGTTTGTCCAAGCCCAGAGGCGAGGTCAGGGACAGCTCCCTTAAGGATCGATAAGGCCCCGGGGAATATGTCTCCAGACGCACCCCACAGCCCCGCCCTGCCAATGTAGGGATGCGCGGGGCGCTGCGCCAGTCCCCTTGTGCGGGGCTCCCATGCCGGCTTAGCGGTGGATAAGCGGGGCCGCGCGGCGGGGCGCCAGGGGCAGCCGTCACCCCATGCCCACGGAGCCCTTCTCGCGGGGCGACAGCTCGTCGGCGAGCCGCTCGATGCGCTCGGCCACTTCCTCGATGGTGCGCGCCACCTGCTCCTCGCTGGCCTCGATGCGGGCCAGAGCGGAGGCGCGGGCATCGCGCTGGCCCTCGATGTCGCTTTCCAGGGCGCGGATGCGGGAGCGCGCCTCCGCCAGTTCGTCGGCGATGGTGATGGCGGCCATCACCACGAGGCGCTGGTCGCCGATCTCGCCGAAGGCGGACCGCAACTCGCCGATCCGCGCATCGATGTCGCGCGCGAGGCGGATGAGATGCTCCTCCTGCCCGTCGTCACAGGCCATCCGGTAATGGCGACCGGCGATGGTGACGGAGACATGGGGCATGGCCGGTCAACCCCCGTGGGTGGCCAGCACGTCGCGGATGGTGCCCATGGCGATGTCGAGGCGCCGCATCACCTCGCGGCCCACCTCGGCGACATCGGCCACCTGCCCCTGGGCGAGGTCAAGCTCGGCCGCGAGCCGCGCCCGGTCGTTACCGAGGGCGTGGAGCTGGGCGGCGAGGGCATCCTGGTGGCGGTCCATGTCGCGCCGGCGCTCCAGCGCATCGGTGAGCCGGTCGAGGGCCGCATGGAGGCGCTTGGTCGCCGCCTCGATGGGCGGGTCTTCCAGAAGGGGGCGTTGCTTCAGCGCATACATCCCTGAAACATAGCTGAGTCGCGATGGATCCACCTCTCATAGTGGGGCCTGTCAACATGAAAGATCCAGCCTTTTGTGGACAGGCAGGCGCCGAGCGCCTATGGGAGAGCCATCGCCAAATGGTGACAGGCTACCGGACCATGCCCACGGCCCCCAACCTGCCCCCCTCCCGCCGCGCCTCGTCCAGCGGCGCCGCAGGCCATCGCCGCCGCGCACCCTGGCGGCGTCTCGCCGAGCCATTCCCGGCGTGGCGGCCGGCGCTCCTTCTGGCCGTGCTCGCGGCTGCGCTGCCCTGCCCGCCCGGCTTCGCCCAGCCCCCCGCGTCTGCCACCGCAGCGCCCGCCGCCGCAGAGCCGATTCCGGTCCGCCCCGATGCGATGATCCGCGATCTTTACCGCGCCCGCGACGGCAAGGGCCCGGAGGCCGACCCCACCCAGTGGACCGATCCCGAGACCGCGCAACGGCTCTTCGTGCCCCGCCTCGCCGCCCTGGCGGTGGAGGACGGCCAGCGCCCGGTGCCGGACCGGCGCGTCAGCTTCGACCCCTTCACCGGCGCCACCGGCGCGCCCACGCAGCGGCTGCGCATCGCGGTGGTTCAGCAGAGCGAGAGCCGGGCCGAGGTGGAGGTGCGCTTTCCCACCGTTCCCGGCAGCCGGAACGTGACCTTCCGGCTGGTGGCGGAGGGCGGCGGCTGGCGCATCGCCGACATCTGGTGGGGCGGGGACCGGGGGCGCAGCCTCGCCCGCCTGCTGCGCTAGGGGGCGCGGTCCGGTGGGCGCACGCCACGAAAATGGAGTAAGGGAGGGCCGAACCCGGACCATCCCATGATCGAGATCACCCCCCGCATCGCCATCGCCGAAGAGGAGCTCGGCTTCGCCTTCATCCGCGCCTCGGGGCCGGGCGGGCAGAATGTGAACAAGGTAGCGAGCGCGGTGCAGCTGCGCTTCTCGGTGGCCGCCTCGCCCAACCTGCCCGAGGGGGTGAAGCGGCGCCTCGCCGGCCTTGCCGGGCGGCGCATGACCCAGGACGGGGTGATCGTCATCACCGCCCAGCGCTTCCGCACCCAGGAGCGCAACCGCGACGATGCGGTGGAGCGGCTGGTGGAGCTGATCCGCGCCGCAACGGTGGTGGCCCCGCCGCGCCGGCCGACCCGCCCCACCCTGGCCTCCAAGGAGCGGCGCCTGAAGGCCAAGGAGCATCGCGGCCAGATCAAGACGATGCGGCAGAACAAGCCGAGCGGGGAGTGACCTCCGGGCGGTGCCCTCTCGGAGCGGTTCCGGCGCACCGGACGGGGGGCGGGAGCGTTCCTACCGCTTCGCCTTGAGCAGGCGGTCCGCGGCGGCGCGGGCCTCGGCGGTGATGGTGGCGCCGGCCAGCATCCGGGCGATCTCCTCGCGCCGGCTCTTCGCATCGAGCGCCGCCACGCGGGTGGTGACCGGCGCCTCAGCCCCGTCCTCGCCGGGCGCGGCGGGAACGGTGGGGGGCGCGGCGGCTTCCTCGCTCGCCTTGGCGATCAATAGGTGCTGGTGCGCCTTGGCCGCCACCTGCGGCGCATGGGTGACGCACAGCACCTGGACCTTCGCCGACAGCCGCGCGAGGCGCTCGCCGATGGCGTCCGCCACCGCGCCGCCGACGCCGGTGTCGATCTCGTCGAAGATGAGGGTGGGCGCCGAGCCGCGATCGGCCAGCACCACCTTCAGCGCCAAAAGGAAGCGCGCCAGCTCGCCGCCCGAGGCCACCTTCATCATCGGCCCGGCCCGCGTGCCCGGATTGGTGCGCACCCAGAATTCCACCGCATCATAGCCCGCCGGCCCCGCCGCGCCCGGATCGCTGGTCACACGGGTGATGAAGGCGGCGCGCTCCAGCTTGAGGGGCGGCAGCTCGGCGGTCACCGCCTTGTCGAGGGCGGCGGCGGCACCGTGGCGATCCTTGGACAGCGCCTCGGCGGCGGCGCGATAGGCCGCCTCGGCATCGGCCGACACCTTCTCGAGCCCGGCAAGGTAGGTGGCGCTCTGGTCGAGGCGTTCGAGATCGGCCGCAAAGCGCGCCGCGACGGCGGGCAGGTCCTCGACGCTCACGCCGTATTTGCGGCCCGCCGCACGCAAGGCGAAGAGGCGCTCCTCGATGCGTTCCAGCTCGGCCGGCTCGAAGGCAGCGTCGGCCAGCGCATGCTCGAGATGGGACCTCGCCGATTCCAGGGCGTCGAGGGCCTGGTCGATGGCCTCCACCGCCGGGCGGATGAGATCCTGCGCTTCCCCCGCCCGCCGCTCCAGGCGCCGCACCGCGGCCGAAAGCGAGGGAACCGGCGAGGCGCTGCCCGCCACGACGGAGAGCGCCTCGTCGAGGTCGCCGGCGATCTTCTCCGCCCGCATCATGGCGCTGCGCCGCTCCGCCAGCGCCGCCTCCTCGCCGGGCTCGGCCGCGAGGGCCGACAATTCCTCCACCGCATGGCGGGTGAAATCGGCTTCCCGGGCGGCGGCTTCCAGCCGGGCGCGCTCCTCGCGGGCATTGTCGAGGGCCTCGCGCCAGATGCGCCACAGGCTGGCAAGGCCGCTCGACGCATCGGCGAGGCCGCCGAAGGCGTCCAGCAGGTCGCGATGGCTCGCCGGATCCACCAGCGCCCGGTCGGCGTGCTGGCCGTGCAGCTCGATGAGGCAGGCGCCGAGCGCGCGCAGGGTCTGCACGCTGACCGCCTCCTCGTTGACGCTGGCGCGGGTGCGCCCGTCCGCCATCTGCACGCGGCGCACCACCACCTGGCCCTCGTCGGGAATGTCGGCGGCGGCGAGGATGTCGTGGGCGGGATGATCGCCGGCGAGGTCGAAGGCCAGCGTCACCTGCCCCTTGGCGGCGCCGTGGCGCACCAGCGAGCCGTCGCCCCGCCCGCCGAGGGCGAGGGACACCGCATCGAGCAGGATGGATTTGCCCGCCCCCGTCTCACCAGTGAGGGCGGTCAGCCCGTCAGACAGGGTGAGATCGAGCTTCTCGATAAGGACGATGTCCCGGATCGAGAGCGATGCGAGCATGTATCCTCAGCCTTGCCCCATCTTGAACGCCTTGCTGATCCAGGAATCCTTGTTGTCCTTCGGCTCCACGCCGCCGGACTGGACCAGCTTGTAGGCGTCCTTATACCACTTGCTGTCGGGGAAATTGTAGCCGAGCACGGCGGCCGCGGTCTGCGCCTCGTTGACGATGCCGAGCGCCATGTAGGCCTCCACCAGACGGTAGAGCGCCTCCTCCACCTGCCGGGTGGTCTGATACTGCGTCACCACCGTCTTGAAGCGGTTGATGGCGCCCGTGTAGTTGCGCTGGTCGAGGTAATAGCGGCCGATCATCATCTCCTTGGCGGCGATCTGATCGCGGGCGACTTCCACCTTCTTGCGGGCCGTGGCCGCATATTCCGTATTGGGATACTTGCGGATCACCTCGTCCAGCGCGTCGAGCGCCTGGGTGGTGCGGCGCTGGTCGCGGGTGATGTCCGGGATGTTCTCGAACAGCGAGGAGGCCACCAGATATTGCGCATAGGCGGCGTCGGGCGAGCCGGGATAGAGCGCCACGTAGCGCTTGCCGGCGGCGATGGCCTCGTCGTACTTGCCCGCCTCGAAATAGGAATAGGTGCTCATCAGCAGCGCCTTGCGGGCCCATTCCGAATAAGGGTGGACGCGATCCACGTCCTCGAAGCGCTTGGCCGCGGCGTCGGGGTCCTGCTTGCGCAGATAGGTGAGGCCCTCGTTGTAGATCTTCTCGGCCGGCTCGTCCGGAACGACCACGTCGTCCTTGTCGGTGGCGCAGGCCGCGAGCGACAGGCTCGCCACCATCAGCACGGGCAGCAGCGCGAGCTTCAGGAGCGCGCCGATCTTGTGTGCCTCGTAGAAGAACCGCATCCGATCTGATTCCGTCCTGCGCCGGCTGGCGTGGTGTTTTAGATGAGGATCGCGCGGAAGGAAATGTCGCACAGCGACTGTCCCCCCGCGAGCCCCCATGACTGTTCCCGTGCGGCGCCGCGCGCCGGCCGCCGCACATTTCCCTGCTCCGGGGCGAGGCCCCGGATGGGGACGGCCGCGCCGATGCCACGGCAGGTCCCCATCGTCAGCCTCTCACCGAGGCCCGCGGCCGAGAAATGGTTGCGGTCCGGCGGGGCGCGCCGCCTTGGAGTTTGCGGTATCGGGCCATTCCGCCCGCATTGTGGCGGTCCCGGCCCGCGCGGGCCCCATTGCGCGGCGGCGCACCGCGGGCCGCTCGTTTGCCGACCGTGTGTGCTCCTGCTGCAACGCCGCGGACACGCATCGGCAAAGCCGGCACCGGGCCGCGGCAATCGGGACGCGCGAGGAAACAGACGCCGCGATCAGGCGGCCGGCGCGCCGCGCTCATTCTGCTGCAAAAGCACGGAATACCGCTGCGCCCTGCCGGGGCAGCAAGGCACTTCGGCTTAATGCAGAGCTGACGGGATCAGGCGGGGATCACAGGTCCGGGGCGAAAACCGGAACCGGGCCGGACAGGCCGATCTCGGCGCCGACGCCCTCGCGGACCGGACGCACCACGCGCTCCGCCGCAGCGCTCTCCACCACCGCATAGGAGGTGCGGTCGGCGAGGAGGGCATCCACCACCTGGAAGTTCAGCTTGTGGCCGCCGCGATAGGAGCGGTAGCGGGCCAGCAGCGGCAGGCCGGCGAGGGCGAGGTCGCCCACCGCGTCCATGGCCTTGTGCCGCACGAATTCGTCGGGGAAGCGCAGGCCGTCCGCATTGAGCACGCCGGCGTCGTCGAGGCAGACGGTGTTCTCAAGGGCGGCGCCGCGGGCGTAACCGGCCGCGCGCAGGCGCTCCACATCCTTCAGGAAACCGAAGGTCCGCGCCGCGGAGAGCTCGCGGCGGAACACCGACGGCGAGAGCGTGGCGGCGAAGCGCTGGCGGCCGATGGCCTCGTGGGCGAAATCGATCTCCACCTCGAGGCGGAAGCCGGCGTCATAGGGCAGCAGCTCACCGAAGGAGGCGCCGTTCTCCACCCGGATGGGCTTCAGCACCTTGAGGAACTTGCGGCGGCTGCCGCGCAGCTCGGTCACGCCGGCCTCGTCCACGGCTTTCACGAAGCCGGCGGCGCTGCCGTCGAGGATCGGGACTTCCGGGCCGTCGATCTCCACCTGGGCGTTGTCCACGCCGAGGCCGCAGAAGGCCGACAGCACGTGCTCGACGGTGGAGACCAGCATGCCGGAGCGATCGCCCAGCACGGTGGCGAGATCGGTGGCCTGGACGGACTTGCGGGAAACCGCCGCCTTGCGCGGCGCCTGATCGGGGAAGGAGCGGATGAAGACGACGCCGGTGTTCGCGGCTGCGGGCTTGAGGGTGAGGCTGGCTTCGACGCCGCCATGGACCCCCACACCCTTCAGCGTGATCTCGCGAGCCAGCGTGGTCTGCATTTCGGCCTGTCCCGTCTGCGGGAGTCCAAGCGCGCCTTATGCGTGCCGCACTCCGTCCCCCAAAGCTTCATCTTGCCTTCGCACTTTCGCCGCGCTCGTCCGCAAAAAATTTTGGAACCGCGCGCCGCGAACGGCGTTAGAGGCTGGATGCACCCTAGTCGGACCGGGGGCCTGCGCCAAATCACGCTTGCTTACTGCCTGTTACGGCAGAGCCATGCTATTTTCTACTTTATTAACAAACAGTTAGCGGCGCCAACCGGGTTGGCGCCGCTGTCATTGTTACAGGCCCTGTGAGGCGCTGCGAGGCTCAGTTGGCCTGCCGCCGCAGGAAGGCGGGGATCTCGAGCTGGTCGTCATCCTCGCGATTCGGCGCGGGGCGGGACGGCACTTCCGGGGCCGGACGGCTGGCCGGACGCTTGGCGAATTCGGACACCGCCTCACCCGGCCGGCCGGGCGCCATCTGGCGGGGGTCCTGACGCGGATCCATGGGCGGACGGGGCGCGGGGGGAGCGCCTTCCGGGCGGCGGCCTTCCGGCAGGCGCGGACGGCTGTCCTGGGGGCGCGGCTCCTGCGGACGGCCCTCGGGCGGCCGGCGGTCGGGGGCGCGCATGCTCGGCGCCTGGCGCTGCGCCGGCTCGTGATCCTCCTCGCGGCGACCCACCTGGGCGAGGCGCTGCAACAGGGTGAGGCGCTTCTTGTCGGGCTGCGCCTGCTCCACCGGCGGCTCGCCGCGCTGGGCGCGGATCTGGTTCTGGGCCGGCAGCGGCAGCTCATCTACCCGCGGCATGCGCGGCGCGCGGGGACGCTGGCCCTGCGGCGGAATGTAGGGGGCGAACTCGTCGTCCATCGGCGCGGGCGGCGCTTCCGGCTGCTCGGGCTCGGCGAAGAAGGACGGCTTGGGCGCGGCCTGGCGGATGGTCACGTCGTCGATGGCCACCGGACGCGCCGGCTCCGGCTCGGGGGCGAAGCCCGGCTCGGACCGGCCGGCCGGGGTGCCGGGAACCGGCGGCGCCACGCCGTCGAGGCCGATGAGATCCTCGGCCGAGATGGATTCCACCGCGCTGCGGATCTGCGCCTCGCGGGTCGCCTCCACGGCGGCGCGGCCGGCGTTGGACATCTTGCGGCCCTGCAGCTCGGGGAAGCGGTCCACCGCGCTCGGGATCTGCTCGGGGATCACCGCCGGATCGATCCCGGTGGCCACCACCGACACCCGGATGATGCCGTCGAGCTGCTCGTCGAAGGTGGCGCCGAGGATGATGTTGGCGTCCGGATCCACTTCCTCGCGGATGCGGGTCGCCGCCTCGTCCACCTCGAACAGGGTGAGGTCCTTGCCGCCGGTGATGGAGATGAGCAGGCCGCCGGCCCCGCGCATGGAGATCTCGTCCAGCAGCGGATTGGCGATGGCGGCCTCGGCGGCCTGGATGGCGCGCTTGTCGCCGGAGGCCTCGCCGGTGCCCATCATCGCCTTGCCCATGTCGCGCATCACGGCGCGCACGTCGGCGAAGTCGAGGTTGATGAGGCCTTCCTTCACCATCAGGTCGGTGATGCAGGCGACGCCCGAATAGAGCACCTGGTCCGCCATGGCGAAGGCGTCGGCGAAGGTGGTCTTCTCGTTGGCCACCCGGAACAGGTTCTGGTTGGGGATGACGATGAGGGTATCGACGCTCTTCTGCAGCTCGCCGATGCCGTGCTCGGCGACGCGCATGCGCCGCTGGCCCTCGAAGTGGAAGGGCTTGGTCACCACGCCCACGGTCAGGATGCCGAGCTCGCGGGCGGCGCGGGCCACCACCGGGGCGGCGCCGGTGCCGGTGCCGCCGCCCATGCCGGCGGTGATGAACACCATGTGCGAGCCGGAGAGGTGATCGCGGATCTCGTCGAGCACCTCCTCGGCGGCGGCGCGGCCGATCTCCGGCTGGGAGCCGGCGCCGAGGCCCTCGGTCACCGCTACGCCCATCTGCACCACCCGGTCCGCCTTAGTGAGGCTGAGCGCCTGGGCGTCGGTGTTGGCCACCACGAACTCAACGCCGGTCAGCCCGGCGGTGATCATGTTGTTGACGGCGTTGCCGCCAGCACCGCCCACGCCGAACACCGTGATCCGGGGACGAAGCTCTCGAATATCGGGCATCTGAAGATTGATGGTCATGCTCTTGCTCCGTCGAACCCGTCGGGCTCCCGCGCGCCGCCGCGAATCCTGTGTGTGTTCAAGGTAAGGGGGATTTGGTTAACCATGTCTAAAAGCTGTCGCGCAGCCAGCGTCCGACGCGGCCGAAATAGCCCGCGCCTTCCGCTCCCGCGGCCTGCCGGCGGCGCGGCTCGAAATGTTCGAGCCCGGCCACCTGGGGGTAGATGAGCAACCCGGCGGTGACGGCGAAGGCCGCGCCCCGCGCTGCTTCCGGCAGCCGCGAGACGCCGAGCGGGCGGCCGATGCGCACCTGCGGCCCGATCACCTTGGTGCAGAGGTCGGCGAGGCCCTGAAGCTGCGCCGCCCCGCCGGTGAGCACGATGCGCCGGCCGGCGTCGCCGGCATGGCCGGAGGCTTTGAGCCGGTCGCGAATCAGTTCGACGATCTCTTCCGCCCGGGGCCGGACGATGGTGACGAGGCGCGACTTCGGCACCATGTGCGGCTGGTCGCGCTTGTCGCCGGAGAGCGGGGGAACGGTGAGCATGTCATGGTCGTCGGAGGAGACCGCCACCACCGAGCCGTGCAGCGCCTTCAGGCGCTCGGCATCGGAGAGGCGCGCCGGCAGGCCGCGGGCCACGTCGTTGGTGACGTGCATGCCGCCGAGCGCCACCCCGTCCACATGGACGCAGTGCCCGCCCGCCACCACGGCGAAGGTGGTGGTGCCCGCCCCCATGTCGATGAGGGTGACGCCCAGCTCCATCTCGTCGTCGGTGAGGGAGGACAGCGCCGCCGCATAGGGCGCCGCCACCATGGCCTCGATGGAGAGGTGGCAGCGCTCCACGCACAGCACCAGATTTTTCAGCGCCGTGAGGTCGGCGGTGATGACGTGCATGTCCACGCCGAGCTCGCGCCCGAGCATGCCGCACGGCTCGCCGATGCCGCGCCGGCCGTCGAGGGAATAGCCCACCGGCAGAGCGTGCATCACCGCGCGCCCGTCGCCCACCGCATAGGTGGAGGCGGCCTCCAGCACCCGGCGGATGTCGAACTCCTCCACCGAGGGCGCGGTCAGGCGCACCGCCGCCTCATAGTGGCGCGAGGCGAGGCGTCCGCCGGACACCCCCACCACCACCGAGGCGATCTGCACGCCCGAGGCGCGCTCGGCCATGTCCACCGCCTGGCGGATGGCGAGCTCCGCCTTCGCCATGTCCACCACCACGCCGCCCTTGATGCCGTGGGCGCGGGTGTGGCCGATGCCGAGCACGTCGACCGAATGGGTGCGCCGGCCGAGCACGTCGGACGTGGCGCGGGGCTTCAGCCGGGCGATGGCGCACACCACCTTGCTGGTGCCAATGTCGAGCACGCCGACGATGCCGCTCTTCTTCGGCGGCAGCGGCCGCATCTTCGGCGCGAAGCCCTGGGTGAGCCTGTGCCTCATGCGGCGCCTCCCTTCTTCGCCTTGGCCTTGTCCTTGAGCATCTGCGCCCGCGCGTCGGCGGCGGCCTGCGACAGGCGCACCACCACCCGGCCGGGCAGGCGCAGATCCACGATGGTGATGTCGCGCGAGAGCAGCTTCTTGGAGCGGTCGAGATCCATCAGCTCGGCGAGCGCGCCGTCGAGCCCGTCCTCGGGCAGGCGCACGTCGATGCCGTTGCGCATCTTCAGCGTCCAGCGCCGGTCGGCCACGCGGATGGCGGCGCGCACCTGGGAGGCCAGCTCCGGCCGCCGGGCGAGCGCCTCGACGATCTCCACCACGTGGGTCTCGGCCCCGTCGCCCACCACGATGGGCAGGCTCACATAGCGCGAATCATCGGAATAGGGGGCGATCGGGATGCCGTCGCGGGCGATCACCTTGATCTCGCCATTGATCTGCCAGAGCGCGAACGCCTGCCGCTCCACCACCTCGATGTCGATGCGGTCGGGATAGAGCTTGCGCACGCTGGCCGACTGGATCCACGGCATGGCCTCCAGCTTGCGGCGCACCTCGTCGGCATCGATGAGCAGCGTGGAGGTCGTGCCCTTGATGCCGGCGACCCGCAGGATCTCCGCAGGGCTGACGTGATTCTGGCCGGAGAGGTTCACCTTGGCCACCTTGAAGCCGGCGACGTTGGCCGCCGCATCGCCGAGGTCGCGGCCGATCTCGCGGGCCGCTTCCGCGTGGCCGCCGATCACCGTGCCGTAGGCGACGAAGCCGCCGATGACGAAGAGGGACAGCAGGCTGGCGCTGCGCCGCCCGATGCGCGAGGCGGTCAGCGCCACCGAAATCCGGCGCAGCAGAAGCGCCAGGCGGCTCGCCGGGCGGGGGGGTTCAGGAAGGCGCTTGTGGCGGCCCGGCGGCGGCAGGGCCGGCCGCGACCGGGCCGGGCCCGGTTTCGACGCTCTCAGCGTTCCAGCGACGCGTCCTCCACCATCCATGTCACAAGCTCACCGAATGAAATGCCCTGAAAGGCCGCCAGGTCGGGCACCAGCGAGGTCTCGGTCATGCCGGGCTGGGTGTTGACCTCGAGGCAGATCAGGCCGGAGCCGTCCGCCTTCGTGTCGTCGTACCGGAAATCCGATCGCGAAACCCCCCGACACCCGAGCGCTCGGTGTGCCGCGACGCTCAGCATCTCAACCCGTTGGTAAATTTCGGGTAAAATGCGCGCCGGAAGGATGTGGCGGGAGCCGCCGGGCGCATACTTGCTTTCGTAATCGTAAAACGGCTGGGTCGCCTCGATCTCGATGACGCCCAGGGGCCTGTCGCCCATCACCGCGCAGGTCAGCTCCAGGCCGGGAATGAATTTCTCCGCGAGAAGACTTTCGCCGAACGACCAGTCTTCCCGGCTGAGCTCCTGCGGCGGGTGGGCCTGATCCTCGCGCACGATGAAGACACCGACGCTGGAGCCTTCCGCCACCGGCTTCAACACATAGGGCGGCGCCATCACATGCGCCTTTGCCGCCTCGGCGCGGGTGACGACGCGGCCTTCCGCCACGGGGATACCCGCCGCGGCCAGCATGACGCGGGCCTGCCCCTTGTCCATCGCCAGCGCCGAGGACAGCACGCCCGAATGGGAATAGGGGATGCGCAGGATCTCCAGGATGCCCTGGATGGTGCCGTCCTCGCCGGGGTGGCCGTGCAGCACGTTGAGCGCCACGTCGGGCGTGAGGCGGGCGAGCACCTCGGCCACGTCGCGGCCCACGTCCACCGGCGTGACGCGGTAGCCCTTCTCGGTGAGCGCGGCGGCGCAGGCGGCGCCCGATCTCAGCGAGACCTCCCGCTCCGAGGACCAGCCGCCCATGAGCACCGCGACGTGTTTCGACATAGCTTCGTTCCTGCTTTGATGCGGCCGAGGGCGTGCGCGATCGGGCCGTGGGCGAAGGCAAACAGCGGAAGAAGACTCGCCGGTTTGCCTTGCGCCTTTCCTAACGGGAAAGCGGGCGGCCGATGCGCTTGATTTCCCATTCGAGCACAACGCCCGTGGCCGCCTTCACCCGGCGCCGCACCTCCTCCCCGAGCCCCTCGATCTCCGCTGCGGTGGCGCCGCCGAGATTGATGAGGAAGTTGGTGTGCAGCTCGGAGACCTGCGCCCGGCCCAGGGTGAAGCCCCGGCAGCCGGCGGCATCTACCAGCTTCCAGGCGCTGGTGCCCTCGGGATTCTTGAAGGTGGAGCCGCCGGTGCGGCTCTTGATCGGCTGGGTGGCCTCGCGGCTCTCGGTGATCTTGGCCATCTCGGCGGCGATCACCTGCGGGTCGCCGGGGGTGCCCTCGAACTCGGCGCGGGTGAAGATCACGTCGTCCGGCACGGCGCAGTGGCGATAGGTGAAGCCCATCTCTTCGTTGGAGAAGCTCGCCTTCGCGCCGGCGCGGGTGACACCAAAGGCGCGGGCGAGCACGTCCTTCACCTCGCCGCCATAGGCGCCGCCGTTCATGCGCAGCGCCCCGCCCACCGCGCCGGGAATGCCGCGCAGGAAGGAGAAGCCGGCAAGGCCCGCATCGGCCGCCGCCCGCGCCACCTTCACGTCGGGCACGCCGGCGCCGGCGGTGATGCGGGTGCCGTCCACCACCACATCGGTGAAGCCCCGGCCGAGGCGGATCACCAGCCCTTCCACCCCGCCATCGCGCACGATGAGGTTGGAGCCGAGGCCGATCACCGTCACCGGGACGTCGGCCGGAAGCCGGGCCAGCAGGTAGGCAAGGTCGTCCTCGTCGGCCGGCTGGAACAGCGCCTGCGCCGGCCCGCCCACGCGGAACCAGGTGTAGCCGGCGAGCGGCGCATTGGCCTCAAGGCTGCCGCGCAGCTCCGGGCAGGCGGCCTTCAGCGCGCCGACGATGTCCGCGAAGGCCGGCACCTGATCGGACTGCTCTTTTTCGGCCGCGCTCATGGGTCTCGTCCGTTCCGTCGGTTCCGCGCCGGTCACCGCCCGCCGGATCGGGAAGCGGCGGCGCACTCCGGCGCGCGGGCTGCCTCTCCCACAGGAATGCGTCGAGGGCAAGCCGCGCCGCGGCCCCATGGCGCGGCCTCGTGATGACGCCGGCCCGCGCGGCGTGGCATCATGGGCGCTCTCCCCCGTTTCGCCTGGAGCTGCCCCCATGAGCGAAGACACGCCCCTCAGCCCACCCAGCGGCGAACCCGCGTCGCCGGATACCCTGCCGCCCGAGACCAAGCTCACCGCCACCAAGCAGCGCTGGGCGCAGGAAGGCCGCTTCCTCACCGGCCGCATCGCCCAGCCGGCGGCGGAGCGCCTGCCGCCCGGCCAGCATCTCGTCACCGACTGGCCGGTGCTCGACCTCGGCCTCCAGCCCGAGGTGCCGCTCCACACCTTCCGGCTCGACATCAAGGGCCTGGTGACCGAGCGCCTGTCCCTCGACTGGGCGGCGTTCACCGCCCTGCCCCAGAGCCGCATGGTGAGCGACATCCATTGCGTCACCACCTGGTCGCGCTACGACAACGCATGGGACGGCGTCTCCACCCTCGACCTTCTGGCGCGGATCGACCCGCCGCCGGAGGCGCGCTTCGTGATGCTGCGCAGCTTCGACGGCTATGCCACCAACGTGCCGCTGGAGGATTTCGCCTCCGAGCACGCGATCCTCGCCCATAGCTGGCAGGGACAGCCGCTGACCCGCGAGCACGGCGGGCCGCTGCGCCTCGTCATCCCGCACCTCTATTTCTGGAAGAGCGCCAAGTGGCTGCGCGCCATCGAGTTCATGGCCGAGGACAAGGCCGGCTTCTGGGAGCGGCGCGGCTATCACATGCGCGGCGATCCCTGGACCGAGGAGCGCTATTCGGACGACTGAGACCGGCACCCGGGCGCGCGGCCGGCTTGCCGCGCGGCGCGAGGGAGAAGTTGGCGCGGCGCGGCGGGCACGCTACATGGGTTCGAACCCTTGCCCACCGGATGCGGCCCCGCGCCGCCTGAAGACTCGCCAAAGACCCGCCATGCCCCGCGCCGTCGCCGGCCCCGAGATCGAACGGCTGATCCAGCTCCTCGCCCGCCTTCCCGGGCTCGGCCCGCGCTCGGCGCGCCGGGCCGCGCTGCATCTCATCAAGAAGCGCGAGGCGCTGATGGCGCCGCTCGCCGCCGCGCTCGCCGACACCCTCGCCAAGATCGTGGAATGCAAGGTCTGCGGCAATGTGGACGTGTGCGACCCCTGCACGGTCTGCACCGATCCCACCCGCGAGCGGAGCCTCATCGTGGTGGTGGCCGACGTGGGCGACCTCTGGGCGCTGGAGCGCGCCGGCGTGCTGAACGCGCGCTATCACGTGCTCGGCGGCGTGCTCTCCCCCCTCGACGGGGTGGGGCCGGACGACCTCAACATCGCCCGTCTGGTCACCCGGGTGCACGAGGATGCGGTTTCCGAGGTGATCCTGGCGCTCGGCGCGACGGTGGACGGGCAGACCACCGCCCACTACATCACCGACCTCCTGCGCGACACCGGCGTGCGCGTCACCCGCCTCGCCCAGGGCGTGCCGGTGGGCGGCGAGCTCGACTATCTCGACGAGGGGACGCTGTCCGCCGCCATCCGCTCGCGCACCCAGATGTGAGCGCGGCCACGGCTGGAGGCGGCCGGCGCCTCAATCCTTCGCAATCAGGTCCTCATAGCGCTTGTCGGTCAGCGTCTTGAGGAACGCGACGAGGGCATTGATGCGCTTGTCGTCGAGGGCCGGGCCGGTCTCCAGCTCCTTCATGGAGATGTTCTCGGCCACCTCGGGCGGATCGAACGGCAGTCCCGTCTCGGGATTGATGTGACGCGCCGGATTCTTCGTGTTGTACGTGTTGTAGAACAGGATGACCGTGCGCAGATCCTTGAACACGCCGTTGTGCATGTAGGGGCCGGTCACCGCCACGTTGCGCAGGGTTGGCACCTTGAAGCGGCCCTCCTGCGCCGCTTTCTCCTCCTCAGGCAGGCTGGCGTTCTGCGCGAGCCCGAGGTCGCGCCCGCCGGGATCGAGGCCCGCCGCCGCCCGCGCCGCCGCGTTCCCGGGCACGCCGATGTTGTGGAACTCGTAGTTCGAGAAGGTCTCGCGCTCCTGGTTCCCCTCGGCATTGAGCCTGTGGCACAGGGCGCAATTGGTGAACTGGTGCGAGAAGAACAGCACCCGGCCCAGCTCCTCCTGGTCGGTCAGCTTCGCCTCGCCGCGCAGATAGCGGTCGTATTTGGAATCGAAGGGCGCGAAGGTGTCGGTGCGCTCATAGGCGGCGAGGGCCTTGGTCATGGCGGCGTAGCCGGTCTTGGCGTCGTCCAGGACCTTGGCGCCGTAGAGGGCATCGAAGGCGGCGACGTAGGCCTCGTTCTCCTTGAGCCGCTCGACCACGCTGGCCGCGTCCGGCATGCCCATCTCGACGGGGTTGAGCGGCGGGCCGCCGGCCTGGTCTTCGAGGCTCAACGCGCGGCCGTCGAGGAACTGGCCGCCGTGGTAGAGCCCCGGCTTTCCCGAGGGACCGAACGGCGGACTGAAGCGGGCATAGGAGGCGGTCGGCGCATTGCGATCGCCCAGGGAATGGCCGTCGTCGCCGATGGACACCGCCTTGCCCGATGCGTTCTCGCGCGGATCGGCGAAGCCGGCGTCGGGCGCATGGCAGGAGGCGCAGGCCTCGGTCCGGTTCTTCGACAGATTGGTATCGAAGAAGAGCGCTTCGCCGAGCGCCTCGGCAGTCGGGAACGCGAGCGCGCCGGGATCCGCCGCCCGTGCCGTTCCACCCGCCAGCGCCGCCAGCATCACCAGCGCTCCGGCCGCGGCGCGCCGGAAAGAGAAACCAGTCACCATTCCTGCTCCCTGGCGGCACCTGCCCGGCGCCGCCGCTTTCTCCCCATCCCCCTGTTTCTCGAAGGTGCGGCGCGCTGCAGCGCGGCGCAATCCGCAGGACTACGCAAGGCGCGCGACAAAAAGTCATGTCCAGCCAATAGTTTAAAGGCATTCTAAACTTGACGGCGCGGCTCCGGCCGTGGCCAAGGGGCTTTTCCCGGGCGCGGCGCGTGTCCCTTCCCCAAGGCGGGCGCGAGGGCGCCACACCGGCTTGGGCCACCGCGCATCGGCATCGGCGCGGCGCCGAGCGGCCAATGCCGCCGAAGGTGCCTGCGGCCCGCCCACGAGCCCGGCGCACTTGCCCGCGCCTGCGCGATGGTTCACAGATTGTTCCATGCTCGCCCGTGCCGAATCGCCCCCCTCCCCGACGGCGCTCGCCTTCTGCGGCGCCACTTTGGTGCTCGATCCCTCGGGCGCGCTGTTCTGGGAGGAAGAACGTCTGCTCGCGGTGGCCGACATGCATCTGGAGAAAGGCTCCTCCTATGCCCGGCGCGGCCAGATGCTGCCGCCGTTCGACAGCATGGAGACCCTGGCGCGCCTCGAAGCCGCCGTGCGCCGCTATGCGCCGCGCACCATCGTGGCGCTGGGCGACAGCCTGCACGATCCCTTCGCCGCCGAGCGCATGGGCGCGGACCTGCGCGCGCGCCTGTCCGCCCTCGCCCGCGCCGCCACGCTGATCTGGATCGCCGGCAACCATGATCCCGGCGAGGTCCCGGAACCCGCCCATGGCGGGGCGCCGATACGCCGGCTCGACGGCGAGCATGTGCAGGAGGTCCGCCTCGGCTCCCTCACCCTGCGGCATGAGCCAGGCCGCGCCTCAGAGGGGGCGCCGGTGAAGGGCGAGGTGTGCGGGCATCTTCATCCGGTGGCGCGCGTGGTTCAGCGCGGGCGCGCCATCCGCCGGCGCTGCTTCCTCGCCGACGGCGCGCGCATGGTGCTGCCGGCCTTCGGCGCCTTCACCGGCGGGCTCGATGTCCGCCATCGCGCCTTCGCCGAGCTGTTCGATACCCGCGATGCCGGGAATGCCCAGGCCGGGCCGCTCGTCGCCCACGTGCTCGGCGCCGGGCGGATCTACCGCATCCCCGCCGCCAGCCTCGGGGCGTAACGCGCCCGGCCGGTCCCGCCGGCGCGCTCCCGGCCGATCAGACGATCCGGCCGGGGAAGAAGTTCAGCACGTTGGCCGTATTGAGGGCGAAGACGTCGGGCTCCGCCGCCTCCGCGCCGTCCACCACCATCTCCGGCCCGCTGGCCGCCCGGCGGGCGCTCACGCTTCCCGGCTGCTCCTGGGCGAAGATGAAGTCGCGGATCCGCGGCGCGATCTCGGCACGGAAGCGCGAGCCGTTGAACACGCCGTAATGGCCCACTCCCGGCTGCTCCCAATGCACCCGCTTGTCGTCGGGAATATGCGGGCAGATCTTGTGCGCCGCCTTGGTCTGGCCGATGCCGGAGATGTCGTCCTTCTCGCCCTCGACCGTCATCAGCGCCACGCGGCGGATGGCCTCGGGCTTCACCACCTGGGCGTGGTGCATGATCTCGCCCCGCGGCAGCGAATGGGTGATGAAGACGTTCTCGACGGTCTCGAGATAGAAATCGGCGGTCAGGTCCATGACCGCGAGATATTCGTCATAGAACTCGCGGTGCTTCTCCGCGGAATCGCCGTCGCCTTCCACCAGATGGCGGAACAGGTCCCAATGGGCCTGCAGGTGGCGGTCCAGATTCATGCTCATGAAGCCGTTGAGCTGCAGGAAGCCGGGATAGACCTCGCGCAGCGCGCCCGGATGGGGCCACGGCACGGAGGTGATGACGTTGCGGCGGAACCAGTCGATGCCGCGGTCCTTGGCCAGGGCGTTCACCGCGGTGGGCGCCTCGCGGGTGTCGATGGGCCCGCCCATCAGCACCATGGACTTGGGGACGTAGGGGTCATCCTCCGCCTCCATGCGGGCCACCGCCATCATCACCGGCACCGCCGGCTGGCACACCGCCATCACGTGGCAGTCGCCGCCCATGCGGTGGAACATGGAGATGAGGTAGTCCACATAATCGGAGAGGCCGAACTGACCTTCCGTGAGCGGCACCAGCTTGGCGTCGATCCAGTCGGTGATATAGACCTCGAAATAGGGCAGCATCGCTTCCACGGTGCCGCGCAGCAGGGTGGCATGGTGTCCCGACACCGGCGCCACGAGCAGCAGGCGGGGCTGCGGCTCCCGCGGCGGATGCTCGAAGGCTCGCTCGAAATGCAGCAGGTTGCAGAACGGGCGCCGCCAGACCGTATTGACATGCACCTGCACCGGCTCGCCGTTCACCTCGATCTGGTCGATCCCCCAGTCGGGCTTGCCGTAGCGGCGGGTGGTGCGCTCGAACAATTCGCAGGCCGCCGCCATCGACTTGCCCAGCGTGGTATGCGAAACGGGATTGATGGGATTCTTGAGGAGCATCCGGCTCGCGTCCGCCACGGCCCGCGAGGGATTGAGCGCCGCATGGCTCATCTCGTACATCCAGTAGAGCGGCGTCGAACCGGAAAGCGAGAGATCGTTTTGCTGCAACTGCGCGAAGGCGCGGCCGAAATCACCGATGGCCATAGGCGTTTCCTCTCGTTTCGGGCATCCCTCACAGGTCGCTTGGTGGTGCGAACCGTTTTAATCTTGCACCGCAAGACTGTCCCCATACCAAGTAGCGGTCAATGTCGACTAAAGACCCGGACTCAACTTGGCCGGCGACCTGTGCTCTGGCGCACACACCGCGTCGATCCCTTCAAAATTTCTTCTCTCTAGGAATATAGAGGTATTCGGAAATGGCATCCGGCCTCGTTTCATCCCACCAGGGCCGCTCCTTCGGGCTTCGGCTCGACACGCTGATCCGCCTGCGCTGGCTCGCGGTGGCCGGCCAGGTGGCGGCGCTGGTGGTGGTGAAATTCATCCTCGGCTTCCCCGTGCCGCTCGGCGTGAGCCTCGCCGTCGTCTGCCTGTCCGGCGTCCTCAACATCCTGCTGCGGCTGAAATATCCGGCGGCGCAGCGGCTCGGCGACGAGGCGGCCGGGCCGATCCTCGCCTATGACGTGCTCCAGCTCACCGCCCTGCTCTACCTGACGGGCGGGCTCAAGAACCCCTTCGTGCTGCTGTATCTCGCGCCGGTGATGATCTCCGCCACCGCGCTGGCCTGGAGCACCACCGTGCTGCTGGGCGTGGTCGCGGCGGCGTGCGCCGGCGTGGTCGGGCTCTGGGCCCAGCCCCTGCCGTGGGTGGGCGAGCCGGCGCCGCTGCTGCCGGATCTTTATCTCGCCGGCATCTGGGTGGCGCTGGTGGTGGCCATCGGCTTCATCGGCATGCATTCCTGGCGGGTGGCGGAGGAGGCCCGCGAGCTCGGCGACGCTTTGGCCGCCACCGAGCTGGTGCTGGCCCGCGAGCAGCATCTCTCCGCCATCGACGGCCTCGCCGCCGCCGCCGCCCACGAGCTGGGCACGCCGCTCTCCACCATCGCTCTGGTGGTGAAGGAGATGCAGCGGCAGGTGAAGCCCGGCGACGCCTTCGAGGAGGATATCGGCCTCTTGCGCGACCAGGTGCGCCGCTGCCGCGACATCCTGCAGACCCTCACCTCGCTGCGCTCCGGGGATGCCCCGTTCGACCGCATGCCGCTGCGCCTGCTGCTGGAGGAGGTGGTGGAGCCGCACCGCGATTTCGGCATCACCATCGCCATCCATGTGGCCGACAGCCCGCACGAGCCGGTGATCGCCCGCAACGCCGGCCTGCTCTACGGGCTCGGCAACCTGGTGGAGAATGCGGTGGACTTCGCCCGCTCGCAGGTGGACATCGCCGCCCAATGGACGCCCTCGGGGCTCTCCATTACGCTACGTGATGACGGCCCGGGCTTCGCGCCGGAGGTGATCGCCCGCATCGGCCAGCCCTATGTCACCTCCCGCGCCCGCGACCGCATGGCGCCGGACGAGGAGAGCGGGCTCGGCCTCGGCTTCTTCATCGCCAAGACGCTTTTGGAGCGGACCGGGGCGAGCCTGTCGTTCGAAAACCGGCCGGTGCCGGAGACCGGCGCATTGATCAAGATCACCTGGCCGCGCAACGCCGTGGCCATGGACGTGGATAGCGACGCGACAAATGGACGCAATTCAGCTTATTCTACGCCGAAAGAAGCGTAAAACCCCCGCCTGAGTTGGCGTATGCGTCCAGCTTTCGGGTTCGTGCGCGTATTGAGGAAGAGACCATGAACGAGACGACGCCTGTCGAGTTGGGAGACGACCGCTCCGTCCTGATCGTGGACGACGACCGCTCCTTTCTCCAGCGCCTCGCCCGCGCCATGGAGGCCCGCGGCTTCGTGGTGACCACTGCGGAGACCGTGGCGGACGGCCTCGCCAAGGTGGAAGGGGGCGCCCCGGCCTTCGCGGTGGTGGACATGCGGCTCGGCGACGGCTCCGGCCTCGACGTGATCTCCGCCTTGAAGAAGAACCGGCCCGGCGCCCGCGCCATCGTGCTCACCGGCTACGGCAACATCGCCACGGCGGTCACAGCGGTGAAGCTCGGCGCGGTGGACTATCTCGCCAAGCCCGCCGATGCCGACGACGTGGTGGCGGCGCTGATCGCCTCGGGCGACCACAAGCCGAGCCCGCCGGAGAATCCCATGTCCGCCGACCGGGTGCGCTGGGAGCATATCCAGCGGGTCTACGAATTGTGCGGCCGCAACGTCTCGGAGACGGCGCGGCGGCTGTCCATGCATCGCCGCACCCTGCAGCGCATCCTCGCCAAGCGCGCCCCGCGCTGAGCCGCGCGCCGGCTCCGCTCACAGGGCGTAGCGCTGAAGGTCAGGATCGTAGAGGGCGGCAAGGCGCGTGGCCGCGCTGCGGGCGAAGCGCAGGGTCAGCGCCTTGCGGGTGGCGGCCGGCAGCGGATGGGCGGGCGCGGCACGCAGCAGCTCCGCCCCGAAGGCGTCGGCCACCAGCAGCCCCGCATCCTCGGGCAGGATCTCGTGCGGGAAATCCACCGGCACGGCGAACAGCAGGCGGTCGCAGAAGGCCCGGTATTCCGGCCATTTCCCGTCGGAGCGGAAATCCGCCACCGACGACTTGATCTCGATGATGGAAATCTCGCCTTTGCCATCGAGCGCGAGGATATCGGCGCGCCGCCCGCTCACCAGCGTGAATTCCGTCACGCCCACGAGGCCGAGCGCGGAGAGGTGACGCAGGACCCCGCGCTGCACCGCGCGCGCGGTGGCCGACTGGCGGCCGTCCTCCCTCGGCTCCGGCACAACAGGCTTCATCGCAGGCTCATCCGTGGTGTTCCGCCATGGTCCGGCCCGGTTCGCCCGCCTCGCTCGCCGCCGCGCGCCAGCGGATGATGGAGGCGTTGAGCTCGCCGCCGAAGATGAAGATCACGGCGGTGAGATAGAGAAACACCAGCGCGATCATCACCGACGCCAGCCCGGCATAGGTGGTGACATAATTGCCTGGATATTCCGTAAGATAGAGGCCGAAGGCGCTGCCACCCACCAGCCAGAGCAGCGCGGTGACGAGGATGCCCGGCGTCACCGCCAGAAGCGAGCGCCGGCCCGCCGGCAGCCACAGATGGGCCACCACCAGCGCCACCATCAGGATCAGGGAGGTGACGCCGAAACGCGCCAGCGTCACCGCCTGGCCGAGCGGCTTCAGGGCCGGGAAATGCTCCGTCAGCACCTGCCAGATGAGCGGCCCCAGCACCACCAGGAAGGACAGCGCCAGCATGGCGAAGGAGGCGACGAGCACGTAGCCGATGGATTCCAGCCGCAACCAGTACCAGGCCCGCCGCTCCTTCGCCCCATAGGCGCGGTTCAGGCCGATGCGCAGGGCCTCCACCCCGTTGGAGGCGAAATAGATGGCGAGCAGCACCGAAAAGGTGAGCACATCGGGACGCACGTTGTTCACCACGTTCTGAATCTCGCGGGCGATGGGCGCCGCCACCTGGGGCGGCCAGCTCTGCAGCAGGAGCTGGATGCTTTCCGCGGCCAGCGGCCTCAGGTCGAGGAAGGCAGCGAGCGTGGTGAGGAAGATGAGGAAGGGAAACAGGGACATCAGCATCGACAGCGCGATGTGGCTGGCGATGGCCCAGCCGTCATCGACGGAGAAGTTCCAGATGGCATCCATCAGGATGCGGTAGATGCGGCCGAGCATGGGCGCTCCCGGTTTGGTACTCCCGGTCGGGCATTCCCGGTGTCCATACCGGTCACATCGGGCTTTCCGCGTGCCTTGGCAAGGGGCACCAGGGCCGGCAGCGGCACCCGGCGCGGGCCGGCTCTCCCGCCGGCGCGGCGGCCCCGAGATCCACCTTCCGGCGGCCGACGGCCATGCTAGAAGATGGACCCGCCTCCCCCGGCCCGCGCCGCGTCCGTCGAGATCCAGGCCATGTCCCGGCTGTCCACCCTGAAGCCCTCCTCCTTCCAACCGGCCCAGATGAAGCTCGGCATCCGGGCGACGGTGGCGGCCCTGGTGGCCTACGCCCTCGCCTACGGGCTCGACCTGCCCAACGGCTATTGGGCGGTGCTCTCCGCCATCCTGGTGGTGCAATCCTCCATCGGCGCGAGCCTGTCCGCGGCCATGGACCGGGTGCTGGGCACCGTGGCGGGCGGCATCGTCGGGGTGGCGGCGGCGGTGCTCGCCGGCAGCTCCGTGCCGCTCGGCTTCGCTCTTCTGACCCTGTCGGTGTTCCTCACCAGCACGCTCGCGGCGCGCTATCCCAGCTACAAACTCGCGCCCATCACCGTGGTGGTGGTGATGCTCGCCAACCCCACCCATGTGGAGCCCTGGATCTCCGGCATCCACCGGGTGCTGGAGATCGGCCTCGGCGGCATCGTCGGGGTGGCGGCAGCGCTGTTCATCCTGCCGGCGCGGGCGCTGTTCTACCTCTTTCCCCATTGCGCGTCGGCGCTGCGGCTCTGCGCGCGGCTGCTGGAGCGGGGGCGCGACGGCCTGCTCGGGCGCGGCCTCGACCCGGCGGAGATCGACACCCTCAATGCCAAGGCGCGCCTGGCGCTGCGCGCCGCCGATTCGCGCGTCGCCGAGGCGGAGGCCGAGCGCCGCGGCCGCCTCGCCAGCCATCCCGACGTGACCCCCGTGGTGCGCAGCTGCCGGCGGCTGTGGCATTCCGTCATCATCCTCCTGCGCAGCGCCGATCATCCCTTGCCCGAGCCGCTCGCCGCCCTGTTCGCCCCCCGGCTCGACGCCGCGGTGGCGGCGCTCTCCGGCTTCATGGGGGCCCTCGCGATCCGGCTCGACGGCGACGCGGGGGTCGATCTCGCCACGCCGGCGCAGGCGGCGCAGATCGCGGTGGCCGCGCTGGAGGCGGAAGCCGAGCGCCTCAATGCCGCCGGCGCTTTCGACGACGCCAGCGGCGCCGCCCTGGCCGGCCTGTTCGCCGCGGTATCGACCTGCTCCCAGGCGGTGGAGAACCTCAACGATCTCGCCGCGCGCCTGAAGGAAATGCGCGTCGAGGAGCCGTAGCGGCATGTCCCGACCTTCGTAGAGACTTTGCTTTCACGCCGTTCCGGGGCAAGGATGCCCCCTCGAACGCACCATGGGGAGGCTCTTGCCTATGTCCGCCACCGCCGCTCTCAGTTCCACCGGATCCGACGCCATCGATGCGGTCAGCCTCGGCCGCACCGCAACGGCGCTTCTGGAGCAGCTCCTGGCGGAAGCCACCTCCGCGGTCCGCGCCAAGGTGACGGACGGCGAGCGCATCTCCGCCGCTTTGCTGGAGCAGGAGCAGCGCGCCACCCACGGACTTGCCTGGCTCGCAACGTACGTCTTCTCGGTGCGCGAGCTGGTGCATTATGCGGACCGCCTGACCGAGATGGGCAAGTTCGGCGAGACCGAGCGGCTCATCGTGCAGATCGGCCTCGGGGAATATGTGGCGCAGATCCTCGGCGGCATCCCCATGAGCCAGGGCGAGATCGTCCGCATCACCGATCTTTACGTCAACCCGGACATGGTGGGTCAGCTCTGGGCCCAGCCCGCCATCGCCACCCTCGCGCGGGCGGGCAACACGACGGTGAGCCGCGCCGCGCTGGCCGACATCATCCGCAAGGCCCATCCGGCCGGCACCATCGGCGAGGCCGGCCTCGACGAGACCATGGAGGCGATGCGCACCGAGATGCACCGCTTCGTCGAGGCGGAGGTCGCCCCCCACGCCCATGAATGGCACCTGAAGAACGACTACATCCCGCTGGAGATCATCTCCCAGCTCTCCGAGATGGGCGTCTTCGGCCTCACCATTCCCGAGGAGTTCGGCGGCCTCGGCCTGCCCAAGGAGGCCATGTGCGTGGTCACCGAGGAGCTGTCGCGCGGCTATATCGGCGTCGGCTCGCTGGGCACCCGTTCGGAGATCGCGGCCGAGCTCATCATCGGCGGCGGCACCGAGGAGCAGAAGGCCCACTTCCTGCCCAAGCTCGCCTCGGGCGAGATCCTGCCCACCGCCGTCTTCACCGAGCCCAACACCGGCTCGGACCTCGCCTCGCTGCGCACCCGCGCGGTGCGCGAGGGCGACGTCTACAAGGTGTCCGGCAACAAGACCTGGATCACCCATCCGGTGCGCGCCGACATCATGACCCTCCTGGTGCGCACCAACCCGAGCGAGCCGGGCTACAAGGGCCTGTCCATCCTGATCGGCGAGAAGCCGCGCGGCACCGACGAGAACCCCTTCCCCGCCGAGGGCATGACCGGCGGCGAGATCGAGGTGCTCGGCTATCGCGGCATGAAGGAATACGAGATCGGCTTCGACGGCTTCACCGTGCCGGCGGCGAACCTGCTCGGCGGCGAGGAGGGCCAGGGCTTCAAGCAGCTCATGACCACCTTCGAGAGCGCCCGCATCCAGACCGCGGCGCGCGCCGTGGGCGTGGCCCAGGCGGCCATGGAGGTGGGCCTCAAATATGCCGAGGAGCGGGTCCAGTTCGGCAAGCCGCTGATCGCCTTCCCCCGCGTCGCCGACAAGATCGTGATGATGGCGGTGGAGACCATGATCGCCCGCCAGATCACCTATTTCGCCGCCCGCGCCAAGGATGAGGGCCGGCGCACCGATCTGGAGGCCGGCATGGCCAAGCTGCTTGGCGCCCGCGTCGCCTGGGCGGCGGCGGACAACGCCCTGCAGATCCACGGCGGCAACGGCTTCGCGCTGGAATATCCGGTGTCGCGCATCCTGTGCGACGCGCGCATCCTCAACATCTTCGAGGGCGCGGCGGAGATCCAGGCCCAGGTCATCGCCCGCCGCCTGCTCGACGGCGGCAACTGAGCGGCCGTCTCAACCGGGCGCGAAGGTGGAGAGATCCAGCTCCACCATCTCGTGCCCGGTGAGCTTGAGGAAGGCGCGCAGCGCATCGGGCGAAAGCACGGTGGTGCGCTCGTTGGTGAGCGGGTGGCAGCCGATGAGATCGGCCGCCAGCAGCGCCTTGTCCACCGCCACCGTCACCAGCCCGTCCGGATCGTTGGCCGCGGCCAGCAGCGTCACCGAGCCGGGCAGCACCCCGAGAAGCTCGTAGAGCATCTCGGGCGAGCCGAAGGAGAGCGAGCCCCTCGCCGCGAGCGGGGCGCGCAGCGCCTTCAATTTCACCGGCGTGTCCTCGGCGATGGTGACGAGGTAATAATTCTTCTTCCCGTCGCGCAGGAACAGGTTCTTGGTCTGGGCGCCGGGAATGTCGCCGCGCAGCGCCTTCGATTCCGCCACCGTATGCAGCGCGGGATGCGCATAGGTGATGGCGGGAATTGCGTTTTCCGCGAGATAGGCGAGGAGGCTGTCGGGCGTCAGCGGCATGGCGAGAGGCTTCGCGTCCAGATGATGCTCCGGCCTTAGCGAGCCCCCGGCCGTACCGCAAGCCGCTTTGCCCTTCCCCTCCGGCAGTGCCCGCGGGGGCTTTCGCATCCGCAACATTTCCCCGACACTGGCGCTCAAGAGGAACGCCAGACGAGGGGATCGCCGGATGTCGAAGATGGTTTGGCCCGAGATGCCGGAAGACGAGGCCGGCGATGCCGGCGACGCGCCCATGCGCGACGACATCCGCCTGCTCGGCCGCATCCTCGGCGACACCATCCGCGAGCAGGAGGGCGAGGAGGTGTTCGACCTGGTGGAGCGCATCCGCCAGACCTCCATCCGCTTTCACCGTGACGACGACAAGGCCGCCCGGCAGGAGCTGGACGAGATGCTCGCCGCCCTCTCCCCCGAGCGGGCGCTGGAGATCGTGCGGGCCTTCAGCTACTTCTCCCACCTCGCCAACATCGCCGAGGACGAGCACCACATGCGCCGGGCCCGGGCCCAGGCGCTGGCCGGCGCGCCGCCGAGCCAGGGGAGCCTCGCCTACGCCTTCGCTTTGGCGCGGGAGAAGGGCATCGGCGCCGATGCCCTCGCCGCCTTCTTCGGCGACGCGGACATCAGCCCGGTGCTCACCGCCCATCCCACCGAGGTGCGCCGCCGCAGCACCATGAACCGGGAGATGGAGATCGCCGACCTGCTCGACCGCAACGAGCGCATCATCGCCACTCCGGAGGAGCGCGACGCGCTGGACGACGCGCTGCGCCGCGTGGTGCTCACCCTGTGGCAGACCACCCTTCTGCGGCGCATCAAGCTGACGGTGCAGGACGAGGTGGCGAACGGCCTTTCCTATTACGACTACACCTTCCTGAAGGAGGTGCCGCGCGTTTACGCCGCGGTCGAGGATGCCCTCGCCCAGATGCGCGACGGCCGGACGGGCGTCGGCGCCAACGTGCCGAGCGAGGAGCTGCCCTCCTTCTACCGGGTGGGGAGCTGGATCGGCGGCGACCGGGACGGCAATCCCTTCGTCACCGCCGAGGTGCTGCGCGACACCCTCTCCCTCCAGCGCGACAAGGTGATGGGCTTCTATCTGTCGGAGGTCACCGCGCTCGGCTCGGAACTGTCCCTGGCGAGCCGGCTCATCGGCATCTCGGACGAATTGAAGGCGCTCGCCGACCGCTCCACCGACACCGCCCTGGAGCATCGCGAGGAGCCCTACCGGCTGGTGCTCGCCCAGATCCATGCGCGCCTCGTCGCCACCCGCCGCCGCCTGTGCTGCGAGCCGCCCGCGCCCGAGGACGACGCGGCCCCGGCCTATGCCGACCCCGCCGACTTCCGCGCCGACCTCGACGTGATCCACGCCTCGCTCTGCGCCAACGGCTCGACCCGCCTCGCCCGCGGGCGGCTCAGGCAATTGCGGCGGGCGGCCGACTGCTTCGGCTTCCACCTCGCCCGCCTCGACCTCAGGCAGAATTCCGAGGTCCACGCCCGGGTGGTGGGCGAGCTGTTCGAGAAGGTGGCGCCGGGCACCGATTATGCGGGCCTCGACGAGGCGGCGCGCGTCGCTTTGCTGCTGAAGGAGCTGGGCACCGCCCGCCCCCTGGCCTCGCCCTTCCTGGCCTATTCCGAGGAGACCCTGTCCGAGCTCGCCATCCTGCGCACCACCGCGGAGGCGCACCGGACGCTGGGCGAGAAGGCCATGCCCAATTGCATCATCTCCACGGCCGAGGGCGTCTCGGACCTGCTGGAGGTGGCGCTGCTGCTCAAGGAGGTGGGCCTCGTCACCGCCGACGGCCGGGCGGCGATGAACATCATCCCGCTGTTCGAGACCATCGACGACCTTCAGGCCTGCACCGGCGTGATGGAGCAGGCCTTCTCCATTCCCGCCTACCGGCGCCTGGTGGCGAGCCGGGGCGACGAGCAGGAGGTGATGCTCGGCTATTCGGACTCGAACAAGGACGGCGGCTTCGTCACCTCCGGCTGGGAGCTCTACAAGGCCGAGATCGGCCTCGTGGAGGTGTTCGCCCGCCACAAGGTGCGCCTGCGCCTGTTCCACGGCCGCGGCGGCTCGGTGGGCCGCGGCGGCGGACCGAGCTACGACGCCATCCTCGCCCAGCCGGGCGGCGCGGTGGAAGGGCAGATCCGCATCACCGAGCAGGGCGAGATCATCTCGTCGAAATATTCCAACCCCGACGTCGGGCGGAAGAATATCGAGATCCTGGTCGCCGCCACGCTGGAGGCGAGCCTGCTCCAGCCGCGCCAGAGCGCGCCGCGGCCGGAATTCCTGAGCGCCATGGAGGAGATGTCGGAGAGCGCCTACCGGGCCTACCGCGCCCTGGTCTACGAGACCGAGGGCTTCGAGGACTATTTCTGGTCCTCGACGGTGATCAGCGAGATCGCCACCCTGAACATCGGCTCGCGCCCCGCCTCGCGCAAGAAGACCCGCTCCATCTCCTCGCTGCGCGCCATTCCGTGGGTGTTCTCCTGGGCCCAGTGCCGGCTGATGCTGCCGGGCTGGTACGGCTTCGGCTCGGCGGTGGCGGCCTTCGTGGCGAAGCGGCCGGACTACGGCCTCACCTTCCTGAAGGCCATGCAGCGGGAATGGCCGTTCTTCCGCATGATGCTGTCCAACATGGACATGGTGCTGGCCAAGAGCTCCCTCGCGGTGGCCTCACGCTATGCCGAGCTGGTGCCGGACGAACGGCTGCGCGAGGAGATCTTCGGCCGCATCCGCGCCGAATACCTGCTCACCCGCGAGCACCTGCTCACCATCCTGGAGCAGGACCGGCTGCTGGAGGCGAACCCGCTGCTCGACCGCTCCATCCGCCAGCGCTTCCCCTATCTCGACCCGCTCAACCATCTCCAGGTGCAGATGCTGAAGCTGCATCGCGGGGCCGAGGAGGAGGCCGCATCCGCCGACAAGGTGCTGCACGCCATCCAGCTCACCATCAACGGCATCTCGGCGGGGCTGCGCAACTCGGGCTGAGAGGGCCGGCGCAGGGCGTCAGTCGACGCCCTGGATATGGCCGATGAAGGGGAGCTGGCGGCAGGCATGGGCGACATCCATGCCGTAGCCCACCACGAACAGGTCGGGGCAGGTGAAGCCGACCAGATCGGGGTAGATGTGCACCGCCCGCTTGCCCGGCTTCTCGAGGAGCACGCACACCAGCACCCGCCGGGCGCCGCGCGCCATCAGCAGGTCCTTGGCGAAGGCCAGGGTGCGGCCGGATTCCAGGATGTCGTCGATGAGCAGCACGTCGCGGTCGCGCACGTCGCTTTCCACGTCTTTCAGGATCTCGACCTGACCCGAGGAGATGGTGGCCTCGCGATAGGACGACAGGTGCATGAACTCCACCTCAGGGGCGAGGCCGGAGGCGTGCATGGCGCGCAGGAGGTCGGCGGCGAAGATGAAGGAACTCTTCAGGATCGCCACGGCGAGCAGGCGCTCCGGCTCGAATGTCGCGATCTCGCTGGCCAGGGCCTGGTTGCGGGCGGCGATGCGGTTCTCGTCGAACAGGACGGTGATCTTGGGGAGCGACATGGTTCCTCGTTTCACTGACCGGCGAGCATGGACCGCCGACGGATGCGCGTAAAGCGCTGGTGGATGCCGGCCGCGCCGGCCTTTGCGGCCGCTGGCCGAAGGCAACGCTTCGTTTATGTTTGGGCGTCATCGAGGATGAGCGATTCGGTTGAGGGGTGGCGCCGGTGGTCCGGTTCGAGAATGTGGGCTTGCGCTACGGCATGGGACCGGAGGTGCTGAAGGACGTCACCTTCGGCATCGAGGCCAACTCGTTCCAGTTCCTCACCGGCCCCTCGGGCGCGGGCAAGACCACGCTGATGCGCCTGCTCTTCCTCTCGCTGAAGCCGACGCGCGGGCTCATCACCCTGTTCGGCCGCGACGTCTCCTCCCTCGATCCCGACGAGGTGGCGGTGCTGCGCCGGCGCATCGGCATCGTGTTCCAGGATTTTCGCCTGCTCGACCATCTCACCACCTATGAAAACGTCGCCCTCCCCCTCAGAGTGCTGGGCCGGGACGAGATGAGCTACCGCGCGGAGGTGACGGAATTGCTGCAATGGGTCGGCCTGGGCGAGCGCATGCACGTGCTGCCCCCGGTGCTCTCCGGCGGCGAGAAGCAGCGCGCCGCCATCGCCCGCGCGCTCATCGGCCGGCCCGAGTTCCTGCTCGCCGACGAGCCCACCGGCAACGTGGATCCGACCCTCGCCCGCCGCCTGCTGCGCCTGTTCGTGGAGCTCAACAAGTCGGGCACCTCGGTGCTGATCGCCACCCACGACATCGCGCTCATGGACCAGTTCGACGCGCGGCGCCTCGTGATCGCCGACGGACGGCTCTATGTCTATGATTGACACCGCCCGCCCCGAGCCGCGCGCCGCCACCCCGCCCGCCGGGGAGGCCGGGCGCGCCAGCGGCCGCAGCCAGGCCCGCACCCAGGGCCCCATCGTGCCCAAGGCGACGGTGGCCGGGCGCGCGCTGGTGGCGGTGGTGGCGATCATGACCTTCCTCGCCTCGCTGACCATCGGCGCCACCCTGGCGGTGCGCGCCACAGCCGGCCAGTGGCGCGCCGACGTGACCCGCGAGGTCACCATCCAGATCCGCGCCGGCGAGAAGGCCGCCACCGACGCCGAGGTGGAGGCCGCCGCCTCGATCGCCCGCTCCACCCCCGGCATCGCCGAGGTGCACGTGCTCTCCGGCGACGAGACCTCCCGCCTGCTCGAGCCCTGGCTCGGCTCGGGCCTCGATCTCGGCGACCTGCCGGTGCCGCGGGTGGTGGTGGTGCGCCTCGACGGCTCGGACACCGCCGATCTCGCCAAGCTCAAGCGTACCCTGACCGACCGCATTCCCACCGCCACCCTGGACGACCACCGCGCCTTCTCCCGGCGCCTCACCGGCATGGCCGAGGGGGTGATGGCCACCGGGCTCGGCCTGCTGGTGCTGGTGGGTCTCGCCACCATCCTCTCGGTGGTGTTCGCCACCCGGGCGGCGGTGGCCACCAACCGGGCCGTGGTGGAGGTGCTGCATTTCGTGGGCGCGCGCGACAGCTTCATCGCCGCCCAGTTCCAGCGCCACTTCCTGAAGATCGGCGCCCAGGGCGGGCTGATCGGCGGCGGCGCGGCGGTGGCCCTGTTCCTCGCCATCGCCTTCCTGCCGCGCCTCGGCGCTGGGGTCGATCCGGAGCAGCCGACCTTCCTCGGCTGGCTCTCGCCGGGCATCTGGGGCTTCGTCGGCATCGCCGGGGCGGTGGTGGTGGTGGCGCTGGCCACCGCGCTGACCTCGCGCATCACCGTTTACCGGACGTTGAGGACGATTCAATGAGCCGGCATATTGTGGCGGGGCGGAAGGACACGCCTTCACGCCAGTGCCGCATTCCCACGTCACCCTGATTTGATGAGCATGTCCGAAGGAGCACTCGCCAAGATCTCGGCCGAAGAGCAGCGGCCCGCCCTGCCGCGCCGGTCGTCCGCCGGCGTGCTGGCCGGTGGCGGAAGCGCCGGCGGGGGCCGTCCGCTCGCGCGCCGGCTGATCAAGGCGCTGCTGCTGCTGGCCGGGCTGGTGATCGTGTCGGGGCTCGCCGGGTTCCTCGCCTTCACCACCCAGATCGCCGCCCGCGAGCCGTCCAGCCTGAAGACGGCCGACGCCATCGTGGTGCTCACCGGCGGGGCCTCGCGCATCTCCGACGCGGTGGGCCTGCTCTCGGAAGGCCGCGGCCGGCGCCTGCTCATCACCGGGGTCAATCCGCAGACCACCCCGGCGGAGCTGCGCCGCACCCTGCCCGACGGCGACCGGCTGATCGCCTGCTGCGTCGATCTCGGCCACCGGGCCCTCAACACCCGGGGCAACGCGCTGGAGGCCGCGGAATGGACCCGCAGCCAGCGCTTCCGCTCCCTGGTGGTGGTGACATCGGCCTGGCACATGCCCCGTGCCATCCTGGAGCTCGGGCGGGCCTTGCCGGACGTGGAGCTGGTGTCCTATCCGGTGGTGACGACCCGCATGCAGGCCGAGCAATGGTGGCGCGATCCTTCCACCTTGAAGCTGCTCTTCAAGGAATATCTGAAATACGTGATGGCCAAGGTGAAGATCCGTCCCGCCCAGGCCGTCATCGCGCCGGAGCACGAGGCCGCGACGGCGGCCGCCCCCGCGTCGGGCGCCGAGCAAGCCGCGCCTTGAGCGCCGCATCCTGCCGGGGGACCGGCGCATGAGGCTGCTGCGCTCACTCCTGTTCCAGGCGGCCTTCTACGGAACGACGACCTTCTACCTCCTCGTCTTCCTCCCGCTCCTACCGGTGCTGTCGCGCAAGGCCATGTGGCGCGTGGGGGTGATGACCTGGGTGGCGACCAACACCGTGCTGCTGCGCCTCATCGTCGGCACCAGGGCCGAATTCCGCGGCGTGGAGAACATTCCCGACGGCCCGCTGCTCATCGCCGCCAAGCACCAGTCGGCCTGGGAGACCTTCGCGCTGCTGCCGCTGTTCTCCGATCCCGCCTTCATCCTGAAGAAGGAACTGATGCGCATCCCGGTGTTCGGCTGGTTCGCCGCGAAGCAGCGCATGATCCCGGTCGACCGCGCGGGCGGCCGGTCGGCGCTGGCCGACATGGTGCGCACCGCCGCGGCCGAGACCGCGACCGGCCGGCAGGTCCTCATCTTTCCCGAAGGCACACGGCGCCCGCCCGGCGCACCGCCGGCCTACAAGCCCGGCATCGCCTTTCTCTACGACCAGCTGAAGGTGCCCTGCCTGCCGGTGGCGCTGAACGCCGGCCTCTACTGGCCGCGCCGCTCTCTCCAGCACAGGCCGGGGACGATTCTGGTGGAATTTCTGCCGGTCCTGCCGCCCGGCCTGCCACGCGCCGCCTTCCTGAGCCGGCTTGAAGCCGACATCGAGGACGCCAGTAACCGCTTACTACAGGAGGGGCTGGACGCGCTCGGCGCCGATGCCCCGCAAACCGTTGCAGCTGAAGGCAAGTCGTCACAATTGTCCACCCCTGTGGAAAACTCTTGATCCGGCTGCCGACATCGTTCTAGTTTCGTTCTCATGAACGCGACTGATTCGCTCCGCATCCCCTTGGCTGACGCCGGCTGCCTCAATGGCCTGAAGCACGGCGCGCTCGGCGCGCGCTACCGCTTCTGGCGCGACGAGGAGGGTGTCCGCCATATCTTCTCGGTCTATCCGGCCGACGCGGCGCCCGACTATCCGGACGCCATCGCCATCGTCGCCCGCCGGACCCCGGCCGGGCCCATCGCCATGTGGGTGGGACGGGCGGGCGAGCCGGCGCGCCGCGCCGCGCTGAAGCTGGCGGCGGACGAGATCCATGTTCACGTGTTCGGCGAGACCGCGACGGACAGCCTGAAGCGCCTTCTCGACCCGCCGCGTCCGGAACTGCGGAGCGGCTCGCGCACCCTGCCCCCGCCGCCCGCCGTGCTGCCGCGCCCCTCCCGCGTGGCCTCCGGCACGGCGCACTGGCCGCACGGCAATCTGCCGGCGCTGCCCCGGCCGCTGCACGCCCGCGGCCGCCAGCATGCCGCCTGACCGGAGCGAAGGCGGAATACTGCGGAGCTAGGGCAGTTCCTCCACCCCCGGGCAGGCGTCGGCCGGGGGTGTGTGATGCAGGCGCGCGGCGATCCAGTCGAGATCGCGGTCGGCCAGCCCCAGCGCCGCGAGCGCCTTCACCGTGGCCAGCACATAGTCCGCATTGGCCCCGGAGCGGCCGTGGGAGCGGCGCACCAGATCGAGCTGGTCCTGAAGGCTGAGGCGCCGGGCGTACTGGGCATGGGCCCGGTTCACCAGATAGCTCACTGCGGGCGCATCGCGCCCCGAGCCGTCGAGCAGCTGCACCCGCCGGATGCTCTCGCGATAGACACCGGAAATCTGCTCGCGCTCGGTGAGATAGGCATGGGTCGCCGCCCAATCCTCCACCTTCACCCGGTAGGCGATGCCGCGGCACGAGCCGCCGAGATCGAGCCCGAGCACCAACCCCGGCCGCTCCGGCGTGCCGCGATGGTGGAACGAATAGACGCACAGCGCGCGATGGGCGCCGATCAGCCGGGCCTCGCGGCGCTCGGCGAAGGCGAAGCCCGGGTTCCACATCAGGGAGCCGTAGGCGAACACCCAGCGATCATGGGTGGCATCTGATGGCGGCACGGGGTTCGACACACGCTCCTTGAGGCCCATGCCCCCGCGGACGGCGGCGCCATCGCGAAGGCGGAACGGGCATGTCGCAGGGGCCGGAAGACGGAAATCCCGATCCGGGTGCTCCCCCGTCCCGATCCGGCGCCGACGTTGACAGATGCCCTTGAACATCGCCTAACAGCGCCCGAAGATCGCCGCAAGCACCCCCGCCCGAGAGCGCCCGAGGGGTAAATGCCGGAAGGAAGATGCCGCCCGTGCCCGACGCGCTGTCCGCCCCCGAGAAGCCCGCCGCCCAAGCCCCCGCCCCCAAGGCGGCGACGCCGCGCAAGCCGTGGATCGTGATCGTTGCCGTGACCGCCGTTGTGGTGCTGGCCGCGGTGTGGTCCGGCATGTGGTTCTACGCCAGCCACCGGGCGCAGCGCGAGATCGACGCCTGGATGGCGCGCGAGGTTCTGAAGGGCCGCAAATGGAGCTGCGCCGACCGCGGCCTCGCCGGCTTCCCCTTCCGCTTCGAGCTGACCTGCCGGGGCGCGACGCTGGAGACCGAAGGCGGCGACGCCATGCAGTTCACCGCCGCCTCGGCCCACGCGGTGGCGCAGATCTGGGAGCCAAACCACATCGTTGCCGAATTCGCGCCGCCCGCCGTCATGCGCGATCGCGTCACCGGGCAGACCTACACCGCCACCTGGTCGCTGCTGCAGATGAGCGGCGTCGGCGACCTCACCGGCAATCCGGAGCGCTTCTCCCTGGTGGTGCACAATCTGGTGGCGGAGCCGCCGCAGCAGGTCCCGCCGGGCGCGCCCGCCCAGCTCGCGGCCGGGCAGCAGGCGCCCGCGCCCCTCGCCTCGGCCAAGCTGTTCGAGTTCCACGCCCGCCGCGCCCCGGCCGCCAGCGGGGAGCGCGACGGCGTGGATTACGCCGTCGGCCTCACGGGCGGCGAAAGCACGCTGCTCGCGGCTTTCGGCGCCGACGGGCCGGTGGACCTCACCCTGCAGGGCACCGTGACCAAGGCCGCCGATCTCAGGCCCATGGCGGTCGAGGAGCGGCTGAAGGAATGGGCCCGGGCGGGCGGCGTCGCCACCCTCTCGCGCTTCGTGATCTCGACGCCCAAGGCGGCGGCCAACGCCACCGGCGAAATCTCCCTCGATCCGCAGGGCCGGCTCAACGGCCGCCTCGACCTCGGCCTGTCGGGACTCGGCGAGCTCACCGAGAGCCTCGGCCGCGCCGGCACCATCCCGCCCGATCTCGCCCCCATCATCGGCGCGCTCGGCATGGCGGGAAAACGCGGCGCGGTGGAGGGCCGGCCGGGCGTAACCTTCGCCCTCGGCTTCCGCGACGGCGTGCTGCGCCTCGGCCCGCTGCCGGTGGGCGTCGTGCCCCCCGTGTTCTGAGGCCGGATGTCCAGAGCAGGTGCGGGCAGCTCGCCGCGCCGGCGCCGCCCCGTCCCTTGGCCGGCTCTCGATTTCGCGCCACCGCCGGCGCCGAAAAGTCTGCACCTTTTCGAGCGGATGCTCTAGAAGGGCGCCGGCTTCATCCGACGCCGTTTCACCCGCCCCTGTAGAAGGCCGTCCGCCATGAGCGCCTCCACCCCCTCTCCCAACCAGGAAGCCCAGCTTCAGGCCGAGGTGCTGGCGCGCGCGCTGCCCCACATGCAGCGCTACGACGATGCGATCATCGTGGTGAAGTACGGCGGCCACGCCATGGGCAGCGAGGACGTGGCGCGCCACTTCGCCGAGGACATCGTGCTCCTGGAGCAGGCGGGCGTGAACCCGGCGGTGGTGCATGGCGGCGGCCCGCAGATCGGCGCCATGCTGGAGAAGCTCGGCATCAAGTCCGAGTTCGCCGCCGGCCTGCGCGTCACAGACAAGGCCACGGTGGAGATCGTCGAGATGGTGCTGGCCGGCTCCATCAACAAGCAGATCGTCGGCTTCATCAACGAGGCCGGCGGCAAGGCCATCGGCCTGTGCGGCAAGGACGGCAACATGGTGCGGGCGAGAAAGGTCACCCGCACGGTGATCGATCCCGGCAGCAAGATCGAGCAGGTGGTGGACCTCGGCTTCGTCGGTGAGCCGGAGACGGTGGACACCATGGTGCTCGACCAGGTGCTGCGCCGCGAGTTGATCCCCGTGCTCGCCCCCGTCGCGGCGGCGATGGACGGCGGCACCTACAACGTGAACGCCGACACCTTCGCCGGCGCCATCGCCGGCGCGCTCGGCGCCAAGCGCCTGCTGCTGCTCACCGACGTGCCCGGCGTGCTCGACAAGAACAAGACCCTCATCGAGCACCTCTCCATCGCCGACGCGCGCGCGCTGATCGCCGACGGCACCATCTCCGGCGGCATGATCCCCAAGGTGGAGACCTGCATCTACGCGCTGGAGAAGGGGGTGGAAGGCGTCGTCATCCTCGACGGCAAGGTGCCCCATGCGGTGCTGCTGGAGCTGCTGACCGACCACGGCGTCGGCACGCTCATCACCAAATAGCCGCCGGTGGGCGGCGCGCGCCGCCGCTCAGCCCTGGGGGACATCCCCGGCGCCCGGCCCGAGGGCGCGCTGCATCAGCACCGTGTCGATCCACCGGCCGAACTTGAGGCCGGTGGCGGCGAGGGTTCCCTGGTGCGCGAAGCCGAGCGCGGCATGCAGGCGGATGGAGCCGAGGTTGGCGCTGTCGCCGATCATCGCCACCATCTGCCGGAAGCCCATCTCCTCGCATCGGGCGATGAGCGCCGCGAGCAGCGCCCGGCCGACGCCGCGCCCGCGTGCCGCGGCGTCCACATAGATGGAATCCTCCACCGTGAAGCGGTAGGCGATGCGCGGCCGGAAGGCGTTGGCATAGGCATAGCCCAGCAGGTGCCCGTCCTCCTCCAGCACCAGATAGGGATAGCCCGCCGCGAGGATGGCGGCGCGCCGGCGCTCCATCTCGGCGGCGTCCGGCGGGGTCAGCTCGAAGCTGGCCGTGCCGTGGCGCACCGCCTCGGCATAGATGGCGGCGATGGCGGGGATGTCGTCCGGTGCGGCGGGGCGGATGGGCATGCCTCCCCTTAGGGCGAACGCGGCGCGCGGCAAAGGGGCGCCGCCCGCCGCGGCAAAAGAAAGGCTCCGGCGCAGCACGCCGGAGCCTGATCTCGTGGAAGGTGCGAGAGTGCGGGGGTTTCGGCCCCCGCCCGTCCTCACTCGCTGTTGCGGCCGCCGAAGAGCTGCAGCAGCATCATGAAGAGGTTGATGAAGTCGAGGTAGAGCGTCAGCGCGCCCATGATGGCCTTCTTGCCGGCCACCATCACGTCGTCGCCCTCGAAATACATCTCCTTGATGCGCTGGGTGTCATAGGCGGTGAGGCCCGCGAACACCAGGACGCCCACCACGGACACGATGAACTGCAGCATCGAGGAGCCGAGGAAGATGTTCACCAGCGAGGCGATGATGATGCCGATCAGGCCCATCATCAGGAACGAGCCCATGCCCGAGAGGTCCTTCTGCGTGGTGTAGCCGTAAAGGCTCAGCGCGCCGAAGGAGGCCGCGGTGATGAAGAACACCCGGACGATGCTCTCATGGGTGTAGACGAGGAAGATGGTCGAGAGCGAGACGCCCACGAGGCCCGCATAGATCCAGAAGGTGGCCTGCGCCGCCGATACGCTCATGCGCTCCACGCGGAAGCTCAGGAAGAACACCGCCGCCAGAGGCGCCAGCATCACCACCCACTTCAGCGGGCTGACGAACAGCGCGTAGCCGAACTGGGTCAGCATGATGCCGCCGGCGATGCGGCCCGCCGCCTGGCTCGGATCGGTGGTCACCGAGAGCATGTAGACGCCGAGCGCGGCAAGGCCCGTGATGGCGAGGCCCAGCGCCATATAGTTGTAGACGCTCAGCATATAGGAGCGGAGGCCCTGGTCGATCGCGGCCTCCGAGCGCGTCACCGTCGGATTCAAACGCCCGGCGACGTTGCGATCATAATCGGACATCGTCGTTTCCCTTCGAAAGTCAGCAAACCGCGTGCGGCGCCCCTACGGCACCGCTCGGTTCGAGCCCAATATGGTGGGTTCGCAATGGGGCGGCAAGGCGATCCGGATGAAATTTACGCAAGGTTAGGTCCAAGGTGATGATGCACTGCCGCACCCACAACGTGTATGCTCGCATGAAGGGAAGGGCGGCAGATGCTGGGTGTGGCGGGCAAAGCGGCGCGAGGCAAGGCGCGGGCGCGGGCAGGCGTGCTCGCAGCTGCGCTGATTGTCGCGTCCCTCTCCGCTGCTCCGGCCGCCCGGGCCGGCGCCTGGACCGAGGAGGCCGGCCACGGACAAGTGATCGCGCAGACCACCCTCGCCACCGCCGATCGCGAGTTCGGGCCCGATTACCGGCTCTACGACAGCCGCCCCTACGACAAGGTGGAGGTCACCCTCGCCTTCGAATACGGCGCCACCGACTGGCTGACCTTGATCGCCGCGCCCCAGTTCCTCAACGTCGATCTGGGCGATCCCGACCCCGCGACCTATACCGGCCTCGGCTATACCGACCTCGGCGCCCGCGCCCGGCTCGTCCGGGGCGACGGCTACGTGATCTCCGCCCAGGTGGTGGGGCGCATTCCGGGCACCGGCAATTCGCCGAGCGCGGCGGCGGTGGGCTATGAGGACGCCGAGCTCGACCTGCGGCTCCTGGCCGGGGTCACCTTCACCCTGTGGGGGCGTGACGGCTTCCTCGACCTGGAGGCGGCCCAGCGCCTGCGCTTCGGCGATCCGCCGGACGAGTTCCGCCTCGACGCCACCGTCGGCCTCAGGGTCATGCCGCGCTGGCAGCTCCTGCTGCAATCCTTCAACGTGATCTCGGAAGGCGCCGGCGAGGGGCCGTATTTCTCCGCCGCCTACGAATATTACAAGGTCGGGTTCGGGGCGGGGTACGAATGGAGCGAGGCGCTGACCCTGCAGATGGGCCTCGTCGCCACCTATTTCGCCCGCAACGCGCCGCAGGAGACGGCGCTGGTGCTCACGGCGCTCTACCGCTTCTGAACGCGCCCCCGGAGCGCGGCCCGAAGTGCGGCCAAAGGCGCGGGCCGGTCGCGGCCGCGCGCGACCTCAGGCCTCCTCGTCCGCCGCCTTCAGCATGCGCCGGCCGATCTCGCCGATGCCCAGCAGGCCCGGCGTCGCGTGCATCACCACATAGATGGGCACCAGCGCGAGGCGGTCCGCATAGGGCGGATGGTCCTCGAAGGAGGCGCGGAACGGGCTCTCGGCGAACAGGTCCGCCATGGCCCGGCCGACACCGCCGGCGACGAACACCCCGCCCTTGGCGTCGAAGGCGAGGGTCAGGTCGCCCAGCACCCGGCCGAGCAGGCGCAGGAAGACGTGGCAGCTCTCCCGCTCGCTCTTCTGGCCCTGCAGCGCCGCTTTGATGATGTTCATGGAATTGGACGTCTCGCCCGTGAGGATGCGGTGCAGCCGTGCGAGGCCCGCCCCCGAGAGCACATGCTCCACCGAGACCGCGCCGAAATCGCGCACCATATGGGCCACCACCCGCGCCTCGTCGGTGGTCACCGCGCCGAGCCGAATGTGCCCGGCCTCGCTGGGCAGCACCTCGTAGCTGTCGCCGCGCGGCAGGATGAGCGCGGTGCCGAGCCCGGTGCCGGGTCCGCACACCAGCATGGGCGCCCCGGCCACCGCCCGCCCGGTGCCCAGCTCCATGAGATCGTCGCGCTTGAGCAGGGGAATGCCATGGGCGAGCGCCGCGAAATCGTTGATCAGCCGGACGTGCTCGAAGCCGAACGTCGCTTTCAGGCCGGTGGCGGAGAGCTGCCAGTCTCGGTTGGTGAGGCGCACGGCATCGCCGTCGATGGGGCCGGCGACGGCGAGGGCGGCGAATTTCGGCTTCGGCCCAGCGACGCTCTCCAGATACGCCCGCAGCAATTCCTCCGGAGAGGCGTAGGAATCGTTCGATTCGATGCGGATGTCGAAGGGCACGCCGTCGCTGCCGGCGCGTGCCAGGCGCGACGTGGTGCCGCCGATGTCCGCGAGCAAGACCGTGTGAGCCATGAGCGATCCGGTTGGGTGGGCGGTCGCAATCTAGACCAGGAACCCTAAAGGAAAAACCAATTGGACCAACATTCCTGCGGCCGCTGGTCCCCTGCGGCGGGCACGATGCGCTGCGGCATGAGGCCTTGGCGCGCCGGGCGAGGTGGCGTACCACCCTCACCTGCCGTAAGCTCGCGCAGAAAATGCATCCCGGACGGCTCAGGGGGGTGGCGAGCGCGCGGTGGTGACGTACATAGAGACGTAGAAGGCGTAAGAGGAAAGGGGATGTGTTCCGCATCGCGGCCGAGAGGGAGCGGAACGGATCCTGAAACGAGGCACCAAGGCGCTTGCGGGCAGGGACGAAGGTCCGGCCACGGCGCCGAAAGGGTATGGCGAAGCGCAGTGCTCGACATCTATACCATCATCTTCCTGGCCCTGGCCGTATTCATCTTCATACGGCTGCGCAGCGTGCTCGGCCAACGCACCGGCCGGGAACGGCCGCCCTACGATCCCTATTCCCGCGACACCGCCCGTCCGCCCCAGCCGGCGGCCGACAGCAAGGTGGTTGCCCTGCCCGAGCGCGCGGCAACGGCCCCCGGCACCGCCCCCGATGCCGACGAGGAGCCGCCGCGCTACCGCTGGGAGGACGTGGCGCCCGAGGGTTCGCCGCTCGCCGCCACCCTCGACCAGATCGCCGCGGTCGAGAGCGATTTCGACGCCAAGCACTTCCTTTCCGGCGCCAAGGCCGCCTACGAGATGATCGTGACCGCGTTCGCCAACGGCGACCGGCGGATGCTGAAGGACCTCCTGGCGAAGGACGTCTATGACAGCTTCGTCGCCGCCATCTCCGAGCGCGAGACGCGGGGCGAGACCATGGAATCCCGCTTCGTCGCCGTGGAGCGCGCCGACCTGCAGGATGCGACCCTGGCGGGGCGGACGGCGCAACTCACCGTGCGCTTCGTCTCCCAGCTCATCTCGGTGACGCGCAGCCGCACCGGCGAGGTGGTGGACGGCAGCCCCGACGAGGTGGCCGACGTGACCGACGTGTGGACCTTCGCCCGCGAGGTCGGCACCCGCGACCCCAATTGGAAGCTGGTGGCCACGGAAGTGGCGCAGTGAGGCGCGCCGCATGAGGCGCGCTCCATGACCACCGTTTCGTGACCACCGTTCCCTGACGCCCGCTCCGTGACATCCGGCCCATGACCCCCGCAGAACGAGCCCCCCGATGCCCCGCCGCTCGCCCGCGGTGACGAGCGGAGCCCGGCGGGGCCTTTTTTGGCGCGGGGGCGCGGCGATCGCCGTCGTGCTGCTGGCGCATCCGGTCGCCGCTTCCCAGCCGGCGGCTTCCGGCGCCAAGATGGCGGCCGCGACCAGCGCATCCGAAGGCCGGCCCTCAAGCCCCATGACCCCGCCCACCCCACCGCCCCGCCCGCCGGGCCCCGATGTGGCCCGCACGGCCGTTCCCGGCACGCTTCCGTTCGGCGGTGGCGCGGTCCTGGTGCCCACCAGCTTCGCCGCCCTCGACGGCTGGGCCACCGACGATGCGCACGAGGCGTTCGCCACCTTCCTCTCGAGCTGCGCCGCCATCGCCCGCACCCCGCGCGAGACCGGGCCGAAATCCTCGCAGGCGCTGAAGGCCGGCCTTGCCGCCGCCTGCGCCGCCGCCCGGAGCGCAAGCGGCGCCCTCAGGGACCCGGGCGCCGCGCGCGCCTTCTTCGAAGCCCGCTTCCGCCCCTATCGCGTGGTGCCGGCGAGCGCCGACGCCGGATCGGACCCGGGCTTCTTCACCGGCTATTACGAGCCGGAGCTGGAGGGGTCCCTCACCGCCGGCAACGGCTATGACGTGCCGGTCTACGGCCGCCCCGCCGACCTCGTGGTGACGGGCCAGCGCAGCGCCAACGGCGGGAGTGCGGGCCGGCTTCAGGATGGCAAACTCGTTCCCTATTTCGACCGCGCCGCCATCGAGGACGGAGCGCTGGCCGGGCGCGGGCTCGAGATCGTCTGGCTCAGGAGCCCCGTCGACCTCTTCTTCATGCAGATCCAGGGCTCGGCCGTGGTCCGCCTCGGCGACGGGCGGGTGCTACGGCTCAATTACGACGGCTACAATGGCCATCCCTACACGCCCGTGGGCCGCATCCTCGTCGACCGCGGGATCGTGCCGCGCGAGGAGATGTCCATGGACCGCATCCGCGCCTATATGGAAGCGGACCCGGACGCCGGCCGGGCGCTGCGCCGCGAGAACCACTCCTTCGTCTTCTTCAAGGTGCTGCCGCTCAAGGACGAGGCCGGCGCCATGGGGGCGCAGGGCGTGCCGCTGACGCCCGGGCGCTCGGCGGCGGTGGACTACCGGCTGCATACCTACGGCTCGCCCATCTTCGTGAAGGCGGACCTGCCCCTGTCGGCGCCCGGCTCCGCCGATCCGTTCCGGCGGCTGGTGATCGCCCAGGACACCGGCTCGGCCATCGTCGGCCCGGCGCGCGCCGATCTGTTCTTCGGCCGGGGTGCGGTGCCGGGCGCCATCGCCGGGCGCATCCGCCACCATGGCGGCTTCACCCTGCTGGTGCCGGTGGAGAGCGTGGCGGAGTTCGCGCGGCAGGCCGGGCCGAAGGGCGCCCCCGCGGCCAGCACCGCACCCGGCAAGGAGCGGCCGTGACGGCCCGCGCGGACAGGCCCCGGGCGACGGGGTTCGGGCGCACGTCGGACGCCGCGCGCAGGTGGCCGCGGTGAACCGGCGCGGGCGCCGGCGCAGCCTGCATCCGCAGGAGCATGCCCTGTGGGCCGAGGTGACGCGCCACGTCACCCCGCTGCGTCCGCGCCCGATGACCCCCGACGCCGGCGAACCGCCCGCGCCGGCGGAAGCCCCGCCCGCCAGCCCCGAGCCGCCGCCTCCCGCCCGCCCGGTGCGCCCTCCGGTGGCCCAGCCGGCGCCGCCGCCGCGCCCTCCCCTCGCCGGGCTGGAGCCGCGCACCCGCCGCAAGCTCGGCCGGGGCGCCGAGGTGGATGCCCGGCTCGATCTCCATGGCCTCACCCAGCAGGCGGCACACCGCCGGCTGCGCGGCTTCCTGTTCGAGGCGCAGGCCGCCGGCCACAACGTCGTGCTCGTCATCACCGGAAAGGGTGATTTCGCGCGCCTCGGCGATCTTGAGCCCCAAGGCGTGCTGCACGGCTTCCAGGAGGGGCGCGGCGTGCTGAAACGCGCCGTCCCCCTGTGGCTCGCCGAGCCGGACCTGCGGGCGGTGGTGCTGGGCTTCGAGGCGGCGGGCCGCCGCCACGGCGGCGAAGGCGCGCTCTATGTCCGCATCCGCAGGAAACGCACCGGCCCCTGAGCGCGGATTCCTCTGCTTCCCCTAGGGAGCCGCGGTGACCGGCGGAAAAACCGCGGCTCGGCCGGATTTGCAGGTCTGGTATGGGCGCGGTGCGGCAACGCCAATGGTGCGGGCGGTCGGACTCGAACCGACATATCCGTAAGGACGGCGGATTTTGAGTCCGCTGCGTCTACCAATTCCGCCACGCCCGCACGTCGGGGACCCCTGCGTGCCGGAGGACGCGGGAAATCGCATGCTCCTATAATGCACCTGCGGGGGGAATGCCAGATCCGGCGAAAACCGGCGTCATCGCCGCGATGAACCGCATTCGCGTACGCAAAGATCGCCTAAAGACCAGCATAGAATGCGCCTTGCACTGCCCCTCACCCAATAGTGTGAAGGCAAAGACGCGGATCCGGCCGAGAAATCGCCTGAACGAATTCCGCGAATACAACACTGTCGTTCGCAGATCGCAGGGCCGCGCCATCGGCCTGCTTTCGCCCGCCACGCGCCAGGGTGACGCCCACGCCAGTCCAGGGACGCCCCCTCTGCGGCCGGGCGCGAGGAGCCGGCCGGCGCCGGAGGCGGCAAATGCCGCCCCTGACGGAATTCGGCCACGGAGGCAGGCGAGAAAGGCCGCGGCGCGTGCCCTTTCGGCGGCCGCGAGCGCGTGCGACGCGGCCCGTCTGCGGGTATATGCTCGCCACGGGCACCCCCGATGGAAACCAACGTGCGATGAATTCGAGCCTCGACCCCGCCTTTGCCCGCGATGCCGCCAAGGTCGCCCCGGCCCTCGACAATGAGGCGCTGCGCCGCGCCTTCCATCGGCTGGCCGACTATATGAACCATTGCATCCTGGGCCAGCCCGCTTTCGTCGAGCTGCTGCTGGTGGCGGTGCTGGCCGACGGCCATCTTCTGGTGGAGGGCGCGCCCGGCCTCGCCAAGACCAAGGCCATCAAGGCGCTGGCCAAGGCGATCGATTGCGACGACCAGCGCATCCAGTTCACGCCGGACCTCCTGCCCTCCGACCTCACCGGCACCGACATCTACCGCCCGGAGGACGGCAGCTTCCGCTTCCAGCCCGGCCCGGTGTTCCACAATTTCATCCTGGCGGACGAGATCAACCGCGCCCCGGCCAAGGTGCAGGCGGCGCTGCTGGAGGCGATGGCGGAGCGGCAGGTCACGGTGGGCGGCGTCACCTACGCCCTGCCGAGGCTGTTCCTGGTGATGGCGACCCAGAACCCCATCGAGCAGGAAGGCACCTATCCCCTGCCCGAGGCCCAGCTCGACCGCTTCCTACTCCAGGTGAAGATCGCCTATCCCGACCTCGATGCCGAGCGCGCCATCCTCCGGCTGGTGCGCGGCGAGGCGAAGGGCGAGGAGGTCTCGTTCGGCGAGCGCCTGCCGCAGACAGCCATCTTCGCCGCCCGCCAGCAGGCGCTGGCCACCTATATGTCGGAAGGGGTGGAGGAATATCTCCTCCAGTTCGTGTTCGCGACCCGCACGCCCGAGCTTTACGGCGGCGACCTCGCCGGCACGGTGGCGTTCGGCGCCAGCCCGCGCGGCACCATCGCCCTCGACCGCTGCGCCCGCGCCCACGCCTGGCTGCGCGGCCGCGATTACGTGACGCCCGAGGATGTCCAGGCCATCGCCAAGGCGGTGCTGCGCCACCGCATCCTCCTCACCTTCGAGGCCCAGGCCGAGGGGCTCGGCACCGACGAGCTGATCGATATCCTCATTTCCCGCGTGCCCGCGGTCTAGCATGGCGGGCCGGCCGGCATGAGCGGGAAGGACAGCAACGCCCTCTATGGCCTCGTGGCGCGCCTCGACGAATTGATCGCGGCGCGGCCGGAAGGGCTTGCCGGCGGCTTCGCGCCGCACGGGCGGGTGCGCACCCGGCAGCTCGGCGGCTACCGCTCCATCTTCCGCGGCCGCGGCATGGAATTCGACGAGGTGCGCGCCTATCAGCCCGGCGACGACATCCGCACCATCGACTGGCGCGTGACGGCGCGCACCGGCCGCACCCACACCAAGCTGTTCCAGGAGGAGCGCGAGCGCCCCGTGCTGATCCTCATGGATGCGCGCGCCCGCATGCGGTTCGGCACCCGCGACACGTTCAAGTCGGTGCTGGCGGCCAAGGCGGCGGCCATCCTCACCTGGATCTGCGTCGCCCAGGGCGACCGGGTGGGCGGCGTCACGCTCACCCCGCTGGACATCGCCTCCCGCCGGCCGGAGCGCAGCCGCACCGGCATCCTGCATTTCGTCAAGGCGCTGGCCGACGCCACCACCGAGGGGCTGCTCCTGCCCCCGCCCGCCGCCGAGCCCACCCTCGCCGACGCGCTGATGCGGCTTCGCGCGGCGGCGCGGCCGGGCACCCTCGTGTTCGTCATCAGCGATTTCGCCGACTTCGATGCCGCCGCCGCCCGCGAGCTCACCCGGCTCGCGCTGCACTGCCAGGTGACCAACCTGTTCGTCTTCGACCGGCTGGAAGAGACCATGCCGGCGCGCGGCGCCTATCCCATCAGCGACGGCGGGCGCGTGGCGACGCTCGATGCCGACAGCCCGGCGCTGCGCGCCTCCTACGCCCGCCGCTTCGCCGAGCGCCGCGCCGCTTTGGCCCAGCTCGCCCGCCAGCGCGGCATGGCCTTCGTGCCGCTCGAGACCGGATGCGACCTCAAGGAGATCCTCCATCCCGAGCGCATCGCCCGCGCCGGGGGCGGTGGTGGTGCGGGACGGCGCGTCGCATGACCGACCAGACCTTCACCACGCCGCTGCGCGCGCCGCCGCCGGGCCTCGATCCCTCCGCGCCATTCGATCCCCTCGCAGCGCTGCACGACATCCACGTGCCCGCGCCCGTGGGCTTCTGGCCGCTGGCGCCCGGCTGGTGGATGCTGGCGGGCGTTCTGCTGGTGCTGGCCCTGATCGGCGCGTGGCTGGAATGGCGGCGCCGGCAGACGCTGCGCTATCAGGCGGTGCAGGCGCTGAAGGCGGTCGGCCGCGACACCGCGCGCTATGCGGATTCCCGCGCCGTGGCGGCCGAGGCGGCCCTCCTCATGCGCCGCGTCCTGGTGAGCGGGACCGCGCGCAACGACAAGGCAGCGCTGGTGGGCGCCGAATGGGAGCGCTTCCTGTGCACTGGCAAGGGCGCACTGCCCGCCGAGACGGGGGCCTTCGTGGCCGAGGCGCCCTATCTGCCGGCGGGCCTGCCGGACGCGGCGCGCGTGGATCGCGCCCGCGTGGTGAAGGACGTCTCCCGCTGGATCCGGAGCCACGCATGATCCGCTTCGAGTGGCTCCTCGCCTTCGCCGCTTTGCCCTTGCCGCTCCTGGTGCGGCTGATGATGCCGCGCGCCGGCCAGTCGCGGGCGGGCGCGCTCAAGGTGCCGTTCTTCCGCGACCTCGCCCAAGCCGGGCTGGCGCGCCGCAGCGCCGGCCGCGGGGGGATCTGGCGGCTCGTCGCCCTCAGTCTGATCTGGCTGCTGCTGGTGCTGGCAGCCGCGCGGCCGACCTTTGTGGGCACGCCGATCCCCCTGCCGCTGGCCGGGCGCGACCTGATGCTGGCGGTGGACCTCTCCGGCTCCATGTCGCGGGAGGACCTCTCCCTTGGCGGACGCATCGCCGACCGGCTCGACGTGGTGAAGGCGGTGGTGGACGAGTTCGTGTCGCGCCGGAAGGGCGACCGGGTGGGGCTGATCCTGTTCGGCAGCCGGGCCTATCTCCAAGCCCCGCTCACCTTCGACCGCAACGTGGTGCGTGAGCTGCTGGCCGAGGCCACCATCGGCATGACGGGGCAGGAAACCGCTATCGGCGATGCCATCACGCTGGCGGTGAAGACCCTGCGCTCGCGCCCCGAGGACGAGCGCGTGCTGATCCTGCTCACCGACGGCGCCAGCACCGCCGGCCTGCTCGATCCCATCGACGCCGCCGAGCTGGCGCAGCAGGAGAAGGTGAAGATCTACACCGTCGGCGTCGGCTCGGACCGCCCGATGTTCGGCATGAGCTTCGCCAATCCCGCCGCCGACCTCGACGAGGCGACCCTGCAGAAGATCGCGCAGATCACCGGCGGGCACTATTTCCGCGCCCGCGACGGGCAGGGGCTGGCCGCCATCTATGACGACATCGAGCGCATGGAGCCCTCGGCCGGCGAGCCGCGCTACCTCACCCCCACCGTCTCCCTGTTCCAGTGGCCGCTCGGGCTCGCGCTGCTGGCGAGCCTCGCCCTCGGCGCCGCGCTCGCCTGGCCCAGGCGCTGGCGGCGCCGCGCCGAAGCCCCCGCTGCCGGCGAGGGCGCGCGGCCATGATCCCGGCAGGCTTCCATTTCCTGCGGCCCGAATGGCTGTTCGCCCTCGTCCCCGCGGCCCTGCTCGCGGCGATGGTCTGGCGGCAGCTCGGCGCGGGCGGCAAGGCCTGGGCGCGGATCGTCGATGCCCACCTCCTGCGCTTCCTCGCCCTGACCGACACGCGCCGCGCCCGGCGCTGGCCGGTGGCGGCGCTGCTCGCGGCATGGACGCTGGCAACCCTCGCCATGGCGGGGCCGAGCTGGGAGCGTCTGCCGAGCCCGGTGCTCGACCGGCGGGACCCGACCGTGGTGGTGCTCAGCCTCGCCCAGTCCATGAACGCCACCGACCAGAGCCCGACCCGGCTCGGCGCCGCGCGCCACAAGGTGGAGGACATCCTCAAGCGCATGCGCGGCGAACAGGTGGGGCTCATCATCTTCGCCGACCGGCCCTTCGTGGCCTCGCCCCTCACCGAAGACGGCCGGGTGATCGGCCAGATGCTGCCGGAGCTCGCCACCGACCTGATGCCGGTGGTCGAGAACCGGCCCGACCTCGCCATCACCCGCGCCATCGAGCTGCTGAAGAGCGCGGGCGCGCCCACGGGGCGCATCATCCTGCTCACCGACGGGCCGGGCGACGCGCCGGAGGAGACGGCGCAGGCCGCGGCGCAGGCCGCCCGTGACAGCTACCAGCTCAGCGTGATCGGCCTCGGCACCCGCGACGGCAGCACGCTGCTCGCCTTCGACGGCGCGCCGGCGCGCGCGCCCGACGGCACGACGCTCGTCACCCGCATGGATGCGGACGGCCTTGCCGGCCTCGCCTCGGCCGGCGGCGGCAGCTTCACGCCCGCCACCGCGGACGGCTCGGACCTCGAGCGCGTCTTCTCCGCCATGCTGGCCCGGCCGGGCGGCATTCTTGAGAACACCGGCCTGTCGGCGGACCAGTGGGCCGACATGGGGCCATGGCTGCTCATCGGCGTGCTGCTGCTCGCGCCGCTCGCCTTCCGGCGCGGCTGGATCGCCGTCCTGCTGCTGGCGGCGCTGCCGTCGCTGGCACCCCTCGGCCGCCCGGCGGCGGCGCAGGACCTCACCTCCTCCCGGCAGTGGCGCGACCTGTGGCAGACCCCGGACCAGCAGGGCGCCTCAGCCCTCGCGCGCGGCGATTTCGAGGCGGCGAGCCGCAGCTTCGACGACCCGGCATGGCGGGCCAGCGCGCTCTACAAGGCGGGCGATTACGAGGCCGCGGCCGAGGCCTTCGCCCATGTTCCCGGCGGCGACTACAATCGCGGCAACGCCCTTGCCCATGCCGGCAAGCTGGAAGAGGCGCTGAAGGCCTACGACGCCGCGCTCGGCGCCGAGCCCGGCCATCAGGACGCCGCCTACAACCGCAACATCGTGCAGATCCTGCTCAAGAAGCAGAAGGACGACGAGCAGAAGAAGAAAGACCAGGACAAGAAGGACCAGCAGCAGGGCGATCACGGCTCGGACAAGCAGCCCTCGGGCGGCCAGTCCAGCAAGAACCAGCCGGACAAAGGGCAGGACGGAAAAGGCCAGCCCGACAAGCCCGACGGCAAGGAGCAGAACGACAAGGCGGGCAACGGGGCCGACCAGAAGCCGCCCGCGCGGCCGCAGGGCCCGGACAAGGCCGCGCAGCAGCCGCCACCGACGCCTCCGAAGCCGGCGGAAAGCCCGCCGCCGGCACCGCTTCCCAAGCCTGAGGCCGCGAAATCCGACCCGCCGAAGCCACCGCCGCCCGCGCCCTCCGGGGCGCAGGCGCCACGGGATCCCAAGCCCGCCGCTCCGGCGACGGCCGAGCGCGACCAGAACAAGGAGCAGATGCTGCGCATGGTGCCGGACGATCCCGCCGGGCTTCTGCGCGCCCGCATCCGCAGCCATTATGACGCCAGCGCCCCTTCGGGCCCCGGAGACCAGTGACGCCGTGAGCCGCCTTGCCTTGTCTCTCGCCCGTGGGCCGGCCCGCCTGCTGCTCGGGGCCCTGCTGCTGATGCTCGCGCTTCCAACGGCGCCCGCCGGCGCGGCGCGGCTCACCGGCACGGTGGATCACAGCTTCATGGGCGCCCGCGAGACGGTCAATTTCGTCCTCGCCCTCGCCGGCGGCACCGGCGGCGAGCCCCCGGACCTGTCGCTCCTGGCCAAGGATTTCGACATCGTGGACCGCACCCGGCACAGCCGCTTCGAGGAGGTGGACGGACGGCGCGTCGAGGTGAACGAATGGGTGATGATCCTGGCGCCGAAGCGCACCGGCGTCCTCACCATCCCCAGCCTGACGGTGGAGGGGATGAGCTCCGCGCCAATCAAGGTCGAAGTGGTCCCGGCAGCGGCAACGGAGGCGCCGGCGCCGGCCGACCCGTCCCTGTTCGTGCGGGTGGATGTGGGCGACGCCGCGCCTTATGCCCAGAGCCTGATCCCGGTGGTGGTGCGCATCTTCGACGCCGTCGGCATCCGTGGCGGCCAGCTCGGCGTGCTCACCGCCGATGGGGCCATCCTCTCGCCGGAAGGCCCCCAGCGGGTCTATCCGCGCACCGTGGGTGGCAAGCAATACATCATCAACGAGCAGAGCTTCCTGATGCAGCCGCAGAAGAGCGGGCGGCTGGAGATCGCGCCGGTGGCGGTGGAAGCCACGGTGCCCATCCGGCCCAGCGCCGGCGCCTCCTCTTTGCCCAATCTGCTCGGCCGCGACCCGGTCTCGCCGTTCGATCTCAAGGACGTGACCCTGCGCTCGCGGCCGGTCGCGGTCGAGGTGAAGCCGCGGCCGGCGGCGGTGGAGGGCTGGTTCCTGCCGGCGCGCGGCGTCACCCTCAGCGACAGCTGGTCGGCCAAGCCGGCAGCGGCGAAGGTCGGGGTCGCGCTCAGCCGAACCATCCGCCTGAAGGCCCGGGGCGCGAGCCCGAACCAGCTCCCGGTCCTTCCCGTCGCCGAGGTCGAGGGCCTGCGGCAGTATGAGGACGCGAGCCGGTCCGAGCGCGTCACCATCGACGGCGCGGCGGGGGCCGAGCTGGTGAAGACCGTCTCGATCGTGCCGACGCGGGCCGGCCGCATCACCCTGCCGGCGGTCGCGGTGGACTGGTGGAATACCGACCGGAATCGCCCGGAGCGCACCGAGCTGCCGGCGGTGACCCTCGATGTCGCGCCCGCCGCCGATGCCGCTTCCGCCGACGCGCCGGCCGCGCGCGTGACGGCTTCGGGCGCCGGTGCATCCTCCGCCGCGCAGCAGATCGAGGCCCCGACGCTGCCGGCGCTGGTGCCCGAAGATCTGAAGGAGAGCCTCGGCATCATCCTGGCGCTGCTGCGCGGACCCCTGCTCTGGGCTGTCGGTGCGGCCGTCGCGCTGGTTCTGGCGGCCGGGCTGCTGTGGCGCCGGCGGGCGGCGCGCCGCATGACCCGATCGCCGGCCATGGCGTCTTCCGCGGCGCGCAACATCGCGTCACCCCCGGCACGACCGGCCAGCGGGCGCACGCGGGCCCGAGCGGCGGTCTATGCGGACGCCGAGGCGGCGGAGCGGGCCCTGGTGCGGGCGTGCCGGACGGGGGATGCGCCGGGCGCCCATGAGGCGCTGGGCGCCTGGCTCCGGCTTTCGCCGGGCACGGGGACTGGCACGTTCCACACGCCGAAAATGGCCGGCGCGGTGCACGATCTCGGGCGCACCCTGTACAGCGCAGAGGCCGCGCCGTGGAACGGGCGGGAGCTGCTCGCCGCGCTGAAGGCGGAGAAGGACGCGCGCCGCAGGTTGAGCCGGCGGGCACGGCGGGCGCGGATCGCCCCGCTTTATCCAACGGCCGGGTGATCCGGCGCGCGCGGCCCGACATGCCCGCACGGGCAAAGAAAAACCGGAGCGCGACCCACGCCGCGCTCCGGTTCATGTTATGAGGGGACCGGCCCCGCTCAGGCCTTGTATTCGTAGAGCAGGCGCGCGCGGATGGTGCCTTCCAGCGCCCGGATGTCGGCCAGCACGCTCTGGCTGTCCGCCTCCGAGGCATCGGCATCGAACACCACGTAGCCGACCTCGCCATAGGTCTCCAGATACTGCGCGGCGATGTTGATGGAGTGGCGCGCGAGAACCTCGTTGAGCCGTCCCATCATGCCGGCCACATTGCGGTGGACCTGGATGAAGCGCGTGCCCGACGGGCGCGGCGGCAGCTGCACCTGCGGGAAGTTCACCGCGCCCACCGTCGAGCCGGTGTCGCTGTAGTCCACCAGCTTGCGCGCCACCTCGGCGCCGATGCGCTCCTGCGCCTCCTCGGTGGAGCCGCCGATGTGCGGGGTGAGGATCACGTTGTCGAGACCCTGCAGCGGGGAGACGAAGCGCTCGCCATTGGCGCCCGGCTCCACCGGGAAGACGTCCACCGCCGCGCCGCGCACCTTGCCGGCCTTGATCGCCTCGGCGAGGGCCTCGAGGTCCACCACCGTGCCGCGGCTGTTGTTGATGAAGTAGGAGCCGGGCTTCAGCGCGGCGATCTCTTTCGCGCCGATCATGCCGTGGGTGGCCGGGGTTTCCGGCACGTGCATGCTCACCACGTCGCTGGTCGACAAAAGCTCATGGAGGCTGCCCACCGGCTCCGTGTTGCCGTGGCGCAGCTTGTCGGTGACATCGTAGAAGATGACCTTCATGCCCATCGCCTCGGCCAGATTCGAGAGCTGCGAGCCGATGTTGCCGTAGCCGACGATGCCGAGGGTCTTGCCGCGCACCTCGTGGCTGTTGGTGGCCGACTTGTCCCACAGGCCCTGATGCGCCGCCACCGAGCGCGAGGGGATGCGGCGCAGCAGCATCACGATCTCGCCGATCACCAGCTCGGCCACCGAGCGGGTGTTGGAGAAGGGCGCGTTGAACACCGGGATGCCGTAGCTGCGGCAGGCGTCGAGATCCACCTGGTTGGTGCCGACACTGAAGCAGCCGAGCGCCATCAGCCGGTCCGCATGGGGCAGGATCTCGGCGGTGATATGGGTGCGCGAGCGGATGCCGAGGATATGCACGCCCTTGACGGCCTCCTTCAGCGCTTCGCCGTCGAGGGCCTTGGGCAGGCGCGTCACGTTGCTGTAGCCGGCGGACGTCATGGCCTCGACGGCGCTGTCGTTGATGCCTTCGAGCAGCAGCACCTTGATCTTGTCCTTAGCCAAGGAGAGATGCGGCGTGTCAGTCTGTGTGTCGTTCACGTTCACGGCGTCCTTCGGCGATGAATGTGCAGGTCGCGGAGATCCGGGGCGGGAAGCGCGGTTCAGCGGAAGTGATGGTTCCTGGGGCCGGATCCGGTCGGGTTGAGTGGAGCCGGGCGGATCGGGCCCCGCCCGGGAGCGGGCGATCCCCGGGCAAGCGGGACCTTACCCCTTCTGCCGTCCGCGTCCAGACCGAGGTGGTGACACAAGATCGCCGGAACGGCAATCAATGCCGCTGGGGCATGTGCGATCGCGGGCGGGCACGGTTTCCCGCGCGGGGCGGGCGCTCGCGCCTCCGGGGCCCACAAAGAAAAGGGCCGGCGCAAGGGGTCTTGCGCCGGCCCACGAAACGACGGGCGAGGAAGCGGGCGTCACTCGGCCGGAAAGACGGTCTTCCAGTCCTTCGCCATGTCGACAAGGGTCCAGTCGTGCTCCTTGGCGGCGTCGAGGCCCTTGTCGAGGCGGCCGACCGAGGAGTCGCGGTCATAGGCCCATTCGCGCTTGGCGTCGGTATGATGCACGAAGGCGCAGTAGTGGGGACCGGGCTTCAGGCAGGTGTATTGCAGCATCTGCAGATCGCCGTCCGAATTGCCGAAGGCGAAGATGGGCTGCTCGCCGATGTGCATCTGGATGCCCACCGGCTTGCCCGGACCATCGTCGACGAAATCGATCTCGGGCAGCTTCAGAAGCACCGGCTTGCCGTCCTTGAGCTCGAACTTCAGCTTGCCGGCGCTGCCCACCACCTGGGCGGGGGGGATGCCATAGAGCTCCTCGCCGAACACCCGCATGAAATCGATGCCGCCGCCGGAGACGATGAAGGTCTGGAAGCCGTTGTCGCGCAGATAGGCCAGCACCTCCAGCATGGGCTGGTAGTCCATCTTCGAGAACAGCCGGTCCTTTTCCGGGTTCTTGGCGGTGGCGAACCAGTTCGCGACGATCTCGGCGAATTCGTCGGTGGTGATGCCGGCATGGGTGGCGCCGACGATCTCGGCGATGCCATGCTCGCCGCCGGACAGCGCCGCCTTGTAATCGCCCTTCAGGATGGAGGCGAACGGCTCCTTGGTCTTCCACTCGGGGTGCTGGTTGGCCAGCGCCCTCACCCGGTCGAAGGCGAAGAAGAGCTGCACATAGAACGGCTTTTCGGCCCACAGCGTGCCGTCATTGTCGAACACCGCGAGGCGCTTGGCCTGCGGCACGAAATCCGGGCCGCCCTCCTTGGTGACGCGGGCCACGAAGTCGACGATACCCTGCTTAGCGGGACCGTCGTTCCAGGACGGCAGGGGATCGGTTTGCGCGAGGGCCGGAAGGCTCACGAGAAGGGCCACGGCGGCGGCCGCCACTCCTTTCGCGACATCCTTAAGAGCAAAGCTGAGCGGATTGGTCATAGGCGTCTCCCAAGCGCGAGGGTCACGCTACGGTATCAGACGGTCCGGTTTCAGCCAGTCCGTGCGTTCACGCGCCACTCTGGTGGCGGTCCGAAGGACGGCCCCGGGCGGGGGACCGTCCTTCGGCTTGCGACCGCCGCCGGACCTCTCGCAAGGCCCGGCGGCGATGGTTTTGAAGGGCGTCAGTTGCCGGTGGGCAAGCCGATCTTGAAGCCCTGGTCCTTCAGCTGGTCGCGGATGTTCTGGAAGTTCTGATACCGCGAGATGGTGATGGGCCCGGTGTAGGATTCGCTCTGCAGCTTGCGCGGCGGATATTCCATGTAGGTCTTCATCAGCTTGTTGACGGCGTCACTGATGGAGACCATGGCCCAGGTGCGCTCGGTGAAGTTGTTCATGAACAGGTCGTAGCGCTCCTGCGGATCCTGACGCAGGTCGAACACCTGCGGCACGGTCGCGACATACTTCTCGGCCCCCTTCCAGCCGAGGTTGCTGTCGACGGCGAGGCCGCCGGTGGCCTGACCGTCGTCGCCGCGCAGGTTGAACACCGCCTTCAGGTGGCCCACCCGGGCCGCGCCGGGGGTCAGCTCATTCTCGGTGAAGAAGAACCAGCTCTTGCGCTCGCCCTCGCCCTGGCCGGTCCAGATCGGGGTCATGTCGTAGCTGTCGAAATAGATCGGCTGGCCTTCGCGATCGTTCTTCGGCAGGTCCTTCATGCCGGCCACGCTCGCGAAGGTTTTCATCAGGTCGAGGCCGCCGGAAATGGCCGCGGTCTTGGAGTGCGGCTTGATGTGGCCCGGCCAGCGCACGATGGCGGGAACCCGGCTGCCGCCCTCGCGATCGGTGCCCTTGGTGCCGCGATAGGGGGTGTAGCCGGCGTCGGGATAGACGTCCTGCCAGGCGCCGTTGTCCACCGTGTAGAACACGATGGTGTTGTCGGCGAGTCCGAGATCATCGAGCTTCTTCAGGAGGTTGCCGACGCGGGTGTCGAGCTCCACCACCGAATCGGCATACTTGCTCTTCGACAGCGACTTGTTGACGAACTCGGGCGCCGGCAGGTTCGGCTGGTGGTTCTTCATGAAGTTGACGTTGATGAAGAACGGCTTCTTCGCCTTGGCCGCCTCATCGAGGAAGCCCATGGCCGCCTTCTCAACATATTCGTCGAGGAAGGGGATGCCCACCACGCCCTTCTCCGGCGTGTTCACATATTCGCCGTTGACGGAGAAGTCCTGCTTCGCCGCTTCGCCGGCCTTGCCGGACAGCGCGCCCTTGGTGACCTTCTGGAACATGGCGCGGTCTTCCTCGCTCATGTCCGGGAACCACTTGGGATCGCCGTAGGTGTAGGCGTTGAGATGGTACAGGAAGGCGTACTTCATCTCGTCATAGCCCTGGGCGTTCGGCAGCGCGTAGTCCGCCTCGCCCAGATGCCACTTACCGGTGAAATAGGTGCCGTAGCCCGCCTGCTTGAGAACGGACGCAAGGGTCCATTCCGCCTTGGGCAGGCCGCCACCCTGACCCTGAAAGGCCACGGTGGTCATGCCCGAGCGGTTGGGGATGCGGCCGGTCTGGATGGCGGCGCGGCCGGGCGTGCAGCTCGGCTGGCCGTAGAACGAGGTGTAGATCATGCCCTCGTCGGCCAGACGGTCGAAGTTCGGGGTCGGCATGCCGCGCTCGACGCCGCCGAGATAGGGGCCGAGGTCGCCATAGCCCGTATCGTCGGAGACGATGAGCAGGATGTTCGGCTTGGCGGCCTCCTGGGCCGCCGCCGGTCCGCCGATGGCGATGGCCATCGCGGTCGCAAGGAACAGGTGTTTCATCGCTTCCCCTCTCGTGGTTTCACGTCACCGCCGCCGGCGTGCGCCGGAGGCGTGGTGACAGGGCTGGGCATCGCCGCAGCAGGAACGGATTCCCAGGCGTGGCAGCCTGGGCGTGGCCGAGCCGGGTGGAACATTGCACCGTTCGATGAAGCCTATCTTTCGCGCCAAAGGCCCGGCTCCGTCCGCCGCCGATCGGGAAGCGGATGGACCGACCGTCGCATGGCCGCCCTGCCTGCCCCGGCCCCGAACCGGGCGCAGGTCCGCCGGGGCATCTGCGCACGCTCATGGGTGTGGTCCCCAGATGCCGCGTCAGCCTGACGCG